>VFQO010000080.1_pt1 | contig 124428 bp, 109 predicted proteins | sample 3512331 | NCBI WGS metagenome assembly VFQO01 (sample SAMN10412371, study PRJNA504923) | tailings metagenome | isolation source: Replicate 3 from Balatoc abandoned mine | place: Philippines: Itogon, Benguet | collected 2017-08-28 | reverse complement strand
CCACCATTTTGCCTCCCCTTCGCTTCGCTACGGTCCGACAAAATCGTTGCCCCCATCGCCGCTGTCGCGGCCGCTTCGCGGTCCCTGACCCGTCCCGTCGCCCACCTCCCTCGCACTCCTGATGCGACGCATCGAACATCAGGAGGAATTCACAATGCACACTTCGCTGAATATCGCTGATTGCGGACCCCAGGCTGACCAAGCGGCATTCGTTGCCGCGCTCGATCAGGCCCATGCCCGATCCTTTCACAGCTACTTCACCCAGTACATCCTGACCGATGATCAGGTCGGTTACGTTACAATTGACGAAGGCGATTACGGGGCACTGCCCAAGCCCATGCGGGACCGGGTCATAGACATGGTGCCGGGCCGGCTCAGTGATGAGTTCTGACGCATCGCAAGAGGAGGAAGTCCATCAGGGCTTCCTCCTTTCTTTTTGCTCGGCTCCCGCAACATGATCGGCTCTGATCAGGCGATGGTTTGCCCGGCTATCAATCTGGCTCATCAGTGGTGTCCAGATCTACCAGGCGTTCGGGCATGCCGAGCAACTTCAAGGCCGCTGCCGAAATGGCTTCGGACCTCGTTGGAAATGCCTCCGCAGAACTGACCGACACGCCGTTTGCATATGTGACCGTGGCCTGGAAACCATTGCCCTTTGGTGTTGCACTCAAGGTAATCTGCGTCATGCCGTGGCTCCTTCGCCAAGGTCCAGAACTGAACGCAGCATATGCTTCGCCATTTGCTTTGCCCATGCTGATTTCGGGCTGAACTGCGGCGCCCTGGCGCAGTTGGTTGACTACCCTTCAAATCCCGCCTGACAATGACCGGATACGAACCCGGATCTCGACCGCCAATTGGGGGACAAGGGAGCACACCGTACGCAGCGGTGCTGCCTTTGATTTTGGTTTATATTCAATGTGATAAGTCGTTTTTTCGCACAGTGCACTAACCCATGTGCCGGTGATTTATGAAGCAGATTCGCGATTTACCGACAAATCACAGGCCCTCATGCTGCTGAGATTATTGGAAAATATTTCGTTTTCCTACAGTCTGACAGTGATTTAGTCTCAGCCTCGCCTTCCGCAGGGTGAACCAGGTTTCTTGGACAACAAGGAGCTTGGTACAATGCAGCATTATCACAGCTTACAGAGCTATGTTCCTCCGCTGATCGCGGACTGGATCAAGGAGCAGGCAAAGGTTCGCGATACCAGCGTGAGCGTGGTCGTGCGCGACCTGCTGGTTGCCGCATGGACCCGCGACAACGACCCGGCCTTGCGGCCCACCGGCGCCGATCCCGAGCGCCAGCGCGTGTTTATGACGGTCGCGCTCGACGCCCTGCTGGCGCACCATGATGACCCGACCCTGCGCGAGCGGACGCTCGCTGCCTACCATCGCCGGCTCGCCAAACTTGGTCTGGTTGCCGCTTCGGTCAGGGGAGGCGAAGATGAAGCATAATCTCGTCAACTTCACCCGCGGCAGCCAATTGTTGGGGCACTTCGGGTTCATGTTTGCGGCGGGCCTCAAGGGTCCCCTGCTCGTCACCCTGGCGGTGTTTCTTGGCCTCAGCTGGTGGCAGGTAAAGAGTGCGCTCAGCGACCATCAGGTCTACCTAATGTGGATGCATGTCTATGCATCGGCCTATACCTTCATGGAGTTCGATCCCGACAAACTGGTGCACCTGAAACTGGGCGGGGGCGAGACGGCGACCTTCGCGATGAACGTCGTGACCCAGTACCCGCCGATGCGCGATGCCATGGCGGCATTCATGGCTGCCTTGCGCACCGCGCTGGTCGTCTCCGGCGTGATCCTCGCCCCGCTGTTTACCCTCTTCTGGTGGTTCGCCGAACGCTTCGGCGAGCGGTCCAAGCAGAAGAAGCACGTGCGCGGTGCATCGCTCGTCTCGCTCCCCGAACTCGAAGACGAACTCGCCCGCCATAACGCCCGCGAACGTGCCGCCGAATATGGTGAGGAATTGGGCTGGCGCTGGCGGCTTGCCGGGAGCGCAGCGCTTGCCGAGGCGGGTTATTATTCTCCAGCACACCTTGCCGGCGTCATCTGGCCCTGGCGCCGGGAGCAGAGCCATACAATGCTCGTCGGGACGACCGGTACAGGCAAGACTGTGGCCCTGACCGAGCTGTTGTCCGAGATCCGCCAGCGGGGTGGACGTGCGGTCATCTTCGATCTGACAGGGGTCTTCATCGAGACGTTCTACAATGCGGATACCGACATCATCCTGAACCCGCTTGATGCGCGCTGCCCCTCCTGGAGCGTGTTCAATGATTGCACCACGCGGGCGGAGTTCCATGCCGCTGCGGACTCGCTGGTGCCACATGACGGCGGCGGCTCGGAGCAATTCTGGGTGCTCGCCGCGCGTACCATGTTTGTCGAGACCTGCGTCAAGCTCGCCGAGGAAGGGCGGGGCAGCAATCAGGCCCTCGCCGATGAATTGATGAATGCCGACCTGTCCGATCTGCACAAGCTGCTCGAAGATACCATGGCGGGCCCGATCACCACGCCGAGTGCCGCCAAGATGGCGGAATCGGTGCGCGCGGTGTTCAACGTCAACGCCAAGGCCCTGCAGATGCTGCCTTCCGATGGCGAGCCATTCTCGATCCGGCACTGGGTCCGCGCGGAGGACAACCGGGGCTCGCTCCTGTTCCTCTCGGCGCGCTACGTCGACATGAGCGTGCTGTCGCAGATGCTGACGCTGTGGCTCGACACCGCCATTAACACGCTGATGACCGGCAGGCGCACGCGCGACGTCAAACTCTGGTTTTTGATCGACGAACTTGGCGCATTGCATCGGCTCCCCTCGCTCGAGAAGGGCCTGCAGACGGCGCGCAATTTCGGGGGCGCGATCGTCACCGGGGTGCATGCCTTCGCCAAATTGAAGGAGGTCTACGGCGAGAACATGGCCATGACCCTGTCGTCATTGGCGCGGACCAAGCTGATCCTTGCCACAGCCGACCGCGACACTGCCACCTGGTGCTCGGACATCATCGGCCACCGCGAGGTGCGCGAAATGGAGGAAGGTTACAGCTACGGCTACAACAATGCCCGAGATGCCGTAAGCCTGACCCCGCGGCGGCAAGTGGTGCCGCTGCTGCTGCCCGACGAGTTCATGGAGCTCCCCAGCCTCTCGGGCTTTATCAAGTTTCCGGATGGATTCCCGGCGGCTCCGGTCACGCTGGTCCCCCGCAAATGGCCGCGCGTCGCGGAAGGATTCATTGCGCGCGACGTGCCGCCTCAGTCACCACGTTCGCTTGCTCGGAGCGACGCCCGTGCTGGTCTGGCAGATCACGTAGATGGGTCTGCCAACGGCCAGGATCATGCAGATGAAGCGAGTGGTGACGGCGCTGATGATGGGGGTGATCCGCGCCGGATGAGCGATGTTGGCGAACCAGCACCCGCGCATCCAAAGGTGCAGGGCAAGGGCGTCAAATTGCCTCGGACCGAGACCGTGCGGCAGCCGAGGATGGACGGCAAAGGGAAGGCACAGACAGTCCTTCGCCAGAACGCTGGTTCAGCGCGGGTCGTCGATCACGCGGCCCGTACGGGCGGAGCTGGCAGCCACAATGCCCAGCCTGAACTGCCGTTAGTAAAGGTCGATCCCAGGGTGGACAGGCACAGCGATAAACCCGCCAGGGCGGGACGGCAGGACATCCCCGACCAGAAGGCTGCTCGCGGCAGCCAGAAGGATCGCAACCGGGCAGACCGCCGACTGCATGAGGAGCAGCAACGTACGCTGCTCGGCGGCGCCCCACGCGAGGGTCAGGAGCGCGACATGGGCGATATCGAGCCCGATATCTGATTGCTGACGGGGAGGTCGGGAGGACAGGAATGGACTGGATTGCCGATGCTTTCTGTTGCCAATGTCCGCTCGGCCTCGGCCGCCGCGAGCTACTTTGCCGCCGACAACTATTACGCCAGCGCTGACGCCGACCGGTCCGGCCAGTGGACCGGCAAAGGTGCCGACATGCTTGGCCTCAAGGGTCAGGTCGAAACCAAGGCTTTCGACGCCCTGCTGCGCGGAGAGCTTCCCGATGGCACTCTTGTTGGCAATCCCGGGCAGAAGCACCGGGCAGGGACAGACCTCACCTTCTCACTGCCCAAAAGCTGGTCGCTGCTGGCGCTGGTGGGCAAGGACCAGCGGATCGTTGAGGCCTACCGTGAGGCCGTGCTCGAGACACTCGCCTGGGCCGAAAAGAATGCCGCCGAGACCCGGCTCGTCGAACACGGCAAGCTGCGCACGGTCTCGACTGGCAACCTGACGATAGGACTGTTCCAGCACGACACCAACCGCAACCAGGAGCCCAACCTGCATTTTCATGCCGTGATCGCCAATGTGACGCGAGGGCCCGATGGTGTGTGGCGCACGCTCAAGAATGACCGGCTTTGGTCGCTCAATACCCTGCTCAATTCGATTGCGATGGCGCGCTTTCGGGTGAGCGTGGAGAAGCTGGGATACGAGACCGGTCCTGTACTCAAGCACGGCAATTTCGAGGCACGCGGGATTGCCCGCGAGCAGCTGATGGCCTTCTCCACCCGCCGGCAGGAAGTGCTCGACGCACGCCGCGGACCCGGGCTTGAGGCGGGCCGGATAGCCGTTCTGGCAACACGCGCCCCCAAGGAACCGGTTGCCGATCGCTCGGCCCTCGGGACACGCTGGGATGAGGTTGCCAGAGAGGTCGGCCTGGACCTCAGGCAGCTGGTCGATGCGTCGCTCGTCAATGCGGCTTTTCGTGATCGTGAAGTGCAGCGCCCCGTTTCATTTGTCGAACGCGGGATCGCGCTCTTCAAGGACTTTGCGGCAAGGATTGGCGCCCGCGAGCATGATCCTTTGGTGCCGCGCCACCTGCTGACGAAAGATACTGCGACGCTTGCTGGTGCTCAGGCGGTTGCATCGGCCGTGCGGCATCTGTCGCAGCGCGAGGCCGGGTTCGAGCGCGAGGCAATGTACAAGTCTGCGCTCGATTTTGGTCTGCCGACAACTATTGCCCACGTCGAAGGCGCGGTTCGTTCACTCGTCCGCGCGGGACAGCTGATCGAGGGGAAGGGGCCCCACAAGGGCTGGGTCGCGAGCCGTGAGGCCGTCGAGACCGAGACCCGTATTCTTGCCTGGGCCGCCGAAGGCCAGGGCGCGATCCAGCCTGGCATCACTGGCAACGCCGCCGAAATCCGGGTCCAGGCATCCGCCCAGATCAATCACGGCATCAAGCTTAACGACGGCCAACTGGCGGCCGCACGGCTGATCCTGTCGTCCACTGACCGCACCATCGCCGTCCAGGGTGTGGCTGGCGCGGGCAAGTCGAGTGTTCTGAAGCCGGTCGCCGAGGTGCTGCGCGAAGAGGGATATCAGGTACTCGGTCTCGCGGTGCAGAACACGCTGGTGCAGATGCTTGAGCGGGATACGGGGATGCGCTCGCAGACACTGGCGCGCTTCCTGAAGGACTGGGGCGGGCTGGTCGCTGAAAGTGCCAAGGTGACGATGCAGACCGAAGCAAGGGTTGCTCTGAAGGATCACATTCTAGTCCTCGACGAAGCCTCGATGGTGTCGAACGCGGACAAGGAGCAACTCATCCGGATCGCCAATCTGGCGCAGGTGCACCGCCTGGTGCTGATGGGCGACGCCAGGCAGTTGGGGGCGGTTGATGCCGGCAAGCCCTTTGCCTTGTTGCAGCAAGGCGGCGTCGCCACCGCCGAGATGAACACCAACCTGCGTGGGCGGGATCCCGTCCTGCGGCAGGCCCAGGCAGCGGCCCAGGCCGGGCTGGTTCGAACAGCGCTCGAGCATCTGGCTGACCACACGGTCGAGACCAAAGGCGACGGCGCGATCGTTGCCGCCGAGCGCTGGCTGGCCTTGTCACCTGCCGAGCGCGAGCAAACCGCAATCTATGCCTCGGGCCGGAAAATCCGTTCGGCAGTCAACGAGGCCGTCCAGACGGGCTTACTCGCCAATCGGGAAATCGGGCCGGAAACCATTGCCCTCAGCGTCCTCGATCACCTGAACCTGACAAGGGAGGAACTGCGTTACCCGGCAGCTTTTCGGGCGGGCATGGTCCTCGAGGTTGCCAAGGCCGAACGCGCGCTTGGGCTCGTTAAGGGCGAATACAGGGTGCTCGGCATCGAGCAGGCCACGGGCATCGTTCGTCTGGAGGACCAGCGCGGCAAGCCACTTTCCTTTGCACCTTCCCGCCTGCGAACCACCGGCAAGGAGGACAACCTCGCGCTGTTCGAGCAGCGCAAGCTGGATATCCATCGCGGTGACCGGATCCGGTGGACCCGCAACGATCATGACCGTGGGCTGTTCAATGCCGACAAGGCGACTGTCATTGCGATCAATGGAGGGAAGGTCTCGGTAGAGACATCGAAGGGTGAGCGCGTCGAGCTCAAACCTGACGATCCGATGCTCAAGCGGGTCGATCTCGCCTACGCTCTCAATGCGCACATGGCGCAAGGTCTGACCTCGGATCGGGGAATTGCCGTCATGGACAGCCGCGAGCGCAACCTTGCCAATCAGAGGACGTTCCTGGTCACGGTGACAAGGCTAAGGGACCACCTGACGCTGGTGGTCGACAGCGCCGCTAGGCTGGGCGGCGCCATGGCGCAAAATCGGGGCGAGAAAGCCTCGGCACTGGAAGTAACGGAACGCCTGAAGGCGGCAGCAGAGGTTGGCGTTTCCAAACCTGGAGAGCAGGACATCGCAAAATCCGACGAGCGTGAAATGCAGCGCGGGAAGAACAGGGTTGTCGACCTCGGGATATAATTAGTCTTGCCTAGCGCCAAACCAATTTGACAACGGAATTGGGCGCGATTCTATCATCAAACTCGATTGACGTCAGTGCGCTCCCGCCAACCGGCGTTGAAAACAAACTGGGGCCGCATACTGTCGTCAATTGAACACTTGGTCATCTGCCTCCAAATTCGGTCGCCAGCATTTATGGGTCGACCGCTCGGCAACCTACTGCAATTTGCTGTTCGTGGGAAAAAACAGCATGAGAGGACCGTCCGATCTGACTGCTGTTACCGAGCCGGTGTTAGCTGCCCAGCGTTCAGGAACGCATTTTGTGCAGCTCCTATACGCCGTATGAAGACGACCATGCAGCCGATGCGCTCAGGTATTTGGAAGTGAAAACGGTAGAAAAAATACACTTCCAATGATAAGGAATTGACTTCCGTGCCTTGGGCCGAGTAAGGCTTCTTTCTCACGCGGGAGGCTCTCAATGGATGGCAATTGCTTGGAATTTACCGCCATTCGCGGCGTGCAAGCGGGTAGCGCATATTACGTAATCATGGTGCCACTGAAGGTGGTTCCCCGTCTTTTCAAATTCGATGACGAAGCTATGCCCACCGAACTTCGCGCTCAACGCGTCCTGAACAAGGCGCGCGTGCCGGCGATCGCAAACTACATTACCGGTAACGCGAGCGAGTATATCCTGTCTTCACTCTGCGCCTCAATCGATGGTGAGATCGAGTTCGAACCCGCTGCGGCCGATGGTCCCTTTCGCAAGGTCGGGCAGCTTCGGATCGACATGGGAGCGACGATCCTGATCAACGATGGCCAGCATCGCCGTGCGGCGATCGAGGAAGCCATCCGCGAGCGGCCGACCCTTGGCGACGAGACGATCTCGGTCGTGGTGTTTGTCGACAAGGGCCTGCAACGGTCACAGCAGATGTTTGCCGACCTGAACATCCATGCGGTCCGACCGACCAAGTCGATCAAGATCCTTTACAATCACCGCGACGCACTGTCGGGTCTGTCGCGCGATGTGGTTAAGGCAATCCCGTTGCTACGAGACTTCACCTGCTATGACGGCACGAGCATCTCCAACCGATCGATCAAGTTTTTCACGCTGAGCAGCCTGCATCAGGCAATCGGCGAACTGATCGGTAAGCCGAAGTCCGGGGCAATCGATGCAAGCGACAAGGCTCTGGCGATCGATTTCTGGAATGCCGTGATCGAGCAAATGCCAGATTGGCAGCGGGTCGGGACGCGCGAGGTATCCTCCTTCGAGCTGCGTCGCGATTATATCCATGCGCATGGCGTGGCGGTGCTCGCCATCGCCAAGGCTGGCGCCCAGCTCATCAAGGCCTATCCCAAGGATTGGGCGAAGCGGCTCGCGAAACTGCGGACGATCGACTGGGCGCGAGCAAACCGGGTGTTGTGGGACAATCGCGCCCTGGTTGCCGGCAAGGTCAACAAGTCCAAGAACAATGTCACCTTAGTGACTAACGTGATCGTGCGCGCGCTCGGCCTGCCGCTCGACGAGGAAGGGAAGCGCGTTGAGGATCTCTACGCACCGTCGGAGAATGTTCAGTTGAAGGTGGTCGGCTGATGGCGCGCACGTCGATGCTCGACGGTGACGGCTTGGAGGCGCGCTACCGCGAAATCCGGCAGGTCTATCTCTCGGACAGCCGCCCATGGGTGGTCGGCTATTCCGGCGGGAAGGACTCGACCTGCGCCTTGCAGATGGTCTGGAAGGCATTGCTTGGCCTGCCGCCCGAGCAGCGTCAGAAGCCGGTCTATGTGATCAGCTCGGACACGCTGGTCGAGACGCCGGTGATCGTCCGCTATATCGACGTGACACTCGAGCGGATCGAGAAAGCGGCCGTCGAACAGGGACTGCCGATCAAGACAGAAAAGGTCATGCCAACGGTTGATCGCAGCTTCTGGGTCAACATGATCGGCCGGGGCTATCCGGCGCCATCGCGGCGATTCCGCTGGTGCACCGAGCGGCTCAAGATCGAGCCGGCGAACGACTTCATAAAGGCCAAGGTCGCCGACTTCGGCGAAGTGGTGATGATCCTGGGGGTCCGCTCGTCCGAGAGCGCGACCCGCGCCCAGGTCATGTCGTTCCATCGGATCAAGGGCTCGCCGCTCTCCCGGCATTCGTCGCTGCTGAACGCCTACGTCTATGGTCCGATCGAGGCGCTCACCACCGACGACGTCTGGACCTACCTGCTCCAGAACCCCTCGCCATGGGGGAATGACAATCGCGATCTCGTTGCGATGTATCGCAATGCCCAGGCTGGCGAATGTCCGCTGGTGGTCGATACGACCACGCCAAGCTGCGGCAATTCGCGCTTTGGCTGCTGGGTCTGCACCGTCGTCGAGCGCGATCGCTCAATGGAAGCGATGATCGATTCAGGGGAAGATTGGCTCGAGCCGCTGCTTGAGTTCCGCGATCTGCTGTCCGAGACGCAGGCGCCGGATAAGAAGAAGCTCTATCGCGACTTCAGGCGGCGCAGCGGCCAGGTCGCCTTCATCAAAGGAACGGATACGCCGGTTCCGGGGCCCTACACACTGGATTTCTGCAAGACGCTGCTTCGCCGGCTGCTCGAGACCCAAATACGGGTCAAACGTGAAGCCCCGCCCGGCGATGACACCCTGCTCGTTCACGATGCCGAACTGCACGAGATCAGGAGGATCTGGCGTGCCGAGCGCGGCGACTGGGCGGATTCGGTACCGCAGATAGTCCGCGACGTCGTCGGCCGTGACCTCAACTGGATCTCCGAGGATTCGGTCACCTTCACCGCTGATGACGGCCGGCTGCTCGATACGATCTGCGTCGACCATGAAGTGCCAACCGAACTCGTCGTTAAGCTTCTCGATGTCGAGCGTGCCGCGCACGGGCTCAAGCGGCGGCACGCGGTTCATACCAAGATCGAGGATCTGTTCCGGCAGGAGTGGCGCGGCCTCGACGTGGTGCTAGCCGAGCGGCTCTCGGGCCGCCCCGCTCTCGAAGTGGAGAGCGCCGAACTCGACGATGACGAGAGAACCCTGGCCTCGGCGGCCAGCGACGAAGGTGCCGCCGAATGATCTTGCGCAATGTCATCCTCGAGGATTTTGGCCTTTACGCTGGAACCACGGAAATCGATCTCGTGCCTCGCAGCCGGCGTGGCGATGCCTGCCCGATCATTCTGGTCGGTGGAAAAAACGGAGCGGGCAAAACGACCCTGCTCGAGGCCGTTCGACTGGCACTCTACGGCCGCCGCGCCTTGGGCGCGCGCGTCGCCCAGTCCGATTACGAAGCGTATCTGCGCGGACGCATCAATCGGTCGGCGACCGCCATGGCTGCGGCGGTTGGCCTCGAGTTTGATTATGCGGAAGCCGGTGTCGTGCATCGCTACCGCGTGCGTCGGGAATGGGGCGTGCGAGGCAAGGCCTTGGTCGAAGCCCTGCTGCTTGAAAAGGACGGCGCGGTCGTAACCTCGGTCCCGCGCGAGGAGTGGCATCACTTCCTTCAGGAGCTGATTCCCCCCGGCGTCTCACAGCTTTTTTTCTTCGATGGCGAGAAGATCAGCGAAATCGCTGACGGCGAAGCCGAGAACGAACATCTCGCCGAAGCCGTACGTGGATTGCTCGGGATCGAGCTCGTCGGACGACTGCGCGCCGACCTCGGCCTCTATCTTGCGCGCCACCTGCGCGACGATGATGGCGTCTCAACCGCGAAGCTGGAAGCGGTAAACCGCGATATCGCCGCTGCAGCGCGCCGCGCCGAGGAGATGGGAGACGCGGTGGCGGAGCTCGTGGCAGCCCGGGACTCTCAAGCTCGCCAGGCCGAACGGGTCCGGCGGCAGTTCGTGGCGGAAGGCGGCGACGTCGCGTTGCACCGCGCGCGCACGGAAGCGGAGCGGGACGAGGCCAAGCGGAGCATCGCGCGCTGCGAGCATGAGATGCGGGACCTGGCCAACAAGCTCCTGCCGTTTGCCTTGGCGCCCAAGCTGGTTGGCAGCTTTAGAACGGCACTGGCCCAAGCCGATGGGCCTGAGCGCCGTCAGGGCTCGCTGACGCTGGTTCGCAGCCTGTTGGTTGCATGGCGCGGCGATAAGGCCGCGAACCGGCAAGCCAAATGGGACGCCAAGCATTGGGCCGACCTCCAGAGCTTCTTTGAGGAGCAGACCCGCCCACATCCCCAAGCGCTCAATCATGCGGCGTTCCGGGAGGTCGGCGACGGCGCGGCGACGCTGGGCCGGCTCGCAGAATTGGAAGCAGACGTTCGTCCGCGGGCCCGCGCGTTGCTGAAGGAGCTCGACGCCCTGACAGCGAGGGTGCGAGCGTTGGATACCGCGCTTGCCCGGGCAGACAATGCGGCGGCCGGTGTCCTGCTCGACGAGCTTCGAATGGCCGAACAGAAAGTTGGCGCCACCGAGGCGGCGCTGAATGGCCGGCAGGAAGAGCTCAAATTGCTCCGCGGACAGATGGTCACGTTGGACCGGGAGCGGCGTCGCCTTGAGGATGAACAAGCGGGTTCGGCAAAGGCCATGGAACGTGCGGAGCTAGCTGCGCGGACCGCACAGGCGCTCAGCGATTATGAGCGGCGACTGCTCGAACATAAATTGGGTCAGCTTCGCACCGAGTTCGTCAGCTGCTTCAACCGGCTGGCGCGCAAAGCGGACCTGATCGCGGACGTTCGCATCAATCCGGAGACTTTCGCCACCACCCTCATCGACCGGCAGCGGCGGGAAATTCCCAAGTCGGCGCTGTCCGCGGGCGAAAAGCAGATCTACGCCGTCGCCATGCTCTGGGCGCTCGCGCGCACCAGCGGCCGGCCGCTTCCGATGATCATCGATACGCCGCTTGCCCGCCTGGACTCGGAACATCGCGCCAAACTGACGGGCCGGTATTTCCCGGACGCGTCGCATCAGGTGATCCTGTTGTCGACCGATACCGAAATCGACAAAGCCTTGATGCACGATCTGGCGCCGAGCATCTCGCACGCCTTCAGGCTTGACTATGACCATGAGGCCGGCCGCACCGTGGTGTCGAACGGCTATTTCGCGACCGAGCCTGCTGGGAGGATCCATGCACTACAGCAAGCTTAAGATCTCCAGCGACGCGACCAGCAAGCTTCGTTCGCTACGCCAGCGGACCGGGATCACGCCGAATCTGCTCTGTCGGATGGCGATCATGATCTCGCTCGAGGAGGGCCCGCTCGGTGGTGCGGCCATCCCGGACGAGGACGGGTCCGAGTTCAACGCCTACACGCTGACCGGCGAATATGGCGCGCTGATCGCGGCCTTGCTGCGCTGGGTCGAGGAAGGCCAGTCGGGCGGTGAGCAGCTCGACGATGAGACGCTGCTCGACCGTCTGCGGGGCCATATTCATCGTGGCGTCGGTACGCTCGCGGTGCGTGCCAAGTCACCAGCGGACCTGCTGCGGCTCGTGCCGATGGCGGCCTGACGCCCCGATGGACCGCATCTATCTCGACCATAATGCGACCACGCCCGTCGATCCCGCGGTCGTGCAGGCGATGGAGCCGTATCTTCGAGAGATATTCGGCAATCCCTCGAGCGTGGAACATGAGGATGGACATGCCGCCGCGCGTGCGGTTGCCGCCGCTCGCGTCCAGGTCGCCGACGCAATCGGCGCCCGCGAGAATGAGATCATCTTCACCGGCAGCTGTACCGAGGCGGACAATCTGGCAATCTTCGGGGCAGCGCGCGCCAATCCCGAGAAGAAGCATCTTGTCACGACCGTCATCGAGCATCCCGCGATCATCGAGCCGGCGCGCGCGCTCGAACGCGAAGGCTGGCGCGTCACCTATTTGCCGGTCGATGCCGACGGGCAGGTCTCGGTGGACGCGGTTGCCCGGAGCCTGCGCGATGACACTGCTTTGGTGTCGGTCATGGCAGCCAATAACGAGGTCGGCACGCGTCAGCCGATCGGCGAGATCGGCGCTCTCTGCGCCGCGCGCGACATCATCTTCCATACGGATTTGGCGCAGGTCGCGGCCTACGGCGACATAGATGTCGAGCGCGACAACATTCACTTTGCCAGCCTGTCCGCGCACAAGGCCTATGGGCCCAAGGGAGTCGGCGCATTGTACGTCCGATCCCGGCGTCCGCGGGTAAGACTCGCCCCCATTCTCTTCGGCGGCGGTCAGGAGCGCGGCCTTCGGCCCGGGACTCTCAACACCGCAGGCATCGTCGGCATGGGCGCTGCGATGGCGATCGCCAAAAAGTCGGCGAAGGCCGACGCGGCGCGACTATCAGCGATGTGCAGCGAGTTCCGGGACCTGTTGCTTGCGCACGTGCCCGGCGCGGTGCTCAACGGGCATCCGACCGATCGGCTGCCGAACAACCTGTCCTTCTCGATTCCAGGCCTGGAGCCGCTCGCGCTGATGCGCAGCCTCCGCGATCAGCTGAGCTTTTCGGCATCGAGCGCCTGCGCGACGGACAAGATCGAGACCTCGCATGTTCTGTTGGCCATGTTCGGCGACACCGAGCGGGCGCGCAGCGCATTCCGGATTGCACCCGGCCGTTTTACGACCGAGGCGCAGATGAGGGCTGCAGCCTCGCTCATCATCGATGAGTGCGCGCGGCTGCGGCGCTCGTCGCCCGTCCCAATGCAGGCGATCGTCTAGGCGGCGCCCGCCTTCCCAACCGCTTCCTCGATCAGAGCGGTGTATCCCTGAATGAACTCCTCGGCCGTATAGGGCTTCATGTCCCGCTGCTCGGCGAGATATTCGTATCCGCCGCTCGCATAGGCATTCAGCCGACGCATGCCCATCTCGGTAAGGCTGTTGGGGCTTTCGGAGTCGACCAGACGCTTGAAGAGCGCGCGAACCTGCGCCTTCTCGCTGACATCGATGCCACTCTTCTTGAGCTCTGCGGTCACCAGCAAGCCGATGATCAGGCGGTTCGCCGGCCGATAGTCCTCGACGAACTTCTCGACGAGATCGGTCGCCGGATTGGCGGCGCCGGAGAGCTCCGCGGCGCGGCCGCTCGCGAGGCCGGCTAGCAGGCACAGATAATAGACATCGAACTTGGTCTTGAACGGCGGCGCATCGGCGATCTCGGAGAACCAACTCTGCGCGTCGGTGCGGAGGCGGAAATATGCCATGCTATTCGTCCTCCTCGTCTTCGGTAATGTCGAACGTCATGAAATACTCATTCCCTTCGACAACCACTGAGTGATCGTTCTGGGTGACGCCGGTCGCGGGCAGTGCCGGGAGCAGGCGGGCGGTCCCGGGCGTTTTGCGGAACATCGTCAAATAGCGGATCTCATCGGTTGCCCCGGCGAGCGCCGGCACGAAGCCCGGCAGCTCGGTATTGATGGTGAACGCGACAAACTGGCTGCACAGCTCGGGGATGAGGCCACCCACGCGCCGTCGGCGGCCCATGTCCATCGGGTTTGCCGGGCTGTCGACCACTAGGGGGAAGTCGTTGTTGCCGCGTCGAAGCGCACTCATGAGGAATACGTAGCCGGCCGCCAGCACCTGCGCCGTGCTGCCGGTCCCTTGGCCTTCCAGCCGGATCGAACGGTCGATCCGGGCGATCGTCAGTGGATCATTTGCGAGCACCTTGGCCAGCCGATCGTTGCTCAGCGCAATGAGCTCGGTCTTGATCTTCTGGCGGGCGAGCTCCTTGGTCCGCGCCATGATGCCTTTGACGATATCGGTCTGCTTACGGAGCGTGACTGTCTCGGTGATCTCGGAGATCCTCGAACCGAAGTCCTTGATCTTCTTGTCGATCAGCTTGAGCGAGCATGGGTCGGACGCGCCGTCCTTCTCGTCGTCGGCATCGATCTCCTGTAGCAGCCGGGCGCACTCGGCATTGAGCTTGGACTGTTTCTCCAGCTGCTGCTGCCAGGCGCGCAGCTCCTCATCGCCTTCATCGATCAGCTTCTGCTGAAGCGCCAGCACGGTCTGACGCGCCATCTTCTGGTCGCGGCGAGCGGCCCCGAGCTCGGCCATTGCCTGGGCCAGGCTTTCGGATGGTGACTGGGTTTCCGACGCGGCTGTGAAATCGCCAATGTCCTGCTTAATCGCGTTGATGACGCCCGACTCAGACGCGTCGAGGTAGCGCAGCGACCGGATGCCGATTTCATGCTTGGCGCCGGCGGTCATCTCCCGGCCGCAGATGCACTCATCCTCCTCGAGCAGCTCGTTGAAGAACTGCGCGGAGGTGTTTTCGGGGAGGCGCAGATTGTCGAGATTGTCCTTCAGCGCGATAAGTGAATCGGCAAAGGATGGATGGATTGCGAGCGGCTGGCGCAGCGCCTGCATCGCGTTGCCGGCTGCAACGACAAGCGCCCCTTCGGTCCGCGTCATCTCGATCTTGGCTTCGTTGAACTGTTCGCGGGTCGATCGCCCGGTACCGAGCCGCTCCTCGATCTTGCCCTTGAGGTCCTCAATCTCGGCAGCGGTGTCGCGGACCTGACCTTCGGCCTTGGCCCGTGCCTGGACTATGACCGTGCGCCGGCCGTTCATGCTGGCGAGCTGCGAGCGCAGCCGGGTCAGTGCGCTGTCGCTCTTAGCACCCGCCTGCTTGGTCCGCCGCGACCATTCCTGCTCGACGAAATCCTCAACCTCATCGAGGAGATAGAGCTGACACAGCGCGTCAATCGCATCGTCGGCCGCGGTCTCCCGCGCGTCGAGCAAACGTGCGGCGAACTCGCCGTTGAATACGAAAAGCCCGAGAAACTCTTTGGCGAGGAAGCGGCGCACGAGCGGTGGCGGCGACCAAGATTGGACCACGCCGCCACTTCCGGGGTTGGTGGTGCGATAACGTGCCGTGCCCATCTCGAAGTCGAGAACCAGCTCGATCGAGAGCGGTCTTCCATCGACCAGCAGCGATACGACGAAGGTCCCGATATCGCGGTCCTCCCCTTTGCGGCGATAGCTGCGGACCGTCTTGTCGTCCCAGGAGGTCGCGACCCCGCTCAAGGTGGCGATCAGCATTTCTAGCGTGGTCGTCTTGCCGGTGCCGTTGGGCATCTGGAGAAGGGTGACCTTGGGCGGCGTCGGTGACGCACCGATCAGGTCGATGATGACGTCGGGGCAGCGCAATCCAGCGGTCGACCAGCCGGCAATATCAATTCGCACTCGGCTGTCCCTCCACCTGTACGGCTTCCCGGACATCCTCGTAACGCTGGGCCTGATCCTCCTGGGCGTCGTCGCCTTCGGTCATTGCCTGAAGCCAGGCCTCGAGCCGAAGCGACAGCGCACGCGGCTGCCCGCTTTCCTCGACTGCCTCGCGCAGCGCCGCTGCAAGCGCACTATCAAGCGCCATCGTCATCCCCCTTTCTTACCGTCGCCAGGTTGGCCAGCCAGGCTTGCCGTTCCTGGTCCGCATTCGGAATCGGGTCAGCTTCACCTCCCGGTCGCACGAAGTCCACCACCAGCGCGCGCTTTCCCGGATTTGTTGGGTCGATCCGCAGGCAACGTCCAATACGCTGGATCGTCTCGAGTTTAGCCCGAGCCGATGCGAACAGGATCACTGTGTTGAGCGAGCGGATGTCGATTCCCTGCGATATGCGGTGGCAAGTGATTAGACAGTCGATATCGCCGCGGGCAAATGCAATCAGATGATCGCGATCATCATCGGCATAGTAGGTGCGGTAGCGGTGCGTTCGCCGATGGATCGATCCCAGGATCCGCTCGCCATATTCGATCGTCTCCACGAACACAATGCTGCGGTTCAGGATCTCGGGCGCGATCCGAAGATGCTCTTCGAAGATTTCGGGCTTCGCTTCGGCCGTCTTGTAGACCTTGGCGATCTCCGTCCAGAGTTCCTCATTGCCCATCGGCCGGCCCTCGCGCAGCCGCGCCGCCTTTTTGGCATAGACTAGACGAAGGCGATCCCGATCGCCGTCGGTGAGATCATAAGCGAGCGGCCGGTAATCGAACTCGCTGAGGACGCCCCGCGCAATCGCCTTCTCCAGCGGGAAGCGATAGAGCGTCGGCCCCAGCTCGCTCGTGATGAAGTCATTGCCTTTCGCGTCATAGGCGCGGTCGGGGGTGGCGCTGAGCCCGACCCGCCAACCGAACGCTGCATGCTGTCCGGCGAGGCTCTCAACCAGACTGGGTGTGCCCAGGCCGTGGACCTCATCATGGATGATGAGCGCCTTGGCCTTGATCCGATCGGGCAGCCTCGGGAGCAGTCGCGATAGTTGGCCGCGCGAGACGACGATCAGCACGCACTCAGGATCGACAAGAAAGTCTCCCATCTCGTGGTGGCGGCCGAAATGACGATAGATCAGCCATTTCGGCCCACCGTCCAGGTTCCAGGCATCGAGTTCGCCTGCCCATTGTTCGAGAAGGTCGGTCCCCTCCATCGTGACGACCGCGCAGCTGATCGCTCCGTCGGAGACAAGACGGGTCAGGATCTTGATCGCGGTTCTTGTCTTGCCGGTGCCGGTTGCCATCTCGAGGATGCCGGCGGGGCTCTCCAAGAAAGCCGCGACCGCTTCATCCTGATGTCGCCAGCGCGGGTCCGCCTCCGGAGCAGCTTCGGCGTCCTCGTTGGGGTCGGGATCCACGAAGGGCCAGTCCGCGTTCTGGCGAAGCCTGTTCAGGATATCAATCGAGGGCTCAACGACGGCGAGACCCGAGGCCTTCCCCGCCCATGTTTCGTCGAATTGCTCTGTCTTGGTCGCAACCCGTTCCATCTCGCCCGGCAGCCAGTCGCAATAGACGTCGATGCTTTCGTAGTTCCTGCTGTGGCCTCCGCTGGTTTCGTTGGCCGAGCCGGTGAAGGCGACTCTGCCGCCGCCCTCGAGGTCGAAGATCCCGAACTTTTCATGGAAAATGCCCGGCTCGTCGAGATGCTCGGGGAAAGCGAACTTCAGCTGCAGACGGTCATTGGCGATCAGCCAGGCAAAGATGCGCGCGCGAATGGCGGTGTCGTTGGGAGCAAGCGCGAGTTCAGCGATCTCCTCGAGGATGCGGTCGACAACCATCGATCGGTGTGCGGCGCGGGCTTGGTCATCCTCCATCGCGGTGAGCGTCTGGCGATCCGCTTCCGAGATCATCGGCGAGGAGATGAGGCGGATCGATAGCATCTTCAGGGCCGCCCGCGGCAGGCCGTCGATCCAGGCGAGGAGTGCCGTGCTGGAGAAATAGCCGGCGGCGCGACGATAGAGCGTCGCCTCGCGAATGCAGGGCGCGAAAAAGTCGTCGGCCAGGCTGTCGCGGCCGCTCCGGTAATGGCTTTTGGGATGAAACCCCGAATGTCCAGCCGGCTTAGCCATTCATGCCCCGATGCAGCATCATTCCTCGAGCAACCATCGTAGCAGGTCTTCGCGCTTCTGCCGGTCCGCCGATTGGCGGCTCTCGGCCATGATCGCATCAAGCGGATCGACGATCAGGTCGTCGGCGGACGCTGAGCCGGCGGCTGCCGCGTCAAACATCGCCGCCAAACGGGCGGCGTCGGGCCAGCGTTCGATCTCCGGTGCAGCAGCGACGACCTCCTGCGCCAGGCGAAGGCCGATCCCGCGCTCCCACGACAAGACACCAGTCGATGATAGCGTGTCGACCAACTCGTCGCGCAGCGCGGTCGCACGTTCCGTCGCCTGATGAGATTGCTGCCAGGCGGCCGGGTCGGCGTCTGCGACGCTAACAGCGCCCAGTGCCAGCAAGATCGCGATGATCGAGGCACCGACCTGACTGTCGATGCGTCGCCCAGCCATCCGGTTGCAGGACATCCAGTTGAGCTCGCCCGTGCTGACCAGCTCGATGCAGGCCGCAAGGAGGCGGTCCAGGTCAGGGCGAGCATAGGCTTCGGGACGCAATGGCTCGGCAAGCTCGAAGCGTCCGTCGCGTCGAGCTACCTCTAGCCAATGGCTTCGCTCCGACGCCGAGATCGGCCAGGCATCGATGTCGGCGACGGCCAGCAGCGAACGAAGGCTCTCGGGAGCGCCGTGACGATAACCCCACCGGGCCAGCGCGAACTCGCCTTCGAGCGACCAGAGCGGAAACACGTCCCGGCGTTCGCCCGCGCGCCGCGCAAGCGCCATCATCCGCAGCTGCATATTGTCGAGCAGATAGGGTGGTGGATCGGAAAGCAGGTCGGCGGCTGAGGGCACCTGATGAGGCAGCCCATAAACCCCGGGCAGGAGCCGGCTGAAGATGTGAGAATTGGTCAGCAGGGTTGGACCGACGCTGTTCGGCGAACGGCCGGCTGGAAGGATGTCCTTCGCATTCTGATAGAGGGTGAGCAGGCGCTCGGGTCCGCGGCGTTCCAGCGCGGCGATCAGCGATGCCGCGCAGGTCTCTTCGTCGCTCTCGCTATCACTTTGTGCGACCGGTGCCGGGCAATCGCCCTCAGCGGAACCGGCGGCGTCCGGAACCGGAGGCGACCCGCAGGCGCCAATTCCAGACCAGACCTGGTCGTAGGTTTCGACGAAGAGGTGCGGCGCGGCCAGCATGACGATCTCTGCGTCGCGTGCCGAACACGGATCGGACGGGCAGAGCCCATGATATTGCGGGATCAGGCGATCTGCCGGCACCGGACCCGACGTTGATGTAAGAAGCCGGTGCAGACCCAGCGCCCGGCGCATCCGGCGACCTGGCTTGGTTTGAACCACATAGCCTTGCTCGAGCTCGAGACCGAGCTCAACACGCAGCGCTGCTTCCACCTCGGCCGGATCATCAACTCCGGGTGCTTCACGCAGGGAGCGGGGCAGTGGTAGCTTGAGGATCGGGGCAATTTCAGCTGCGGCAGCTTTGACGCAGGCGGGATCCATTGGCCACCCAACCCACCCATAGGCCGTTCGTTCAGCTATGTCAGACAGCCATGCGCTCGGCGCTTTACCGAGCAGTTCAAGCGCAAGCTGAAGTTCGCCGCCAAGCTTCCTCAGGGCAGTGTCCGACTGCCTGTCTGTGATCCATCCGCGGGCCTCGCAGATCTCAAGCCATGCGCGTTCGGATGCGGCATTTACATGATCCGCGAGCGGTACGCGGCGCATCCGCACCCGCATACGGCCAAGCGCCCTTTTCTCGATCTGGCGGATCCGCTCGCGCGTGACCCGGAAGTCGGCGCCGATCTCCTCAAGGGTTTCGGTGCCCGCCCGTCCGATGCCGAACCTGCGTTCGACGACTTCGCGATCGCGGTCCTGGCACTGGCTGAGCAGCCAATCGAGACATTCCGACAGCGTTTCATGCGTCGGCACATCATCTGCCGGCGGAACCGCCGCTCCATCCCTGTGGCCGAACATCTCGGAACAGGTGCGCGTGATCTGCTCGGCCGCCACGCCATTGTGCGCGAGCAACCTGGGAACCAGTCGATGTACCAGCTCGGTCAGCTCACGCGCCGAGGTGCGTCCGACGTTAGGCTGGCGCATGAATTCGGCCAGGAACGGCTGCAGGTTGAGCGCAACAGCAGCGAAGCGCATCGTTCGAAGCTCAGGCGCAGCCAGGCCATTTTCGAGCCGCACCGACAGGATCTCCCCGTCGGTCGCTTGACGCAGGGAAAGGTGCCCGATCGCGTCGAGGACTTCTTCCGGGGTCAGTCCATCGTCAACGAGCTCGGACGCCTCGACCGGCCGGGTCCATGTCTCGCCGCTTGCTTTGACCATGGCATCGAGTTCCCTGGCGGTTTTGGTCCCAAAGTTCGGGACCTCGCGCATCATGGTCGGGATCGCCATCGCGCCCGCCGCCAGATAATCGGCCACCGTGAGGTAGGGCAGAGCGCCGGCTTGGGCGGCCGCCGTGATCGAGTTGCGCAAGCGCACCGTGGTGCCCTCGGCGAGCACGAACTCAGCCAGCCCCGGCGAATCATCGGTCGGCGCGCTCTCGATCGGTTCCTCAACGGCGATCGGCAGCGGTTCGACAGTGTCGGCAACTGGTCTGAACGCCGCTCCGATCCGAGCGAACCAGGTGCGGGGCACGGCGCTGGTCATCACGCGGGCCCGGAGCTCATGCGGCGTTTCGCTCGCTGCTCTTCAGGCTCTCCATAAAGCGATCGTAGAGACGCGCGACGTAGAATATCCTCGCCGGACGTCCCTTACCCCGCTCGGAGGGATGGCGGTCGAAGATGGCCCCTGCGAATTTGTGCAGCACGGCCACCGTCAGCACGTCGGCGGAAGCCGGGTTCAAGCTATATTCGGCGCTGTCGACAGATGCGAGGTAGCGATTGAACGCCTCGATGCGCTTCGCAGCGACGGCGGGGCTGAGCGCCTCCTCACCCAGGATTGCCTTGAGCGCTACGACAGAATTGAGACCCTGCTCGGTGACAGCATCGAAGGCTTGGCCGGCATTCACCGACAAATCGGCCTCGGGGAAGAATGGACGGAGCCGCGCCACGAAATCGTGGACGTCGACGAAGTCCCCGACATTCTCCTGCATCCGTGCCGCATTGGCGGCCAGCAGCCGGGTGATCGCAGCATCTCCCGATCGAGTGAGATGACCGAGCGCCTCCAGCAGGCCCTTTTCAGCTTCGCCTGGCCCACCGCCTTCGGGCTTGTAGCCGATGTCATGCTCAATCTCGTTCCAGACGTGCGCCATCATTGAGCACACCTGAATCTCGCAGCTCGTGCCGCGCAGATTCTCATAATGCCCGACTAGATCCTCTTCCCGAAGGATCACTTGGCAGTGGGTGGCCCGGTAGAATTGGTAGCTGTTGGTAGCGAGCTTGTCCTTTTTGTCGACAGACACCTCGCTGCTTCTTTCCCCTTCGAATAGTTTTTTGATCTCTTCGGTGACGCGGCGCTCATCCTCGGGGCGGTAGGTCGCGATTCGAACTCCTGCGAAGTCGCTGATGCCGACGAATACCTCGTCAACGTTGGCATAGTTCTTTTCAGGATGGCGTGCGAACCGTTTGAGCTTGCCCTCGAAGCTGCGAACGGTCTTTGTGCGGAATGTGACCTGCGCGCGGATCGCATTATCCTCAACAATGCTGGAGCGACAGATGTCGGAGACGCGGGCGGCGAGCTTCAGATAGCGATCGCGTTCGCGATCGTAGCGTGCGACCGCATCACGAATGACTTTATCAGCAATCGTCATCTACTACCCCCTTCCATCCTGAGGTGCCTCAAACAACTTAAAAAGTCGAGGTGAGAGAGGCGCATAAGGCATCGTCGAAGAGGGAAAGTTTCGAAGAGGCAGCGTCTAGAAGGGGCGGTCAACTCCGCTCTGCGTCATGAGCGAGCGAAAAAACACTGGATCGACGCTCGAAAGCGGCCGGGCTGCAATTCAAAAGACCTGACCGGTAATCGCACTCTGACTGGTCATGAATGCACGTCAGCACCAAGAACGCGGCCGAGAGCGCCCGCGAGACTGCTTTGGAACTCACATACACTGTGCATGCCCTCGCGCCATTAGCCCGTGACGTGGGATATGTGGATGCAAGCGGCGAAGTCATGCCTTTGTTTATTTAGGATGATGCCCGCCGTCTCACACTGCTTGGCAAGCTCGACGCGCTCTATTTTGTCCTTTATGGCGTGTTCGACCCAGCCAATCCCACGCAAAGCCCTGAAGATATCCACTAAATCCATTTGACTTTCCTTATCATCGCGAGCCAGGAGCGAGAGAAATGGGGCAGCTTCAAGAGCGAGGAACTGTGCCTCGCCTAGATCAATGCGTTGATCGCCGGACAACCCGACGCGCTCATCGGCGTCTGATGGAGAGCCTGGAGCCGTATCTGGCTTGCTTTGAGCCTATGAGCGGCTGGTCCTATACAGAGCGCCCGAACCAGATAACCCGGCCCACAATATGGATCTCTGCCGGATCCATGTCGCTCCAGGTTGGGTAGGCAGGATTATCACTAGCGATGGTGATGCGCCTGCTGCCAGGAGTGATCGCGATACGCTTCACCATCAGGCTATCGTCAGCACGAAGGACAAAGATGCCATCGCGCAGGCGCAAAGCTTGCTCCGATGCATCGACAAGCACCTCGTCGCCAGCGCTTAGCGTTGGCTCCATGGAATCGCCGGCTACACGGATGATCGACAGGTTGGCAGGCTTGGCTGCGGTCAGGGATTGCAGCCAGCGTTCGTCAAACCCGAACCGGGTATAGGCGTTCTCCCGCGATGCGATCGCGCCAAACCCGGCGGATGCTTCGAGATCGAGAATCGGGATTTCTACCATGCCATCCGCGCCCTTTGCTGGGCCGCCGAGCACCTCTTCCCTCACCCCGAAGAACTGGGCGAGCTTGCACCGGTCCTCGTCCTCCAGGTGGCGGGGCGAGCCGCGCTTGATGAATTGTTGGATGTAGCTGGGGTTGCGCCCGAGCATGCGCGAGATTGCGGCATAGCCCAATCGGCGTTGGGTGATCAGGCGGTCAAGCTCTTCGCGAACCTGTTCCATGGGTGTGTCCTCACGATCCTTTGCTGGATATTTCCTAGACTCAAGGACGAATTCCTACTATGAACAAAACAAGAACACAAGCGAATCCGGATAGACGATATGCCCGCAACGACCTTGCTCGATTGGATCGAAAACCACCTGAAAGACAGTCACATTTCGGCGACGCGGTTTGGACGGCAAGCCGTGGGCGATCCGCGGTTCGTGCTCGATCTGAGGAACGGCCGAAAGCCGCGACGGAAGACCGTGGCGAGGCTGGAAGCCTATCTTGCGGCACTAGGTGTCGGTGACGATGGTGCCCGAACCCCAGAGGGGCCTGGCCCTCATCTTCCGTGCGCGTATCCCGGAAGTGGCGGCGGCAAAGCCAATTCACTTCCCGATTTCGCTGCGCTATCCTTTCAGCAGACAGAGTGTGCGGCGCGGGGAGGAAAGGCAGCCCGGCGCTCGGGCGGTGAAGGAGGAAGACGGTGATCGACACGGAGAACAGCCGCCCGCAGGTCAGCGACGATTGGCAGGGTTTGCGCGAGATTGACGATGCCATCGTGGAAAACCGTTTGAGCGCCTACTCCTTGAAGAAGGCATGGGCCGATCCATGGGAACGCCGAGGGCTTTTGGCTTTCGGTTTCCTTTTCGTGGTCTTCATCGCCTACGTCACAGTTTACGATGGACTGATCTAGCCTACCACTCCTTGACCTCGTCTGCGGCTTCCGCCGAAGCACCTCGGGCATTCCTGGTCCTTTCATCCAGATGACCGCGCACCACGCCGAGCCGCCGGTCTCCCTGCTGCTGAACACGCTCGACCTCGCCGTTGATCTCACTGCGATCACCATCAGAAGCAGTCAGACTACTTGGCACACCCCCGATCCGTACCGAGTTGCGCACATCGCCGGCATTGCCAACACTAGGACGCAAGACAGGACTACCCGTGGGGAGAGTTAGCTCTTCCTCGATCTCCTGATGGATCCGGCCCGAGTAGTCCTCGACGAACCGCGCTTGCAGCTGCCGGCCCTGGGCACTCATCTGGAAGGCAATGTCGTCGAAGTGGACGGGACCGTAGTAATCGCGGTTGGCTTCGATCTCAGACATGCCCCATTCGCGATAGGCTTGGCTCAGGTTGAGTGAACCGGCGGCGCTGGTGCTTTCGTACCAGCTTGCCTGGGTCTCGAGACGGCTCGCCAGTTCTTCGGAACGACGCGCCTCCATGCTGTAGCTTTGCGCTTCGGTCAGCGAAGTCGTCATGCCTGCAGCACTGCTTGAGACCAGGGCTTCCGAGCTCGAACTTGTCTCGCGTAAAAAACCTTCGCGGGTGCTGGACCAACTGTTGCTGTCCGAGATTTGTGCCAGGGCACCCAGAAGTTGCGAGCGGTCCTCCGAAGCGATGCCGATATCGCTGTCAGTCCAGCTTTGGTTGCGACCACCACGCAGGTCTGCCCGGCCTCGGAAAATCCGGCCATCAGCGCGTGCGCCGACGCCCGCATCCCCATTGAGGAACCACGATACGGTGATGTCGTCGGCGGCCCTTCTCGACAGGCCAAACTGTTGCTGAAGCGTGCGCGATGCGCTGTCGATTTCGCTGAACGCTGTGCCGATGCTGTCGCTGGTCGATGTACCGCTGACACTGTCGTTGGAGCGGCTGGCTGACCAGGCATCGCGCAACTCGTGGAAGCGGGTAATGGCCGAGCTCGTCGATTGCTGGGCGAGGTTGGAGTATGTTTCGCTTTGGTTACGGCTTTGCCCGGCGATCGTCGACAGCCTGCTGTTGAAATCGCGGCCCAACGTCGGGGTGAACGGGTAGCTCGAGTTTGGCACGTTGGCGAATTCGGCATCGGGAAAGCTGGTTGTCTGGGTTCCACTGTCTCCGAAGCTGCGGGTTTGCCCGGCACCATAGGTAATGCTCGGCGCGAGGTTGCCTTGCGCAAACTGGCGCGAGAACACGCTCGAATTTTCGATGTTCGCGTTGCCGAGCGAAACATTGCCAGTGCTGGCCTCGCGTGCGGCTTCCTCAGCCGCATTCTGGCTCGGATTGAGATAGCTGGTTGCCTGACCCGAAATGGCCATAGCCCCCTTGGCAACCCCGCCGGCAAGGAACGGCACCGAAGCCACGAGATAGCCCGCAAGGATGCCGATATCGGAGTTGACGTCGCCCATCCCGACAAAGGTGGCGAGGGATAGACCGGTGCCGCCACCTGCGGCAGCGACGTCGCTCGCGCCCTTGAACATCAGGATCATGTGCAGGATCACAAACAGCGGCCCCCAGGCAGCAAGATAAAAGAACCCCGTCACGTAGCCCTTGAGCGCGATCGGTCCGGTCTTCGGCATGAGAAACAGCGGGAAGAGCACCGGAAACAGCGCGTAGAATACGACTGTCAGCACGACATTCAGAATTGGCACCCACTTCATCGCGTTGTTTGCGATTGAGGAATAGGTCCGCTCTGTCTGGATGTCGGCGCGGGTCTGGGCAAAGACGTCGATGCTCGAAGTGCCGCTTGCTCCGGCAAACCCATGCATCGCCTGGTTCATGGCATTTATGGTCAGCACCTGGCGAAAGATCTCGCTGGCATTCTGCGAGACGTCGGTCAGGTACTGGTATGCTACGGGCAAGTCAGCGATCAGTTTGGCCTGGGCGAGTGCTTCGGTCTGGCGCGGGTAAAGCTGGCGCCCGGTGAGGCGCGTCATCTCATCGATCAGGCCGGTCCACTGGCCATTGAGTGCGGCATAGGCATCGCGGCAGGTCACGATCGAGGCACTGACGCTGTCGTCGGCCTGCCGGGTGAGGAATTTCTGCGCGCGCGCCGCGCTACCCGGCGCTATGGTCGCCCAGATATCCTCGCTCTGCGACAGCTCGCGCATTGAATAGCGCCCGAGCAGGAGGTCGTAGAATACACATTGGCGCACATGTTCGTCGAAATTGGCGGCGAACTCGGGATCGGAAATGCGCAAGGACCGCGTTGCCTCGAGCAGCCGTGCGCCGTAGATCATGCCGTTCTTCGAGTAGTTGAGGTCGTCGGGCAGGCCAAACACCAGCTCGGCAGATCGAGTGAGATAGTCACCCGCCTGACTGGTGAAACTGGCCATGAGCGCGAGGCCCAGCGGTACATTTGCGACATTGGCCGGGGCAAGGCCGGGATTGACGCGGTCGGTGACTTGGACGTCCATCCGCGGCACCATCAGGCACATGTAGATGAGCGTTGCCCCCAAAAACCAGTTGAGCCAGGCGCGCCAATCCTGGTTGAATGCAAGCACGATCATCGCAAGTGCCAGCCCCATGACCAGTGCAACCTGGATCAGGCTCTTGTAGCCGCCGGCGCCGGTCCAGGCGGCAACGGCGTTCAGCACGTTGACGATATACTCGCCGCCACCGACCGTGAAAATCTCGACCATGTCAGGGGCTCCTTTAAGGAACGATCGAACGCGACTGGAGCCCGCGCGACCAGTCTAGCGCGGCGGCCATCGACGGCGACATCGAAGCGGCGAGCATATTCTCGATCATCGCGGTCTTCTCGATGATCTGGACAATGGCCGAGATCCGCGCTTGCCCGGTGGCCTGACGCTGCGCCAATTGCGCGCGCACGTCAGCTAGCTGCGCACGCCAGATGGCGAGCTTGGCTTCGTCGGCGGCAATGAATGTCGCCATCGAGCGGCCAGCTTCGGAGACAATCCGTTCGAGCACGGCATGGAGCAGATCGATGCTGGCGACTTCGGCCAGCGTGTCGCGGTCGTCAGTGGCCATGCCGCGCCCGAAAGCGGCCTGGACGGTGAGGATCTTGTAAAGCGGCAGCGAGGCTACCTGCAGCAGCTCGATTTCGGTGGGGCCGATTGCTGTGTCGGTGCGGATCGCATCGACCATGTTGCCAATGAGCTCGGCAACGCGGGGCCGAATGGCCTTGTCGCTGGCAAGGCTCAAGTCCTGGAAAGTGGGGTTGAGGCACATATCCGGTTCGTCGCAGCGCAGCACCCGTACGGTCTGGCTTTGCGTGCCATCGAGCAGCGCGGTCACCAGGGTCGACGAGGCATCGCCTGCAAAGGGCACAAATGTGCCCGGATCATCATCGCTCGGCGGCACGTAGATCACTGTGCCGATCAGCGTCATGGCATATTCGGCAAGCTCGCGATCGAGGCTGCCACCGGGATTGAAGAAGGCGCTCTGTTTGACCACGTGCCAAGTGTAATTGCGCGCTACTGCGGGATTGACGTCAGCGAACTCCTCGCCCCCATTCTCCGTTGTCGAGGCGCGCTGGCCTCTGGTGCCGCAGCCATGCTTGGCGGCGGCATAGTCGGTGAAGATCCCGCTCGCATTGCCGATCGCCTCGCACACCGCCTTGTCGGCAAGATCGCCTTGCGGCCAGACGCCGCCGACCAGCCCCTGCGCCATCTCGCACGAATTGATCGAGAGGTTGTTCATGAGCTGAGCCTTCTGGCTGAACTCCTGCATGATCTTGTTGCACTCGGGGCAGACGGTGTCGATCGCGAGGCTGAAGGCAAAGCCGACCGCATTGTTGGCGACGGCTTTCAGCATGGCGACCATCTCGCTCGCGTTGATGAACGAGAAGGAGCCGGCAAAGATGTCGATCCCGCCGCAACCGGCGCGCGCGCTCGGCAGCTGGAGATTGGCAAGGTTGGTGGTCTTCTGCGGAAACCGCGTCCAGACATTGCCCATCGAATAGTAGCCTGCCGCCTGGCCTTCGAAGGCGGTCGGCCCAGTGACATTGGCGGCCGCGCCCATGTCATCCATGAACCGGTCCATGCTGTTTCCGACATTGGCCATGGCTGGATTTGCGATTGACGTCGCGACCAGCGCTGCAGCGGCCAGCGCAAGGGCGCTTGCCCTCAACCTAGTAGTCATTTCCGGCTTCCTTCGAAGTAAGGAGATAAATGCGGTCCTGCAACTCGTCGGCCGAGAGGACGCCGTAGCCGATCGGGATCGGGCGATTGAGGACGCTGTCCCACAGAACGAGAGCAGGCGTGATCGCCGGTTCAAGCCCCATGCGCGGTCGTTGGCCATTCTCGACCACGTACTCGGGGAAATGTCGCGAAGGGCCGCCATCGGTCGAGATCGCGCGCACCGTGATGTGCCAGCGGTCGGCGACCGATTTAACAATCGGGCTCATCACCTCGCAAGCGCCGCAGGTCTGGGCGAAGAAATAGAATAAGCCATACCGCTCGGGCAGCTGCGCCATGACAGAATCGCGCGAGGCGGCGCGCGCATCCTGCCACTGGCGCTTGGCGAGCGCGCCGACTGGGCGCTCGAGCGTGTAGTCGAGATCGGCCTGCTGCCATAGCGCGCGCTGCCAGACGTCCGAAAACAGCGAGGCGCGATCGAGCTGCTCACGCTGGAAGCGGATATAGCTGGTGACGTTCTCGGGCGTTGGATGCAGGATTGCCTGTGCCCGCAAGTCGCGCAAGGTCGCAGTGATGGCCTCGAGCTCGGCGCTTGCATTCACCGGCGCTGCCGCTTGCGGCAGCGGGGCTGCAGGCTCGGGGGAAGGTTTCACGCAGTAGAACCAGTATCCGAGCCGCCGCTCCTCGCAATAAAGCGTATCGGCGGCATCAGCCTCGGCAGGCGTTTCCGCGACTTGGGCGTTCATCGGCGACGCAACCACCATCAGGGCAATTGCGGCAGCCAGTCGGAAGCGAGCGATCATGGCGTGCTCCTTGCGTAGAAGTCCTCGATTCGCTGTTGGATGAGCGAACTCGTCTCGAGCTCGTCCGGCAGACGCGCGGCCTCGGTGAACTCGGCATAGACTTCCGAGAAATCCATCTGGCTCAAATCGAGCTGCGCGAACTCGGCGAGCGAAAAGCCCTGGCATTGCTCGTCTTTTGGCTTGTTCCACGGCTTGGGCAGCTGCGCGCGACCCTGCTCCTGGATGATCCGAGAGAGTTTGGATTCAAAGCAGCAATAGGCCTTCTTGCGGGTGACGCAGACACCCAGCACCTTGTCCGAGCAATAGCTTCCGACATAGGCGCACAGGCCCTGCGCATCGCGTTCGTGGAGTAGGACTTCCTCCGCGTTGCAGCCGAGCGAGACCAGTAGGCTGATCCCGGGAATGAGCGGAAAGCCTTTGCCCTTGCAGCAATTGAGGACGCCAAAGACCTTGGATGAGCAGGTGTTGCGGGTGCCGGCAAACAGCGTGAGCGTTGCGGGATCGAACTCCCGCGTTGCCTGGTCCATCGCATTGAGGGCGACGGCCGCGTCCTTGAACTCGTTGTTGGCGGTCCGCTCAATAGTCTCGCACGAGCCGTCAATGCAGTAGACATCGCCATCGCAGATATATTGCGCTGGGCTGTTTGGGTCGGGCGGAAGCGCGCATTGGTAGATGCGTTCCTTGGTCAGGCAGGGCGTCTCGCCGGTGAGGCACTCTTCGTGGCTGAAGCGGCACGAGGCGTCGGCATCAAGGTTCGCGCAATCGTTCCCGGCAACGGTATCGAGGCACTGGTAGTCGCGGCGCCAGGCCCAGCAATCGCGAGTCAGTGACACGCCATTCACTGTCCGGGTCCGGGGAGTGGCATCGGTGCAGACCTCGGTGGACCTTGAACACGTGCTGTTCTGCGCCAGCGCCACGCACTGGCTCTCGTCGAGCCCGGTGTCGACAGTGCTGGTGGTGGTGCTTGCATCGGGCGGGAAGCTGCCCATCTGGCTATCGCAGCGATATTGGTCGACCTGGACAAAGGGTTGACCGCAGCCAATGCCGAACGCTCGTGCCAGCTCGTCACACGGCGCAAATGCGCTCATGATCAGTTGGCATGAGCCTGCTTGGTAATGCTGGCACCACCACTTGCCGGTGTCGGGCGCATCGCCGGGAAGGCAGTAGTAGTCGTAAGTCCCGGTCGTCGTCACCACGGGGACGAGGCTTGCGGCGCAACTCGCATCACGCCGTTCGCCAGATAGTCCTACATTGCAGGTGGCGGTATAGGTCCCGGCAGTGCCAGACGCTGGAGGCAGTTCGACGCACTGGCCTTGGCTGCCACCGAGGGTCATGCCGCTGGTATAGGCAAGTGGCTCTGCGCTCACGGCGCCGGCCCGGGCGATCGCCGCTTCGATCTCGGCAGGGACAAAGCGGGCGCGGCGTTGGCGGCTTTCCTCGATCGCGCGGTAACCCTGGTGGGCTGCGGCTGCGCCTTGCGCGGCGCTGGGAAGCGCATCGGGATTGTCGGCCAAATCCTCGAGGCCTTGAACGGCAGCAGGATTGTAATGCGGCAGCCGCGCTGCATCTACGTCTCGTGCGGCGGTAGACCGCGCTTCGCCCAGCAGTTCCCTTGCCGTTTCCTTGCCGTCGGCGCGCGCCTCGTTCACCGACTGTGCGGTGCTGGCACTGGCAAGAGTGCTAGCGAGAAGGCAGGCAAGGAGTGCTGTAAAGATCGGTTTCATCGGCGCTCTCCTTCGAGGCGGGCAAGATGGTTTGCCGCGAGTGCGGCGCCCGGGCCATGCCCGGCGGAAAAGGTCTCGAGCACGTGGGCGACGCTGACATTGCCAGAGATCCGGTCGTGCGGTGGCACCTGGTCGGTGCAGGCAAACCCGTCGCAGGGGCTGAAATCGGTTCCCAGCATGACGAAGCTCGGGACCGCCTCGATCCGGAAGGCGCGGAACAGGCGGGGATCGATCCCAAGGGAACTCGCCTCGTTGCCATCGCTCCAGATCGCCGCGAGCCGCCGCTTGAACCCCTCGCTGTCGCCTTGCGGAAACCCGCGTATTACCGTGACGCCGCCCGCTCGCGCCATGTCTCGCACGAGCGCCTTCAGCGCTTGTGGCGGCATCGACAGCGAGGCAAAGGCGACGAAGCGCGGGGTGTCGCCCAACGATGCGCGTTCGGCTTGGGACTGCGCGCGCACCATGGCATCGAAATCGAGCACTTCGCCCGATGCCCTGGCTTCAACGGTGTCAGCATAGGCCGCCCGCGAACCGTGGGCTGCATGCTGAGTCTCACGCGCATCCTCAGCCAGTGTGGCAGCGCGTTCTCGCACATTTGTCGCCAGCGCTTCAGCATCGGCGGCGTGCTCGGCTGCGGCAGCGCGGATGGCTGCCAGATCAATGTCGTCGGGCACGCTCTGGGCGAGGGCGAACCCGCCCAGCGAGACGGCGGAGCCGAACGCGATCAAGAGGAGGTGCTTGTTCATAGCGCGCAGCAGTTCCGCTTGCGCCAGACGAGGTAGCCCATGTCCTCGCCGATCGCTGGGATCACCTGGCCGGGTTCCTGCAAGGTGGTGGAGGTGCCGATCGGGGGGCAGGCATAGCGCCCGCTGGTTGCCGGGTTGGGGTTGGTCATCTGGAAGCGATATTGCTGCTTCCTCATCACTGGCATGAGGTACTTGCCGCACAGGCCCTCGCTCCCCATCGTGCCCCACGAGACAAGCTCGCGGTGAAGCTTGTAGGCAAAGCGCGAGAGCACCAGACGTGAGGCCTGGACGTGGCCGATCGAAGCCGAAACATTGCCGTTCATCGGGTACATCGAACCCTGGCAACCGGCGCACCAGAACATCCCGTCAAGCGGCAAGCCAGCAGTGGCCGCCGCGCAATCGGCGGCGCAAGCTGCGAGCGCCAGCGGATTGGCGAACAGCACGGCTTCGGGATTGATGATCGCGGTGAGTTCGGAGTCCTGCCACAGCGGATCGATCTCCGAGATGTACAGAATGTCGATCGAGCCTGCCTCGAGGCACAGGAAATCGGCGACAATCTCCATCCAGTAGATCAGCGGATAGGCGTACCAGTGAACGTGCCAGCTCGAGTAGTATTGGCTCGCGCCGCCCACAGCCGAGGGGCCCGAGATCGAACGAAACCCGATATCGAAGCCGGGATCGATCTTCGTTCCGCCCAGATTGACGAAGCACCAGGGCTTCATGCTGACATCGGCGAGCCGCACGGGCTCCCAGAAGCCCATGGCGATGCCGGGTCTGATCCCGCACAGGCACAGCGGCGACGCGGGGTTGTCGGGATCGGGCCGGTTCGACGGCCATATCTCGAGCCCGCCAACCGAGATCGGAAACAGACACGACCAGCAGATGTCGGTTATCGGGTTGACGAAACTGCCGGTGCAGCGACCGGGACCGGCATCAGCCGCTGCGGGCGAGGCCATTGCGAGGCCGAGCGCTGCGAGGCCGGTAAGTGCGAGCTTACGCATTTTGCTCATGATGCGGCCCTCCTTGCGGGCGGCAGTGCGATCTCGCTAACCTCAAGCATGCGGCCCTGTTGGCGCACGCGTGCAGGCACGGCCCGGATCCCGAATTTGCCGGACAGCGTGCCACCCTGGTCGAAGTAGAACCGGCGCTGGCGTGCCTTCATCAGTGCGAGCGGGGCACCCTTGACGAGGATCAGCTTGGCACCGGCCTGCTGGCGCATCGCCCAGGCGAGCTGGTCTGGATCATCGCCGTCGAAGAACAGGAGGTCGCCGCGCAAAGCGACGCTGTCGAGCGGGTTGACCCGGGTGCCGGCGGGATGGATCAGTTCGCCACGCGCGCCCCTGATGTCGGCGGCCAGCGTGATCGTGGGGTCGACAGTCCAGCGGCGTTCTTCGCTTGCGCGCCCGATCCCGGCGACGGGGGCGGGGCGTTCGACCCGCGCGAGTGTGCGTCGCTTCAGATCCTCGTTCAGCCGCGCGGTCTCGCCTGAGCGCTCCATTGCGGTGAGCCGAGCGTGGATCTGCTCGAGCAGGTCGCGCTCTATGATCGGAAAAACCGTGCCCTGCTGCCCGTAATCGCGCGCCGAAGCCGCAGCGGGAAGGGCGAGCGCGATGGCGAAAAGACAAGAGCGTACCATCACAGGATTGCCCTTCCGCTGCCGATTATCTGGCGTGCACAGACAAATCCGATTGCGCCGTAGCGGCTGTCGAACCCGCGGGGGTGGTCGGTTCCGACGTAATAGCAGCCCTCGGGCACCATGCCGTCGGGGCCTCGGGTGAGCGGCACCCCAAGCCGGGTTTGTGCTACGCGGGTGGCAACGGGCCGTCCGTTGATCAGGACTTCCATGCCCTGGTGGCTGACCTTGTCGGCCGGCATGCCCAGTACCCGCTTGCCAAACATCTGGGGGTCTGGGCCAAAATGCCTGGTCACGAGATCGCTTGTCGGGGGCTCGAAGAAGACCAGGCTGCCGCGCTTAATGGGCGCTTGTTTTTCGAGCCAGAAGGCCCAGTTTGGCAGGCTTGGGCTGGCATTGAGGAGTAGCGCATGGTCCTTGCTAAAGGCATCGAGCGGCGCCCATGCGAGCGGCAAGCCAATGACGAGGGCTGCCAACGCAAGCGACCGGCGCCACCGGGCCGAGGTGCGTAGGATATTCATGGCCGGGCTTCCTGCTGCAGGTGCTCGGAGATCCGCCGTTCAAGCTCGGGCGTCGCGTCCTCGACCTTGCCTGCCAGCACGGCCTCGGCGACGAGAACCACGCGCTCGTTGTCGTTCATCGCCGCCACGGCCGCCTCGGCCGCTGCGAGATAGGCCTGGCTCGCAGCCTGTACGGCTTCGGGGCTGGCGTCGGCCCGGGCCGCTTCGTCGACGAAAGTGCCGATCGTCTCCGCAAGCCTGACGGTCACGATGCGCGGGCGCTCATTCTGTGCGACCTGGTGGGTGATCCACGCACCCCAGGCGAGGGCAGCGGCAAGACCGAGCCCGGCACCGAAGCGCGAGGCAAATGGGCGATTGAGGCAGGGGAGCTCAGGCATCGGACCGGGTTCCTTCGGACAGGCGGCAAGCGAGGCGTCGCAGGAAGGCGGGAAGGCGCCAGAGCGTGAAGGCGCCGATGGCGACGACGAAGACGACCTGCAGGTCACGGGCGAACATGCGGCGCGCGAGTGGCTCGGCATCGCGGTAATGATCGGCCAGATTACCGAGCTGGGCGAACAGCAGGCCGAGATCCCATCCGGCGAGTGCCAGGAAGACGAACAGCGGCAGGCCGAGGACGACCAGCACGATACCCGCAGCAAAGCCCGCCGCCTCGATCATGACGAGGCACGTGCCTTCGACGAGGGGCCTCATCCTGATGTCGGGCCGGGGAAGCCTGGCTTGCTCGAAGCGGTCGAGCATGGTTTCGGGTTCGAGGCACATCACCGGTCTCCCGCCAGGCCATTATGGATTCCGGCGACCAGCGCGATGGCCTTATCGAGCGGCATGCCGGTTTCGACATGACCCTGGATTGCAGCATAGGTGTCGGGGTCGGACGAAAAGATCGTCGCCGACAAGGGATCGAGCACGAGCCGTCCCACGGCCTCAAGCTCGGGCCCCTTGATGAACACCTCACTGTATTCGTTGCCTGAGCGCTTCAGGCTGCGGATCAGCGTCTCTGTGCGGTCGTCCATGTCGAGCCGCGCTTCCTTGCGGAAATCGGCAATGGTCTCGGCCTTCTGCTGCAGCACCAGCATCCAGTCGCTGTTTTCGAGCGCGGCGCGTGCGCCGTCCGACTTGTAATAGTCATTCAGCGACTGAGTGGCGGTGGCCAGAGCGCCGCCATATTTGCGCGCAGTGCGGGCATAGGTCTCGACAAACTCGCCCATCGAGCCGCCCTTGAGCATCGCCCAGGCCTCGTCGATCAGCAGCAGCTTCCTGGTTGAGCGCGGCGAACGGGTCATCGCCTGTCCGGTCATGAACATGATCGCGGAGAGGACGACGCTTCGCAGTTCCTCGCGGCTTGCCAGATCGCTCATCTCGAAGACTGTGAAATCGTCCTCGAAGGCAAAGCTCGCCTTGCCGGTAAAGAACCCGGCATAACTGCCGCCGTGGCAGAACGGTGCGATCGCGGTGGCGAGATCCCTGCCAACCTCACTATCGCCCGAGTGCAGAGCATGGGCGACGTCATCGATCGCTCCGCCGCTGCCGAGCGCGTCCCACACCTGGCCGATAGCGCGGTCGATCAGCCCGCGCTCGGTATCGCTCGGCGCAGTGCTGGGCCGAGCCATCTGTCCGACGATCGCCTTGATCATGGCGAAGCAGTCGAGCCGGTAATCCTCATCGAGCGAGGCGCGGGCATCATCGACCATCGAGAAGGGGTTCAGCGAGAATCCCGAGGCGAGAGTGAACTCGACAAAGCGGCCGCCCTGGAGCTTGACCGAATGCTCGAAACTCCTGCCGTCGTCGATCACCACAACCTTGGCGCCAGCACCGCGCAAGGCGGCGCACAGTTCCTGCAACAGCACCGACTTGCCCGAGCCGGACTTGCCGCAAATGGCGATATTGTGGTTGCCGGCCTTGTTCTCGAACGGTGACCAGAAAAAGGGCTGTCCGCGCCGGCCGACCAGCAGCAGATGTGGCACATCGCTACCGAGATACTCGCCCTGCAGCGGCGCAATGTTGGCCGCGGTGGTTGAGAGCATGGTTCTCAGCCGCTTGAGCCGCGCCATGTCCTGTGCCAGTCCATCGGCGAGGCTCATCGGGAAAGCCGCAATCAGGCCCTGCAATTGCAGGAAACGCTCGTCCGCCAAGTCCCAACCCGCCGCCTTGTAAATGGCCTTGACCACGCGCTCGTGCGCATCGCCATCGCCGAGCGGCGAGATTGTGGTGAGGCCATAGAACAGCTTGACCAGCTTCTTGCCTTCCTGAAGCTCGGCCTGAACATGCCGCCATTCGGCTGACTGCTCGCCCAGCCGTGGCAGGAAGCGCGCGCTCTTCGTATCGGCAAGACTGGTGGTGCGCATGAACTTGTAGCCCGCGCGCGCGGCGGCAGCTTCCTGATCGGGATAGACGAGGCAAAGCATGGTCGCCGCCGGGCAGGGGAAACGCAGCTTGTCGGTGAACATGTCGCCGATGAGACGCGCGCATTCCCAAGGGGCCCAGCGTTCAGGCGTAGAGCGCACGGCATAGTGACGCAGGTCAAACCGGTCCGGGTAGCATTCGCCGACCTGCGGCACCCCGTTGCGGTCGCGGCCCGTCTCGCGGAATCGCTCGGTTCGCAGGATCAGCCGGTCGTCGGCCACCTCGAGTTCGATGTCGCGGCGGATCGCCTGCACGTCGAGCGTCTCGTGGCGGTTCCAGTCGATCCGGTCGGGCTCACGCGCTGTGGTTGGCGAGGTCAGTTCATCGATCAGCGCCAGCAGGCCATGGGGTTCCAGGTCCTGGGCGTGAAGCCCGAGTGAGTGGAGCATTCCGATCAAGCCATCGCGGCATTGGGTAAGCTCGCCATCGCTGACTGACCCTGGCACCGGAACACCGAGTGAGATGATCAGCCGGGTCGCCCTTGCGTGGAACGGCGCGTGCGCCGACCCCGATTGCCAGACAAGGTCGTAGAATCGTTGGGTGCGCGCCCTCGCGATCGCTTCATATATTCCGCCCTGCTCGTAGCGGGGCGCAAACCACGGGCCAACAATGCTGCCGATCCGTGGGGATGCGAAGTTGAGTACCTGCAGGCAGGCACCCGCCGGCATGCCTTCGGAGAAGAACTGGCCGAGGATCTCTCCCGTGCGCTCGTCAGCACCCACCAGCGGCGTCACCTCGAGCACAAAGCCCTTGGAACTTCGGTTGCGATAGAGGCGGGCGCGTTCGTCGTAGACACGGTAGGGTAGCCAGTCCGACAGCATGTCGAGCGCGAGCGGAGCATGGGCCCGTTCCGCCAGATCAGTGTCGGCGAAGAGGCCCGCCATGACTGCGCTGCGCGCAGCGGCAAATGAAAAGCTCATGGGCGATCTCCTTGGATGTCGGCTGCGCCGTGTTCGGAAAAGGATTGGGGCACCCGGTCAGGGAGGGGGGAACTACCGGGTGCCCCACCCTCGGGCGTTTCAGCGCCCAAGGATGCCGGACCAGTCGGGGAGGGGAGAAACAACTGGCCCGGCAAGGCAGGAAGGGGGGTATTATGGTCGGCGGGCGGGGACGTGGGTTGCGGTGCGAGCGCCTGGCCAATCGCGCGCAGCAGCTCGCCGGTGCTTTCGGGCTGGCGCCAGCTCTCGCTCGCAGGTTCGGGCAGCGTCACGTGGACCACGCGGGCATCGTGCGTGCGCCCTGCTTCATCCCGCCGGGCGGCGATGACGATGCGCAAGGTGCGCTCGCTTGTGCCGATTGCTGAATGCTGACGGCTGCCCCGCACGTGTCCGCCCGCCGAAGCTCCGCTCGCCGAGACCCCGATCGCAGCGGCGTCGATCGCTGTCGTCGGCGCGCAGCTGCCTTCGGGCGCGCGGCAGGCAAACTCGCCGCCGACATTGCCACCAAGCGTGCTGCAAGCGGCGAGCAGGAGCGGGGTGCCGAGGCATGCGACGAGACCAATGCCACGGCTCATGCGGGGCAGGCGGCTCACTTGCGCTGCTCCTTGTTGGCTTGCGTGTTGCCGCCTTGGGCAAATTCGCGCAGCGTCGCCGCGTCGCGGAAGCCATGAAGAACTGCGCCATCACTGGCGCGCACGATCACCGGCGTGCCGGAAAAGCCGTGGTCGCGAGCAAAGGCTTCATTGGCATCAAGCGCGCGGGCGCCAGCGCACTTGTGCTGTGCCTGGGGCGCTTTGCCTTCGTAAGCCGCGTGGAGAGCTGCAACCGGGTTCCCGGCGCAGGCGACCCCTTCGGCGATTGCCCGGCTTTCCGCGCCGAAGATCGAGATTGGCCGTTCTTCGACCAGGACTCCGGCCTTGGCGAGTTCGCCAGCGAGCCGCTTGCAATAGCCACACTGGAAGTCGGAGAAGACGACCAACTTGGGACCCTTGGGGTTGCCCCAGCGGACTGCGCCTTCCTTGGGCAGGCTCGAGAGATCGACCCGCTCAGGAGCCTTTGCTACCTGATTGTCGCCCTGCTCACCTGCCGCAGGTACGGCCCTCGCGGCGCCAGCGGCGATCTGGTCGGGATTGAGTTCGAGCAGCCGCGCGGCGGTAAGATCACTGCGCGCTTCCATGTCATAGAGACGCCCCACGAACAGGTAGCGCGCGCTTTGGTCGATATAGAACAGCGTATCGTCCGAGACGACCTCGCACCACGGACCGAGCGTGTCGCAGGTCATCGCATCGACCGGTGTCTTCGGCAGCCGCAGCTTGAGTGCGGCGGTGACCTCGCTGGCGAGTCCCTGAGCGCTCGCCGGCATGGCGGTGACAAGCGACAGCCCCATGGTGAGGACGGCTGCAGCGCTCGTCGCTGCAATCGCCAAATGCGCCATGCGTGACTTGAGGCTGGGCTGGTGATTGGAATAGGTCATGTTACTCACTGCTCCTGACGTGGACGCCGTCGAGAAAGACGATCTCGACCTCGATGCCGGTCGGCATCTCGACGACTGGTTGGTATTGTTCGGCGCGCTCGATGAGGTATCGGCTGACCGTATCGGCGGCTTCGCCCGCACCTTGGCCGAGACCGCCGGCCAGGATGTCGGTCGGCGACAGAGCCTCGCGCGTGCCATCGGCACCGGTGCTCTGGGTAAAGACGGAATTGGCATTGGCGGAAAAGCCGCGCCCGAAACCGCCGACGATCCCGGCGAGCAGGGCCTGCGACACCAGGCTGCCCTCGCGGCTGACCACGCGGCCGCGCACGCCCGACTTGCCGGCAAAGGCAATGAATCCCTTGACCTCGCTGACTGCGAAGCGCCCGCCTGGCTGGGCGCAGGTCATGCGCACCAGCTTGACGTAGACCTTCTCGGCCGACAGATCGCCGCGTGCCGCGCCGTTGACGAGGCAGCCGGTGAGATCGGTGGTGAGCAGCCGATTGCCGCTCAGCACCGAGCGTGCCGGGCCGGTGATGCGCAGCACGACGGGCAGCGGATCGGTCTGGCTGGCAACCCCGGTTGAGGCATCGACCCCGACGATCACCCTTGCCGGGGCATAGGAGTTTGGCGGCAGGAAATCGCGGCTCGCCTCGAGTGTCAGGGCAGGCGCACTCTCGTTCGCCTGGCGGCCCGCGTTTTCGCGCACCGGGGAAAAACTCGTCAGGCTCAGACCGCCGCTGCCTTGCGCCCCAACCGCGAGCGCATCGCGCTGCTGGGCGATCGGTGCGGCAACACCAGGCCCATATGCTGGCGGCGGTGGGGCGGGCATGTCCGCTTGCGCAGTGCGAACCTGCTGCAGCTCGCCGCGCAGGGCAGCGTTCTCGGCCGAGATCGCATCGATCGCCGCCTGCCCGTTGTTCATCATCTGAGCGTTCTCGGAGCGAAGGGCTTCCAGCTCCTGCTCGATCGCCGGGCGCGGTACTTGTTCTTCCTGCAGGTCCTTGATCGCGCGGCCCTGCGCATCGAGCCGGTTGCCGTAGGTGGCGACGAACTCGCGCTGCGACAGGTTGCGGTTGACGAGACCACCGGTGTCGATGGTGGTCGACCCGGCTGCGTCCTGTCCGGCCTCGTCTTCGCCGCTGAAGATGAACCACGACCCACCGATCAGCGCGAGCGCGCCGATCCCGCCAAGCAGCAGCTTCTGGCGTTGCTGGATCTGGCTGTTGAGGTTGCGGCGACCTTCAGCGCGCTCGCTCTCCTGCGTGGCCCGTTCCGGCGCCTTGGTGCTTTGCTCGGCCATTATTCGACACCTCCTTTTGGGAAGACCAGGAAGGCGCTGGTGATCTCGCTTGGCGCGAGCACGTCGCGGCCATAGGCAAAGGCGAGTGCGCCAGCGGGCGCTTCACGTTCAGCAGCGAGCGCAATGGGTTCGGCCCCGAGATTTCGCAGGGTGAACCGCTGGCCAATCAGCGCGTCGCCGTCATACTGGGCGACCTGCTGCACCTCGATTGTGCCAGTGCGGCGGGGGCGAGAGAGCTCGGCGCGCGCGGCAAAGCGCGGAAGGACCGCGTCGCTCGCCATCGCTTCGATCAGGCGGATCGCAGTCTCGTCGGGCGAGGTGCCAGCTTCCCATTCGGCGGCATCGGGTTTTGCGAGCGCCGGATTGGAAATGAACAGCTGGCTGGCTTCAGCGCCGCCCAGGCGGCAGGCGAAGCGGTATACGTAACCGGCCGTGCTGGTGGCAAAGAAGCTCACTCTGTCGGAGGCATATTGCGGCGGGACCGAGATGTAGATGTCGCCGCGTACCGGCTCGTGCGTCACCTCGAAGTCGTTGTAGGGATAGCCGCTGGCAATCTTCGAGACATTGGCAAAGCCATCATCGACAAGCGCGATGCGCGTGAGTTCGCCGCGTGACAGCTCGCAGTCGATCGTCGCATTGTCAGCTGCCTCGACAAACTGGTCGGCCTTGGCAGGCACTGGCGCCAAAGCGAGCACTATGACGGCGATCCCCGTCAAGCGGTAGCCCGAGTCGGACCGGCGCAAGGCAACGTGGTTGGCAAGCGCAAGCCCGCTCGCCGCCAGCGCTGCGCACAAGGGAGATGGCAGGAAAGTCATTGGTCCTGATCCTGTTCGGAAGTGGAAATCTGTTCGAACCCGGTGAGACCGAGCGACAGGCCGCGCCGTGCCCAGGCAAAGCGGAACGACCGCTCTTGGCTCGCGATCACCTGCGCGCCGACAAAGGTCTTCAATGTGCCGCTGACCGTTGCGGTGAGCCTGTCAGTGTCGATTGAGAGGCCCGAGATCACGAAGGCCTGGGCAATGTCCGAGCCGCGCTGTTCGTCGACGATGGCGACGAGCTCGGCCTTGAGACTGCCATGCGCGGCGGGATCGGCCACTTTCAGGATCTGCTCCATCCAGTAGTCGAGGCTCTCGGGCGAACGGTTGAGCAACATCAGCGCGGTGTCGCGGGCGACGAGCTCGAGATAGTGCGCGTCGATCCCGCCGCTCGAGACCGTCAGGGTCTCCGAGGTGACCGGCACGAGCACCACGTGCTCGTCGCGCGTGATTGCTGCGCCAAGCGCCAGGACGCTGATCGTGCCGAGCACAGCACAGATGGCGGCAAGCCGGTTGCGCTGGGCGAGGTATCGCTGCGCCTGGGCGTGCGCGAATTCGGTTTGCATGGACGTCCTCCCTCAGCCTGCGAGCAGGCGGCAATGGGAGGGCGGCGTGGCTTTCAGTCCCAGGAAAGTCCCGGGCAGGTACCAATAGGCCGCATGCACCAGCTTCGCGCCCGAATTGCCTGCTTTCGCCTTCCGCAAAGCGAACCAGGTCAGGACCGACAGGCCCGTGCCGAAGATGATATGCTGCGCCAGGATGCCCCAGGTGAACGGGACCAGCAGTCCCGCAAACTCGTCGATCGTCCAGAAGCCAATCAGCTCCGGATCGTCGAGCCGCCGTGGGACAAGGTACTTGTCGGCCATGCCGCCCTCCGTCTCGTCGTGAACCGCGTAGAGACGGGTCAGATGACCGCGGTCACGACGGAGGTTACGATCGGCACGCCGGTGCCGACACCGATCCCGACGCCGACCGGCACCGCGACCTGGCCAAGGGCGAAGCGGCCCGAGGCGAGCGCGATAAGGCCGCCCGCCAGTGACATCACGGTGATGATCTTGCCGCCCGAGCCCTCGAGGAAATCGGTGAACTTGGTCAGCGCGGGATCGAAGGTGGTGTCAGCACCGGCATAGGCGGCAGTCGCACACGCCAGCGCCGCGCAGGCTGGCACGATGTAGTCACGGGCCCGGGTGCGGGCATTGGGGCGAGGGGAGGGAAGGGTCTTAGCAGTCATGGAAAGGGCTCCGGGGTTGAACATTTGCAGCGATGCGTTCGCTGTATGTTCCTTCCTTCACCCGGAGCCGGGGTGTAGGAAATGCTCCGCGTACTTTCGGCGCGGCTGGCCAAGCAAAAAGCTACGATCTGGACAGGCAAGAGCGACAAGCGCGCGGCAAACGCTTAGTTCTGCGCCGCGCCGGGCTAACGGTGCGCGATGTCTGCCGGAATCCGCGCGTCAGTGCCCGCGATGTGCGCGAATCACAAAAATCCCGCCGTCCTCGTGTTCTCCTATGTTCTGTAAATGTTCTTTTCGATTTCCTACACCTGTCCTTCGGCTTTAGCCCGTGAGTCGACTCTATGGAGAACGAAAGGACGCGATGGTGACAATACCCATGACCCTCACCGAGGCAGCAGTGCGGAGCGATCTCGCACGGCTGCTCTTGGCTGCTGTTGAGGAGAGCGGCAGGCCGCGCTGTGATATAGCCCGCGACGCCAAGGTGCATCGCGATGCGTTGCGCCGCATTCTCGCTGGCACCCGCTCGGCGACGATCGGCGAAGCCATGCGCATCCTGGCGGCGAGTGGGGTCGCTCCGCATGCGCAGATGCTTCTGTTTCTGACGTGCGGCAGTGATCAGGCCGTGGCCTGGTTGCACTCGGACCTCGCCCTCTTCTTTTCTGAGTTCAATTCCGAGTTTCCGGTCGCGCTCGAGCGTATTCTAGGAAACCAGATCACTGACGTGAAGCCACGCTGGGCGAAAGGTACGGCCAATCGTGTTGCGCGCCTCTTGTCCGACCACATCATAGAACTTGAGCGCAAAGATGCCTTCCTCGGCAACTTTTTTGCCGGAGAAACTGGAGGGGCGCATGTCTGACCCTGTCATTGATGAACCCTGTCCAGTTCGCACGGTCACACGTCTGATCCGGCTGAAAGAGGTACAACACCGCGTCGGGCTTGGCCGGTCCACCATATACAAGCGGATGAGCGAGGGGCGGTTTCCCAAGTCGCGGTCGCTGGGGCCGAAGTGTACTGTTTGGATCGAAGCGGAAATTGAGGAATGGATCCGGTTGATTAGGTTATAAATTAGCGAGAGCCAGGGGATTATCGAACCCGATATGTTTGACCGCAACGCTAAATATGAATGTTCTGACGACGCGGCAGAGTCCCGAGAATTATTTGATAGAACTTCCTGATTTACTTTATCGCTATCCGCGCTGCCCAGCCGTCGATCATGGCATCGAGGGTTTCCATGGCTGAGGTCTTGATATCGATGAGATTTTCGAGCCTGTGCGTGTAGGGGCTGTGGGCGAAAGTGACCCATCCGGTAATCAATGCCTGAACACCAGAGTGCAGGTTGAAGATCAGCTTCTGGTCGACATCGAAGACGGATAGCCGCTGCTGGACGGTCTGGGTTGTACGCTCGAACTGTTGATCGGACAGATCAGCTGACATGATCAGTAGGCCGGAATCGGGGTATTCCATCAGGGTATCCCACACTGCGCGCCCGACACCGCGCATCCAGTCGCGCCAGTCTGCCGCGTCAGGTGCCAATTCCAGCGCCCGCAGGAAGAGGCGTTCTGACATCGCCGACTCCAGCGCCGCTTTGTTGGGAAAATGCCAATAGAGCGACGCGGCCTTGATGGCGAGTCGGTCAGCCAGATCGCGCATTGTAACCCCCGAAAGGCTCGTTTCCAAAAGCAGAGCCAGCGCTTCTTCTACGATCTGATCCTTTGTTATCTGAGGCTTTTTTCTTGCGGCGATGGACATCGGTTTTCCTCTTCGGGAATGCAGGCTTGACCCCCTAACCGAGTTAGACTAACAAGGTTAGGGAATAAAGAAACATAAGTTTCAAACGGGAGGATGTGATGCGCGGTTCTGGTCTATTGAAAGGTTCGGTCTCGGGAGTTGCACTGTTGTGTGCCTCGCCCGCATTTGCGCAAACTGCAAACCCGGCCGAGACGGAAATTGATGATAACACCATCTTGGTCACCGCGCAGTTTCGCCAGCAAAGTGTTCAGGATACGCCCATCGCTATCACCGCCATTTCGGGCGACACGCTGGCAGCGCGCAGCCTGAACAGTGTTGCCGATCTTGGGGCGGCGGCGCCCAATGTGAACCTGTCGGAAGCAACCGGCATTCAGGGCAACGCGATCTCCGCCTTCATTCGCGGCATTGGCCAGGAAGCCGCCAGCTTCGCGCTCGAGCCGGGCGTGGGCATCTATATCGACGACATCTATTACGGCACCACGTTCGGCGCCGTCATGGATCTTACGGATCTTGAACGGGTTGAAATCCTGCGCGGCCCGCAGGGCACGCTGGCGGGCAAAAATTCTCTGGGTGGCGCGATCCGATTATTCTCGCGGCGGCCCGATGGCGATGGTGGCGGCTTCGTCGAGGCGACCTATGGATCGTTCAACCGGATGGACGCACGCGCCACGGCCAATTTCACCATCGCCGAAGACCTGTTCGCGCGCTTCTCGGTCGTGCGAAACAGCCGCGACGGGTATTTCAGCCTACTCGACTTTGGTTGTGCCAACCCGGGCCAAGGCTTTGTGTCGGACCGGCCGGCGGGTGATTGCGAAATTGGACGCGAGGGTGGCAAGAACCTGACCGCGTTCCGCGCTGCAGTGCGCTATGCTCCGGCAGGCTCACCGTTCGAACTCAACATCGTAGCTGACGTTTCGAGAGATCGTTCGGACACCCTTCCCGCGAAGCTCACCGCGCCGCTAAACCCCAATGTACGCAGCTACGTTCCCGGCAATCCCTTTGCCGGTGTCCCATTCGACAGCCGCTTCCTGACCCCCGCGGGCAGCTACACCAGCTACGCCAATGGTGATCCTTCGGGCAATTACACCACCGTGTTCGGCTTCCCCTATCAGGTGGCACCGGGCATCTTTACCGACGAGCAGGAAAACAGCGCCGATGCGTGGGGCCTGGCGGCGACGATCGATTATGATCTTTCCGATGACCTCACCCTTACTTCGATCACTGGCTACCGCGAAGCATCGGGCGCGACCGTGGCCGATGTCGATGGTGCGCCGACCAGCATCATCAAGTCGCGCATCGGTCGCAGCCACGAACAGTTCACGCAGGAATTGCGGCTGAGCGGGCAGATCGGCGATGCGGTCGATTTCACTGTGGGCTCCTTCTATTATAATGCGCATGATATTGAAGTGCAGCGCATACAGATTCCGGTCTTCGTCTACGATTTCCTGACCGACGATCCTTCCGACAACCGCAGCATCGCCGGGTTTGCCCATGTGGAATACCACGCTACCGATGATCTGACAGTGATCGGCGGTCTGCGTTACACCGACGACAAGAAGACCTATTCGTTCAGCCGGGCCAATCCCGATGGCTCGCCGATTGGAACGGTCTCGATCGGTGACATGCTGCCGCCGCTCAATTTCTTGATTGTCGGACTGGACGGTTTGTCTTCGACTTTTGCCGGTGATCGGCTCGATTACCGGCTGGGTGTAAACTACCGCTTCTCCGATCAATTCATGGCCTATGCGCAGGTCGCTACCGGTTACAAGGGCGGTGGGGTCAATCCACAGCCGTTCGTGCCCGATCAGGTCGATCCGTTTAATCCCGAAACGCTGACCACCTATGAAGTGGGCTTCAAGAGCGACCTTTTCGACCGTCGCTTGCGGCTGAATGTCGCTGCCTTCCGCAGCTATTATCATGACATTCAGCGGGTGGTCTATTTCTGCCCGGAAAGCACCAGCACGGCGTGCGGGCAAACCAAGAATATCGCCGACGCGCGCTACACCGGCTTGGAAATCGAAGCTTTCGTGGAACCAGTTGATGGTTTCACCATCGATGGCAGCCTTGCCTATCTGGACGCCGAATACAGCCGGATCATCGATGCAGGCAGCTTCGTGAACCTGACCGACCGCCCGCCGTTTGCCAGTGAATGGCAGGCTTCGGTCGGCGCCCAATATGTCGTCGATCTTGGCGGCTCGGGCAGCATCACGCCTCGCGTCGACTGGAACTACCTGTCCCAGTTCTATTACCAGGCGGTGATAGGCCCGTTCAATTCGGTGCCCGGCCGAAGCCTGGTGAATGCGCGCATCACTTATGAAAGCGGTGACGGCGATTGGTCGCTCAGCGGATCGGTCACCAACCTCACCGACAAGTATTACTACGTCGCAGCTGCGGACAATGTGGCCAGCCTTGGCAATGCCGCGTCGTTTGTCGGGCGTCCTCAGGAATGGGCGCTGACCGTTACCCGCCGTTTCTGACGGCGGTCACAGGGCTGCCAGCACCTCCTCCCCGCTGGCAGCCCTCTTTTCAGGAACCAAGGATGTATCCGTTCACCGAAGGCAGTTTTGCGCCCAGAAACGGCTGGTACGTTGCAGGCTTCTGCAACGAGATCGGCGAGGCACTGCTCAGCCGCTGGATCCTAAACGAACCGGTAGTGCTTTATCGTACCTCGGCCGGCGAAGCGGTGGCGGTGCAGGGGCGATGTCCGCACCGGCATTATCCGCTCGGAGCGAGTTTGCGTGTGGGGGATGCGATCCAGTGCGGCTATCACGGGATCACTTTCGATGCCGGCGGCAAGTGCACCTTCGTGCCCAGCCAAATGAATGTGCCGGGGGTCCTTCAGATCAAGTCCTATCCCCTGGTGGAACGCGGACTGTGGGCGTGGATCTGGCCGGGCGATCCCTCTCTGGCGGACGAAGGCCTGATCCCGGATATGGCGGAAATCGGCTTCGAATTGCCGGGCTACGTGGCCGAACCATGCTTTTCGCTGCACGTCGACGGGCGCTACCAATTACTCAATGACAACCTGCTCGATCTGACTCACTTGGGCTATCTGCATTCAAGCAGCATCGGCACCCCTGATGATGCGGCGACGCCGGAACAGCGCGAGGTGACCGAGCGCAAGATCAGCAGCCGCCGCTTCATGCATGACACGCCGCAGCCGCCTTTTCTGGCCGAGAAAGCGCTCTACGGCGGCAATGTTGACCGGGTTTCGGGGATGGATTTCCACCTGCCCGGCTTCCATGCAGGGCTTGGCGAGTTCCGGGTGCCACCCGGCGATCCGTCGCGCGCTGGCGAGCTCATCCTGGCCAGTCGCATCTGGCACGCCGTCACTCCGGCGAAGAAACACACCACCAACTATTTCTTCGCCATGTCCGCGCAGGAAGGCGAGGATCTAGCGGCGGCCAAGGTCTATCTCAAGCCCGTGCTGGACGAGGATGCCTTTGCCACCGAAGAGATTGAGAAGATCGTCCAGGCCATGGACGTGCTCCCGCCGGAGCTGATGCTCAAAAGCGATGCGACCGCGGTTATCGGTCGGCGCGCCATGCAGGCGCTGATGGACCTCGAAAAAGCGACGGCGGCCTGAACGGCGATGGCACACAAGGATCAGCAATCCATGCAAATCAGCCGTTTGAACGTGCCGCAATGTTCAGTGGGCGAAGGCCCGGTGTGGGACACGGAGCAGCAGGCGCTCTACTGGATCGACATTCTGGAAAAGCAGGTGTTTCGGCTCGATCACGCCAGCGGCGTAGTGAGCCAGTGGCCTGTGCCTGAAATCATCGGTTCAATGGCCATACGCAAGGATGGCAATTCGGCACTGGTTGCGCTCGGTTCCGGTGTCCATACGCTCGATTTCGCCAGCGGCGAATGCACCATGCTGGCGACCAGTCCTGATCTGAACGAGCAGGTGCAACTGGCAGATGGCAAGGTTGACCGGCGCGGGCGGTTCATTGTCGGTTCGAGCGATCGCAGCATGAAGGACGCACGCGGCAAGATCTACGTGCTCGATCCCGGCGCAAGCGAACTGCGCGCTATCGATGACGGCATAATTCTGGCCAACGGCCCGTGCTGGTCGACGGACGACACGGTGTTTTATCACGCCGATAGTCGCCACCAGATGATCTACGCCTATGATTACGACATCGATACCGGAACAGTCGCCAACAGGCGCGAGTTTGCCAGCACTGCCGATCTCGGCGGCATCCCAGATGGTGCCACGGTAGATTCTGAAAACCACCTGTGGAGCGCGATTTGCGAAGGCGGCAAGCTGGTGCGCTTTAGCCCCGATGGGACCATCGAACGGATTGTGGAATTTCCCCAGAAGCTGCCCGGCAGCGTGATGTTCGGCGGCCCCAGGCTGGACCGGCTGTTCGTCCCCACCCTCAGCCCCGCATTCCTCGGTCGCGAGGCACATGAGCAGGACGGGGCGACCTTCGTGATTGATGGGCTGGGCATTGCCGGTCTGCCCGAACACCGGTTCGGCGCGTGACTGTGAGCACCTTCGTAGGAGATTTGGCATGACCGAGTTCAACCCGGCGGCATGGCGCGCGTTCGCCGATGCCATCGGAACCCAGTGGGTGATGTATGGCGATGATGATCGTCGCGCTTACTCAGACCATTTTTCAGCTGACGAGACGCGACACGCTCCGGCCGGCGCGGTGTCTCCCGCCAGCGCCGACGAGGTGCAGGCGATCATCCGCATCGCCAACGAATACGGCGTGAAGCTGTGGCCAGTCAGCCGGGGCAAGAACTTCGGCTATGGCGGGGCGGCGCCGGTTATGGCGGGCAGCGTGGTGCTCGACATGACACGGATGAAAGCCATCGAGGTGGACGAGGAAAACGGCACCGTGCTCGTCGAACCCGGAGTCGGCTTCTTCGATCTTTACGATCATCTGCAATCCAACAATATCCCGCTGTGGCTGTCGGTTCCGGGCAATAGCTGGGGCTCGGTGGCGGGCAACGCGCTCGACCGCGGCGTGGGCTACACCAGCTATGGCGATCATGCCGCGCAGATCTGTGGACTGGAAGTTGTGCTGCCCGATGGCGATCTGGTCCGCACCGGAATGGGCGCGCTGGGCGGGTCTGCAGCCTGGAACCTGCACCACCACGGCTTCGGTCCAAGCTGGGACGGGATGTTCTGCCAGTCCAATTTCGGCGTGGTGACGAAGCTGGGCATGTGGCTGATGCCAGAGCCTGAGGCTGTTGCGGGGTATGATTTCGAGTTCGACAAGATCGACGATCTGGGCTGGGCGATCGATACGATCATGCCGCTGCGCCGATCCGGCCTGATCCGCCAATCCCCTAGCATCGGCAACTGGCTGCGTTCTGCCGCAGTCATGACCCGCCGCGCAGATTGGACCAGCCAGCCGGGGCCGCTCGATGAAAGCGTGGTCACGGCCATCCGCGAGCGGTTCAATATCGGTTGGTGGAGCGTGCAGGTGCGCGTCTACGGTGAAGAGGAAGTGGTCGAAGGGTCGATGCGGGCACTCGACCGCGCCTTTGCCGGCAAACCCTTGCTGGCCAAAATCCCGACGCAGTGGAAGCGCGGCGATGCCCCCGAAGGCACCCCGATGACCGGCGTTCCGGTCAGCTTTCCGCTGGCCAATGCCAACTGGCATGGCGGGCGCGGCGGGCACGTCGGTTACTCGCCCGTATTGCCGCCCAGCGGGGATCTGGCGATGGAGCAGTTCCGGCGGACTTACGATCTCTATGCGAAATACGGCATGGATTATCACGCCAGCTTCGCAATGGGCGAGCGCAGCCTGACCAACGTCAATCAGATCCTATACAACAAGGATGATGCGGACATGATGGGCCGCGTCGATGGTATGTTCCGCGAGCTGGTGGGCGATGCCAAGGCGCATGGTTACGGCGAATACCGCACGCATATCGATTACATGGATGTTGTCGCCGACACCTTCGATTTCAACAACCACGCACTGCGCCGGCTCAACGAGAAGGTGAAGGATGCGGTCGATCCCAACGGCATCCTAGCGCCTGGAAAGAGCGGCATCTGGCCCCGAGGAGAACGCCCGTGAGGATGCTTGTATTGATGCTGGGCATGGGCCTTGCTGCCGCCGCCACTGTTGTCACCGCGCAAGACAATGCTGCAGGCACCGCAATCGTCAATCCGTTTCGCGGAGTGATGCAGGACCGTAGCGCGCATTCAGCGGACGAGGCACTCTACGTGGAAAAGTGCAGCATGTGCCATCGGCGGATGGGCATGGGCACGGTGCTGCTGGCGCGGCGCGTTCCCGCTGATCAGGCCGAACTGGAAAGCCGCGAGGCGCTGACCGCGCCCTACATCGTCCTCGCCGCGCGGCAGGGCATCGGCAATATGCCGCGCATCACTCGCGCCGAGGTCAGCGATGAGCAACTGGCCCGGATTGCCGACTATCTAGTCATTGCGGGTGCCCAATGACTCCGCGCCTCACCCGCCGTGCGTTTGTGGGAAGCAGCGTGGCGTTGGCAGCGACGTCTGCTCCTCTGCTTGCACAGAATAGTGCCGCCAGGCGGCTTGTGCTGCTTGATCCTTCCCTCGGAACTGCCGAGGCGCTGGGCCTGATCGGTCGGGATTATCCCTACGGTATCGTCGAACTCGCCCCCGATATTGTTCGGGCATGGCGCGATGGCCTGGAATTGCGTGTGCGCGAAAATGGCAGCGCAATTGCCATAACCCGCTGGGCGGGCGCGCAGGTGCTGGCCGGTCTGACCCGCGAAGCTGGCGGCAAGGCCACCCTGCGGCCCTATGGCGCTGACGGGCAGGAAGTGCTGCTTGACCTGCCGAGAACCGCGCCATGAGATCCTGCTGATACTCGATGGAGGCTTTTTAATTCAATGACTTGCGGGAAAAAATGATGACTGATCCGTTCACCGAAATCCATCCCTTCCCGCATTATGATGAATGCGCCAGCTACATTACGGTCGGGCAGAAGCTGCGTGCGTGGGAATATAGCGGTTGGAAGGCCGAGAGCCTGTCGTGGAAGGAAAGCTGCTACATCCACACCGGCCTATCGGGTTCGCAAGTGGTCGTGGACGGACCTGATGCAGACAGGCTGTTCGAACTGTGCTGCACAAACAGCCTCAAGTCCTTCCCCGATGATGCGATGCGCCATGCGGTGATGTGCAACGAAGATGGCCTGATCGCGGCGCACGGCATTCTCCAGCGCAACTCTGGCGGGCAGTATATCTTCTTTGCGGGTGGCCCTTGGCCAATGATCATGGCTGCCAAGCACGGCCTCAATGTCAACGCCCGGATGGAGGAACGGTATCTCACCCAGATCGCTGGGCCGCGCTCGCTGGAAGCGCTTCAGCGGGCTTCAGGCGAAGACCTCAGCGACATCAAATTCCTGCGCTATCGCACCACGAGGATCGCCGGAAAAACGGTGGAGGTTGGTCGCATCGGCATGTCGGGCAACCTCGCCTACGAGGTACGCGGGCCGATCGAAGATGGTGCAGCGGTTTATGACGCCATATTCCAGGCCAATCGCGATATCGGGATCGAGCGGCTCGGCTGGCGGACCTATCTGGTCAATCATGTTGAAGGCGGTTTCCCGCAGATGTGCTGGACCTTCGGTTCTGCGATGGTGATCGAGGAGTTCTATCTCGATATGGTTGGCCGCGATCACTGGTCGGTCAACTGGAACCGCACGGGCAGCTACGACCGACGGGATATCCGCCCGCGCCTGCGCACGCCATTCGAGGTGAATTGGGACCGAGCGGTGAAGTTCGATCATGACTTTATCGGCCGCAAGGCGCTGGAAGCCGAAGCCAAGGCTCCGCCGCGTCGCACCGTCACGCTGCGCTGGAACCCTGAGGACGTGGTTGACATCTACGCCTCGCTGTTCCGCCCCGGCGAGGAATACAAGACGATGGAACTGCCGACCACACCGACCTGGCTCGACAACATGCTCGAACATGCCGACCGGGTGACAAAGGACGGCAAGCTGGTCGGCATGTCGTCGGGCAACATCTATTCCTACTATTTTCGCGAAGGCCTTTCGATGGGCTGTGTCGATGCGGAACTGGCCGAGCCCGGCACCGAACTGGTCGTTGAATGGGGGGACCACGGCAAGCGCATCAAGCCCTGCCGGGTAACGGTCGAGCGGTTCCCGTATCTCGACAAGGACCGCAACAGCGGGGCGTAGGCTGGCGCGGTTACTGCCTGATTTATTGGAGACCTTGTCATGTATGCACGCAACGCCTGGTATGTCGCCGCCTGGGGCAATCAATTAGCGGACGATACGCCCACCGGCTTGAAAATCCTCGGTGATCCGGTCGTTATCTTCCGGTCCAGCGCGACTGGCAAGATTGCCGCCCTGGCGGATCGCTGCGTCCACCGGCTCGCACCGCTTTCGCTCGGACGATGCGAAGGCGCGAACCTGCGCTGTATGTATCACGGGCTGTTGTTCAACGGCGCAGGCGAGGTGGTCGAAATACCCGGGCAGGAAAAGATCCCCCCGCAAGCACGCGTGCGGTCCTATCCGGCGGCCGAACGCGGCGCGTGGGTGTGGGTATGGATGGGGGATCCAGCTTTGGCTGACGAGGGTCTGATCCCGCCCTCTATCGGGCCCGATGATCCCGACTACATCATGGGGCAGGGCTATCTCGACTATGATGCAGAGGCGAGCCTCATCAACGACAACCTGCTTGATTTCAGCCACCTGACTTTTGTTCACGCCGAAAGCTTCAAGGCGCCAGAGGATTTTGCTTCCAGCCTGCCGAAAGTGGAAACCGTCGAACGTGGCGTCCGCTATCGCCGCTGGGTGGAAGCTGCACGCGGCCCGGTGGGACGCGGCGAGGCGCTGGCCGACAGTTACATGGCGTATGATTTCCTAATCCCCGGCGTGCTGCTAATGTGGAACGGCAGCTTCCCGGTCGGCACCGCTGCCGCCTGCAATTACGGCGAACCGGACCGCAGCACGGCTACATCAGCGGTGACGTTCACCAGTCAGGCCGTCACCCCGATGGAAGTGGGCAGGGCGCGCTATTTCTTCTGCTGGGGTCCGCACAAGGACCACGGTGACGAGCAATTCCGCGATCTCCTGATGGGCATTGCGGATCAGGCATTCGGCGAAGACAAGGTAATGATCGAGGCGCAATACAAGGTCATCACTTCCACCGCCAATCCGGTCAACATGCCGACTGCGCACGACAAGGGTGTCACGGTCTTTACCCGCATGGTCGAGAAAATGGTTCGCGAGGAAGAGCAGGTATGACCCGCGATCTTGCGACCACTTTAGCCATTGTTCACGCGAGACAGGAAATTGCCAATCTTCAGGCGCGCTATCTTTATTATACGCAGGCGCATGAATATGACCGCCTGCTGGCGCTGTTCGATTTTGCCGATCCAGAGGTATCCGCCGAAATTTCCAGCACCGGAGTGTATGTTGGCGAGGAGAGGATCCGGGCGTTCTACCTCGAACTATTCAAGCCGCTATTCACCGCACCCGGCTCCTTGCCGATTCATATGCTCAACACGCCATGTATCGAAATTGCTGCGGATGGGCTGACGGCCACCGGGATGTGGCAGACCATCGGCTGCAACGCCTTCCCCACGCAAAGCGGCCTGCAAGCGACCTGGCAGCAGGGCAAGTATGATAACGCCTTCACCTGCCGCGAAGGCGTGTGGTTGTTCAAGCGCTTCCGCTGGCTGTGCAATTTCCGAACGCCGTTCGATGCTGGATGGGTGGAATGTCCGATGACGATGGTCGAGGCGCTCGATCTGTCGCATTTCCCGGAGCGTTGCCATCCATCGCGGCCAAGCGAACCATACCCCGGATATGATCCGGCATGCCCGATGGATTTCGGACCGCTCCCACCGGAGCGCATGGCATGAACAACGAAGCCCTCATTATTCAATTCGCCAGCAAGGGTACCTATTCGCCCGATTGCCTGAAGCTGGAACCACGCGCCCTGCCGCCATTGCGCGACGGCGAGTTGCTCGTTCGTCCGCTGCTGATCTCGATCGATCCGACCAGTCGCAACTGGCTCAAGCTGGATCCGCAATCAAACGTGCTTGGGCTGGAAGTTGGCGGGGTGATGAAGGGCCCGTGCGTGGCCGAGGTGATGCAATCACGCGCGCTGGGTTTCGCGCCAGGGGACAAGATCACGGCGCTGGCAGGCTGGGAACGGTTGAGCGTGGTGCCTGCGCCATTCGCGCAGCACTTGATCGAAGGAGTTCCCGCTGAGGCGCATATGACGATCTTCTCGCATATCGGCCTCGCGGCTGCGGCGGGGTTGATGCATGTCGGCCAATTGCGCCATGACGACGTCGTGGTTGTTTCCGGCGCGGCTGGCGCGACAGGTTCGGTCGCGGTCGAAATGGCGTTGGCCCACGGCGCCCAAGTGATCGGCATTGCCGGTGGCGCGGAAAAATGCCGGTTCGTGGTAGAGGTACTGGGCGCGGCTGCCTGCGTGGATTACCGTGCGCAAAGCGTTGAAACCGAACTGAAGCGGCTTTGCCCCGACGGCGTGACCCTGTTCTTCGACAATGTCGGCGGCGCGGTCCTCGACGCTGTGCTGATGAACATGGCGCTCCATTCGCGGATCGCGGTGTGCGGCCAGATCGCACTGTATAATTCGGCTGATCGTAGCGACGGGCAGGGTGTCCGCAATCTGATGGAATTGGTGTTCCGCCGCATCCGCATGGAAGGCTTTATCGCGGGCGAACCGGCGGAACGCGCGCCTGAATACATCGCAGAGCTCAAACGCCTGTTCGATGCCGGCCAAATCCGCAGCCGCGCGCATATCGTGCAGGGGCTGGAAAACGCGCCAGCGGCCATCGCGATGCTGTTCGCCGCGCAAAATAAGGGCAAGCTAATGATCGAGGTCGGGCTATGAAATCCGGTTCTTGGGCGTCGATTCTCGGCATCTATATGTTCGGTGTCTGCGGTGCCTCCACCGTCAGCAAACTGATCCCGCTGGCAGGCGATATTGAGGCCAATTTCGGCCTTGTCGGCGCTGATTTCGGCTGGCTGGTGGCACTGGTCGCGCTGCCCGCGGCAATGTTTGCCATCCCCAGCGGAATCGTAGTGGACAAGTGGGGCAGCAAGCGCGTGCTGCTGGCTGCGGGCGTGGTGGGTACGGCAGCCAACCTGATTTACCTCGTCGCCGATACACTGGCGCTGATCTATTTCGTCCGCGTCCTTGAGGGGCTGGCGATCGTGCATGTCTATACCGCCGGTCCGGCGATGCTGATGGCAACCACCGAAGGCAACAGGCGGACGCGGGCGATGACCTTGTGGTCCACCTATGCGCCTGTCGGCACGGCAATCGGCCTCGGGGTGGGCGGATTGTTCGCCGAAAGCGCAGGCTGGCGGCAAGGGTTTGCGCTCCACGCCGCGCTGTTCGCGGCGGCGACCGTGCTGGGTTTCTGGCAACCGGCAATCACTGTGGTCAAAGCGGCAAGTCGTTCGCTTGGCGAGCGGGTCGGAGAACTGTTCTCTGCCTTCCGCCGGCCGCAACTGATTGCACTTGGCATCGCTTTCCTGATGGCCATCAGCATGGGTGTGGGCGCGAATATGACGCTGCCGCTCTATGCGGCGCGGGTTCACAGCCTTTCCGCCGGTGACGCCTCGGCCTTGGTTGCCAGCGTCACTCTGACGATGGTGCTGGGCTCAGTCCTTGCCGGATATTTGCTGCCAAAGCTCTCCCGCCCGCAAGTGCTGTTCACCGCCATAGCCTTTGGCGGATGCGCAGCGGGCGCGCTGTGCTTCGTGCCGCAGCTGTCTGTCGAACAACGTTATGCGGCCATGATTGCATGGTTCGTGATATCGGGCGCGGGTCTGGCAACGATCATGGCGGCGCTGCCACTGGCCGCAGATCCTGCTCGCCCGGGAGCCGCCGCCGCGCTGCTTAATTTCACCGGCGCAACGGCCGCGATGCTCAACCCGCCGCTGTGGCTGGGGGTATTCGCCAGCGGCCATTGGACCACTTTCGTGCAGCTATTCGTGCTTGGCTGGGTGGTATCATTGGCAGCGTTCTGGGCCATCCCTTCGCTGGCGCACTGGCAGCGGGCCGGTGCAGCTCGCGCAGCAGCATTTCAGGGAACGATTCAATGACCCAAGGCAAATGGCCGAACAGCTTCGATTTTCTGGGCTTCAACGCGCCGATCGGCGAGGAATGGAGCGTGGAGAATCTCGAAGTTGAGGGCATCATCCCGAGCGAGATCGATGGCTCGTTCTTCCGCGCCGGGGCTGACCCGCAATTCGCGCCGTTCGTGGAGGAGGACACATTCCTGTCGGGCGATGGGATGGTATCCCGCTTCCGCATCACAGGGAACAAGGTCGATTTCGCGATCCGTTATATCGAGACTGAACGCTTCTTGGCAGAAAAGGCGGCGGGCAGACCACTTTTCGGTGCCTACCGTAATCCGTACACCGATGATCCCTCGGTCCAGAAGACCGATCGAACAGTCGCCAACACCACGCCTGTCTGGCACGCGGGCAGACTGCTGCTGACCAAGGAGGACGGGCTCCCCTATCAGATTGATCCTGAAACCTTGGCTACGCTTGGCCGGTTCGATTTTGGTGGCAAGCTGAAATCCGAAACCTTTACCGCGCACACCAGGATTGACCCAAAAACCGGCGAAATGTTCGCTTTCGGCTACGAGGCGACGGGAATGGCTTCGAAGGACGTATCCTACTGGATCGTCAGCCGGGACGGCGCCATCGTTTCCGAACAATTCTTCAAAGCGCCCTATTGCTCGATGATGCATGACTTCGTTGTCACGGAAAACTGGGCCGTGTTCCCGGTGTTCCCCACTATAGCCGATCTTGACCGGATCAAGGCAGGCGGCGCGCATTGGGTTCACCATCAGGATGTGCCCTGCTGGGTAGGCATCATGCCGCGCTATGGTGACGTTGCCGACATGAAGTGGGTGAAAGGGCCAGACGGCGTATCCGCCTTCCATTTCATGAACGGATTCGAGGAGCAGACTGTCGATGGCCGCACGCTAATCCATTTTGATCACAGTGTGATGGAAACCAACATCTTCCCATTTATCCGCGCGGCATCGGGCATCGACGCCAGCCCGGCAGAAATTCGCGCCGAAATGGTGCGTTGGACGATCGACCTGTCCGACCTTTCGGCGGGATGGACAGAAGAGCCGATGGGTCCGCCCGGCGACATGCCGCGCACTGCGGCAAAGGATCAGTGCTACCCATACGATTACGGCTATTACGCCTGTTACGATCCGAGCGTCGGGCCGCCGCATATTCACAGTGTGGTCGGTGCCGGGTTCAACACGCTGATACGCCTGAATGCGCGATTGCGCGCGATAACAGCTATGCCGTTGGGCCCAGATCGGTCGATCAACGAGCCTATTCATATTCCGGCGCAAGATGCCGCCCATGAGGGTTGGCTGGCCGCGGTGGTGGACACGCATTCATTGATGAGCTCGGAATTGTGGCTGATTGAGGCGGCAAATATCCCAGCTGGCGCTATCGCAAAGGTCAGCCTGGGACGCCGGTTGCGCCCACAAATCCACGGCTGCTGGGTGCCAAGGGAGTTGCAACCGTGACCGGTACAATTGCTCTGGGGCGGTGTCAGATCACCTTCACAACCGGGATTTTGCGCCAGTGAGCAAAGCCAGCGCCCTAACGAATATTGAGCGACTGACTTTGTCGGCATTTAACATCACGCAGGGCGCTCTTGAGATGCATGTCGAAATAAAGGTGCAATGTTGAGTTTGGCGCTGCGGGCGCGGGGGAAAAGGGATGGTCATGCTGACAGGTGAAGTCGCGTTGGTGACCGGCGCCGGGCGAGGCATCGGTCGACAGATCGCGCTGGATCTTGCCAAGGCTGGGGCGAGCGTCGGGCTGGTCTCGCGCACACCTGAACAGCTGGATAGCCTTGTTGCCGAAATCGAAGCTTCCGCCGGCAAGGCGGTGGCTACGCCAGCCGATGTCACCAATCGGGCGGCGTTCGAGCAGGCTATCGCCCACGTAAAGGGCGCGCTGGGGCCAGTGACCATTGCCGTTGCCAATGCGGCGACCGACAAGCCGTTCGGCCCGGTGGATGTTGTCCATCCCGATGATTGGTGGAAGGCGCAGGAACTGCACGTGCTCGCCGCCTACATCATGATGCACGCCGTCCTTCCCGATATGCGCTGCGCCGGTCGGGGCCGGATCATCAATGTCGCCTCCAACGGCGGCTTGATGGTGGCGCCCAATTCCTCATCCTATTGCGTGGGCAAGGCGACGTTGATCCGCCTGACGGAGCACGTCCACGCCGAAATCGCGGGTGACGGTCTGGCCGCTTTTGCCATCCATCCCGGCACGATCATGACCGAGATGGGCATGGCGGCGCTGGATGATCCGGATGCCAGGCAGTGGGCCGCGCCGCTGATCGATTATCTGGAAAGCTTTCGCGATGTTGACACCACCCCCGAACTGCACCGCGTGGGGCGGCAAGTGGTGGAACTGGCGAGTGGCAAGTTCGATGCCCTGGCCGGCCGCTATCTCGATCTTGAAGTTCCGCTGGAGGACCAGCTGGCTGCCACGATCTGAACGTTTGGGAGGTTGAAGTCATGAGCAAGTTCATTGTCAGCGGCGCATCGGGCAGCCTTGGCCGCCACATCACCCGGATGCTGCTGGAACAGGTACCGGCCAGTGATCTGATCCTGACCACCCGCTCGCCTGCCTCTCTCGATGAAATGGCGGCGAAGGGAGCTGTGGTGCGGCGTGGTGACTATCGCGATAGTGCCATGATGGAAGCGGCCTATGCGGGCGGCGACGTGTTGATGCTGATCAGCAGTCTGGATGTCACCAAGCGGATCTCCGAGCATCGCAACGCCATCGAGGCCGCCAAACGCGCCGGGGTGAAGCATATCGTCTACACCTCCACTTGCGGCATCCATCCCATGAACCCGACGCCATCGGCATCGGACCACATCGTGACCGAGCAAGACCTGCGGCAATCGGGGCTTGGCTACACTGTGTTCCGCAATGCCTGCTATGCCGAGGTCTTTCCCACGGTGGCATCCGAACTGGCGCGCAAGAGCGGGGAATGGCTGCAGGCGACGGGCGAGGGCAGGCTGGCCCCTGTTGCCAAACTGGATATAGCGCGGTGCGCCGTTGCGGTGATGGTCAACCCGGAATGGCACGAGGGCGCGGTTTACGAGATATCGGGCCCCGAGCTGGTCAGCTTCCGCGATATCGCCCGGATCACGTCGGAGGTCTATGGCATACCGATCAAGTACGTTCCCATCACCCCGGACGAGAAGTTTGCTATGCTTGATGCGATGGGCGTTCCAAGGACCTATCACGAGGACAATCCGGTCCACGAATATGCCCAGGTCTGGTGCAGCGAGGAAATGGTCAACGCGGACCTTGGTTTTGCCGGCGGGTTCCACGAAATCCTGACCGGTCATGTCGAGATGATTACCGGGACCAGGCCAATGACCTTACGGGCCGTTTTCGACCTCTACAAAGGCATGGAATACAGCGCATGTTGACCGTAGCCAGTTGTGAACCAGATACCACCGTGACAGGCGTTTCGCGTCGCCAACTCCTGCAAAGTTCGGCCCTGGTGAGCCTGGCGATTGCCAGCGGGGCGCTGCTTTCGGGCTGCGCGGGTGATGTAGCAACAGCACAAGCGACCGGCCCGGCAACAGCGGCCCCACTCGCCTTGCCACTCGCTTTGGCAAAAATCTACCATCACACCGGCATCTCGGTGCCCGATGTGGAGGTCGCCGCCCGCTTCTACAGCCAGCTGTTCGGCGGCGAGAACGTGAACGGGGAGCGCGAACCCTTCGTGCGCTATTTCATCAAGCTCAACCCCGGTGAAGTCGCCATCGGCAAGCTGGGAACGCTGGGATCAACCGGGCGGACAGTGCCGCTGATCGACCACATCTGCGTTGACGCTGTACCTTTCGACGATGCGGCGTGGCGCGCCAGACTGGCGGTGGAGAGTCGGCAGTACATCGCCCAAGGTGTGTTCCTGGGCGTGGACAACATCCCGGTCCAGGTAGCCGGCGGCGAAGGTGGCGAGAGCCTGGCCGCTGGCGAGGTAACCAGGATGCCATCGCTCTACGATGGGCCGGCACTGGTGGCGCCCCAAGGCTTCGATCACGTCGTCATGGCTGTCAGCAATGTTCCCGCAGCAAGCCTGTTCTGGCAGCGCATGTTTGGCCTGACCGAAGTCGGATCGGTGGCGGGCGTGCAGTGGCTGGGAAACGGCGGCTCGGCCCGGCTCGGCCTGCGGCTGGCGGGTGAGGGCGAGGATTTCGGCGCGGCATATCAGGCTGTTCGGGGGATTTTTGAGCCGGAAAGCACCCGCTCGGCGCTGCAGGGCCTTGGCGCGCAACTGTTGCCTGCCTTGGCCTATGATGCGCCGGGTAGTATCCGCTTTACCGGGCCAGATGGGATTGAGACCATGCTTGTTCCTGCCGCGTGAGGAATCTGTAATGCCGGTTTTTCGTATTGCCCTCTTCATCGCGATGGCGTCGCTGGCAGTGATCGGCTGCCAGGGGTTGGGCGCGCAAGCGGCATCGCAGGATGAAGAATGGCGCGCGCATGGCCGGGACTTTTCCGAACAACGCTTCAGCCCACTCGAGCAGATCACCCGGCAGAATGTTGCGCAACTGGAGCTGGCGTGGTCGTATGATTTCCGGGTGGGGCGGGGCGTCGAAGCGACGCCGTTAATGGTCGATGGCGTGCTCTATGTCACGTCGGCCTGGAGCATCGTTTATGCGCTGGATGCCCGCACGGGCGAAGAGCTGTGGGTTTTTGATCCCGAGGCCGATCCTAGGCAAGCGGCGCGATCCTGCTGTGACGTTGTCAATCGCGGGGTCGCTTACGATGCTGGCCGGATTTTCGTGGGCGCGATTGATGGACGCTTGATTGCGCTGGATGCCGCGACAGGGGCAAAACTGTGGGACACACCCACCATCGATAGCGGCACTTCGCTGGTCATTACCGCTGCCCCGCGCGTTGCCGATGGACTGGTGCTGATCGGCAATAGCGGCGCGGACATCACCGGTGGCCCTGGCGAAGGGCCGAGAGGCTATGTCAGCGCCTACGATGCCCAGACCGGCAAACTTGTCTGGCGCTTCTATACCGTGCCCGGCAATCCGGCTGATGGGCCTGACGGGGCGGCATCGGATTCGGTCATGGCCATGGCGGCCCAGACCTGGACCGGCCAATGGTGGCGCTATGGCGGCGGTGGCACCGTGTGGGATTCCATCACCTTTGATGCCGAACTGGACCGGGTCTATATCGGCGTCGGCAACGGATCACCATGGAACCGGCAGTTGCGAAGCCCGGGCGGCGGCGACAACCTGTTCCTCGCCTCGATCGTCGCACTGGACCGGGCCACGGGCGAATATATTTGGCACTACCAGACCTCGCCGGGTGAGACCTGGGACCATACCGCCACGCAATCCATGATCCTCGACACGATCGAGATCGCTGGTGAAACGCGCCAGGTGCTGATGCAGGCACCCAAGAACGGTTTCTTCTATCTGCTCGACCGGACCGATGGCAGCCTGATTTCTGCCGGATCAATCGTGCCGATGGCGCGCGCCGAAGATACGCCGCCCGGCGCACCGATATCGTGGGCTTACGGTATCGACATGGCGACCGGGCGCCCGCTGGAAAACGCTGAGGCGCGGTTCGAGGGCGGTCAGGTCGCCTATGTCCATCCTGTAGGCAATGGTGCGCACCCGTGGGCGCCAATGGCGTACGATCCCCGCACACGCATCGCCTATTTCACGGCGCAGGATCCAGCATCCCATTTCCGCACCGATCCCAGCTATGTGCCCGACCCGTTCCGGCGCGCGAGCGGGTTCGCCCCCGCGGCTGGCGCGCAGCCCGCCAGTGCGCACGCGGCATCGGGCGCAACTGATGGGGCGTTCCCGCCGACAGGAGCGCTGTTGGCCTGGGATGTTGTTCAGCAACGCCAGGTCTGGAATGCGCCTTACCAATGGGTTGGCAGTGGCGGCGCACTGGTGACGCAGGCCAACCTGGTGTTTCAGGCGACCGGCGATCCACATTTGGTGGCATATGATGCCGCTAACGGTGCCAGGTTGTGGTCCTACGACATTCAGGCAAGTGCCCAGGGCGGCGTGATCACCTATTCGCTGGATGGGGAGCAGTATATTGCCATTGCAACGGGCAATGGCGGCTCGTCCTACCTGCTGGCGCCGCCCACTTTGCCCGACCGTCCTGCACCGCGCCGCGGGCGACTGCTGGTGTTCAAGCTTGGCGGTCAGGCCACCTTGCCGCCGCTGCCAACGGACCTGCCGCCATTCCCACGGCCGCCTGAACCCTTCGGATCCCCTGACGCCGTCGCGCGCGGGCAGGGATTGTACGGTGCCTATTGCACCGCCTGCCACGGGATAAATGCCGAAAGCCGCCGCGTGCTGCCCGATCTGCGCAAGTCGTTCATGATGCACAATGCCGATGTCTTTCGCGCTGTCGTGCTGGACGGAGCGCTGGAGCAAAACGGGATGCCAAACTTCTCATCAGCCTTGTCGGCACAGCAAGTGGAAGACATTAGGAGTTGGCTCGGCGAGCGAGCAAGGCAAGGTTACGAGCAGCAAGTGGGCAGGTGAGCGAAAAACGCGACAAACGCGACAAACGCGACAAACGCGACAAACGCGGCAAATATGCCAGGACCGTCAGTGTAGCGCCCCGGTGAAATTCCCAGCACGCGAGGCCGGGACTGCTCATGCTCCAAACCAAGAGGCCCGCCAGCCCGTCCGCCAGTTCAACCTTTCGTCTGAATTCTATCGCCAATTAGTTTTGATGTACGAGGATTTCCTGCTGACTTAATGACCTGCTCTACGAACGCGGAATTGAAATTTGCAGGGAGTTGGTGCGGCACATGGAGAACAGGTTAGGGGCAATGTGAGCGGTGGCATTGTCATAGCAAATGCACCGCGGTTTCCCGGATTGATTATGCCGCGATTCTACGCGAAGTTGTTGACGCTCTATTCGCATTTTGAGCCAGAAATGTTCCGCTCCGAGATGGGCCACGTTGGGCTACATGGGCGGGTTCGTGACGGGAACAAACTAAAGTGTGGTTAGTCTGACAGTGCCTGGTTGAACTCTGATCTTGCTGCGTTTTTCTCCGAATTCAGTTCCGAGTTCCCTGTCGCACTAGAGCGCGTCCTCGGCAACCAGATCACCGATGTGAATCTGCGCTGGACCAAGGGCACGGCGATGCGGCTGGCACAGCTGCTTTCCGAGCATAACGTCGAGCTCGAGCGCAAGGACCCTTCCTCGGCAGCTTCCTTGCTGTAGTTCATTGAGGCACACATGTGTACCCGGCCAAGTGAAGAAGCGCGACCGACCCGACCGCCGTCGCGGCTGATCCGGTTGAAGGAGGTTCAGCACCGGGTCGGGCTCAGCCGATCCACGATCCACAAGCGGATGAGAGAGGGACAGTTTCCAAAGTCGCGATCGCTGGGGCCGAAATGTACAGTATGGGTTGAGACAGAAATTGACGAATGGGTCTCCTCAGTGTCAGCCATCGGCCTGAAGGGAACTGCTGAAAGCTGAGTTGGTTTTAGGGCCTGCTCGGGTGCCCGACATATGTGTCATTTGGTTCGGATAAGCCACAGATTCCCAACGCAGTCGGCACTCAGGATTTCTGGCGGCCATGATCGCTTCAGTTAAATGCCGGTTTTTGCTCTACCCGGGAGAACTTGAAAGCACTCGACTGGCGGCCCTATAAATCTTTGGTCCATGAAGCGTCCTTAGTTCGCCAATCTTCCAATTAGACGGAAATCCTATGTACTCGAACACGCGCGACTGGACGGTTGAATGGGGTGATTGCGACGCTGCCGGCATTGTCTTCTTCCCGCGCTTCTGGGCTGCGTTCGACACGTCTACATCGCAGCTGATCGAAGCGGCTGCTGGTAAGCGTTCGGCCGATATCTTTCATGCGCATGGTATCATCGGGTGGCCGTTGGTCGACATGTCGGCGAGGTTTCTCACTCCGGCCAGCTTCGGCGACAAGGTTCAAATCGTCACATGCGTGACGCGTGTTGGCCAATCTAGCATCGCCCTGGACCATCACTTGTCGCTCGCCGGAAAGCTGTGCGTCGACGCCAGCGAGGTGCGGGTCTGGGCAGGCGCGCGGGCGGATGGCGCTCCGGGCATCGAGAGCCGGCCAATCCCCCGCGCGCTTGCCGCCAGGCTTGCCGGAACCGGCTGAGGGTTCAGCTGCGCAGCGAATAGGGCGCATTGAAGAGGTCGGGCGTGCCAAGCGCAAACTTGCGCAGGTAGGACGATCCAATCAACTCGGCAGGAAACAGGGTTCCTCGGCTGGCAAGCGCGTCGACTGCGGCAAGCACATCGTTCGGCAAGGGGGCGGCTAGATCGTCCAGCGATGCTGCAAGCTGATCGGCTGAGCGCGCGCCGAGGATGGGAATGCACTGGGCGACGGTGCCATTGACCAGCCATTGCAGCGCCAGCTTGCGTGGTTCATGCCCGCTTTGCGCCGACAAGGTGCGCAATCCGTCGCGCACCTCGCGTAGCGTGGGCGACAGGCGCGCCTCACTGCTCCTCTGCGGTGCCTCACCAGCTGCCAGGGCACCAGCGGCGAGCGGCCCCCAGCAGAAGACGCCGAGGTCTAGGGCCTCTGCCATCGGCAGCAGGTCGCGTTCCACGCCGCGCGTGGCTGCGTTGTATTCCAGCTGCAGGGCGATAACCGGCGCAAGACGGCGCTCGCGGGCCATGGTCACCGCGCGCGCAGAAAGCCATGCAGGCGTGTCCGACAGTCCGAAATAGAGGATCTTGCCTGCGCTCACGAGGTCGTCGGCGGCCCGCAAGATCTCGTCGAGAGGGGTCGTACCGTCCCAGAAATGCAGCCAGAGCAAGTCTATCCGATCGGTTTGCAGGCGGCGCAGGCTGGCTTCTACAGATTGCACCATCGATCGTCGGCTATTGCCTCCAGCCAGGGGGTGGGGCGACGGTGATCCGGTGTATTTCGTGGCCAGGACCAAGTCGTCACGCCTGGACCTGGCAAAGTTGCCGACGATTTCCTCGCTCGCCCCGTCAGCATAGTTCGGTGCCGTGTCGATCGTGGTGCCGCCAGCGGCAACGAAGCCCGCCATGATGTTTTCGGCTTCATCTGCCGTGCAGCCCCACGGTCGCCGGTCGCCGAAGGTCATTGTGCCAAGCGCCATGTGCGATGAGCGCAGGCCGCTGTTGCCCACCAGAACCTGCTGCATTGTCGGCTTCTCCTTGTGTGCCGCACCCGGAGCCATGGTTTGATCCAGGTCAAGGCTGTCAACGGCGATGCGTAATAATGCATCTCGGCAATGCTTCATAGAGCATATGACGAAGGGAGCCATTTGTGAGCGAGATCGAAACCCTGCTGGAAGACAGCGCGACGGTAGCGGAAGATGGTTTTGTCGAGGTCGATTATGACGATCTCATCCCGAACAACGTCGATCTCTCGTCCGATCGGCAGCTGAAGCGGGCGCTGGAGCAGTGGCAGCCCGAATATATCGACTGGTGGAAGGCCATGGGCCCAGATGGCTTCCAGGCCTCGGAAGTCTACCTGCGTACGGCAGTGGGGGTGGACCCGGCGGGCTGGGCAAAGTTCGGCCACGTGAAGATGCCCAATTACCGCTGGGGGATCCTGCTTGCTCCGGAGGTCGAGGGCCGGACCATCCCCTTCGGCAAGCACAGGGGCGAGCCTGTATGGAAGGAAGTGCCGACCGAGTATCGATCCTTGCTGCGCCGCCTGATCGTGGTCCAGGCTGATACCGAGCCCGCATCGGTGGAGCAACAACGCCACCTTGGCCGCACTGCACCGTCGCTTTACGACATGCGCAACCTGTTCCAGGTCAATGTCGAGGAGGGTCGGCATCTGTGGGCCATGGTCTACCTGCTGGTGAAGTACTTCGGGCGAGACGGCCGCGAGGAAGCCCGGGCGCTGCTCGAACGACGCAGCGGGCATGAAGACAACCCGCGCATCCTGGGAGCATTCAACGAGGCCACGCCCGACTGGCTGTCGTTTTTCATGTTCACCTATTTCACCGACCGCGACGGCAAGATGCAGCTCGCCTCCCTGGCGGAAAGCGGCTTTGATCCGCTTTCCCGCAGTTGCCGCTTCATGCTGACCGAAGAGGCCCACCACATGTTCGTGGGCGAGACCGGGGTGGGGCGGGTGATCGAGGCGACCTGCACTGCCATGAAGAATGCCGGCATCACCGATGCCAACGATGTCGAGCGGGTACGTGCACTCGGCGTGATCGACCTACCCCTGATCCAGCGCAAGGCCAACTTTCACATGTCGGTTACCCGCGACCTCTTCGGCAGCGAGGTTTCGGGCAATGCTGCCGCGGCGTTCTCTGCCGGGCTCAAGGGGCGGTTTGGGGAGGCCCGCATTGCCGGCGATGACCACATGCTCGAACGCGAAACCTATCCCGTCATGCGGGTGGTCGACGGGCAGCTACTTGAGGAAGACCTGCCAGCCCTGCGCGCCATCAATTCTCGCCTGCTGGACGACTACATTGCCGATTGCCAACCCGGCATCGAGCGTTGGAATCGGACTATCGCCAAGGCCGGTATCGATTTTGCCATTACGCAGCCGCACAAGGGCTTCAACCGCAGGATCGGCGAATTCGCGGGCGTCCAAATCACGCCGGCAGGCAAGATCGTGGACAAGCAGACCTGGGAGGCGGGCCGGGACACTTTCCTGCCCACTGGTGAGGACCTGCAATTCATCAGATCGCTGATGAAGCCGTGCCATGTGCCCGCCTGCTACGCCAGCTGGATTGCGCCGCCTCGCACCGGGATCAACAGCCAGCCACTGAACTACGAATACGTCCGGATCGCCTGACCCGACCGGACGGGAGGAGGCGGGTGGATCAATGTCTGCCCGCCTCGTTCTTCTCCCGGATCCAGGTTCAGCGGGCTCCCTCCTTCAGGCCGAGGCCGAGCGCCATCATTCGTTCGGCAAGTTCGCTGGCCTTTTCCGACCAGCTTGCTAGGTCGGCAATGTCGATGATGTCGATCGCCCCGGGCTCCGAGATGAAGCGGGCGCCCGAGAAGCTCTTCACGCAGAGCGTGCCCGAAGATCTGCGGGACAGGACACCGCTCACCACCAGGTTGCGGCGTTCCAGCACGGCGGCAATTTCCGTCATGGCGGTGCGCAGACTTGCAGGGTCCTCGTGCCAGTTGGTCATCCTTTCCTCGATGACCTGCCGCTTCTCGGCGAAGGGCATGGCCTTCAGCGTATAGGCCAGGAACTTCTGCTTTTCGTGACTGCAGAACCATCGGGCCAGGAACTGGCCCACGCGGTAGTCGAGCAGGGCACACCGCGCCACGAAGCCACCGATTGCCGCGTGGGCCTCGTGCATGGCGCTGTCTGAGAGGTGCGGATCCATGGTCAATCTCCTCAGGCTATCGTCGAAACCCATCCCGCTGCCCACTCGCCGGCGACGTCCTCGGCGAGCGTGCCGCTTGATGCGTCGTGGCATTCGATATCCACGATGCGGGTTGCGCCGCAGGCCGTGAGCAGGGCATCCCAGCGCTCGCCGGCGGCACAGAAAGTGTCTGCATAGGTCCGATCCCCAAGGGCGAAGATGACGTATTCCTTGCCTGCAAGGTCCGCGCCTTCTTCCAGCGAGCCGAACATGGCCTGCCCATTGTCGGGGATTTCTCCGTGGCCATAGGTCGAGGAAACGATCACCAGCAGGTCGAATCCGTCCAGTGCAGAACTGTCCAGACCGTCCATCAGCAGCCGTTCGCACGACAACCCGGCGGAGCCGAGTGCGCTCTCGATTTCTTCACCGCACAGGTCCGCAAGTCCGGTCATCGTAGCAACAAAAATGCCAGCGCGCTTGTTTCCGCTCGACATAACACTCCCCATCCGGAAATATGATTCGTATAGTCCCACAGTATGAAATATATAGCACATATGCAAGACGCGAAGACCAAGGTGTCGCCCACCAGCTTTGCCAGTAGTCAGGAAATTGCCCAACGTATCCGCTCCGCGCGGGCCAGAACGGGGTTTACTCGCAAGCAGCTTGCCGCCGCATCGGGCGCATCGGAGCGTTATCTGGCCCACCTTGAAGCCGGAACCGGCAATCCCTCGGTTGAGATGCTCCTCGCCATTGCCGATGCCCTGGGCATGGCGATGGCGGACCTGCTGCCGCTGGGCGGGGAACGCGATGCTGGCGTGGCGCAGGCGGCAAAGCTTCTGAGACGGATGCCTCCCGAGCGTGTGCGCGAAGCCTTGGCATGGCTGGGGGAAAAGCCCGACGCCGTCGATGGCAAGGGCAGGCGGGTTGCCCTAATAGGGCTGCGCGGAGCCGGCAAAAGTTCCCTGGGCCAAGTCCTGGCCAATCGCCTGGAAGTGCCTTTTTTCGAAATATCAAAGGAGGTTGAGCAGCGTTACGGCGGTTCGATCGGGGTGCTACTGGAGATCAACGGCCCTGCCGCGCTTCGGCGGTATGAGGCCGAAGTGCTGCGGGATATTTGCCGCAAGAGCCCCGCGGCCGTCATCGCTGCGCCCGGCGCAGTGGTTTCGGACGGCAAGTTGTATGACCAATTGTTGCGCGAAACCTGGACCGTGTGGCTCCAGGCTAGCCCGGAAGACCACATGAGCAGGGTGGTCGAGCAGGGGGACCTGCGGCCAATGTCGGGTAACCGTGCGGCGATGAACGATCTGAAGGCGATCCTTGCCGCGCGCGAGGGAGACTATGCCCGCGCCGATGCCCGGCTCGACACCTCCGGCCAGGATTTCGACCACACGGCAGACCTGCTTGAAAGGGTGGTCGCATCCTTCGTGGGATGAATTATAATGCTTGTTTGACTGCCATCAATGATCTATTGTTCCTCTCAACAACGGGCAGAGGAGCGATTCGATGGCTACGCAACTGGCGGAAAGCGCCGCTCAAGAAGCGGCTGTTTTCACCTATGACCAGGAGGGCGGAACCTATCGCCACTGGAAGGTCGGCATCGAGGGGCGCATTGCGACGGTCTCGATGGACGTCGATCCTGACGGCGGCCTTCTTCCCGGTTACAAGCTGAAGCTGAACAGCTACGATCTCGGCGTCGACATGGAGCTGCACGACATTGTCCAGCGGCTCCGGTTCGAACATCCGGAAGTTGGCTGCGTAGTCCTGACCAGTGCCAATGAGCGCATTTTCTGTTCGGGCGCCAACATCTACATGCTTGGTACTTCCAGCCATGCCTGGAAGGTCAACTTCTGCAAGTTCACCAACGAAACCCGCAACGGCTTCGAGGATTCGTCGCAGAACGGCAGCCTCAAGTTCCTGGCGGCAGTGAACGGCACCTGCGCCGGCGGTGGCTATGAAGTAGCCCTGGCCTGTGACGAAATACTGCTGATCGACGACCGTTCCTCGGCCGTTTCCCTGCCGGAGGTGCCCCTGCTGGCGGTATTGCCAGGAACTGGCGGGCTGACCCGCGTGGTCGACAAGCGGAAGGTTCGGCGGGATCTCGCGGACGTGTTCTGCACCTCGGAAGAGGGCGTGCGTGGACGGCGGGCCAAGGATTGGAACCTGGTCGACGACATTGCGCCGCGCGGCCGTTGGGACGAAGAAGTTCGCGCCCGGGCGAGTGCTCTTGCCGAGGCTAGTGGTCGACCTGCTGGTGCGACAGGGCTGCGCCTCTCTCCGCTTGATCGCACGATCGACGAGACCGGATATCACTACGGTCTGGTTGACGTGACATTCGAACGCGAGCGCGGTTTTGCCACTCTTACGGTCAAGGCTCCCGCAGATCAGCCTCCTGCAGGCGGGGATGCCATGCTCGCACAGGGTGTCGGCTTCTGGCCGTTGCAGGTGGCGCGTGAACTCGACGACGCGATCCTGATGTTGCGGACCAACGAGCCGGAACTGGGGCTGTGGGTGCTCAAGACGGTCGGCGATGGCAACGCCGTGCTGGCCTATGACGATGCCTTGTTGGCGGCCAAGGGCCACTGGTTTGCAAACGAGGTGATCGGCATGCTGCGCCGGACACTTTCGCGTCTCGATGTCTCGTCACGCTCGATGTACGCGGTAATCGAACCGGGTTCCGCCTTCGCCGGGACCCTGGCTGAAATCGCCTTTGCGGCTGATCGCGGCTACATGCTCGAACTGATTTCCGAACCAGAGAATGGTCCCGTACTGCATCTGGGTGAGGCGAACTTCGGGCTGTACCCGATGTGCAACGGCCTGACCCGGCTGGGCTCGCGGTTCCTGGGCAACTTGGCGCATATCGACGAGCTTCGGGCCCTTGCAGGAAGCCCCATCCCTTCGGGCGAAGCGCATGACCTTGGCCTGGTGACCTTCGCACCCGACGATATCGACTGGGAAGACGAAGTCCGGCTGGCAATCGACGAACGGACCGGCCTGTCGCCCGATGCCTGCACCGGGATGGAGGCCTCCCTGCGGTTCGCCGGCGGCGAGACTGTCTGGTCGAAGGTCTTTGGCAGGCTGTCCGCGTGGCAGAACTGGATTTTCATCCGACCCAACGCGGTCGGGGAAGGCGGGGCACTGAAACTGTTCGGAACCGGCCGTCGCGCAGAGTTTGACCGCAAGCGAGTTTGACCTTTCTCGCCGCCCCACACCTCTCCCAGGGGCGGCGGGATACCCATGGATCGCATGTGCCACCCGGTGTGGCCAAGGAGTAGAAGATGGCAATCGACTACCAGTCCCGCATTCCCAACAATGTCGACCTTTCAAATGACAGGGCGCTGCAGCGCGCGCTGGAACATTGGCAACCCGCCTTCATCGACTGGTGGAAAGACCTGGGTCCGACCACCTATCAGGGTCACGATGTCTATCTGCGCACGGCAACGTCGGTCGATGCCAAGGGCTGGGCAACTTTCGGGCACGTGAAGATGCCGGATTATCGCTGGGGAATATTCCTGGCGGAGCAGCAGCAGGAACGCACCATCGGGTTCGGCGATCACAAGGGCAAGCCTGCCTGGCAGCAGGTTCCGGGTGAATACCGTTCGGCATTGCGGCGCCTGATCGTTACCCAGGGCGACACCGAACCGGCTTCTGTCGAACAGCAGCGCCTGCTCGCACTGACCGCTCCGTCGCTTTACGACATGCGCAACCTGTTCCAGGTGAACGTCGAGGAGGGGCGCCATCTCTGGGCGATGGTCTACCTGCTGCACGCCTATTTCGGGCGCGATGGGCGCGAGGAAGCAGAAGAGATGCTGCATCGCCATTCGGGCGACATCGACAACCCCCGCATCCTGGGCACGTTCAATGAACCGATCGACGATTGGCTGAGCTTTTACATGTTCACCTATTTCACCGATCGCGATGGCAAGTATCAGCTCAAGTCGCTGGCCGAGAGCGGGTTCGATCCGCTGGCACGCACCTGCAGCTTCATGCTCACCGAGGAAGCCCACCACATGTTTGTGGGTGAAACCGGCATTGCCCGGATCATCCGCCGCACGCTGGATGAAATGCAGAAGCTGGGCACCGACGATCCCGAGACCCTGCGCAAGGCCGGCGTGATCGACCTGCCGCTACTGCAGCGCTACATCAACTTCTGGTATTCATCGGCGCTTGACCTGTTCGGCGCGGAAATCAGTTCCAATGCTGCCACCTATTGGGCCAACGGCCTGAAAGGGCGGCCAGACGAAGCGACCTACGAGGACCACGATTGCATCGACACCTGCGAGGATGTCGATACGCCGGCGGGGCTGGAACAGGTCGCAACGCGCAACGCGATGAACCTGATCACCCGCAACGCCTATGTCCGCGATTGTGCGATCGGGCTTACACGGTGGAATCGCACGATTGCCAAGGCGGGCTTCCAGTTCGAACTCGCCTTGCCGTCGGAACGCTTCAACCGCAGCGTCGGGGTGTGGGCCGGGCTGTCGTTCGATCCGGCTGGCAAGCCATGCGATCCCGACCAGGTCCGCCGCATGCTGCCCAGCGAGGCCGACCGCGGTTACGTGAAATCGCTGATGGTAGGGGTCACGGAACCGGGCAAGTGCGCCAACTGGACCTGCCCGCCAGATCGCGGAATCAACAATATGGCGTTCGATTTCGACTACGTCCGGGCGGCGTAAATCGTGAGGGCGGGAGGAGACCGGATACATCCGGCTTCTCTTTGCCGGCTGGGGATGGGGAGAGCCGATGAATACAAGTGATGCCCGCTGCACCGCCGATCTTCCGGAAGCCTTCAACGGCGCGGAAGATCTGCTTGCTGCCAACCTTGCACGCCATCCGGACAAGACGGCAATCATCGATCACCGGGGCACGTGCAGCTATGGCGAGTTGGGCGACAGGGTTGCCCGGATGGCAGACCTGTTCGCTCGATTGGGCGTACAGCGCGATCAGCGGGTGCTGCTTTGCCTTACCGACACCAGGGATTTCCCGACGGTGTTTCTCGGGGCAATCCGGGCCGGTATTGTCCCGGTTCCGCTCAACACCCTCCTGACAGCAGATGATTACGGCTGGATCCTGCACAATAGCGGGGCTGTGGCGGTATTCGTGTCCGGCGAACTGGCCGACAAGTGGCAATCGATCTCTTCGGGCGAGCCGTTTGTGCAGTTCGTCAGCAGCGACGGTGGACCATTTCCCGACCTTGAGTCCCTGCTCGCAGATGCAGAGCCGGCACGCGATCCGGCAAACACGCATCGCGATGACGTTGCCTTCTGGCTCTACACTTCGGGGTCCACCGGAAGGCCGAAGGGCGCGATGCATCTGCATGGCTCGATGCGCCTCACGGCCAATCTCTACGGATCAGCCACGCTGGGTCTGCGAGAGGATGACGTGGTCCTTTCGGTCGCCAAGCAGTTCTTCGCCTATGGCCTGGGAAATTCCCTGACCTTTCCCTATGCCGCCGGTGCCACCGTCGTGCTGTTCAACGGTCGCGCGACGCCGGATGCAATATCGACCAAGGTCGAACAGCACAGGGTGTCGGTGCTGGGCGGTGTACCGACCTTCTTTGCCGGCTGGCTGGCCCATCCGTCTTGCCCGACCAGGGAAACCGCACCGCGCCTGCGGGTTGCGACTTCCGCAGGAGAAGCACTACCCGGCCATATCGGCAAGGCTTTCGCGGACAGGTTCGGCGCCGATGTGCTGGACGGACTGGGCTCCACCGAAATGCTGCACATCTTCGTCTCGCAGCGGCCGGGAGAAGTCCGCTATGGCTGCACCGGGCGGGTGATTGACGGATACCGCGTCCGGCTGGTGGACGACATGGGGGCCGAGGTTCCTCCCGGCGAGATCGGCAGCTTGCAGATCAGCGGCCCGACCAGCGCCTGCGGCTATTGGCGCAACCGTGAAAAATCCACTGCCACGTTCTGCGGCGAATGGACCGTGAGTGGCGACAAGTACGTGATCGACGAGGAAGGTTGGCTGACCTACTCTGGCCGCGCCGACGATATGCTCAAGGTGGGCGGGATCTATGTCTCACCCATCGAGGTCGAGGAAGCGCTCTCGAACCACAATCGGGTCCTCGAAGCGGCCGTTGTCGGGGCCGAGGATGCCGATGGCCTGGTCAAGCCACACGCCTATGTCGTCCTGCACAACGATGTCCAACCCGATCCCGCACTGGAACAGGTTCTCAAGGACCACTGCAAGAGCCAGCTCGCTCCGTTCAAGTATCCGCGCTGGATCACCTTCGTGACCGAACTGCCTAAGACTGCCACCGGCAAGATCCAGCGGTTCCGCTTGCGGGAGGACGCATGACATTCGATGTTGCAATTGTCGGCGGGGGCCACGGCGGGGCGCAGGCTGCGATAGCCCTGCGCAGCGCCGGCTTCACCGGTTCGATTGCGATTGTCGGTCGCGAGGCCGAGCTGCCGTACGAGCGCCCTCCGCTGTCGAAGGAATATCTGGCACAGGAGAAGCCGTTCGAACGGCTGCATCTGCGCCCGGCATCCTACTGGGCCGAAAAATCCATCACGCTGCTGCTCGGTCAGACCGTGGTGGCAGTCGACCCAGCAAAGCACCTGCTGCGATGCGCCGACGGACAGGAGATCGGGTACGGCAGGCTGATCTGGGCCGCAGGTGGCGATCCGCGGACGCTCGCCCTGCCAGGCGGCGATCTTGAGGGCGTGCACTGTGTGCGCGACCGCGAGGATGTCGATGTAATAATGGCCGAGCTTCCGGCCGTTGCCCGCGTGGTGGTAATCGGCGGCGGCTATATCGGACTGGAGGCGGCCGCCGTGTTGTCCAAGCTTGGCAAGCAGGTGACGCTGCTAGAAGCTCTGCCGCGCGTCTTGGCGCGTGTGGCGGGCGAGGAGCTTTCGGCATTCTTCGAGGCCGATCACCGCGCCCACGGGGTTGACCTGCGTACCGGGCAGGCAATCTCCGGCCTTGAGGGTGACGGCCGGGTGTCCGCTGTCGTGCTTGCAAGTGGCGAGATACTGCCCGCGGATCTCGTGATCGTGGGTATCGGTATCGCACCTTGCGTGGAGCCCCTGGCAGAGGCCGGCGCCGAGATCGGCAACGGCGTGCTGGTGGATCCGCAGTGCCGCACCTCCTTGCCCGACGTATTTGCTATCGGAGACTGCGCGGCACACGCAAACCCGTTTGCCGGAGGCGCAGTGATCCGCCTGGAATCGGTGCAGAACGCCAATGATATGGCTGCCGTAGTGGCCAGGACCATTTGCGGCGAAGACGCTGCCTATGGTGCAACGCCGTGGTTCTGGTCCAACCAGTATGACCTCAGATTGCAGACAGTCGGGCTGTCTGGTGGCCATGCGCAAGCGGTGCTGCGCGGCGATCCGGCGACCCGCAAGTTCGCTGTCGTCTATCTGGACGACAATGGACGCGTTCTGGCGCTCGATTGCGTGAACAATGCCCGCGATTATTCGCACGGGCGGCGATTGGTAGAACTGGGCGTGACGGTCGATCCTGCCGAGCTCGCCGATGCCGGTCGGCAATTGAAGGAATTCATTCCCGCCCCTGTAGGCGCGGGCTGAGGACAGGAGTACCGGCATGAGCGAACGCCCGCAGACACCCGATGGCTTTGTCGCGCATCTTGCCGTGGTGGCCGAAGCGATCGGCGGACAGGCGCTGGATGGAGCGCTTGAAGCAAGGCTCAACAGCGAATTTCCCGCCGATGGTGGCTGGTATACCGAGGCGCGCGCGTGGTGCTCGCGGGGTTGCGAAGAAGGCTGGCTGTGCGGGCGCGAGGCAGGCGGAATCAGGTTCGGGCGCGCGGTTGCTGCGGGCGATGCGCTTGGCGGAATGTCGGTCGATGTGGTGGAGATGCGTGATATCGTCGGCCCGCATCATGCGCACCCCAACGGCGAGATCGATCTGGTCATGCCGGTCGATCCCGACGCGGCCTTTGACGGGCAGAGAGCAGGGTGGAAGGTCTATGGGCCCGGCTCTGCCCATCACCCCACGGTGACCGGCGGCACGGCTCTGGTCTTGTACTTGCTTCCTGGCGGCGCCATCGAGTTTACCCGTGACTGAAGACCGGGTCCGGCTGGAGAGCTCCGGTGGCGTGGCTACCATCACGATGGTGCGCGAAGCCCAGTTGAATGCCATCGACGGCACGATGCACCAGGCGCTGCGCGATGCCCTGTCGAAAGTCGAGGGTGATCCTTCGGTACGTGCCCTCGTCATTACCGGATGCGGGCGGGCGTTCAGCGCCGGGCAGGACCTCGGCGAACGCGGAGCCACCTTTGCGCGAAACGAGGTTCCCGATCTCGCGGCCTCGTTGGATGAGAATTACAATCCGCTGGTCCGGCGTCTGGCGAGCCTGCCGATACCGGTAATCGCTGCAGTCAACGGCATGGCCTTCGGAGCGGGGGCCGCCATTGCGATCGCCTGCGATATCGTGCTGGCCGCCAGGTCGGCCAAGTTCCAGTTCGGCTTCGTCAACGTCGCCCTCGGCCCGGACAGCGGTGCGAGCTGGTCGCTCCCTCGCCTGATCGGGCAGGCACGGGCGTTGGATCTGGCACTGACCGGCCGTGCCGTTGGTGGTGAGGAAGCCGCGCAGATCGGGCTTGTCAGCCGGGTGGTCGATGATGCCGCACTTGGCGATACCGCACGCGAAATCGCACTTGGCCTCGCCCAACGCTCGCCGGATGCGCTGGATGCCATCAAGCGCCTGTTGCGCGCCAACCCGGTCGGACTGCTCGACGCTGCACTCGATGCCGAGCGAGATGCGCAAGGCAAGCTTGGCGCCACACCGGCATATCGGCAGGCAGTGCTCCGCTTTTCCAAGCCCAGATCCTGACCGCCACAAATCGGAAGCCATGCAATGACCTATCCTATCGCTCTGTGTTCGTATGCCCGGGACCACTGGCTTCCCGCCGGGGAAGGCGCTCAGCTCGTATCGGCCATCGACGGATCGACCGTGGCCCTGATGCCCGATGCTGCCGACAGCGCGGCAATGTTGCAGCATGCCCGTGAGGTCGGCGGTCCGGCCTTGCGTGCCATGACCTTCCAAGAGCGCGGCAAGATGCTGCGCGCTCTGGCCGACGCGCTGACGGCTCGCAAGGAAGAGCTCTACGCGTTGTCAGCCTTGACCGGAGCGACCAGAAGCGACAGCGCCTTTGATATCGAGGGCGGTATCGGCACCCTGTTCGTCTATTCTTCGAAGGCGAAGAGCCTGCCCGATGCGCGCGTCATGCTCGACGGCGGTCGTGAGGCGATCAGCAAGGGCGATTTCATCGGCCAGCATATCCTTGCGCCCCTGCGCGGTCTGGCAATCCACATTAATGCTTACAATTTCCCGGTATGGGGAATGCTGGAAAAGCTCGCGCCCACTCTGCTGGCCGGCATGCCCGCGATCATCAAGCCGGCTACCGTTGGCGCCTACCTGACCGAAGCCGCCTTCCGGATTATGGTTGAATGCGGCGCCTTGCCGGCCGGCGCGGTGCAATTGCTACTTGGCTCCGCTGGTGACCTGCTTGATCAGCTTGACGGGCAAGACAGTGTTGCCTTCACCGGTTCGGCCGCGACTGCCAACCAGCTCAAGGCCCGCCCGAACATCGTGGGCCAGACGGTGCGCTTCTCGGCCGAACAGGACAGCCTCAATGCTGCCATTCTGGGTCCCGACATTTCGCCGGATGCGCCGGAGTTTGACCTGTACGTCAGAGAAGTGGCGCGCGAGATGACGCAGAAGGCGGGGCAGAAATGCACCGCCATCCGCCGCGCGCTGGTGCCAGCTAGCCTGATCGACCAGGTGCAGGATGCGCTGGTGACACGACTGGGCAAGATCGGAGCCGGTGACCCGCGCATCGACGGCACCCGGCTTGGGGCCCTGGCGGGATTGGCCCAGCGTGAGGACGTCATCGCCAACCTTTCCACCCTGCGTGGCGAAGCCGAGCTGGTGACCGGCGGAGTGATCCCGGAACTGGGCGGCGATCTCGACAAGGGAGCGTTCTTTGCCGCAACCCTGCTGCGTTGCAATGATCCGGGGACGGCGCGGGCAGTGCATGCGGTCGAGGCGTTCGGGCCGGTGGCAACCTTGATGCCATATGACGATGCCGATGAAGCCATTGCCTTGGCCAACGCCGGTGAGGGATCGCTCGCGTTGTCGATTTTCAGCCACGATGCAGCGGAAATCTGCGCGCTGGTTGGCGGGGTTTCAAGCTTCCACGGCCGCATCATGATCGTTGACCGGGACAATGCCGAATTTGCCACGGGCCACGGCGCGGCATTGCCGCACTTGCAGCATGGCGGCCCGGGTCGGGCCGGAGGCGGGGCCGAACTGGGCGGCGTGATCGGGATGATGCCATATTTGCAGCGTAGCGCGATACAGGCGAGCGACCGCATCCTTGCCGCAATCGGGGGTATGTGATCCATGGCTGAAATCGCCACCTGGAACCGCTCCGGTCCAATAGCCACGCTGATTTTCGACAATCCACCGGTCAATGCGATCTCGCAGGCCGTGCGGGCCGCGCTGGTTGACGGAGTTGCGCGGGCCAATTCCGATCCGCAGGTAGCGGCGCTGGTTATCGCCTGTGCCGGCCGAACCTTCTTTGCAGGGGCCGATCTCAAGGAATTCGGCAAGCCATCGACCCAGCCATTCCTCACTGAAGTCGTCGATGCCATCGAAGCTTCGGCCAAGCCAGTTGTCGCGGCCATCCATGGCACCGCTTTGGGAGGCGGCATGGAGATCGCGATGGCCTGTCACTACAGGATCGCTGTACAGGAGGCGAAACTGGGGCTGCCCGAGGTCAAGCTGGGTCTGATGCCGGGCGCGCGCGGAACTCAGCACCTGCCGCGGCTGGTGGGGATCGAGCGGGCGCTGGAGATCATCGCCCTTGGCAACCCGGTCAAGGCTGGAGAAGCCCTGGCCATGGGGCTGGTTGACCGGATCGCCGCGGGAGACCTGGTCCAAGCGGCGCTTGCTTTCGCTGCGGAGATTTCCGGCATGCCGCCGCGCCGCACACGCGATCTTGCGGTCGAGCGAGTGGACGAGGCAGTCTATGCCGATTTCGCCAAGCGCCATGCGCACAGGTTTCGCGGGCTCGATGCGCCGCCTGCCATCATCGCCTCGGTCCGCGCGGCTACCGAACTGCCTTTTGCCGAAGGTGCTTCGCGAGAGCGAGAAATCTTCCTGAAGCTGCGCGCCGGGCCGCAGACAGAGGCCTTGCGCTATGTCTTCTTTGCCGAGCGCGAAGCGGCAAAGGTGCCAGACATTGCCGGAGCAACCCCGCGCCCGATCAACCAGGTAGGCGTAGTTGGCAGTGGCACTATGGGCAGCGGCATTGCCATCGCTTTGATTTCGGCGGGCCTCACGGTTCACCTTTACGAGCGAGATCCTGCTGCCCTTGCAAGGGGCGAGGCCCAGATTGCCAAGGTGCTCGATGGCAATGTCGCAACCGGGCGGATGTCTCCTGACCAGGCGGAAACCGCGCGCGGGTTGCTGACATGCGGCACCGCGATCGATGAGCTGGGCAACGCCGACCTGATCATCGAGGCCGCTTATGAGACGATGGCCGTGAAGCAGGACATCTTCGCAAGTCTCGACCAGGTCGCCAAGCCCGGCGCTGTTCTGGCCAGCAACACATCCTATCTTGATCTCGATGCCATCGCGGCCGTTACTGCGCGGCCTGCGGATGTCGTGGGCCTGCACTTCTTCTCGCCTGCCAACATCATGAAGCTGTTGGAAATCGTGCGCGGCGCGCAGACGTCGGCCGATGTCCTGGCCTCTGCATTTGCCCTGGCCAGGCGCCTCGGCAAGGTCGGCGTCCAATCCGGCAATGCCTGGGGCTTCATCGGTAACCGCATGCTGGCAGTGCGCCGGAAGCAGGCAGAAGCGATGGTGGTGGAGGGGGCGGCGCCCGAGCAGGTGGACGCCGTGATGGAACGTTTCGGCATGGCGATGGGCCCGATCCGGGTGGGTGACCTGGCCGGGCTGGATCTCGGCTGGTCGCCGGAAACCTCGACCGGCTCTACCATCCGCGAGCGGTTGTGCGAGGTTGGGCGGCGTGGCCAGAAGACAATGGCCGGATTCTACGACTATGGCGATGATCGAAAGCCCGTCCCCTCGCCGGAGGCGCAGCGCATCATTGCCGAATTCGCGCGCGACAATCAGGTGGTGCAGCGCAGCTTCAGCGATGCCGAGGTGCTCGATCGCCTGCTCTGGCCGATGGTTGATGAGGGCGCCCAACTCTTGGCCGATGGCATCGCCCTGCGGGAATCGGATATCGATGTGGTCTGGCTCAACGGCTATGGCTGGCCTGCCTGGACCGGCGGCCCCATGTATCACGCCCGCCAAGTAGGCCTGCCCGAGGTTATCCGGCGGCTGGAGGCAATGGGCATCGGCGCATCGCCGGCCTTGCGAGCCCTTGCTGCGGACAGCCAGTCTTGAAGAGCGAATACATCACTATCGACAATGCGCGGCTGGAGGCGGCGCGGTGGGGCGAGGGCGCAGGCCTTCCGATCATGTTGTTCCACGAGGGGCTGGGTTCGATCAAGCTGTGGAAGGATTTCCCGGCCAAGCTCGCGGCTGCAAGCGGTCGCGAGGTGATTGCCTGGTCGCGGCAGGGGCATGGCTGGAGCGATCCGGCCACAGTACCGCGTGGACCCGACTACATGCACCGTGAAGCCGCTCTGGTGCAGCAGGTCATGGCTGTACTTGGCGTCGAACGGGCCCACTGGCTTGGGCATAGCGACGGGGCTTCGATCGCACTGATCGCAGCCGAAAGTCATCCTCAGCTGGTCGCAAGCCTGACGCTGGAAGCGCCACATGTCTTCGTGGAAGACCTGACCCATGCCAGCATCGCCGATGTCGCAGCGGGCTTTCCGGAAACCGACACGGGCGAACGGATGAAGCGGTATCATGCCGATCCCTACGCCCTGTTCGCGGCCTGGTCCTCGATCTGGCTCGATCCGCAATTTCTTGACTGGAACATTGAAGAACTGCTCGCTGGCATCAGGGCACCCGCCTTGCTTATCCAGGGGCTCGATGACCAGTATGGAACGCTGGAGCAGCTGGACAGGATCGCTGCCGCGCTTGGCGATACCACTAGGGTCGAACTCGACCGATGCCGTCACTCGCCGCACCTGGACCGGCAGGATGCCGTCATTGCAGCAATTTGCAGCCATCTGAAAAACAGGGACTGACCACGTGACCCAAGCGTTCATCTGCGATGCAATACGCACACCAATCGGTCGCTACGGCGGAGCCTTGTCGTCCATTCGCGCCGACGATCTTGCCAGCCTCCCGATCAAGGCGTTGATGGAGCGCAACGGCGCAGTTGACTGGAAGGCACTTGATGACGTGATCTTCGGCTGCGCCAACCAGGCTGGCGAGGATAACCGTAATGTCGCGCGCATGGCGGGCCTGCTGGCCGGGCTCCCCGAAAGGGTGGGGGGGGCGACGGTCAACCGGCTTTGCGGTTCGGGTCTCGATGCTGTTGGTACAGCGGCCAGAGCGATCCAGGCGGGGGATGCTGATTTCGTGATGGCTGGCGGCGTGGAAAGCATGAGCCGGGCGCCATTCGTCATGCCCAAGGCTACGAGCGCCTTTGCTCGAGACAATGCGGTCTTTGACACCACAATCGGCTGGCGGTTTGTAAATCCGCTGATGAAGGCGGCCTACGGCGCCGATTCAATGCCGCAAACTGCAGAGAACTTGGCCGAGCAGTTTGCGATTTCGAGGGAGGAACAGGATCTGTTTGCTCTGCGCAGTCAGCAAAAGGCCGCTGCAGCGCAGGCGAATAATCGGCTGGCCGCGGAAATCTGCACAGTTTCGGTTCCACAGCGCAAGGGCGAACCCTTGCTCGTGACGGCAGACGAGCATCCGCGCGAGACCTCATTAGAGTCACTTGCCCGGTTGAAGCCCGTGGTCCACGCGAACGGAAGCGTAACTGCGGGCAATTCGAGCGGCGTCAACGATGGTGCAGCAGCGCTGCTGATCGCAACCGAGGCGGCGGCGGCGCGTCATGGCCTGACACCGAGGGCGCGGATCGTGGCAATGGCCACCGCAGGCGTCGCGCCTCGGATCATGGGCCTCGGCCCTGCCCCGGCAATCGAACGGCTACTTGAGCGCACCGGCGTTGCCTTGCGCGATGTCGCCACGATCGAATTAAACGAAGCCTTCGCCGCCCAGGGGTTGGCAGTACTCGACCAACTCCGCATCCCCCGCGACGATCCGCGAGTAAATCCCAACGGCGGAGCGATTGCGCTCGGTCATCCACTCGGGATGTCCGGTGCTCGGCTGGTATTGACTGCCACTGAGGATTTGTGCCGCAACGGTGGTCGATACGCGGTGGCAACCATGTGTATCGGTGTCGGCCAAGGTATCGCAATGTTGATCGCTCGGGTTTGATCCTACTGTCGGCGGGATGGCGACAATAAGGTCGGATCGCGACCAAGGAACAATTCCTCCACAAGCGATATCAACCACGCCACTGCCGGGTCGGATCCTGATCGTTTGGCCCAGTGCTGCTTGAGCGGAATATCGGGAATGGCGATCGGCGGTGCGGCTATCTGCAAGTCCAACACCTTTTCGAACGAGGTAGCAAGATTTTGCGGCACGATGCTTATGAGATCGCTGCCGGCGATATGGAACGGCAGGCTAACGTAATGCGCCGTATGCAGGGCAACGTGCCGGTCAAGGGCAGCCTCGGCAATTGCCCGCTCGGCAATTTCCTGGCTGCGACCTTCATGTCGGACCACAGCGTGGCGGCATGCAAGCTAAGTGTCGAGACCGAGCCCTACCGAAAAAAGAGGGTGTCCGCCCTGGGCAACGCAGACGAACGGATGGTCGAACAGGTGCTGATGTTCGACCTCGCCGGATTTCAAGTCGGGGAAGTAGCCTAGGGCAAGATCGATCCGACCTCTGGCCAGCGCCCCAAGGACGGCATTCGTGGGAAGCGACAATCACGTCGCAGCCTTCGAGTTGGCAGGACCGCCCGTCCGTCGCGTAAACAACACATTGTTTGCCCTCACCAGTCTGCGGGTTGCGATCAAGCTTGTCTGACTTGGTGCGAAAGCTCTTCCGTCGCATCCCGAAGAACGACAACAGCTCGGTTCTGCGAGAAGTGATCAACGGCCGGCTTCAGGGAGAAGCGCTGAACGGCCCCGGATTATTCGAGTCAGGCTGGCATGGGGCATCGTCCAGCATGCAATAGGGTGCTCTTTCGGTCTTGGCGGGCGGGATATTGCCGATTGGCTCCAGCAAACGCCGACTCCTAACAATCCCATATCACGCATCAATCGTTCGACGGTGAAGCGGGGGATGGCCGCCGGCGTGTTCGGCTGAAACGTAGACAAGAAGCATTGGGCGATGTTGCCAACCACAAATAAGCCGTGTTGGTCGCAATGGGCCAATGGCATGCGGTCACCCTTGTGATGCAGGGGTTGTTACAATCATCCCTGCCATTTCAGCGGTGATCACAATCTGGCAGGAGAGGCGGGAGTTTTCCTCCCGATCGTCGAGAAAATCCAGCAAGACCTCCTCGCATTCGTCGGGCGGAGGAAGCTGATCGAGGAAATTCTTCTCCACGTAGACATGGCATGTGGCGCAGGCGCACATCCCACCGCATTGCGCCACGATCCCCGGAATGCCGTAGTCGCGCGCGGCCTCCATGAGCGAATGACCGACTTCTGCCTCTACCGGACGGGATGCGCCCTCATGGTCAACGAACGATATGGATGGCATGGGCAATCTTTCCGCAAAGTGACAAAGGCGAAAGCTCGAACGTCGATAAACACTGGAGTGGGCTAGGCATTCCCGCAGTCGGGCTCATGAGCCTTCTGATACTTGCGGACAGCCCTGCGGGCCATGATCCGGGCCGCGTCGGCCGCGTTGTCGAACAGCCGTTCTTCGCCCAGTTCATCGACGCGCAACTGCTGCGCCTCGATGAACAGCTTGTCCTCCACAATCGCGCTCTCGATCTGGTCGTAGATCGTGTCGGTGGCCGCAGGGTCGTGGACATCATGCCCGTTCTGAACGGACCAGAAGTAGTAGCAGTTGTTGTCGGTAGCCGGCGTGGCCGAGTGGAAAATGCGCATGTCAAACCTGGGCGCTCCCGCAGTTGCCCGGTCAACCCCCGTCGGAACACCGCCAGAATATTGCAGGACTGTACTCGGAGCGATGAAGTCGAACTCCTGCCAGCGGTCGATCTTGTCGGCGAAGGTGACGCAGGCAGAATAGGCCGGCGGCGGTGGAGCGTTGCGCATCAGCCGTTCGAACCGGTGGCCGCGCGCAGTCGGCTTGAGCGAAGATTCTGCGCTCATGTGAACATTCGGATCCGATCCACCCACGGAGGCACCGTGAACATAAGCGAGGTGTGTCGCATCGAGCAGGTTGTCTCCGATCAGCAGATAGTTGCTCGCAACGGGCGACATGGCAAATCTGCTCGGCCACTGGGGGTCGTCGTGGAACGGATAATCGACAATCAAGGTTTCATCGGCGCTTTCCTCGTCACCGATCCAGATCCACAGAGCCTTGTCCTTTTCAACCAGCGGGAAGCGGCGGACCTTGGCCTTTTCGGGAATGATATCCTGATTGGGGATCTGTGCGCACTTGCCGGTGCAATCGAATACTACCCCATGATAATTGCACCTGATTCCCAGCTCTGTGACAGTTCCAAGGCTGAGCGGTGCCCCACGGTGGGCGCAGCTGTCGATCAGTGCGCAGGCCTGACCGTCCAGCGTTCGGAACAGGACAACAGGAAGGTTGCAAATCCGTCGGGCGAGGGGCTTGCTGGTGACTTCACTGGCCCAAGCCGCGATGTACCAGGCATTCTGAACGATCATACGCTAAACCTTCCATCGCCTTCTGGCGCAAACAGGAGATGTGGCAAAAGAATATCGCGTAATTCTCATTATGCAAGAATGAAGTGCCACTCATTTGCCTTATCAGGTGATCAATCGCTTGACGCGCGCGGCGGGAGCAGAACATATGGGCTGCGAGGGACAGCCCTGCTCTGCCTGCCGCAGTCCGTCCGGGGGGATGCATTCATTGGTTGCAACAGCAGATAGAGTCTTGAACATCCTGTCACTGTTCAGCGGAGATCGGTGGAGGTGGACCATCGAGGATGCAGCGGAGGAACTGGGGATACCCCCCAGCACAGCGTATCGCTATTTCAAGAGCCTTGCCCAGGCCGAGTTGCTCAGTTCTCACGCGACCGGTCTGTATGTCCTGGGTCCAGCTGTCTGCGCCCTGGACAGATCGATGCGGCTGCACGATCCGCTGATCAACGCCGCGAAGTGTGAAATGGAAGAACTGGCCGCCCAGCATCCCGACACCATCGTGTTGCTGACACGGCTGTACAAGGACACGGTGATGTGCGTTCACCGAGAGGGCGAGCGGCTGACAGCCCACGGATATGAGCGCGGTCGGCCGATGCCACTGCATCGTGGTGCTGCCTCCAAAGCGATCCTTGCCCATCTGTCGGGCCGTGCGCTGCGCAACCTCGCAAAGGTTCGCGAACCGGACCACGAGATCGATCATGATGCGCTGCGCGAGGAACTCCGCCGGATCAAGTCGCAAGGGTATTCGATGACGCGGGGTGAAATTGACGCTGGAAAGGTTGGCATATCGGTGCCGGTGTTCCGCGGCGATCACACGCTGGAGGGGAGCCTTTCGTTTGTTCTCGCCGCCGGTATCGAGACCGAGATCGGCCCCAAAGTCGAGGCTCTGATAAGAAGTCGCAAGGCAATCGAGGCCAACCTGATGGTCGCGGAACTCCACGGCCTGGCAAAAAACGGCGCATAGCCGAACGTCCATATCGCCAGCTTCGATCAATCCCCCCAAAGGCGGGCCGACGTGGCGCAGACATTGCAGATCATGCGATAGGTTTGCCATCCGTAATTATGATTTAATGGGATTAATGTTGATTCCGTTTCTCATTCCGGATAGTCAGCACGGTGGTTGGCCCTGAGAGCCAGGTTAATGGGAGTGGATCAATGCGCGTAAAACATCGCTGGGCGGGAATTTCTGCCGTAGCATTTGCCACATGTCTTTCGAGCGCTGTCGCAGCACAGCAGGTCTCGGACCCGGCTGAGGAAAGCCCGTCGGCCCAGGAAAACCGAGATCAGGACTTCTCGGGCATGATCGTGGTCACAGCGCAGAAGCGCGAGGAATCGCTACAGGATGCAGCAGTGGCGGTTTCGGCTATTGCCGGCGACCGTTTGCAGAACCAGCAGATCAACAACCTCCAGGATCTCCAGGTAGCCGTGCCTGCCGTCACCTTCGGTAACGACTTCAACATGGCCAAGGTGTTTATCCGGGGCGTTGGCGCGAATACTTCCACCACAGGTAGCTCCACTGGCGTCGCGCTGCATGTCGATGGCGTTTACGTCGCTCGCGCCGAGGCACAGCTTACCTCGCTGTTCGACCTTGAGCGGGTAGAGGTCCTGCGCGGGCCGCAGGGAACCCTTTACGGACGCAACGCGGTTGGCGGTTCGATCAACCTCGTCACTGCCAGCCCCACGGACACGTTCGAAGGTTATGCGCGGGCATCGTTCGGCAATTATAGCCGGCTGGTGACCGAGGCTGCGATAGGTGGCCCCATCACCGACGGCATCCGTTTCAGAGTAGCTGCGAAGAGCGATCAGGGTGACGGATTTGGTAGCAACCCTGCGACCGGCAAGGACGTGGATGACAGCAACCGCTGGATGACCCGCGGTCAGCTCGAATTCGATCTCGGCTCCTCCGGCGAGTTCCTGCTGACAGGCGAGTACTTCCGTCAAAACGACAGCTCCGGCGCAGTGCACTACCTCGCGCCGTCATTCCCCGGTGTCCCGCGCCTCGCTCCGCTCGGTGTGGGCGGCTATGCCGTCGATCCGCGCGACCTGGCGAGTGAGATTCAGCCGGGGGTCGACACCACGACCTATTCGATCACCGGAACGCTCAACTACGAGCTCAGCGACAGTGTCACTCTGACAAACATCAGCAATTTTCGCGATTTCGACAGCGTATTGCTTCAGGACCTTGACCTGTCCGCAGTGGTGAACGGTTTTACCGTAAATCGACAGCCATCAACCGTGCAGGAACGGTTTATCGATAGCCGCCAGTTCAGCAACGAATTGCAGCTCGGCTATTTCTCGGATGCCATCAGTGGTGTGCTCGGAGCGTTCTATTTTAACGAAGAACAGCATCCCATCGATAGCCTCGGCCTCACCCCTCGCAGCGGCGTGCCCACCAACACGGCCATTCTCCAACGCGACGGTATCGATCTTGATCGAGCGTACTTCCTGTGCGGCTTCACCCCGTACGGAACAACCGGTGGAGCGGCCCTCCAGACGCCCAAGCGCGTCTGCGTCCGCTCAAACCTCAATACCGAAGCATGGGCGGCCTTTGGCCAGGCGACAATCGACCTAGGCAGCCTGTCCGAGGGTCTGGATGGATTCTCGATCAAGCTCGGTGGGAGGTACAGCCACGAGAAGGTGACCAGTGAAAATCCGGGCAACGTTATCCGCTATGTGCCCGGAGCGCCGAATGATGCCTTGCCGACCCTGACGGCAACCGAGGCGGGCACCCGCGCACAGCGTACATTCACGGACTTCTCGCCGGAAGTGGGCGTGCAGTACCGGCCGAACCCCGACCTGCTGTTCTATTACACCTATTCCGAGGGCTTCAAGGCGGGCTCGGGCGAGAATGCGTTCAACAGCCGCACGATCGTGGACCCCGAAAGCATCAGCAACCACGAAGCGGGCATCAAGGCGACCGTGCTGAACGGTCTGCTCAACGTCAGCCTGTCGGCCTACAGCTATGACCTCCAGGGCCTACAGCTCAACAAGACCATCTCGGGCGGTCCGACCGGCTATACCACCGTGTTCGACAACGCGGCAGATACATCGGCACAGGGTCTGGAACTGGAGCTTTTCGGTAGCCCCATCGATGGCTTCCGCTTCAGCACAGCGCTGTCATACACCGACGCCAAGTTCGGCGAGTATGTGACGGTCGATCCGTTCAACCCCGCAAACGTGGCTGGTGGCGCGGTCTATAACGCGGTCACCAACCCCGATCCCACGGCCTACCTTGCCCCGTGCAACAGCCCGGCGGACGACCCTGCCACCCCCACTTGCGATATCGATCTGGCTGGCAATCCGATGCGCAACACGCCGAAGTGGGCCGGCAATCTCTATATGGAATACGATCTGCCGTTCGAAGCATCCGACGGCGGCATGTTCACCTTGCAGGGCGACGTGGCTTACAAGAGCCGGGTATATTTCACCGAGTTCGAGCGCGAGATCGAGAGCTCGGCAGCCTACGCCTTGTTCGGTGCCGCGCTGCGATATGAAAGCGGTGACGGACAGATCAGTACATCAGCCTGGGTTCGCAACCTTTTCGACGTCGAGCGAAAGAGCAGCACCTTCGCTCTGGCAACTGGACGCCTGATCGGCGCCACCTACCTGCCGCCGCGGACATACGGCGTATCGCTGGGATACGAATTTTAAGATAGCCGCTACGGCATGGGATCGGTCGATTGAGGCCGATCCCATGACAAATATCTCGGGCACGGGCCGCTTTGGATCGATTCATCGGTGCTGTGATCGCCGAACTCTATATCTGTAACAAAAATTCCGATCGCAAGTTGGACCACCTATTAGAGATCTCTGCGGTCAATACCGACGATAGCGTAGTCCCGCAGGTGTAGGGGAAAATACTAGTCTGGGCTAACGGGATATGGATAGCACAACTCCGCCTTACCAAGCCCGATAGGCACGACCCGGATGAAAGGCCGCGTCGCGTTTCAGGGCATCCATCTCCTCCCGCATTTATACAAGCTTTGCCATCACTCTACTAAGCAGTGTGCACCAACTTAGCGCCGTTGCGGTCTGACTCCCCGTTCCGGCAGGCTGGACGAGGACCTACAGGCTTCGGTTGCTGATGACGTGCCACGCAGTATGCTTGGCGCATCATTTCGAAAAATTCCATGCCCTTCCGGTAACCGGATGATTTCGAGTGAAGAAGTCCTTGAGCACGGCGGCGGTTTCCGCATGCCGTTCCCAGTGGATGAAATGGCCGACGCCTGAAAAGATCACCGGCGGTTCGGCCCGCGGCATAAAGCTATTCATTTCCTGAACCATCCCTCGCATACCGGGGAGGTTTAAAACGAGGTCCAGATCTCCCCCGATGTAGAGAGCTGGTATCTCGATTGTGCGATCGGCAAATACTGACATCAGCTCCCAGCCACGATGTATACTGCGGTAGGTGTCAAGAGCACCGGCGAAGCCTGTGCGCGAAAATGCCTCGACGTGATCGGCAAACTCCTCTGGAGGCAAGATTTCGCCCTTTCCATCAGGCTCCTCGAGCGAGTCAGTCAGACCATTTGGACCAAAGCTCATTGCTTCCATCAGGTTCCCCGGTGACCGGGCGTTGCCAGAGTTCGTGTGGAAAATACGCCTGAGAAAGGTTTCCGGATCGGCGTCCAACTCACGCTCGACACCAGGGGTCTTGGCGAACCGGAGAAAATAGAAATTCGAAGGCACGAAGGCCTCTAGGGCTTGCACGAGGCTCATAAGCCCGCGGGGAACATAGGGAACGGAAAGTGAGGCGATCGCAGTGAACCTGTCGGGGCGCATCTTGGCGGCGGCCCAGCCTACTTCCGATCCGAGATCGTGCGCTACGATTCCAGCCTGTGCTATACCGAGCGAATCCATGATCGCGATCAGGTCGCCTGCGAGATCGACGCATGTTGCCCTATCCGGTGTGGACGCGCGTTCGCTGCCACCGAAACCCCGCCAGTCCGGAGCCAGCACCTGATACCCTGCGTCGACAAACTCCAGCATGAGTTTACGCCAACTGCACCAGAGGTCTGGAAATCCGTGGAGGAAGGCAATCGTGGGGCCTTGGCCAGCGGTCACGAAATGATATCCAAGGCCGTTGATGGTGGCTTGGTGGTGCTGCAATTCCATACTCTCTCCTAGATCCGGGTTGCAATTTCAGGTTGCCAATGGCTCATTGGAAAGCACTGTTGAATGTTTCCCTCCGCGCAACAGTAACGCTGCAAGCGCGCCCACGATGGCCAGGAAACCTGCCAACAACAGCGGCGCGTCCAAGGTGAAGCGGTCGGCCAGCAATCCGCCAACAGCGGGCCCGGCAAGTCCGCCAAGAATTTGGCCGACGCACAAAACCAGCGCCGTCGCCGTCGATCGGTGCGAAGCGCTCACGCTTTGCATCGGCACGGTGGCCATCCAGAGCGGGAAGGTTCCCAGGATGAAGCAACCCGCAAACAGCGCCATGCACATCAACACGAGATGCGGCTGCAGTAGGAGTAGGCCAAGCGGACCGAGCACGCCGCACAGGGTGAACGCCACCATGACTGGCCTTCTTCCAAGGCGATCAGACAAGCCCGGAACGACCATTGAGGATACGACCCCCGCCAAACCGATGATCGCCATTATCCAGCTCATCATCTGGTCACTCAATTGCAATTCACGTGTGAGCCAGATCGGGAGGAAAGTCAGCAGCAGAAAGAAGCACGCCACGCCGCATGAGGTGCCGACGATGCAGACGCGCACGTTGTGCTCCTTCACGACGTTCCTCAGCATCGCCATGGTGCCTGCCGGGGCGGTTTCCTCCTTCGCTGGCCAAGCGATCTTTGGTTCGCGGATGTAGCGGTGGATCAGGAAGGCGACGAGCAGTCCGGGCAAGCCAGCAAGCAGAAAGGTAGGCCGCCAGCCATATTCACTGGCAACCGCCACCAGCAGCAGCGGCGCGACCAGACTGCCGAGGAGTTGGGCGCCAAAGTTTTGTGCAATGCCCATATTCAGCCCAACGCGAGAAGGCGAGGAAGCCTCAATTACGATTGCCTGTTTCACTGGTATCACCGGGCCTTCTGCGAGCCCCATACAGAACCGCGCGGCGAACAGGGTTGCGAACCCTAAAGCGAAGCCGGAAAAAGCAGACAGCAAAGCAAAACAGATAAAAGCGCCGACCAGGAACGGTTTCCGTCGTCCCACTCGATCAGAAAGCTGGCCGATGATTACTCCGGAGATCGCCCAACCAAGAAGTACTGCCGAACCGATAAGCCCGACGTTCTGGTTCGATAGAGCCAGTTCTGCGACGATAAACGGCATAAGGTAGTAGATTGCCTGCGCGTCGAGCGCTGCGACGCCCCCCGCAAAAGTGAGTACGGCGACCATTCGGTTCTCGTACCGATTAAAGGGTGTGCGGCTTAACCACCTATAAGGATGCTTAGTTGCAGGAGATACTGGCGGCGGGCGAGAGGGGGCTGACACTGGCTAGATTGCGGTCGCAGCGCCATCGATGGCGATGGCCTGGCCGGACAAATAGGTGGCCGCATCCGATAACAGGAAGACTACTGTCCCGGCAATTTCATCGGGCTCCGCTAGCCGCTTCATGGGTGGAAGCAAGGCTTCGATGAGTTCGGGGGCAGTCTCGATCAGCCGCTTCGTAATGCCGGAACGGGTGAGTCCAGGGCAGATCGCATTCACGCGGATGCCTTGCTCGGCATATTCCACCGCCGCAGTCTTGGTCAGGCCGATGACCCCGTGTTTAGCGGCGCCATAGGAAGCGGCCCCGGGCACTGCAGTCAGGCCAGCCACCGAGGAGGTGTTGACGATGCTTCCCTTCCCATTGCGGACCATTTCGCGAATCTCTGCTCGCATGCAAAGCCAGACGCCAGTCAGATTGACCGCGAGACTGCGCTGAAAATCGATGAGGTCCGCTTCTGCTGTACGTGCAATCTGCCCCTCAATACCGGCATTGTTATGCGCAAAGTCGAGTGAGCCGAACCGGGCGATCGTCTCTTTAACGATCGAGTCTGCGTAGTCCGACTGCGATACGTCGCCGCACAGCGCCGCAGCGGTACCGCCGTCAGCGATAATGAGCTCGACGGTTTCGGCGGCTCCCGCCTCGTTGATGTCGCACACTAAGACCTTCGCTCCGTTCTGCGCCAGAGCAATGGCCGATGCTCGCCCAATGCCAGAGCCAGCGCCAGTAACGAGTCCGGCTTGCCCGGTGAAATCGAATTTCTTGTAGGACATTTACACCACCGCTGTCTGGCCGCCGTCAACAGGCAGAGATACGCCTGTGACGAAAGATGAATATTGAGAGCCGAGCCAGGCAACGACATCGCCGACTTCTTCTGGCTGGCCGAGGCGCCGCAGAGGCATCCGCTGGCGCATAGGTTCGAACATCTCGCCTACAGCCGGGGAGGACTTGACCAGTTCTGTCTCGATAAGCCCCGGGCAGACGGCATTCACGCGGATGCCGTCAGGACCGTGGGCATCTGCTAGGCTGGCGGTCAGCAGGTTGATCGCTCCCTTGGTGGCCGAATAGCCTACTGTCACTGCAGAGCCCTTCAGCCCGCCCATGCTGGAGGTGAACACCACACTACCGGGCTTGCACAATTCGATCATTTGCGAAATGGCCTTCTGTGCGCTCAAAGCGGCACCTTCCAGATTGACCGAAATCAGCTGGCGAAAGCTCTCAGCCGAAATATGCGGCCCGTCGTCCGGCAGCGCGATCCCCGCGTTGCAGACCATAAGATCGACACCACCACGCTCGCGCGCAGCGCCCATGACCTCGTCCAGCGCCGCAGATGAGGTGACATTGCATTCGACGAAGACCGCATCGGTACCACCGTTCGCCAGAACGACATGGGTCGGTTCGCCTCCCTCCTTGGGTTCTGGCATCAGATCCGCGATGACAATGCTTTTGGCACCGTGCCTTTGCGCGGCAAAAGCAATGCCACGGCCGATCCCGCTCGAGCCGCCGGTTATGACGACGATTTTGCCGTCCAGCATATTCGACATGTTGCTAATTCCTTTTTTCGGCTCAGCCTGCTTCACGGACCGGATCGGTCCCATCCCAGCCAACCGAAGCCTGATAAATGGCACCGAACATTTGATCGAGGCCGTCATCGGCTTCGATCAGTTCGATCATTCCCGGTATGGCGCCTCCGGGATCGAAATATACGACGCGCCCGCCGCTGGGCACAGCCGCGGAGAAAGCTTCCTGATGACCTGCCTGACGATAGTTTTCTGCTGCGGCGTCGAATTCACGCGCTGCGATCCCGAAATGATGGAAACCAAACCGCGTTTCGGGCGGCCTTTCGCGGTACACGGACGGATGCTCGTCCATCTGCTGGATGAGTTCAATCTGCATATGTCCGGAAAAGCCCAACGCGATATCGCTGCGTGCCAAGGCGGGGCGACCGCGGTAAACTGGATCGACGCCTGCGAAATTGCGTATGACGAACCATGGGCCGGCGGACATACGTTCGGTAAAGTCCGCCATCGCCGTGTTGAGGTCCTGGACCACGAAGCCCAACTGGATGAGACCACCCACAGGCTGACCAAAGGACAAGGTTTCAGTAGTGAGCGTCATGTCATGGTGTCCAATCACGCGAATGGGTCCATACCGATAAGTATCAACTCTTCTGGCGGGATTGGGTCGAGCTGCGTCATGACATTGATGCAAACTGGGCCATCATGGCGTAGCGCTTCTTCCAGAGCTTCGGAGAAGCTGGCAGCGTCGCTGACGAGGTATGATTTTGCCCCGAACGCAGCAGCGGCGGCATCATACGACCCGTTTTCTAGGCGAGTATTCACAATCCTGTTCTCACCGACTGCGAGTCTCTGGAAGTGAAGGGTCGCGCCCCAGCTCTGGTTGTTCATAATGATGACAATAAGAGGCAGCTTTTTGCGTGCCAGGGTGTCGAATTCCGCGAAACTGTAACCAACGGCGCCATCGCCGGTTACCAAAATGGTGCGTCGTCCCTGATCTCGATCTGCGGATTGGGCGCCAAGGGCATTTCCGAAGCCGACACCCATCGAGCCAAGATAGCCATGGCATAAATAGCGATTAGGGCGGACCTGGGAAAGTGCTTCGCCAAGCCAAAGGTAGGTCAGAGCACCGTCGGCGACCAACGTTGTCTCGTCCGACAGATTGCTGGCGATGATATCGGCAACCTCGAAAGGATGCATTTGTTCGCCCGACTCAGATTTGCCTTTGATCATTTCATAGCGCTTGCGCACAATGCCAATAGCAGTGCAGCACCACTCCTTCCGGTCTGACCAGTTCCGCTTTGCGGCTGCTTCGTTCAGCGCACCGATCGTTGCTGCCGGAGAAGCTAGTACCCCAAGTTCCAGATTCTGCAGGCGGCCAAGCTCTCCACTGCTTGCATCGATCTGCACGACCTTGGCAGAGCGGGGGATCAGCGCTCCAGAGCCGTGGACTGTATGCAGGCCCCACCGAATACCCAGCATTAGGACGAAATCAGGCTCTGCCTCTTCTTTAGCAAATCCGTAGAGACCTTGGAGCAAGCCACCGTAGAGCGATGCAGGGAGTTGCGAGAGCTGTCCCAGACCTTCTGTGTCAGCGAATACCGGGGTCCCAGTCAGTGTAGCCAGCTCTGAGAGATGTATATCGCTAGCTTCGCCCCGAGCCTCCGAACCAACTATGATGATCGGGCGCTCAGCTTGCTCCAGCAAGTCCAGCGTGGCAGAAAGATCTTGCGCCTGGGGAAGGGCTGGGAATCCTGAAATATTGCCGCCTGTCGAGGGGATGCTGTCCTGCTCGACCTCGTTCATCAAGACGTCCCACGGTATGTCCAACAGTACCGGCCCACGAGGAGCCGTCGTGGCGATCCGGATGGCCTGCGCGACGAGGCGCGGGATGTGATCCGTGCTTACAATGCGGTGCGCCCATTTGGTTACCGGCTTGGCCATGGCAACCTGGTCCACCCCTGCCTGGAGGGTATTCGTCTCGTCATCCCTCAGCGGACCCGAGCCAGTAATGAAGAGCACCGGTGTGCGATCGCAATACGCATTCGCGATTGGGGTCAGTACGTTGGTCAATCCACCACCCGCAGTGACCAGCGCGACGCCTAGCCGGCCGCTTGCCCTGGCAAATCCCTCCGCCGCATGACCGGCAGCTGCTTCATGCCTGGTATCGACGATCTCAAAGTCCTCGCTGTCGAGGACTGCTTGAAAAATCGTATCGATATGCGCGCCATGAAGGCCGAATATCCTGTCTACTCCAGCATTCTTCAAGGCCGAAACCAGAAGTCCACCGCCATTAGCAGCTGCCATTACTATTTCCTAAAATTGCCAGAATTTCACACTGCCAAGGAGACGTGCGGAATGCCTGAAATTCGCCCATCCCCTCCACCATCGCCGTGAAGCGATTGCAGCAAGGATGGGCGCCTTTAGTATCAATCGAATTCGTGACGAACTGACAAGAGAAAGGTGCGCGGCTGGGCAGTCTGACCGACTATAGTTCCCAGAGCGAAGTACCCTTGGAACTTGTTGACGAAGTAATATCTATCAGTAAGGTTGTTTACTTGCAAAGAGGCCGACCAGTCTCCGCTTTCATTCTCGTACGTAATTCGACCATTCAGGATATCGTATCCGTCGATCGCCCCTAGCTCAAAGTTTGATACATCGTTGTAGGTCTTCGACTTGTAATACCAATCCAGACGCGGGGTCAGCGATCCACTTCCGCCGAGATCGATCCTATATTGCGCACCTGCGGCCAGCGACCATTCTGGAACGTAGGGGGCGACGCATGTGATGCATGGGCCGCCTGGCTGGTTGGCCGCATCGCCCAGGTCGAGATATTTGAAGTCCAGATAACCAAGAGTGGCGTTCAGGAACAAATCATTAACTGGTTCTGCGCTGAATTCTGCTTCAAGACCGCGAATTCGCGCTTCGCCAGCGTTGGCCGTGATCGATCCAGGCACGCCGCTAGGCAGTGCTCGCGTCACAGTAAGCTGAAGGTCCGTGTAATTGCTCTGGTAAGCCGCGATGTTTGCAGTCAGGCGGCCATTGAAGAACTCGGTCTTCACGCCGAGTTCGAATGCCTCAAGCTCTTCTTCCGCAAATGGCAAGAGTTCGTCGACCGAGGCGGGACGCGGGTTCACGCCCGGACCTTTGAAGCCGGTCGCGAAACTGCCGAAGACCATCACATCGGGCGTGATTTCATATTGTGCCGAAAGTCTATAATCCAAGCGGTCTGTTGTCGAAAGAACAACCGGATTGTTCTCGAACCCGGGCAAGGTGGCGGGTGGGTTGCCTGTCCTTGGGATCAAGCGATTGAATTCATATTCCTTGGAAACGTCGGAATAGCGAATGCCGGCTTCCAGCGAGAGGCCGTCGAGAGGCCGAACGAGCGCATGCAAGAATGCAGATTTGTCCTCGTCTCTTACCGGATCTTCGCCGTAGAATGCAAAGCCGACCAGCGGAATGCTGACATAGGAATTTAGCTCGGTGTAACCCTTGAAGTAATAGCCGCCGGCCGTCAGATCGAGATAATCGGTGACGCTTGCGTTCACACGCGCTTCCTGGGTGAATTGCCAGTGCTCTGGCTCGAAGAAGTTATCGTTGATGTGGATGGGGCTATGGCCCCAATTTTGGATGAAACGACCATCATATGCACGATATGCGGTGATTGAGGTAACTTCCACATCAGGCGTGACCGACCAGTTAATTTGTCCCGAAACGCCCCATGAGCGGACTTCGCTAACAGGCGGAAAGTTAAGTCCGAATCGTGGATCAGCAAAGTTGGTGTAGGTCGTGTATCGATCTGGAGTCAGGAAGCGATTGTCGAAGTAAACTCCGTCGCCGAAGCCGGTCGGATTTGTACCGAAGGGAGATCCCTCTTGATACAGTGCTATGGGTCCGGTGCCGTCTAGGTTCACGGCCAGCAATTGCTCCGGCCCCGGCTCGCCACTGTCATCCAGCAGATCAGCGTTAATATTGATCTCTAGGTTGTCTGTTGCAAGGATGCGCAGGTTGCCGCGGATCGAATAGGTTTCCTGCCCGCCCAAAGTTCCGTTCAAGCACGAATTGTCGCTGTTTTCCGGCACTTCGCGCGGAATGCTGCCCGACAAGCTGGGGTTGGCGCAGACGAAATCAATACGGTTAACATGACCGTCAACTTTGTTAAAACCACCAGCTACCCGAAGAAACACAGCATCTGGTACAATAGAGAAGTCGAAAGCTCCGCTCATATTCATTCGATCGAAGCTTCCCAATCCAGCTTCGACATAGCCCGAATTGTCACCGCGCGCGCGCTGCGTGCTGACACGAATTGCCCCGCCTTGGTTATTCTTGCCAAACAGCGTGCCCTGAGGCCCGCGGAGGACCTCCACCTGCGAAACATCGGCAAAATCGAACAGGGAGCCAAAAAGTGTACCTTGATAGACGTCGTCGATATAGATTCCGACGCCAGGCTCGAAAGACGGAAGAAAATCACTTTGGCCGACGCCGCGAATATACGCCAGAACAGACTTGCCATAGCCGGCAGTGTTCTGCTCCAGAGTAACATTCGGCGCGGATCGACCGATCCCTTCTACGCTATCGATGCCCCGCGCAGCCAAGTCTGCGCTGCTCAGAGCCGTGATGGAAATCGGGGTGTCCTGCAAACTTTCTTGCTGGAAGCGCGCGGTCACTAAAATGGTGTCGGAAGTCGCGCCTTCTTGTGCATCGGGTCCGTCCTCAGCGATCGGACGGTCCTGCTGTGCTTGAGCAGCAGCCGCCCCGGTCCACGCGGTTGAAATTGCCAAGACGGACGAAGCCGCCAACAGACGAAGTGTCATAGTTCCCTCCCAAATTCTCCTGGCTTTTGCCAGATCAAGGGCAGGGATAGCCCAATGCTCGACACTGTTCTCTGCTGTTTGCGTCAGATAATCGACTAATTGCGACAAGCTTGAGATCAGTCGGTCTGGTCAGCAAATGGCAGTTTGGTTGCCTCGGTAATCCTTGGGAGTCACCCCGAACCGGCGAGCAAAGGCTCTGCCAAAGTGGCTTGGGTCATTGAAGCCAGCGCCCAGCGCAATCTCGAAGATTGAGCCGTACGAATTGCCCTTCAAATTTGATAGCAAACGCGCTGCAAGGCCAAGTCTCTGTTCGAGGATGTAGCGGTTTGGTGCTTCGCCGACCTCCGCGAAGGCCCGTTGCAGTTGACGTGGGTTGACGTCGAGGGAGGCGGCAAGTTGCGAAACGCTTAATTCCGGATCGGTCAAATTCCGCGATATGTAACTTTTTGCTTCCCGTCTGAGGGATGATCGGACGGACCGATCATGCGTAAACTTGGAGCAATCTGCACCAGTCCTGTAAAGCAGAGCAATAGCATCGAGCGCGAGATCGGCAACTGCGTAGTCCCATTCTTTGTCAAAAACTGCGTCCAGGCTGCTGTTTACATTTCTTATGATGCTCGCGACGAGCGCGACATTCGCTTCCTTGCCAGACAGTGAACTGCCTAGAAGTTCAGTCGGATCAGCAACGCGTAATGAAAGAGCTGAATAGGGCACCTTTATCATGATTTGTTCGACGTCACCGCTGCAGGCAAACATTGCCGGCTGGCTCAGATCGTGGAAAAAAACGTCGCCTGGCTCTATCGTGAGCAGGCCGCGATTTTGCTCAAAAACACTATGGCCTGTCTCCCGCACGACCAGAAGGACGCTATCTCGCTCGGAGGACGCCCAACCATTCGCGCACTCCCCACCCCCGACAGTTCTCGATCCGGATGTCCGCATTCGCGCGAAGCCCAGAGGACCAAGCTGAGCGCGGGAAAGGCTTGAACTGAAATGCTCTCGGTCAATCGGGTCAACCGTCATCCGGCACAGCGTTTCGCTGCAGATTTCGTTCCACTTCCGATAACGCTGAGTCGTTGCGAACTCGGCAGTAGTGAATTGTTGCCAGTTAATCTGCGCCATCTGTCACTCTCCGCAGGCTCGTAGCGTGGCAATGCTGCTTGCCTAACCCTTATTGCTGGGCTCTTTCCTGGCAAGAAGCTAAGGCAATCAGCCGAAGATGACAATCAGCGGCTGATTGCCAAAGGTCCGGAGGCAATCTGCGGTTTCTGCTGCTGCCTGGAAGCCGCCGTAAACCCATTTTACTCCAGGGGCGCTGCACGAGGAAATTTGTCGAGGAATTCGAAATATTTCGCTAAATGAAGATCATCTTTGATGAGCTTCGCGTTTCCGGGCAGCCGGAACCTTATGTCCCGCAGAATATATTCGTCCTCATCGAAGAACCCAAAAAGGAATTGATCGAGCTCTTCGACCCGGGCCTCTGCCTCCTCTCGCGACTCTCCCTCGGCTTTCTTCACTGCCGCCACCCAGAAGGACTCGGCGATGCCTGGTTCGGGCGCATTGGTAATAAACAGCACATGAGCACCGGGTAGCGGAACCGTTTCATGGGCAGCCAGACAATTGCCAGCATACATCTTGTTCCAGCCGTTTGGTGAAAAACCCTTTAGGTCATATTCAATTGTATAATCGCCATATTTTACGGTTTCCGGCTTCATCGTGTCCGGCATGTGATGCACCGCGGTGAGGTGTTGAAAGTCTAGGCCGTTCGATCCTTGTATCCAGCTATCCGTTTCGATGACTTCCGCGCGCTCACGAGCCTTGAAGATATAATCGTCTTCGCTGCCCCTGAAGCCGGGAACCTCGTATAACGGTTCCTCGCCGTTGAAGACCCAGATGATGCCCCATTTCTCCGCAACCGGATAATTCCGTAGCCGCGCCACCTTTGGCGGACGCGTACCCGACGCGACCTTTGTGCAAGCGCCGTCCCTGTCATAACTCCAGTGATGGTACGGACACCGCACCTGACCTTCGCAGATTTCACCACCTGAAAGATCGGCGCCAAGGTGGGGACAATAGGCGCTTTGCGCGACAGCCTTGCCTTCGGGATCGCGATAAACAATGATTTTCGAGCCTAGGAATTTGCGCCCGACAATCATGCCAGGCTCAAGATTTGCGGCGACGTGCACGGGATACCATGCTTGGAAATGCTTGCCTTCTTCCCAGTAGCGCCACTCGGTTCCAGGCTGTTGGTCGATATATCTGCGCATGGTCCACTCCATTTTACGTTCGTATTTTTTGGCTACCTCGGCCTTCTAGAGGCGGATTTGCCAATATTAGAATCACGATATACGGAGAATGCCTGCTATGCCCATCTGCAATGGAATCCTATTTTGAGCTATATGGAAATCATGTGCCGACCAAAAATTGGGATGCCACGTTTTCGAACAGGATCGCGAGTGAGCTTGAGTACATGAGCGGCGAAGGCACCGACATTTTTCTGAACTTAAAGAGCTTTGCTGTTGATGAACGTGCCGAAGCTTGGGCGGCTTGGGTTCCGCGAGCATGGCCGGGACTCCGGGTGGCAAAGACTGAAGGCACGCCCAGCGGTCTCGTTCATTTGCTCCGTTTCGATCAGGCACGCTTCTGGTCGTTAATTGCCACCTCCCATACGGTAGTCAGCGATCCTGATCGTGAGAGACAGGCAGACGACACTCTTGCCATCATACTTGTACGCAAAGGGGTCTTGGAGATCTCCCACGGTGAACAAAAAATACAGCTTGGAGCTGGTGACATTACGGTCCTTCGAAGGTCGAAGGAGTTTCGCATGGAGCATATCGGTTTGACACGCTCCCTTGTTTGCGAGATTCCTACGCCGTTCGTCGAGGCGCGCCACTCGGCACTGTTTCAAATGGTGGGAGCGAAAATTGAGGCTTCAAACGGCATCAGCCAAATGCTTCACCAATTGTCCGACAGCATTCTTCGAAACCACCGTTCCTTTGCACCAGAGGAGAGCGCCGCAGTTCTGACTGCATTTTTGACCCTCGCTGATGGGCTCTCCTGCTCTCATGATCATGTTCCCAGTCAATCCGATTGGAGGGTGCGGAGGGCGCTTCAGGACATTGATCGGGCCATCGAAGACCCCGATCTGTCAGCTCAGAGCGTAGCGCGATTGCAGCACATTTCCCGGCGGCGCCTGGACCAGCTTATTGCTAAAGAAATCTCGTCTACGCTCTCGGCTCAAATTCTCGAAAGACGCCTGCTGCATGCAGCGTGCAGCCTCCGCGATCCCCGGCAGAGTAACTGTCTGATAACGGAAATCGCGTTTGCTGCCGGTTTTAAGGATAGCGCGCACTTCTCACGAACCTTTCGGGACAGGTTTAAGATGTCGCCAAGAGACTGGCGCCGGCTTGGTGCATCCCACGTAGACGCTGCCGGGCGCGATTGACGGCCATGGCAACGTAAAGTCGCCGCTGTTGCTACCCAAAATTGTGCATCGCCCTGTGTCCACAGATTGCTGGCGAAATGTGGGATTAGTTTCATTCCAAGCTTGTGTCGCGGGCGTGCTAAAGCGGCAATCGTTGAATTCAGTGGTAATGAGAACCGGGCAAGCTAGCCGAGAATTTGCTTGTGCGTCTCCGACGAATTACCACAGGGCAGCTTCTTTAGCTCCGGAATTTCCGACCGCATCAAGGCGCCTTGTCTATGAAGAAATGGCAGGTAGCGCATTCGCACACGCTGCCACGCTAAGCTTAAATACGCACTTTGGGTTTAAACTGATGTCGGCGTTTAATAGGATTGCTCGCGTTGTCCGCAACTATGTGCACGTTGCGCACCTTTCGATTTGATCCGTCGACGGTACGTCTATCGGCTTACTTGAGCTGCCTCCAAAAGATTATGACAAATTGAATGATGATTGGTCGCAACGGGACTAGTCCTCTCATGCGGGCCCGCAAAAGCATCAAGGTAAACCTCTTCGTTGCCGAAATCTCAGTTTCCAACGAGGGTCAGCAGGGGATGCAATGAGCGGTGCCTGTGAATACCTTCACTCGGGAAGCTGGCTGGCTCCGAAATGGTCTGCAAGCTGCTCGGCCCCGAAGCCGTGTGTAAACGCCTGGGGATCACGGGGCAGCATCGTCTCTTCCCACTGCACGTAAGCTTCTTTCAAGCGGGCGTATTCCAACGGCATGCGCTCCTTTAGATTGGCTCGCTCTCTTGGATCGGCAGCAAGATCGAACAGGAAATCATGACCATCAATCCGCAAATATTTGAGATCGCCGTCACGACATGCTTCCTGCAACATGTGCTGATAGCGCCAGAACAGCCTGCGGTCTTGTGGATATGTGTGATCAAAGCCCAGAATGTTCAGCCCATCGCTCGGATATGATGGATCTGGCGTGGTGCCTGCCGCACCAACAAGCGTGGGCATCCAGTCCATCGTCGCGATTACTTGCTGGCTTACCACTCCGGAAGGGATTGTACCTGGCCATGAGACAATTGCGGGTACGCGGATACCTCCTTCCAGCAATTCGGTCTTCACTCCGGTAAAGGGCCACGTGTCGGAAAAGCGCTCTCCGCCATTGTCGCTGGTGAATACAATCAGTGTGTCCTGCCTAAGGCCGTGACGCTCCAACGCCTCCACAATTCTGCCCACCTGAACGTCCATTTCACGAACCATCGCGCCGTAGGTTTCCATCGTGCCACCGTCGAAGTGGACAAGCGCCATGGGATCGTCGAGCGAGGAAAGTCGGCTGGCCTCCGCCTGGTCCCCTTGGGCTTCCCATGGCCAATGAGGTGCACTGAAATGCAAGCTGAGAAAGAACGGTGAAGAACTGGCGGAGAAGTCTTCAATCAGATCGACCGCTCGATCGCCGAGCAGCGTAGTCAGATAGCCGGTCTTCTCAACAGCCTGTTCGCCATCCCAGAGGTCGGGCTGTCCTCCTACGCCGCTATGATTGAAATAGTCTACGCCGCCACCGTGGAATCCGAAAAAGTGATCGTAGCCACTCTTGAGCGGGCCGTAATCGGGTAAGGCCCCAAGATGCCACTTGCCCACCAGAGCAGTATGGTATCCCGCCGCCTGGAGGATCGAGGGCAACGTCGGATGGGTGGGCGGCAGGCCCAGCGGGCGCTGATTAAGCGGTTCTTCGAGGCCCACCGGCAGGCGGTACTGGTAGCGGCCGGTGATTAATGCCGTACGGGTTGCCGAACAAACCGGGCTGTTAGCATATGCTTGCTCGAAACGCATTCCGGCTTCCGCCAGACGATCACAGTAAGGTGTGGAATAATCCCGGCGTCCGTAACACGATAGATCCGCATAACCGAGATCGTCTGCCATTAGGAAAATGATGTTGGGCTTTCGTCCGCCAGCGCGCGCCATTGAAGGGGCTCCCGCCGCCACCAGAGGAACTCCGGCCAAGGATGCCGTAAATTGCCGACGATTGAGTTTGATCATTTTCAGATGACCTCCTGGTTATGGTGGAGAAGGTACCGCTCAAGGCCAAATTTCCCTAATCGCGCATGTGCGATAGAAGTTTTTGCGGCATCTGGTTCACTGTCGTCCCGCGCACACAAAGCAAAAGAAACTGGAACTGTGCCGAGTATGGTTCACTGTATCGGTGCATATCCAATCAGCAAGACTACCCGGGCCGCAGAGCACGGCCCGGGCTGGGAGTGTCGCTTTACCCATCGAGCAGAATTTAGTCGAAGCGGGCTCCGATTGTCAGTCCGTAGGTGCGAGGGGGGTTAATCGATCCAGTAATGAATCCGGCAACGAACGGGCTTTGTCCGCCACCACCTCCGGTATAGACAGTTTCATTCGTGATGTTACGCACCCAGGCTCGAGCAAACCAGCGCTCGTCAGCGGGCGTATATTCAAGCGAAGCAGACAGGTTCAAATATCCGTCAACCAGCGCGGCCGAAATAAACGAACTATCGACATACCTGCTGCTGGCAAACGCACCATTGAAGTCTGCCAGGATGAAGCCTGCGCCATGAAGATCAAATTCGTGTTGTACACCGAAGGTTCCGCTCCATGTGGGCGAGCGAACAAGCTGGAAGCCCGAGCAATCTGTGTCCACGAACGGACCAGCGGGGCCGGGTGGAAGGCTGGATGGCGAAACTGCACAAGCAGTACTACCCGGAGCCACAAGGGCGCCAGGCTGAGTCACCACAAACTCCTTATACTGGGTGTCGACGTATTCCACACCAAACTGCAAAGTGGTGCCAGCCCAAGGCTCGACAAACATCTCGACACGTCCGCCCATGATCTCGGCCTTGCCAGCATTGACAGTGGACAAGGTGACCTGTCCGATGCCATCCAAGACTAGCTGTGAAAGCTGAAGGTCAGAATAGTCCCAATAGAACGCTTCGAGGTTCAAACGAACTGCACCGTTGACAAATTCGTTCTTGAGACCGAGCGTATAAGCCGTGATCGATTCAGGATCAAAGGCGAGTGTGTTGGTCAGAGTGGCAGGATCAATGCCAATGTTAAAGCCACCTGCCTTGAAGCCAGTTGTCACGTTGGCGAACAAGAGGGAGTCGGTAAAGACATCGGCTTCGACGCCAACCTTCCAAGTTACCTTCTCGAAAGTCTCTGCCGAATTTAGAGCCTCAGGCGGAATGCCGAGGTTGAGGTCGCAGGTCGTTCCCGGCGCGGCAAGTGGCGGAGCGCAGGGATCGTCTCCATTCACACCATCCGTGCGATCAGTATCGATGATCGTTGGCGATATCGCAAATCGACGAACATTGAGTTGCGAACGCTGGTCAGTGGTGAAGCGAATTCCCCCGATCACTCGTAAATTGTCGCTGACGTTGAGGGTCATCTCAGTGAATGCCGCCAGCGCCTCGGTCTCGAAGTTCGAGCCGATAAGGATGCGCTGGATAAGACCAGAGTTCACGACATAGCTCGACCTCTGGTCTTCCTTGAAGCCATAGCCGCCAACCAGCCAGTCAACCGGCCCGGCAGAGCCAGCAAGCCGAACTTCCAGCGAAAGCTGGTCTGCACTTTCTCCGTCGGACGGACCGAACCCCGGGCTATAGAGAAAGCTGGGATAAGAGCCGAACTGATATTCCGTTTCCCGATAGGCAGGAATGATGGTGAGAACAGGGCCGCCGATATCAACGTTCAATTCTGCACTCACGCTCCAGCTTTCGATATCCTGAAATTGATTGGCTGGATCGGGAGCGTCGAGAATGGCTGGTGGAGGGCTGTTCCCGCCACTGGCGACGAAATTAGCCAATGCCTGATTGAAAAAAACCTGTGCGCTTTCTGGTGACCCTGTGCCGGTCCATGGATCCAAATCGCCCAGTGGGGAAATCAGAGCAATGCCGGTGCCTTTGCCGCCAAAGTTCGTATAGGTACCCTGGAGGCGCAAATCCACAGCGTCGCCGAATTCCGAATAGGTTTGCAAGCGCAGTGACTGGTGCACATCGTCACCGGTGCCATCGCTCAGATATCCATCACGATCAGTAACCTGGGCAGACAACCTCATGGCCGTGGATTGGCCAAGCGGAAGGTTCAGTGCAGCTTCGCCCGAATAATAATCGTAATTGCCAATATCGAACTGAATATATCCCGACGTTTCGCCGAGTCTTGGTTTGGCTGATATGAGGTTCAAAGCGCCGCCGCTGGCATTCCGGCCATACAGCGTACCTTGCGGGCCCTTCAACAGTTCTATGCGCTCAAGATCGAAGAAGTTGCCGCCAATCGCTTGCGGCCGAGAAATTGCGACGCCGTCTAGACTTGTCACGACAGCCGGGTTTGCCGAGGGCAATACGCCAAAATCCCCGACTCCGCGAACATATATTTGAGGTGTGCTGCCGCCGCCGATTTGGACGCCTGAAAACTGGTTCGTGAGCTGATCTGCATTGGCAACACCTGCGCGAGCCAAGCTCTCCCCGGAGACTGCCTCGATTGCGAGGGCCGTCGACTGCAAGTTCTGTTCGCGTCGTTGGGCCGTTACGATGATTGCATCGGAACGGTCATCCGCAGTGGATTGTCCGGCCGCTCTTGCCTCTTGGCTCTCAACGGTCTGCGCAAGAGCTGGACATGCAGTAGTGATCGCAATCCAGCTGATAGTTGCCTTAAGGAAACTGGCTTTCAATTTCTTCCTCCCATAAAATTACGAGCTGGGAGAGAAATTTTCGATTTGAGCAATTCACGACCGTGCCTGAAAAGGTCGATAGCAATTGCTCAGAAAGCCCTGTCATGACGCAGGGCGCTCTCCCATTTTTTGTTATGGGTAGGTTAGTAGTGACGGGAGGGGCAGTTCGCCTGCCGCTCTTGGAACGAGGAATTGGACAATTTGGAAGAGCGCCGTCAAACGTTCAGGTGCCACAAGGCTCGGATCAAACGTAGCCAATCGATCGGTTATCCATCTTTGTATCAAGGATTTATACTAACCTGAAGCGTCACTAGCCTCGCTTGGGGAGGCGCTTAACGTCGTGGGGGGAATTTCGGCCTCAGAAGATCACCCTTCTTGCCAAGGCCATGAACTGTGCCTTTTCGTCGGATGTCAAATTTCGCAAAATATCCTCTTGCGCCCTGCAGACGATCGGCAGGAGTTCGAGGAAAAGCGCTTCCCCTTCATTCGTGAGGCGCAGCCTTTTCGCCCGTCGATCATCCGGATTGACCTCGCGCTGTATCAGCTGCTTTGCAACCAGCCTTTCGATCACCCCCCCGATCGTTGCGCGATCATATGCGATCAGTTCCGCAACTGTGGCCTGATCGCTTCCCGGCTGAGTATAGAGAGCATCGAGGGCTGCAAATTGCACTGACGTGATATCAAACCCAGCAGCGCGCGCGTGAGCCCCATAAACTTGTGTGGACAACTGGTTCAGTCGGCGAATGAGATGGCCGGCCATTCCGGGCGCTTTCATACCTGTACCTTTGATCTTTGTGTCGAGCATGCAGCGACCATGCCGCGCGGTGCGGCCCAATGCAAATAGCATGTACACATACCATCTTGACGGCCATTTGATATGTGTACATATTAAATTCGTGAGGCAGATAGCCTGACTGGAAAATTGAGGGGTACGCATGCAATTTCACCTGAATGGCTATCATGCCGGCAACCCTGATATAGCAATTGCCGACGAAGGCTGGCGCGACCCGTCAGGCGAGCTTCCGCAAACCGTCGATGTCCTTATCGCTGGCTGTGGTCCCGCAGGCCTGTGCCTTGCCGCGCAACTTTCGCGTATCGCCTCCATCCGGACCATGATTGTAGAGCCGAAGCTGGGCCCGATAACCAAAGGGCAGGCAGACGGCCTCAACGTTCGCTCGATGGAGATGCTCCAGGCGTTCGGATATGGCGAGAAGCTCAAGCGTGAAGCTGTTTGGGTCAACGAGACCACTTTCTGGACCCCAGACCCTGCCAACACATCTAATATCCGTCGGGTCGGCCGGGTACAGGATGTTGCCGAGGGCTTGAGTGAAATGCCTCATGTTCTGATCAGTCAGGCGCGCGTCCACGATGTCTATCTCGAAATCATGCGCAATTCGCCAACGCGCCTCCAGCCTGACTACGGACTGGAGGTCGTCGACGTTGAAGTGGATGACCATCCGGACTTTCCCGTCAAGGCTACCCTGAGGCGCACGGATCCGGAGCGTGAAGGGAAGCTGGAAATGATCCGGGCTGCCTATGTGGTGGGGTGTGACGGTGCGCGTTCGAATGTGCGTAAGGCTATCGGCGGTAGCCTTCACGGAGATGCTGCCCATCAGGCTTGGGGTGTGATTGACTTGTTGGCCGTAACAAATTTCCCTGACATCCGCATGAAAAGCCTCATACAGTCGGAAAATTCCGGGACAGTTTTCGTCTTGCCGCGCGAAGGGGGTTATTTGTTCCGGCTCTACGTTGAACTTGATCGCCTAGGTGAAGGCGAGCGTGCCAGTGACCGCGGGTTCGGAGCTGAGGACACAATCGCCAAAGCCAATCACATCCTCCATCCCTACAGCGTTGAAGCAAAGGACGTAGTCTGGTCGTCGGTCTACGAAATCGGCCACCGTCTTACAGATCGTTTTGACGACGTTCCCGAGGCCGAGGTTGGCACGCGAAATCCACGGGTCATCCTGGCGGGTGACGCATGCCACACCCATAGCCCAAAGGCGGGCCAGGGGATGAACGTTTCAATGGGCGATACGTTCAATCTTGGCTGGAAGCTGATCTACGTCCTTACGGGAAGGGCTTCTCCAGAACTCTTGCACAGCTATACCGAAGAGCGGCGCGGTGCAGCCCAGGCGCTGATCGATTTCGATCACAAATGGTCCAGGATAGTCGGCACGAAGTCCGAGTATGAAGGCGAAGAGGGAATGCCCGAGTTCCAGCGCGCCTTCATTGCCAATGGCGAGTTCACTGCGGGTCTCAGCGTATGCTATGAACCCTCGGAGCTGATAGGTTCTGCCAAGTGGCAGGAGCTGGCCAAGGGGTTTCCTGTTGGCAAGCGGTTTCATTCGGCGCCTGTCATCCGGCTGGCCGATGCCAAGCCCATGCATATTGGTCACGCATTCGAAGCCGACAACAGATGGCGGATCCTTGCTTTTGCTCCGCAGGGCGATCACGGCCAGACCGGCGGTGCGATCGAGAAGCTTTCGGCCTTCCTTGAGCGTGCACCCCAATCGCCTGTCCTGCGTCACACGTTTGCCGCGGAGGACATCGATGCGGTGATCGACTTCCGGGCTGTATTCCAGCAGGGTTTCAGGACCCTCGAGTACGCCCAGATGCCGTCTTTGCTGCGCCCGTCCAAGGGGCGCTTGGGCCTGCACGATTATGAAAAGGTCTTCTGTGCGGATCACGCAGCTGGGCAGGATATCTTCGACATGCGGGAGATCGATCGCACCGCGGGTTGTCTAATCGTCATTCGGCCCGACCAGCATGTGGCGCGCGTGTTGCCGCTCGACGCGGTGGACGAGCTCAGCGCCTTTTTTGAAGCATTTCTCAAACCGCAGGAGCGATAAGGCGACAACCGCGATTTCCTGTCGGTCGCTCAGACAGGTAGCGGCGTCCGAGCAATTCTGGCGGGGTCCAGTTTAGCCAAATGGCCGTTCCAGCAAATGCAAGCCGATCGCGTCGAGGGCGTTAGGTTTGCATGCTAGGACAGTCTGCGCTTTTGGCCAAGCCCGAGCCTTACCGGCGTAGGTGAAAGAAACCATCCGCGCTGGTCTGGGACAGTACTGGGAGAGGTTTATGGAACGGGAACACAAGAAGAGCTGGCGGTGGATAGACCAGCGCATCGAAGAGCTGGATTCAGAGGCTGATGCGTTGGAGATTGTCAGGCTGGGCAATCTCTATCGCGTCAACGACTTCGTTTCCCACTGGGGCTTTGCGGTGGGGACGCCGATGGCGGGAATCAACCCGGTCGGCGCGGATCAGGTCTGGCGCGGTGGCAAAAGCACATCTTCTACGGCGCCGCAGAAGCGCGTGGACGATTCCAACGGCCATGTGATGTGTTGGATGGAACACGGCGCCGATCACGAGGCAACCAAGCTGTCGATCGATATGGTCAACAAATACCACGCCCATTTCGGCAAGGGATCAACCAGCGGGCTGGGCGATCCGGAAGAATACATCTACATCCTCTGTCTGAACGGAAGTCTGCTGCATATCCTGCAACGACAGTTGGGCCTTCGCGGCCTCAGTGAAAAGGAACAGCAGGCGGCACACCGCGTATGGTCTGGCATTGCCAAGCATTTCCTGCTCGCCACCGATGGCACTCCGGTGCTCGATCATGCACCTTTCCCTGACGATTTTCAGGGCATGCTCGACAAGGTCGACGCCTGGCTTGACCGGCCATGGCCCTATAGCCAACCAGGCCACGAGTATACGACCAAGGGGATTGAGCATTTTGCGCAGACGCAGTTTCCCAAGCTGCTTCGCCCGTTCGGACGCGCGGTAGTGACGGCATTTATTCCCGAACAGGTGTTGCGAGTTCAGGGCATCAAGCGTCCGGGAAGGATCCTGAGGTCCCTGGCGGCGGGCTTCATGAAGATGGCAATGTTTTACAGCACGAGGATCGCGCCCGATCCCAAGCTCAGTCTGCTTGATCGTCGCAGACTGGCCAATGGGTCCTCAGAAGGCAAGCCTTCGGAGGTCGATGTTACGATCCATCGCAAACTTGACCGCGGCAACCGCGCGTCCGGACTGTCGATGTGCCCCCATGCTCCGATAGAGACGTATGACCAATAATGGGGGTGGGCGCCGCCTGTGCGCCCACCCCTCATGGTCGATTGCCCTGTCAAGCTGACAGGGCGATATTGATGATCTTGGACTGGGTAAACTCCTCGAGCCCCTCTTGCCCCAGTTCGCTGCCCATGCCCGACTGTTTGGCGCCACCGAAAGGCACATCGAACGGCAGGTCGAGGTGCTTGTTGACCCATACGGTGCCGGAATCGATGCGGGCGGCAACTTCCCCGCCGCGTTCCGGGTTGGAGGTCCAAATCGTGGCACCGAGGCCGTATTGGCTGTCATTGACGCGTTCCAGCACGTCTTCGAGCGTATCGTACGCAAGCACGGGGACGACGGGGCCGAACTGCTCTTCTTGCACCAGACGCGCCTTGTCGGGAATGTCGCGCACAATCGTGGGGGAGATGAAATATCCCTCGCGATCGAGCGGCGCCCCGCCAGCGATGACGGTGCCTTCGGCAGCACCGTCGGCCAGGAAGCCTTTGACCTTCTCGTATTGAGCGGCATTCTGGATTGGCCCCAGCTGCGTGCCCTGCTTGAGACCATCGTCAACGATCGCGTCGTTGGCCAGCTTGGCCAGCGCCGCGCAAAGCTCGTCATACATCGAGCGCGGCGCGTAAATGCGCTTGGCGGCTAGACAGACCTGTCCGGCATTGAGCATCGCCGCCTGGAATATACCCGGTGCCACCGTGGCAATATCGGCATCGTCCAGCACGATGGCGGCATCGTTGCCGCCCAGCTCGAGGGTCAGGCGTTTCAGCGTTCCCGATGCCGCCTGCATGACCTTCTTGCCGGTTTCGGTCGAACCGGTGAAAGCGACTTTGGCTATATCGGGATGTACGGCGAGCAGGTGGCCCAGGTCGTTGTTGTCAACGACCACATTGAGCACACCGGGCGGAAGGATGTCCTTCGCCACTTCGCCTAGCAGGCAGGTCGTGAGCGGAGTGGTCGCGGCAGGCTTGGCGATCATGGTGTTGCCCGCAATCAATCCCGGTCCGAGTTTCATAATCAGCAGCAGGATGGGGAAATTCCACGGCGTAATGGCGGCGACCACGCCCAGTGGCGAACGCTGCCGCAGGATACGGTCCTTGCCGTCGTTACGGAGTTCCTCGACGGCGAGTTCCAATCCAGCGAAATATCGCAGCATGGCAAACGATCCGCCAATTTCGTAGTTCGCCTGGTCGAGCGGCTTGCCCTGCTCTTGCGTCAGGAGCCGAGCAAACTCTTCGGACCGGGCATCCAGTGCATCAGCCCAGGCAAGCAGCATGTTCCGCCGTTCGGCGGGCTGCCGACTGGACCAAGCCGGATATGCGGCTTTCGCTGCGGCCACGGCTTCATTCAATTGAGCCTCGTTCGCGCACTCGCATGTGGCGAAGGCCTTTGCGGTTGCGGGATTGATCACATCGATCTTCCTCGCTCCATCGACGAGCGCTCCATCAATCAGCATTTTCGTCACAGTCTTCTCCCTTTATTGTTTTAGGACCACGTCGTATCGGACAATCTTCGGGATCATGCAGCCGCGTGGATACCGGGTTGTGTTCTTGTTCCGCCCGTTACTGCTTGAACATACTGCTCAACGCTTTCGCCGGTCTGTTCACGAATTATTTCTGGGTGCGACCGAACAGGGTCCGGCAGCAATTTCAGTCCTATCAATAGGTAAACTGCGAAGGCTGTCCGGCAAAACTTGCGGATCAAGATATTTGGTGCCGTGAGGCCAAGGCCGCGGACGGTTCCTTCCGGAAGCAGCGCCAGAACCAGAGCTCGTCCGAAAGGACGCAGGGCAGCAGGCAAATGACGCTTTGCGAAAGCCCTGATCAGAGTATCATCAATTGCAGATGCATAGGCATTTGGAGGCCGCTTGCAGGCCTCGTACTGCTCTACGAAGCTTAGGCAACCGCCAAAATCGTTGGGAAAATCCTTTAAAGACTTACCGGTTTCAGCATTGCGGAAAAGCTTGCACAATTCCGAGTAGAACTTCCACGAAGCCAGCTTCTCTTTTTCGCTAAGTCCGTGCAATCCGACACGTTCCATCAAGCGGTGAAACAAGGTGGCCTCATAGCAAAGCGTATAGATATAGTCTTCGTTGTGCTTGAAGGAGCCTGGATATTTTTTGGACCAATGTTCGTGTAAAATATTTAGGGACTCTACCGATCTAAGGGTATATTTATGTCTCGGGCCGAACTCATTCCAAATGAGGATATGGCGGGCAGTGTCATCCATCCGCTTCTCAGCATGGCGAAACACCTTCCCCTTGCCTTCGCGCAAGACCGCAAGGGCACCGCGATTTGGCACGACGAAATTTGGAAACGTGATTGAATAGATAAGATCCATGAACGTATCATTCGATCGATACGTCACCGAAAGCCTCATAATCTCAGCATAATCCTCCTCAGGATCGAGCGCCTCGATTGCCTTGGAAATCCATTTCCTTGGTTTTCCGCTTTTTGTCATTTTCACGCACCTCTTTAATCCCGAACTGTAGCGCCAACGGCGCGAATGCTCATCTGAAGCTCAGACTCGGCCCCAGTTGCTGAGCGCCTTAAGGGCCATTCCGCTTTATGGGCCAGAATCTTGCGATTTCCCGCTAAGGCAACCCCGTCTCGCAAGCTTGCCTGCGATAGAACATTCATCTGCTTTATATGGAAACTAGATTAAGGAGGGCCTACTGCGCGTAGAGCGGCGGGAGCGTAAAGGTGCTATTTGAGTGAGCAATGTGCGTAAGAATAGTGACGTGTTTCTGGACTTAAACAACGTTAGCCGACGGGAGCGAATCGGTGCGTGGCAAGGGTGGGTGCCCTTGGCATTCCCTGGCTTGAGAGTTACCCACATCGAAGGCAATTTCCCAAGTGGTGTCGTCCGGCGGATAGACATCGGCATGCTGCGTATCTGGTCGATCTATTCGACCGCCAACACGGTGGTTAGCGATCCCAGGGCCATTCCGATCGAAGAGGCGACGGTGGCCGTTCTGGTCGCAAAAGACGGATTACAGGTAATATCTCAGGGGGAACGGAGATTACAGTTACAAGCCGGTGACATGACGGTACTAGACAATAGCTCGCAATTTCAGATTGAAAGCATTGGTGTTTCCCATGTACTTGTTTGCACTCTCCCAAGAATATTCGTTCTTGAACAATGTAAGGGTCTCCTTGATTGCTGCGCCAGCAGTGTGTCTAGTGACTCAGCGATGGCGGGCCTACTTCACGTATTTCTGGACGAGATCTGCAAGAGCCACCGCCGCTATTGTGATGCAGAGCGATCAGGCTGTGTTGAGGCTTTCTCGGCTATCGCGACCAAGTTGCCCTTCCAGCTGCAAAGTAACGCCCATCCCGTACATTGGCGCATAAAGAAAGCGTTGGAATTGATCGACAGGGCAATTGAGGATGCTGACCTCGACGCAAATGTTGTCGCTAAGGCGCAAAACATTTCGCGCCGCCGTCTCGATCAGCTTTTCTTCGAAGAACTTGGGTCCACTGTCGCCGCGCAGATACTAGAACGGAGATTAATGCATGCGGCTTCGGCACTCTGTGACCCTCTGAAAACCTCGCGGCAGATTACCGATATCGCGTACAGTGCAGGATTCAAGGATAGCGCGCACTTTTCGCGTGCGTTTAGGCGCAGGTTTAACGACTCTCCTAGTGCTTGGCGCGACAAGGCAACATTCGAACGGCATTAGGTGGCTGCGTCGGCCCCTGACCGCGAGCCATTTCTCTGGTATATGCGTTGGGCTTTCTTGCGGTAGGTGATCACGCTCCCGGCGCAGCAGGATTGGCAGAAGTGAACCGCCCCGGGATTGTCGGAGGCTATTTGGTTTAAGTTATGCTGCCATGGCGGCATCGTCCAGCATGGCGTAGTATTGTTGTTTGGCTTCGGCGGGCGGGATGTTGCCGATTGGCTCCAGCAAACGCCGATGGTTGAACCAATCGACCCATTCCAGTGTGGCGAACTCGACGGCCTCGAAGGAGCGCCATGGTCCGCGGCGGTGGATCACTTCCGCCTTGTAAAGGCCATTGATCGTCTCCGCCAAAGCGTTGTCATAGCTGTCGCCGACACTGCCGACCGACGGCTCGATGCGGGCTTCTGCGAGGCGTTCGGTATATTTTATAGATACGTATTGCGATCCGCGGTCGCTGTGATGAACCAACCCGCCACGATGGATCGGTCGGCGATCGTGCAAAGCTTGCTCAAGGGCATCCAGCACGAAGCTGGCATGTGCTGTCCGGCTGACCCGCCAGTCCACGATGTAGCGGGCATAAACGTCGATCACGAATGCAACATAGACGCACACGCTCCAGGTCGAGACGTAGGTAAAGTCCGAGACCCACAGCCTGTTCGGCACCGGGGCATGGAACTGCCGGTTGACGCGATCCAGCGGACAGGGCGCAGCTTTATCGCTGATCGTGGTGCGGACGGGCTTGCCACGGATCACCCCGTGCAAACGCATATCGCGCATCAGCCGTTCAACGGTGCAGCGGGCGATGACGAACCCTTCACGCCTCATCTGCCGCCAGACCTTGCGCACGCCGTAGATAGCGAAGTTCTCGGCGAACACGCGGGCGATCTCGTGCTTGAGCGCCATGTCGCGTCTCCCCCGCGCCGACAGGCGCAATGGATCCCGCCGCTGCGCGACATGCTTGCGGTAAGTGGAAGGGGCGATCGGCAAGACCTTGCAGATCGGCTCGACCCCACGAAGCTCGCGGTTATCATCGATAAACGCGATCATCGCTTGAACGGGCGGTCGAGCTCCGCCTGCGCAAAATATGCCGATGCCTTGCGCAATATTTCGTTGGCTTGCCGCAACTCGCGGTTCTCGCGTTCCAACGCCTTGATCTTGATGGCAGTATCGGTGGGCACGCCAGCGCGCTTGCCACTGTCGACCTAAGCCTTCTTCACCCACTCGTGAAGCGTTTGAGGGGCGCAGCCCATCTTATCTGCAACCGACACCACCGCTGACCAGCGGGACGGATAATCGCCCTCGTGATCCAGTATCATCCGCACCGCACGGGCGCGAACCTCCGGCGAAAACTTGTTCGTCGTCTTGCTCATAAGGACTCCGTCTACTCAAGAGATGGAGCCTCCGACAATCCCGGGGCGGTTCACACTGCCTGTGGCGAGCAGTCGACCAGGAGGGCGAGGTGCTGGAAAGCTACGTCACCAGGACCGGCGACAAGAAGGCGGCGCTGCGGTTTATGAAGAACGCGCTGAAGCGCCATGGCGCGTCGGCCGAGATCACCCCTGATGGCCTGCGGTCTTACAAGGGGGCGATGAAGGAGCTGGGCAACGCCGACAAACAGGAGGTGGGCAGCTGGGCTAACAACCGAGTGGAGAACAGCCATCTAGCGTTCCAAAGACGAGAGCGGGCGATGTTCAGATTCCGACAAATGAAATCACTTCAAAAATTTGCCTCGGTCCATGCCAATGTCCTTCGGGTCCGACAGAAGGACGGACGAGATGAAGAGAACGAGGTTCACATAGGAGCACAACATCGGCGTACTGCGCGAGGGCTTAGGGTCGCCCGCCGCTGATGATTTACGAGCGGCATCCCGCGCGTTTCCAGCGGCAAGGGCGGTTCAATCCGCTCCCATTAATCATCCGAAAACAGAAAAATCTGCTATCTGCCACGCCTCATCTCGGGAGACACGTGAATTACATCCCCGACGCCCTTTGAATCCTGCTTATCGGTCCGAACCGAGTCAATACAACCTAGCCGCTTTTCTCGAATTTTCAGCCAGATCCACTGGTACTATTTGATCAGCGCTAGTTCGTTAATCTACCTGCTGGGCCATGTTGCCATCATCATGTCTGAGACTTTCTGCAACTCTTCGCGTCCTACACCGGTCCGCGCCTGAACCGAGATACCTTGCAATACCGCAATGAGATACTGCGCTATCGACTCGGCAGTGGCAGGCTGCGTGAAATCGCCATCATCGATTGCGCACTGAAACCGCTCAACTATCGAGCTGATGAGAAGCTGGATGCGGTTTTGGATTTCATCCCGGACGAGCGGATCCACATCATCACAGTCTACCAGCACAATCACGCCAAGGCAGCCGCGGCATTCATCGGTGACGTTTTCGATCGTCCCTTCGAGCAATTGCTCTGCTACGCCGCGTGCAGTCGGCGCTTCTAATGCGCGTTGAACATAGGACAGCCGGTCGGTTGCATATAGGCCAAACGCACGCTTAAAGAGCGCATCTTTGTTGCCGAACGCGGCGTAAAGGCTTGGACGACTAATACCCATCGCCGTAGTCAAATCGCTCAATGAAGCACCGGCGTAGCTCTTCGACCAGAACACCTGCATCGCCCGCGATAGCGCGGCATCAACGTCAAACTCGCGCGGACGACCTCTCGCTATGAGCTTTTCCGAACTGTCACGCATTATTCAGCCCAGTTTCAAATAATGCGGCCTCAAATAACGCCTTGAGTCTAGGTTCAATTGGAGGAGACTGATCGCACAGTCCGCCCACGCCAAAAACCGTGTGCATGATGGTCATTCCCATCCATACCGCCATCGATGCGCTGGCTCCGAGTTCGGGACAATCTCCGCCAATCCTGTCAGCAAAAGGTGTCAAAACGTCTTTTCGCAAAGCTTCCGACACGACCTTCGATGCTGCAGGAGAAGATGCCGAACGAAGTATGATCAGGAGCCGCTCAACGTTCTCGTTCCTTTCCGAGCCTTGGGTAAGAAAGAGTTTCGCGAGGTATGCGGGCATTTCAGCGGGGCGAAGGTCCGCCGGCAGGATATCTTCCCTGCTGCTATCGTGGAGCACCTCACGAAACAATCCCTCCTTGCTCCCAAAATACCGGCTGACGAGGGCCACATCTACGCCCACATCGCCAGCAATATCGCGCAAGCCAACATTCTCGTAGCTCTCCTGCAGGAAGCGCGCGCGGGCGGCCGTGAGAATAGCCTGCTTAGTCACCTCCGCTGATTTGGCGCGAGGCATTACGGGGGCCTGGACTGGCATTCTATATCCTTTCAAGGCGAGCCTTACGCCCCAATCACTGGTAAGTCTACGGCTGTTGACATTGACTGAACGACAGGTTAGCGGCGATTCATCACCTGTTGACGCTGCAGTGCAGCATTCCGTGACGGGTAGCATTGGAAGGCGGGCAATGCCCGGTGGTTACCTCTATGAAATTTCGGCTTCTCGCACCGATCGCCGCACTGGTCCTTGGTGCATGTTCGGGAGGCGGCGACGAGTCGCCTGCCGCTCCGGCACCTTCAGTTACCGTTGCGCAGCCACTTGTGAGACAAGTGCGCGATTGGGACGATTATGTTGGTCGGTTCGAAGCTGTGCAAAGTGTCGAGGTGCGTCCGCGCTCGACGGGATATCTGCAACGCGTTCATTTTACCGACGGTCAATATGTCCGCGCCGGCCAGGTGTTGTTCACCATCGATGCCCGGCCTGCCCAAGCTGCGCGAGAACAGGCCAGGGCGCAGTTGGCGCGGGCCGAAGCGCTGCTGGCCAATGCCAGAACGGAACTCGCAAGGTCTGAAACGCTCGCCGCCTCACAAGCTGCAAGCCAGGAGGAAGTCGAGCAACGCCGATCTGCCGTGCGCACCGGCGTTGCCGAGGTCAATGCGGCGCGGGCAAATGTGGAGGCCCAGCAACTGCTGGTCGGGTTCACCAGCGTGCGCGCGCCGATTTCGGGCCTCGTTGCCGAGCGGCTGGTGGATGCCGGCAACACTGTTGTCGCGGATCAGACGATCCTTACTCGCATCGTGTCAGTCAGCCCGATCCACTTCACATTCGAAGGGTCCGAGGCGTTGCTGCTCAAGAACCAGCGTGACGACATTGCCGGGCAGGGGGCAGAGGTTCGCGTCAAGTTACAGGACGAGGCAGAGTATACCCATCCAGGGAGGATCGACTACCTCGACCCCGTGATCGATCCTACCGCTGGAACCGTGCGTGGCCGCGCTGTGTTGCCCAACCCCGATGGGTTCCTGAAGCCTGGATTGCTCGGGAGCATGCAAATTGCCGGCTCTACGTCCTACGAGGCACTGCTCGTGCCAGAAACCGCTATCATCACCGATGTCGCCCGCCGCTTGGTTTACGTGGTCGAGGCGGATGGAACCGTTGTTGCAAAAGCGGTTGAGCTTGGCCCTCAGGCAGGAGGACTGCGCGTGATCCGGAGCGGAATTGCGGCGGAAGACCGCGTGATCATCGGCGGTGTCCAGCGCGCTCGTCCAGGCCAGGTCGTCCAGCCCCGACCAGGCACCATAGAGCTCTCACCTAGTGGCGAGCAGGCTGATCCAGTGGCCCGCACGCCGCGCGCATCGGCTGCTGAAATCGTCGGCACGGCGCGGAACTAGGCGATGAATATCTCCCGCTTCTTCATCGATCGCCCGATTTTCGCCGCGGTGATTGCGATCGTCATCACGCTGATCGGAGCGTTCGCTTTCCCACTGCTGCCGCTTTCGCAATATCCTGAAATCGCGCCGCCTACGATCGTCATTCAGGCTCCCTATTCGGGCGCCCCGCCGGAAACGATCGCCGAAACCGTTGCTGCTCCCATCGAGCAGGAGATCAACGGGGTCGAGAACATGCTCTATATCCAGAGCTCTTCGACGCAGGGCCTCGCCCAAATCACGGTTACATTCGAGCCGGGCACCGATCTTGATGCCGCTCAAGTGCTGGTCCAGAACCGGGTGCGCCTGGCCGAGCCCCGGCTACCGGAACAGGTTCGTCAAGTCGGGGTGACGGTAAACAAGCAATCGACCGGCTTCCTCCTTATTGCGACCGTGACCGCTGAGGAAAATTCCGGTCTCGATATCGATTATGTCGGCAACTACGCGCAGACAGTAATCCGCGATGCCTTGCTGCGGTTACCCGGGGTGGGCGGCGTCAACGTGTTTGGCGGCGGCAATTATTCGATGCGCGTCTGGATCGATCCGGACCGCGCAGCGGGACGCAATCTGACCTCGACCGAGATCGTTGCTGCCTTGCGCGGGCAGAACGTCCAGGTTGCCGGAGGCGCGCTGGGTCAGTCGCCCAACTCGGACAATCCCGCCTTTGAGGTTCCGGTCGAGGTACAAGGACGACTCGGCACGCCGGAGGAGTTCTCCGATGTGGTGATCAAATCTGACCCGCAAACCGGCTCGATCACCCGCCTGCGCGACGTGGCGCGGGTGGAATTGGGCAACCAGGACTACGGTATTCGCGCATTCTACAACGGTGACCGAAGCGTGGCACTTGCGATCCTCCAGCAACCGGGCAGCAATGCGCTCGATGCCGCCACACTGGTCGAGCAGGAACTGGAGGTCCTGGCCGCAGATTTTCCCGCAGGCCTGACCTACGCAACGCCATACAATCCGACCGAATTCGTCGCAGCATCCGTGGAGGCAGTGCAGGAAACGCTGCTCGAAGCGGTGGTTCTCGTGGTGCTTGTCATTATGGTCTTTTTGCAGACCTGGCGCGCAGCGCTCATTCCGATCATTGCGATCCCGATCGCACTAGTCGGCACGTTTGCCGTGCAGCTAGCACTCGGCTTCTCGATCAATTCGCTGTCCCTTTTTGCGCTGGTGCTCGCCGTGGGCATTGTGGTCGATGACGCCATCGTCGTTGTGGAGGCAGTGGAAAAGCACGTCCGCAACGGACTATCACCGCGAGAGGCTGCGCATCGCACCATGCACGAGGTTTCGGGCGCACTGATCGCCATTGGGCTGGTGCTCATCTCGGTGTTCGTCCCGACCGCACTTACGCCCGGCATTCCGGGCATCTTCTATCGCCAGTTCGCGGTGACCATTGCTGCTGCCACCACGATATCTCTCATCGTTTCACTCACGCTCTCGCCAGCGCTTGCAGCCTTGCTGATCAAGCCGCATGAGCCGCTCCCGGCGGATGGCAGATCACGCTGGCTGCGCCCGTTTCGCGCAGCGGCTGACAGGTTCAATCGGGGGTTTGACTGGCTGTCCGAACGCTATGGCCGGTTTACTGCGCGTGCGGTGCGTACGACGACCATCATGCTGGTGATTTACGCTGGGCTTCTGGCACTTACCGGCTGGCGGCTGACCGACACTCCCACAGGCTTTATCCCGGAACAGGATCAGGGCATCCTGATCGGCGTCGTGCAAATGCCACCCGGCGCGTCGCTCGACCGAACCAACGACGTGCTGGATCAATTGCTCGAAGTCGCACTTGAAGAAGAAGGCGTCGATTCCGCAATTTCTCTCGCCGGACTGGACGGCACCACCCAGGCCACCTCGTCAAATGCTGGCACCATCTTCATGCGGCTAGCGGACTGGTCCGATCGCGGTGACGGGCTGAGCGCGGATGAGCTTGCGGCAAATTTGACCGGCAAGTTCGCTGCACTCACCGATCAGGGCAACATATTCATGGTGGCTCCGCCGACAGTCAGCGGACTGGGGAACGGGAGCGGATTTGTGATGATGGTGCAGGACCGGGGCGGCAACGGTTATCGCGAACTGGAAGGGACAGCGGGGCCACTAATGGGCGCGGCGGCGGAGCAGCCTAATGTACTCAGTCAGGTTTACACGACTTACAATACCGGCACTCCTCGCGTGCGGGCCGATGTGGACCGTGACCGCGCCCAGATGCTCGGAGTCCAGCCAAGTCAGGTTTATGATACGCTGGGTACCTATGTCGGTTCGACCTACGTAAACGACTTCAACTTCATGGGGCGCACGTATCGTGTCACCGCACAGGCTGAACCTTATGCGCGCGACGATGTCACCGACCTGGGGCGGTTGCAGGTCCGTTCGGCAGGTGGGGAAATGGTGCCGCTGTCATCTGTTGCCACGCTCAACGACAACTCTGGCCCCTCGCGAGTGATCCGCTTCAATCTGTTTCCGGCGTACGAACTTCAGGGCCAGGCAGCGCCCGGTGTCGCTTCGGGACAGGCCATCGAAGCAATGGAGCAGATTGCCGCTGGAGCGCTGCCTGACGGTTATGGTTTCGAATGGACTGGACTTGCGTTTCAGGAAAAAGCGGCCGGGAGCAGTTCCGCGCTCGTATTCCTGATGGCGGTGGTGTTCGTATTCCTGGTCCTGGCGGCACAGTACGAATCGCTGACCCTGCCGCTCGCAGTGATCCTGATCGTGCCGATGTGCATTCTGGCCGCCTTGCTTGGGGTCAACATGCGCGGGATGGACAACAACATCCTGACCCAGGTGGGGCTCGTCGTGCTGATCGCGCTGGCAGCCAAGAATGCGATCCTGATCATTGAATATGCCAAGCAGGACGAAGAAAAGGGTATGCGGCCCAGGCGGGCGGCAGTGGCCGCCGCTATCGCCCGGTTGCGGCCCATCTTGATGACCAGTTTTGCTTTTATCTTCGGCGTGCTGCCGCTGGCCCTGGCAACCGGCCCTGGCGCAGAGATGCGCCAGTCGCTCGGCACGGCAGTGGTATCCGGCATGTTCGGCGTGACCATATTCGGGCTTGTCTTCACGCCGGTATTCTATGTCGTGACCCGCTCGTTCGGGCGGCGCGGGCGTTACCGCCGTCTGAAGAAGGAACGGGCGGCGCCTCCGGCCTTGCCCGCATCAGCGCCGGTAGGAGCATTGTCGTGAAGCGCTACTTATCCCTGATCGCGTCGACAGTGGCACTGGCAGGCTGCACCACGGTCGGCCCGGATTATGAGCCGGAGTTGCCACGCGCAACCGCGCAGGCGGCACTGGTTTCTGCGGATGACGGGCCGTTTGTCCCCGCGTCACCGCCGTCTGACTGGTGGGTACTGTATGATGACCCGGTGCTGGACGGACTGGTGGCGGATGCGCTTTCTGCAAATACCGACCTGCGTATGGCTGCAGCAAACTTGGCTCGCGCGCGGGCAGTCCTTCGCGAAGTGCGGGCCGGGCGTTCGATCGATACCTCAATCAGCGGGGGGGCAAGTTACGGGCGCCAATCCGGCGCCGCGCTTGGATCTGACGAAAGTCTGCCCGACGGCGAAAGCTACGATGCAGGTCTGGATCTAAGCTATCAAGTGGATCTGGTGGGCCGTGTCCGGCGAGCCGTCGAAGCGGGCCGGGCAGATGTCGAAGCGGTTCAGGGGGCTTATGACGTGACCCGCATCACCGTCGTGGCGGAAACCGTCCGCGCTTACGCCGATGTGTGCAATGCGGGTCGGCGGCTGACAGTCGCACAGCGCAGCGTCGAGGTACAGGAACAGACATTTGATTTGACGCGGCGCCTGCTTGACGGCGGCCGGGGCACAGTCTTGGAGACAAGCCAGGCGGGCGCTTTACTCGAGCAGATCGCGGCAGAAATCCCGACGTTGGAAGCGCTCGGGCAAACAGCATTGTTCCGGCTTGCAGTTTTAACCGGGCGGCCCCCAGCTGAATTTCCGCGCGAAGTAGCTAATTGTGTGGATCCGCCACAACTCGGCAGCCCGATTCCTGTCGGCGACGGGGCCACGCTGCTTGCCCGCAGACCTGATGTGCGTGCTGCCGAACGCCGCCTTGCCGCTGAAACGGCGCGGATCGGCGTTGCAACTGCCGACCTTTATCCGAGCATCTCGCTCGGCGCCTCGGTCGGCAGCACGGCCAGTTCGCTAGGTGACCTCGCCTCCGGTGCGGCGCTGCGATACAGTCTCGGGCCGCTTATTTCGTGGAGCTTCCCGAATGTGGCAGTTGCACGCGCACGGATAGCGCAGGCTGAAGCATCGGCGGACGCGGCACTGGCGGACTTTGATGGAACGTGGCTGGCCGCCCTGCAGGAAACGGAAAGTGCGCTGACCAATTATTCGCGCAATCTGGAGCGGACCGCTGCATTGCAGCGGAGCCTCGATTTTGCGCGCGAGGCAGCGCGCATATCTCGACTGCGTTATGATGCCGGTCGAGAAGGTTTTCAGATCGTGCTTGATGCAGAGCGCCAACTTTCGACAGCAGAGTCGGCCTTGGCCTTGTCTGAGGCCCAGCTTTCAACCGATCTGGTGGCCTTGTTCCTGGCTCTTGGCGGAGGCTGGCAATGACGGGCGTGGGATCGTGGGAGATTTCAGTTGGATCATGAACAAACGCAGCAGGCGCGAGATCTGCATCGCACGCTCGAATTCATCGGGTTGAGAGCGCAGGCCACCACGGTTGGAATGCTTCAACTGTGCGCAGAGCTTGTCAATTCCGGTGTTCTGCAGGACGAGGCTATTGGGCGCATCAAGGATGCGATCTTCCGTGAGATCGCGGTAAACCAGCCGCTCGGCTACAATCGTGCAGAATTTGAGCGGACTTTGAAACAGCGCCTCGACTCGATTTTTCCCAGTGTGGCGGATCCGGCGGCAAGAACGCCTATCGGCACGGTTAGTGATATGAAAGTATCCTTCGAGCGGCCGCCTGCGAAATCTGCAGAAGATTGAAGGTTTTGTTTGCCTAGCAGCACATTGGGGGACCAACTGCACCACAATATCCGCCGCTCGGCCGCCTTGGCCGAGTAGTTGACGCCGATGGCCCGAAGCCACGCTGGGCTGGGGAGAGCTTTGCCAATCAGAGACGAGTTGTGGTTAGACTGACGGTACCCAAAGAAAGCTTCTCTGACCTGCCGGCCAATCTGGCTCACATTAGCGCCAGGCACCACATGCTGGCCAAAACCGTTGCGTGCACCCTTGCCGGCAATTGCGTAGTGGCGCATCCTCGTGCGAAACCGATGTAATGGGACGCATTGATCGGCAGAGCCTGCTGAACGTCATACGCAGGGAAGTGAAGGCGCTGCTTTCCCTTCAGGCAACTGCTCGACCGTGGCAACTGCCCGTTGCGGCTGCCATTTCAAGTGGGGCGCCGATGGCCGCCGGTGCGGTCATTGGCGAAATGACGGCGGGCGCGCTCGGCGCTATCGCCGGTCTATCGGTACTCTACTTGCCGCCGGTACCGCTTCGTCAACGCGTCCCGCTAATCATCGGGTGTGCGCTAGCCATGCTGGCGAGCTTCGCGATCGGATCAATGGTCGCGGGGTATACCCTTGCCGCGATACTGATGATCTCTTGCGTGGCCGGAGCGGCAATGATGTTCTGCAAAGCCAAACTGCTGGTGCCTCCGGGCCCACTGTTTATGGTAATGGCCTGCGCTATCGCTGCATTCGCCCCGCTCGGCGCCGGTAGTGTCGGTGAAAGCGTGGGCTACTTCGCGATTGGTTGCCTCTGGGCCTGCATCGTGGCGGTCGCCTACAGTATCTACATCGTTCGCCGACACATCCCACAGCAGGCAAGTCCGCCTACCAAGGCAGAGCTTCGCGTCTCGGCAAGAGATTCGGTGCTGACCGCCGTGTTCGTAGGAACGTCGCTGGCGCTTGCCGCCTTGCTGGCGCTCGACAAGCCTTATTGGGTGCCGGTGAGCTGCCTCGCGGTGATGCAAGGCCTAACCCTAAGGGCATCGTGGAACCGCAATGTCCATCGCATGGCAGGAACGGCGATCGGGCTGATCCTCACCGCCCTGATCATGCCTTTGATGGACAGTTCGTGGGTTATCGTCGCAACGGTGGTCGCCCTCACCTATCTCATCGAGATCGCCGTGGTCCGGCATTATGCTCTCGCGGCCATCTTCATAACGCCGCTTACGATTATCCTCGCCGAGAGCAACGCAGTCGGACAGGAGAGCACAGGCGCGCTGATGAATGCCCGACTGGTGGACACGGTAGTGGGCGCATTGATCGGGCTGATTGGCGCGGTCTGCCTGCATCATGAAAAGGTGCGCGGAGTGATCGACCGGACCTTGTTCAGGCGAGGATGACCGCGCGAGCGCCCTTAACTGAACCAGTTGGTTGACTTGAACCCGCAGGTCCCGCCCGTTCACGGCTGCCTCCTTCGCGCGATCGCAGCCGTCCGAGCGGTTCTGTCAAAGCAAATGCACCGCTAGCGTTCTGAGCGGCCGAGGTTAGGGCACTGCAATGCCGAGACCTCGCAAACCAACCAGTCCGTTCCGCTATTTCAACTCATCACCTGAGATTATCCATTTGGTGGTGCTGATGTACGTCCGCTTCCCGCAGCCGCCATCCGGGCCATTGTCCGTAACGGCCTCGGCCACATGCCGGCCATGTCGCGCGTCGATGTCAGCGATGCCGAACTGGATGCAATTGCCGCCTATCTCACGCGGGACCAGCGATGAACCGGCGCGACAATCTGAAGCTGCTGCTTGCCGGCTCGGTCGGCGCGGCCCTGCCAGCCAGCGCATTAGCGGGTATCGGGGAGTGGGTCTTCGCTTTCGACGGTCGCTTCGCCGTGGCGCGCGGCATGGCCAGGCAAGTCCCTTGGCGCTCGACTGCCAGCATGATGCAGCCGCGTTGTGGTTCGCCAGTCTCAAGGAAATGGGTGCATCCGGTCCGGTCAGCGACGGGCTGACGACGCCGGCTGACGCACTTGTGCTGGCCGACTGTGCCAGTCGCGACGGCTTGCGCTTTGTTGCCTTACCAAGCCCCTTGGCGGCCAACCGTCTGGCGGCGTGGATCATCACGCGGCGCCCGATCAGAAGTTGAGCAAGCCAAAATGGAAGACATCTTTGCCCCTCAGTTCGAATTCGCCCTCGAATTCCGCCTTCGCTTCAGGCCGCTGCCCAAAGCGAAGGACATGCCCGGTGGCGGGGACAGGGACATGGTGGTGCTGGAGTGTGGCGAGTTCGAGGGGCCGGAATTGTCCGGCATCGCGCTGCCGGGCAGCGGCGGCGACTTCTGCCTGTTCCGGCCGGACGGGGTGCTGGCGGACGATGCGCGCTATCTCCTGCAGGAGCAGGATGGCAGCGTTTTCATGCACAACACCCGCGCCTATATCTGGGGCCGAACGCATCGCCCACGGCCTGAGTGATGAGCGGATCGGGCCCGAGGAAGTCTACTTCCGCACCATGACCACGTTCGAGGCGCCCACGGGCAAGCACGACTGGCTGGCCCGCCATGCATTTGTCGGCGTGGGGCGGCGCACAACGGAAGGCGATGCCATCCGCTATTACAAGATCGTCTGAGGCCTGGCTGGCCATCCAGGGCAAACCCACCGTCAGAGTTCTGTTGCCACAGGGTCAGGGTGCCGCTGTTGTGCACCTTGACCTATGGCGTGGGGGCAGGAAGCGTCGCCATCCGGTCAATCAACTGGTTGCGCCGGCAGCAAATACTTTGGGGGGCATTTTCGGGGGCAAAGACGAAAACATTTTGAATAAAAGTATTGAAAATTAGATTGTTATAGGAAGGTTGTGAATCCCACCCTCTCCGCCAGTTACCGAGCAAAGCGTTTCGGGGCAGTAACTTAC
>VFQO010000079.1_pt1 | contig 124572 bp, 109 predicted proteins | sample 3512331 | NCBI WGS metagenome assembly VFQO01 (sample SAMN10412371, study PRJNA504923) | tailings metagenome | isolation source: Replicate 3 from Balatoc abandoned mine | place: Philippines: Itogon, Benguet | collected 2017-08-28 | reverse complement strand
TTGGCATTGACTTAGTGCACGCTGTTGAGTTCTCAAGGATCGGGCGCACCTGACCTCGCGCTTCGCAGCGCTCGCCACAGGGCCTTCCTTCCGGCCACCCTTGCCGCCGCTCTCGAGAGAGTCGTCGTCGCGAAGGTGATCCGCTTCCCGCTCCCCCGCGCATCGGAACGGCGAGCCGTTCTGGCTGAGGTGGAGGGGGTCTGTTTCCGCTTGGGGCCCGGGAGGCTTTCCGCTCTCCCGCCCGCTTGGGGCAACGAGTAGATACATTACGGGCGAGCGGGGCATCCGCCAAATCGAACCCGCCTCGGGCGTGTCGCGCCGCCGGGCGCCCGCCAGGGGGTTGCGCTCGCCCGCCGCCTCCCCCGACGAGAACGGGCCCGGCGCGCTCGCGCCGGGCCCGCATCCGCCACCCGGGTCGTCGGGCGGGCAGCGTCTCAGTAGCGGTAGTGGTCGACCTTGTACGGGCCGGCGACCTCGACGCCGATGTAGGCGGCCTGGCGCGGCGTGAGCTCGGTCAGTTTGACGCCGAGCGCCTCGAGGTGCAGGCGCGCCACCTTCTCGTCGAGCGCCTTCGGCAGCACGTGCACGCCGAGCGGGTACGCGTCGCGGTTCGTGTGCAGTTCGAGCTGCGCGAGCACCTGGTTGGTGAACGACGCGCTCATGACGAAGCTCGGGTGGCCCGTCGCGTTGCCGAGATTCATGAGGCGGCCCTCGCTCAGCACGAGGATCGACCGGCCGTTCGGCAGGCGCCACTCGTGCACCTGCGGCTTGATCTCGATCTTCTCGGCCCCCGGCAGCGACTCGAGGCCCGCCATGTCGATCTCGTTGTCGAAGTGGCCGACGTTCGCCACGATCGCGAGGTGCTTGAGTCGCTGCAGGTGCTCGACCGTGACGACCGACTCGTTGCCGGTCGCCGTCACGAGGATGTCGATCTGGTCGATGACGTCGTCGAGCCGTGCGACCTGGAAGCCGTCCATGGCCGCCTGCAGCGCGTTGATGGGGTCGATCTCGGAGACGATCACCCGGGCGCCCTGGCCGCGCAGAGCATCCGCGCTGCCCTTGCCCACGTCGCCGTAGCCGCACACGAAGACGGTCTTGCCGCCCATGAGCACGTCGGTCGCGCGGTTGAGGCCGTCGGGCAGCGAGTGGCGGATTCCGTACTTGTTGTCGAACTTCGACTTCGTCACCGAGTCGTTGACGTTGATCGCCGGGAAGAGGAGCTTGCCGTCGCGGTGCAGCTCGTAGAGGCGGTGCACGCCCGTCGTGGTCTCCTCCGTGACGCCGAGGATGCCCTGGCCGATGCGCGTGTAGCGCTGCGGGTCGCTGGCGAGGGATGCCCGCAGCACGTCGAGGATGACGCGCCACTCCGCGCTGTCGCCGGGCTGGGCCTCCGGCACCGCGCCCGCCGCCTCGAACTCGGTGCCCTTGTGCACCAGGAGGGTGGCGTCGCCGCCGTCGTCGAGGATCATCGTCGGGCCGTCGTGACCGGTGGAGCTCCAGTCGAAGATCTGCTGGGTGGCCCACCAGTACTCCTCGAGCGTCTCGCCCTTCCAGGCGAAGACGGGCGTGCCCTCGGGCTTCTCGGGCGTGCCCGTGGCGCCGACGACGACCGCGGCCGCCGCCTCATCCTGCGTGGAGAAGATGTTGCAGCTCGCCCAGCGCACCTCCGCGCCGAGCGCCCGCAGGGTCTCGATGAGCACCGCCGTCTGCACCGTCATGTGCAGCGAACCGGCGATGCGCGCGCCCTTGAGCGGCTGGTGCGGCCCGAACTCCTCGCGCAGGGCCATGAGGCCCGGCATCTCGTGCTCGGCGAGGCGCAGCTGGTGACGCCCGGCCTCGGCGAGCGCGAGGTCGCGGACCTTGAACTGCACGCCGTTGCGCTCGTCGACGGCGAGGGGGGATGCGGGGGCGCTCACGGGCGCGCCGGTCTCGATGGCCATGCGGCCATTCTCGCAGGCCGCGGAGCATGGGCGCTGGGCGCGAGCCGAGCGGGGCGGGGGTGCGGCGCGCGGGCGCGCCTGCGCGCTGCCCGCAGGCTCGCTACGCGCGGATCAGCGCGAGCACCTCGTCGCGGATCGCCGCCATGACCTCGGGCGTCTGCGCCTCGGCGTTGAGGCGCAGCAGCGGCTCGGTGTTCGAGGGGCGCACGTTGAACCAAAACCAGCCGGCCTCGACGCTGCCCGTGAAGGTGAGGCCGTCGAGCTCGTCGGTCTCGGCGCGACCGGCGAAGGCCTCAACGATGCGCGTGTAGGCCGCGGGCACGTCCGACACCGTGGAGTTGATCTCGCCGCTCGCGGCGTACGGGGTGTAGCGCGCGGCGAGAGCCGAGAGCGGGCCGTCGAACGCCCCGAACTGCGACAGCAGGTGCATCGCCGCGAGCATCCCGTTATCGGCGCCCCAGAAGTCGCGGAAGTAGTAGTGCGCCGAGTGCTCGCCGCCGAAGATGGCGCCCGTCTCGCGCATGCGGTCTTTGATGAGCGAGTGGCCGACGTGCGTGCGCACGGCGATGGCGCCCGCCGCCTCGATCGTCTCGGGCACGATGCGCGAGGTGATGAGGTTGTGGATGACGTGGATGTCGCCGGTCTCGCCGGCGGCGCGCACGCGCTCGATCTCGCGCTGCGCCACGATCGCGGCCACGGCGCTCGGCGTGACGGGCTGCCCGAGCTCGTCGACGACGAAGCAGCGGTCGGCGTCGCCGTCGAAGGCGAGCCCCAGGTCAGCGCCGTGCTCGACGACCGCGCGCTGCAGGTCGACGAGGTTCGCCGGCTCGAGCGGGTTCGCCTCGTGGTTCGGGAAGGTGCCGTCGAGCTCGAAGTAGAGCGGGATGACCTCGAGCGGGAGGGCGGGGAGACCCGCGGCGGTGCCGAGGACGGCGGGAACGGTCATCCCCCCCATGCCGTTGCCGGCGTCGACGACGACTCGCAGCGGGCGGATGGCCGAGAGGTCGACGAGCGAGCGCAGGTAGGCGGCGTAATCGGCGAGCACGTCGCGTTCGGTGTACCCGCCCGGCTCGGCGACGGCCGGGATGGAACCGGCCTCGAGGTAGGCCTGCGCGCGGTCGCGGATGCCCGCGAGTCCGGTGGCGAGGCTGATGCCCTGCGCGCCCGCGCGCGAGAACTTGATGCCGTTGTAGGTCGCGGGGTTGTGGCTCGCCGTGAACATCGCGGCGGGGGCGTCGAAGCGGCCGGAGGCGAAGTACGACTCGTCGGTCGAGCACAGCCCGAGGTTGACGACGTGGGCGCCGCGGGCCCGGGCTCCGCGCGCGAAGGCGGCGACGAATCCGGGCGACGAGTCGCGCATGTCATGGCCGACCATGACCTCGAGCCCGGCCGCGCCGATCTCGTCGACGAAGCCCGCGCCGAGCGCCTCGACCACCTCGTCGGTGAGCTGGGAGCCGACGAGCCCCCGGACGTCGTAGGCCTTGATGAACGCGCTGAGATCGGGTGCGGAGGTCACGCCTCCACCGTACCGGCGCGGCCGGGCACCGCCGGGCCGTCGGTGCGGGTCAGCCGACCTCGCCGAGCGCCGAGTAGCGCACGACCTGCCAGCCCTGCGGCGCCGACAGGCGCTCGGAGTGCCGCTCGCACAGGTCATAGCTGTGCGGCTCGGGTCGGGCGCTGAGAGGCCCGAGCACCGCCATCGAGTCGGCGTAGACGTACGTCAGGGTCGCCACGGCGGCCTCGCCGCACGCGACCCTGCTGCACCCTCGAGAGCTCATCATCGACAGCATAGGGCGGGCATAGGCTTGGCCCATGCCGTTCGCCTCGCGTCGCCCGCGCTCGTACGCGAGCCCGCCGGCGCTGCCGAGCGCTCGCTCGCGGGCCCGGCATGGCCGAGACGGCCGCTCCCCCGTGACCGGCCCCGACCTGCCGCTCGTGCACACGCGCCTCGACCAGTTCGAGGCGACCGTGCAGGCGACCGCGGACTACCTGCAGGATCTCTGGCCCGACGAGCTCGCCGACCTGCGCATCGAGGTGCTGCCGATGCCCGATCAGCCGCCGAGCGTCAACGGCGTCGCCCGGTGGCGGGTGCTGCCGCAGCTGAAGCTCGTCGTGCTGTACCGCATCCCCATCGAGCGCATGAGCCGCCTGCACAAGGAGGACGACTGGCACCGGCGGCTCATGGTCGAGTCGTGCGTCTTCCGCGCCGTCGGCGAGCTCATCGGCAAGGACCCGTGGGATCTCGCGCCCGACCGCTTCCGGCACTGGTAGCGGCGCTCGCCGCACACCGGGCTACGGGAAGACGGTGATCGGGCGCGGGGCGGCGACCGGGGCGAGGATGCGCGAGGACGCCAGCCCCGCATCCGTCAGATACGAGATGGAGGCCCGCACCTCTCCGCTCACGATCATCACGGGTGCGGTGCTGCCCGCGAGCTCGAGGCTCGCGCGCGACCGGGGGCCGAGCTCGATCAGGGCGCCGTCGACGGTCACCATCGCGGCGTCGTCGGGGGCGACGAGGTGCAGGCGCGCGCCGGCTCCGGGGGCGACGGCGAACAGGATGTCGCCGTCATCGTCGTCGAGGAGGGGCGCGGCGCTGAACCAGGCCGAGTCGATGCCAGCGTTGCTCGCGACGGAGGATCGGGCCGCGGCCACGACGGGCGAGGTCGCGTCGATGATGACGCTGTAGTCGCCCTCCGCGAGCCGGTCGAGCGCGAGGTCGAGGACCGCGCCGGCCTCGACGCGCGAGACGATCTCCCGGCCCTCTCGCCCGGAGTCGGGCAGCAGTCTCACACTGACGTCCGCCGCCTCGTCACCGGGCACGAGGACGCGCAGCACCGTCGAGACGTCGACCGCGCCGAGCGCCGCGGCGGCGACCGCGAGTCCCTCGCTGTCGACGACGGGAAGGACGGGGATGACAATGCGCTCGGACGGCGCGGCGACCGGCGTGACGACGTCGACACCGGCTGGCTCGAGGCCGATGATCGTCGACTGCTGGAGCGTCGCGGCGACCGCACCGCCGCGGCTCGTCACGCCGACGACGGGCGACGCCTCGTCGGGGGCGATGCCGGAGAGCGGGATGACCCGCTGCGCGCCCGCGGGGACGATGAGACCGGATGTTCCCGCCGTGTCGAGCGGGCCGTCGGCGCCCCAGACGGAGAGGTCGACGGTCGCCGCGACCTCGCCCGGGTTGCTCAGCACGATCGTGCTCGAGCGCCCCGTCGTGGTGCTGCCGCCGACGAGCCACGAGGTCGGCGCGGGCGGGAGGCACTCGGCGACGGCGAGGCCGCGGAGCTCGGCCTCGTCGAGTTCCTGCCGCTCGGTCGCGGCGACGTCGTCGGCGGGGGCCTCGGCGGGGAGCTCGACGATCGCGGCGCCGCCGTCGATCGCGTCGCTGTCGGAGATCGCGCGCTCGACGAGACCCTCGCCGGCGCTGCGGCGCTGGGGCTCGCCGACCGCGATGATCTCGGGCTCGGGGCCGCGCGAGAGGCCGAGGATCGGGCCGCCGCACACGAGCGACTGCGTCGCGCGCACGGGGGTGACCTCGACGGCGCCCGGCTCGGCGGTGATGACGGGCCCGGGCACCGCGAGGACGCCGACGACGAGCGCCGCGGCGGCGCCGGTGCCGAGCAGCGTGACGCCGACCCGACGACCGCGGGCGAGGAGGAGCAGGCGATCAGTCATCGTCGTCCTCCGGGTCGAACGTCGTCGCGGGGTCGTCGATCGTGCCGTCCTCCGCGCGCACGCGCCGCGGGCGCGGCCCCGTGGGCACGGCGAGCAGCAGCGTCAGGGCGAGGATGCCGAGCTGGCCGGCGAGGATCGGGAGCGCGGTCGCGGGTCGCGCCGCGATCGCGGCCGGGGCCTCGCCGTCGGCGACGACGCGCCACAGCCGCCCGGCATCCGTGTCGCCGACCGCGACGAGGAGCACGTTCGCGTCGAGCGCGGCGGAGACCGACGCGGGGGCGACCGAGTCGGCCGGGTCGCGGGGCGCGTCGGCGCCCGTCGTGCGCGAGCGCTCGGCGAGGAGGACGAAGCGGACGTCCTCCTGCTCGAGGAGGGGGGCGAGGTCGAGGCCGCTGCGCACGGCGAGGCTCGCGGCGAGCTCGGCGAGGCGCTCGCGATCGGCGCGCTCGGCGGGGTCGCCGGCGCCATCGCTCGCGAGCCCCGCGGTCGCGGGGAAGGTGCGGTACCCGATGAGCGGGTCGCCCGCGCCGCGCTCGAGACGCGCGGCGAGACCGCCGTCGACGGGGGTGAGGACGAGCGTGGCGATGCTCTCGTCGGTGACGGCGTCGGCGGCCACGATCGCGGGGAGCGTGCGGTCGGGGCCCGGCGCGACGACCGCGGTGCCGAGGATGAGGGTCGCGAGCGCGGGGCTCGCGGCGAGCGCGCTCGCGAGGACGAGCACGAGGGCGGGCACGGCTCCCGCACGGCGGAGTCCGTTGAGGGCGACGCCCGCGGCGAGTGCGAGGCCGAGCCAGTACAGTCCGAGGGCGGGGGCGGTGTCGACGCGCACGGCGGTGCCTTCGGCCGTCACCACCGCGATGCCGGAGACGAGCACGGCGAGCGCGAGGCCCGACGCCGCGGCCACGAGCGGGATGATCGCCCGCGAGCCCGACCGCTGAGCGAGCGCGACGAGGGCCAGGGACGCGAGCGGCGCGGCGAGGGCGGCGAGCACGGCGGCCACGAGGATCGGCGGCGCCTCCGCCGGGAGGAGCGCCGCGATCGGGCCGAGGGCGATCGAGAGGTCGGGCCAGCCGAGCAGCAGGCCCGTCGGCGCGACCTCGGCGGGCTGCGACGGCAGACCGGGGTCGGCGAGGAGCCCGAGCGGCGTGCCGCGCAGCACGTGCGCGATGGCGAGCGGCGCGAACAGCGCGGCGGTCGGCACGACGAGCGTCAGCAGCCGCACGACGCGACGCGGGTTCGCGACCATCCAGGCGATCCACACGACCACGAGCGCGACGCCGAGCGAGGGGGCGGATGCGATGGTCACCGCCGCGAGGAGCCCCGCGACCGCGGTCGCGCTCCACGATCGAGGCGCGCGGGCGGCCGCGACGACGAGCCACGGCAGGGAGAGGAGCGCGACGAGGGCGGGCAGTCTCGCGTCGACGAGCGACACGACGACCGCCGGCGCGAGGGCGTAGACGGCGGCGACCGCGGCGGCGGGGCCCCGGCGCTCGACGAGGTTCGCCGCCGCCCACCACGCGCCGAGCGCCGCGAGCGCAGGAGACGCGACCCACAGGGCGACGAGCGCGAGCGAGGGCTGCCAGAAGGTCAGCGACCCGAGGGCGGCGAGGACGAAGGCGAAGGGGTCGGCGGGGGCCGTCGCGGTCGCGAGGGTTCCCGCCCAGAGGGTCGGGGCATCCGGAGCCAGGGGGCCGAGGGCGCCGCCCGCGAGGGCCGGCGCGGTCAGCAGCGACGACATGAGGAGGCCGCCGGCGAGGGCGAAGCCCGCGACGACGAGGCCGCCGCCGGGGAAGAAGTCGGGGCGGGGGCGCGCGTGCGCCTCGCCCGCGCCGAGCGCCGCGTCACGGGTGATCGCCCGGCGACGGCGCACCTCCTCCGGCGACATGCGCAGGGCGTCGATCGCGGCCCAGCCGACCGACCGCGTGCGCGCGATGCGACGGCGGGCGACGGGGACGGCCGCGCCCGAGAAGGCGACGGCGAACGCGGCGCCGAACTCGCCAAACACGCGCGAGGGCCGCTTGCCGAGCAGGTGGCCGAGCGAGCGGAGGACGGCGGCGGGCACGAGGCTCAGCCAGATCAGGGGCACGAGCGGCGCGGGCGCGTAGACGAGGCGGCGGTGGAGCTGCGCGGCACGGCGCCAGCGGGCGACCGTGCGGGCGTGGACCCGCGGGCGCTGGAATTCGGCGATCGAGCCGTGGACGAAGACGCGTGCGAGCGGCACGCCGACGACGCGGTGGCCGGCGAGGCGCGCCCGCACGCACAGGTCGAGGGCCGCGTCGATCGTCGGGAGGGCGGAGTCCATGCCGCCGAGCGCCTCCCACACGCTGCGGCGCACGAGCAGGCCGGCCTCGCCCATCGCGAGGACGTCCTGCAGGCGGTCGTGCTGGGCCTGGTCGAGCTCGCGCTCGGCGATCGCGATCGAGGCGCCCGTGCGGGTGAGGGTCTCGCCGTACTCGGCGATGACGGTCGGATGCGCCGCGTCCATCTGCTTGGCGCCCGCGATCGCGACCGACGGCGCGATCTCGACCGCGCCGAGCAGTCGCTCGAGCGCGCGAGCGTCGGGGGTGGAGTCGTGGCGGAGGAGCCAGAGCCACTCCTCGACGCCGCCGTAGGGCGAGCTCGTCGTCTCGCGCTCGGGGAGGGCGGCGACGGCGCCGGCGATGCCGTCGCCGAAGGTCGTCGACCGGGGTGCGGTCACCGCGTGCGTCGGAGCGAGGGCCATGAGCGCGGCGGTGGCCGCGGCATCCTCTGCGGCGTCGACGACGACGAAGCGGTCGGGCCGACGGGACTGCTCGGCGAGCGCCTCCAGCGTCTGCTGCAGCGCGTCGCCGCCTCGACGGGCGACGAGCACCGCGGTCACTCGGGCTTGCATCGGCCCGAGCCTACGTCGGTCTGGAGCGGCCGGGCGCAGACACGCGCGGTTCCGGCGTGCTCGGTCAGAAGGTCGACGGGCTCACAAGTCGACGGGCTGCCGTCGATGGGATCAGGCGCGTCGGCGGAGCTTGCGGCGCTCGCGCTCGGAGAGGCCGCCCCAGATGCCGAAGCGCTCGTCGTTCTTGAGCGCGTAGTCGAGGCACTCGCCGCGCACCTCGCACGAGGTGCAGATCTTCTTGGCGTCGCGCGTCGAGCCGCCCTTCTCGGGGAAGAACGCCTCGGGGTCGGTCTGCGCGCACAGCGCGTCGGCCTGCCAGGCGAGCGCGTCGTCATCCTCGATGAGTCGCGGCTTGCGCACCCCGGGAACGCCGAGGCGGACGGGGTCGACGAACCAGTTCTCGGGAACCGTGTTGCGGTACTCGCTCATCCGTGACGCTCCTTCCCCCGGGTGGCTGCTCCCCTGCCTGCCGCCGGGATGCCCCTAATTACACTCGTGTGATTCCGCCGCGTCAAGTCGCGAATCGTAAAAGGGTCGACCTCGGGTTCAGAGTTGCGACGCGCCGCCGAAACCGTTACGGAGGCGGTGCGCTGGAAGCGCTTCCACCAGTCCCCGTTCGGGGGACAGCTGGTTCTGTCCCCCTCGAGCGACCGTCAGGCGGATGCTCGCCGCGCCTCCCACGCCGAGCGCACCATCTCGGCGAGCGAGTGCCGCATGCGCCACTCGAGGTCGCGCGCCGCGAGCTCGCCGCTCGCCACGATGCGCGGCGGGTCGCCGGGACGCCGGGGCCCCACCTCGGGGTCGAAGGCGATGCCCGTCTCGGCGGCCATCGCATCCATGATCTGACGCACGGAGACGCCGTCGCCGGAGCCCAGGTTGTAGGCACGCTCGAGCGGCTCGCCCGCGTCGAGGCGGCGCGCGGCCGCGACGTGCGCGAGGGCGAGGTCGGCGACGTGGATGTAGTCGCGCACGCACGTGCCGTCGGGCGTCGGGTAGTCGGTGCCGTTGATGCGCGGGGCGCGACCCTCGATGAGGGCCTCGAACACGAGCGGGAAGAGGTTGTGCGGGCTCGTGTCGAACACGGCCGGGTCGCCCGAGCCGACGACGTTGAAGTAGCGCAGGCTCGTGTGCTTCAGGCCCGCTGCGACCTCCTGGTCGGCGAGCAGCCACTCTCCGATGAGCTTCGACTCGCCGTACGGGCTCGCCGGCGCCTTCGGCGTGTCCTCGGTGACGAGGTCGACGTCGACCGCTCCGTACACGGCGGCCGAGCTTGAGAAGACGCAGCGGTCGACGCCGTGCCGCTGCATGACCTCGAGCAGCGTCGCCATGCCCGTGACGTTCTGCTGGTAGGTGTGCAGCGGGCGCTGCACGCTCACGCCGGCGTACTTGAAGCCCGCGACGTGGATGACGCCCGTCACGCCGTGCTCGACGATCGCCCGGTCGACCGCGTCGGCGTCGAGGATGCTCGCCCGCATGAACGGCACCCCCTCGGGCACGAACTGCTCGTGCCCGCTCGAGAGGTCGTCGAGCACGACGGCCCCGAGGTTCGCGTCGAGGAGGGCGCGCACGACGTGCGCGCCGATGTATCCGGCGCCGCCGGTCACCAGCCAGGTCATGCGCTCCACGCTACCGGCGGCCGGCCGCCGAGGCGCACTCAGTACTGAGTGGCGACGGTGGTGTGGTGGACTCCGGTACCACGAGCCGTCGAGGTTGACGCGGTACCAGACGCGGTTGTGCTCGGGTCGGCGATCAGCCGCCTCCCGGTAGGTGGGAGACCCACGATGGCGCCACCGGGCGCGTATCGGGGATTCGCATTGACCGTCGTCACGATGTTGACCGACCCCCAGATGCGGGCGTGATCGTCGACGCGGCCGGATGTTCGTACTCCGTGCGCGACCGGTGAGCGATCGCCCAGCTCTCGGCGTTCTCATCCCCCGGAACGGCGATCGAATACGTCCCCGTGGGTGCGTGCACGACACCCGCGTCACCTTTGACGAGGCCCGTGGTGATCCAGAGCTGACCGGTCTTGCTGCCGAAGACTCGATGCCGGCCGTGATGCCCGAGGGGATCTTCGAGCACTAGCCCTGCTCTGTCATGAGGTCGGTGAGCTGAGACAGGTTGTCGGAGATATGGATCACCTTACGGAGGCAATCGCGCACGGCCAGACTCGAGAGGGTCTTCGTGCGGCTGCTGCGGGCGCTGCCGGGAGGGCGTCCGGAAAATCGTTGCCGTTGGCGAGCATGAATGTCTCGGCACCCTCTGGGTAGCCCGACTGGGCGCGCGCCACCGCGGTCTGAAAGCGGTCACGGCCGGCGAGTCGGTCGACGACGACCGCGCCAAGAGCGGAGCGTTCCGCGATGGGCAGCAGCGGGCTCGGCACCGGGAGGCCCTCCTCCTCGGCGACCTCGTCGGCCGGCGATTCGTCAGCTGGCCGCTCACCATCGGCCGGCGGAGCGTCGCTCGCTCCAGGGGACGGCTCGGCCCTCGGGCTCGGGTCGACGCTCGGTTCGGGGGTCGGGCTCGGCTCGGACGTCGGGCTCGGCCATGCTCCGCGCTCTCAAGAGCGAGCGCGATGCCGTCGACGCAACGGTGAGCAAGAGCACCAGCCCGCGGGCTTCCGATCGTTCCAGTCTGTCCGGGCGAGTTCGCGATGCGAACCTCCGCAACCGAACGCGAGCGGACCCCGTCGTCAGACGACTGTGGCAATCACGCAGCGACCGTCGCCCGCGACCACAGGATGCCTCTTGAGAATGACGGCGGCTTCTCCTCGACGGAGAGGTCTGCCATCGATCTCGATCTCCCCCTCCAGGCAGAGGACCACGGCCCGCGGCGCCGACGGGATACGCCTCTCCTCCCCCGGCGATACCTCGACATCGACGAGCGCGAAATCGACTTCCGCGGGGCGGAGCACCGAGATTCCCGGCGCCGGATGCTCGGCCTGGAGGTACGGCGCAGGCATCGACCTCGCATCGAGCACGCGCAGCAGCTCGGCGACGTCGACGTGCTTGGCGGTCAGCCCCCCGCGCAGCACGTTGTCGCTCGCCGCCATGAGCTCGATCCCGACGCCCTCGAGATAGGCATGGATGTTGCCGGCCGGAAGGTAGAGCGCCTCGCCCGGCCGCAGCAGAACCGTGTGCAGAAGAGTAGAGATCGCGATGCCAGGATCTGCGTGGTGGTGCTCGACGAGCATCCGCACCGAGCCGAGCCAGGCGCCGCACTCGTCGCCATCGAGGCCGGAAGCGTGCTCGCTCAGCGCCTGCACGACCTCGTCGACCCCATCGCGCCGCTCGAGCAGCCACGCGACGACCGCGGGCAGGGCCGCGTCGTCGACGAGGCGATCGAGCAGCGGGTCGAGACGGGAGTCGCCCAACGACTGGAGGTCTGCGCGGGACTCCGCGACCGGCCGGAAGCCGCACAGCGCGCGGAACGGGTCGCTCAGCGCGAGCATGAGCTCGGGCTTCGGGAACGGGTCCTTGTAGTTGCGCTCGGCGGCGTCGAGCGGGATGCCCAGAGCGTTCTCGCGCGCGAAGCCCTCGCGGGCCTGCTCGAGAGTCGGGTGCACCTGGAGCGACAGGGGCGCGGATGCGGCGAGCACTTTGAGCAGGAACGGCAGCCGCCCCTCCGGTGCGTGGGCCGCGGCCCACTGCGCAAGGTCCTCCTCGTCTGCACCCGCGACGATGCGGGCGGGCGAGCCCGGGTGGGAACCGAGCCACAGCTCGGCCTCGGGGCCGCCCGCAGGCTCGCGACCGAGCAGCTCGGCGATCGCCGTCGGCGAGCCCCACGCGTAGGGGCGCGGAGTGTTCGCGATGCGGATCAACACGCGCTTCGCCTTTCCTTGCAGGGTCACGACAACGAGCTTCGCACGCTCGCGAGCGGTCTTGGCACTCGGGCCCAAGCGCCTCGACGGTCCGGCCGCTTCGACCCTAGCCTGACGGAATGACTGACTTCCCCACCCTCGCCAGCGACTTCCTCGGCTTCGCGGCCGATCTCGCCGACCACGAGCGGGAGGCGCTGCTCCGACTGCGCGAGCACGCCGAGCGGAGCATCCGCCCCCTCGTCAACGAGGCGTGGGAGGCCGCGACCTTCCCGCGCGAGATCCTGCCGGGGCTGCACGAGCTGCCGATCTTCGGCCAGCTGTGGGAGGAGACGCGCACGGGCGAGTACTCGGCGCTCTACGGCGGCTGGGCGGCGCTCGAGCTCGCCCGCATCGACGCGAGCATCGCCACGTACGTCGGCGTGCAGAACGGTCTGGCGATGGGGTCGATCGGCGTCAACGGCTCCGCCGAGCAGAAGGCCGAGTGGCTGCCGAAGCTCGCGAGCGGCGAGGTCATCGGCGCGTTCGGCCTCACCGAGCCGCTCTCGGGCAGCGACGCCGCGCAGGGCCTGCGCACGACGGCGACGCCGGACGGCGACGGCTGGGTGCTCAACGGCTCCAAGCGCTGGATCGGCAACGCCACCTTCAGCGACATCACCATCATCTGGGCGAAGTCGACGGAGGACGGCCAGGTGAAGGGCTTCATCGTGCCGACCTCGACGCCCGGCTACACGGCGACGAAGATCGAGCGCAAGCAGTCGCTGCGCATCGTGCAGAACGCCGACATCACCCTCGAGAACGTGCGCGTGGATGCTGCGCTGAAGCTCGAGAAGGCGAACTCGTTCCGCGACACCGCGGCGGTGCTGCGGCTCACGCGCGCCGACGTCGCCTGGGCTGCGGTCGGCACCGCGATCGGCGCCTACGAGGCCGCCGTGGCGTACACGACGGAGCGCGAGCAGTTCGGCAAGACGATCGCGCACCACCAGCTGGTGCAGGATCTGCTGAGCCGCAGCCTCATGAACATCACCGCCTCGATCGCGATGTGCACGCGGGTGTCGCAGATGCAGGACGCCGGCACGCAGCGCGACGAGCACGCCTCGATGGCGAAGGCGTACGCGACGACCGCGATGAGGCAGACCGTCGCGATGTGCCGCGAGGCGCTCGGCGGCAACGGCATCGTGCTCGACTACGACGTGGCGCGCTTCTTCGCCGACGCGGAGGCGCTGTACAGCTACGAGGGCACGCGCGAGATGAACAGCCTCATCGTCGGCCGCGCGATCACGGGGGTCGGCGCGTTCGTGTGATCGGCGCGGGCGCGACCGCCGGGGCGTCGCGACCCCGCCGGTAGGCTGATCGTCATGTCCTGGCTCCGCGAGCGCCGCGTCGCGCTCGCCGCCGTGACCTTCTTCGTGCTCCTCGCCGGCGACGGCGTGCGGTACCCGCTCACCTGGTACGGGTGGGGCGTGATCATCGCCGCTCTCGGCGTCTGCTGGGTCGCCCTCGCCGTGCGCTCGCGGCTGTCGTGGCGGGGCGTGCCGATCGCGCTCGCGCTCTTCGTCGGGCTCGCGGTACTGAGCATCGCCTGGTCGGCGTACCGAATCGAGTCGGCGATCGGGGCCGGGCTGCTGGCGCTCACGGCGCTCGCGGGCGTCGTGAGCGCCCGCACGCTCACGCTCGAGCAGGTGGTGCGCGCTCTCGGCGTCGCCCTGCGCTGGATCATCGGCCTCTCGCTCGTCTTCGAGCTCGTCGTCGCGGCGATCATCCGTCGGCCGGTCCTGCCGTGGTGGACCGACTACGAGGGCGAGATTCCCCGCGCGTTCTACTGGTCGCGCAACGAGCTGTTCGAGGTGCTCGACGGCGGGAGGATCCAGGGCATCGTCGGCAACGCGAACCTCCTGGGCTTCGCGGCGCTCCTCGCGATCATCGTCTTCACGATCCAGCTGGTCGACCACCGGGTCGGCCAGGCCGCGGGCTACGGCTGGCTCGCCGCCGCCGCGCTGGCGTTCGTCTGCGCGGGGTCTGCGAGCATGATCGTCGCTGCAGCCGTGGCCGCGATCGTGCTCGGGCTGATCGTCGTCGCACGGCGCCTCGGGGCTCGCGCGCGCATCCATCTGCTGGCCGTCAGCGCCGTGACTGCCGTCGCCGCGCTTGTGCTCATCGCCGTGTTCCGCGATGCCGTGCTTGGCCTGCTGGGCCGCTCGGGCGACCTGACGAACCGCGTCGATATCTGGGCGGCGGTGACCGAACTCGCACTCGAGCGCCCCTGGTTCGGCTGGGGCTGGATCAGCTACTGGGCCCCGTGGGTCGAGCCGTTCGACGGGCTCGCCGTCATCAAGGGCGTCGAGTACCTGCAGGCCCACAACACGTGGCTGGACGTATGGCTGCAGCTCGGGGTCGTGGGCGTCGCCGTCTTCGCGGTGCTCGTCATCACGATGCTGCTCCGAACCGTCTCGTGGGCGGTGGATGCTCCGCTCGGCGACGTCGCGGACTCCCCCGCCCTGCGCCTGCTGCCGGCGCTCCTCGCCACCGTGCTGCTCGTGCAGAGCCTCGCCGAGTCGCGCATCCTCATCGAGGGCGGGCTGCTGCTGCTCGTCTGGCTCGCCGTCGCGAGCCGCACCCACGGCCGCGCTCTCGCCGGGATCGGGCGATGAACGACCGCGCCCGCTCGTTCCTCGACGCCGGGCGCTCGGCACTCGCGTCGCCGCGCTTCACGCAAGCGCTCACCGAGGTCGCGATCGCGGTCGCGCTCTGCATGCACGCGGTGCGCGCGTTCCTCGGCTGGCCGGGCGCGCTCGCAGTGCTCGCGGGCCTGGTCGTGCTCGCGGCCCTGTCGCTCGCGGGCCAGCCGGAGCGCGTGGAGTGGCAGGGCATCCTGCCCATCTCGCTGCTCGCGCTCGTCTGCTTCATGGTCGTAAGCATCTTCTGGAGCCAGTACCCGCTCGCCACCGTGGGCGGCGTGCCGTACATGCTCGCCTTCGCCGTCCTCGGGCTGTACATCGCGCTCGTCCGCGACACGATCCAGATCGTGCGCGGGGTGGGGAACGCGCTGCGATTCGTGCTCGTCGTGTCGTTCGCGCTGGAGATCCTGTCGGGCGTCATCATCGACACCCCGCTGCGTTTCCTGAGCATCGAGGGCAACCTCGCCGTCGGCGGGCCGATCGAGGGGCTCGCCGGAACGCGCAACTACTTCGCCTTCCTCGGCGGGCTGGCGGCGCTGAGCTTCTGGATCGAGTTCCGCACCCGATCGGTGCCGCAGGGCCTCACGATCTTCTCGCTCGTGCTCGCGGCGGCGACGATCGTGTTCGCGCGCTCGCCCGTGACGGGGGTCGTGCTCGCGGCCGTGCTCGCCGCTGGACTCGTGCTCGTGCTCCTGCGGCGGCTTCCCGCCGAGCGACGGCCCGCCGTGCAGAGCGTGCTGCTCATCTCCGCTGTCGTGGCGGCGACGCTCGGCTGGCTGTTCCGGCAGCAGCTGCTCGCCCTCGCCGGCGCCACGGCCGATGTCACGATCCGCACGAGCGTGTGGGCCGACCTGGAGAAGTTCATCGGCCAGTACCCGGCGCAGGGCTGGGGCTGGCTCGGCGCCTGGCGGGAGGACCGCTACCCGTTCCTCGTGGTGCGCGACGCCGTCGGCCGTCAGCCGGAATCAGCGCTCAACGCCTACGTGGATGCGACGCTGCAGCTCGGATTCATCGGCCTCGGCCTCCTGCTGGTCGCCCTGGGCCTCGCCTTCGCGCGAGCCTGGCTCGTCGCGACGGAGCGTCGCTCGACCGTGCACGTGTGGCCCTCTCTCGTTCTCGTGCTGCTCGCGACGACGAGCATGACGGAGAGCTACCTGCTCGTCGAGGGCGGCTTCATGCTGTTCGTGATCGCGGCGCTCGTGGCCGCGCGTGAACGGTCGTGGCGCGGGCGACTCGCCGGTTGAGCCCAGTGCGCGCCGAGCGTGAGGAACAATAGAAAACGGGATCACTCGTGATTCCATCAGGCGGGCTGCAGATCGTGAGCCTCTCATCACGAAAGGAAGGAGTGACTGTGGCCGAGCTCTCATGGGTCGTCGTCGCGATCTACGCCGTCTTCGCGGCGATCGTGCCGCGTCGGAACGGACTGATCTCCGCATCGTCGATCTTCATGACCACGAACCTCGTGATGGCGCTCGGCACGCTGCCCATGCTCGACGCCGAGGTCGAGGCAGACCGAGTGCACGCAGCGGTGATCTGCGTCAGTCTCGCCGCCGTCGCGGGAGCCCTGATCGCCGCCTCGACCTTGCTCAGCAGGCAAGCTTCCGCGAGTCCGGCGCGTCAGCAGACGCGCGCCTATCCGGCGACGCGAACCGTCTGGGTCCTCATCGGCGTCTCGATTCTGATCTGCATCGTCTATTACTGGGTGCTGGGCTACAACGTGCTGTTCCTCGGCGTCTTCGCCTACGCGACCGGCACGCCTTTCGACATCACGTCGCTCCGACTCGAATCCTATTCGGGCTCGCAATACCTTTTTCCCGGTTACGTCAACCAGTTCAGGAACGTCCTGCTCCCGGCGCTTTCGCTCGTGACCGTCGTCGCGCTGTTCCGTTCGGGCAGCCGCCTGAGATGGTGGGGGGCCACCGGTCTCGTCCTCGCCAACCTCGTGTTCATGCTGGGCACCGGCCAACGGGGGGCGTTCGTGACATTCATGCTCGTGGTCGTCACGTTCATCGCCCTCGTGTCGCCGCGAGCTTTTTGGCGGTGGGCGCCGCTGGTCGCCGCCGCTGCGATTCCCCTGTTCCTACTCGCAACCTTCGCGCTCGGTCGAGCCCAGACGGAGCTCGACAGCGCGTCCGGCCCTATCGAGCAGCTTTGGGTGCTGTTCGGCCAACTCGCCTTCCGGGTCTTCGGCAGCAACCAGGAGGCCTCCGTCGCCGGATTTCGACTCGTATATGACCTCCCGACGCAGTGGGGCGGGGAATGGTGGCAGGCCGCGATCGGGCTGCTGCCCGGTGTGACGGGCAGTGATATTTCGAACCAGGTCCATGCCGAGCTCTACGGCTCCGATCGAGGGACCGCACCTTTATCTGTGTGGGGTTCGACGTTCTACAACTTCGGCTTCGGGGGAGTCGTCATCATGGCGATTCTGGTGGCGCTGACCGTGCACGCCATCGACCGGATCAGGCTCGCTGCCAGACACCGCAATTCACTCGAAGTACTCGGCATGGCAGGCGTAGCCGTGGTCGTCGGAACCTGGGTCGCGGGTGATCCCACGTACTTGCTGAACGCAGGAGGCGCGACCTTCGCAGTGCTCTGGGCCTGGGGTCGCCGCGCCAGTCACGGTGCATTACAGAGCATGCCCCTCCTCCATTGGGGCGAAAAGCCGCGGAAAACCCAAGTTCCTCGCGGAGGCTCGCAACGGCTACGAACTCGCCTGCAGAGTCGAGACTCGCTGCGGTGGTGACGTCAAGGTTGCCGGTGTGCATCCGCGATGACGGTCTCGCGAGCGCCTGCCGGGCACGTTCCGCTGCTCTTGCGATGGTGCGGACTGCGAAGCACGATCAGTGAACTACCATTCGGGCTTCCGTCATCCTTGTCGTTGGATCTCGAGCCGGCCGCAGACCGGTACCGAAGGACTGCAAGCAGTTGACGGATCGACTGATCACTCGCCGCTTAGGGCCGCCCACTCGTTGGGGAACTTACGTCGAACGTATTCGCGGGAATCGCCAACTACGCGGCCCGGGTTGCCCAGCACTACAGAGTAATCCGGGATGTCGCCTCTCACTACTGCTCCCGCACCGATAATGGCACCCCTGCCGATTTTCGCCCCCGGGAGGAGTTGAGCACCCATCCCGATGAATGCGTGGGGGCCCACCTCGACTGGCAAAACACGCCCCACCGGCGACGTGTCTTCGCGGCCCAGAGCTCGAAATGTGCAGTAGGGGGACCAGTCGTGGGTCAAGACCCGCACGTCCCGGCTGATATTGCAGCCTTCGTGCAAGGTGATGAGCTCATAGTTGTTCGTCCCGTCGAACCACGCGTTGGTCGCAATGAAGGTAGGTCGCCCTACCATGTGCATTCCTACACGCCCATAGAACTTCACCGCGATCGTGGTCCCTGCCTGCGGCCGGAACAGACCAACCGTCCTGATCAGGGAGAACCAGAAAACCTTGCGCAACTTCATCGTGTACTTGCCCACCTCAGCGACGATACTTGTTCCTCAACTCTCATGAGTGCATGCAGCAGACGACGACTCCCAGAATCAGTAGGCCGCGCGTTCCATGCGCGCAGTCGAACCGGACCCTTCTCAGGCCGCTGAGGAACCGCCAGCGAGACCGTCGCGTCCGCCATCACCGCTAGCTGAACGCTTTGGCCCGGACCACACTGCTCTAAAACAGAGCCCCCAGAGCACCAAGTAGGCCGTGGCCGACGCGACCGAGAAGATAAGCGCAACTGCCACAATGTCCCACTCGGCGAGGATCGCGATGACGATTGCGATAACTGAGGCCGTGAGTCGAGCGAGGTCCCACGCGAACTGCGTGCGATCGCGGCCGAACACGATCAACGTCTGACTGACGGGGACGGCGAGGATCTGCGCCGCCACGCCAAAGGACAGCGCCTGGGCAATCTGCCCCGCTTCGCGCCATTCCTCTCCGAAGAGCGGCGCGAATATGAGCGGTGAGACGGCAAAAATCGCTGTGCCCGCCAATGCCGCCACGCCCGCCAAGAGCAGGCTCGACCGGAGGAACATCCTCCGGAGACCGCGATGATCCCTCCTGAGCGCGGATGCGCTCTCAGCGGCGAATACCTGAGCCAGTGACTGGCTCAGCAGCGCAACGGGCGCCGCCAGGATGCGCTGGCTAAACGCGAAAAGGCCCGCCGCGAAAGGGCCCGCGAGCACACCGAGCAGGAGGACCGGAGCCTGGGATCCCGCGGCATTAAGAACTGATGATGGCGCGAGAACCAACGGGAACCGCGCGGTGCGCCTTGCTACCCTCCCCAGCCCGGAACGACGCAGACCGTGCCACGCTGGGATCAATCGGACCCCACCGGCCCGCAAGGCGTACCACGAGGCAATCAGTCGGCTCACGAGGTGACCGACGGTTAGCCCGCCAGCCATCCCGAAATACCCGAGACTCACCTGGGCACCCGCCATCGAGCCGTTCATCAGAACCGAGCGCGCTCCGGCAGCCCCGTACATGCGACGGCGCACGAGATAGGCCGACGCGAGCTCAGAAAGGCCCGCGAAGAATGCGAGCGCTGGTATGAGTAAGAGTTCGGCACCACCTGACACCCATTCTGGGCCAGTTATGAGCGCTAATCCTACGATGCAGGCTGTCCCAAGTGTTCCGCAAGCGAGATACAGCACACCGAGCATCATGACGTCGCGGGCGAATCGGTCGCTCCTTGCGACCGGCACCGCGAGGTCCAGCCGTCCGATGAACGCAATGCTAATGACGGCCGCGACAGCCACAGCGACGGCATACACGCCGAATTGGTCCGGGCTGAAGAGACGGGATAGAAGTGGTGAGACCAGCAGCACGAGCACTTGTCCGGACGCTACCCCTGCTCCTACGGTAGCGGCGCCGCCGAGAAGGCGCTTCATCCCACGGTCATTTTCAGATTAGGACGCACGGAAACCCGAAAGAAGCCCGTAGAAGCTGCGTCGAATCCAGAAGAACAAGGGGTGAGCGGAGGAAAGTGCGCGTAACCGGTCAGTGACAGGCACAGAGCGCATCGTCATGAGCTGCAGCAAACGACCCTCATGACGAAGTTCTTCGAGAGCTGCTCGCGCTCGGAGACGTTCCATAGCCTTTTGGTCGAGTTGGAACCTTCCGGACTCGTAGATGAGCCCATAAGGTCGAGCTCTTTCGTGAAGGCTATCTGTCATCTCGTGAAATGGCCGTGCACGCGGATTCGAGTTTCCCGGGTGAATGCGATACTCAAGGACGATTTCAGGGCGAGAGATCACATCGGGAGCCACGGCCCGAACTGCTTCTGCGATCCAGATATCCTCGGCGACCAGCTCGCTCGGAATTGGAAATACCTTCTCAGCTAGCGGGCGCGTGAGGGCGATGGTTCCCCCGGAAAGGTTTCCCGTCCCTCGCTTGGGTACGACCAGACCGTCGTACTTGCGTTGTTCCGAGAACGTCACCAGACGGAAAGCTGCGGCTCGCATTTCACCCGCCATAACTGGCAAGGCGAGGAATTTGAAACGAATAGCGAGTGAGTCCGGCGGGAGACGGTCATCACCTGCGAGAAGAATGATGACTTGTCCGCAGGAAGCTTGGAATGCTCTGTTGAAGGCTTCTACCTTGCCCAGTTTCTGCCCCGCAGACACCAGCTTAATTCGCGGGTCCGTAAGCGATCTCTCTCTCACGCGATCGGCAGTACCGTCGGTGGAGCCGTCATCGACGAACAGAATCTCCCAGTCCCGCTCACCCTGAGCTACAACGCTGTCGATCATCTCGTCGACGTGGAGACTTTCGTTGTGGACGGCGGAGAGTATGGATATTTTCACGCTGTTGACTGCTCCCGATTTGGACTAGGCGGTGCGAATGCCGATGCGTCGATGGTGGGAGCGCGCAGTAGAGAAGAGAAAAGCGAGCACTCGCCGCGACGTGTCGGCGATGGCGTAGTCCGCGGGCACCGAGGGCCGATCAGCGGAGTCGAGGACAAGTCGGACCGCCTCGCTGATCGACTGCAACTCGACTCCGGTTGTGATGATGCCTCCGACATCAAGAGACTCGGGGCGCTCGATCTGGTCGCGCAGAGTTACCGCGGGGAACCCCAGGAGCAGCGACTCCTCGCTGATCGTCCCGCTGTCCGAGAGCACGACCTTCGCGTTCATCTGAAGCTGCAGATAGTCGTGGAAGCCGAAGGGTGAATGGAAGCTCAGGCCTGCCACCTCCCCGATGCCCAGCTGCTCGAGTCGCTTGCGCGTGCGGGGGTGGGTCGAGATCAGCACACCCATCGAGTGGTCGGCGGCCAGGCGCGCTAGCGCGTCGAGCACGGACTTCAGGCGTTCCGGCTGGTCCACCGTCTCCTCGCGATGGAGGCTCACGAGGAAGTATCCGCCCGGCTCGAGCCCCTGGTCGATGAGGGCGCTGCTCGCCTCGACGCCCGCCGCATTCGCCGCGAGCACCTCTCTCATCGGCGAGCCTGTGAGGAGGATGCGCGAGGGGTGGATCCCCTCGGCGAGCAGGTTGCGTCGCGCGTGCTCGGTGTACACGAGGTTGTAGTCCGCGACATGATCGACCAGCCTCCGATTCGTCTCTTCCGGAACGTTCTCGTCGAATGACCTGTTGCCGGCCTCCATGTGGTATACGGGCACCTTCATCCGCTTCGCGATGACGGCCGAGATGGCGCTGTTGGTGTCGCCGAGCACGAGCAGAGCATCGGGCCTCTCCTCGGCGATGACGGCCTCGGTCCTAACGAGGATCGACCCCAGCACGGCTCCCAGCGAGCTCGTGTCGGCCTCGAGGAAGTGATCAGGACGACGCAGGCCGAGATCCTCGAAGAAGACCTCGTTCAGCTCGTAGTCGTAGTTCTGCCCGGTGTGCACCAGAACCTGGTCGCAGTGCTCATCGATCAGCTTGATCGTCTCGGAGAGACGGATGATCTCCGGCCGGGTTCCGACGACGGTCATCACTTTCAGACGATCGATCATGGCGTCACGCTCTCCGGGAAGGTGTCGGGGTTGCGGGGGTCGAAGATGTCATCGGTCCAGAAAACGGTGTGCAGAGTGGCGTCTCCCGTGTTCGTGATGCTATGCGCCCACATCGTGGGCATGTCGATGCTCACGGGGCTCTGGCCCTCGACGTCGAACACCATGGTCTCATCGGTTAGCACACGGCGGAGCGCAATGCGCGCACGCCCTTCGATCACCGTGAACCTCTCGACCTTCCGACGATGAAAGTGGTCGCCGCGGGTGATCCCGGGCACCGTCGTCGAGTGCGAGGTCTGACCGGTGCCGCCGTGGGTGCGGATCAGCTCGACGAACGCTCCCCGGGCATCCTCATGGCGGACGTGGGGAATCGGCAGGTGGGACGCGACGGTGAACGAACGGTACGTGTTGAACAGCGACCGATCGAGAGCGTCGGAGATGTCGGGGATCTCTCCGCGACGGTAGGTGGCGGACATCCCGCGGAGCCTCTCGAGAAGACCCGACACGGTGAGGGTGCTGCTCGCCGCATCGAGATCACCGGTCTCGGCCGTCAGCAGCAGGTCGGCTGCGTCCTGCGCGTGCAGCACGGTCAGCTCGCGATCGACATCGATACGAGGCTCATCACCCGCGGCGAGCTGATGGCAGAACGTCGCCGTCACCGAGTTGTAGAAGGGTCGCCCGTGCTCGCCGTAGATGTTCGGAAGGCGCAGATCGATGAAGCGCGCCCCGCTGCGCTCGCACCAGGCGCGGAGGGCGTCGGCTGCAGCCGCCTTGGCCGAGCCGTAGACGCCGCCGTTGCCCGCCTGCGTGGAGTTGGCGTAGACGACAGCGTTCGGACGCTGCTCGGCCGCATCGAGCGCCTGGATGAGCTGCTCAGCGAACATCGCGTTGCCCGCCTGGACCTCGGCGTCATCGGCGCGATTGACGCCGGCGAGGTGGATGACGCGATCAGCGCCGTTCAGCGCGTTCGCCGCGGCCCTCAGGTCGAACCCCTGGCCCAGGGGGATCGGCGTCAGCTCGACGCCCAGAGCTCGGGCGGCCACCCGCGTGTGCCAGCCGAGGAAGCCCCCGGCACCGGTCAGCGCGATCATGAACGCGGTTCGCTCGAGGCCGCGACGGGTCGACCCGCCGCCTGGAGCTCGGCGCGCACCTCGGGAAGACCCAGGAGCATCAGCTCGACCTCGGTGACCGACAGCCGAGGGACCGTGTGCGAGTCGTAGTCCGCGAAGTCGGCCATCGTGACGTCGCCCTCATCGACGTAGATGCTGTAGTTGAGGTCGCGGTTGTCTGCCTGGATGCGGAAGTAGTCGCCCATGTCGACGGCACGAGCGAGCTCCTCGCGGCTCGCAAGAGCCTCGCTGAGCTTCTCGGCGTGCCGGGTTCCGATCACATCGATGCTCGAGCCGGGGCTGAACAGGTTGATGACCGCCTGCGCGAGGTCGCCGATCGTGCAGGCCGGGGCCTTCTTGATGAACAGATCGCCCTGCTTGGCGTGATGGAACGCGAACTCGACGAGATCGACCGAATCGGAGAGCGACATCATGAAGCGCGTCATCGCGGCGTTCGTGACCGTCAGGTTCTTGCCCGCCTTCAGCTGGTTGATGAAGAGCGGAATGACCGAGCCGCGGGAGTACATCACGTTGCCGTACCGCACGCACGAGACGATCGTGTCGGCCGTGCGGTTGTTGAGGCCGAACGACTGGGCGACCTTCTCCATGAGCGCCTTGCTCATGCCCATGGCGTTCACCGGGTAGACGGCCTTGTCCGTGCTGAGGCAGACGACGGATGACACCCCGGCGTGGTCGGAGGCGCGGACGACGTTCTCGGTGCCGACCACGTTCGTCCTGACGGCCTCCATCGGGAAGAACTCGCACGACGGCACCTGCTTCAGCGCGGCGGCGTGGAAGACGTGGTCGACGCTCTTGACGGCGCGCTCGACACTGCCCTCGTCGCGGATGTCGCCGACGTAGAAGCGCAGTCGCGAGTCGCCGAAAGCGTGCCGCATGGCGTCCTGCTTTTCCTCGTCGCGGCTGAGGATTCTGATCTCGCCGACGTCCTCGGCGAGGAGCTTCTCGGCGACGGTCCTCCCGAACGAGCCTGTTCCGCCCGTGATCAGCACGGTCTTGTCTCGGTAGTCAGTTGCCACCGGTCATTCCTTCCAGCGCGCGGATGATGGTTCGGGCCGAGGCCTCCGCGGCGAATCGGGACTCGTAGTACCGACGGCCGCTCTCCCCCCGTGCGGCGAGCTCGCGCGGAGAGGCCGCCGCCAACGACCTTATTGCCGAAATCACCGATTCGCGGTTCCCTGGCTGGGCGAGCACAGCGGCTCCGGATTCGCGGAGGACGTCCGCGCAGTCCCCTGCGACTACCCCGAGGATCGGGACCCCGGATGCGAGGAGGGCGGGGATCTTGCTGGGCATGGTGCGGCGCAGGAACGGACTGTCCGCCAGCGACACCAGATGCGCGTCCGCTTCCGCCATGAGGTCGGGGATCCGTTGCTGCGGCACTCGCCCCAGGAACCGGATGCACGACATCCTCCGATCGGCGACGAGCGACTCGATCCGTTCCCGTGCGATGCCATCGCCAGCGAGATCCAGGTGAACCGCAACGCCGCTCCGCGCGAGCGAATGGACGGCCTCGACGACCGTCTCGAGCCCCTGCACGTCACCCATCGCACCGGCGTAGAGGATCCTGAACGGTCCGGCGGGGTCGCGGCGGACGCGGAGTGGACGCGGCTGGAACAGCTCCTCGTTCGCAGGGTTAGGCGCGAAGACGATCCGATCGGGATCCACAGCTGGATTTCGGCGCAGGATCAGCTCGCGCACGCTGGGCGAGATGACCCCAATCGCGGCTGCGCGGCGCTCCATGCTGCGCACGACACGAGCCGCGACGGAACCGATCGCGCCGCCAATACGCCCGCCCGGGATCATTCCACTCTCGGTGAGCGACTCGGGCCAGAGATCCTGGACGTGCAGGAAGTACGGGACGGCCCCTCCACGGGAGTGAGCCATCAGCGGAGCGTGGACCGTAATCGGCGAGTTGTAAACCCAGATGGCATCGACGTTTCGCAACACTCCAACCCCAAGAGTTGATGCCGAGGCTGCGAACGAGATGTAGTTCAGGGCCCGGCCGAGCGACGAGCGCGAATGGTTCATGTGCAATGGCACGCGAGTAATCGAAATTCCATCTATGTCTTGCAAGAGTCGGAGGCGTTGGCGATATCCGCTGTAGATCTGGCCCTGGGGGTAGTTCGGGAATCCGGTCAATACCGCGACATCATGGCCTGCTCGCCTGAACTCACGCGCATAAAGCGCGGGTATCGCAGCCGGCCCCGTTTCGGGTTCGTACCACTGAGAGAGAATTCCGATCCTCATGAATCGCCTCGAAGGACCTTCGAAACCCGGTCGACGCCGTCAATGCCAATGCTCTGGGCCCAGGAGGCCTCCTGCGCCTGCCCAAACCACATGACCTCTAGACGACGTGTCGTCCCGCTAAGGCGAGGCAAAGCAGCGCTCGCAATGTACCCAAGCCCGACGACAGTTCGAGCGAGAACACTTGAAATCGTCCGCGGGTTGTGACCGCTGGCATTGCGAAGCACCTCGGTAGTCGTGAGCCCTTCCCATGGCTGAAGCACAATTGTGGGCACATCCATCGGGAACCGGACGACCAGGCTCACGAAGGTGGCAAGCCCTTCGATCGAGCTCACTACTGATGGGCGGTCTCCAGGCGACGCGACAGTCGCGAGTCTCGATGACGCCACCCCACGCAGTCGCACCGTCGTCGGGCGATCCGCCCCTTGGACTGACGTGGCTCGTACCAACACAATTTCAGGCGAGTCACTGCCCCCCTCCTCCACGACCCGGAGAAGAGCCTGCTCGCCGAGGGCCTTCGAACGGGAGTACGGCGAGAAGGCCTCGGTCTCCGCCGACTCGTCAAGGACGCCGCGCCGACCTTGGACCGCGGCAGAACTCACGTGAACGAAGCGATATACGTCAGAACGCGCGGCGGCTGCCGCGAGGACCGCGGGGAGCAACGCGTTTGCTCCCACCAGCGATGCGCACTCGGCAGCGTCAGGTGCCGCGGCGCCGGCAGCGTTGACGATGACGTCGGCGCCCTTGAAGACATCGGCGAGTCGCGCCACGGTCGACTCGTGAGCGTCGAGGGCGCCAAGCACTTCATCCGGATTCGAGCCCGGTGACAGCGACAGCCGAGGAGCAGCGAGCGGGATTACCTCCCACCCGTCGTCCTTGAGGCGCCCGGCGACGTGGGACCCAACGAAGCCGGAAGCTCCAATGACGACCACACGACCTCGCTCGGTGATGCGAGCGCCCGGAGGAAGCGGGGACGGGGGCGGTGCGGTCTTGGGCGCCTCAGGAGGGGAGGTACCGAGCACCCTCGGTGCTGCCATGTAGGCACCGGCAGCTGCGGCCATCGCGACCCACGCAGCCCCGTACCAGGACGGGCCCAAAGCTCCCGCCAGGAGACCCGCGATCGCGCAGAACGCACTCGCCGCAACCACAACCGTGGCTGACGCGACGTGGCTCAAGCCGCGCCGCGTCAGCAGCTGATAGGTGTGGGATCGATGCGCCGCAAGCCATGGTTCCGCACGGGCCATGCGTCGAAGCACGGTCGACACAGTGTCGATGAGATAGATGATCAGTGGTGCAATGAGCACGACGATGGGCACACCTCGGGCAGCCGCGGCCGCCACCGCCGTCGCGACGACGCCGCCGAGTAGGTAACTCCCACTGTCGCCGAGAAAAGTTCCCCGGCGAGCCAAGTTCCAGGGCAGGAACCCCCCAAACGATGCCGCCAACACCACGCCGACGAGGCTCAACCACGGTTCCAGGTACAGCAAGCCCACGATCGAGAACGAGACGCCGACCACGATGCCGTGACCTGCCGAGATCCCATCCACTCCGTCCATGAAGTTGGCGAAGTTGACATAGGCCGCGAACCAGAGTGCCGTGAGGGGCACAGCCCAGCCGGGCAGACCTACGACAGCGACGAGAGCTATACCGAAAAGAGCGCCTAGTAACGTCTGTGCCGCGAGGCGCCGAAGCACCCCGACGCCTCGAACATCCTCGACGAATCCGAGCAAGGCAACAGCCGCAGACGCGGCAATCACAACTGCGACGACACCGAGATCTCTGAAGCCGACGAGCGCAAGCCCTGCGACGATCGCGACGACGAAGGCAGCCAGAACGCCTAGCCCGAGACCTCGCAAGGCCTGTCCGGAATGAGATGACCGATCACTGGCCTCGTCGTGAGCTCCGACACGAGAAAGGATGGGGATCAGCACCAGCGGAGCTACCAGACTCAGCAGCACCGCGATCGACCCTGCGAGGGTGAGCGCGCCAGTCATCGACCGCCTGCGACCGAAGACACCGCACCGATGCGGCGATGCCAGCGCTCGCGTTCAAGCCGTTCGGGCGCAAGCGGCTTCATCCGAGCGTGGGAGATCTGGGGGTGAACGCGACGTTCGGCCGCCTCGTGCTCGGCCACCAGGTCTTCGTGCAGCTTCTCGCCGGGGCGCAAGCCCGTGAACACGATCGCGATGTCTTTGCCTGACATGTCGATCATCCGGTGTGCGATGTCGAGGATTTTCACTGGCTCGCCCATGTCGAGGATGAGCACCTCACCAGCTTCTCCGATCCCGCCTGCCTGGATCACCAGTTGGCACGCCTCCGGGATCGTCATGAAGAAACGCGTGACTTCGGGATGGGTGATGGTGAGCGGCCCGCCCGACTCGATCATCGTGGCGAAGACCGGGAGCATCGACCCGCGGCTGCCGAGCACGTTGCCGAATCGGACTGACAGATACGGCCGCCCAGAGTGCTCGGCCGCCCATGATGTGAGCTTCTCGGCGACACGCTTGGAGTGACCAAGCACGCTCGTCGGGTTAGCCGCCTTGTCGGTGGAGACATTCACAAAGGTTGCGACATCGACCGCGAGAGATGCCTTCAGCACGTTCAGGGTTCCCAACACGTTGGTCTTCCAGGCCTCCTCGGGGTACTGCTCGAGCATCGGCAGATGCTTGAGGGCAGCGGCGTGGAAGACAACCTCGGGTCGCCGTTCGGCGAAGATCGCCTCAAGAGCATCTGGATCTCTGATATCAGCGAGCACGACGTCTCGCGTGTCGAGCAGCCCGTGGCCCGAGATCGACAGTTGCACCCCCTGCAAGGCAGTCTCGTCGCGATCGAGCATGATGAGCTCCGCCGGTTCGAATTTACCCAGTTGGCGGCATAGCTCGGCCCCGATCGATCCGCCGGCCCCCGTGACGAGCACTCGCTTGCCTCGGAGGTATCCGGCGATCGAGTCGACCGAGGTGTCGACGGGGTGACGACCGATGATGTCTTCGATCGAGATGTCGCGCAGGTCGGCCAGGCGAGACTTGCCCTCGAGGATGTCCTCGAACGGCGGAAGGACTTTGACGCGCAGGTCAGCCAGCGCCGCGGCGTCAGAGACTTTGCTCAACAGGTCGGCGTCTGCGCGGGCAATCGTCACGATCAACTCGGTCGCACCCGTGCGGCGGGCGACCTCCGCAAGATCGTCGAGAGTTCCCTGCACACGTACGCCATCGAATTCGACGTGTCGCTTGGCGGGATCGTCATCGATGAGCGCGACCGGAATGTATGGCGAATGTGGATCGGTGCGCATTCGTCGCACGATCACCGAGCCCAGATACCCGGCCCCGTAGATAAGGGCGCGCTCGACGCTCTCGCCGTACTCGATGGTCCGCTCGACGAGGAGACGCTTGATATACCGCGCCCCGCCCATCATCACGAACGCGAAGGGCATCGCCAGGAATACCGTCCCGCGAGGGATCGACCACTCCAGACCGAACAACGCCACGGGAATACCGACAGCACCAGTGACGACGAGAAGAGTCCACATGAGAGCACGGACCTCTCCGAAGCTGCCGTATGGGTGCCTCCCCCGGTAGAGGTAGAAGACCCAGCCGACTGCGAACTGAAGAGCAGCCGTAGCCAGACCGGCGATGGCGAGGGAGCCAGCGCGACCCGCGAGATGTCGAGATCGAACCTCAGAAGCTCGGCCACACCGAGAGACACCATCCAGGCCAGCGCGTCGAATGCGTACTGTGATCCGAAACGCGAAAAAGGACCCCGCGCATACAGGGCCTGCATTCTCCGCGCTATGGCGCCGGTCACCGTCATGATGCTTTCCGCGCTCCTCGTAGTAGTTCTTTGCACAAATACGGACTATCGAATCTAACGCGGCGCGGGCGGCTGGTACGACTCTAATGAATCTTCGCGGAACGCTTGTGAGAGCTCAGCTATATTCTCGGGGTCGAGCGGCAGAACCGCTTGATCACCAATGAACGTTCCCTTCTCTACGGGCATCGTGAAGAAGCGCACGTCATTGGCTCTGATACTTGACATGTCGACCGCAAGCGAGGCTAGGTATGTCGGAGTGAGACCCCGGTCAACTGCAAGAAACGGAGAGACCTGCTGCACGAGAGACAGCACCGTGCCCGGGTTGGCGAGCGTCTCCGCTGTCAGCAGCTTGGCGAGCACCGCGCGAATGTATTCCTGCTGCTGTTTCACACGAGCGAGATCCCCTCCGGTGAGCTTGCGTTCGCGCACGAACATCAGCGCTCTCTCGCCGTCCAGCTCCACAGGCCCGACGCCGAAATATTCACCCTTGCGCTCCCACTCGACCGTGTTCGTGACCGTCACCCCACCGAGAGCATCAGTCAGACCCTTGAAGCTCTCGAAGTCGATGGCGGCGACGTGGTCGACACGGACGTCGAGCAGCGTCTCGACGGTCTGCACCAATCCTGCAGCACCGCCTCCGAATGACCAGTTGATCTTCCCCATCGACCCGTCGGGCTGCTCTACCCAGCTATCCCGAGGTATCGACATGACATGGATGCTCTCGCGGTCGCTCGCAATTCGCACCAGCATGATGACATCGGCCAAGGATGACGAAACACTATCGATGTCATTAGAGCCAAGCTCGCCCCTGGTGTCGGAGCCGATCAGAAGAATGGTCTGAGCATTCGACACATCACCGGTCGGCGCCGCGGGCCTCGTGCTTTCATCGGGAAACACATCGGGCAGCACGGTCACGTTCTGCTGGTACGTCGACGCGAGCACGACGGCAAAACCCGCCAGCGTCGCCACGAAAAACGCGCCGATAGACGCGACCGCTATGAGAATTCTCCGACGGCGTCGCCGAGCGGCAACGGCTTTGCTTCGCGAAAGCCGGCGCGAGTACTGCGGTTCAATCTGCACCTTGTGACGCGCCTTTCTACTACAACTAAGAGGATAGTTCACGCTACGGACACGGCGAGACATGCGCCGTACACGCCGCGACAGCTCGACGAGCGTTGACCGCAGTCTCAGCCGCCCGGCACCCGACCAGCTACCGCTGCGGAACTGACAGCCGAGTCAAGGATGTCGTCGAGCTGGAACCGGGCGCTCCAGCCGAGCACATCGCTAATGCGAGTAACGTCAGCCACCACGGTCGCAGGGTCTCCCCTGCGACGCGCCTCTACGACCGCGGGCGGGGCGCCAGGTGTGCGTGCGCGAAGCCCCTCGATCACTTCCCTCACGCTCGAGCCACGGCCGGTCCCGACGTTGAGCGCCCGATGTGGCACGGTCTGAGTAGCGAGGGCGTCCAGCGCGTGTACGTGAGCCTCTGCGACATCGAGCACATGCACGAAGTCTCGAACGCACGTTCCGTCAGCCGTCGGGTAGTCGTCACCGAAGATGCGGGGCGAGATTCCTGCCGCCAGTCGCTCAAGCACCATGGGCACCAGATTCAGTACGGCCAGGTCGGCGAGCTCGGGCCAGCCACTGCCGGCAACATTGAAATACCGCAAGCTGGTGGCGCGCAGGCCCGCGGCGACCGCGACATCAGCAACGAGCCATTCCCCGGCAAGCTTCGTGCGACCATATGGGTTGACGGGCGCGAGCGGGGCCTCCTCGGTGACGACCCCTTGCGCGTCCCCGTACACAGCGGCCGAGCTCGAGAAGAGCAGCTGCGAGACATCTGTCGCGCTCATCGCAGCGAGCACGACCTGCAAGCCTCCTAGATTCTGACCCGCATACCAGAGCGGTCGAGCGACTGACTCCGCGACCTGCTTGCGCGCGGCGAAGTGGATGACCGCCTCGATCGCCTGCTCCCGCATGATCTCCGCCAGAGGCACGGCCGCACCGCGCTGAGACAGGTCGAGCACATGCAGAGGCTGGCCGGCGACACGCTCGCGCGACCCGGTCACGAGGTCGTCGACGATGACTGGCTGATCGCCTCGCTCGGCAAGGAGCCGACAGACATGAGACCCGATGTAGCCAGAGCCTCCGGTCACGAGCACACGCATGCCTTCAGCCTACGCGGGGCGCAAAGAGCCCGTCGGTCAGCAGGAGCGCAGCTGCGCGACGCCCGTACCCAGCACACTGACCGCGCCGAACAGCACCGCCCGCGTCGCCCCGGTCTCGGTCATGTGACCGAGGATGCTCGGCTCGATGCAGGTCGCGCGCGCGATGTACATCGGGGCACCCCTCAGACCCGCGAGCACGCTGCCGGCGAGCGCATCAGGGAAGTTGACGCCCGAGGTGAAGTAGGCCTCGGATGCGCTGTCGATAACATCGGCGTTGATGGCGAGCGAGGTGCCGTATCGGTCGGTGCCCGCGAGACGCCGCACCGTCGCGACCGAGCCGAGCGAACGCGCCATACCGGCGCTGACGACCGTGGGCCCGCCGGCGATGCGGATCTCGGTCACCCCCAGGTCGTCAAGCAGGTCGAGAGTCGCGGCATCGGCGGCGGGCGCTGTGCCCGGCACGAGGATCACCGGAGCGCCGACATTGGCGCCTGCAGCGCCGGCGGAGAGCGCATCCGGGAAGCTGGCACCGGTCGCAATGTATGCGACCGAGGCCCCGTTCGTGAAGGCCCGACGAGCGATCTCTCGAGCGGTGGCGTAGCGGTCGGCACCCGACCATCTCTCGACCGCGCCGAAACTCCTGAGTGCTCTCGCGACCGCGTCTGACACCACGCTGGCTCCGCCAACGATGATGATGCGTTTTGGTTTCAGCCGATTCAGTTCGGTTGAGACGCTCGACGGCAGCGCCCGTGGATCGGTGAGCAGCAACGGCCCGTTGAGCAGCGCCGCAGCGGGCCCCGCGCTGAGTGCATCGGGAAACGAGAGTCCGTTGGCGATGAACACCGTCGACGCCCCCCCGGGGAAGGTCTCCTGCGAGATCTTCGCCGCGGTGGCGTATCGATCGGTGCCCGCGATGCGCGATGACGAGAATCTCGACCACGAGCCGGTCGTCGTCATCGAGACCGACCCTTGACCCCAGCGGGCCTTCAGTGAGTAGGTGTGCGCTCCCGGCCCGAGATCGCTGACGTCTACCTGCCAGGCGCCGCCTGCAGCGACGGGAACAGTGCGGGGCGCTCCGCCGTCGATCGAGATCTCGACCCGGTGACGAATCGTGCCATGCGGCAGGGCGCCCTTGATGATGTCGCCCCCGAATGTGCCCCCCGAGGCGAACGAGGAGATGGTCGGTGTCGCGACCGAGACCAGCGGCTCCCACGACGCCCCGTACAGCGACGCAGCGCTCTGCGCTCCAGGGAAGGGCGCGACCAGCGGAACGAAGAGCCCGACGGTCGCCCCGACCCTGCCGCAGATCGATCCATCGTTGTCGATCGCGAAAGCAGAGGTGACACCGACAGCGGTGGATCCGACGAGCGCCGCCCCGCCGCTGTCACCCCGGTCGAGCCTGACACAGGCGACCAGGGCGTCGATCACGTATCCGCTGCCGGTCGCAGCGTCGGTCTCGACGAAGGCCCCGCCGATCGTCCCCACGATGGGGCCGCACGACCAGCCCGTCGTGCTTCCCGACTTGCAGATCGTCGATCCGACGACCGCGCGCGTGGCGTCGCGCACCACGAGAGGCGCAGACGACAGGGGCGCTCCCGCTCCCCCACCCCAGGTGAGCACACCGGGCTTGCCCACCACACCGGAGCCGGTCACGGCGACGAGACCAAAATCCCAGCCGCTCTCTGACCGGAAGCTGTTCGGCACCGGTGCGCCGATCGTCTCGCCGACCAGCCCTGACTGCCCCGGAGCCGACATCTGCAGAAGGCGACGGGGCGACGCCGCGTCGCCGAGACAGTGCCCCGCGGTCAGCAGCTGCGGCGCTCGGGTCGAGGGGTTGAGCCCGGGGAACCCGGCCGTGCAGCGATAGCTCCCACCGCCATCGGAGTACACGTACGGCGCGCCGCCGTACAGGTCTGCCGCCGCGGTGAAGCGAAGGGCCGAGAACTCGGGCGAGGCGGGCGTCTCGAGCGTCGCACTGACCCCGACCGCAGCCGCCGCGGCGACATCGTCGCGGGAGACGGCGGTGACCACGAACTCGCCGTCGTCGAGACGCGGATTCGCGATAGCCACGCCCTCCTCGAGCAGAGCATCCATCGCCGCCAGCCCCTGCGATGCCAGCTCGGCCGACGCGAGATACTCGGCCCCCGTGACGCCCGCGTCGCGAGCGAGCGCATCGACGAGCTGCGAGGGCAGCTGCGCCGCCTCGTCATCGAACTCTTCCGGCACCACCGAGATGCTGGGCGCATCGAGCTGTCGCGCACCCGAGAGGGGCGAGGCCTCGGCGGCCGACGTTCCCGACGCGAGAAGAAGCGAGAGCGTGAGGGCGATGGCCCCCGAGATGTTCGATGCCGAGCCGCCGCTCAGCATGAGCGCAGTTCCGCCACGCCCGCTCCGAGCACGCTGGGGCCGCCCACTAGAGAGATCTGGTCGACGCGAGCCGACGCGAGGTGCTTGAGGGCGCTCGCTGGCACGCATGTCGGCGGCGACAGGTGCAGCGGGGCGTCGAGCGCTCCCGCGATCGCGGCAGCGCTCAGCGCGTCAGGGAAGTCGAACCCGTTTGCCAGAAACGCCCTCTGCGCCACGGGGAACGCGTACTCGTTGATCGCCGTGGCGGTGCGGAAGCGGTCGTCGCCGCCGAGTCGGGTGACGGAGCCGATACCTGCCTGCACGCGGATCGCGTCGACGACCGCATTCGAGATGACGGCGGCGCTGCCGGCGATGACGACCGACGTCGTGCCCCACTGCTTGAGCAGCTGAAGCGTCGGCGCGTCGAGCGATCGGGCCCCCTCGGGCACGAGCAACACGGGGCCGCCCAGCGAGCCCGCCGCGCCGCTGATCGCGAGAGCGTCGGGGAAGTTGCTGCCGGTGGCGAGGAATACCGTCGGCGCCCCGGCGGGGAAGCTCGATGCTGCGATGCGGCGCGCCGTCTCGTAGCGATCGGCGCCAGCGTCACGGCGCACGGCAGGAGCGAGCTGCTCGAGCTGGCGATACACCGCCGCGCTGACCACCGCCTCGCTTCCGACCACGACGATCTGCTGCGGTCGCAGTCGAGCGATCTCGGATGCGACGGCGGCGGGCAGAGCCGCGCTGTCGGTAAGAAGAAGAGGACCACCCGCACGCGCAGCTGCCGGAGCCGCCGCGAGACCGTCGGGGAAGTTCGATCCGACGGCGACATAGACGACGGGCGCACCGTTCGGATAGAAGGCGGCAGAGAGGGCGACACTGGTGCTGTATCTGTCGTCGCCCGCGTGCCGCGAGATGTCGACATTCGCCGGAGACAGCCCGGTCGGGCTGCCGAACCAGTCGGTGTAGTAGCGCCAGAAATTGCGATTGCCGTATGAGGCGCAGCTGTCGCCCGTGCCGTACAGGTTGGCCAGCGCTGACGCGTTGGGCGTGTAGGGCGTGTAGTTGTAGAGGCCCGCCGTCGCCTGGTTCTTGATCGTGACGCGCTGAGTTCCGCACGTGGGCGGGCTGACGACGAACGAGTTCGGGTGCAGGTAGATGTCTTCCACCCCGACCTGGTGCTTGTACCCGCTCGGGTTGAGCCGATAGCGCTGGAACTGGGCCGCGGCCGTGTACACCTGGTTGAAGAACCCGTAATAGAGAGCGTCGCACGGTGCCGTGTCAGGGCAGCCGTAGCCCATCGCGACGCGGATGGCCCGGTCGCTCGGAGCCGAGCTCGTGATGAGTCCCTGCTCCTTCTGGAGCGTCACGATCAGAGCCTTCGCACTGATTCCGCACGCCACCTGCACCTTGTAGAGGATGCGTGCCGCGGACTCATTGGCTGCTCCGACGTACTGATTGCATCGGGCGGTGGCATCACGGGTCGTCGTGCTCTGCGTGAAGACATCGAGGCAGTTCGAGTTGGCGCACGGGGCGCCCTTGGACACGAGGAACGCCTGGATCTGGGCCTCGGTCATCGCGGCGCGATCGTAGAAGTTCTCGTCACTGATGAGGTAGCCCGGATCGAAGTCGCGGGCGTCTGCCGCGGTCGCGGGGCTGGCGGGCGCTGCGACGATCGCGAGGCCGGCGATCATCACCCCGGCGAGCATGGCGGCGGCCAGCCGGTCTGCCCACTGGCGCAGTCTCAGCACGGGAACAGCACGAATTCCGAGCACAGACACGAGTAAACCCCCCAGAGGGCCGACCCCCCCGGTCTGACACCCGACAAGAGGCTAACTCGTGACGGTGAGCGAGGAAAGGTGCGCAGGGCGGGCCGCGCCCTCTGGTATTCGCCGGGGGAACATGCGCTGCGAGAAGCGCTCAGCCCAGCAGGAACCCCTCGAGCGCGCGGGAGGTCGCGGCACCGTCGTGGGCCGCCCGGGCGAAACCGAGCCCGCGAGCCGCGATCGCGCGATACGGCGCAGGATCTGCGACCACCGCACGCAGCAGCTCTTCGAGGTTGCCCGGGTGCGCAGAGACGACCGGAACCTCGAGCCCCAGGCGGTCGCGCACGGTCTGTCGAACCTGTTCGTGGACATGCGCGACCGTGAGTCGGCCGGAGGCCATGGCCTCGATGGAGGCGACCGAGTAGCAGCCAGCACCGAACTGATCGAGCACGATGTCGGCCTGCGCGATGAGGGCGGGCATCTCGTCGGTGGTCACGATCGGCAGGCGCCGATACTCGATCACCCCCTCATCGTGCAGTCGGTGCAGGGCTGGCTCGACGAGCGCCGTGTTCTTCAGGTAGGGGTTCGTCGGCGCGTGCACCACGATCGGCCGCGAGCGCTCGAGAACGGGTCGATCATTCAGCCACCGCTCGGAAGGGACCGCGAGAGGCAGCCAGGTTGCCGCCGGCCAGTCGAGGAGCATCTCCTGCGTGGTCACGAAGAGCGGAGCGCCGGTGGCGCGGAGGATCTCGCGGAAGCGCAGGGCGCCCTCCTCCAGCACCTCGGTGTCGGGCCATCGGCCGGGCGCGTAGGGCGACCACTCGTCGATCTGCACATGGCGGCTCGGCAGCCGAAGCTCGCTGCCGTGGGCCAGCAGAGCGACAGACACACCCGCCTCGCGCAGAGCGTCGATCTCGGCCTCGACGTCGTGCTCGAAAAGGCTGCCGAACCAGGGGATGCCCGATTCGATGATGACGTGAGTCGCGTGCGATCGGACGTCATCGAAATGCTCTCTGCGCCAGTGGGTGGAGTGCTGGTACACGTTGGCCGGCACGGTGTAGTCAGCCGGGAAGCCGTACATTCTCGTAGGCCCGAGAAGATGCACATTAGCCGCGCTGACCCCCTGGAGCCGCTCTGCTGCGCGCGCGAAGTGGAAGCCCTGTGCCGCGAAGTTGGCATTGCCGATCACGAGCCTGACCGGCGCGTCGCCGAGCGGCAGAGCGCGGGGTCGCTCGGCCATGGAATACCGGAATCGCCGGGGCCGGAAGGCGAGGCTCAGGGGTTCGGGAAGCGCCTCGACGGTGCGACGGGCCGTCGCGCGCAGTGCGGAGATCACGGCTTCATCCTGGCAGGTCTGGAGCGCAGCGCCGTGGCGAGCATCACGCGGAGCGGCGCCTCTCTGCGCAGAACGTCGCGCAGCGATCGCGTCGACACCGTGCTCCAGCGGCCGAATCGGCGCCGTCGACGCGCGAGTTCGAGGAGCCCCTCCGCGCTCGTTCCCGAGTGGGGAGGTATGGCGTCGAGGACGCGTCGATCGGCCTTCGCCAGCACGCGCTCCGCCTGCGGCGCCGCCTCCCGAAGCCCTTCGATGATCGTCGCGAGCGCCTGCCGCTCGCTCGCGCTCCACGATGCGGACGCCGGCCGATTCACGAACTCGCCCAGCACAGTGACGCGCAGCGTCTTCACCGCGAGCGCGTGACGCACCGCGGCTGACTGCGATCGGAACCACCGATCATCGAGAAGAGCGCTGACGAAGGCGAGAGCATCCGCCATGGGCCTCGGGGCGAGCGTGACCCGGTCACCGGCGTCGTCGTGCACGATGTAGCGACCGTGATCCGCCAGTGCGATCGGCGCCCCGGAGTACCAGAGCTGCGCCGAGAAGCGAACATCCTCGCCCTGGGGCAGACCGCTCGGAAACCGCAGCCCTCCGACGAACTCGCGACTCAGGAGGCCGAGAGGGGCCGATCGATAAGCGAGTCGGTCGCGCACGCCATCGAGCCGCGTCGCGCGGCCCGGCCGCACCTGCGGAGTCGGCACCACGGCGTCTCGACCCGACCGGTCGCGGCGCACGATCGTCGGCAGCACGGCGACGGAGTTCGTCGAGCGGGCACGCCGCCACCACGACGCCAGGGCGCCGGGCTCGAGCTCGTCGTCTGAGCCGAGTATCGCGATCCACTCCGCCTCAGCGGCGTCGAGGCCCGCATTGAAGGGCCCCGACGGGGAGCGGATGCCGTCGCGGTGCTCACGCAGTCGCAGGCGGGGATCGGAGGCGGCCTCGCCCAGGCAGCCGGCGATGGTCGCCGCATCGATGTCGTGACAGACCACGGTCACGCGCACGGACGGGCCGCCCTGCTCGGCCCCGAGGGAGCCGTCGAGCACCGATCGCACCGCGCGGGCGATCGGGCGGTCGGCGCTGTGCACGGCGATGACGACGTCGATATCGGGAGTCCCGCCCGGCAGTGCCATGCTCTCGACCTTATAGACTCGGCCGTCGTGCGAATCATCAGCGTCGTCGGCGCCCGCCCGCAGTTCGTGAAGCTCGCTCCGATCGCCCGTGCCGCGGCCGACGCGGGCGTCGAGCACGTGATCGTGCACACCGGTCAGCACTACGACCCCATCATGAGCGACGTGTTCTTCGACGACCTCGGGATCCCCGCCCCTGACCTCCACCTGGGCATCGGGTCGGGCAGCCACGGCCACCAGACCGGCGCGATGCTCGGCGCGCTCGAGGACGCCTTCCTCCAGCACCGCCCCGACTGGGTGCTCGTGTACGGCGACACCAACTCGACCCTCGCCGCGGCCATCGCCGCCGTGAAGATCCACCTCCCGCTCGCCCACCTCGAGGCGGGCCTGCGCTCGTTCAACCGCCGCATGCCCGAGGAGCACAACCGCGTGCTCACCGACCACGCCGCCGACCTCTGCCTCGCGCCCACCGAGCAGGCGATGACGCACCTCGCGGCCGAGGGGCTCGCCGACCGCTCGCTGCTCGTCGGCGACGTCATGACCGACGTGCTGTTCCAGGTGCGCGACGCCGCCGCCGACCGCGGAGCCTCCCCCATCGCGCACGCGCTCGGCACGTACTCGATTGCGACGATCCACCGCGCCGAGACGACCGACGACCGCGATCGCCTCGCGGCTGTCCTGGATGCCCTGCGCTCGCTCGACCACCCCGTGGTCCTGCTCGCCCATCCCCGGCTGGTAGCGCGTGCCGCCGAGTTCGGCCTCGCGCTCGAGGGCGGCTCGCTCACGTCGCAGACGCCGCTCGCCTACCCCGACCTCGTCGCCGCCGTGCGGTCGAGCCGCGGCGTCGTGACCGACTCGGGCGGGCTGCAGAAGGAGGCCTTCCTGCTGCGCGTGCCGTGCACGACGGTGCGCACTGAGACCGAGTGGGTCGAGACGGTCGCGCTCGGCTGGAACGTGCTCGCGCTCACGAGCGAGGAGATCCGCGCCGCGGCGTCGCGGCCGGCGCCCGCCCCCACGGACGAGGCGCCCTACGGCGACGGGTTCGCAGCCGGACGGGTCATCGAGGCGCTGAGCTCTTCACTGCGCTGAGCCGCTGATCGCGGCGAGCGCGACCGCCCACTCCTCGACCTGGGTGTCGGAGGAGAGCGCCTGCGCCGAGCGCGCGGCGGCGAGCTTCCACTGCCGCACCTGATCGACGTCGGTGCCGTCGAGCACCCGGCGCAGGGCATCCCCGTCGAAGCCGCCGCACACCGCGCCCAGGCCGCGCTCGTTGACGAGCCACGACATCTCGGGTGACGGGCCCACGATGATGCCGAGGCGGGCCTGCACGTAGTCGAAGAACTTGTTTGGCAACGCATTGGCATTGTTGAAGTTCACCGGGGGCAGCAGGTGCACGCCCACGTCGAAGCGGTTGAGCAGCTCGTGCAGACCGTCGTACGCGACGGGCGGGTGCAGCGTGACGCGCGTCGAGTCGGCGACGCGCGCGCGGATGCCGTCCAGGTAGGCGGGGTCGTTCGGCGTGAGGTACAGATCGAGCGACACGTCGGCGGTCGTCGCCTCGACGCCCGCGATGATCGCGTCGATGCCGCGGTCGGCGAGCGCAGCGCCACTGTGCACGAGGCGGATGCGCCCGGTCTCCGCCGGCGCTGACGGCGCCAGCTCGCGGTAGGGGGCCGCGTTCGTCACGACGATCGGGTCGAGGCCGAACCGCGCCCGGTACTCGCGGGCGATACGGGTTCCGACCGTGCTCGTCGAAGCCACGCCCTCGACGAAGCGGCGCAGCTGCCAGCGCACGAACGGAGCGACGAAGATCCGCCACCTCGGCACGTCCTCCTTCTGGCGGGGCGCGTACTCGTGCAGGTCGGCGTGGATGCGCTCCGGCCCGACGACCTGCCGCGCAAGCCCCACCGCCTCGACGTCGTTCGCGAGCACGAGGTCGACCTGCAGACCCGCGAGCAGTCGGCGCGCCTCGGCGATCGCCGGATTCCCCCAGTACGCGCAGCGGTACTGACGCACGATGAGCGGGATGCGCGGCCAGCGCCAGAGCGGAAGCTCCTCCGGCACCTCTCGGTGGTCGACGACGCCCCCGGGCGCGGGGCCGTAGCCGAGCGTCGTGACGGCGTAGTCGTCACGGAAGCGGGCGACCTGCTTGAGCACCCGGGCGTCGGAGACGATGCGCGAGAACGAGATGATGAGCAGACGCGGGCGGTCGGCGCCGGTCACGATCGGGCCCTCTCGAGCAGCCGGAGGAGGGCATCCCGCCATGGATCGACCGCGCGCTCGGCCGAGAGCTCCGCCGCGGCCGCGTGCGCCGCGGCCTTGAATCCGCGCACGGCCCCCGGCGTCAGCCGGTCAAGCGCGGCCGCGATCGCCTCGACCGAGAAGTCGCTCGTGACCACGCCGAGACCGTGCTCGTCGACATAGCGCACCATCTCGGGCGACGGGCCGACCATCACGCCGAGCCGCGCCTGCACATAGTCGAAGAACTTGTTGGGCAGCGCCCACTCGTTGTTGATCGTCACCGGCGGCAGAACATGCACCCCCAGGTCGAAGGCGCGCAGCGTCGATGACAGCTCGGCATAGGGCACGGGATCGTGCAGGGTGATGCGGTCGGAACCGGCGGCCCTCGCGCCGAGCTCGGCCAGGAGCCCTGGATCGTTGGGCATGAGGAAGAGGTCGAGCGATACGGGCGAGGACGTCGCTTCGACCGCGTCGACGAGTTCGAGGATGCCGCGATTGCGAAGGCACGCTCCCGAGTGCACCAAGCGGATGCTCTCACCGACGGGTGCCGGAGCGACGTCGGCGAACGGTGCCGCGTTGACGACGACACCGGGCCGCACACCGCTCAGGCGCTCGTACTCGTTGGCGATGCGGTGAGCGACCGTCGTCACGGCCGTCGCTCGAGGCAGCCAGCGGGATGCCAGCCGCTCGAACAAGGGCTGCAGATAGCGACGCCACCCGGCGTCATCGTCGTGCAGGCGCGGGGTGTACTCGTGAAGATCGAGGAGGTGGCCGCCCCGTGAGCGGATGCGCAGGCCGAGCGGTGCAGCCTCGAGGTCGTCGACGACGACCGCATCGAAGACTCGTCCGGCGAGAGCCTGACGCGCCCATCGCATGGCGCTCGACCGGCGGAGTGCGAGAGAACCCATGCGCAGCACGAGCAGCCGGGGGTCGAGAGGCAGGATGCGTGCCGAATCGGGCACGCGGAGGTGCTCGCGCACTCCCTGGGGAGCGGGACCGTAGCCGCAGGTGATCACGTCGCCCAGCTCGCGCGCGAGTGCGATCTGCTTGAGCACCCGCGCATCCGATGCGATCGGCGAGAACGACAGGATGAGGATGCTCGGCCGGGCGGTCACCGGCTCATTCTGCCGCACGCCCGAAACCCATCACGCGTGCGACGACGGTCGCCGCCATCGCGCCGTCGTGAACCGCGCGGGCGAACGCCGGGCCCCGTTCGGCGATCGACCGGGCCATCTCGTGATCGCTCGCCAGATCACGGAGCGTCGACTCGAGATCGCGGGGAGCGCTGGAGACGATCGGCACCTCGACTCCCACTGCAGCGAGCACGCGCTCTCGCACGACGTCGTGCAGTCGCCCGACGACGATGCGCCCGGCGGCGAGCGCCTCGACCGCAGCGACGCCGTAGCTGCCGAGGCGGAACTGGTCGAGAACGACGTCGGCTTCCGCGATGCGCGCGGGCATGCTCGCGTGATCGGTCGACTCGAGGCGTCGATAGTCGATGATGCCCTCGCGCTGCAGCCGATGCAGGATGGGCTCGATGAGCGCCGTGCCCTTGACGAGCGCATTGCTCGGGGCGTGCACCACGCGAAGAGGTCCTTCGTGATCGAGAACGGGGAGCGTCGAGGCCCACCGCGACATGTCGACCACGACGGGCAACCAGACCGCGCTCGGCACATCGTCGAGCAGGTCGGGCGTCGAGACGAGCGAGGGCAGACCCGAGTGCGCCGCCAGTGCGCGGTGGCGTGCGGACTGCGCCGCGAGCTCCGCCCGCGCCGACCACTCCGCATCGCGGTAGGGCGACAACTCGTCGACCGCGTGGCGCTGCGCATCTCGAATGTCGCTGCCGTGCCAGATGAGCGCTGCGCCGATGCCCCGACCGCGCAGCCAGGCCAGATCGCGGTCGAGGTCGGCCCGCAGGCCTCCGGCGAAGGGCGAGCGAGCACTCTCCACGAGAACGTGGCTGACGTCGCTCTCGACGGTGCGACGCATCGACCGCTGCCAGTGGCCGGACCAGGCGAAGACGGGATGCGGCACCAGCACGTCGGCGTCGTGCGCGAAGCCGCCGGATCGCGCGACGGCGAGCGAGACGGCATCGGTGTCGGGGCAGCGCTCACGCAGCGCGCGGGCCCACGCCGCGGCTTGGCCGGCCGAATTGACGGGCCCGATGAGAACCCGTCGGCGCGCAGCCGCATCGAACGACACCGTGGGCCCGGGCAGTGAAGGGTCGAAGCGTCGATCAGCGGGCAGCAGTCGTGCGATCACGGCATCGGGCACGAGCCGTGACAGGTGCGCGGCGATCGTCACGAGCGGCGCCACCGGTCGAGGCGATAGAGCAGGAAGCGCGTGAGGGTCGACTCGCGGTCGAGGCACCGAGCGAGCGACACGGGCAGTGTGCGGTCGCGCCATCCCGCACCCTCCGCCCGGGCGAGCTCGACGAGAGCGCGCTCGAGGCTCGACGCCGCCTCGTGCTCTGGGTGCGCGATGAGCGCCTCGAGCACCCTCCGCTCGGCCCGAGCGAAGGGAGCGAGCACACCCGGGCTGAGGGCCGCGCAGGCACGAGCCAGCGAGACGAGCATGCGCGCGTCCGGCTCGCTCGCGGGGTCGACGGCGCGGCAAGCGCGAAGCGCACCGAGCACGTGGATGCGCAGGAGTTTGATGCCGAGCGACCGCCGCACCGGCTCGGGCAGGGCGGCGACCCAGTGCCGCTCGAGCAGAAGGGCGATCGGCGCAAGCACGACCGAGAGCGGTCGAGGCGCCGTCGAGACGCGATCTCCGGCATCATCTCCGATGACGTAGGCCGGCAGGTCGGCGCCCAGATCGATGCGCGCTCCGCCCGTCCACAGCCGCACGCCGAGTTCGAGATCCTCACCCGTCGGCGTGCGCTCCAGAAACGGCCCTGGGATGCTCTGCAGCAGCTCGCGACGGATGAGTGCGAGCGGCGCGCTGCGGTAGAGCAGTCGATCGCGCACCGGGTCGAGGCGACGGCGGCGCCACAGGCGCGGCAGAGGGTTGCGCAGCACCTCACCCCCCTGCAGGCGCAGGGGGATCAGGAGCACATCGGGCCGATCGCGGTCGACGCGGTCGAGGTACGCGAGCAGTGCATCCGGCTCGAAGAAATCGTCGGACCCCATGACCGCGACATACGCGGCCGACGCTGCGGCCACCCCCGCGTTGAGCGGCCCGGCCGGGCTCGGCACGCCGTCGACGACGTGGAGCAGCCGCACGTGCGCGCGCAGCTCAGACGACAGCCGCCCGGCGATGAGCCCGGGGTCGATGCCGTGACAGACGACCGTGACGCGCACGTCGTTCGCGCGGTCGCCCGCGCTCTCGAAAGCCGACCGCACGGCCCGCTCGACCGGGCGCTCCAGGGTGTGCACGGCGATCACGAGCTCGAGGCGCGGCGCGCTCATGGGGAGGCGAGACCGGCGAGCGCCGCCTGCGTCGCGAAGTCAGGCACGGCGGCGACCAGCTCGTCGAACGTGCCCAGGGCGACGATGCGCCCGTCAGCCATGAAGCAGACCTGGTCGCTGTCGCGGATCGTCGAGAGTCGGTGCGCGACAGCGACCACGGTGACCTGGCCGCGAAGCTCGCGGATCGCCGCGGCGACATCAGACTCGGTCTTCGTGTCGAGTGCGCTCGTCGCCTCGTCGAGCACGAGCACGAGCGGGTCGTCATAGAGTGCGCGGGCGATGCCCAGCCGCTGCCGCTGACCACCGGAGAGCGCCATGCCGCGGTCGCCGACGTGACCATGGATACCGCCCGGCCGCGCCGAGACGACCTCCCACAGCTGCGCTCGGCGCAACGCCCGCTCGACCCGCTCCTCATCGATCTCGCCCTCCCAGACCAGCGCAACGTTCTCAGCGACCGTTCCGTCGAAGAGAGCGACATCCTGCGGCACATAGCCGACGCGGCTGCGCCAGGCGGCCAGAACGTCTTCGAGCCGCTGATCTCCGAGCGTCGCCGCGCCGGACGAGGGGACGAGAAGGCCCAGGATCAGATCGACCAGAGTGGACTTGCCGGCCCCGGACGTGCCGACGAGCCCGAGACTCGAACCCATCGGGATGCGAAGGCTGACCCCTCGCAGAGCGGGCTCCTGCGAGCCCGGGTAGGTGAAGGCGACGTCGACGAGCTCGAGCGCCTCCGGCTCGCCGACGATCGCGTCGTGCCCGATCATCTCTGCGTGAGCGAGGTACCCCTCGGCCTCCTGGATGTCGTGGATCACCGCATGCACCTGCGGCACGTTCGCGTGCGTCGAGGTCACGATCGCCTGGAAGCCCGTGAGAGAGGGCACCAGGCGGAAGCCTGCGACGCCGAAGAGCGCCACGGCGGCGAAGGCCTCAGTGAGCCCGCCGCTGATGTAGGCGACGCCGCCCACCAGGACGAAGCCCCCTACCAGCGCAGCATCGAGGACGAACTTCGGGACAGACCCCAGGAACGAGATGTTCGCTCGCGCTCGCGTCGTGTGAACCCGGTTGGCGTGGACGACGCGGGCTACATCGCCCGCCTTGCCAGCCAAGGTGATCTCCTTCAGCGCCGCGACCATGTCGGTCATGAGCCTGGCGACCTTGAACGAGTAGTCGCGATTGACGCGGCCGGCCTGCACCGAGCGACGAGACACGACGAGATACAGCAGAGCCGCGATGCCTCCCAGGTACAGCACCGTGACGAGCGCTGTGATCGGCTGGGCGACGACGAGCACGGCGAGCACCGCGGCGAACGTGGTCAGAAGGCTCGGAAGAGTCGCGACGGGCAGCAGGAACCCCGCTGTGACGTTGGCGATGCCCACGTCAGCCATGCGCACCAGCTGCGAGGTGTTGCGCTTCAGGCGCTCGGTCCAGGGCGCACGGATGTAGGCGTCGAACAGGCGGTCGCCGATCTCGAGCTCGAATCGCGCGAAGCGACGGGTCGCCCGCCACTGGAGCAGCAGCGCGAGGGCCGACTTCACGATGATGAGCGCCGAGACGACGGCCAGAATCCAGATGTAGCCGTCGACACCGACTTCGCCGACGATCGGCAGCTCGACGGGCCGACCGCCGACCATCGCGCCGAGAGACAGGGCCAGCAGCGAGAGTGCGGCGATATCGATGAGCGCGAGGCCGCTCGAGAGAACGACGAAGCCGACGAGGAAGCGAACGGCACGTGCAGGAAGGTAAGGCACGATGCTGCGCAACGTCGTCACGATGAGTTTCACGGGCGGACGGCTCCTTCTCTGCTCCGCGGCCCATCGTCCCACACCGCTGCCGCAGGGCTGCTGCCGGACGTGGGATCAGGTGCCCGCACCGTCGATCGGGTCGTCAGCGTCGATCGGGAAGGGAGGAGGACCCCGAGTCGGCCACCCGCTCGACAGCGACAGCCGCGCGCTCTGCCGAGGTCGCGTTCGAGACCTCGGCGCGAGCCCACTGCGCGAGCTCTGCCCGGCCCGCCGCATCAACCGGTCGATCTCGCGACGTCAGCAGCGCCTCTGCGACGCTGCGCGGATCGTGGCTCACCGCACACCCGTGCGGTGACGCGTCAGCGAAATCTCGACCAGGGCCCTCACCCGCGAACAGAACAGGCGTGCCCGTGGCGACCGCGGCGTACATCTTCGTGGGGAACGCGAAGGCGTAACCGCCCTCAGGGCGCACGCTCGCAACGGCGACATGAGCGCCGCGCAGCCAGCGCGCGACCTCGCTCGGCGGAACCGCCCCGCGGAACTCCACCCGCCCCGGCGCGACCTGCTCAGCTCGTCTCCGCAGGGAATCACGCTCGGCACCGGCCCCGAGGAACACGAGCCGCATGCCGTCGACGTGAGCCATGGCTTCGACGAAGACTCCCGCCCCGTGAACCTCGCTCGCCGTGCCGGCGTAGACGGCCATCGGTCGATCCGAGCTGACCGCGTCACCGCTCGGGGTGAACACCTCGACGTCGACGCCGTTGCCGACCTCGGAGATGCGCTCGGCGGGCACCCCCAGCTCGAGAAGCCGGGAAGTGACAGTTGACGAGACGGAGAGCACGAGGGCGGCCCGCCTCCAGACGGCGAGCTCGAGTCGACGAACCATCGCGACCACCGCGCGAGGCGACCCCGCGCTGCGGGCGGCGTCAGAGAGGATGTCGCCTGCGAAGTAGACGTACGGAATGCGCCTCACTGCGCAGATCGCTCGTACGACGATGCCCGTCGTCGGCGGCGGCTCGACCACCACGACGCGCGGGCGGCGCGTCACCAGCAGCCTGACGGCCAGCGGGATGTCGAAGCTCGCGTAGGGAAGATAACCGCGGACTATGCCCGATCGATCGCGCATCACCCTGGCACGCCGGACGGCGATGCCGGCGTCGACGCGCTCCTCGAGCCCTGCCGGCAGTCGGCTGGTGAGCACGTCGACGTCGTGCCCGCGGGCGACGAGAGCCTTCGCGAGCGCATGGAGTCGAAAGGCCGCCGCGGCGGGCTCCGGCGCGAAGATGCGGCTCGCGATGACGACGCGCATCGTCAGAAGGTGACGGCGGTTCCCGTGCGGGCCGAGGCGAGCATCCCCTCGACGACCGCGAGGGTCCGCAGGCCCTGCTCCATCGTCACGACGTCGGTCTGCTCGCCCAGCACGGCGTCGCGGAAGTGCTCGTGCTCGACGCGCAGCGGCTCGCGCTTCGCGAAGGCGTAGCGGATGACGTCGCCCTCGCTCACGCCGCGGAAGCTTGAGACGCTCTCCCACTCGAGCGGGATGGTGCCGTTGGCGTAGAAGGTCAGGTCGCCCGCCGACGTGTCGGCGACGAAGGCGCCGCGCTCGCCCGTGACGATCGTCACGCGCTCCTTCATGGGGCTCAGCCAGTTGACGAGGTGCGAGACGACCGTGCCGTTCGCGAGACGGCCCGTGGCCGTGACCATGTCTTCGTACTCGCGGCCGCTCTTGTGCGCGGTCTGCGCAAAGACCGTCGCGTAGGTGCTCTGCGCCACCCAGGCGGTCAGGTCGATGTCGTGGCTCGCGAGGTCCTTGCCGACGCCGACGTCGGCGATGCGAGAGGGGAACGGACCCTGCCGACGCGTGGCGATCTGGTACACGTCGCCCAGGTCGCCCGCCTCGAGGCGGCGACGCAGCTCCTGCAGAGCGGGGTTGAAGCGCTCGATGTGCCCGACCGCGCCGACGAGGCCCTTCGCGGCGAAGGCGTCGACCATGCGCTGACCGGCCTCGACCGAGTCGGCGATGGGCTTCTCGACGAGGGTGTGTACGCCGGCCTCCGCGAGCCGGAGAGCGGCATCCTCATGGAAGCGAGTGGGAACGGCCACCACGGCGATGTCGATGCCCGCCGCGATGAGCGCATCGATGTCGGGAAGGATCGGGAGACTGCCGGCGACGCCGTGCGGGTCACCGCCCGGGTCGGCGATCGCGACGAGCTCGACGCCCGGCAGCTCGCGCAGCACGCGGGCGTGGTGCCGCCCCATCATGCCGACGCCGAGAAGCCCGGCGCGCAGCGCGGTCATCAGGCGCCCGCCTTCGCGACCTTGTTGACGGCCTTGACGATGCGCGACAGATCCTTCGGCGAGAGCGACGGATGCACGGGCAGCGAGACGACCTCGCGCGCGGCGCGTTCCGTCTCCGGCAGGTCGAGCCCCGGGGCGAACCTCGCGAGCGAGGGCAGGCGGTGGTTCGGGATCGGGTAGTAGACGCCCGAGCCGATGCCGTGCTCCTCGCGCAGCGCCTTCGCGAAGCCGTCGCGGTCGTGCGGCACGCGGATCGTGTACTGGTGGTAGACGTGCACGGCGCCCGGGGCGACCGTCGGGGTGACGACGTTCTTCAGCCGGGCATCCAGGTAGGCGGCGTTCTGCTGCCGCTGCTTCGTCCAGCCGTCGACCTTGGTGAGCTGCACGCGACCGATCGCCGCGTGGATGTCGGTCATGCGGGCGTTGAAGCCGACGACCTCGTTCTCGTACTGCTTCTCCATGCCCTGGTTGCGCAGGAGCTTGACGTTGCGCACGAGCTCAGGGCTGTCGCACGCGACCATGCCGCCCTCGCCCGAGGTCATGTTCTTCGTCGGGTAGAGGCTGAACATCGCGAAGCGGCCCCACGTGCCGACGGGGCGGCCGTCGAGGGAAGCTCCGTGGGCCTGGGCCGCGTCCTCGTAGATCTCGACGCCGTACTTCTCCGCGATCGCCTCGAGCTCGCGCATGCGCGCCGGGTGGCCGTAGAGGTGCACGGGCATGATCGCCTTCGTGCGGGGTGTGATCGCCGCCTCGACCGCGGCCGGGTCGAGGCCGAACGTGTCGGGCTCGATGTCGACGAACACGGGGGTCGCGCCGGTGAGCGCGACCGAGTTGCCGGTCGCGGCGAAGGTGAACGACGGCACGATGACCTCGTCGCCCGGACCGACGCCTGCCGCGAGCTGGCCGAGGTGCTGGCCGGCCGTGCCGCTGTTGACGGCGACGCAGGCACGACCCTGCACGAAGTGCGCGCCGAACTCCTGCTCGAACGCGGCCACCTCGGGGCCCTGGGCGACCATGCCCGACTTCATGACGCGCATCACGGCGCGGCGCTCGTCGCGGCCGATGATCGGCTTGGCGGCGGGGATCAGGGGCTTGCTCACGCGTTCGCGTCCTCTCTCAATGCTCCGTCGACCTCGCGGTAGACATCGCCGGTCTGCGGGCACACCCACGCGCCGTCCTTCTCGACGAGGCGCACGCCCGCTCGCCCGACCCAGCCCAGGCGGCGCGCGGGCACGCCTGCCATGAGGGCGAAATCGGGAACATCCTTCGTCACGACGCTGCCCGCGGCGATCGTCGCCCAGCGACCGATCGTCACCGGGGCCACGCACACGGCGCGAGCGCCGATCGCGGCCCCCTCGCGGATCGTCACGCCGACCGGGGTCCAGTCGTGCGCCGACTTCGGGGTGCCGTCGGGGTTCACCGCGCGGGGGTAGGTGTCGTTCGTGAGCACGACGGCCGGGCCGATGAAGACACCGGCCTCGAGCTTCGCGGGCTCGTAGACGAGCGCGTAGTTCTGCACCTTGCAGTTGTCGCCCAGCTCGACGCCGGTACCGATGTAGGCACCGCGGCCGACGATGCAGTTCTCGCCGAGGCGGGCGTTCTCGCGCACCTGCGCCAGGTGCCAGATCGAGGAGCAGGCCCCGATGACGGCCGAGTCGGCGACGTCGGCGGAATCGACGATGCGCACGTCAGGCGAGGCAGTCACGGAGGGGGCTCCCACGAGGGTCGGGACGGGGTCTGGCGCGGCTCGGGCGCGACCTCCAGGCTATCGCCTTCTGTCAGAATGGCCCGTATGCCCTCCGCACCCGAGCCCGGCCCCGTCGCGGCGTCGACCGTCGGGCGCGACGAGTCGGTCTGGGTGGTCATCCCCCTCTTCAATGAGGCATCGGTCGTCGGGGGCGTCATCGCCGAGCTGCTGACCGCCTTCGCGCACGTCGTGTGCGTCGACGACGGGTCGACCGACGGCTCTGCCGAGGTCGCCGAGGCCGCGGGTGCCCGCGTGATTCGACACCCGTACAACCTCGGGCAGGGCGCGGCGCTGCAGACGGGAATCAGCTACGCCCGCGCCCAGCAGGGCGCCGAGTTCATCGTGACGTTCGACGCCGATGGTCAGCACCGGCTGGTCGATGCTCTGGCCATGGTCGCCCTCGCGCGCGCGGAGGAGGTCGCGATCGTCTTCGGCTCGCGGTTCCTCGACGACCGCACGCGGCCCGGCATGCTCAAGAAGACCGTGCTCAAGACCGCCGTATGGGTCACGAACATGTCGACGGGCCTCACCCTCACGGATGCGCACAACGGGCTGCGCGTCATCCGGACCGATGCCGCCCGCGCGGTGAACCTCAAGCAGGACCGCATGGCGCACGCAACCGAGATCGTGCTGCAGCTCGGCCGCAGCGGCCTGCCCTACCGCGAATTCCCGGTCGAGGTCATCTACACCGACTACTCGCGCGGCAAGGGCCAGTCGCTGCTGAACTCGATCAACATCCTCGTCGACCTCGTGATCAACTGACCGGGAGGAGACCGACGCCATGTGGTTCCAGATCCTGCTCGTTCTCGCCCTCGTGGGCACGGCCGTCTACCTGCTGCGGTCGACCCCGAACGCCAAGCACCTCGCCATCCGACGCCTGGTGGTCTTCCTCGGGCTCGCGGCGGGCATCGTCGTCGTGGTCGCTCCGGGCTTCCTGACCCGCATCGCGAATGCCGTCGGGATCGGACGGGGCGCCGACCTGCTCTTCTACGTCGCGATCGTCGCCGGGCTCGTCTACGTCGTGAACGAGTACAAGAGGTCAGTGCAGCTCGCGCGGGCCAACACGCAGCTCGCGCGCGAGCTCGCGCTGGCCGAGGCTCGGCTGCAGGACCGCATCGCCGAGCTCGAACGAAAGGAACCGTCGTGAAGATCGCCGTCATCGCCCTCGGGAAGATCGGGCTCCCGCTCGCCGTGCAGTTCGCGTCGAAGGGCCACGAGGTGGTCGGCGTCGACGTCAACCCGGCGACCGTCGCGGCTGTCAATGCGGGACGCGAACCCTTCCCCGGCGAGGCTCACCTGCAGGAGCTGCTGAGCGAACTGGTGCCGGCCGGCCGTCTGCGCGCGACGACCGAATATGCGGATGCTGTTCCCGGTGCCGACGCGGTCGTGCTCGTCGTGCCGCTCTTCGTCGATGAGAACGCCGTGCCCGACTTCGGCTGGATGGACACCGCCACGCGCAGCCTCGCCGAGCACCTCACGCCGGGCACGCTCGTCGCGTACGAGACGACCCTGCCCGTCGGTACGACGCGCACGCGCTGGAAGCCGATGCTCGAAGAGGGCTCCGGTCTCGTCGAGGGCACCGGCTTCCACCTCGTCTTCTCGCCCGAGCGCGTCCTCACCGGCCGCGTCTTCGCCGACCTGCGCAAGTACCCCAAGCTCGTCGGCGGGCTCTCCCCCGCCGGCGCCGCGGCCGCGGTCGAGTTCTACGAGTCCGTCCTCGACTTCGACGACCGCCCCGACCTCGCGCGCGGCAACGGCGTCTGGGACCTCGGCAGCGCCGAGGCCGCCGAGATGGCGAAGCTCGCCGAGACCACCTACCGCGACGTCAACATCGGTCTCGCCAACCAGTTCGCGCAGTACGCGGCGACGGCCGGCATCGACATCTACCAGGTGATCGAGGCGAGCAACTCGCAGCCCTACAGCCACATCCACCAGCCCGGCATCGCCGTCGGCGGCCACTGCATCCCGGTCTACCCGCGCCTCTACCTCTGGAACGACCCCGCGGCGACCGTCGTGCGCGCCGCGCGCGAGGCGAACGCCGGGATGCCCGACTACACGGTCGGCCTCCTGGAGGGCGTGCACGGCGACCTCGCCGGGCAGCGCGTCGTCGTGCTCGGTGCGGCGTACCGCGGTGGCGTCAAGGAGACGGCGTTCTCCGGCGTGTTCCCCGCCGTCGAGGCGCTGCGGGCTCGCGGGGCGGAGGTGCTCGTGCACGACCCGCTCTACAGCGACGACGAGCTGGCGCGCTTCGGATGGACTCCCTACCACCCCGGCGAGAGCGTCGATGCGGCGATCGTGCAGGCCGACCACCCGGAGTACCGCGAGCTGACGCCCGAAGCCCTGCCGGGCATCCGCACCTTCATCGACGGCCGCCGCGTGTCGAGCGCCGACCGCTGGCCGGGCGTGACCTACCGCGTCATCGGCATCGCGCAGGCCTAGGCCTCGGGCTCGTGCGGATCGCGCTCGCGACGGGGCTGCTGCCGGTACCGCCCACATACTTCGCGCTGCAGCACGGGGCCAGGCTCTCCGACGAGCACGCCGTGCGGATGTTCGCGATCGCGACCGACCTGCGCGACTCCCGGCTCGGGGTCGAGATCGGCACCGTGGTGCCCGCAGCGGGGCCATGGTCAGCGCGCATGGCGACAGCGTTCGCCACCGCCCCCCTCGCCTTCCGGCTCCAGGCACGAGCCATCGCCGCCTTCGAGCCCGACGTGGTGCATCAGCATTTCGCCACCTGGGCGCGGGGGGCGATCGCGGCGTCGCGCCGGGTCGGCACTCCCCTCGTGACGACGCTGCACGGCTACGACGTCTTCGCCGCCGAGGGCCGGGCAGGTTCGGCGCTCTCGCGGTTCCATCGCCGCAACGCAGCAGCCACCGCCGCCGGCTCGAACCGGCTGCTCGCCGTGAGCCGGTACCTGGCAGATCGCGCCATCGCCGCCGGCTTTCCGGCAGCGCGCATGCACGTTCACTATCAGGGCGTCGACACCGATGTCTTCACCCCGGCGACGACCCCTTCGACGACGACGGAGCCGTCGCTCGTCTTCATCGGCGCGCTGGCCGAGCGCAAGGGGGTTCGCGACCTCGTCGAGGCCTCCATCGATGCCGTCGCACGGGCCCCCCACCGGCTGCGGATCATCGGCGACGGGCCGCTCGCCCCTCTTGTGCAGGCAGCGGCCTCCGAGCATCCCCACATCGATGTCCTGGGCGGACTGCCGCGCCCTCGCGTCATCGACGTGCTCAGGGATGCCCGGGCGCTCGTCCTGCCGACCCAGGAGCATCGAGGCTGGCGAGAGGCAGCGGGCCTCGTGCTGCTCGAGGCGCAGGCGTGCGGCGTGCCCGTGGTCGTCTACCGCAGCGGCGGCGCTCCCGAGATGGTCGACGACGGGAACAGCGGTCTCGTGGTCGCCGAAGGCGATCGACCGGCGCTCAGTGCGGCGATGGCCGCCCTGCTCAGCCTCACGGAGGCCGAGCACCGCGAGATGAGGCAGCGGGCTCGACGGTTCGCGGTCGACAACCGAAGTCTCACCGGCAGCGTCAGGGAGCTGCAGGAGCACTACTCCGCGCTGGTCGCGAGCTGACGGCGCGCGCCCGCGACGAGGCGCGCGGCTAGCGGAGACGCCAGATGGTCACGTCGCGCGCGTCCTCGACGCTGCGGTGACGCTCAACGGCCTCGAAGTCGTCGGGGAACGAGATCCCGCAGTCCTGCAGGCCGCTGACGAGTCGATCGTAGGCGTCGGTTCCCTCCATCGAGGAGCGCGCCTGCAGGACGAACAGGTCATCGGGACGATCCGCGTCGCACGAGAGAGCGATCGACGCCGCCCACCCGGGGCCGGGCCAGATCGCCGACCACCCGCTGGAATTGAAGGCGAGAAGAGCCCCCGGCGACGCCAAGGAGAGCGTCGGCACCTCCGAGGCGTCGAGGCTGTCGGCGGCGGCGCCGAGGAATGCCACGAGGCTCGCCTCCTCCTCCGTCACCCGGATGCCACGGAGGTCGCCGCTCGCGATGGTCGAGGTCTGGGTGAAGAGAGGCGTCGAGCGGTACGGATGGCGGACGGCATCAGCCGTCACCGCCGCTGACGAGATGAGCATGACGAGCAGCGCGAGACCGAGGGGCAGGAGGCGGGCGGACGCGGTGACGGCTCGCGAGGTGCGCGCCAGGACGACGAGCGCGACACCGGCCCCGACCGCCCAGATGGTGACGGAGAAGACGGTGTGGCCGACGATCGAGTTGTTCGTTCCGAGCGCGCTCACGAGCGGCGCGAGCGTGAAGACGACCACGGCCAGCACGAAACGAGCTCTGCCGCGCCGGGCGCCTGCGACAGGGGGAACTACCTCGGCGAGATGGGCCGCGAACACGAAGAGCGCGACGACCAGCAGGAAGAGATTGAAAGCGCCGAGCGACGTCCACGAAGCGAGCGAGCCCGTGATAGCGACCACGTCGATGAGGAGCACCGCGAGCACGACGAAGAGAAGGACGGCGACGTGCTCGATGGGCGCGGCACCTCGTTCGGGGTCGCCACCGGAGCCCCGCTTCCCGATGCCGCGGACCGCCAGGACGATGAGAGCCACGAGGAGGATGGGGATCGCGAGCAGCCTCACCGTATCCACCGTCGCGGTGATGTAGGTGCGAAGCATCGACGTGATGGAGTAGCTCGCACCCACCTGCGATACGGGGTCGGCGCCGAGTCGGAAGCTGTTGAGCAGGTAGTCGACGACCGGCACGCCGCTCACGACGAGCAGGAGCAGAGTGGTCGCGACGCCGCCGAGCAGCGCACCGAGCCGGGCGAACCACCGCCCGCCCATCGTCCCGAGCGCGGCCGCACCCACGGCGAGGAGAGGCAGGAAGAGGCCCGCCGTGATCTTCGCCATGAAGAGGATCCCGAGGAGGACCCCCGCCGCGAGCCAGAGAGCGCGATCAGAGCGTCGTGCTGCGCCCGGGCGCTCCCGCCTCAGAAGCAGGGCGATGAGCACAGCCGAGACGAGCTGCGTGCACCACGACGTGAGCTCGTTGTAGCCGAGATAGCGAGGCGGGTAGCTCCACGCGGCGAAGGTTCCGATCTGACCGACGAGGGCCACCAGGATCCACCCGGCCCGGCCCAGCTCGACTCCCCAGGACTGCAGCACCGACCGTGCGAGCAGGGTGATGACGACCCCGAGCGTCACGTAGCCCAGCAGTCGCAGCGCACGGAAGACGAGGACGCTGGAGCCGAGCAGCTCGTACACCGGGTTCAGCAGGTGGTGGAACCCCCAGAACTCGCCCGCGCCGGTCCGACCGCTCGCGATGAGGGCGTACACGAAGCCCTCGTCGCTCCAGTCGAAACCCCGATTGAGGCTCGCGACGATGATGGAGAAGCTCAGCAGCGCGAGCAGGCCCGCTGCCACGACTGCGAGCGCCGCGGGTCGGAGCAGCGCTGCGGACGCGAGCCGGGACGGCCGTGCCGCCGCTGGCGAGTCGCTCCAGTTGGCAGTGCCCCGCAGGTCAGACATCGATGAGCTCGGGGCGCACGACGTACATCGGGCGCCTCATGCTGCGGAAGTGCTGCCGGCCGACGTATTCGCCGATCATGCCGAGCGCGATGAGCTGCACACCGGAGAACAGCGAGATGACCGCAGCGAGGGTCGTGAAGCCCGGCACCTCCGTCTGGCCCAGGAAGTACTGCAGGATGACCCACACGAGGAGCGACAGTCCTGCCAGGCCGCAGAGGAAGCCGAGCCAGGTGGTGAGACGGAGTGGGACGGTGCCGTAGCCGGTGATCATGTTGAGCGTGTGCGTGACCAGCTTGCGGAAGGAGTAGCCGGAGGCGCCCGACTCTCGCAGATTCATGAGCGTCGAGACCTTCGCCACCCGGTTCGTCGTCCAGGACAGCAGCACGTCGAGGTTCACCTGCGGGTCGTTGGACGCGGCGAATCCGTCGCGGAGGTCAGTGCGGAAGATGCGGAACGCACCCACGATCTCGGCGTTCGCAACGCCTGCGAGCGCGAGACCGCGCTTGACCCAGCGCGAGGATGCTGACCGCAGTAGGCCGTGCTCCTCCTTCTCGGGAACCGCGTAAACGAGATCGGCACCCGAATCGCGAATCGCCGTGACGAGCTTGGCGATCTCGGCGGGGGGATGCTGCCGATCGTCGTCCATCGTCACGACGAACTCGTAGCGCGCGTTCCGGATGCCCGCCACGAGCGCATTGTGCTGGCCGAAGTTGCGACGCAGCGTCATGACGGTGACGTACGGGCGGTGCTCGGCCTCCGACCGCGCCACGCGCTCGGTGTCGTCGGGGCTGCCATCGATGACGAGGAGCACCTCACCCTCGGAGACCAGGCCGGTCTCCCGCAGCTCAACGAGTGCACCGTCGAGATCGGCGAGGAGCTGGGGAAGCGTGCCGCTCGAGCGATAGCAGGGAATCACGACACTCAGACGCACCCGTGAAGTCTACGTGCCCTGCGGTCTGCTGCCGGAACCGCCGTCGCGTCGAGGAGCGAAGGTCCACAGGCGGTGCACCACGAAGTTGACGAGCGTCACGATGATGATCGCGATGACCTGGCCGAGGAACGGACTCCAGCTGAGCAGCTCGACGAGCAGAGGAGTGCCGATGAGTCCCGCCACGGCACCGCCGAGCCACACGCTGAGGAATCGCACGAGATCACGGCGGATCGATTCCCCCGGGCCGAACACGAAGTGGCGATAGGACGGGAAAGCGATGGCGATCGTCACCGCCTGCGCGAGAAGGATCGCCACGAAGTAGTGGATGTCGAGCCAGAGCAGGAGGCCGTACACCGAGAGGTAGAACAGGGTGATGAGGCCGCCGGCGAGCAGGTAGCGGAAGCCCTCGCCGGCGAGACGGCGAAACCGCCCTGCGTGTGCTTCTCGCGCCACCGCTCGACCTCTTCTCTCCGCGCCGGAATCCCTCGGGCACGTCGGCAAAGGGTTGGCCGATAGTCTAAACCGGCACGGTGCGAGAGTGGTCTCACGCCGGGAAAGCTGGCCAGTGACCCCTACCGCACGAGCGAGACGAGTCCGTCTCCCGCTCGCGATGGCTGCGCCCGCGACTCTGACGGCGGTCGTCATGGCGATCGCCGCCACGACGATGTGGCGCCTCACCAGCGGGTACTCGAACGACATCATTCCGCACGCCCAGCTCGCCGCCCAGTACGCCGAGGACGGCAGTCTGCTGACCTACTCCCTGTGGTACCCGTTGATCTGGGTGTCGACCGGGGGAGGCCAGCCGGAGAGCTTCCGAGCGGCATCGGTGGCGCTCCTCGTGCTCCTCGTCGCGGCGAAGGCTCTCGTCGCCTACACCATCGCGCAGCGATTCCTCGCCCAGCCCTGGAGCTCCGCGGCCATCGCCTTCGGGGTGACGGTCTTCGCGCCGCTCGTCGATCCGATGTCACCTCGCGATGTCTACCTCGGCCAGATCACCGCCACTGTCTGGCACAACTCCACGAACATCGCCGTCGCACCCTTCGCGCTCCTCGCCTTCTGGATGGCGACCCGAGCCGTCGGCAGCCTGTCCGCGCAGTCCGCGCTGCTCGCCGGCCTCACGGCCGCCCTCGCGATCGCCGTCAAGCCGAACTTCGGCGTCGCGATGCTCCCGGTCTTCGCCGTCGCCCTCTGCGTCGGCCTCGCGAGAAGCCGAACGGATTGGCGTCCTGGCCTTCGGGTGCTGGCGGGGGCCGGGGTTCCGCCGGTGCTGGTTCTGGCCGGTCAGTACGCCAGCGTCTACGGCGGCGGGCTCGACCGAACGGAGTCGCTGACAATAGCCCCGTTCCTCGTCTGGAGCGCGTACTCGACCAGCATCCCGTGGTCGATCCTCCTCTCCCTGGCCGGCGTCGGCACGGCCCTCGTCGTGCTCGCCCTGCGACGCGAGATCAGTCGGGCGCTTGGCCTGGCCTGGGCGGTGCTCGGAGTCGCGGTCGTGCAGATGTCGCTGTTCGCCGAGATACGAGCGGACGGCTCCATCGAGCCGTCCGGGAACTGGTTCTGGGGGGCCTACACCGCGCTCATGGTCGTCGCCCTGTACTCGGCCATCGGAGTGAGAGACTCGCTGGCGAGCGCACGGGGGCGCGACCGCGTGCTGCCGATCGTCGCGGCGCTCGCTCTGTCGGCGCACGTCGTGAGCGGGCTCTACTACGCGCTGTCACTCGGCACCGAGTTCTACGGATCGTACTGAGGAAGAGGGAACAGAAAAGATGACTGTGGCAGACGACGTGATCGTGTTCAGCAGGCCGTACCGCAGCGCCGATGAGAGCTCGCTGCTGCAGGAAGTGCTCGAGTCGGGGCACATCCACGGCGACGGCCCCTTCACCGCGGCGGCCGCCTCCCGCGTGCAGCAGCTGGTCGGCGGGGGCGATGTGCTCCTCACCACGTCGTGCACGCACGCTCTCGAGATGTCGTCGCTGCTGGCGGAGATCGGGCCAGGTGACGAGGTCATCCTCCCCTCCTTCACCTTCCCGTCCGCCGCCACCGCCATCGCGCTGCGCGGTGCGCGCATCGTCTTCGTCGACATCGACCCCCTCACCGGAAACACGAACGCCGACCTGATCGAGCCGCTGATCACGCCCGAGACGAAGGCCATCTCGATCGTTCACTACGCCGGTGTCGGCGCTGACGTCGAGCGTGTGACGAGCCTGGCTCGCGACCGCGGACTTCTGCTCATCGAGGACAACGCTCACGGTCTCGGCGGCGAGGTGAACGGCCGCCGGCTGGGATCGTTCGGCCACTTCTCCACCAACAGCTTCCACGACACGAAGAACATCCATTCCGGCGAGGGAGGCGCTCTCGTCATCAACGCCGAGCCCTACCGGGAACGGGCCGAGATCATCCGCGAGAAGGGCACGAACCGCTCGAAGTTCCTCCGCGGGCAGGTCGACAAGTACACCTGGGTCGACATCGGGTCGAGCTTCCTCCCGAGCGAGCTGAACGCGGCGCTGCTCGAGAGCCAGCTGCGGGAGTTCGACCTCATCCAGGCGAAGAGATTCGGGGTCTGGAACGCCTACGCCTCCCAGCTCGGCGCCTGGGCAGAATCGGTCGGCGCCACGCTCATGCACGTCCCAGACGGGCACACGCACACGGCGCACATGTTCTACCTGCTCATGCCCGACCATGACGGGCAGACAGCCCTGCTGTCGCATCTTCGCGAGCGTGGCGTGACCGGGACGTTCCACTACGGGGCGCTCCACATGAGCCCAGCGGGTATGCGCTACGGCCACGCACCCGAGCCGTGCGAGGCGGCCCGGAGCTTCTCCGAGCGGATCGTCCGGCTGCCTCTGTGGCCCGACCTGACCGAGAGCCAGGTCAGCCGCGTGTGCGACGCAGTGACGAGCTTCACCCCCGCATCGATCGCACGATGACCGTCGCGCTGCCCTTCGCGGGAATCGGCGGCCTCGTCGACAGCCCGGCAGAGTCGGTCGCGTTCGGCTTCAGCGTGGCCAGACTGTCGATCGGTGGCGCCTGGATGACCGAGACCGCAGAGCCCGATGCAGTCGCAGAGCAGGTCAGCCGAGCGGTTCTGGCCGCACCGCACCACACCGTGATCGTCCGGTACCCGACCGAGCTCGTGGCGCTGGCCGCCTGGGACTGGCCGGCGGGCATCCGCGAACAGCACGCGGGAACGCTCGTGTACTGGGAGGATGCGTCCCTCACTGCTCCCCCGCTCCCCACGACCCTGGCTGTCGAGATCGCTCAGACGGGAGAGCACCCGACGAGCGACTTCGTGACCGACAGCCTGTCGGTGATCGCGGACTCCTTCGACGGCTACGTCAACCACTACTCCTACAACCGCGAGATTCGCAGCAACATCGTGCGCGACGGCTATGTGGAATGGGCGCGCCGGACGATCGGGGACGAGACGGGCGCCGCGATCCTGCTGAGAAGCGGGAGCGAGGCGATCGCCGCAGCGACGCTGCGCCTCCACTCCGACGCGGGAGCCACGGTCGCGGAGGTCGAACTGGCCTCCGTCTCACGGGCACGGCAGGGCTCAGGCCATTACCGCGAGCTCTGGCAATCCATTCGCTCGGTGACGCGGCGGTCAGGCGCAGAGCGTCTGGTGATCTCCACGCAGGCGTCGAACATCCGCGTGCAGCGCGCGTGGGCACGCCTGGGTCTCGTCCCCCTGGCGTCCTTCGACACGCTTCATGTCTCGCGCGTCACCGATCCCACCGAACGCACCACCACATAGACCAGCAGACCGTACGCGAGCGAGCCGAGCAGCCACACGGCGGTCGGTCCGACGGGGCCGGCCCACCACCACTCGACGCCAGCATCCAGGTTGACCCCGGCGCCGTCGATGCCTGTCACATATCGACGAAGATTGAAGTGAAGAGCGACGAAGTGGGCGCCCGCGAGCGCTGCGACCAGGGTGAACCGCTGAGCCCTTGTGAAGGTGAGCTCGCGGGGAGCGCGGGCAAGGACGAGCATCCCGCCCAGCATGATGATGAGTGGGAGCAGGTAGCGCGGCTGCACCTGCTCACCGACGACGTCACCGCCGCTCTGCAGCACGTAGACCGGCACGGCGAGGAGCGCGAGCACGAGCACGCCCACGGCGATCGCCTTGCGACCCCACATGCGCCCGATGCCAGCGAAACCCACCGCGACGAACACCGCCACGGTCGCGGCAGGCACGATCGCGGGCAACGACGTGTCGAGCCAGCCCAGCGCCCAGTCGCCGAGCGCCCCCGAGAGGAGGAATGGCGCGTTCAGCAGGTTGTACGCGAACAATCCGAAACCCGTGAGCGCGGCCTCGGACTCGCCGCTCCCGCCGCCAGCACCGCCCGGGACACCGGAGCCGCCGCCGAAGCCGCTCAGACCACTCTGCGACTGCCGCGCCGTGAGGAAGAACGCGAGCGCGACGAGACCGAGAACGACCGGAAGAATCGCGTCCCGCACCCACGGGCGCCATCCAGCGCTGCCCGCACCGTGAGGAGCCCGGCCCGGCAACGTCAGCACCATCACGAGCGCCATGCCGAGCCCGGAGTACAGGGCAGAGTCTCCGCGCGACCCTGCCGCCACCAGCACCGCGGCCGCAAACAGCACGCCGAGCGCCGTCTTGCGCCGCCCCTGGGCGCTGCGCCATGAATCGACGGGCGTCTCGAACCACCCCAGGAGAGCCAGCCAGCTGGAGGCCACACCGATCATCGCCCACGAGCTCGGGTTGTTCGTGCCGAGCACGAACATGCCGAGCGGTACCGTCGTGATCAGCCAGCCCCACGCCAGCGGGCCGCGCAGCCGATCGGGCAGCAGTCGCCACAGAGCCACCACGAACCCGGTGAAGAGGAGCACTGTCAGCAGACGCATCGCCAGCGCCGAGAGCTGAATGTCGTCGCCCGTGAGAAGGCCGGTCACAGCGTAGAACAAGGGCGGGTAGGCGCCGACGAAATTGCCCCTGTCGCTCACCACGAGCTCGTCGATCGACCACGACCAGTCGACGCCCTGGCAGTTCGCACTGCGGGTCGGGTCGTAGGCGAAGCACTCGATGTCGTCGAGAGCGGCCGGCACCTCGCGCTCTTGGGGCGAGTCGGTCGGCGCGCACGTCTGCTCGGCGGTGGGACCCGCGCACCACGAGCTCACGAGGTGGTAGTCATCATCCGGTCCAGCACCGATCGGCGACGCGAAGCTCCACGCCGTGAGGGTGAGCAGGATGAGGACAGGCGCCCACGCGATGAGCGGACGTCGACGGAGTCGCGCGATCACTGCCTGCCTTCGGGGTCAGCGGAATCCTCCGGCTCATCATCGAACGACATCAGTTTGACGTACTCGGCCACCATCGGCACGGTGCGCCGCACCGTCGGGAAATCGCCCTCGGCGACGAGTCGGCCGCCCTCGATGACCGCGACGGTGTCCGCCCGCTGCACGGTGCTGAGGCGGTGGGCGATGACGATGATCGTGAGCTCGCCGCTCAGCGCGCGCAGGGTCTGGCTGACGATCGCCTCGGTGGCGGCATCCAGCCCGCTGGTGGCCTCGTCGAGCACGAGCAGCTTCGGTGAGACGTAGAGCGCGCGAGCGAGGCCGATGCGCTGCACCTGCCCGCCGCTGAACGCGTCGGACTGCTTGCCCACCGGGGTGTCGATGCCCTGCGGCAGGGCGTCGATGGCATCGAGAAGCTGCGCCTGACCCAGCACCGCGCGCACGCGGTCGCGATCGATCTCGGAGGGCGGGATGCCCAACGCCACATTCTCGGCGACCGTGCCGCTCACGAGACCCGGTTTCTGCGGTACGTACGAGACGAGACCCGGCGCCGCGGCACGCAGGGCGCGGGGATCGAGGCCTCCGATCTCGATCACGCCCGCATCGGGTGACCCCAGACCGAGGATGAGCTCGACGAGCGTCGTCTTACCCGCACCCGACGGCCCGATGATGGCCGCGAAGCTGCCGGGCGGGATGCTCACGCTCACGTCGCTCAGAACAGGCGACTCGGTACCCGGGTACCGGTAGCTCACGCCCCGGACGTCGACCCCCAGCGGCGTGAGCGCAGTCGGGAGCGCAGCGTCGGCCGGCACACCTCGTGCCGGAGACGGCGGGGTGCTGCCCAGCTCGCGTAGGAGCGAGCGCGCTGACGATGACTGCTCGGTGTTCACCTTGAGCGCGGCGACCGCGGTCTGCAGGGGCAGGATCGCACCCATGATGCGCACGGCACCGGCGAGGAAGACGCCGAGCGTCGCCAGGCCGCTCGCCAGCTGGCCGCTGAGGAGCTGCTGCCCGACGAAGACGACCACCCCGAGGATCAGCGCGGTCTCGACCACATAGCGCGGCATGCCGCCGAGGAAAGCGAGCGTGGCGCCGGAGCGCGCGGCGCGACGCCGTGAATGGTGGATGCGGTCGAGGAACATCCCGCTCCGACCGAGCACCGTGAGCTCTCGGAAGGTGTCGAGCGTGTCGCCAAGCGCGCCGAGCGTGAGCGTGGTCCCCTCGGCGGCGTCCTCTCCTGCGCGCTTGAGCACGCGCGCGATACCCGCCTGCATCCCGACGACGATGAGCCCGAAGTAGCCCAGTGCGAACACGGCGACCACGGGATCGACGACGAAGAACGCCACGGCGACGATGAGAAGCAGGAAGCCCTCGACGACGATCGCCGCCACGTTGTTGAGAAGCCCCGTGAACGTCCACTTGATCGACTCCGTGAGGGCGAACTGCAGCTCGTTGCGCGAGAATCGCCGCACATGGGCAAGGGAGCCCGTGAGCAGGTGCGCGGCCAGCGCATCGGCATTGCGCGACTCGACGCGGGCGACGAAAGCGGTGAGCGCGCGCGACAGAGCGATGGCGATGCCGGCCTTCACGACGAACACGCCGAGCACGAACAGCACCAGCAGCAGCAGCCCCTGGCCGTCGAGAACCGGGAGCTCGACGCCGAACACGACCGCGCCACCGCCGCTGTCGGCGAACTGGGTCGCGCCGAGAGCTGCGACCACGCCGACCAGCAGGATGCCGAACACATCGAGGAACCCCACGACAGCACGTGCGCCGACGAGTGCCCAGTAGCTGAATCGCTCGCGCGGGGTCAGCAGGGCGAGGGCGTCACGGGCGGCAGAGAGCACCGGTTCAGCGTACCGGGGCGTGGCGGGCCGCCTCCGCCTCGGGTGCAGTCAGCGCGGCAGCCTGAGAAGCGTGATTCACCAGCACGGTGACGAGCATGCAGAACGCGAGCGATCCGATCAGCCACACCGCGTTAGGGCTCACCGGTGAGCCGACCCACCACCACTCGATCCCCTCGTCGAGGTTCGGGCCCGACTCATCGATTCCCGTCACGTACCTGCGGAGATTCAGGTGGAGCGCGACGAAGTACGCCGACGAGAGCGCGACGATCACGACGAAGCGCTGCACGCGCGACAGCACGAGAGGCCGCCCGGTCGGCACCATCGTGAGAAGAGCGACGAGCAGAGCGACCAGCGGCAGCAGGTACCGAGGCTGCAGCTGCTCCCCGATCGCGTCGCCCCCAGCCTGCAGGACGGCTGTCGGCAGCACGACGAGCACGAGCACCACACCCGCGATCATGAGCGCGCGTCTCACACTGACACGAGCGAGGCCCGCCGCGCCAACTAGCACGAGTGCCGCGACGGTCGCCGTAGGCACGAGTGCGGGCATGGAGGTGTCGAGCCATCCGAGTCCCCATCGATCGCCGAACACGCCCGTCCAGAGCCTGGTGACGTTGAGCAGGTTGGAGGCGAGCAGCCCGAACCCCGTGAGCGGCACCTCGTCGGTCTGCGCGCCGCCCTCGCCGACAGGCGTGCGATCGATGGCCGACCCCCGCACCGGGTCATCGAACGACTCGCCGGTGAAGCCGCTCGCTCCGCCGCGCGCCAGATAGGCGCCCGCGAAGAGCGCCAGGGCGACGATCGTCGTCGCCACCGGAAGAATCGAGCGGATCGCGAACTGTCGTGTGCGTGTGAAGGCCATGACGACGATGGCGCCGATGGCGATGCAGACGAAGATCGCCGCGTCGGAGCGCGCCCCGGCCGCCATGAGCGCCGCGACGACGAAGAGCGCACCCAGGCCGATCCTGCGCCTCCCCTCGCTCTCGTAGTACCCCATGAGCGCGACGGGGGCAGCGCCCACCCCGATCCACGCCCACAGGCTCGGGTTGTTCGAGCCGAAGAGGAAGAGCCCGAGCGGCACCGCCGTGAGCAGGAACACCCACGAGAGAGTCGGACGACGTTGAGCGGGCAGCAGGACGAACAGGCTGACGACGACACCCAGGAAGAGGACCACAGAGAGGACGCGCATCGCGAGCGCCGACGCCTGCGGGTCGTCGCCCGTCAGCACGCCCATCACCGCGTAGTAGATCGGCGGATACGTGCCCGCGACGTTGGAGCGGCCCGTCTGGACGAGCGACTCCATCGACCACGGCGGGGCCTCGCGCTGACAGGCGGCGCTCTCCGCCGGGTCGAATGCGAAGCAGGCCACCTCGACGAGTGCCTGTGGTGCGAGTATGCCTTCACCCTCTCCGAGAACCTCGCATGTCTCGTCGGCGGTCGGCCCGGCGCACCACGAGCTGACCAGGTGGAAGTCGTCGTCGGGGCCGGCGCCGATGGGCGACGCGAGGACCCAGGCCATGAGAGCGATGACGGCCAGCGCCGGCGCGAAGAGCAGGCCGCGCAGGCGACGTACCAGAGCGATCATGACGGCAGGACCCCGAGCCAGAATTCAGTGACGAACGACTGCACACGTGTGACGAGAACCCGGAGAATCTACCGCACTATCCAGGGCGCCCAGGCCCGGCAATCCCATCGGGGCATCCCCGTCGGGCGATCCAGTGAGCGGCTCGACTCCGTGTCAGCGCCCAAGTCGGCGACGTACCCGCGACGTGACTCCCACGAGCCCTTCCGCGCGGAAGTGGTGCCACGCCATGCGAACGGCGTGCCCGATACCGGCGGCCCGGCGGGCCGTCGCACCCACTCCCATCCGATCGCGGCGGGCCATCGCGTCAGCAGCGCGTCGAGGGTCGGCGACAGCGTCGAGCACCGGCTGAAGCACGACCCCCCAGGCGAAGCGCTGACGCACTCGCGCGACGTTGGCCCGCCACTCGTCGACCTCGGGCGAGGAGGCGAGCACACGCACGAGAGCGTCAGCCAGGGCATTCGCATCGTTCGCGGGAACCACGATGCCGAGCCCCTCGCCCGCGACGATCTCGGCGAAGCCGTCTCCCTCGGTCACCACCATGGGCAGACCCGCCCACAGGTAGTCGAGGATCCTCGTGCGGAATGAGAACGTCGTCTCGACATGAACATGGTGGGTGCTGACCCCCGCATCGGCCTCGACCAGGTAGGCGCCACGACGGTCATAGGGCACCCAGGTGTCGTTGAAGACCACCTCGCGCCCCTCGACTCCCAGCGTCGTCGCGAGATCGAACGCCTCACGCACGATGCCCATCTCATCGACGCCCGGATGCCGAGTGCCCAGGAAGAGCAGACGGATGCGCGGCTCGCGCTCGCGGGCCGCCGCCACTGCGCGAATCAGCGTCAGAGGGTCGAACCAGCTGTACACGCCGCCGCCCCAGATGAGCACCTTGGCGTCGCCTTCGATGCCGGGCACGACACCGCGCATGCCCTGGCCCGGGTCAGCGAGCGGAGGAGCCGGGTCGAGGCCGAAGGGCACCACGGCGAGCAGACCTCTGAGGTCGGGATCAGCGGCATAGGTCGCGGGGTTCAGTCTGCCCAGTCCGGCCAGCTGGCCGAGATAGAACAGCCGCTGCCGCTCGCTCGCGCACAGCACCAGGTCTGCCCGTCTGAGCTGGTCGTTGAGTGCGTCGCGCGCCGTCGAGACCCGAAGTTCCCACGTCGAAGGCGGCAGCTCGCGGCCCTGCTCGAGCATCTCGAGGTGCATCGGATCATAGGCGTCGACGATCAGCATGCGGTCGGTGCGCGCGATGGTGCGGAACTGGGTGGTCGCATATCCCTGGAAGAGCACCACGTCGGCCCAGCGCTCATGCTCGGCGATGCCCCGCTCGTCGCCCGGCGACACGTGGACCATCGGGAAGGGAGGTGCAGGATGCTCGGCGCGCGTCGTCGAGATCAGCCGAACCTCGTGCCCCGCGTCCTGCAGCGTAAGCCCGATGTTGAGCGCCCGAATGGCCGGGCCCGCCATGGCCGCCGCCAACGGGTCACCCGTGATGATGAGCACGCGGGTCATGCGGCCTCCTCGTCGGCCGGGCTCAGAGCGCCAGAAGGCGCGTCAGGTACGTTCCGTAGCCGCTCTTGGTGAGAGGAGCGGCCAGCGCGGAGAGCTGAGCGTCATCGATCCAGCCGGCGCGCCAGGCGATCTCCTCGATGCACCCGATCTTGTACCCCTGGCGGTCTTCGATGACCCTGACGTACTCACTGGCCTGCATCATCGACTCGAACGTGCCGGTGTCGAGCCACGCCGTGCCGCGATCGAGCTCGTGCACCTGCAGTCGACCGGAGCGCAGATAGTGGTCGTTGACGCTCGAGATCTCTAGCTCGCCGCGCGCGCTGGGAACGATCGACTTGGCGATCTCGATCACGGCGTTGTCGTAGAAGTAGAGTCCGGGCACCGCGAAGCTGCTCTTCGGCTTCGCGGGCTTCTCCTCGATCGCGACTGCGCGACCGTCGGCGTCGAACTCAACCACCCCGTACGCCTCGGGGTTCGAGACCTGGTAGGCGAAGATGAGTCCGCCGTCGACATCGGTGTACTGACGCAGCGACGACCCGAGACCGCTGCCGTGGAAGATGTTGTCGCCGAGCACGAGGGCGACGCTGTCGTCGCCGATGAACTGCTCGCCGATGAGGAAGGCCTGCGCGAGGCCGTCTGGGCTCGGCTGGATGGCGTACTCGAGGCGGATGCCGAGGTCGCTCCCGTCGCCCAGCAGCGACCGGAACTGCTCGTTGTACTCGGGCGTCGTGATGATGAGGATCTCGCGAATGCCCGCCATCATGAGGGTCGACAGCGGGTAATAGATCATCGGCTTGTCGTAGATGGGCATGAGCTGCTTCGAGATGCCCTTGGTGATGGGCCACAGCCGTGTTCCCGATCCTCCGGCGAGGATGATTCCCTTCACTGCGTTCCCTTCTCGCCCCGCAGGCAGCTGCCATCGGGGACCGGCCGAGTCTAGCAACGGCCCTCCCCCGTAGAATCGGGCGGTGAAGATCATCGTCACCGGCGGCGCCGGATTCATCGGCAGCAACTTCGTCCACTACGCGGTGGAGCGCACCGACCACACGATCACGGTGCTCGACAAGCTCACCTACGCGGGCAACCGCGCGTCGCTCGCGGGGCTCCCGGAGGACCGCGTGCGGTTCGTGCAGGGCGACATCTGCGACGCCGCGCTCGTCGACGAGCTCGTCTCCACCCACGACGCCGTCGTGCACTACGCCGCCGAGAGCCACAACGATAACTCCCTCGACGACCCGCGGCCGTTCCTCGACACGAACGTCATCGGCACCTTCACGCTGCTCGAGGCCGTTCGCCGGCACGGCGTCCGGTTCCACCACATCTCCACAGACGAGGTCTACGGCGACCTCGAGCTCGACGACCCGGCGCGGTTCACCGAGTCGACGCCGTACAACCCCTCGAGCCCCTACTCGTCGACGAAGGCCGGCAGCGACCTCCTCGTCCGCGCGTGGGTCCGCTCCTTCGGCGTGCAGGCCACGATCTCCAACTGCTCGAACAACTACGGCCCCTACCAGCACGTCGAGAAGTTCATCCCCCGCCAGATCACGAACGTGCTGCGCGGCGAGCGACCCAAGCTGTACGGGAAGGGCGAGAACGTCCGCGACTGGATCCACGCGAACGACCACTCCTCGGCCGTCATGACGATCCTCGACGGGGGCGTCATCGGCGAGACGTACCTGATCGGCGCCGACGGCGAGAAGAGCAACAAGCAGGTCGTCGAGCTCATCCTCACGCACCTCGGTCAGCCGGCCGACGCTTACGATCACGTCACCGACCGGCCCGGGCACGACCTGCGCTACGCGATCGACTCGAGCAAGCTGCGCACCGAGCTCGGCTGGGCGCCGCAGTACTCCGACTTCGAGGCGGGGCTCGAGGCGACGATCGCCTGGTACCGCGACAACGAGGCCTGGTGGGCGCCGCAGAAGGACGCGACCGAGGCCCGTTACCTCGCCCAGGGCCAGTGACGGTGACGCGCTACCTCATCACGGGCGCCGGCGGGATGCTCGGCCGCGACCTGCAGACCGCCCTCGGCGGGCGCGCCGTCACCGCCGCCGCGCGGCGCGATCTCGACATCGCCGACGCCGACGCGGCCCGCGATGCGGTGCGCGGGCACGACGTCGTCATCAACGCAGCGGCCTACACGAAGGTCGACCACGCCGAGTCGCACGAGGATGACGCGTTCCGCGTGAACGCGGTCGGTGCCGAGAATCTCGCCCGTGCAGCGTCAGAGCATGGCGCAGTGCTCGTCCAGCTCTCGACCGACTACGTCTTCGACGGCACCGCGACTTCGCCGTACGCGGAGGACGCGCAGCTCGCCCCGGTGTCGGCGTACGGCCGAACGAAGGCCGAGGGCGAGCGCCGGGCACTGGCCGCGCATCCCGACGGCACGATCATCGTGCGCACAGCCTGGCTGTACGGGCAGCACGGGCCGAACTTCGCCGCGACGATGCTCGCGCTCGCCGCGCAGCGCGAGACCCTGACCGTGGTCGACGATCAGCGCGGCCAGCCGACCTGGACCCATGATCTCGCGACGCAGATCGTGGCACTGCTCGACTCGGGCGCGCGTCGCGGCGTGTTCCACGGCACGTCGTCGGGCGAGACGACCTGGTTCGGCTTCGCCCGTGCGATCTTCGAGGTGGCCGGGCTCGACCCCGAGCGCGTGCGGCCCACCGACTCGACGACCTTCGTCCGCCCCGCCCCGCGCCCCGCCTACTCGGTGCTCGGCCACGACGCCTGGGCGCCCGTCGGCCTCGAGCCGATCCGCGATTGGCGGTCGGCGCTCTCCGTGGCCTGGCGCTCGGGCGCTATCGCTCGCGCCTCCGCGTAGCCGGCTGCACGAGGTCTCGCGCGACATCGATCACGCCGCGGCTGTACCGGGAGTAGCGTCCCGCGATCACGCCGACGAGGATGCCGGGAAGCCGCAGCGGCTGCGCCCGCGGCATCGATGCGCGCGACTGCTCGTGGACGAGTTTCTCGCGCGCGAGCCGCAGGGCGTCGGCCTGCTCGGGCCGCTGCTCGAGCCGCTCCACGAGCGCACCGGCGCGCGCCACGAGGCGGGCCGCGCGCTCGTCTCGGGGTTCGCGCAGTCGCTCCCAGCGACGAGCCCACGTGACCTCGCTCGCACCGATGACGTTCGCACCGTGCTGCCGGTAGTCCAGCCAGGGCTCCGGAACGAGCCGCAGCCCGCCCTCGACGGCGGCCATGATCGCGAGCCACTCGTCATGGACCCACGACTCGGGGTACGGCATCGACCGCTCGGCGAAGTCCCGTCGCAGCAGCACCGTGGCGCCGGTCACGAGGTTGCGCCGGATGAGCACCTCGAGAGCGGCACCCCGCTCGAGAAGGCCGATCTCGCGCGGGCTGGCCTCGAGAGTCGAGAGCAGGCGCATGCCCGAGTCGAGGCCGCCGGCATCGACGAGCCGGGCATCCGTGTGCACGAGCACGACGCCGGGGTCCGCGAAGAGCGGAAGGAGGCGCGCGAGGCGACCCGCCGGCCATACGTCGTCCTGGTCGCTGAGCGCGACGACGTCGCCCGAGCACGCGGCGATCGTCTGCTCGAAGTTCCGCGTGACGCCGAGGGGCGCGGTGCGCTCAATGACGATGAGGGCGATCTCCGACTCCGGGTGCTCGGCCCGATGTCGCGCGACCGCGGCGCGGACAACGTCGACCGTGCCGTCCGTCGATGCGTCATCGCCGACCACCAGTTCCGCGGGCGCTGGCACCTGCTCCAGGATGCTCCGCACCTGCTCACTCACGAAGGGCGCCCCGTTGTGGGTGCAGAGGGCGACCGACACCGTGGGCGGGGCGTCGGTCGACGGCGGGTCGGTCGGCATGCCCCCAGCCTAGAAGCGCGCCAGTACGATGACATCACCATGACGACGGATGCGAGCGACACCGCCGAGCGCGTGGGCGTCGTGACGGTGGCCTACCGCTCCGAGGGCGTGCTGCCGGGTCTGCTCGCCTCGCTCCCCGGCGCGATCTCCGAGCCCTACGCGACCGTCATCGCCGACAACCTCCCCTCGGAGGGGGAGGCCCGCGCGCTCGCCGAGAGTCACGGTGCGACCTACATCCCGCTGGCGCACAACCCCGGCTACGGGGGCGCCGTGAACGCCGCGGTGTCGGCACTGCCCTCGAGCGTCGAGTGGATCGTCGTGACGAACCCCGATGTCGAGTTCCGCGCCGGCTCCATCGATGCGCTCCTCGCCACGGGCGATGCCGACGAGCGCATCGGCGCCGTCGGGCCCGCCGTCGAGAACGCCGACGGCACGGTGTACCCCTCGGCGCGGGCGATCCCCTCGCTCCGCACGGGCATCGGCCATGCGCTCTTCGCCAACATCTGGAAGTCCAATCCATGGACGGCCGCGTACCGGGACGGCGCCACGGCCTCCGGCGATCGGCGCGACGTCGGCTGGCTCTCCGGATCGTGCCTCATCGTCCGCCGCTCGGCGTTCGAGCGCATCGGCGGGTTCGACGAGGGCTACTTCATGTACTTCGAGGACGTCGATCTCGGCCACCGACTGGGCCGGGCCGGGTTCCGCAGCGTCTACGAGCCGGCCGCGCGAGCCCTGCACACGGGCGCCCACTCGACCGGCGCGGAGTCGGCGCGGATGGTGCGCGCGCACCACGACAGCGCGAAGAGGTTCCTGCGCGGCAAGTACCGGGCCTGGTACCTCTGGCCCGTCCGCGCGGTCCTCACCGCGGGACTCTCGCTGCGCTCGGCGGTCATGACCCGCACGATCGGCCGCCAGGACTAGCGCTCGGCGCTCCAGCGCTCGTCGAGCGCTCGGCCGTAGGCGCTCGAGGCCTCCCACGTCGGAAGCAGGCCCGACGCCCGCGCCTCGAGGAGCGTCGGCGCCTCCAGATCCTTCGGCGAGAGCAGCGGCTCGCCCGCCTCGGCCGGGAACTCGAGCGCGACCGTCTCGTCGAGCGGCGTGATGCCGTGCTCCGCGGAGGGGTTGAACACCTCGCTCACGAGATAGGTGACGGTGGAGCCGTCCTCGAGCGAGACGAAGGCGTGCCCGAGCCCCTCCCCGACGTAGACCGCTCGACGATCCACCGCGTCGAGGCGCACCGCCTCCCAGCGGCCGAAGGTCGGCGATCCGACCCGGATGTCGACCACGTAGTCGATCACGGCGCCCGCGGTGACGGTCACGTACTTGGCCTGGCTGGGCGGCACGTCGGCGAAGTGGATGCCCCGCACGACGCCGCGCCGGGAGACCGAGCCGTTGCCCTGCCGGAGGTCGAGGGGGTGCCCGACCGCCTCGGCGAGGGCGTCGAACCGGTACCACTCCCAGAACACGCCCCGGTCATCCGGGAACTGACGGGGAGTGACCTCGAAAGCGCCGGCGATGGACAGCTCTCGAATCTGCATGAGGTCGAGTCTAGATCGCCGCCCCGGGCGCCCTCCCGGCCGCGAGCCGCGCCGTGATGGCCCCCGTTCGGGGGTGGCCCCCTCGCGCTGGTAGGGTCAGCGCGGGGCCGGCCCAGCCCCATCGCAGAGGAGGTGCGCGCGTGTCCACGACGACGCTTCGCGTCATCCTCGACCAGGTCGGGTCGGAATCGCCCTCCGGCATCGGACGCTACGCACTGGAGCTCACGAGGCAACTGATCGCCACTGCTCCGCGAGGCTGCGACGTCATGGGGATCGTTCCCTCCTCGCCCGCGAGCGAGTACGACCGGATCGACCGCGAGCTCCCCGGCCTCTCGGCGGTCTTCAAGAGCGCCCTCGACCGCAGGCAGCTCCGCGCAGCGTGGCAGCACGGCTTCACGCGCCTTCCGGGAACCGGGATGATCCATGCGCCGAGCCTCTTCGCGCCCCTCTACCGACACGACCGCGCTGAGACCCCGGGCGAGCAGATCGTCGTCACGATGCACGACGCGGTGGCGTGGACGCACCCCGAGACCCTCCCCTCGTCGGCGGTCGCCTGGAGTCGGGCGATGGCGAAACGGGCGCAGAGGCACGCCGACGCGGTGGTGGTGCCGACGCACGCGGTGGGCGAGCAGCTGGATGAGGCGCTCGGGTTGGGCGACCGCATCCGGGTGATCGGCGGCGCGGTCAGCAGCGCGCTGGCCGTTCCGTCCGATGCCGCGGCGCGCGCGGCGCGGCTGGAGCTCCCGGATCAGTACCTTCTCGCGGTGGGACCGTTCGAGGCGAGGAAGGGCATCGCGGAGCTGCTGTGGGCGCTCGCCGACACTCAGGCTCCCCAGGCGCCCATCGTGCTCGCGGGGCCGACGAGCGGCGCCGATGTCGACCTCGACGGCATCCGGAAGGATGCGCGTCTGTCGCCGGAACGGGTGGTGACGCTCGGGTCGCTCGACGACGCCGACCTCGCGACCGTATACGAGCGCGCCACTGCGGTCGTGGTCCCGAGCCTCGCGGAGGGCTTCGCGCTGCCCGTGCTCGAGGCGATGAGTCTCGGTACGCCCGTCATTCACTCGGACGCCCCAGCGCTCGTCGAGCTCGCCGCCGATGCGGGCCTCGTCGTCTCCCGTGACGACTACGCGGGGTACCCCCGACGGCTCGCCGAGGCGATGCGTCGCGTGCTCGAGGAGCCGGGGCTCGCCGCCGAGCTGCGGGTTCGAGGCCACGACAGGGCCAGGGCCTTCAGTTGGCGCGACTCCGCCGAGAAGACGTGGCAGCTGCACGCGGACCTCTGACAGGGGGTCGCGCGCTCACTCCGCGGGCGGCGCGACCGCCTCGGCCACGAGCGAGCGCGTGAGCTCGTAGTCGGGCTCGACGTTGTCGATCGTCGGCGGCGTCAGCTCGACGTCGACGATCGGCAGCTCGCGCGCCTTCACCGCCAGGTCGCTCAGTACGCCGAGCATCGACTGCGGGATGTTCGTGCGCACGACCTGCGTGCCAGCTTCCGCGATCGCCTGGAACCGCGTGAGCACCGTCGCGGGCTCGACCTGGCGCAGGATCGCCTCCTGGATCTGCCGCTGGTGGGCCATGCGGTCGAAGTCCGTGAGGTTGTAGCGGTTGCGCGCGTACCAGAGCGCCGTCTCGCCGTCCATGCGCTGCTCGCCCGCCTCGATGCGCCCGACCACCGGCCCGCCGTTGATGCCGAGATCCATCGCCTGAGCGTCGACCACGACGCCGCCGAGCGCGTCGATGAGCTGCGCGAAGCCCTCCATGTCGATGAGCACGGTGTACTGCACCTCAAGCCCCGTGACGCCCTCGACCGCGTCCTTCATGGCCTCGATGCCGGGCGTGCTGCCGTCGCGCTCGGCGCGCGGGTACAGCTCGGGGTGCTCCTCCGCCCAGGGGTAGAGGTAGCTGATGAGGCAGTCGTCGCCGCAGTCGAATCCGTTCGGCCACTCATCCCAGAGCGGCGAGTCCTCGGCGAACGGCGCGTTGTAGAGGTTGCGCGGGATGCCCACCATGGTGACCTCGCCCGTGCCGGCGTCAACGCTCGCGAGGCTGATCGAGTCGGGCCGCAGCCCGATGCGGTCGGGCCCCGCGTCGCCGCCGAGCAGGAGGATGTTGTAGCGCCCGTCGATCGGCGGCTCGATGAAGCCGCCGGCGAAGACGCTGCCGAGGGTGTCGCGGCCGATGCCGGTCGCCCACGCGGCCCAGGCCGAGCCACCGACCGTCAGCACGAGCGACAGCGCGACGAAGCCGGCGAGCGGCGCACGAGCGCGGGGCGTCGCCCGCACGATGCGCGCGAGGGAGAGCGCGTTGATCGTCGTCGCGAGCCACAGCACCGCGTAGAAGACGAGCCCGAGCTGGGCCACCCACAACGTGACGACGTTCGTCGCGATCGTGAGCGCCACGGGACGCGCGAGCAGGAACAGCAGCAGGCCGCCGAGCACGACGCCCCACAGCACGAACGTCGCACCGACCGCGAAGCGCCCCCACTTCCTGTCGCCGGCGAGCAGCTGCGCCGACCCGGGGACGAGCAGGTTGAGCCCCAGCAGCCACCACGCGCGCTTCGCCATGAGTTCCGGCTGACGCGTGTCGGGGTGCCGCAGCGGCGAGGTGAGGCTCACCGCTCGCGGGAGGCGACCGCGGTCTTGAGCGCCTCGTTCTTGGCGGCGACGGCCTGCTCGAGGCCGGCGGCGAAGGCGACCAGCTTCTCGGCGACCACGGCATCCGTCGCCCCGATCATGCGCGCGGCGAGGATGCCGGCGTTGCGCGCACCGCCGATCGACACGGTCGCGACGGGGATGCCCGCGGGCATCTGCACGATGCTCAGCAGCGAGTCCATGCCGTCGAGGTACGCGAGCGGCACGGGCACGCCGATCACGGGCAGCGTCGTCACGGAGGCGATCATGCCCGGCAGGTGGGCTGCGCCGCCGGCGCCGGCGATGATGGCGCGGATGCCCCTGCCGGCGGCCGCGCGACCGTACGCGATCATCGCGTCCGGGGTGCGGTGGGCGCTCAGCACCTCGACCTCGCAGGCGATGCCGAACTCGTCGAGCGCAGCGACGGCGTGCTGCATGACCGACCAGTCGGAGTCGGAGCCCATGACGACGGCGATGAGGGGGGCGGACACGTCGTTCATGCTAGGCCTCAGGCGTCGAAGTGGGCGGCCGCGGCGCGCGCCCGGTAGGCGACGTCGTCGAGGTCGTCGCCGATCGCCGTGACGTGGCCTGCCTTGCGGCCCGCGCGCGGGCCCTTCCCGTAGGCGTGCACCTTGGCGGCCGGCTGGTGCCCGAGCGCCGCGGCGATGCGGTCGTCGGGGAGGGAGCCGAAGACGTTGATCATGACGCTCCACTCGGCGAGGGCATCCGTCGCCCCCAGCGGCCAGTCGAGCACGGCGCGCAGGTGTTGCTCGAACTGGCTCGTGACCGAGCCGTCGATCGAGAAGTGGCCGGAGTTGTGGGGCCGCATCGCGAGCTCATTGACGAGCACGCGGCCGTCGGCGGCGTGAAAGAGCTCGACCGCGAGCACGCCCGTGACGCCGAGCCCGTTCGCGACGGTCGTGGCGATCTCGGCCGCGGCGCGCTCGGCGGCGTCGCCGACGTGAGGGGCGGGGGCGATAACCTCGGCGCAGACTCCCCCGCGCTGCACGGTCTCGACGAGCGGCCACAGGCGCACCTCGCCGCTCGGGCGGCGCGCGGCGAGCTGGGCGAGCTCGCGCTGGAAGACCACGAGCTCCTCGACCAGCACCGGGCCGGCCTCGAGCCAGTCGTCGGCGCCGTGCGCGTCGTCGACGATGCGCACGCCCTTGCCGTCGTAGCCGCCGCGCGGGGTCTTCACGATCGCGCGGCCGCCGTGGTCGGCGAGGAAGCCCGCGAGCTCGTCGGCGCTCTCGACCCGCGCCCAGTCGGGCATCGGCACGCCGAGTTCGCCGAGCCGCTCGCGCATGAGGAGCTTGTCCTGCGCGTAGAGAAGCGCGTCGGGGCCGGGTCGGACGGCGGCTCCGGCGGCGGCGAGCGCCCTGAGCACCTCCTGCGGCACGTGCTCGTGATCGAAGGTGATGACGTCGCAGTCGCGCGCGAAGTCGAGCACCGTGGGGGCATCCCGGTAGTCGCCGACGGCCGTCGCGGCGAGGCGCGCCGAGGCGTCCTCGGCCTCGGCGAGCACGCGGATCTCGATGCCGAGCGCGACCGCTGCAGGCACCATCATGCGTGCGAGCTGGCCACCTCCGATGACGCCGACGACGGGCATGCGGGCTCTCCTCTAGATTGGGGGCTTCGTCTTCCATTGTGGTGCACCCCGGAGGCCCCATGCCCCACCTGCTCGCCCAGTTCGCCCGCTTCGGCGCGGTCGGGCTCGTCGGGCTCGTGGTCGACGTCGCGCTGTTCAACGTGCTGCGGGTGACGGTGCTCTCGCCCGAGGTGCTCGAGTCGGGCCCGATCATCGCCAAGGTCGTCTCGACGTCGGTCGCGATCGCCGTGAACTGGGTCGGCAGCCGCTACTGGAGCTTCCGCCTCCGGCGACGTCGCCCGCCGGCTCGCGAGGCGGTCGAGTTCGCGACCGTCAGCCTCGGCGGCATGCTCATCGCCGTCGGCTGCCTCGCGTTCTCGCGCGAGGTGCTCGGCTTCACGAGCCTGCTCGCCGACAACATCGCCTCCAACGTCGTGGGGCTCGGCCTGGGCAGCCTGTTCCGGTTCGCGCTGTACCGCTGGTGGGTGTTCCACCCCAGGCGGGATGCCCCCGCCGAGCAGCTCGTCGGCTGAGGTCAGCCCGCCAGCCGCGTGGCGCCGGTCTGGCGCCGAGCATCCGCGACCGATGACCGGCTGTGCTCCATGAGGTCGGTGAGCGCCTCCTGCACGAGGGCCGCCCGCGGCAGGTCGCGCAGCACGACGGGGCGGTCGAGGCCGGTGTTGAGCAGGATGTCGCCCGAGCGGAACAGCCGCTGCAGCCCCGACTGCCGCAGCGCGACGTCGTAGCTGCGGCTGTGCAGCACCTCCTGCCGGGTGCGCACGACGAGCCCGTGACGGATCACGATGCGCCGCGTCGTGATGAGCACGTGGCTGGCGAGCCAGCGCACGTACGGCGCGAGCACGAGCAGCAGCAGCGCGAGGGCGCCAGCGGCGACGACGAGGATGCGCAGCCAGAGCTCGTCGAGCACCGTGGCGCCGTAGACGACCGCACCCGACACCGCGAGCAGCACGACCACGGGCAGCACGAGCGCCCGCGCGTGGGCGCGCAGCAGCACGATCACGCGCTCCGGATCGGGCTGCTCGCCGGTCATGCCCTATTCATAGCGCAGGTGGGTCACGTCGCCGGCCGACACGGCGACGAGGCTCGAGGAGGGCTCAGCGGGGCGGACGAGCAGCCGGCCGTCGTCGTCGAGCGCCTCGGCGGTGCCGCGCAGCGGCCGCAGCCCGGGCTGGTCGACCCGCACCGCGCGGCCGAGGGTCGCGAGCACGGGCTCGACGAGGGAGCGGAGGGCCGCCGCGGTCGGAGCGGCGCGCCACTGCGCCACGAGGTCGAAGGTCTCGCGCAGGAAGGCGGCGAGGGCGCGATCGGTGAGCGCAGCATCCGCCGCACCGTCGTCGTCGGAGGGGGCCGCGGCGGTCGCCGCGACGCCCTCGAGGGCGAGCGAGGTCGCGGTCGGCACGGGCAGCTGATCCTCGCGCAGGGTGAGGTTGAGGCCCGCGCCGATGACGACGCCGTGCGGGGTCAGCTCGGTGAGCACGCCGCTGAGTTTGCGCCCGTGCACGAGCACGTCGTTGGGCCACTTCAGGCCCGCACCGGCCACGCCGAGCTCGCGCACCGCCCGCGTCATCGCGACGCCCGCGAGCAGCGGCAGCCAGCCGAGCCGCTGCGGGTCGAGGGCGGCCGGGTCGAGGCGCACGAAGATCGAGACGGCGAGGGATGCGCCGGCAGGAGCGCTCCAGACGCGGTCGAGGCGGCCGCGTCCGGCCGTCTGGTCGGCCGTGGCGAGCACCGCGAGGTCGGGCAGGTCGGCGGCCCGGCGCACGAGATCGGTGTTGGTCGAGGGGCAGGAGTCGCGCCACTCGAGCTGCGGTGCCACGGCGCGGGCCAGGGGATGCTCCATGCCTCGAGGGTACGGCGCGGTGGTACCGTGGCCGAGCGTCCGCGACCGCTCCCGCCACCCCTGGAGGTCACGCATGACAGCCGCCCCCACCACCGCGCCCCGCGAGGCCTTCACCGGTCAGGTCGGGTTCATCCTCGCCGCGATCGGATCGGCCGTCGGCCTCGGCAACATCTGGCGCTTCCCCGGCGTCGCCTACGAGAACGGGGGCGGCGCGTTCCTCATCCCCTACGTGGTGGCGCTGCTGACGGCGGGCATCCCGATCCTCTTCCTCGACTACGCGATCGGCCACCGGTTCCGCGGCGCCGCGCCGACGGCCCTGCGGCGGCTCGGCGGTGCGCGCGCGGGCAGGCTGCTCGAGGGGCTCGGCTGGTTCCAGGTCGCGATCGCCTTCGTGATCGGGCTGTACTACACGGTCGTCATCGCGTGGGCGCTCAGCTACTTCGTGTTCTCGTTCGACATCCGCTGGGGGGATGACCCGGCCGGCTTCTTCACCGGCGAGTACCTGCGCGTCTCCGACCCGGGGCTCAGCCTCGACTTCGTACCGGGTGTGCTGCTGCCGCTCGTGCTGGTGTGGATCGCCACGATCGCGGTGCTCGGCCTCGGCGTCGCCAAGGGCATCCAGCGGGCGAACGTCATCTTCCTGCCGCTGCTGCTCGTGGGGTTCCTCGCGCTCGTGGTGCGCGCCCTCTTCCTCGACGGCTCGGCCGCGGGTCTGAACGCGCTCTTCACCCCCGACTTCGCCGCCCTCGCGAACCCCGACGTCTGGATCGCCGCCTACAGCCAGATCTTCTTCTCGCTGTCGATCGCGTTCGGCATCATGATCACCTACTCGTCGTACCGGCGACGCCGCTCGAACCTCACCGCACCGGCGCTCGTCGTGGCGTTCGCCAACTCGTCGTTCGAGATCCTCGCCGGCATCGGCGTCTTCGCGACGCTCGGCTTCTTCGCGGTGCAGCAGGGCGTCGCCGTCGGCGAGCTCGAGGGGCTCACGGGCGTCGGGTTGTCGTTCATCACCTTCCCCGCGATCGTCGCCGAGATGCCGGGCGGGCCGATCTTCGGCGCGCTCTTCTTCGGCTCGCTCGTCATGGCCGGCTTCACCTCGCTGCTGTCGGTGCTGCAGGTCGTCTCGGCGGCGTTCCAGGAGAAGTTCGGCGTCGGGCCGCGCGCCGCCGCGGCGACGATCGGCGGCGTCTCGGCGGTGCTGTCGATCCTGCTGTTCTCGACCACGAGCGGCCTCATCGCGCTCGACACCGTCGACCACTACGTCAACAACCTCGGCATCGTCGGCTCGGCGGTGCTGACGACCGTGCTCGTGATCCTCGTGCTGCGTCGCGGCGCCGAGCTGCGCGGGCACCTCACCGCGGTCTCGACCTTCCCCGTCGGCCGCATCTGGACGGTGCTCGTCGGCGCGCTCGCCCCGCTCGTGCTCGGCTTCATGCTCGTCTCGCGCATCATCGCCCTGCTAACCGAGGGCTACGAGGGCTACCCGCCGCTCTATCTCGGCATCGTTGGCTGGGGCTCGCTGCTGCTCATCGCGGTGCTCGCGGTCGCGCTCACCGCGCTGCGGTGGCGGCGATCGCCCGACGACTTCACCCCATGGCCGGCGCCGCACCAGCTGCCCACTTCGACGACGGGAGGCTCGCGATGACTCCCACCGCCATCCTCTTCCTCGTGCTCGCCATCGCGGTCGTGTGGGGCGGGCTCACGGCGAGCCTGCTCGTCCTGCGCGCGCGCCCCGAGCGCGCCGACTACCCCGCCGGCGGCGAGCACGACCAGCGCGAGGACGCCGGGCCGGTCGAGCGCGACACCTAGCCGAGCATCGCGACCGTCTCGGCCAGCGTCGGCGCCGTGGCCGGCCCCCGCCGCGTGACGGCGAGCGCGGCGGCCGCGTTCGCGAGCCGAGCGGCGCGCGCGGGCGCCTCGCCGCGGGCGAGCGCGGCGGCGAACGCACCGAGATGCGCATCGCCCGCGCCGTTGGTGTCGACCTGCTCGACGGCGATGCCGGGGACTCGCTCGACCTGCCCGCACACGGCGACGAGGCAGCCGTCGGCGCCGAGCCGCACGATCGCGCCGCGGTCTCGGCTCGCGAGCGCTCGCGCGGCGGCCTCAGCTGCGCGCTCCCCGGTCAGCGACACGGCTTCGGCGAGCGAGGCGCTCACCCAGTCGGCGCGCGCGAGCGCCACCCCGAGAGCCGCTGGCCGCTCGGCCGCGGCGAGCGGCCCGGGGTCGAGCAGCACGGTCGCGCGCTCGGGCAGCGCGGTCAGCCAGGGCGCGATCACCCCGCCGTTCGTCGCGCCGAGCAGCCCGTAGCCGGAGACGTGCACGAGGTCGTCGTCACCGACCTCGACGGTCGCGAGCGCCGCCGCGTCCAGGGTCGCCTCGGCGCCGAACGCCGTCGCGAACGCGCGCTCGCCGTCCGCCTCCGTCATCGCGACATCGACGCCGGTGTCGAGCGACGGATGCGCGGGCAGCAGCACCTCGACCCCCTCGGCCGCGAGGCTCGCCCGCACGAGCTCGCCGAGCGGCCCGGTGCCGTGCGCTCCGGCGTAGGCGGCCGCGAGCCCCTGCCGGCGGGCGGCGAGCAGCACGTTGACGGCGCCGCCGGCGTGCAGGCCGCGGGAGCGGCCGAGCACGTCGCCGCCGCGCGCGGGCAGGTGCGGGAGGTCGAGGGCGAGGTCGACGAGGGCGTTGCCGACGCTGAGCAGCCGCGCGGTCATCCGCCCGCCCGGTGACGGAGGTCGAGCAGGGCCTCGGCGATCGCGGGGAGCTCGAGGGAGTCGGCCCCCAGTCGGGCGGCGCTCACGGCATCGACGGTCGCGGCGGGCCCGCCCGCCCACGGCGCGGAGCCGTGCACGGCGCCGGCTATCGCGCCCGCGATGGCGGCGATGGTGTCGGCGTCGCCTCCGAGCGAGGCGGCCGACGTGACGGCCCGCCACGGGTCGTCGGGGTGCAGGGCGAGCACGGCGAAGGCCGCCGGAATGGACTCCTGCGAGGCGAGGCTCGTGCCGACGACGAGCGCGAGGCGGTCGATGGCCTCGCCGAGCGGCACCTCGGCGGCGCGCAGCGACTCGACGAGCGCCATCGCCTCCCGGATGCGCTCGGCGACGTCGGCACCGGCGACCCAGTGCCCGCGGTCGCGGCATCGCTCGGCCGCGTCGACCCCCGCGGCGAGGGCGGTGGGCAGGTCGGCGCCCGCGACTCCCGCGCTGACGGCGGCGGCCACGGCCGAGGCGGCGGCGAGCGCGAGCGAGGTGGCGTGGGTCACCGAGCTTGCGGCCTCGACGGCGTCGAGCAGGGCATCCGCCCCCGCATCATCGGCGGAGAGCGGCGTCGCGATGCCGACGGGCGCGATGCGCATCGCCGCACCGTTCGTCGTGCCCGTGCGGCCCGCGGTCTCGAGCGGCTCGCCGCGCAGCACCGCCTGCACGGCGCGCGTGGTCGAGGGCCCGAGCAGGTCGGTCGAGCCGCGGCGGCGCATGTCGTCCTCCCAGTCGACGAGCGCGCGGGCGAGCGTGGCCGGTTCGATGCGGCCGTCGCCGTCGATGAGCAGCCGCGCGACGAGCAGCGCCTGCTCGGTGTCGTCGGTGATCGCCCCGGCGGGCATGCCCCCGGCGAGCGGATGCTCGGCCTCGGCCTCCACGAAGCCGTCGACGACGCCGCCCGTGCGCTCCCGCACCGCATCGCGGCGCAGCAGCTGGAACGGCATGCCGAGGGCGTCGCCGACCGCGAGACCCTGCAGCGCGCCGAGCGCGCGATCGAGTTCGCCCTCCGTCGGCGCCGTCGCGTCGCTCACGCGCCCGCGACCTCGGCGAGCACCGCCTCGGCGGTGGTGATTTCGATGAGCGGCGCGTAGAGCGCCATCGCGGCGAGCGCCCGCTCGTGGTCGGCCTCCGAGACTCCCGCGCACGCGTCCGCGACGACGCGCACGCGCACGCCCGCGTCGGCGGCGGCGAGCGCCGTCGACAGCACGCAGCAGTCGGTCGAGACCCCGGCGAGCACCATGTCGTGGCCGACGAGCGAGGCGAGCTCCGCATCCCATTTCGAGAACGTCGTGCGCGTGACGACCCGGTGGTCGCCCGCGGGGATGCTCGGCAGCAGATCCCAGATCGCGTCGGTCGGCGGCACGAGCGCGAACGGCCACTGCTCGTAGTAGGGCACCCACGCGCCGACCGGCTCATCGGGAGCCACGAAGCGCGTGAGGGCGACACGCTCGCCGAAGGCCTCGACGAGGCGCGCGACGGTCGGCTCGATCGCGGGCGAGCCGGGCGCGAACCACGGGCTGCCCGCCTCGCCGAAGACGCGCTGCATGTCGATGACGACGAGCCACGGATGCTCGCGCGCGGGCTCCCCCGCCGCCGGGGCCGAGCCGCTCATCACGCGACGGGAGCGGTCGCGCCGAGGGCCTCCTGCCGGCGCACGGCCGAGCGGCCGAGCAGCAGGTAGCCGACGAACCCGATGATCAGCGAGATGAGCACGCCCAGGTTCGCGCCCTCGAAGCCCGGCGTGAGACCGAGGAAGTACCCCTGCCAGAGGAACGCGTCGCCGTAGAAGGCGTTCGAGACGAAGCCCCAGCCGATCGCGGTGCCGACGACGAGCAGCACGATCGACTCCCAGCGCACGGCGCCGTAGCGGCCGCGGCGGTCGTAGAGCTCAGCGTCGGCGTACGGCTGCTTCCGCAGGATGATGTCGGCGATGAACATGCCAGCCCAGGCCGCGATCGGCACGCCGAGCGTGATGAGGAAGCCCTGGAAGGGGCCGAAGAAGTCCTGCGCAACGAAGACGACGAAGATCGTGCCGAGCACCATGAGGGCGCCGTCGATGCCGACCGCCGCGGCGCGCGGCAGCTTGAGGCCCGCCGCGAGCAGCGACAGGCCCGACGAGTAGATGTCGAGCACCGCGCCGCCGACGAAGCCGAGCACGGCGACGATCGCGAACGGCACGAGGAACCAGGTGGGCAGGATCGTCGACAGCGCCCCCACCGGGTGGGCGCCGATCGCGTCGAGCAGCGTCGTCGACGAGCCCGCGAGGAGGAGGCCCACGAGCAGCAGCAGCGCCGGCGCCCACGAGGCCCCGAAGGTCGTCCACGCGACGACGCCGCGGCTCGAGGCCGAGCGCGGCAGGTAGCGCGAGTAGTCGGCGGCGGCGTTCACCCAGCCCAGCCCGAAGCCGGTGAGCATGAACACGAGGCCGCCGATGACCGCCCCCGCCTCACCCGCGGGCAGCGCGAGCACGGCATCCAGGTCGATCTGCGGCAGCACGAGCACGACGTACACGACCGTCAGCACGCCCGTGGCGATCGTGATCCACTTCTGCAGCCGCATGATGAGGTCGAAACCCATGACGCCCGCACCGATGACGAGCGCGGCGACGACGACGAGCGCGACGACCTGCGTGCCGACGCCCGCGTCGAAGCCAAGCGCGCTGAGCACCGTGGAGGTCGCGAGCACGGCGAGCGAGACGAGCACCGTCTCCCAGCCCACCGTGAGCACCCACGACAGGATGCTCGGCAGGCGATTGCCGTCGACGCCGAAGATCGCCCGGCTCAGCACGAGCGTCGGGGCCGAGCCGCGCTTGCCCGCGAGCGCGATGACGCCGACGAAGAAGAACGACACGGCGATGCCGACCGCGCCGACGATGAGCGCCTGCCAGAACGAGACACCGAAGTACAGCAGGAATGCGCCATACGCGATGCCGAACACCGAGATGTTCGCCGCCGCCCAGGGCCAGAACAGGTCGCGGGGCGCGCCCTTGCGCTCCGACTCGTGGATGACGTTGATGCCGTTCTGCTCGACGGCGAGCGCCGCAGCGCTCCCGCCCTCGGTCGCCGTCGACATGGGGGTTCCTCCAGTGCGCAGGGTGGCCGGCCGCGGGGAGGGGCGGCCGTCGCCGCGAGCGTATCCCCGGCCCCCTGGGCGGTCAACGCGCCGCGCACAGCGCTGCGGTCGCGAACGCGGGGCGACCGGCGAATGGCCGCGCGCCGTCTCGCGACGCACACCGGGCATCCCCCTTTTTGTTGCCTATCGCCAACGGCACCCCGCCCTGCCTGGTCGATAGGCTGACCCGGTGACCGACGAGACCACAGCTCCCGACCTGTCGACGACCGCCGGCAAGATCGCCGACCTGCGCGTGCGCTACCACGAGGCCGTGACGGCGGCGGGCGAGGCGGCGATCGAGAAGCAGCACGCCAAGGGCAAGATGACCGCCCGCGAGCGCATCGACGCGCTGCTCGACCACGGCAGCTTCGTCGAGCTCGACGAGTTCGTGCGCCACCGCACGCACGCATTCGGCATGGAGGCCAAGCGCCCCTACGGCGACGCGGTCGTCAGCGGCACCGGCACGATCCACGGCCGCCAGGTCGCCGTCTACAGTCAGGACTTCACGATCTTCGGCGGCTCGCTCGGCGAGGTCGCGGGCGAGAAGATCATCAAGGTCATGGAGCTCGCCATCAAGACGGGCGTGCCGATCATCGGCATCCTCGACTCGGGCGGTGCTCGCATCCAGGAGGGCGTCGTCGCGCTCGGCAAGTACGGCGAGATCTTCCGCCGCAACACCGCCGCGTCGGGCGTCATCCCGCAGATCTCGATCATCTGCGGCCCGGCCGCGGGCGGTGCCGTGTACTCGCCGGCCCTCACCGACTTCGTCATCATGGTCGACAAGACCAGTCAGATGTTCGTCACCGGCCCCGACGTCATCAAGACGGTCACCGGTGAGGACGTCGGCATGGAGGAGCTCGGCGGCGCGCTCACCCACAACCGCACCTCGGGCGTCTCGCACTACCTCGCGCAGGACGAGCCCGACGCGTTCGACTTCGCCCGCTCGTTGCTGAGCTACCTGCCCGACAACAACCTCGCCGAGCTGCCCGAGTACGCCTCCGAGGCCGAGCTCGAGATCACCGACGACGACCGCCGCCTCAACACGATGGTCCCCGACAGCCCGAACCAGCCGTACGACGTGCTCGACATCATCGACCACGTCGTCGACGCCGGCTCGTTCCTGGAGGTGCAGCCGCTCTTCGCGCCGAACATCGTCATCGGCTTCGCACGTGTCGAGGGCCGCAGCGTCGGCGTCATCGCGAACCAGCCGAAGGCGATGGCGGGCACGCTCAACATCGACGCCGGCGAGAAGGCCGCGCGCTTCGTGCGCTTCTGCGACGCCTTCTCGATCCCGATCCTCACGCTCGTCGACGTGCCCGGGTATCTGCCCGGCACCGACCAGGAGTGGACGGGCGTCATCCGCCGCGGCGCGAAGCTGCTGTACGCCTACGCCGAGGCGACCGTGCCGCTCGTCACGGTCATCACGCGCAAGGCCTACGGCGGCGCGTACATCGTCATGGGCTCGAAGCAGCTCGGCGCCGACATCAACCTCGCCTGGCCGACGGCCGAGATCGCCGTGATGGGCGGGCAGGGCGCGGTGAACATCCTGTACCGCAACGAGATCAAGGCGGCCGAGGCGAACGGCGAGGATGTCGCGGCGGTGCGCACGCGGCTGGCGAACGAGTACACCTACAACGTCGCGAGCCCGTTCCTGGCGGCCGAGCGCGGCGAGATCGACGGCATCATCGAGCCGGCGGCGACGCGCGTGGCGGTCATCAAGGCGCTGCGGGCGCTCAAGGGCAAGCGCGCGAGCCTGCCGCCGAAGAAGCACGGGAACATCCCGCTGTGACGCACGCCGACACCCCCGCGGCGGATGCTGCGCCCGCGCCCGTCGTGCGCATCGAGTCGGGTCACCCCACCGACGAGGAGCTCGCCGCCGTGCAGGCCGTGCTCGCGGCGGTGCTCGCGGAGCAGGCCTCGCTCGGGGCGCCGCGCACCGAGCCTCGAGTCGACCTGTGGCGTCAGGCCGCGCGCGCCCCTCGTGCGGAGGTGCACGCGGGCCCCGGGGCCTGGAGCGCCTCGCGGGGCCAGCGCGGCTGCTGAGGCCGCACATCGCCCGCGCGCGCGGGCGCGATGTGCGGATTCCGTCGTCGCCACGACGGATTCCGCACCGACAAGGGTATGCACGCCCTCGTCCGCTACCCCCGGACGGGGGATGTACCCCGATTCCGCACACATCACCGTTCCACACCCGCGCGAAATGGCCTCAGTCGCCGACCGGGGTACGAGAATTGTCCCCCAGGTGTCCCCCAAAATGACGACTATGCGGACACGATGGCGACCGGCACTATTGCAGGTAAGCGGTGCGGCTCTCTCTGAAGACCGCACCACCCTTCACCGGCCGACTAGGGTAATCGGCCCGTTGATTGGGGGGCGAGTTAGGTCCATATTCGGGTTGTGGATCTAACTCGATACGTTACGAGGGGCCGGAGATGGGTACTCCGGCCCCTCGATCGTTAACGGGCGGTGAGGCCCGTCGAGCGACGTCCCCATCGGGGGCGCTCACACTGCCTCAGCGCGGAGACACCGCCGACGGCCGGGGGATCTCCATCCAGAGGTCGACCTCGTCGTCCTCGTCGTCCTCCTCCTCGGCCGAGCCGAGGTCGCGCGCCGAGCCGTCGCCGACGGGCGTGAGCCCCACGACGGTCACCGCCACATCCGAATCCGCGGGTGCCGTGCGAGCGATGATCCGCCGGGCGGTCGTGCCGCCGATCGCCGCCGCGAGTCGATCGAGCACCTGCTCCCGCTCGGCCGGGTCCATCCCGTCGAGCCCGCCCTCGTCGAAGAGCGTCACCGTCGCGCCGCGACGCCGGGCCGCCATGACCTCGACGCGCACCGCGTCGTTGAGCAGCTCGCGGCCGCGGATCTCGTCGCGGATCGCCGCCTCGAGATAGAGGCACTCGCGCCGCTGCTCGTCGGTCAGCTCGCCGCCGGAGCGCTCGATCACCTTGAGCATGGGCGCCGCCATCGTCGCGGTCTGGCCCAGCCGGAACTGCCGCTCGTAGAGGTGCGCCTCCTGCGCCGCCTGCCAGTCGGTGGCCTCCCGCTCGGCCTGGGCGAACCGCTGGGCGTCGAGGGAGGCCTTCGCGAGAGCGCGACTGAGGATGTGCGAGATCGCCACCCACGCCGCCGAGCCGATGACGCCGGTGCTGAGCAGCAGACCCGCGCCGCCCCACCAGATCGTCTGGACGACGAGCAGCGCGATGCCCGTCCACGCGAACAGGTGCCGCCGACGCGTGGAAGTGATCGTCATGAGCGTGCCGATCGCGGCGACGTACCAGGTCGCGTAGCCGAGCCCACCCTCGCGTTCGGGGTCGAGCTGCGGGGTCACGAGCAACGTCATGCTGACGCAGACGGCGACGTTGAGCGCGGCCATCCAGACCGGCATGCGCTCCGGCTGGCCCGGCAGGAGGCTGATGGTCGAGGCGAGCGCGTAGAGCGCCATCGCGGCGAGCACAGCGAGCGGGTTCGCAGGGATCGCGATCGTGTAGAGCCCGAGCACGATGTGGTAGCCGGAGAACAGCGCCGCCATCGTCACGATGAGCGAGCGGGGCACGCCGATCCTCATCGCGCCCCCTCGATCGTCGGCGACGCGGCGTCGAGCTCCGCAGCCCCGTCGAGCGGCGCCATCACGACAGGCCAGCGCAACGTGATGACCGTGCCCGCCCCGGGCGCGGAGCGCACCTCGGCGCGGCCGCCGGCGTTCGCGACGCGCTCGATGATCGAGCGCCGCACGCCGAGCCGCTCCCCCGGCACCTGGTCGAGGTCGAAGCCGACACCGGCGTCGCCCACCTCGATCTCGATCGCACCGCCCTGCACGCCCGAGACGCGCAGCCAGCGCTTCACCTCGTGACCGCCGCCGTGCTGGAGGGAGTTGACCATCGCCTGCACCGCGGCGGAGTAGAGCGCCTCGGCCTGCGCCGCCGGCAGGATGCGCGTGTCGAGCGAGCGCACGCGGATCGAGAACGGCGCCGAGAGCTCGCGCGCGGCCGTGACGATGCGATCGGCGACCTGCCGGAACCGCACGGTGCTGCCGTCGTCGGGCGTCGCGAGGGCCGCTTCCTCCAGGTGCCGCATGGCGTTGCCCGCCATGGTCGCGGCGAGCTGCTTCTCCTCCGCCGACTCCGCCCGCGCAGCCGAGAGGAACGTGGTCAGCACGCTGTCGTGCACGATCGCGTCGACGTGGACGCGCTCGACTTCGGTGGCGTGCTGGCGCACCGCGTGCGAGTACCGGTCGAGCGCCATGCCCTGCGCGTCGTCGACGGACGTGGAGGCCGCGCGCGTCATCGTGATGATGACGAGCACCGCACCGCCGAGGATGACGGCATAGACGGCATTGAACAGCCCGAGCTCCCACGGCCCGTCGCCGCCCCACGGGGTCGCCCGGATGATGCCGTAGATGAAAGGCACGACGAAGAGGTAGACGAGCGCGCCGCGCACGCTCAGCCCGATCGCAGCGCTCGCGGTGGCGACCGTCGTCAGCAGGTACAGCCAGTGATCGCCCTCCTGCGGCTGCGCGGGGTCGGCGAGGAAGAACGGCCAGGTCAGCAGGGCGAGCACGTAGACGACGGCGACCGTGCGGTGGGCGCCGACCACGAAGCGTTTGACCGTCGAGCACAGCAGCGACAGCAGCAGCGAGCCGTACATCGCTCCGACGGCGAGCGCCGACCACACCGGCTGGCCGAGCGAGTACTGCGGCAGCACGAGCAACAGGGCCTGCAGGCCGAAGACCACGCCGAACCAGGCGACCGAGCGCGACAGCACGGTGTCGACCCGCTTGCGGCTGATCGGCTGTCGCGGCAGCTTGGCCGCGGAGGGAGCCGGGTCAGGCCGGCTCATCGCCATCGTTGTCGAGCCCCGGCAGGATGCCGTCCTCCACGGCGCGGCGCAGCAGGTCGACCTTCGTCGGGGCGGGCCTGCCGACCTCCACGTACTTCGCGCGGATCCGGTCGAGGTACTCGCGCGCCGTCGAGTAGCCGATGCCCAGCTGCTGCGCGGCGAGCTTGAGCGGCAGGCCGGAGGCGTAGAGGTGCAGGATCTCGCGCTCGCGCCGACCGAGCTGCGCCTTCGCGAAATCGCGGTCGGCGTCGATCGCGCTCGCCCACTCCAGGTTGTTGAGCACCTCGCCTCGCGCGACCGTCTCGGCCGCCGCGATGACCGTCTTCGTCGCCGACGACTTCGGGATGACGCCGGCGGCGCCGGCGGCGAGCGCCTCACGCACGCTCGCGACGCGGTCGGCGATCGAGTGCACGAGCACGGCGGACCCCGTGGCCTGCACCGCCTTGACGTTCTCGGTCACGCTCGAGCCGTCGCCGAGCGAGAGGTCGAGCACCACCACGTCGACCTCACGGGCGCCGAGGCCCTCGACGAACTCGGGCACGGTGGCCGCGGCGAGCACGAAGTCGAAGCCGGCGTTCATGAAGGCCGCCTGCAGGCCGAGGCGGACCGACTCGTGGTCGTCGACCACGGCGATCCGGACCTTCTTCCCCTGCGGTGCGACCACGACGCGCTGTTCCCCCTGTGCCGATCAAGCCCCGAGCGGTGGGGCGCACCGTCGGGCTGCGGTGCTCGCCCCATGCTAGTCGGCACGAGCGCCCGCACGACCGTATCGGCGCGCCGCCGGGGAGCACCCGCCCCCACCGCTCAGTCGCGCACGAGCGACGCGACCGCCTCCACATGGTGCGTGTGCGGGAAGAGATCGAAGGCCCGCAGGCCTGCCAGCCGATAGCCGTGCTCGGCGGCGAGCGCGACATCCCGGGCGAGGGCGACGGGGTCGCACGCGACGTAGACCAGCTGCGCGGGCTGCAGGCGGCCGAGCGCTCCCATGACCTCGGTGCCCGCACCCGAGCGGGGCGGGTCGAGCACGATCGTCGCCGCCCGCAGCCGCGCGCGCTCGGCGGCCGAGGCGCTCGCCTCGAGCTCGCGCAGGAAGCGGTCGACGCGCGCCGTCACCGCGGCGGCGCCCACCCACTCGGCCAGGTTCTCGGCGGCGTGCTCCGTGGCCCGCTCATCGGCCTCGACGGTCGTGATGCGGGTCGCCGGCCCGAACCGGTCGCCGACCGCCGCCGCGAGCAGGCCGACGCCGCCGTAGAGGTCGAGGTTCGCCGCGCGCGGGTCGAAGATCGCGTCGTCAATCGCCGCCTGCACGGCCGCCGTGAGGGCCGCGGGCGCCTCGCGGTGCACCTGCCAGAAGCCTGTGTCGTCGAGGCGGAACGTGCGCTCGCCGACCCGCTCGGTGATGATGCTCGGCTTCTGCTCGCCGAGCACGAGACGGGCATCCCCCACCGTGGGCGCGAGCACGTCGACCGTCGGCAGCCCGACGAAGCGCTCGGCGAAGGGGATCGCGGCCTGCACGGCGGGCGAGGCGAGCGGGGCATCCGTGACCGGGATCACCGTGTGCGAGCGGCTCGCCATCGGCCCGATGCGGCCATCGTCGTCGACGTGCAGGCGGATGCGCGTGCGCCAGCCCAGCCCGTTCGCGGCGTGATCGCCGGGCAGCTGCTCGACGCGCACCTCGCTCGACAGCCCCGCCATGCGCTGCAGGGCCTCGGCGAGCACCTGCCGCTTCAGCTCGCGCTGGTGGCTGAGCGCGATGTGACCGAACTCGGCCCCGCCGGCGCGCTGCCGCGGATCCCGGTCGATGCTCGCCGCCGCCCAGACGTGCTCGCGGCGATGCTCGCTCGCCTCGAGCACCTCGACGGCGTCGGCGCGCCAGAAGCTCTTCTTGCGGTCGTCGCTGATGCGCGCGCGCACCCGCTCGCCCGGGATCGCGTCGGAGACGAAGACCACGCGCCCGTCGAGCCGGCCCACGGCGATGCCGCCGTGCGCGATGCGATCGACCGACAGCTCGACCTCCCGGCCCACGTTCTCACCCATGCCGCCAGCCTACGGGCCGGCCCCGCGGCGCCTCGCGGGGTGCGGCGTCTCGCGGCGGCGTGCGACGCCTCGCGCGCCTTCTCGCGGCCGCCGCCTAGCATCGGGGCGTGCGCCTCATCCTCGCCTCCACCTCGCCCGCCCGCCTCGCGACGCTGCGCGCGGTCGGCATCGAACCGCTCGCGATCGCGCCGCTCGTCGACGAGGATGCCGCGGTCGCCGCCGCCGGTCCGCTCGGCGCCGCCGAGATGGTGCAGCTGCTGGCCCGCCTCAAGGCCGAGGCCGTGCTCGACCCGGAGGTCACCGCCGCCGCGGGCCTGTCGCCCGCCGATCTGGACGGGTTCATCCTCGGCGGCGACTCGGCGTTCGAGCTCGACGGCACCGTGTTCGGCAAGCCGCACGAGCCGCACGTCGCGCGCGAGCGCTGGCTCGCCCAGCGCGGGCGCAGCGGCGTGCTGCACTCCGGGCACTGGCTCATCGACCACCGCGGTGGGCGCCTGCGCGGTGCGGTCGGTCGGGCCTCGAGCGCCGTCGTGCACTTCGCCGACGACATCGAGGAGTCGGAGATCGACGCCTACATCGCCACCGGCGAGCCGCTCAAGGTCGCGGGGGCGTTCACCATCGACTCCAAGGGCGCCGGCTTCATCGACCGCATCGAGGGCGACCCGCACACGGTCGTCGGGCTGTCGGTGCCGCTCGTGCGCAAGCTCGTGCACGAGCTCGGCGGGCGGTGGACGGAGCTCTGGAACCGCTGACGGCGGCGTCCGCGCCCGCTCGCGCCGGGCATCCGTCGCCTGTGGCCCCCTGCAAGGGATGCCCGCACCTTTTGTGAGGGCGAGCCAAACGGGGGGTGCGCGGCGGCCCCTAGGGTAGAGAACCATGGCCCGCATCACGAAGGTTCTCATCGCCAATCGTGGCGAGATCGCCGTCCGCGTCATCCGCGCCGCTCGCGACGCCGGGCTCGGCACGGTCGCTGTCTACGCCGACCAGGATCGCGATGCGCGCCACGTCAAGCTCGCCGACGAGGCGTACGCGCTCGGCGGCACCACGAGCGCCGAGACCTACCTCGTCATCGACAAGCTGCTCTCGGTCGCCCGCCGCTCCGGCGCCGACGCCGTGCACCCCGGCTACGGCTTCCTCGCCGAGAACCCCGACTTCGCCCGCGCCGTCATCGACGCCGGCATCACGTGGATCGGCCCCTCGCCGGAGGCCATCGAGGCCCTCGGCGACAAGGTCAAGGCGCGCCACATCGCCGAGAAGGTCGGCGCACCGCTCGCCCCCGGCACCCTCAACCCCGTCGCCGGCGCCGAGGAGGTGCTCGAGTTCGTCGACCAGCACGGCCTGCCCGTCGCCATCAAGGCGGCGTTCGGCGGCGGCGGCCGCGGCCTCAAGGTCGCCCGCACGCGCGAGGAGGTGCCCGAGCTCTTCGAGTCGGCCACCCGCGAGGCGATCGCCGCCTTCGGCCGCGGCGAGTGCTTCGTCGAGAAGTACCTCGACAAGCCGCGCCACGTCGAGACCCAGTGCCTGGCCGACGCGCACGGGAACGTCGTCGTCATCTCGACGCGCGACTGCTCGCTGCAGCGCCGCCACCAGAAGCTCGTCGAGGAGGCGCCGGCGCCGTTCCTCACCCCCGAGCAGACCGAGTTGCTGTACTCGTCGTCGAAGGCCATCCTCCGCGAGGTCGGCTACGTCGGGGCCGGCACGTGCGAGTTCCTCATCGGCGCCGACGGCACCGTGTCGTTCCTCGAGGTCAACACGCGCCTCCAGGTCGAGCACCCCGTGTCGGAGGAGGTCACCGGCATCGACCTCGTGCGCGAGCAGTTCCGCATCGCCGAGGGCCAGGCCATCGGCTACGACGACCCCGTCGCGCACGGTCACTCGATCGAGTTCCGGATCAACGGGGAGGACCCGGGCCTGAACTTCATGCCCATGCCCGGCCCGGTGCACGCCCTGCGCTTCCCCGGCGGCCCCGGTGTGCGCGTCGACTCCGGCGTCACCACCGGCGACGTGATCTCGGGCGCCTTCGACTCGCTGCTGGCGAAGCTCATCGTCACGGGCAAGACCCGTGAGGATGCCCTCGAGCGTTCGCGACGCGCCCTCGCCGAGTTCGAGGTGGCCGGCCTGCCCACCGTGCTCCCGTTCCACCGCGCCATCGTCGACGACCCCGCGTTCGCGCCCGCTGACGGCGCCCCCTTCACCGTCTTCACCCGCTGGATCGAGACCGAGTTCGACAACACGCTCGAGCCGTGGAGCGGCACCCTCACCGACGAGGTGTCGGCGCCCGTCGCCCGGCACACCGTCGTCGTCGAGGTCGGGGGCAAGCGCCTGGAGGTGTCGCTGCCGGAGACGCTCATGCCGAGCGGAGCATCCCGCGCCGCCGCCGCGACGGCCGTCGCCCCGCGCCGCCGCGGAGGCTCGTCGGTCGCCGTCGGCGCCTCGGGCGACGCGGTCAAGAGCCCCATGCAGGCCACCGTCGTGAAGCTCGCCGTCGCGGAGGGCGACACCGTCGTCGCGGGCGACCTCGTCGTCGTGCTCGAGGCGATGAAGATGGAGCAGCCGATGACGGCCCACAAGGCCGGCACGATCACGGGCATCAGCGCCTCGGTCGGCGAGACCGTGGCCGCGGGCCACGTGCTGCTCAGCATCGCCGACTAGCGCGGCGGGCGCCCGCCCCCGTCGGGTGCCCGCGCACTGGCTGCCCCGGCATCGGCGCGGCTGCGCTGCGCGTGTGCCAAGAAGTGGCGAATGAGTGGAAACATTTCGACCCGATCGCCACTTCTCGACTCACTCGCGACCCACGGGGACGCCGAGGCGTCGGAGCGCGCTTGCCATGCGGCCCGGCGAGCGCGCGGTCGCCCAGTCCCAGCGACCGAAGGTTCGCACGCATGGGCGGATGTCGTCCTCCCGCATCTTCTCGTCGTAGACCACCTCGGCAGGTGTGCGGCCCCTCATGAACTGCGGATCGGAATACTTCGCGCGCCCGTCGAACTCGGCCACCACACCGAAGTCGGGCCAACCGAAGTCGGTGTGCCAGGCGCGCCCGGATGCACCGACCACGCGGAACTGCAGTTCCGGCGCTGGCGCACCGATCAGATGCATCGTGACTCGACTGAGAGACTCCCCTGGACGATTCGCCCGCTCGTCTGCGAAGTCGATCACCCTGCGGGCTCGCGCGCTTCCGGGCCCGCGGCCGAGCTCGTCGAGCGCGCCGGCGAGTTCGGATCGGAAAGATCCCGCGGTGAGACCGTCCTGGACGCCGCGGCTCACGGTGAAGAGCGCAGCATCCGCCATCACGACCGCCTCTGCGAAGCCCGACGTGGCCGCGACGTCGATGACGGTCCTCGCCAGAGACGTCACCGGCAGTCCCGCTCGGCGCTCCACCTCGGCGATCGGGCGAAGGCTCCGGTGGCGCCGAAAGGTGCGGTTGGAGCACAACCCACTGTCCGTCGGGACAGTCGAGTGAACTGCGTGCGGCCAGCCATTCACAGCAGGAAGACCCCATAACGCGGCCGCTGACCAGTGCGAGATCACGTCGTGACGGTGCAGCCGACGCGCGGAGGCGAGCACCAGCACGCGGTAGCGCTCATCCCTGCTGAGCTGCTCGAGCTCGTCCGCAGCGATATGCACCCCCGGGTGCAGCGACAGCATCTCTCCTGATCGTCGTGCGCGATAGAGCCATGCTCTCTCCCCCGCATCGTCAAGATCTCGCGCCATGACGAGATGCGGTGGTCGAGAGGCTGCGGACGCGTGCATCGTGACAGCATGCTCAACCCGCACCCCGTGGATCGCGGCGCCCTCGCCCCCGGGCGAAGATGCTCCGCAAGGCTCCCTGGGGAGGAGCCCTGAGCGGGAAGGGACCTCGCAACTCGCGTCTCCCAAGGAGCCTGAGCCGGAAAGTGGCATCTGAGCCGAGAAGTTCCGACTCAAACGACACTTTTCGGCTCAAGTCCGGGGACGGGGGGCGGGGCGGGGGGCGGGGCGCCGGCGGCCGGCCGGCGCGACGCGCTACTCGCGGATGACGTGCATCGCGCGCGCAGCATCCGTGATGCCGCCCGAGAGCGAGGGGTACACGCTCATCGCCGAGGCGAGCTGGTCGACGGTCAGGCGGTGCTCGACGGCGAGCGCGATCGGCAGGATGAGCTCCGAGGCGCGCGGTGCGACGACGACGCCGCCGATGACGGTGCCCGAGGTGCGCGAGGCCATGAGCTTGATGAAGCCCTCCTTGATGCCCTGCATCTTCGCGCGCGGGTTCGCTGCGAGCGGCAGCTTGAGCACGGTGCCGCGCGCGATGCCGTCCTCGACGTCCTTCTGCGAGAAGCCGACGGTCGCGATCTCGGGGTGCGTGAAGATGTTCGACGTCACGTTGCGGCGCTCGACCGGGTCGACCGCGTCGCCCATCGCGTGGTACACCGCGGTGCGGCCCTGCATCGAGGCGACGGAGGCGAGCGGCAGGAAGTCGCTGCAGTCGCCGACCGCGTACACCGACGGGATCGAGGTGCGCGCGACCCGATTGACGCGGATGTGCCCGCTCTCGGTGAGCTGCACGCCGGCCTCCTCGAGCCCGAGTCCGGCGGTGTTCGGCACCGCGCCAACCGCCATGAGGCAGTGGGAGCCCTCGACGACGCGACCGTCGGCGAGGGTGACGCGCACGCCCGAGCCGGTGTTCTCGACGCTCTCGGCGCGCGCCTTGGAGAGCAGCTCCATGCCGGAGCGGAGGAACACCGTCTCGATGAGGGCCGCGGCATCGGCATCCTCGCCCGGGAGCACCTGGTCGCGGGAGGAGACGAGCGTGACGCGCGCACCGAGAGAGCGATACGCGGAGGCGAACTCGGCGCCCGTGACGCCCGAGCCGACGACGATGAGGTGCTCGGGCACGTCGGCCAGGCCGTAGAGCTGCTTCCAGGTGAGGATGCGCTCGCCGTCGGGTCGAGCCGAGGGCAGCTCGCGGGGCGAGGCGCCGACCGCGACGATGACCGTGTCAGCCTCGCACTCGTCGAAGTCGACGCGCTTGCGACCGCTGCCGGTCGAGACGACGACGCGGTTCGGCCCGTCGAGGCGGGCCTCACCGGTGAGGATGCGCACGCCGGCGCGCTCGAGCTGGTCGTGCATGTCCTGCGACTGCTGGGCGGCGAGGCGCAGCAGTCGCTGGTTGACGGCGGTGAGGTTGACGGCGATCTCGGGCTTGACCGCGCGGCCCTGCTCGCCGCGGGCGAAGAACTGCACGCCGACCTCGCCGGCCTCCATGATCGCCTCGGCCGCCTCGGAGGTGGCGATGAGCGTCTTCGAGGGCACGACGTCGGTGAGCACGGCCGAGCCGCCGACGCCCGCGCGCTCGATGAGCGTCACCTCCGCTCCGAGCTGCCGGCCGGCGAGGGCGGCCTCGTAGCCGCCGGGGCCGCCGCCAAGGATGACGATGCGCTGAGTCCGCTCGAAGGTCGTCGACATGCCCTCCAGTCTTCCACTCGGCCCCGGCATGACCGAACGGATGCTCGGCTCGCGCTGAGCGCGGATGCGCAGAGCAGCGCGCGTCCGAGCATCCGCGCCCCTCACTACGATGATCGACATGTCCGACGTCGCACCGCACCCCCTCGACGACCCCGCCGTCGACCCGTTCGCGATCGCCGCTCAGGCGGCCGAGCAGATCGCCCAGCTGACGGGCGTCGAGCGCCACGACATCGCCCTCACGCTCGGTTCGGGCTGGGCGAAGGCCGCCGACCTCATCGGCGAGACGACGGCCGAGATCCCCGCGACGGAGGTCATCGGCTTCTCGAAGCCGGCGCTGACGGGGCACGTCGGCACGCTGCGCAGCATCCTCACGCCGAGCGGCAGGCGTGCCCTCGTGATCGGTGCCCGTACCCACTACTACGAAGGCCACGGCGTGCGCCGCGTCGTGCACTCGGTGCGCACCGCGGCCGCGACGGGCGCGACGACGATGATCCTCACCAACGGCGCCGGCGGCATCAAGGATCACTGGACGCCCGGCACGCCCGTGCTCATCAGCGACCACATCAACCTGACCGCGAACTCGCCGCTCGAGGGCGCGACCTTCATCGACCTCACCGACCTGTACAGCGCGCGGCTGCGAGGCCTCGCGCGCGAGCTCGACTCGAGCCTCGACGAGGGCGTGTACGTGCAGTTCCGCGGCCCGCACTACGAGACACCCGCCGAGGTGCAGATGGCGAAGGCGATGGGCGGCCACATCGTCGGCATGTCGACCGCGCTCGAGGCCATCGCGGCGCGTCAGGCCGGCATGGAGATCCTCGGCATGTCGCTCATCACGAACCTCGCCGCGGGCATCAGCCCCGAGCCGCTCAGCCACGGCGAGGTGCTGCAGGCCGGCAAGGACGCCGAGCCCGTCATCTCGGCGCTGCTCGCCCGCATCGTCGCGGCGCTGTAGCGGCCGCGCCCCGACCAGCACGAGGAGGCACCATGACCACGCTCGACGACGCGAAGGCCTGGCGCGATCAGGATCCTGACCCGGTCACTCGGGCCGAGCTCGAGACCCTCATCGCGGATGCCGAGACCGGCGACGCAGCGGCCGTCGCGGCCCTGCGCGACCGCTTCGACGCGCGGCTCGCGTTCGGCACGGCGGGGCTGCGCGGCGAGCTGGGAGCCGGCCCCAACCGCATGAACCGGGTGCTCGTCTCGCAGGCCGCGGCGGGCTTCGCGCGCTTCCTGCTCGGTCGTGAGAGCCACCCGAGCGTCGTCATCGGCTACGACGGGCGCGTGAACTCCGACGTCTTCGCGCGCGACACCGCCGAGCTCATGGCGGGCGCGGGCGTGCGGGCGATCCTCCTGCCGCGAGCGCTGCCCACCCCGGTGCTGGCGTTCGCCGTGCGCCACCTCGACGCGAGCGCCGGCGTCATGGTGACGGCGAGCCACAACCCGCCGCGCGACAACGGCTACAAGGTGTACCTCGGCGGCCGCGACCACGGCTCGCAGATCGTCGCGCCGGTCGACGGCGAGATCCACGAGGCGATCATCGGTGTGGCGACCACGACGTCGATCGACCAGCTGCCGCGCTCGACCGACTTCGAGACGGCGGGCGAGGAGGTCGTCGACGCCTACGTCGCCGCCACGGTCGCGCTCGTGCCGCACGGCGACGACGCCCCCGCGCGCACGCCCGTGCCGTTCGTCTACACGGCGATGCACGGCGTCGGGTGGGAGGTCGCGCGGCGCGTGTTCGTCGAGGCGGGCCTCGGCGAGGCGACCGTCGTGGCCGAGCAGATCGAGCCCGACGGCGCCTTCCCCACCGTGGCCTTCCCGAACCCGGAGGAGCCGGGCGCGATGGACCTGTCGTACGCGACGGCCAGCCGCGCTGGCGCGCAGCTGATCATCGCCAACGACCCCGACGCCGACCGGCTCGCGGTGGCCATCCCCGACGCGAGCGCCGAGGCCGGCTGGCGCCGACTGACCGGCAATGAGGTCGGGGCGCTGCTCGGCTGGCGCGCCGCCGAGCGCCTGCGTCGGCAGGATCGCATGGCGAAGCTCGCCGCCTCCATCGTCTCCTCCCCCGCGCTCTCCGAGGTCGCGCGCGCCTACGGCCTCAGCTACAGCGACACGCTCACGGGCTTCAAGTGGGTCTCGCGCGTCGGGGGGCTCGCCTACGGCTACGAGGAGGCGCTCGGCTATCTCGTCGACCCCGAGAAAGTGCGCGACAAAGACGGCATCTCCGCTGCCGCCGACTTCCTCGCGCTCGCGGGCGAGCTCGCGGCCGAGGGCCGCACGATCGCCGACCACCTGCGCGCCTTCGACGAGCGCTTCGGCGCGTTCGCGAGCGCGCAGGTCTCGCTGCGGGTCACCGACCTGGCGCGCATCGGCCAGATCATGGCAGCGCTGCGGGATGCTCCTCCCGCGTCGATCGGCGGCGTGCGCGTCGACCAGGTCGATGACTTCATCCGCGGGTTCGGCGTCTTCCCGCCGTCCGACATCCTGCGCTTCTGGATGGAGGGCGGCGCGCGCGTCATCGTGCGCCCGAGCGGCACCGAGCCGAAGGTCAAGGTGTACATCGACGCCTCGAGCACGGAGGGCACCGCCGAGCAGCGCCGCGCCGCCGCCGAGGCCGTCGTGGCGCGCCTCGAGGAGGGCATGCGGGCGCTCGTCGCGTGACCGGCGCCGCCTCGGCGTCGCATGCTTGGATGACTGCGTGAGCCAGCCCGACACGCCGCCGCACCGCCCGCTCGCGCACGAGCCCCTGCTCAGTCGCGGCGTCGCGCGCGCCCTCGTGGCCGCGCTCGTCGTCGACGCGCTCGGCACCGGCGCGGGCGCTCTCGGTGACGCCGCCGTGGGTGGGGCTCTGCGCACGAGCGGCATCCTCGTCGCGGCGGTCGCGCTTGTGCTGCTGTGGTCGCGTCGCGGCGACGATCGCCTCGAGCGCACGCCCGCAGCGGCCGCGATCGTCATGGCGGTGGCCACGGGGCTCGCCGCCGTGGGCGTCATCTGGCTGCTCAACAACGGCCCGGAGCGCGACATCGGCATCATCGGCACGACCGCAGCGGTCGGCGTCGTGACCGCTGCGGCTGCGGCAGCGGCCTCGACCGCGATCCTCATCCGACCCCACGTCGAGGCCATGGCCGCCCACGTCTGGTCGGGCATCGCCGGCGCCGGATTCGCGATCCCCTTCATGGCGGCAGGCGCGGCGCCCGAGCTCATCATGGCCGGGGCGGTGCTCATCGGCGTCGCGGACCGCGCGGGCCACCGCCGACGAGCGCGCGCGCTCGAGGCTCGGGAGCGCGCGCTCGTGCGCGCAGCGGGCGACGGCGGCGCCGCGGCCGGCCCCGACCCTCGCGACGTCGAGCGCGAACGCCGCCGAGGCCCGGCGCTGAGCGGTCGCGAGCGCCGCTGGGCCGTCGGGCTCGGCGTCACCGCGATCGGCATCGTGGTCGTGGCCTGGGCGGTCGGCGTCGCGGTCGGCTCGACGCTCGGCGACAGCGGGACGGCGACCGGCCAGGGCTTCGCCGCGGCCTCGCTCGCGCTGCTCCCGCTCGCGGCGCAGCTCGCCCTGCTGCGCGGTGCGCTCCCGACCCTGCGCCCGTGGTTCGCCGCGGGCGGCGGGATGCTCGCCCTCGCCTCGCTCGCCCTGCTCGCCGTGCCGATCGACGCCGCCTTCCTCGCGGCGGTCGCCGCGCAGTCGGTGGGGGTCGCCCTGCTCGCGGGGGCGCTCGCACGATTCGGCTTCGACGCCGGCACGGAGAGCGCCGTGCTCGTGGCGATCGTCGCGGCCACCGCCTGGTGGCTCGTCATCGTGAGCACCGGCGGGCTGCTGCTCGCCTTCGCGGCCGTCGTGCCGACGCTGCTCGCTGTGCGGCGCGGGCCGCGCCGCACAGCACGACGCTGAACCGGTGGTCGGCGCGGCCGGGCCGGCCACGCGGCCGACCGGGACCGACGTCGGCGGACGGCCGGGAGCATCCGTCGGGGCGCTCGCGCTGGTCTGCTTGGATGGAACCATGACGGCTCTGCTGCAGGCGCTCGCCCGACCCGCGATGCCGCAGCGAGGGCTCGCGCTCGCCGTCGTCGCCCTCGCGCTCACCGTCGTCGGCGGGTGGGGTCCCTCGCTGCTGCTGGCGCTCGGCGCCCTCGACGCGAGCGATCAGGGCGCGCTCGTGCCCCTCTACCTCGGCGGCAGCGCCCTCGCGCTGCTCGGCCTCGTGCCGCTGCTGCTCGCTGTCGTGTCGCTTGTCGGCCGGCCCGCGCAGCCGCCGTGGCTGCTCGGCGTCGCGCTCGCGCTGCTGCTCGTGCGCCCGCTCGTGCTCGCGGTCGAGGCCGCGGCCGCGCCGCTCACCGTCGTGCCCCGAGAGCTCGCCCTGCCGCTGTTCCTCACGACCGCGATCGCGGCCGGCGTCGCAGCGATCGCCCTGCTGCCGACGACGGGGCCGGCGCGCCGGCCCGAGCGCATCGCCGTCGTCGGCGTCGCGGTCGCCGCCCTCGTCGGGCTCGCACTGTTCGCGTACACGGGCACGATCGTGCCCGTCGCCGCGATCGGTCTGGTGATCGCGCTCGCGCTGCGACTCAAGCGGCAGCGCGAGGATGCCCGGCTCGACGACGACGACACCGCCGGCTGACCGGGCGCCGCAACGTCAGCCGATCGCGGCCTCGAGCTTGCGGCTGAGCTCGTCGGTGTCGAAGTAGTTCTCGATGACGACGACGTCGGCGCGCGTCGCCCCGATCGCCTCGACGAACTCGGCGCTCGTGAGGATCACCTGCGCGTCGGCCGCGACGCGCGCGACCGAGTCGATGTCGGCGGCGACGACGGTCGCCGTGAGTCCGAGGCGCTGCAGCACGCGCTCGGCGTTGACCTTGAGGATGCCGCTCGAGCCGATGCCCGCACCGCAGATGGCGACGATCTTCACGGCCGCCGTCCGATCAGCCCTGGTCCGTGCGCGCGAGGATGGCGCGCACGTCATCGCGGGTCGCGGCGTCGGCGACCGCGGTGATCGCGGCCGAGTCGTTGAAGGCGTTCGCGAGGGCCGCGACGGCCGCGAGGTGGACATCCGGCGCCACCCCGGCCAGGCCGATGACGACGCGCACCGGGTCGTTGTGGGCGTGCCCGAACTCGACCGGCTGCGCGAGAGTGACGACCGAGAGGCCGTCGGTGCGCACGTCGGCGCCGGGGCGCGCGTGCGCGAGCGCGAGGCCTGGCGCGATGACGATGTACGGACCGTGGTCGTCTACCATGCGGATCATCGCCTCGGTGTACTCGTGCGTGGTGCAGCCGCTGTCGACGAGAGCGTCGCCGGCGATGCGCACCGCTTCGCGCCAGTCGGCAGCGCGGGCGCGCAGCACGATGGCGCGGTCGGCGAGGGGAGGCAGGCTCATTCGGCGATGTCACCCGCCATCGCGGCCTCGAACCCCTCGACGATGAGCTCGGCGAGCTCGGCGCGATCCTCGACGGGCAGGAACGCCGCCTCGGCCGCGTTGAGCTGCAGCGCGAGCAGGTCGTCGAGGTCGTAGCCGAAGGCCTCGGCGACGAGCGCGAGCTCACGGCTCAGCGTCGTGCCGCTCATGAGGCGGTTGTCGGTATTCACGGTGACGCGGAAGCCCAGCTGGTAGAAGAGGTCGAGCGGGTGGTCGACCATCTCGTCGCCCCACTGGGCGATCGCGCCGGTCTGCAAGTTCGAGCTCGGGCTCGCCTCGAGGGCGATGCCGCGATCCTTGACCCACTCGGCGAGCTCGCCGAGGCGCGCGTAGGTGGCCTCGCCCTCGGTCGAGATCTCGATGTCCTCCGCCAGGCGCACGCCGTGGCCGAGGCGGAGCGCGCGACCGTCGAGCAGCGCCCCGCGGATCGACTCGAGACCGTCAGCCTCACCGGCGTGCACGGTGGCCGGGAAGAAGCTCGCGGCGAGATGGTCGAAGGCGTCGCGCAGCCGGCTGGGCGGGAACCCCGCCTCCGCACCGGCGATGTCGAAGCCGACGACGCCGTTGTCGCGGTGGCGCACGGCCAGCTCGGCGATCTCGAGGCCGCGGTCGGCGTGGCGCATGGCGCTCACGAGCTGACCGATGCGGATGCGGTGGCCGGCGGCGCGCGCCTCGGCCACGCCCGCCTCGATGCCGGCCTGCACCGCCTCCACGGTCTCGTCGAGGCTCAGGCCGCGCTCGAGGTGCTGCTCGGGAGCCCAGCGCAGCTCGCCCCACACGACGCCGTCCGCGGCGAGGTCGAGCACGGCCTCGCGGGCGACGCGCTCGAGGCCCTCCCGCGTCTGCATGACGGCGGTCGTGATCGCGAAGGTCCTCAGGTACTCCACGAGCGAGCCGGAGTTGCTCTTCTCGGCGAACCAGGCGCCGAGCTCGTCGGCGTCGGTGGTCGGCAGCTCGACGCCCGCGTCGGCGGCGAGCTCGACGATCGTCTGCGGCCGCAGCCCCCCGTCGAGGTGGTCGTGCAGCGACACTTTCGGCAGCGACTCGAGCACCACGTCGGTGCCGGGCAAGAGGGTCGTCGTCGCCGTCGTCATGGCTCAAACCTACCGGTTCGTTACGGCTTCGTGACCATGCCGAGCGATGCTCCGGGCCGCGGCGACGGGGCGCCGACCGCCCGCTCGCGCGCATGCCGACGGGGCGGATGCTCGGCTCTAGGCTCGGAGCATGCCCGAGAAGATCATCCTCGACTGCGACCCCGGCCACGACGACGCCGTCGCCCTCCTGCTCGCCCACGGCTCCCCCGACATCGAGCTGCTCGCGGTCACGACCGTCATGGGCAATCAGACGATCGAGAAGGTCACGCGCAACGCGCTCGCCGTGGCGCGCGTCGCCGGCATCACCGACGTGCCGTTCGCCAGGGGCGCGCACCGCCCGCTCGTGCGCGCGATCGAGACGGCGCCGAGCATCCACGGAGAATCGGGTCTCGACGGCCCCGTGCTGCCGGAACCGGCGATCGAGCTGGATGCCCGGCACGCCGTCGACCTCATCATCGACACCGTCATGGCTCACGAGCCGGGCACCGTGACGCTCGTGCCCACCGGCGCGCTCACGAACATCGCACTCGCCGTGCGGAAGGAGCCCCGCATCGTCGAGCGCGTCAAGCAGGTCGTGCTCATGGGAGGCGGGGTGCACGTCGGCAACTGGAGCGCGGTGAGCGAGTTCAACATCGTCATCGACCCGGAGGCCGCGCACATCGTCTTCAACGAGCCGTGGCCGCTCGTGATGGTCGGGCTCGACGCGACCCACCAGGCGCTCGCGACCCCCGAGGTCGCGGCGCGCATCGCGGCCGTCGGTACCGGCCCGGCACGCTTCGTCGGCGAGCTGCTGGAGTTCTTCGGCCACACCTACAAAGACGCGCAGGGCTTCGACCACCCGCCCGTGCACGACCCGTGCGCGGTCGCCTACGTCATCGACTCGACCATCATGCGCACCGTGCGCGCGCCCCTCGACGTCGAGCTCACGGGCGCCCTCACCGTGGGCATGACCGTGGCCGACCTCCGTGCGCCGGCGCCCGAGGGCTGCACGACGAGCGTCGCGATGGATCTCGACAACGACCGCTTCTGGGCACTCGTCGTCGACGCGCTCGAGCGCATCGGCGAGGTGGAGCCGTAGGGGCTCCTAAACCTCGACGACGCCCGCGATGAGCGGGCCGCCGGTCTGAACCTCGTCGCCCGCGTCACCGATGCGGTACCCGCCCTCGAGCGCCTCGAGCGCCCGGTCGAACCGCGCGGCCTCGTTGGTGTGCATCGTGAACAGCGGCTGGCCCTTCGTCACGGTGTCACCGGGCTTCGCGTGCAGGTCGATGCCCGCGGCGTGGTCGACCGGGTCCTCCTTGCGCGCGCGGCCGGCGCCGAGGCGCCAGGCTGCGATGCCGAACGGCAGCGCGTGCTGCTCGACGAGCACGCCGTCGCGGTCGGCCGTGACGACGTGGTGCTCGTTGGCCGTCGCCATGCGCGCACCCGGGTCGCCGCCCTGGGCGCGGATCATCGCGTCCCACGTGTCCATCGCCTGCCCGTTGTGCAGGGCGCCCTCGACGTCGGCGTCGGTGATGCCGGCGAGCTCGAGCATGTGGCGAGCGAGTGTCACGGTCAGCTCGACGACGTCGGCGGGGCCCCCGCCGGCGAGCACCTCGACCGACTCGCGCACCTCGTTGGCGTTGCCGATGGCGAGCCCGAGCGGCACGTTCATGTTGGTGAGCACGGCGCGCGTGGCGACGCCGGCATCCTCACCGAGGCGCACCATGACCTTGGCGAGCTCGCGCGACTGCTCGATGTCCTTCAGGAAGGCGCCCGAGCCGAACTTCACGTCGAGCACGAGCGCGGCCGTGCCCTCGGCGATCTTCTTTGACATGATCGACGAGGCGATGAGCGGGATGCACTCGACCGTGCCGGTGATGTCGCGCAGCGCGTAGAGCTTGCCGTCGGCGGGGGCGAGGCCCGAGCCGGCGGCGCAGACGACCGCGCCGGCGCTCTCGAGCTGCGCCATCATCTCGTCGACGGTGACGTTCGCGCGCCATCCGGGGATGCTCTCGAGCTTGTCGAGCGTGCCCCCGGTGTGACCCAGACCGCGGCCGGAGAGCTGCGGCACCGCGACGCCGAACGAGGCGACGAGCGGCGCCAGCGGCAGCGTGATCTTGTCGCCGACCCCGCCCGTCGAGTGCTTGTCGGTCGTCTTCTTCGACAGGCCGGAGAAGTCGAGGCGCGTCCCCGTGGCGACCATCGCCAGAGTCATGTCGCGCACCTCCTCGCGCGTCATGCCGTTGAGGAAGATCGCCATCGTCATGGCCGACATCTGCTCGTCGGCGACGTAGCCGCGCGTGTAGGCGTCGATCATCCACTGGATCTGCTCGGTGGTGAGGGCACCCTTGTCGCGCTTGGTGCGGATGAGGTCGACGACGTCGAACGGCTCGACAGCCATGGTGGTTCTCCTTCTGCGACGCCTCAGGCGCCGGTGTCGTGGGTGCCGTCGTGGAAGGCGGCCAGCGTGCGCGGCCCGAACGCGTCGGGCAGCACCTCGTCGATCGTCCTGATGCCCGAGACGGTCTCGAGCAGCATGCCCTCCGCCGAGTGCTCGAACAGCAGCTGCCGGCAGCGGCCGCACGGCATGAGCGCGCCGCCATTGCCGTCGACGCACGTGAAGGCGACGAGCTTGCCCCCACCGGTCATGTGCAGGCTCGACACGAGCGCGCACTCCGCGCACAGGGTGAGCCCGTAGGAGGCGTTCTCGACGTTGCAGCCCGCGATCACGCGACCGTCGTCGACGATCGCGGCGACCCCGACGGGGAACCTCGAGTACGGCACGTAGGCCTTCCGCATCGCCTCCATCGCGACGGCGCGCAGCGCGTCCCAGTCGATGGCGGCGGATGCTCCGCTCGCGTCGCTCATGCGCCCTAGGCCTTCAGATAGGGCTTGCCCGACGCCGCCGGGGGCCGCGAGAGGCCGACGAAGCCAGCGACCGCGACGATTGTGACGACGTACGGGAGCATGAGCATGAACTCGCTCGGCACGGGCGAGCCCACGATCGACAGGGTCGACTGCAGGTTCGTCGCGAAGCCGAACAGCAGCGCCGCGAGCGTCGCCCGGATCGGATCCCATCGCCCGAAGATGACGGCCGCGAGCGCGATGAAGCCCGCACCGTTGGTCATGTCCTTGCCGAAGGAGCCCACCGCGGCGAGCGTGAAGAACGCACCACCGCCGCCGACGATCGCACCGGCGAGCAGCACGTTCCAGAAGCGCGTGCCGCGCACGTTGATGCCGACGGTGTCGGCCGCGGTCGGGTGCTCGCCGACCGAGCGCAGGCGCAGCCCCCAGCGAGTCTTGAACAGGCCAAACCAGACCAGGAAGATCGCGAGGTACATGAGGTAGACGATGATCGTCTGCCGGAACAGGATCGGCCCGAGCACGGGGATCTCGCTCAGCAGCGGCAGGGCGATGCGCTCGAACTTCTCGGGCGAGTTGAACGTCTCGGCGTTGGGCACCATGACGGTCGAGTACAGGAAGCTCGTCAGGCCCAGCACGAGCACGTTGAGCACGACGCCGACGATGACCTGGTCGACGAGGTACTTGATCGCGAACGCGGCGAGCACGAACGAGACGAGCGCGCCGGCGACCATGGCGCCGAGCAGGCCGACGAACGGGTTGCCCGTGAGCGTGGCGAGCATCGCGGCCATGAAGGCGCCGCCGAGCAGCTGGCCCTCGATGGCGATGTTCACGACGCCGACGCGCTCAGAGATCACCCCGCCGAGCGAGCCGAAGATGAGCGGCGTGCTGACCGTGAGCGCCCCGGCGAGGAGGCCGACGAGCGGCACCGTCGCGCCGGCAGCGGCCCAGGTGAGGAAGCCGACGACGAAGAGCACCGCGAACACGGTCGTGAGCCACAGGGGCACCTTGATCGCCGCGCGGGCCAGCAGGAAGGCGCCGACCGTCGCGGCGGCCATGAGGATCGCCACGACGATCGTCGTTTCGGCGAGCCCCAGCTCGAGCGGGGGCAGCTGGATCGCGTCGCGACCCTCGGAGAGCCGGTAGCTCGTGATCGGGTTGCCGTCGACGTCGGGTCGCCCGACGACGAAGAACAGCACGATCGCGATGACGGTGAAGATCGCGAACGCGATCGGCGCCTTCCAGCTGCGCACCGCGATCGACGCGGGGGCTCCCGGCGCGGAGGCCGTGGGGGCGGTGGTCAGGGGAGCAGCGGTCACTTCGACACCTCCGCCTTGCGGGCGAGCTTGGGTGCGCGCCACTGGAAGCTGCCGTCAGGCGTCGGCAGCCGGAAGATGGCGCGCACGAGAGGCGGCGCCGCGATGAAGAGCACGATGAAGCTCTGCACGACGAGCACGATGTCGACGGGGATGCCCTCGGCGCTCTGCATCGTGAACGAGCCCGCCTTGAGCGCGCCGAAGAGGATGCCGGCGAAGAACACGCCCCACGGCTTCGACCGGCCCAACAGCGCCACCGTGATCGCGTCGAAGCCGATGCCGGCGTCGAGCCCGGCGGCGAAGCCGCCCGTGAAGGTGCCGAGCACCTGCTGCACGCCGGCGAGCCCGACGAGCGCGCCCGCGATGAGCATGACCTTGACGTAGACGCTCTTGACGTTGATGCCGGCCACCTGCGCCGCGTGCGGGTTCTCGCCGACGGCACGGAACTGGAAGCCCATGGCCGAGCGGTTGAGCAGGTACCAGACGTAGATGGTCGCGACGATCACGAGGATGAAGCCGAGATCGAGGTTGTACTGCGGGCCGAGCAGGCTCGGGTACTGCGCCGACTCGAGGATCGGGCCCGACTTGGGGTTGTTCTGCCCGGGCGCCTGCAGCGCACCGGGGGTGCGCAGCAGGAACGACACGAGGTAGAAGGCGATGTAGTTGAGCATGATCGTGACGATCACCTCGTGCGCGCCGGTGCGCGCCTTCAGCAGACCGACGATGCCACCCCAGAGCGCGCCGCCGATGATGCCGACGACGAGGGCGACGACGAGGTGCAACACGGGCGGCATCGGAATGTAGGCGCCGACGTAGCCCGCGGCGGCGGCGGCGATGAGCATCTGCCCGCGGCCACCGATGTTGAACAGGCCGACGCGGAACGCCAGGGCCACGCCGAGACCCGCCGCGATGAGCGGGGTCGCGAAGGTCAGCGTCTCGAGCAGCGGCCGGATCGCGATCGCGAAGCCCCGGTCGGTCTCGTAGTTGAAGACCGAGCCGCGGAAGAGCGCCGTGTACGCACCGCTGACCGCCTGCCAGGCCGCGCCGAGCGTGTCGCCGGGGCGGGCGAAGAAATAGCCCGAGGTCTCGGCGACTCGCTCGTCGGTGAGGATGATGAGGATGCCGCCGGCGACGAGGGCGAGCACGACCGCGAGCACCGAGATCGCGGCGGAGCCGCCGAGGATCTCGCGCATGATCTGGTTCGACCGGGGCGCGGCCGGCGTCTCGGGAGCTGCCGCGGGGGTCGCGGGGCTGGTCGTCGTGCTCATGCGGCCACCTCCGCCGGCGTCTCGCCGGCCATCATCAGTCCGAGGACGTCGCGGGGCGTGTCGCCGGGCACGATGCCCACGATGCGCCCGCGGTACATGACCGCGATGCGGTCGGCGAGCGCGACGACCTCGTCGAGCTCGGTCGAGACGACGATGACCGGCACGCCGGCGTCGCGGGTCTCGACGATGCGCTTGTGCACGAACTCGATCGAGCCGACGTCGAGACCGCGCGTCGGCTGGGCGGCGATGAACAGCCGCAGCTCGCGGCTGAGCTCGCGCGCCAGCACGACCTTCTGCTGGTTGCCGCCGGAGAGCCGGCCCACGCGGGTCATGATGCCCTGCGCCCGGACGTCGAACTCGCGAACCTTCTCGGTGGCGAACCGGGCGAGCTCGGCGAGCTGCAGCGTGCCGCGCTTGACGAAGGGCTCGCCGGTCGAGCGATCGAGCATGAGGTTCTCGGCGATCGTCATCTCGCCGACCAAGCCGTCCTCCTTGCGGTCCTCCGGCACGAAGCCGACGCCCGCGTCGAGCACGCCGCGGGTGGACTTGCCGATGAGCTCGTCGCCGTCAAGGGTGATCGAGCCGAGCACGCGGTGCTGCAGACCCATGATCGCCTCGGTGAGCTCGGTCTGGCCGTTGCCCTGCACGCCCGCGATGGCGAGGATCTCGCCGCGCCGCAGCGTGAACGAGACGTGGTCGACGAGTACCTGGCCGACGTGGTCGGTGACGGTGAGGTCGCGCACGACGAGGGCGTCATCGCCCGGCGTCGCCGAATCCTTGTCGACCGTGAGGTCGACAGCACGACCGACCATGAGCGAGGCCAGCTCGGCGTTGGTCGCGGTCGGCGAGGCCTCACCGACGACCTTGCCGAGGCGGATCACCGTGATGCGGTCCGCCACTTCGCGCACCTCGCGGAGCTTGTGGGTGATGAAGACGATCGAGGTGCCCTCGCTCTTGAGCTGGCGCATGATCGCCATGAGCTCGTCGGTCTCCTGCGGCGTGAGCACCGCGGTCGGCTCGTCGAACACGAGCACGTTGGCGTTGCGCGAGAGGGCCTTGATGATCTCGACCCGCTGCTGCACGCCGACGGGGAGATCCTCGATGCGCGCATCCGGGTCGATGTCGAAGCCGAAGCGGGCGGAGATCTCCTCCACCTTGGCGCGGGCGGCGTCGAGGTCGAGCAGACCGCCGGGCTTCGTGGACTCGTTGCCGAGCATGACGTTCTCGGCGACGGTGAAGACGGGGATCAGCATGAAGTGCTGGTGCACCATGCCGATGCCGGCGTTCATCGCGTCACCGGGACCGGAGAAGGCCTGCACGACGTCGTCGAGCAGGATCTGCCCCTCGTCGGCCTGGTAGAGCCCGTAGAGGACGTTCATGAGGGTGGACTTCCCCGCACCGTTCTCGCCGAGCAGGCAGTGGATCTCGCCGGGCTCGACCACGAGGTCGATGTGGTCGTTGGCGACCAGGGCGCCGAAGCGCTTGGTGATGCCACGAAGCTCGAGTTTCATGCTCCGTGCCTTCCTGCGCCGTCGGGGTCGCGACGGCGCTCTCCGTGAGCGGGGGTCGGGATGCTCGTGCCGCGTTCAGGGCGACCGCGGTGTGCCCGATGCTCCACTGTAGAGGAGCCGCCCGACCGGGATCTGAGCAGGTGGGTGCGCATCTGAGCAGCAGCAGGGCATCCGCGGATCATGATCGATCGGGCGTCACCGCCCGGGAACGGGACCGGGGGAGGCCAGCCGCGCTGACCTCCCCCGGGATGGAGCTGTTCCGGACTACTGACCGGGCGACGCCGGCGAGGTGACCTCGATCGAGCCGTCGATGATGCCGGCCGTGACCTCCTCGAGCTCCGCAGCGAGGTCGGGGCTGACCTTCGACTCGAAGTCGTGGAAGGGGGCGAGGCCGAGGCCGCCGTTCTCGAGCGTGCCGATGAACGGGGTGTTGTCGAAGTTGCCCTCGGCAGCACCGGTCGTGACGTCGTAGACGCCGACCGCGATGTTCTTCAGCACCGAGGTCAGGAGCAGGTCGGCGACCGAGGGGTCGGTCTCGTAGACATCGGAGTCGACGCCGATGAGGGCGATCTCACGGCCGGAGTCGCGGATGGCCTCCGCGGCGCTCTGGTAGATCGGGCCGCCGACGGGCATGAGCACGTCGACGTTCTGGTCGATGAGGCCCTGCGCCGTGGTGAGGGCCTCGGTGCCGGGAGCGAAGCCACCGGTGAAGGTGCCGGTCTGGCCCTCGAAGTCCCAGCCGAGCGCCTGGACGTTCGTGCCCTTGACCTCGTTGTGGTACTCGACGCCCTGGACGAAGCCGTCCATGAAGATCGTCACCGGCGGGATCTGGATGCCGCCGAAGGTGCCGACGAAGCCGGTCTTCGAGTAGCTCGCCGCCGCGTAGCCGGCGAGGAACGCCGCCTCGACGGTGTTGAACTGGATCGGCTTGACGTTCTCGCCCTCGACGAACTCGTCGATGATCGCGAAGTTGATGTCGGGGTTGGCCGTCGACGCCTCCGTCGTGGCCTCGGCCAGCAGGAAGCCGACGGTCACGATCAGGTCGCAGCCCTCGTCGACGAGGCTCGTCACGTTCGGGCCGTAAGCGTTCTCGTCAGCCGACTCGACCGCGTTGAACTCGACGCCGAGGTCGTTCGCGGCGTCCTCCAGGCCCGTGTAGCCGGCCTGGTTGAACGACTTGTCGTCGAAGCCGCCGGCGTCCGACACCATGCAGGGGTAGAAGTCGGGCGCCTCGTCGGTCGGGGTCGCGCCGGGCTCCTCCTCCGGGGCCGCCGCGCACCCGGCGAGCACGAGCGCGCTCGCGCCGAGAAGGGCGAGACCGCTGAAGGCGGTCTTGCGGGAAGTGAACGTCACTGTGTCCTCCAAAAAACGGTGCCCAGCGGGGGCGCTGGGTGGATGCCGATTACGTTAGCGCCCGGAATCGCCCCTCATCAGTGCCGGAAGGCTCGAGAACCGCAAGCGTTACGGAACTGCGACTCGTGCGGAATCCCGCGGAAACACGCGGATCTCGCCGCGGATCCCACCCGCTTCTGCTCGAATGAGCACGGATCGCGCGGAGCGCGGCGCTGCCGATGGCGCCGCGGAGCGGGCTAGAGCAGGTCGCTGCGCCCCGCCGACTTGATGGCGTCGACGACAGCCTTGACCCGCTGTGCGTGCTCGCGCGTGGTCACGAGCAGAGCATCCGGCGTATCGACGACGACGATGTCGCGCACCCCCACGAGCGAGATCAGGCGAGGGCTCTGACTCACCACGACGCCGCTGGAGGAGTCGGCGAGCACGCGCGCGCCCTCCCCCAGGATCGCCAGGTCGCCCGGTCGACCGCCGGAGAGCAGCTTCGCGAGCGACGAGAAGTCGCCCACGTCGTCCCAGGGGAAGTCGCCGCGCACGACCGCGAGCCGGCCGGCCTCCGCCGCGGGCTCGGCGACGGAGTAATCGATGGCGATCTTCGTCAGCATCGGCCAGGTGGCGTCGACGACGTCGTCGCGACGGTCGGTGTCCCACGCCGCCGCGATCTCGAGCAGGCCCTGGTGCAGCTCGGGCCGCGTCGCCGCGAGCTGCTCGAGCAGGGCATCCGCTCGCGAGATGAACATGCCCGCGTTCCACAGGTAGTCGCCCGAGCGCACGTACTCGGTGGCCGTCTCCAGGTCGGGCTTCTCGACGAAGCGGTCGACGAGCTCGGCGTGCGGAGCCCCGTCGATCTCGAGCGGTGCGCCGCAGTGGATGTAGCCGAAGCCCACCGAGGGCTCGGTCGGCGTGATGCCGATCGTCGTGATGAGGCCAGTGCGCGCGACGGCGACGGCCTCGGCGACCGCGCGGCGGAAGCCCTCGGCGTCGGTGATGACGTGGTCGGCGGCGAACGACCCGACGACGACATCCGGGTTGCGACGGTGCAGGATGGCCGCCGCGAGGCCGATCGCGGCCGACGACTCCTTCGGCTCGGCCTCGAGCACGAGGTTCGCAGGGCCCAGCTCCGGCAGCTGCTGCAGCACGGCGGCGCGGTGCGCGCGGCCCGTGACGACCATGATCCCGTCGCCGCCGGCGAGCGGGAGCAGGCGCTCCCACGTCTCGCGCAGGAGGGTGCGGCCCGTGCCGGTGAGGTCGTGGAGGAACTTCGGCGCCTCCGCTCGCGACAGCGGCCACAGCCTCGAGCCGACGCCCCCGGCGGGGATGATCGCGTGGAAGTCGGGCAGGCCGCCCTCGAGCTCTCGCATGCCCGTCACCCTAGCGTCGCGGGCGGGAGCACTCAGAAAGGGAACGTAGGATGAAGACCATCGGCGGCCACCAGTCGAGACCGGTACTCACCGGAGTTCAAGGACGCAGAATCCTGCGCCCGTCGTCCTTGCCCTGAGGAGGGTTTCTCGTGCCAGCGAAGGTAGCGGGAGCCGCAGCATCCAGCTCGGCCCCCCTGACCGTGCCCGCCCCCCGACCGCCCGCCATCGCCGGAACGCTCTACCGCGGCCGCGAGGGCATGTGGTCGTGGGTGCTGCACCGCATCACCGGTGTGGCGATCTACTTCTTCCTGCTCGTCCACATCCTGGACACCGCGCTCGTGCGGGTGAGCCCGGAGGCCTACAACGCCGTGATCGGCGCCTACAAGACGCCCATCATGGGCCTCGGCGAGCTCGCGCTCGTCGGCGCGATCCTGTTCCACGCGCTCAACGGGCTCCGCATCATCCTCGTCGACTTCTGGGAGACCGGCACGCGCCACCAGCGCACGCTGTTCTGGGTCGTGCTCGGCGTGTGGGCCGCGCTCATGATCGCGTTCACGCCCCGCCACCTCATCGCCGTGTTCGGAGGCTGATCATGACGACCATCGATGCTCCCCGCACCCCCGTCGCGACCACTCGCCGAGGCGTCAACCTCGAGAAGTGGGGCTGGATGTACATGCGCGTCTCGGGCGTGCTGCTCGTCGCGCTGATCTTCGGCCACCTCTTCGTCAACCTCGTCGCCGGCGAGGGCGTCAAGCAGATCGACTTCGCCTTCGTCGCCGGCAAGCTCAGCGACCCGTTCTGGCAGGTGTACGACACGCTGCTGCTGTGGCTCGCGCTCATCCACGGCGCCAACGGCATGCGCACGCTCGTCAACGACTACGTCGCCAAGCCCGGCGTGCGCGGCGCCCTGCACTTCGCGCTCGCCGCCTCGACGGCCGTGCTGCTGATCCTCGGCACGCTCGTCATCTACACCTTCGACCCGTGCCCCGCCGGCGCGGACCCAGAGCTCGTCGCCTCCTTCTGCGGCGACCTCTGATCCCGCACCACTCGACCACAGCGGAGACAACTCTTGAGCACTGACACCCTGACCGCCTCCGAGCAGGCGGTGCACCATCACCAGTTCGACGTCGTCATCGTCGGCGCCGGTGGCGCCGGCATGCGCGCCGCCATCGAGGCCGGCCCGAACGCGAAGACCGCCGTGATCTCCAAGCTCTACCCGACGCGCTCGCACACGGGCGCCGCGCAGGGCGGCATGGCCGCCGCCCTCGCGAACGTCGAGGAGGACAGCTGGGAGTGGCACACCTTCGACACCGTCAAGGGCGGCGACTACCTCGTCGACCAGGACGCGGCGGAGATCCTCGCGAAGGAGGCCATCGACGCGATCATCGACCTCGAGAACATGGGCCTGCCCTTCAACCGCACGCCCGACGGCAAGATCGACCAGCGCCGCTTCGGCGGGCACACGCGCGACCACGGCAAGGCGCCGGTGCGCCGCGCCTGCTACGCCGCCGACCGCACCGGTCACATGATCCTGCAGACGCTGTTCCAGAACTGCGTCAAGCTCGGCATCGACTTCTACAACGAGTTCTACGCGCTCGACCTGCTGCTGAGCGAGGTCGACGGCGAGCGCCGTGCGGCGGGCGTCGTCGCCTACGAGCTCGCGACCGGCGACCTGCACGTCTTCCACGCCAAGAGCGTCGTCTTCGCCACCGGCGGCTTCGGCAAGATCTACAAGACGACCTCGAACGCCCACACCCTCACGGGTGACGGCGTCGGCATCATCTGGCGCAAGGGCATCCCGCTCGAGGACATGGAGTTCTTCCAGTTCCACCCGACCGGGCTCGCCGGCCTCGGCATCCTCCTCACCGAGGGCGCTCGCGGTGAGGGTGCGATCCTCCGCAACGCGAGCGGTGAGCGCTTCATGGAGCGCTACGCGCCGACCATCAAGGACCTCGCGCCGCGCGACATCATCTCGCGCTGCATGGTGCAGGAGGTCGCCGAGGGTCGCGGCGCCGGCCCGAACAAGGACTACGTGCTGCTCGACTGCACGCACCTCGGCGCCGAGGTCCTCGAGACGAAGCTGCCCGACATCACCGAGTTCGCTCGCACCTACCTCGGTGTCGACCCGGTGCACGAGCCGGTGCCGGTGATGCCGACCGCGCACTACGCGATGGGCGGCATCCCGACGAACATCAAGGCCGAGGTGCTCGCGGACAACGAGACCGTCATCAAGGGCCTCTACGCCGCCGGCGAGTGCGCGTGCGTCTCGGTGCACGGCTCGAACCGTCTCGGCACCAACTCGCTGCTCGACATCAACGTGTTCGGCAAGCGCGCCGGCAAGTACGCCGTCGAGTACGCCAAGTCGGCCGAGTTCGCCCCGCTGCCGGAGGACCCGGCGCGCGAGGTGCGCGAGATGGTCGAGCGCCTGCGCGCCGCCGACGGCCCCGAGCGCCTCGCGCCCCTGCGCAAGACGCTGCAGGAGGAGATGGATAAGAACGCCCAGGTGTTCCGCACCGAGGAGAGCCTCGCCTCGGTCACGAAGACCATCCAGGAGCTGCGCGACCGCTACCAGAACATCGGCATCCAGGACCGCGGCAAGCGGTTCAACACCGACTTGCTCGAGGCGATCGAGCTCGGCTTCCTGCTCGACATCGCCGAGGTCGTCGTGTTCTCTGCGCGCAACCGCAAGGAGAGCCGCGGCGGTCACATGCGCGACGACTACCCCGACCGCAACGACGCCGACTACATGCAGCACACGATGGCCTACCTCGTGGGCGACCTGCACTCGGCGAACCCGGAGGACCACATCCGCATGGATTGGAAGCCCGTCACGATCACGCACTACCAGCCCATGGAGAGGAAGTACTGATGGCCACGACCGCCCCCGAGGCTCCCGCGCAGGAGGTCGGCGCCGTCCAGGCCTTCACCGTCACGCTCATCGTGCGCCGGTTCGACCCGGAGAAGGACGCCGAGCCGTACTGGCAGGACTTCGACGTCGAGATGTACTCGACCGACCGCGTGCTCGACGCGCTGCACAAGATCAAGTGGGATCAGGACGGCACGCTCGCCTTCCGCCGCTCGTGCGCCCACGGCATCTGCGGCTCGGACGCCATGCGCATCAACGGCCGCAACCGGCTCGCGTGCAAGACCCTCATCAAGGATCTCGACATCACGAAGCCGATCTACGTCGAGGCGATCAAGGGCCTGCCGCTCGAGAAGGACCTCATCGTCGACATGGAGCCCTTCTTCGAGTCGTACCGCCAGGTGCAGCCGTTCCTCATCGCGAGCTCGAAGCCCGAGAAGGAGCGCCTGCAGTCGATCGAGCAGCGCGCGCGCTTCGACGACACCACGAAGTGCATCCTCTGCGCCGCGTGCACCTCGTCGTGCCCCGTGTTCTGGACCGACGGCCAGTACTTCGGCCCGGCCGCGATCGTGAACGCGCACCGCTTCATCTTCGACAGTCGCGACGAGGCCGCCCAGGTGCGCCTGGACATCCTCAACGACAAGGAGGGCGTGTGGCGCTGCCGCACGACCTTCAACTGCTCGGAGGCGTGCCCGCGCGGCATCGAGGTCACGAAGGCGATCGCCGAGGTCAAGCAGGCGATCCTGCGCGGCAAGCCGTAGGCAGCGGCGCGCGGTCCGCACGCGCCGATCGAGGGCCCCGGGGATGCTCCCCCGGGGCCCTCGTGCGTGATAACCCCTACCGCACGCCGTGGACGGGCCGCGCGGCGCGAGGCCGCGAGTTCACCGGGAAGTCGTGGCCGCGCATCCGCCACGATCGTTAGGGTGTCGGGATGCCCGACGCGACCCCCGGCTCCTCCCAGCCCTCGCGCCTGCAGCAGCTGATCGCCCGCGTGCAGCGGCTGAAGCCCGTGCGCGTGCTGCAGCACTACGGGCGCGAGCGCGGGCCGATCCTCTCCGCGGGGCTCGCCTATTCGGCGATCTTCGCCGTCTTCGCCGCCCTCTGGGTCGGCTTCTCGGTCATCGGCGCGATCGTCTCGGAGGATCTCGGGCTGCGGATGACGGTCATCCGCGCCCTGTCGGACGCGGTGCCGGGCCTCATCGACACCGGCCTCAACGACGGCGCGATCGACCCCGACGATCTGCTCAGCACGGCGACGTTCACGTTCACGGGCGTCATCGCCCTGCTCGGCCTGCTCGTGACGGCGCTCGGCTGGCTCGACGCGGCGCGCAACGCGGTACGGGTGCTGTTCGACCTGCCGCCGGCCGAGGGCAACATCCTGCTGCGCAAGCTGAAGGATCTCGGGCTCGCCGTCGGTTTCGGCGCGCTGCTCGTCATCTCGGCGACGCTCACGGTCGTCAGCACGCAGGCGACAGAGCTCGTGCTCGACGCCGTGCGACTCAGCGAGACGGTCGTGGCGACGGTGCTGTCGCGCGTCGTGTCGCTCGCGATCATGTTCGTGATCGACGCGCTCGTGCTCGCGGCCTTCTTCCGAGTGCTCGTCGGTTTGCACATCCCCCTCGCGCAGCTGCGCTCGGGAGCGCTGCTCGGCGCCGCGGCGCTCGGGGCGCTCAAGGTGCTCGGCTCGTCGCTGCTCGGCGGGGCGACGTCGAACCCGCTGCTGGCGTCGTTCGCGGTCATCATCGGTCTGCTGATCTTCTTCAACCTGGTGTGCCAGGTGATCCTGCTGTCGGCGGCGTGGATCGCCGTGTCGGTGGCGGATGCGGGGCTCGTGCTCGACGAGCGCGTCGCAGCCGAGCGACTCGAGGCCGCGCGGGCCCTCGTCGCGGCGCACGACGCCGCACCCGACGACGAGCCCACCGGCTTCTGGGCGCGTCGGCGCGCCCGGCGGGAACTGGCCCGCGCGCAGCGCGAGGTCGCGAAGCAGGCGGCGCGGGAGGCGGGCGCCGAGCAGGGTCGCGCGGCGGCCGAGGGCTGAGCCGGCACCGTTGAGCGGGCCCGGCCCCGGCGACCGACGTCGGTGGTCGAACCTAGGATGGAGGGCATGCCGCAGCCGGTCCGCATCGCCTCCGTCAACGTCAACGGCATCCGTGCCGCGTACCGCAAGGGCATGGGCGAGTGGCTGGCGCAGCGCGACGTCGACATCCTCGCGCTGCAGGAGGTCCGGGCATCCACCGACGACGTCACGGGGCTGCTCGGCGAGGGCTGGACGGTGCTGCACGACGCCGCGACGGCGAAGGGTCGGGCGGGGGTCGCGATCGCGACGCGCTGGCCGATCCATGCGCACCGCGTCGAGCTCGGCGACGAGGACTTCGACTCGGCCGGCCGCTGGCTCGAGGCCGACCTGCACGTCGGCGACGTGCCCCTCACGGTCGTGAGCTGCTACGTGCACTCCGGCGAGGTCGACACCCCAAAGCAGGTCGAGAAATACCGCTTCCTCGATGCGATGGAGGAGCGCCTGCCGCAGCTCGCCGTGCACGCCGAGTACGCGCTCGTTGTCGGCGACCTCAACGTCGGCCACCGCGAGCTCGACATCAAGAACTGGAAGGGCAACCGCAAGAACGCGGGCTTCCTGCCGCGCGAGCGCGCCTACTTCGACCGCTTCTTCGGGCCCGCCGGTGAGAGCGTCGAGTGCGTCGACGGCACGACCGGCACCGGCCTCGGCTGGGTCGACGTCGGGCGCGCCCAGGCGGGCGAGGTGCCGGGCCCGTACACCTGGTGGTCGCAGCGCGGCCAGGCCTTCGACACCGACACCGGCTGGCGCATCGACTACCACGTGGCCACCCCGGCGCTCGCGGCCGGCGTCGTCGGGTACGCCATCGATCGCGCGCCCTCGTGGGACACGCGCTGGAGCGACCACGCACCCGTGGTCGTCGACTACGAGCTCTAGCCCGGCGCTCGCCGAGCATCCGCCGCTTCGATCTTCGAGAAGGACCGTCACATGACCGCACCCCGCCTGTTCTCGGGCATGCAGCCCTCGGCCGCGAGCCTGCACCTCGGCAACTACGCCGGAGCGCTGCTGCAGTGGCGCGAGATGCAGGCGAGCCACGACGCCGTCTTCTGCGTCGTCGACCTGCACGCGATCACCGTGCCGCAGGATCCGGCGGAGCTGCGCGAGCGCACCCGCCGCACGGCCGCGCAGTACATCGCCGCGGGTATCGACCCCGAGCACTCGACCCTGTTCGTGCAGTCGCACGTCTCGGCGCACGCGCAGCTGGCCTGGGTGCTCAACACCATCACGGGCTTCGGCGAGGCCTCGCGCATGACGCAGTTCAAGGACAAGTCGGCCCGCTCGGGCACTGACGCGGCCTCGGTCGGGCTCTTCACCTACCCGATCCTGCAGGCGGCCGACATCCTGCTCTACGACGCCGTCGTCGTGCCCGTCGGCGAGGACCAGCGGCAGCACATCGAACTCACGCGCGACCTCGCGACGCGCTTCAACTCGCGCTTCGGCGACACGTTCGTCGTGCCGGAGGTGCGCATCCTCAAAGAGACGGCGAAGATCTACGACTTGCAGAACCCGGGGTCGAAGATGTCGAAGTCGGGCGAGAGCCCGGCGGGCATCCTGTGGCTGCTCGACGACGAGAAGGCGCTGACGAAGAAGATCAAGTCGGCCGTCACCGACTCCGACGGCGTCGTGCGCTACGACCCGGTTGCGAAGCCGGGGGTGTCGAATCTGCTGTCGATCCTCGCGATCGTCACGGGGCGCGGCGTCGAGCAGGTCGAGGCGGAGTTCGACGGTCTGCAGTACGGGGCCCTGAAGGGCGCGGTCGCCGAGGCGGTCGTCGAAGCGTTCCGGCCGATCCGCGAGCGCACGCTCGAGCTGCTCGACGACCCGGCCGAGCTCGACCGGCTGCTCGCGATCAACGCCGACCGGGCATCCGCCATCGCCGACGCGACGCTCGCGCGCGTGTACGACGCCCTCGGGTTCCTGCCGCGCGCATGAGGCCGGTCGTGCTGCGCACGCCGCGGCTCGTGCTCTCGACGCCGGTCGCCGCCGACGCGCCGACCGTCTACGAGCACTGCCAGGATGCGGCGCTGCAGCACTGGACGACGGTGCCGGTGCCGTACACGGTGGCGGATGCTCGCGCCTTCGTCGAGGAGTTCGTGCCGCAGCAGTGGGCGCTCGGCTCCGAGTGCGTGCTCGCCCTGCGGCGGCCGGGCGTGCCCGGCGACCTGCTCGGCGTCGTGTCGTGGCAGCGGGCGCGCGGCGCCGTCGGCTACTGGCTCGGCGCGGCGCACCGCGGGCACGGCTACATGGCCGAGGCCCTGCGCGGACTCGTCGACTGGGTGTTCGGCCCCGAGCACGACGTCGACCACCTGCGCTGGGAGTGCTACGCCGGCAACCTCGGCTCGGCCCACGCCGCCCGGGCGGCGGGGTTCCGCTGGGTCGGGTTCGGGCCGTGCGCGCTGCCCGACCGCTCGGGGGCGCATCCGGACGGGTGGCACGGCGAGCTGCGGCGGGAGCACCTCGGCACGGTCGAGGAGCTGCAGCGGTGGCCGGTGCTGGCGTGAGCGGGGCTGGCGTGAGCGGTGCCCGCGTGACCGGTGACGCTGGGACGGATGCTCGGCCCGGGTCGAGCATCCGCGTCATGCTCTTCGACCTCGACGACTGCCTCATGGCGCACTCGCGGGCCGTCGCGATCGGCCTCGCGCGGGCGCGGGCCGAGACCGGCGGCGCCGTCGCGGCTGCCGACCCCGACGCCGAGCTGCGCCGCTGGCGCGAGCTCGAAGAGCACCACTACGGGCGCTGGCTGACCGGCGAGCTCGACTTCCTCGAGCAGCGACGCGAGCGGGCGCGGGGGTTCCTCGCTCCGTTCGGCATCGCACCGACGCCCGACGAGGCGCTGGAGTGGTTCGACCGGTACATGGTCGGGTACCGCGCGTCGTGGAGCCTCTTCGACGACGTGCTGCCCGCGCTCGATGCGCTCGAGAGGGCGGTGCCGGGCATCCGCTTCGGGGTGATCACGAACGGCGACCTGACCTTCCAGAGCGAAAAGCTCGAGGCGATCGGGCTCGCCGACCGCATGGAGCACGTCATCGCGTCGGGAGAGGTCAGCGTCGCGAAGCCGGAGGCGGCCATCTTCGCGCTCGCCGCCGCGGCTTTCGGGGTGCCGGTCGCGTCGTGCGCGTACGTCGGCGATCGGCTCCGCACCGACGCCGCGGGGGCGGATGCGGCCGGGATGCTCGGCCTCTGGCTCGAGCGGCCGCTCGAGGCGCTCGGGGTGCCGGTGGAGGCGGGCGTCGTTCCGCCCGGCGTCGTGCGCCTCACGTCGCTGCTCGAGCTGCCCGCGGCTGTCGCCGCGCGCTGAACCGCGCGTCGCGCCCGGCCGCAGCTGGCCGCGCCGCCCGAGCGCCCGACTCGATCGCGCTGCCCGCATCGTGCAGGTTCTCAGGAGTTCTGGTCGTGACTGCGCTTGACCGCGCCTGCGAGGACTCAGCCGACACCGCTTCTCCTGAGAACGTGCACGCCGACCGGTCTCGCTCGACTGGACGCGCGGAGCACCGCCGCGACGACCGAGTCGAGTCGAGAGACGACCAACCGGTAGTCGACGCGCACGACCACATAACCGCGGCGAGCAAGCTCGAGATCCCGCCAGTAGTCGCGCGCCTGCTCCCCCGCGTGCCAGCGCCGCCCGTCGACTTCGACGATGACACGCCACTCCGCCAGGAGATCGACCCTGCCGACACCGGGGACGACGACTTGGCAGGCGACATGCAGACCGGCGTCGCGCAGGGCCACGCGAACGAGTGACTCGATCCCCGATTCGCTGCGGAAGTCGAGGTCTTCGACAGCGAGCCGAAGGCGCCGTGGCGCTGCCGCCGCGAGCCGATCGAGCTGAGCGAGATCGATGACGGAGAGTCGGAGGGCGCTGTCGAGCACGGCGATGACCATGGACCGGGGCTGACAGCGCAAAAGGTGGTGCACGGAGTTCGCCGCTGGAAGGATCAGGCCGTTCGACGGCGGGCCGACGCGAGCCCAGTGGAGCACGAGGTCCGCGCTCGTCGACCGTCGAGGGGTTCCGTCGGGCTCCCGGAGGCGGGCCGCCTGCGGGGGAACGTGAACGTGGAGGGCGGCACCGGGCGGCTCGAAGCATCCCAGCAACGAGAGCGCGGACACGCAGGTCAGCCGACCGCCGACGGTGGCGGCGCGGCGAAGCGGCTCGGGCATCCAGCGACTGACGTAAGTATCGCGCCGTGCGCGGATCACCGAGCCGTCGGCGAGCGCCCTGGCGAGCCCCCGCCGACCGGTGCGGGCGAGCATGTCGTGGCGCGAGTAGACGCGCCGGGGGTCGAGAGCGAACACGGGCGCACTATCGCCGACGTCGGCCGGATCCCGTGACCAGCCGAGCCGGAACGGTGATCGGCGCGCCGACCCCGCCGAGGTGGAGGAGGCGCGTGCCACTTCGCAGGAGTACGGGCAGTGCCACGGTGAACCGTCCGTACAGGCGCATTCGCCGCCGCTGGATCTCCTGAGAACCTGCACGCCCGCATGAGCGGTGGTGGCAGGCGCGCGCGGCGCGGCGGCGCGGGCGCGCGGCCCGGCGGCGCGGGCGTGCGGCGCCGGCGTGCAGCGCGGCCCCCGCGCACGCGGAAGGGGCGGGGCGCCTGCGCGCGCCCCGCCCCTCGTGCGGCCCTACCACGGCCGCGGCGGCTCAGCTGAGCCGCATACCCGACCCGCTCGCGCGGGCCGGACTGCTACTTCACGTCGTCGTCGACCCAGTCGAACGTCTTCGTGACGGCCTTCTTCCAGTTGCGCAGCTGGCGCTCGCGCTCGGAGTCGTCCATGTTGGGCGTCCAGCGCGAGTCCTCCTGCCAGTTGGCGCGCAGCTCGTCGAGCGAGCCCCACACGCCGACCGCGAGGCCGGCGGCGTAGGCGGCGCCGAGCGCGGTCGTCTCCGCGACGACCGGACGGACGACCGGCACGCCGAGGATGTCGGCCTGGAACTGCATGAGCGTGTTGTTCGCGATCATGCCGCCGTCGACCTTGAGCTCGGTGAGGTCGACGCCCGAATCGGCATTGACCGCGTCCAGCACCTCGCGGGTCTGGAAGGCCGTCGCCTCGAGCACGGCGCGGGCGATGTGGCCCTTGTTGACGTAGCGGGTGAGACCCACGAGCGCACCACGGGCATCCGCTCGCCAGTACGGCGCGAACAGGCCCGAGAACGCCGGCACAAAGTAGGCGCCGCCGTTGTCGTCGACGGTCTTCGCGAGCTCCTCGATCTCGGGGGCGCTCGAAATGAGGCCGAGGTTGTCGCGCACCCACTGCACGAGCGAGCCGGTCACCGCGATGGCGCCCTCGAGCGCGTAGTGCGGCTTCTCGTCGCCGAGCTTGTAGCCGAGCGTCGTCAGCAGGCCGTTCTTCGAGTGGACGATCTCCTCACCGGTGTTGAAGATGAGGAAGTTGCCCGTGCCGTAGGTGTTCTTCGACTCGCCGGGCTCGAACGCGGCCTGACCGAACGTGGCGGCCTGCTGGTCGCCGAGGATGCCCGCCACGGGCACCTCGCGCAGCAGCGAGCTGCTGTGCACCGTGCCGTAGACCTCCGAGGAGGAGCGGATCTCAGGCAGCATGGAGGCCGGCACGCCGAAGGCGTCGAGGATCGACTGATCCCACTGCAGCGTCTCGAGGTCCATGAACATCGTGCGCGAGGCGTTGGTGACGTCGGTGGCGTGCACGCCGCCGTCGACGCCGCCGGTGAGGTTCCAGAGCACCCAGGTGTCGGTCGTGCCGAACATGAGCTCGCCGGCCTCGGCCTTCTCGCGGGCCCCCTCGACGTTCTCGAGGATCCAGACGATCTTCGTGCCGGAGAAGTAGGTCGCGAGCGGCAGACCGACCTTCTGCTTGAAGCGCTCCACACCGCCGTCGGCGGCGAGGCGGTCGACGATGGGCTGCGTGCGGGTGTCCTGCCAGACGATCGCGTTGTAGACGGGCTTGCCCGTGCTGCGCTCCCACACGACGGCGGTCTCGCGCTGGTTGGTGATGCCGACGGCGGCGATGTCGTGGCGCGTGAGGTTCGCCTTCGACAGCGCCGAGCCGATGACCTCGCGCGTGTTGCCCCAGATCTCCATCGGGTCGTGCTCGACCCAGCCGGCCTTGGGGAAGATCTGCTCGTGCTCCATCTGCCCGGTCGAGACGATCGAGCCCTTCTGGTCGAAGATGATGGCGCGGGTGCTCGTCGTGCCCTGGTCGATCGCCAGTACGTAGTTGGCCATGTGCGGTATTACTCCTTCGTAATCGGGTTCGGCGTGAGCCTGCGTGGTAGAGGATGCGGAGGGAGCGCCGGTCTAGGAGAGCACCGGCAGGAGGGCGGTGGCGGCGACACCGGCGAGGGCTCCACCGATGAGCGGGCCGACGACCGGGACCCAGGCGTACGACCAGTCGCTCGAGCCCTTGCCCTTGATGGGCAGCACGGCGTGGGCGAGGCGGGGGCCGAGGTCACGAGCGGGGTTGATGGCATAGCCGGTGGGGCCACCGAGCGAGGCGCCGATGCCGACGACGAGCAGGGCGACGGGCAGAGCACCGAGGGCGGCGAGGCCGGCCGGCTCGGCGCGGCCGAAGCCGATGACGACGAACACGAGCACGAAGGTGCCGAGGATCTCGGTGACGAGGTTCCAGCCGTAGCTGCGGATCGCGGGGCCGGTCGAGAAGACCGCGAGCTTGGTGCCGGCGTCGGGCTCCTCGTCGAAGTGCTTCTTGTAGGCCAGGAAGGCCAGGGTCGCGCCGATGAAGGCACCGATCAGCTGGGCGCCCATGTAGGCGAGGATCGACACCAGGTTGACCGGCACGCCCTGCGCGAACTCGGTGGCGCCGTTGGTGACGAGGCCGAGGGTGACCGCGGGGTTGAGGTGGGCCCCCGAGGCGTACGAGACGGTGACACCGGCGAAGACCGCGAGGCCCCAGCCGAAGTTGATCATCAGGAAGCCGCCGCCGAAGCCCTTGTTCTTGATGAGCACGGCGTTGGCGACGACGCCCGCACCGAGCAGGAGCAGCATGGCGGTGCCGACGACTTCCGACAGGAAGACCACTGCGAGATTGTCCACGTTGACTTGTCCTCTGTTCAGGGTGGATGCTCCGCCCGCGGTTCCGGGCGGAGGATGTTCCGAGCGGAGTTATCCGTTCGGTCTTTCCGCGTCGGGCGTCGATGCCGTCGGCGGAAGCTGAGGGGGGATGCGCAGGTCCCGGGGTGATGCTTCGGTCAGGATGCTCTAGCGGGCCTCCTGCGGATGATCGACGTCCACACCGTGGTGGTCGGCCAGGTAGTCGGCGGCGGCCGCGCGCTCCGCGCGGCGCTGCTCGTCGCTCCAGCCGAGCACCTCGCCGACGACATCGGCGAGCTCGTCGAGCACGGCGGAGGTCACCGCGCCCGTGAAGGCCATCGACGTCCGGCGGAGCACGACGTCGACGAGTCGGACGACCTGCTCGGTCTGCACCAGGTGCTGCAGCTCGAGGCGCGAGTACGCCGGCGCCGACTCCAGCGGAGCATCCTGCCCCGAGGCGATGCGCTCGATGAGCGCTTCGGCGCTCGTGCCGTACCGGTCGAGGAGGGTGGCGGCGCGCTCGCGGCCGACGACTGCGCCGTGCTCGCGCAGCCAGGCCTCGCGCTCGGCGTCGGTCGTCGGGTAGCCGACGGCCCCGCCGATGAGGCGGCCGTCGGTGCTCACCGTGCGCGAGCGGCCGATGAGACCCATGACCTCGTTGGCGAGGTGCTCGCCGAGGGCGCGGAAGGTGGTCCACTTGCCGCCGACGAGGCTCAGCACGGGCACATCGCCGCGCGCGCCCTTCTCGATGCGGTAGTCGCGCGAGATCTGGCCGGTCGAGTCGGCGTCCTGGCGGGGCAGGGGGCGCACGCCGGAGAACCGGAAGACGATCTGCGAGCGGTCGACGTGGATGCGCGGGAAGACGTGCTTGACGAGGTCGAAGAAGTAGTCGACCTCCTCCTCGGTGCAGC
>VFQO010000078.1_pt1 | contig 125708 bp, 181 predicted proteins | sample 3512331 | NCBI WGS metagenome assembly VFQO01 (sample SAMN10412371, study PRJNA504923) | tailings metagenome | isolation source: Replicate 3 from Balatoc abandoned mine | place: Philippines: Itogon, Benguet | collected 2017-08-28 | reverse complement strand
GCGACGGACCCTTGCAAGGTCTGTGAGGTGGGTTCGATTCCCACCGGCTCCACCATACAGTTGACTATTTCAGTTAATTGGGGTATAGTATTCTAGGTGAATGCGCTCGGCTGTTAACCGAGATTGAGGTTGGTTCGAATCCAACTACCCCAGCCAATTCAGGAGAGGTCATGCAGCCTTACCGCCTAAGCTACGAACAAGACGATCGCAAGAAGCCGCGTGATGTCGGGCCTCCGGGCCGAACCGATAACAAGTGGTATGGGGTTCGGCAATACTGGACCCGCTTCCGTTCCGGGGCGTTTGTCGAGTTCTATGATGAAGGTGTGGCGCTGGCCCAAGCCGACGTCGAGGCTGGTAACAGCGTGAACCGTGATGCACTCAAGGCCGTCCTTGGTGTCGATCGCGATGACGCTTGGTCCGCTCGACGTGATGGCTACCTTGACACCATTGGCGGCGGAGCCTACGAAGCCCGTCTGTAAAAGATTTGATTCTGTGGCGCAGTGGTAGCGCGCTTCCTTGACATGGAAGAGGCCGTTGGTTCAATCCCAACCAGAATCACCAGAGCGTCGAGCCCCACGTTAGAGGGCTAGGTGAGCCGATGGGAGCAGCGGACTTCGTGAGCCGTCCCTCACTATGGGTTGTCGCCGATCCGCTGGGTGGGTGCGTCCTCAGGCCCAACGCACCCACCCGGTCAGAAAAAAAAAAAAAAAAAATTGCGGCAGGCGAAAATTGTTGTTGACATTTAACAGCGAATCGCTTAGTATCCTTGTCATCAGTTCAGGCAATAATGCCACCAACCATTTTTAAGGAGTAACCGACGTGCTCGATTTTGGACGCAAACGGGATCGCCGAGAAGGCGACGAACGAGGTTTTACCTCGTAATCCGGTAGTGCGTCTAGCTGCCGGTGGTGTCTTGATGGACCGGTAGCTACAATAGGTTAGAGCGCTCGCCTCTTAAGCGAAGGGTTGAGGGTTCAAGTCCCTCCCGGTCCTCCAAAACATCATCGGAAGATAGTTCGCCCTACCGGCCGCCCGGTGGGGCGTTTTCGTTTCTGGAACGGACCGGTAGCTTAATAGCGAAAAGCAACCGGCTTTTAACCGGTTGATCCCGGTTCGAGTCCGGGCCGGTTCACCAGAAGGTAACGCGTTATGAAACAGTGTCGAAAGTGTTCGATCGAGAAGCCTGAGGAGGATTTCTATAAGCGCTCTGGGCGGACTTGTAAGGAATGCATGAAGGAACACAATCGGAACTGGCACGCTGAAAACCCGGCGAGAGCCATGCTGCGAAGCGCCCGGAAACGGGCAGTCAAATATGGCTTGCCGTTCGATCTGGAACTCATGGATATTAAGATTCCAGTTTACTGCCCTGCGCTTGGAATACCGTTGATTGCAGGCGGTAATGCCCATGCACCGACGGATAACTCACCTAGTCTAGATAGAATCAAACCGGAACTTGGCTACGTCAAAGGCAATGTTATCGTAGTGAGCTTGAGGGCCAACCGGATAAAAACAGATGCATCGCTAGAGGAAATACTAAAAGTTTACAAGTTTTATGATTCTTTAATAAATGCGGGTGTGGCGCAGAGGTAGCGCACTTCGTTGCCAACGAAAAGGTCGCGGGTTCGATCCCCGCCATCCGCTCCAGAAATACATTGCAAACGGCTTATGCCAGCGCCTCGTCTTGCTGTTCTAGACGGTCGAAAAAGGGGTTGGTGTAGGGTTGCATCCGGAACTGAATGGGGGTTCGACTCCTCCGCTAGGGCGGTCCACAAGTAAATCTGTCCTTGTAAGTGGTAGAAGGGAAAGGTGGTCGGGTTCGAGTCCCGTGCTTCTTGTCGGGGTTCTGGCGTAAGCCGTTTGCGAGTGATGAGTGATGATGCGGCCGTAGCCAAGCGGTAAGGCAGTAGGTTTCCACCCTTCGATGCGCGGGTTCGATCCCCGCCGGCCGCTCCACCACTTATCATGGGCGTGTCCCCGTCTGGTGACGGGAACCGGCTGTCTACCGGTTGAGGCGGGTTCGATCCCCGTCACGCTCGCCAGTTTTATGGCCCCATCCTCTATGGGTAAGAGATCGCCTTCTCACGGCGACAAACCGGGTTCGAGTCCCGGTGGGGCCTCCATAGTTTGTCCGGCCGTCTTCTAAGCGGCCTAAGAACCCTCCCTTTCAAGGAGCGCAATGCGGGTTCGAATCCCGTCGGCCGGACCAGAGTTATGCCCTAGTAACCGACCGGCGCTACGAACGTCGGACACGTAATTGGAGTTGAGAATGGGGGTTCGAATCCCTCCTAGGGCTCCAGATCAAATGCCGCGTTCGACTGGAACGGGCCCGGCCCTCCGAAGGTTGGTGGGGTGGTTCGAGTCCACCACGCGGCACCAGATCAAACAATGCAGGGGTAGCTCAGTGGTAGAGCGGGAGCCTGAAAAGCTCCGCGTCGGTGGTTCGATCCCACCCCTTTGCACCAGTTTATGCGCCCGCCGTGGATCGGGCCATGGGCCTTCTAAGCCCTCGGGAGACGGTTCGATTCCGTCCGGGCGCTCCATCTTCCCGATCGGGAGGTTTTGCTCCCGATCGGGGTCATCTGGTCCTTAAACTTCCCGATCGGGGAGTTTTGCTCCTGATCGGGAGCAAAATAAATTTCACATCTCCTCATTTTTCTTGTTGACAATCGAATCGATTCGCCATATACTCCACCTCATGAACACACAGACCGCCTTGCAGTGCCTTACAAGCACCCCGCTATATTGGCATAGCCAATATAGTTCGTCCCTCTAAGGGAGCGGTTCTGACGCGCCGCTCCCACTAAGTGGAGGGTGGCGTGCAGGGCACAAACCGGTCTTGAAAACCGGGCCGTCCGTGAAAGGTCGGGGGTTCGATTCCTCCACCCTCCGCCAAAGTTTTTAGCGTCAGTCCACTCCGGTGGTCTGGCGCTTTTTCGTTTTCATCGGTTAAATTCTTGGGTGATCTTCCTCCTGCCGGTCTGTAAAACCGGTGCCGTGACAGAACGTGGAGGCCGGTTGGCGAGAGGTTCAAGTCCTCGGTCACCCACCAGTTTCAGGAGTTTATTCAGTTACGTGAGCGTGGCTTAGTAGGGAATGGCATACCTTGCCGCCTCAGAAGCGGTAGCTTTGTGGGTTCAAGTCCCACCGCTCACACCACGCCCCGGTGGTGGAATTTTGGTAGACACGCAAGCTTGAGGTGCTTGTGGATCGAAAGGTTCGTGCAGGTTCGAGTCCTGTCTGGGGCACCAGTTTATTTGAATACGCGAGTGTGGTCTAACCGGAATTTGGCACACGGACCGGACTTAAAATTCGGCGGCTTTGTGGGTTCGAGTCCCACCACTCGCACCATTTGATTATTGTAGTTCAATGCCACAGTAGCTCGTTCGGTAGAGCAACCCCTTCGTAAGGGGAAGGCAGTCGGTTCGATCCCGACCTGTGGCTCCAGTTTTCACTCCACGGCTTAGGTGTGGCCGAGGCAGAGAGGGATGATGCGCCGGCTTGTGGTGCCGGAGATGGTGGGTTCGAATCCCACCGGTCACCCCTAAGCCGTGGGGCAGTTGCCCGATCGACTAATTGGTAAGTCGCTCGACTCTGAATCCTGAAATAGAGGTTCGATCCCTCTTCGGGCATCCATTTTTGAAGGAGGTTATCGTGGAAGTTGTTGAAGACCAACCTGACCAACCTAATGCCCCTTCGGCTAATGGTAAGTCAGCGCCCTTTGAAGGCGAAGACGTTGGTTCGATCCCAACAGGGGCATCCAGTTTTTGATTCTGCCGTTTGAGCAAGGTGGGACTGCACTCCCTTGGTAGGGGAGAGATGAGTCGGTTCGATTCCGACAAACGGCTCCAGATATGGAGGGTGCTGGGGTTGGCTCCCCGAGCGGTTTGCTAAACCGTAGGGACCGAAAGGTTCGAGGTTCGATGCCTCCACTTTCCGCCATTTTTGATTGACATGTCATGTGCGATCTCGTAGGGGAACAGGATATGTCATACATGAAAAACATGAGCCGCCTTGGCCGAGAGGTAAGGCACCCGGTTGCAACCCGGTGGTTCCGAGAGGACGCAGGTTCGATCCCTGTGGGCGGCTCCAATGACGCTTGAAGATTTCTACGCGGAATGTGCCGCGTTGCTGGGAGCGCAGCATGAAGGAGAAGCTTTCCCTTACTACAAGCGCACCCGCTGGAACAATCGGAAAGCTGGTCGGGGACGCTTCCCCGGTTGTGGGCTGATACGGGCTTATGGTGATGTTGTGCAAATCCATTTGCACTCACCCAAGCCTATCGTTATGCAGATTGCCGGGCTTGAAGAAGCTCTGGTTTTCTTGCAGACAGAGTTAAATGATGGAGTGTAGCTTAGTGGCCTAAAGCAACGGTCTCCAAAACCGTGATCGTGGGTTCGAATCCCACCTCTCCAGCCAGATTAAATGCCCCTTTAGCTCCAGCGGTCCAGAGCAACTGCCTTGTAAGCAGTGGGTCGTCGGTTCGAATCCGACAGGGGGCTCCAAGCTTTGTCCCGTAGCTCAGCGGTCAAGAGCCAGCCCCTCATAAGGGCCGGGTCGTGGGTTCGAATCCCACCGGGACGACCAGATTGTGAAAAATAGTTCTTGACTTTTCGCTGCGAATCACATAATCTCTTCACATGATCGTAATTCGGACGATCGAAGTCAAGCGGAGACCCGAGGGCAGAACTCGGCACCTCCACCATCACATTAGGCCGAGGGGTGGCACCCCGAGGTGGCCGGACGACGGGAAGAAAGCCCCCGTGCTCCAAGCTGGTTGTGGCGACCCAGCCTAGTGTGTTGATGGGGGTGAATTTAGGATCGATCCGCAAGGCCGAGAGAAGAACGCGATTCGTTTAGATACCGCTCGTTATGCGGGTCACTCACATCAAATGTCGCAAATGACAACGATGTCGTGGAACTGCGCCTCGCTGCGTAAGCCACAAAATCCCTGAGGCATTCATCTCCTCAGGTGGCGCTGATCCCGAGCGTAACAACAGAATCGGGTGTTCAGTTTCCGGGTCGGCGGCCTCCTTGTCTCCGCTTTGTTCGACGCTGACCCACTAGGCCCGCCATCTTCGGATGGCGGGCCTTTTCATTTTCGGCTTGACAGCAGCGCAATTTTCATTTACCAATGACGCTCTCGTTCAAGGAAGCCACATGACGACTATCGCCTATCGTGCAGGATACCTAGCCGCCGACAGCGCCATCGCATATCAATCCTACATCAATGGTCAGCGCGAGAAGATTGCCCGGTGTGGTGATTACTTGGTGGCCATGGCTGGTGCAACATGGCTTCGTCCTGTAATTGAGCAATGGGCCACAGGTGGGTGTGACCCCGATGAAGTTCCCGAAGTTCTCCTCGAACACGAAGACGAATTTATCGTCTTGATCGTTGACCGTCTAGGGTTGGCGCATGAATTCCAAAATGGGTTTTTGGTTCCTGTTCACGCTGATTACACCGCAATCGGCTCAGGGGCCTTGCTTGCGCTGGGGGCAATGGCCCATGGCGCATCAGCAGAAGAGGCGGTCGCGGCCGCCTGTCTGCATGACAAAGCATCTGGCGGCCCGGTGACCGCACGCCACTTCCAAAGCTGATAGGTATTATGTTTCTCACTGAACTCATTTGCGATCTCATGGGTCGTGTCAACGGCGCTGTCTCTATCCTCGACGACGAAGGCGAACGCTTCACACATGACGATTTGATCAAGGTAGGCAAGTTTGCCGAGACTTGTGATGATCCGTGGCTGGACCTCGTGACCGACGAAGGTGAGATGATCGGCCAGTTCATTGAAGGGGACCCATCCCAGCTTTTGGACGAGCCGACTTTGGCTCTGCCCGACGGGGCCGTTTATCTTTTTGACGGCGGTCCTGTGATGGGTGGGAAGCCGGGTCGTCACTATCTTCCCCTGCGGCTCTTGCTAGAGAAGATCGAGGAAGTGGGATCGATCGACGATCTTCTCTGGTATCTGCCTGAGGATGTGACGGGGACTACCAAGGCTTCACAGAAAAAGATCACACTGATGACCGGCCGGAGCCGCAACGAAGGCCAAGGGCGATGGAAGGCTATCACCTCCAGCTTTGGCGACTTCTCTGCGATTCTTCAAGATCACAAGGAAGGTCCGAAAGATGGGCCCTGCTTCCTGCAAGGCGAATCGGCGGGCGGTGCTCGCAAGGCAGTAGCCATGATTGCCAACCACGTCCTCGGGGTCGATCTCGATTCGGGCGCTCCCTTGTTGGACGTGATGGAAACCATTCGGAAGCACGGCCTGCACGCGATCATCTACACCACGCACAGTCATCTCAAGGATACCAGCGTCATCAAGCGTGACGACTTCTGGAAGAAAATGGACACCAACGGGGCGGACCCTGACGATCTGCGCCGTTACCTGATCGAATACAAAGGTGTTCTTCCGGAAATCCTTGAAGAGCTTGAGGTGATCGACGACGCCCACCACTCCGAAGAAGGTGTGGTCATTCTTGTCAAGCACAAGCCGATGCCGAAGTTCCGGGCGGTGTTCCCGCTCAAGGAAGCCTTTGTGTTCGCCAAGCGCGGCGGCTCGCAGAAGGACGCGATTGCTGAGTGGAAGGAACGCTACGCCGGTTTCTGTTCGGAACTGGGCCTGTTCTTCGACGAGAAGTGCGTCGATCCGGCCCGCCTGTTCTACCTTCCCCGTCACCCGAAGAAGAGTGCCGTTCACGGTACGTGGGAGATCGCCGGTAAAGCGCTCGACCTCGATGCGTTCGATCGCGTGAAGCTGTCTCGCCGTAAGAAGAACGAACGCGGGAAAGCCGACAATGCGTTCGCTGCGGCTGGCGGCAGCTACGCGGACGACGATGACGACAAGGATCGCTACATCTTTGACGGCTTCAACCTCCGTGCTTGGGCCAAGAAATACGCGACGAAGTTCGAGATCGAGACCATGTTGCAGGACGTGGTGGGCGGCGATTTCATCCGCGAAGAGCGCGGCAACAAGCCCGGCGTCCATGTCGAATGTCCTTACGAATCCGAGCACTCCAGCTTCGGCGGTATGGGAACGTTCGTAGTCAACGCCTCGGACAACTACGATGAAGGCTACGACTCGGGCTTCTCCTTTACCTGCGTCCATGATGCTTGCTCAGGCCGCGACCGGCTGGACTTCCTGTATGGGCTCCTCGAAGAAGAGATCATCACCGTTGATGACCTCAAGAATCCTGAATATCTGATGGATATTGAAGAGGAAGAGGACGAAATCGAGGAATCTGAATACGGTCACCAGCCCAAGCGTCAGGTGAAGGATACGCGCAAGACCGAAGAGGAAATAGAAGAAGAACATGATGATCTCGTCAACGATGATGATTTCGGCGACGATGAGGATTCCATGCTCCGCGCCTTCAACAAGCGTTACGCGGTGATCCGAACCTCGGGCGGTGTGCGTATTCTGGTCGAACCTCAGACACCTGAGGATGATGTTTCGTTCGAAACCCAGAACGATGTCAGCCTCTACGAAAAGAACCGCATCGTTTGGGTTCAGGAAGGCAAGACAACCAAGAAGCTCGAAGCCTTCAAGCTTTGGCTTGAGTGGGAAAAGCGCCGCACCTATCGGTCGGTCGTATTCGCGCCGGGCAAGCGCATGCCGAAGGATGTCTACAATCTGTTCCGTGGCTGGGCATTTAACCCGGTCAAAACGAACTGGACTGACATCCTCGAAAATCACGACAAGCCGGTCGAAGGTGATTGGTCGATGCTGCGCGGTCACATCTATCAGAACATCTGCGAATCGAACGACGAGTATTTCGAATGGTTCATGACGTGGCTTGCTCAGATTTTCCAGAAGCCGAGCATGAAGCCGGGCTCCACTGTGGTTATCACGGGCGAGAAGGGCACGGGTAAGTCCACCCTGTTCGATTATGTGAGCCAGCTTCTCGGACGCTCAGGTATTACCGTGTCCCAGCGAAAGCAGATCGTTGGGCAGTTCAACGGTCACCTTGCGACCACGCTGCTCATGGTCTGTGAGGAAGCCTTCTGGGCGGCTGACCCGCAAGCGGAAGGTGTGCTCAAGGACATGATCACCAACAGCATGGTGCTCATCGAAAAGAAGGGCTACGATCCGATCCAGTCGAAGAACTACACGCGTCTGGCGCTGATCTCGAACAACGAGTGGGTGGTTCCGGCAACCCTCAAGGACGAGCGTCGCTTCTTCGTGCTGCGCTGTGGCTCGGCACGTCGTGGTGACATCGAGTTCTTCGAGAACATGCGTGAGCAAATGGAGCACAAGGGCGGCCTTGAAGCCATGCTCTACGATCTCCTGCACTGGGAGCCGGCCGGTGGGAGCTTCGGTATCCTGTTCACGCCGCCGCACACTCCGTATCTGCAACAGCAGCAGATCGAATCGTTGTCAGGTGTCCAGAAGTTCATGCTGGAACTGGTCAAGTCGGGCCTCTACGAAACGCATGACGATCGAGTCGCGCCGATCGAGTTGCTGGAAGATCGTGAGACGCATATCTATGCCGTAGATATGCGGGCGGCTGTGGAAGACTATGTGCGCTTCCGCTTCGCCTCTGACAAGGCCAAAACCAGCTACGATGATATCGCAGCAGTGGTGCTCGATTGGTTCGGTGCTCGCGAAGTGAAGCTCCAGATCGACGGACAGGTGAACAAGAAGCGGACCTTCATCTTCCCGCCCTTGTCGGAAGTCCGGGCCGCCCTGCGTGAGCGCAAGGGTCTCGACATCGATGCGATGTCCGAAGAGGCGGTCAAGGCTATCCGTCTGCGGTCGTAATTTTCGTTTGACATATTGTCCTATTGGCGTTACGGGTCATTCAAATCGTAACGCCAATAGGAGATAACATGCGAATTCATCAGGTGACTGACGCCCACGGGCGCAAGAAGCTCATCAAGATGTGGGAGCCGGATGGCTACCCGTTCGAAGACGAAGCCATGGCTCAGATCGAGAACATGGCCAAGATGCCGTTCATCCACAAGCATATCGCTGTGATGCCCGACGCTCACGCCGGCAAGGGCTCGACCGTAGGCACCGTGATTGCCACCAAGGGTGCGATCATCCCGGCCGCCGTGGGTGTAGATATCGGCTGCGGCATGATGGCACTTCGCACCTCTCTGACCGCCAATGATCTACCGGACACCCTGTCGCACATCCGTGGGATGATCGAAGCGGCGGTGCCGCATGGACGTGGCACCATGGATCAGATTCGTGCTGGACGCGATCCGGGATCGTGGGGAACTCCGAGCCAAGACGCCAAAGTGCGTTGGCAGACCCTCACTGAGCGCTACGGTCGCATCATCGCCAAGCACCCGAAGATTGCCCAGAAGCGCTCTCCGGCGCATCATCTCGGCACGCTCGGCACCGGCAACCACTTCATTGAGCTTTGTCTCGATGAAGAAGATCGCCTGTGGGTGATGCTGCACTCGGGATCGCGTGGGATCGGTAACTCGATCGGCACCTACTTCATCGAGAAGGCCAAGCAGGAAATGGAGCGTTACCATATCGCTGATTACCTGCCGGACTCGGACCTGTCGTATCTGGTCGAGCACACCGAAGTCTACGACGATTACGTTGAGGCGGTCGGCTGGGCACAGGATTACGCCAACGAGAACCGCAAGGCGATGATGCAGGCCGTGTTGGGCGTGATGCGTCAGACGCTTCCGCCGTTCCTGTCGGAAACCTACGCTGTGAACTGTCACCACAACTATGTGACCCGTGAACAGCACTACGGCGAGAACGTCTGGGTGACCCGCAAGGGTGCCGTGCAGGCTCGCGAAGGCACGCTGGGCATCATTCCGGGCTCCATGGGCACCGGTAGCTTCATCGTGCGTGGGAAGGGCAACGATCACTCGTTTCATTCGTGCAGCCATGGTGCTGGGCGCGTGATGAGCCGCACCAAGGCCAAGCAGTTGATCACGCTTGAACAGCATGCTGAGGCCATGAAGGGAATCGAAGCGCGTCTGGATGCAGACATTCTTGATGAGAGTCCAGCGGCGTATAAGGACGTTGGTAAGGTCATGGAAGCCCAAGACGATCTGGTCGAAATTGTTCACCGGTTGCGTCAGATTCTCAACGTAAAGGGCTAACCGTGGCTGATCGCTACACAAAGGAAGACCTCCGCACCGCGCTCGCTCATTCGACCGGGCCGGTGTGGTGGGCTTTCAACGGGCCCGGAAACGCCGGATACACCGATATCATGGCCATGCGGGAAGCTGCTATCAATCGCTGGATACGCGCCATGCCGGAAGACGAGGACGCTCGCATCCTACGTATGGCTTATCGCGATCTGGAAGCGGTGGGTTACTTCCGCTTTGATGAAGGAGATGAAGATGACGAATAAGATTGGGCAGGTAATTCTCTATTCCGGCTGGCTCACCCCGGAGCTTTGCCAAGAACGGGATGACCTCATCTTCGTTTTCGGCGACAACACCAAGCGTGTCGGCATGGGTGGGCAAGCAATCATCCGCACTCAACCGAACACTATCGGCGTCGCGACCAAGCGCCTACCTTCGATGGCTCCCTCGGCTTTCTTTTGCGAGACGAGCGAGCACGATCTGGAGTGTGTCATCGACGATCTGAAATTCGTCTGGGATGCACTCAAGGACGGCCTGACTATCGTCATCCCCGTGACAATGGAAGGCAAGCCCTCGCTTGGGCTGGAGCGGGCTGAGCTTCCTCGTCGCGCCCCGTCGATTTACAACACCATCTGCATGCACGTCAAAGAGATGTGCGCAACTTATGGGCTGGTGCTCGACCCCGATGGGGAAGAAATTCACCTCGAACTTTAGCAACCTAAGTGATTTGTTGCTCAACTGAAAAAACGCGACGAATCGCTTAGAATTTTCTTGCGCTTGACCGCAATTTCGAGTATACTTACCGCTCGGCAATTTTAGGCTCATCGGAGGTAGCTCCATGGCGGTAACTCTAGTCGCCGCCATTTTGAGCCTGCTCGCGCTTGCATCGGGGATCGCAGCGGTCGGATCAGGCGCAAAATGGCAATACGAAACGCGTGATATCTTAGCAGGGAAACCTAATGCTCTGCTCTACGTCTGGGTAACGCTTTCAAGCATCTTTTCGCTTGTCAATACCACGGCGTTGTTTTCTCTTCTGATTGATCCGGGGGCCGGGCTTTCCTTAGGGGATGTCATGAGGCTCCTGCTAGATTGCGTCGTCAGTCTCCTTCTGATTGCAGCCCATGGTTTTATCTATGTGGTAATGCGGTCCGGATATGTTCCGGATCAATTGGTTAAAGGGAGCGCCTGATGCCTTTCGACGCGATTATCGCGGTTCTCCGCGACAGTCAGACACAGCAGTTGGTGTGGATCGGCGTTGCCGGTTCTTGCCTCGTTTTTCTTCAATCAATCTTGTCTGGCACGCGTCGGGCATGGTATCGCCTTCTTGCGTCTTCTGTGATCGGAGGCAGCGCGGCAGCTCTGACTGGCTACGTGTTCTCCGATTCCCCGTGGGTATATTTTTATTGCGGCGTGGCTGCGATCATGGCTGAGAATGTGATCTTCGGCCTCTTCAACGCCTCGGAGCAATTCAAGGAAAACCCGATCAACGTGTTCGCCCAGCTTTGGCGCATCGTCGTTCCGGCTTTTGGCGTATCCACCGACAAATCAGGGCTTGACCTGCCGGGCGCTGATATCGCCGATCGCCAAGCTGACCGCAAGAAGCGCGACGAAGAAGCAGCAGGTTAAAAACCCCACACCCAGTGTGTTCCCAGCAAACGGCCCGGCAGAAATGTCGGGCCGTTTTGTGTTGACATTTTGTCCTCTTGGTTGTAACGAAAGCGCATGAGCAAAGAACCTTACCCCATCGCGGCCGTCGTTAACGGTCTTGTCATCGCCACCCTACCACCTCCTGTCCACGGTGATTGCCCTGTTTGCGGCACTGGCCTAGACGGGGGAGGTATCTGGCTGCACTTCTTTCATTCGCTCCAAACCAAAGGTTATTGGATCGGAGAAGATGGGCGATACCTCGAAGATCGTCGTCTGCTTTCGCCGCACGAAGCTGCCGAAGTGGCTGATGAGATCGCAGCCAACTATGGAGCTACTCGTTCCAAAGGACGCTGGGGCCGGGCTATTGGTCTGATTCAGAACGATTTCTGTGGGCATTACGCATGCCCAGATTGCAATGCGATCTGGGATGCACGCACGCGAGAATTCACTGGAAAGTTTTTCGATACAGGGCCGGTTGGCCATGCCTGAGCGCTTTTTCATTGCTGACACCCACTTCCGGCACCGGGGGATGGTGCGGTTCGCCCGTAAGGATGGGACTCCTGCTCGCCCAGAATGGGGCCGGGTCGATCCTCTTATGTCTGATGATGAGGCTGATGAGCTTGTCGCCAAGATGGATGAGGATATGATCGATCGCTGGAACGCGGTTGTAGGTCCCCGTGACAAGGTTGAAATCCTCGGAGATTTTTCGATGGGGCGGCGAGCCTTGCTCGAAGTGCTTCCCCGCCTCAACGGCCGGCTGCGTCTTCGCTCGGGTAATCATGACCAGTTTCACAAGGACAACGTGAAGCTCTTCGAAGAAGTCAGCGCATACAAGGCATTCAGTGAATTCCTATGCTCTCACATTCCTATCCATCCGATGGAGATTCCGCGCTGGAAGGCTAATGTCCATGGCCACCTTCACGATGGGCGCGTGATGAAGTCGATCCCTGTCGGAACAGAGCGGAAGGGATTCAACGAGTTGTTGGTCTACCGTGAGGTGATCGATACCGACTATCTGTGTGTTTCGGCTGAGCACATCAATTACACACCTATTTCAATGGATGAGGTGCTTGAGCGCCTGCGTCGTCAACGCGAGGAAGCTTGGTATGTCTGACAATCTGGTTTCACCGCAAGCCGTGCTGGAATTTCGCACGCGGCATGACCTAACCCACGAAGAACTCGACGCCCTGTTTGGTTCGGCTTCGGAAGGGCGTTCCTCGCGTCGCTGGCACAAGAATGGTGCTCCACGCTACGTTGGTATTCTCATGGCTTACGCTGATAAATTTGGCCTAGGCCTGATGCGTAAGCTTGGGCAGGATCACCAGAGAAACGACTCGTTGTAGGCATCGATGCAGCGTGCAACTACGATTCGCAGCGCAGCGTCTTCCTTGTGGCTGTTGTCGATAAGACAGCCCAACTGTCGATCCCAGTGCTCGCCCCACTCTTGATAAAAGACGTGATCCAGCCGGTTGGGGTCAGGGCATACATGCAGCAAAGCGGCTTCGCAGCGGCGAGCGGCACCGTAGTTCCGCTCGTAAGGGCTCTTGATCAGTCGTTCATGGAGTTCCATTAGACTTCCCCTTCTTCGCGAACCCATAATGCTACGGGCGGGAGCGCTGTTCCGGATACCAACATGCGGATGGGCTCGCCCTTAGTAAGGCGCTCAAGCTCCTCTGGAGACGGCCGCCACTCCGACATGAAGCAGGGATAGTAGTGATCTCCGCTGGGTAGTTCAGAGCGAACAACACGCACGGCTGGCTCATACAGCACATCGCCCGATGCAGCCACACGGCGAACACAGAGATCAGCGCAATCCTGCTCATCCCACTCAGGAGGCTTTCCGAAACGAAGGTAATGATCAGGTGCGTCTGGGTGTGGGCCGATATCGGTAGGCTGCATGCGCTTCTCCTAAATTGACAAAGCCGCCCTATCCTAAGATGGGGCGGCTGTCAATCTAAACTTGCGCCGGCTGGTTACTTCTTCGTGCTCAGTCCCGGTCGGGCCGGCGCTCGCCCAGTGCCTTGAACCGATAGGTTCCCCGGCTGGGACGATCGGCTTCTCGGATTGCGTCACGGATGCGTCGCTGACGGGCCTGTTCAGCGTTGGAATAAGGGTTGGGAGCCCGGTCAGCGCGTTCGGCCCGCTGATCGCGCTCCTGACGCCGCTCAGACTGCTCCTGACGTCGATCAGGCTCATTCCCGATCGCGGGCGTGCTCAGAAAGACAGCGAGAGCCAGTGCAATAAAAATCTTCTTCATATTTTCTCCTTTACATGTTTCCAAGCCGTTCCCGACTTGATCTCACTGATAGTTGGTTGGCTTACTCCAAACCAAGAAGCTATATCTTTTTGTTTTTCGCCACTTTTAATCCGACGTCGGATTTCTAAAACTTGATCATCAGTCAGCTTAGCGTGAATGTTCTTTTGTCCTTGAGTAGTCGTTCCATGGCGGGCTGCATCTTGAAGATTTTCAGCCTGTGTGCCCCACTCTAGGTTATCTTCCCTATCATCGCCCGGAATTCCATTTCTGTGCCTGACAACTTGACCAAGTGGACGGGGACCATGGTAGGTTTCGCAGACTAGAACATGTCGTCTTACCTTACCTCCCGACCGTCCTGAAAGATTTACTAGACCATAGCCAGCCCCGTCGCGAGTAACGTGAAGTTCTTGAAAAATACGCCCGTCTGGGGTTACCCAAACATCAAGTCGAGTAGGGTGTTGCTTAGCTTCTTTCATTTTATCCCCATCCAAATTTGGACTGACAAATTGGTCCAATCCCAGCGTCGATCGACGCGTGTTTCGTAAGCTTGCGGCCGCATACCGAGCATGCACCCATACGACGACCGTAAGCAATAGCAGCGGCCTCGGGGTCGCTGGCTGCGGTAATGATCTGAGCCTGTTCTTCGGCGGTCGTCTTGAACGCCTTGAAGAAACGGCCCTCGGTGATCTTGCCCAGATAGCGACGTTCACCAAGATCATCCTTCTCGATCGACTTGACGTAGATCGAGCCCTCATTGGCTCCCGAACGCACCAGCGAAAAGATGAACTCATCCAAGCGTAGTTTCGGGAACTTGATGTCATTATGGATCGCCGCGTTGAACGCAGCGTGAATGCGATCAAGCGCCTCTTCATTTACGTCAGGAGCGCTTTCAGCAATCTTTTTACGCTCTTCCTCTCGTTCAGCGTCCTTAGCCATGCAACGTCGGATTGCCGCCAGTTGATTGGCAGTCAGCGAGCCCCATTGAGCAAGCGAGTCCAGCATGTTGGCAGCAAACTCGAAACCACGGCCGGCAGCTTCTCGCATCCACTCCGTTTCGATCTCATGTTCCCCAATCCACAGGTTGGTCTTCTCGATCAGTTCAGCCTGTTTACGGGTGGCGGCGGCCGCACGCTGCTCAGCGCCCTTGGCACGAGCCTCCGGTGAGGTCTTGAAAGTTACCTTGCCGGTTCCCTTGCAGTGGAAGCAGTTACCTACGGTGCGACCAGTGTAGGCCACAAAGCGTCCGGTCCCCTTACACTTCGGGCAAGGTTCTTCGTAAAGGGTCGGGCCCTTTACCGGGGCCGGCGCAGCCTTACTGAGGTGATCGAACACAAAGTTGGCATGCTCTTCGCTGATCGACGCAGGTCCAAACAGATCGCTCAGATCATCATCGAGATCGTGGTGCTTACACATACTGATCACTCCTTATTGAGTCTTGAGGCGCAGAGCTTCATGCTGGTTGATCTCACCAGCTTCGAACGCTTCGTCGATTTCGCGGTTGCGGAAATAACGCTCGTTGTCGAGCATCTGGTAAGCTTCCGAACCATAAGCGGGATCGATCGCCTCCCAGAATTCAGGATTGAGGCGCTGGCCGTAGGCGTAAGCGAACTTGATGCGCTTGCAGAGCTTCTCAGCCTGAGGCTCGTTGTCAAAGCTCCACGTGTGGGCGATGCGCCAACCATTCGGCGATTCAGCCACGACGTAGTAGGACAGCCCTTCGATGGGCGTGCCGCATTCATCTACCCCGGTGTGGATCACATCGCTACGAACATAAAATTCCATCGGTCGTCTCCTGATTCGCTGTGTATGCAATCGGAGTAGACTTGTTTTTTGATTCGGTAAAGAACTATTTTTAATGAGTCGGCTCCGCCGACTCATTCACTCACCGATAAACAAAAACGGCCGCCTGCCAAAGGCAAGCGGCCGTCTTGGTTACTGCGTCGGAAATCACTTACCGTCGAAGCGATCTCGGAACTGCTCGCTGTAATCACGAACCTTGTCCCAGCTTTGGTTGCTGTAGATCAAGCCACGATCGTAGACCAGTTCCAGCCAGTCCATTCCCGGCTTGGCTGCGTGCTGTGGTATCGTCTTGAGCTTCTGCGTGTTATCATCGAACACAACAGCAAAGCGCCCAGCCTTCGATGCCTTCGACAAGTCCGTCTTGGGTTGCTTGGCGACATCCGAGATGAGACCACCGATCGTCACCTGCGAAGTCTTCATGGCGAAGCGGTGAGTGTCTCGCTCAGCCTTGTGGACCAACAAGCCTCCGCCCGATCCGAAGACCATATTGTCCAGCGACCAGCCGTTATTGGCAACAGCTTCGACGATCTCAGCCAGAGTGTCTTCATTGATGCCGTCGCCTTGGATGAGACGCACGTAATCCGGGAAGACCCAGTAGCCCTTGTCGTTGCGTGTCGCGCCGACGAGTGATGTGATCAGATCGAGGCAGTGCAAGACATTGGTCACAGGATCGCCCGAATCCGGGCGAAGCACGACGCGCATGTTCGACTCGATCAGCTTATCCAGCAGGCCGCCTTCGCTTTCGGGGGGTCAACCACGTGCGGATTGCGTTATCCTGATCATAGGTGTCGATCACCACAGAGACAGGATAACGGCCGACGCCGCCAAGGCCGGGGCGGTTGCCGTGGACTTCGAGGATGCGCTCAAAGAACGCTTTCTCGTTGTCCTTGCCCCACGAGGTGGTTACCGAGTGCTCGGTCGCCGGGATCGAGAAACCGGGCATGAAAGTGGGATCACCGGTCGGATAGACGTGCTTGGCAAAGCGGATGCCCATCAGGTTGTCGGTTACCTGAAAGTTTACGAGGTGCGCCATGCCGGCCAGAGCCGCTGCTTCGGTCGAGTGAGCGCCACGAGAGCCGAAGTCCACCAGAGCGAAGTCGGCAGGCGAATCACCCGTTTCCTTATAGGCCTTATCCAGCAGCTTCCACCAGCGCAACGAACGCGTTGCGATGGTCGTCGGATACCAGACCGCTCGCAGCAGCATGGTTTCGACGTAAGCCGCCATGCCCGGAAGTTCTGGATCAGTCGATTCAATCGTGACAAGAACGTTACCATGATCGACGATCACACCTTCGGGAAGTGCCCAGATGCGGACAGGGATGAGGCCATAGTGCTCATGCACGACACGCTCCCACATCGAACGGTTGAACGGGATACCATGCAGAGTGAGTTCTCGCTCAGCTTCATCGATCATGTCAAGCGTGACGCGCTGCGTCAGATAAGCCCGCACCACGTATTGCAGACCAAGGAACTGTACGTAGCTGAACTCACCACCACGGCGCGCTTCGATGTAGCCGTAGCTGTTCTCGAAGTCGGGGTGTTCGAACGTCCAGTGCGTCGCCTTGTAGGTGTCCGCATTCAGAATAGGCTGAGCCAGCAGATCGCTCAGTGAGATCGCGTCGGGGTGAGGAGGATAGTTTGTCATATCGGTCTTCTCCTTATCGCAGATCGAGGGTGTTAGTAAAGTGCTCGATGATGAGGTAGTGATCCTCAAACATCATCTCGCGGGTGATTTCGTCGATGTTCCAGAAGCGCGCCTCGCGGGCGTCGTCGGCACCTCGCACCAGCAGGCGGGTCGAGCCGGGCAGAATGCCGCCAAAGGCCATACCTACCGTCCGCATCCGCGTTGAGCGCCACGGATTGTCCAACAACTTGGAACCGCGAATGGACTGACGGATCGTCTGCTCATCCAGATGCGGATTGAGTTCGAGTATGTCGGTTTCCTCAACCAGTTCGCGGATAGCTGCGTCTTCGAACCGTTCGAGGTAATTGATGTGACCGCCGGGCAGTGCCCACAGCCCTTCGCCCGGCATACCGCCGCGCCGCACAAGAATGACCCCACCGGCTTGGAACATGCACATATCGGCTGTTAGGTGAAACGCAGCACCTTCTCCGTGGTAGGGGTGAGGCGGGAACTTGGCGGCCTCATTCTTGTTGAAGAAGAACTCCGCCTGCATCCGGCGAAACGCATCAGAATGTATCCACTGACGTAAGAACACTTCGGTTCCCTTGGGGAGCCCCATGTCCATGTAACTGTTTGGATTTTCGTAGAGTGCTTTACGAATTCCGGTAGAGGAATAACCATCCTGCCAGTTTCCGGTGCTGATCCGGCCCCATTGAGGGAACATGCGCAGATAGTATCCTGATTCATCCTTGGCGTGCCCAACCAGTGCGACCGAAGGGTTTTCGATGCCGATCTCATCGGCTGACTGACGAACGAGTTGCTGCATCTGCGTGACCCACTTGAGATCACTATCGAAATCAGGCATACCAAACAGATAGACACGTTCATTCTGCTCAGGTGTCAACGACCCACGAACCATCTGAGAGACCTCATAAATGGTAAACGGGTTGCGAAAATTGATCGGTTCCATCGCCGAGCCGATGACTACAAACAAGACCTTGGCCTGTTTGAGTCCTTCAACGATGTTGTAGAGGTGCTGGGGACCGAAAGGCCGGGCCCGCATGGTGAAAACACCGATGTCAAACATTCTTGTCTCCTTTTTGAACGCGTTGAAGTGCGACGATCCTGATTCCTTGTAAGCGGATAGCTTCCTTCAATTCGCGGTGAAATCCCCAATCGCGCCGTCCTTTGTAGTTCTCAAGAAGTGCTTCTTTGAGTTCCTTGAGGACGGCGCGTTCGAGTTCGAGTTGCTGTTCGATCATTCGAATGGCAGGTAGTTGACCTCGATCCCAAGCTCATCGAACTTGGCAGCGAGCGTGCGAAGGGCGGTCAGCGCTTCGTCGATGTGCGGCTGGCTGTGCTTGGTCGGCGCTGCGGTGCGATACACCGTAATCCAGTCCGTGTTTTCAACACACAGGCGCAAGATGTGGCCTTCGAGTTCGGTGAACTTGTCGCTCAGGGTGTCACCATAGGCGACCTCCCACAGGCCTTCGATCGCCTTGGAGATCATCGGGCGGCTGTAGCCCAGCGTCAGGAGAATCGACAGAGGATCAGTCGGACCGTCTGGTTCGCGATCGATAAAATCACCAATGCGGCCGAGGCCCCAACAGATCGCTTCGGCTTCCTTTTTGGTCAGGGGGAGTTTCTTATGGATCACAGGCATGTGTCTCCGTTCCTTTCTTTAGTAGAGCGGGAGATGACGCCAGTTAGCAGCAACGTCGCGACGGGCAAAAACCCACCCGCAAGTAATGACAGGGGCCGTGATAATTTCATGCCCATTTCGAATTGGGTAGGTCGGATCGAACACTTCGCCGCTCAACAGCCCCGTAGCTCGGGCGAGAGGCATAAGGCGATTCAATTCTGGATAGCTACACCGCAGGACGACGCAGGTTCCGAAGGTTCCTGTCTCATCGAGCCATTCTTCGAATGCTACAGCGAGTTCGGTGTCTATGCCTTCCCGCATCATGACTTCACCGGCCCGGACAACGAACTCGGCTCCTGCATGGTTGCACTGAGCGAGTGCCTTGCCGGGTTGGTGGTCGGGCAAGTCGCTGCGCATGAAGACGTAGAGGACGGGAGCCGGACGATTCATGCGTCTTCCTTCGGACGTTTGTCGAAGCTTTCGATCTCGGTAATGATCTGGCCGTCTTCACCAACCTCGCCGAAGACACCGTAGGCGTAAATTTCGTCGCCCTTCGACTTGTCAAAGAAGGTCTGCGCCTTCTCACGGTCGTTGGTGTGGAAATTGAGGCGACCGCCAAGAGTGGTGTTCACTTCGACGCGGAACTTGGAAAATGCTTCCATGGAGTATCCTTTCAAGACAGAGATTGATTCGTTGTGTCCGATGCTTAGGATATTTTATCCCGGCTGTCAACAGAAATGAAAAAGGCCCGCTCCGGTGAGCGGGCCTTCCCCTTAGCGTGCCAACGCCTAACTGATATTCCGAATCACATGAAAACCAACTTGGTTTCTGCATTAGCTAATCGAGCTTGTAAGTCAAGCCACAACCACTCATCCACCCGAATTTTTTCTCGATCCGGAACAAAATAGAGTGACCGTTGAAAGGTGTCAGTAACGAGGATTTTGTCAAGCCGCAGCCCGCGAACGGTCGCTAATCGAGGAAGAACGATAAATTGTTTTCGATCTGGATCGATCTGGTTTTGTAGATCATGAGCATGCGCTGAATCCCAGACCACAATAGCTACTTTGTTCTTCATACGCAAGCCTTCGCTTCTTTGAAGTCCATGGCATCGTATAGCGTCACCTCGGTGTCTGGTGCGAGTTCGATCCATGCCTTAGCGCCACAGGACAACTGGCCTTCGGTGCCGCTGGCCTTCGATGGTCCGTTCCACCCCAGATCGCGAGCGTAGATCGCATTCGAGTTTTGTCCGTTGGGCTTCAACGTGAACACCGGACGGTTACCACCATCCTTAGCGTTCATGGCGATGAATTGGCGGTTGACGTGTAGGATGCCGCCGCGCCAGCCGATTGTGATGGTCTCACGCTTCATAGCCGCACTAACTCCCCTTGATATATCAGCCGGGCCGCGCATTCTTGAACATACTTCTCAAAGCCCTTGTAGTAGTCCTCAGACATCCCGGTTGGCGGAGGCATGATAATAACACGCTTAGCACGGCCTTGCCAGTTTGCTCCGGCTGGAAACACCTTGTATCCCAGTTCTTCATAGCATAGGTTGAGATCGCGAGCTACGGAGCCTCGCGGCGCGATGATCACAGTGTCATAAACGACCTTCATGATGTCTCCAAAATCATCGCCCGCATTTCAGCGCCGCTCATCTTGACGTCTCGGCCCACCGGGAAGTCCTTAGGGTCGCGCCCGAACATGCGGCACATTCTATCGAAGTCCTCCCATCCCAGCAAGCCCAATTCGACGGTGTAGTCGAAGCGCCCCGGACGACGAAGCGCGGGGTCGAGTTGGGTGTGATGGTTCGTGGTGGCGATCACCACCAGACCATCAGGACAAAGGATGCCGTCGAGTACGTTAAGCAGTGCCGACAGGCTGACCGGGCTCTTCGTCTCAGACAAAGAAGACGAAGCCTTGGTCCCCTTCTTCCCTTTCTTGTCCTTGGTGGTTGAACTCAAAGCGCCAGAAGCACCATTTTCGCGGTTGACTTTGACGCCAGCCGCGTCAATGTCCTCGATGGCCAGCAGCGTCTTTGACCAATCCCGGTTTCCGTTGACGAGAGACGTAAGGTCTTTGTCGCTTTCGACCGATCCCAAATTAAGGTAGAAGATCGAGCGCTTAGTCTCCGACGCGATGGCATGGATCAAACTCGACTTGCCGCAACCCGGAGCGCCATGAAGCATGATGCCCAAGTGATGAGGAAGGCCCAGTCGGTGGTGCTCTTCCTTCTGGCCCTCAAATTGTCGGATGGTATCAACCACCTTATTCCCCGCACCATTTGCGGTGAATACCGAGTCCAATCTCCGCAAAGGGAGCTTACCCATCTTCATCCAGCTAGAGCCGGAGTTGATGTGGACAGGCACGTTATCAAAGGCACTGGCTTCGGTGCTGGCCGCCTTGGCTACTTCGTCCGAGAAGGCACGAAGGCGCTTCTTGGAGCGTCCAAGGATCGTGATGGTGGTGTATTCCTTAAACGAGGATGTCTGATTGGAATCATCCAGCGTCCGTTCGATCAAAACCGGCCACCGCTTGAACAGACCAAAGTGCGTTCCATAGCCCACCGCAAGGCCGCGATGCTTCGTAAACTCCCGCCAAGAATCCGTGTCGAAAGCGGTCTCACATTGATAGGTGAAGTTTCGGCTAAAGGTGTCACGAACCACATTAGTTGTGATATATCGGCTGACTGCCTCGTAATCAGGAGAATCCGAATTGAATCGCAAGTTCGTAGTGAACGTGCGAGTCAGAAAATTCCAGATGCGGCCGGGGATCGATCGGCCCCACGCAATTGCGCCGCCCAGAATGGCGGCGACCATTGCGCCTTGGCTAAACTGGTTTTCCGTAAGCTGCGTCTTGAGAAACGCAAAGATCGTCTCAGGATGTACCATTTGGAAGAAATCAGAAAACATCATCAGTTCCGTAATCAATGAATTCCCGAGGGATTTGGAGTTTGCGGGCTTGGCGAGCACAATTTGTAGTTCCCGTCCCGCCGGGAAATACGATCAGCAAATCAGGAAGGAAGTCCTTGAGCATGACGCCGTTGCGAATTGCCCCAGCCGCTCGAAGAAGCCGTCCCCAATCTGCAACATACCGTTTCCAGCGGATGCCGCGTTCCTTCGCCCAGCGCCATGCAAAGAGATCGACGCCACGGGCGCAACCAAAACCGATTTCGTAGATTTCCTGCTCAGAGTAGAGCCGATCAAGGTTTTCCCAGATAAAGGATTCGTCTTTGAACTCACGACCACCAGTCACGCAAATGCGCCGTGTTTCTTCGCCTCGGAAGGCCCGCAGATAGTCGTCGGTTTCAACAAACGCTACGCCGGGAACCGTGTAGACAGGCATCAGTAATTTCCGGCTGGAATGCGCTGATAGATGATGACAAATTTGTTCAGAAACTCTTCGGCCGACCGGCCAAACTTCACCAGTTCGGTATGGTCGTCAAAGGGCTTGTAGACCACCCACGGTTTCAGATCGCTTTCGCGAAGAAAGACCTCAGTGACCTTGTAGATTTTCCCGCTCTTGATGTGCTTGAACACCATCCCCGGACGTACAGTCTGGAGCGTTTCGTAAAGGAGAGCCGCAAGCGTTTCAAAATCAGTTTTGCTCATGAATACCTCATGACTCGCTTCTTGTGTTGTGTCAAGCTAAAGTTGCGTTGGGTGCAAAAGAAAAGGGCCGGAGCCCTTTCCTCAGAAGATTTCACCAGCGTTGATGGCTTCGGTGATCGTGTCGATCGCCTTGACTTCATCTTCCATCTGCGCCACCTCGGCCTCGAAGTTCTTGGGCATACGATCGCCGAAACGCTTGCGATAAGTGCTTGCCTTGGTGTGACGCGACTGTCGGACTTCGGCCAGAAGACGAAGGGCGACCTGTTCGAGCGAGGTCTTGCGAGGGGTATCGGTCATGGGAGAGAGCTTCCTTTGTGGAGTTTGTATTGCCAACGATAGCGACCGCCGATGTAGACGCGGCGGCGCACCACATCTTCAAGCCAAGTGAAGTATAGTTCCCCGTCGTCATCTTCGATGAAGACAGGGAACCACGCGAACCAGACGTGCCAAGTGTTCACGCTGGGAGGTCCGCCACAATCTTGGCCACCACGAGTTTGCGGTGTGCCGCTTTCGGGTCCGGCTTGACGGTCACTTCCTTGAAGAAAGCACCGGCAATCGGCTGGGTTTCCAGAAGAAAGGCCTTGCGTGTCGGGTCACTGTTGACCTTGGCGTGGATGACCAGATCAAGAGCGCCGTCTTTCGGGGCAAAGGCGATATCGATTCCATCATTCTCACCGACCAGATTGTCGATGCGGCTGCGGAGGAGCGAAAGTCCGTTCAACACCGGAAGAACATCGGTCATTCCCGGAGTGACAGCTTGGATGGTGGCGCGTGATGCCATCAGTTGGTCTCCTCGATAGTCGTGAAGCCGATCTCTTCGAGCCATGCTCGGGCCGAAGCGACGGTGCCAAAGTTGTCGAACTGGAGGGTGATCTCGATCGGATCGTCCTCACCTTCATCGGCTTCATCGTTCTGGCCGAAGCAGATGATTTCCCCGCCGATCTTAAACTGCGAATCGAAGGTGGTGATAATCACAGCGAGAGAGGGCGTCGCCCCACTGATGCCAAGATCGAGGCACTTGAGATCGATCTCGGCCCAGTCGGTGTTGGGCTGGATAACCGGGTCACCAATGAAATTGTAGCGAAACGGCATGGTTGTTCTCCTTGTCTTGTGATGTTGATTCGGTAGCGTAGATTTACTGGGTTGTCAACCCAGTTCAGCTTTGCGGATTTCGATAAGTTCACCAATTCGGTCGAGGTGAATTTTATCTGTGATGTGAGCAACAAAATCGCTCAGTTCAATACTTGCCTCGCTGGATGCACGCCACTTCTCGATGTCGGCGTTGGTCAGGCACACGTTGCACTTGCGGCCTTCCTTCACGAGATGAAGGTCTCCGGCATAGCGGCCAGCTTCGGGTGGCTCGTTCCCTTCTGCGAAGGTCCCGATGCTTTCCTTGGAGGGTCGAGGAGGAGCCGGCCGGGAGACAACAGCCGGCCCCTCCGACGCCGCAGGCCCGTAGGCGCGGCGCATAAGGTCGTTGAGGCGATCCATGATCGCAGCTTTGGAGAGATCAATCTCAACCGTTTCGTAGTTGGGATCGAGCTTCTTTGCGTCCGCTTGTAGATGGACGTATTGCGGCCCATCAGCGGTTTGACAGAGGTAGAACTTCATGCCGGGACCGACAGGTTGGCGAGGTAGCTGAGAATAGCTGTCGGGCTCTTACCGTCGAGATCGCGCCCGATCTGCACCACCTGCTCGATTTCGCTGTCCGGATTCGTCTGACGGATCATGTCGAACGTCAGTGCTTCCACTTCGCGGATGCGATCACATCGATCGATGCGAACCTCCTTGATGACTGCGAGGGTCTCAAGTTCATCGATCGTGTCGGTGATCAAATCCTGAACGCGGCGAGCGAACAGGAAGGTCGATCGCGGAAGCTCACCCAGCGCGAACTGAAAATCGTTGTAGTCGCGATTGACTGCGTAGAGACCGGCGTTGCGGCGAATGGTCATTTTTGTCTCCTTGATTCGTTGTTGATGAAGTCTTCCTAAAAGGATTCATCAAGAATGTCAACTGAAATTCTGGAGGGAAATTCCGAAGGTCTGGAAAATCGCCGCACGTTGTTCGCTTGTCATCAAATGAGCGTGTGCTTCCACCGCTGCGATCGCTTCCCGACGAATCGCTTGTTGTTGCTCCGTCCGAGCGATCAACGCTGGCCTGTAGCAAGCCCGCCACGCTTCGTTGGCCTTCTTTAAGGCAGGGAGAATTGCGGAATACGTCCGGTTGGTGGCCTTTGAAATAGCCAATTCATGCTCGGCGTTGAGATATGCTTGGTAAAGTGATTCGTCGGAGAAGCGGCAATAGCTCATGTGACCCTCCTAGAAATCCGTCGCCCAATCGAAATAGCGCAGCACTGCGCTATCAGCAACAGCCGCGATCTCTCTGTCGATGTGGTCAAGAATTTCCTGAGTTACGGGGCAGTCGGGTCCGCCCGGTCCAGCTTCCGCCTGCACCTCGCCGAAATGCTCTCGAAGCTCGTCGATGTCTCGCTTATAGGCCGTGTGGCCGTGCTCTTCCATGAAGCACAAAACCCGGCCAATTGCGGGCTCTTCGTAAGGATTGTAAGGCTTTCACAGTCGGTTGACGTTGCAAATCATAGTGGTGTCTCCTTTGTGATTCGATGAGACACCACTAGGACAATTTGTCCATCATGTCAAGCGGGAAGAATCCAGTGCAGAATAAAACCGTTGACCAGCGCGCACGTCAGGCCGACAAAAGTGCCAGCCACCGCCCCGATGGCTCGGGCCATAGGCGTCGCTTCGGTCTCAGGAGATAGGACCGCCACAAGGCTGGTTGTGCTCAGGCTGATCAAGCCTAGAACGCCGACGCGCTCGCGGAAAGAAGGAAGCGCATGACCGGATGGTGTCAGAAACCAGTCCCACAGAACCCCAGCCACATAGGCTGCATAGACTGTCAGAAAAAGACCGGCGATAGCCACAACGGCATAGCCCACCCAGTTGAGATACTTGTCCATGACGGCTCCTAAATCTTCTTGAGCGTCTGCTCGATCCAGTTGAAAAACTCATCTTCCGGTTGCGTGCCGAGACGATTGGCCAAGATCACGCCTTGATAAACGAGCATGACCGTTGGGGTTCCCTTGACCTGCTTCTTCATCGCGCTGCTTGGGAACTTCTCGATGTCTACCTTGATGATCGTCAGTTTGTCAAGGATGGGATCGTCGAGTTCGAGGAGGTCTGCAATCCACATCGACGGAGCGCAGAACGAAGCCGTGAAGAACAGCAAGACTGGGCCTTCGATGTCTTCGAGAACCTCATCCAGATTGTCTTCAAACAGTCTCATTTCTCGTGCTCCTTGTAGAAGGAATTGAGTTTATCGCGGACCTCAGTGGCGGGAGTATAATCTTGCCACGCTTCTTCAAGGGTCTGATATGCCTCGTCAGGGCCTTTCTCGATGGCGCGTGATGCTTCGAAGCCCTTAGTGAAGGCGTCCTTAGATACCATGTCGATCAGATCGACGATATCGATCGAGCTTACCAATACGTCGCGATCATCATCACGATTGATCACAAGCCCGATTTCGCTCATATCGATTGCCGTCGTCGGGAGGGGATGTCCGGGCACCTGAGTGAGGTAGGTCCGATCAATCCCAAGCTCTTCCAGAGCCTCAACAAGCTCCCAGAATAGGGCAGCAGGGATGCTGAGAAGAGCGATAGAGTAGGTCATGTAGGCTCCTGTCAGCGGACGTGGTGAACGGTGAACCCTTCGCGGGGCTTCTTCCACCACGCTTCGGGGTCCTCCATGTTTGCGATCATGGATTCCAGCATATCATCCGGGACACGATGTTCAGGAATGCGCTTTTCGTTGATCCCACGCAAATACTTGCGAGTGCGCTCGAACACGAACACTTCAACAGGAGCGCGGCGAGTGAGGGCGAAGTTGATAAAGGGACCCACTGCCCCGTAGATGAGGCCGGTGTCGGTGACCGCCCAGTTGTGGATAGGCCACGCCCGCATGGCCGCCATCATCGCATCCGTGACGACCAGCGACTTCGTTTCCTTCGGGAACGGGTGAGACCAGTAGCTCTTCCGCTCGCCGAACAAAGCCTCGCGAAAGCGATCACGTTCGAGTCGCAGGTAGTTGGCAGGCAGGTTCTTTTCAGCCCAAGTGGACTTACCAGCGCCCGGCGCACCCACAGTAATAATCAAACTCATCCGTAACTCCCCGGAGTGATGACGACCAGTTCCTTCGCGGACCACCATACGGTGCCACCGATCGGTCGGTCAAGTCTTACCGTGTTGTCTTCGAGAATTTGTTGGACGACAGCAAGCTCTCCGTAGGAAGCTTTGAGGACCGAATCATCCAGACGGACGGTGGCACCTGCTCGGAGCGCGTCGTGCTTGAGTTCGGCCTTGAACCCTCGCTCACGGATCGCCCGTGCCTGCCCGAGCGTGTCGCACAGAATAACAGGGATGATCCGGCGGCCTTCGGCCACATCGTAGCGCACGATTTCATGTCCCAACCCGTGCTGGTTGATCCATTTACGGGCGGTTATCATGTCACGGTATTCGCGATATTCGCTCATTCGGTCTTCTCGTAAACTGGCACGACTTCGCAGATGCGGCCGTAGATCGATTTCCGCTCGGCGGCGATCTTCGCAGCCTTTGCTGTCATATAAACCGAACCGGCGAGAATACGGCTCTTACCGGCCATCGTCTCGCGGATCAGCCATGCTACCGGGCCGTCCTTGCTCTTGGTCGTTTTCTTGACCGAGGGCTGGGGCCGCGTCGTGTCCTCGATAGGGGCGTCCGGAGCGTTCATCTTGACTGACTTGATCAAGTTGATCGCGCTCTGCTTGGAGGCATAGCCTTCGCTGGAGAACATTACCTCGCCGTTATATTTGAAGCGAACGCGGAACTCGCCGGCCTTGTCTTTGTAGATTTCAAAAATGTATTTCATCGTTTGTTTCTACCCCTAATTGCTCATAGAGGAACCGTTCGACTTCTTGCTCGAACTTGGCTTGCTGAGATCGCTCCGTAAAGTTACGGAGATGGGCTTGGCTAGGGCTGGACAGAGGTCAGCACCACGGCTGGGGTGTGGCTCGACTTGAGTGCCAGAATCGCGGAGACTTCTTCCAGCAGCGAAGCCAAGACTTCGCAGCGCCAGCGTTCGCCGCGAGCGATTGCCTTACCATATTCTGCCTGCACGATAACCAGTGCCAGATCGTCGATCGGAAGCACCCGGCTGGGACGGCACGTGGCTTGTGATGGGGTAGAGGGGGTGTGGTCGCTGAACTGAATGAGCGGCCAGCCTTCGTCCATGGAAATGAACGTAGCGATCGTGGTGAGGAAATCCGGCTCATGAAAGAGCACCAACTCACCGGCTTGGAATGTATGGGCCATCATCTGTCTCCTGATTCGTTGTTGATGAAGACGGCCTAGGACAATTTATCCTCGTTGTCAAGAGGTGTCGCCGCCCCGGCGGGGCTTCGGGGCGGCGACGCTCGAAGCTATTCAGCCGATGCGGCGCGAGACCGCAGGCGATTGGCTTCGAGAATGGGCAGACCAGCTTCGGTCGGGACGTAGATAATCTGGTTCTGCGTTCGCTCCATCCCGTTGATGTAGAGGTAACGCAGGTATCCTTCGGGGCCGCCGAGTCCGTCCGCGACGATGCGATTTGATTCAGCAACACCCTTGGCGCGCTCGACTTCTGCCTCAGCCTTGAGCTTGGCGCTGTCAAGCAGAGCTTGGGCTTCAAGAACCGCGATCCGTCGGTTGCTCGATGCCTGAGCCAGTTCGGCTTCGCCGGCTGTTTCCGCGTTCCAGACGCGGATGCTGTTGTAAGCCGCGCAGCTTCCCAGACCGCCGCCAACGACGACGATCAGAAGGAAAAGAATTGCGCCAGCCAGCGTAAACACATTACGTGGTGCTTCGTCCATGTAGTCTCCTATTCGATTGTGTTGAGGATAAGCGCATAGCGTGTTCCGCTAAGCACCGGGGACACTTCGTGAATCGGGCCTTGTTTGCCGTTGATTGTGCAGTCAAGAACCAGTGCGTCACCGTCAGTGAGAGTGAAAGTTTCACCCTCTACATTCGATTCTGCTCCTTCGAATTCACCGAAGATCGCGATGATTGTGACCCCAACATTGTTGATCGGGTCACGGTGCGGGCGCACGAATTCACCTTCGCGATAGCGTTGGATGAATGCTCGGTTGAACTGTTGCTCGGGGACCAACGCTTGCATCCGGCTCAAAATTCCGTGCAGGGCGTTCGGCGTCTGGGCAAGGCGCTTGTAGGGAATGAACCCGAACTCGCCCAGAAAATCTGGGGCGGCGCGGTAAGGCAACCGCTCCAGTGCCCGGTGATGTTCCGGCTGGGGGTAGAGATAGTTCCGGTAGATCGAGAAAGTCATCAGTCGATCTCACAGGTTTCCAGCACAACGAGAACGCCCCCGCCGTCGTCGGGATGAACAGGCATTGCCACCATGTTCATCAAGGCCGGACCCGTGCAACCCCACGGAGCCACCCAGATCGGGGTGTCATCGTCGTAGTTGTAGTCGCCGCCCTTGTAGCCTTCGAACGTGGTTTTCGCGATGTGGTCGCACATGGCAACGATGTCGCGGCCGCGCACAGTTTCGCGAACTTCCTCAAAGGAGAGGTCTGCGTAGTAGCCGCGATAGGCATGAGGGTTGCCGATGCTCTTGGCAACGCCCTCATCCATATCGGCGTCCACGAGGACGAACCGTGCTTCGGGATACTGCTCCCCGAACTCGCGAAGCTTGCCCAGCGTCACGTGATACTGTGCTCGCGTCAGGCGGCTCGCCGCGCTGATCTGATCGAACAATTTCTGCAAGTCCACGGAATTCCTCCCTCGTTGTTGATGTGATTCGCCTAGGACAATTCGACCGCATTGTCAACTGATTCGTTCACATAAGAAAAAGGCGGCCCCGAAGGACCGCCTTTCTTGGCCGGGCTGGTAGAAAAATCAGGCGTCGGTCTTCTTCGCCGTCTTGGCCTTGGTGGTCTTCGCCGGCTTGGCTGCGGCGGCCTGCGAGGCGACGACCAGCTTGGCGTTTTCCTGCGACAGGGCCGTGATGCGATCCTGATTGGCCAGAGCGCGGGCGGTCTGGACGTCCTTCTCGGTTTCGAGATCGCGGGTGCGGAGCACGTCGTAGATGACGAGCGCGAGTGCGACGAAGGCAGGGGCAAGCTGATCGATGACCGAGGTTTCGACGATGTTGAGGCCGGCAAGGATGAGGCCGATGACAGCGATCCCCTGACGGATTGCTGACTGGACCCATTCGGGTGCATTGGTGAAGTTCATGTGTAGTTCCTTCTGTTGGGGCAGTGTTGAGAATCGAGGGCTTATATGAAAACAGCGAACAGCGCAAGCCCTATTACACATAGTTCGCTAAATCAAGACCGGGATCGAACGGAGATCGCTATCGATGTCGTCCAGCTTGATCGGGCCGATGCCCAGACAGGTTGTCGTCGGGCCGTCGAACACTGTGCGGGCGGCGTCGGTGACGAGGGATACCCCGCACTTATCACGATAAGACGCCAGCAGCTTTTCGAGATCGGCGATAGTGGGCACGATCAGGGTGATCTTCACAGCGAGACCACTGTTCTGGTAGGCCGCCGCGTCCTCAGGGAAACGCACGCTGGCGTCCCAGAAGGCGTGCAGGAAACCGTGGCCGGTCTGTGCCACCAGCTTTCCGCGATTGCCTTTCATGGCGTCCAAGGCTTCCTTGGCGACTACCACATACATCTTGTGGGTTTCACGGAGCATTGAGGCCATCCTTGTATCCCTGTTGAAGCTCGGCCGCCGCTTCGCCGGCCCGGTAGGTCAGCGAGCGATCGTCAGCCAGCGATGCGATGAAAGCAATGGAGATGGCGACAATGATCAGCAAGGCTCCGCCGAAGCAGATGCCGAACCAGAGCTTGAAGAAGAGGGGAGCATCAGCGAACATTTCGCCGAAAAGCTTGGTCCACAGGCTGGGTTTGTTGTCCGGGCGCATCAGTTCTTTTCTCCTGTCGGAATAGGCACCGCAAACGCAAAGCGCGGAAGCTGCGATTGCACCATGCTACGAAGCTCGTTGAGGTCCACGTCGTCATCCCAGCGGTTCTTGCTGATCGCCGTCAAAAGACGCTGCTCGCGGAAATAACCGAGTTGGATCGCCCGCAGCACCGTGATGACGTTGACGATATCACCACCGCACAGGTCCTTGTAGAAAATCCAGATATTCGATCCGTAGATTCCGTAGGTATCGAGCGAGAGCATGTTACCCAGCCCGCCCAACAGGTTGTCGGGATCGATCACCGGAGTTGCTTGAATCAGGTCGATCAGGACAGTGATAGCGCCGGGGTTGTGTTCCGAAAGAATCCGGATCACGTCGAACTGGGTCAAACTGAGGTCGTTAATACGCGGCATTACTGGCTCCTTAATCCCACCACCCCAGATCGGGCGATGCTTGTCGATAGGCTTCCAAGAAGCCCTTGTAGTCTCGCCACGGATGACGCACGATGACCTCGCTCTCGCGGGTAGCCACGCTATCCTCGTTCATGAGGAACCCGCCGAGGAAAGTGTTTGCTCCGCGCTCGCCGTCGATCGTCCAGATCGTGCGAGTGACAGTCAGCCACTTACCGTCCAGCCGGACAGTGTAGTAGGCCTGCTCTTCGCCACGCGAGCGTTCGTACCACCACTGCTCACCGCGAGTGTGGCGCTCATCCAGTGCCTTACCAGAGTTCTGGCCGGCGAAGTTGTCGAGGAGGTAATGAAACACCCGCTTGGGTGTCAGGCCCAGCCGATGCAGCTTCTCCTCGGTCATGATAGTGCGGCGACGCGGCTGGTCGAAGTTGTAGATACGCCAGCCCTTGGAACTGCCCATGTGATGTCTCCTTTGATTCGTTCGATCGACGCTTAGGATAAATTATCCGTTACGTCAAGTGCGAAGAAAGATGATGATGCGGTGCTCCCCCGTTTCCGGGTTGAGCGTGTGATCAACATCCTCAACAAAGCCTCGGCAGTGACCGACAACGGTGAGGATTTCGCCGACACGAGGCACGCATTGAACTTCTGCGTCAACACGCTCACCTGCTTGATAAATCGAGATTTTCATCGTCTATTCCTCTTCGTCCGGATACCACGCCCAGCCACGCTCTTCGTAGCTCGCCTTCATGGCCTGAATCTTCGGGTGATCTTCGGCCATGTAGCCGCTGCCGTCAGCGAAGCTCGCCAGATCGTTCGTGATGATCATCAGCAAGTGGGTGAAGCTGTAAGCGACCCGGTTGAGCTTGGACCAGTGATGCGGATTGACTTCGCCCATGCTCGGATGAAGCCAGAGCTTGCCGCGAGTGTTCCACGTTGCGACAAAAGTGTTCGGCTGGCTCGTGTCACCATCGAACGAAACCCAGATGGTGGCACCTCCCGGCGCTTCGATCTCGCACATGATGCGGCGGCTGGGATGGCCATACTTTTTGGCCCAGTCCACGATCTCGCACTTGCCACCCATTTCGAGGACAGTATCACGAAGGATCGTCGCCATCTTGATGCGATCAGCTTTACGCTTTTCAGACAGGTTGTCCATGTTCGTCTCCTTCGATTCGTTGTTCGATGGAGACGTGCTATATCAGTTATGTGATTCGGTCAAGCGTTATTTCAGTAGTCGAGGTTGTTGAAATACTCTCGCTCCAGTTTGATCGCCTGCTTCTCCGCTTCCCAGATCGTTCGGAAGACAGCCACCTGCATCGTCAGTCTGCTTTGCTTACGCTCTTCGGCCGCCATCTGATCGAGGCGACGGTTGAACGCATGAGCCTGTTGGGCGGCTGGCGACAGGCTTGTGATGTCGAGGCTGGTATCTGCCGCATCCTTTACCGACGCCAGTCGTGATCCGTTACCCATTCCCGTCTGGCGGTAGTAGGGCTTGGCATACTTCGGGAACCACAAGCTGAAAGGTGTCTTCTCGCCATTAGATGAAGGATCGAAGATGATCTCGACGTTGGTAAGGCGATCGACGACCAAGTTGCCTTCGCGCCACGTGATGGTTTCACCAAGTTCATCGGCTTGGCAATAGAGACCGTAGGTATATTCCTCAGCCTCTTGCCAGTTCTTGAACACGCGGATCGTCCCATCGGCTTCGCGGACAGGCGTTTCTCCCATAAGGACAGCACACTCTCCCTTGAGGTGCTTGAACGTGGGCTGCTTCTTGGTCCCGTCTCTCGCCTTTCGCCCTGACGACTTCTTCTCATCCGGGAGGTGGGTACATTGCCATACCTGTGCGACCGGATTAGCGCAGATGCAGGTGAAGTAGTCACTGTTGAAGGATTCGAGCTTAGGTGTCGCTTCCTTCGTTTTCTTGGGCTTGCGTCCATAGTGAAGGATCAGATCGTCCTTGCTTTTCTCGCAAGCGACCTTTGTCATTCTCCGGGCGAGTTCGATCGCCTCGTCAAGCGTTGGTGCTCGACGATCGGTCTTGATCTTCGCTTCCTTGTGGGAGCGGACAATCCACTTCATGGGGTGGCGGTCCTTCGGACCTACCTTCTTTACATAGTGAACATTGTCGTCAAAGGGGAGAGACTTAGGCATTTATCGTTGACTCAGCTACGGAGCGCCTTATAGCAGTCGATCACGACTTGTGCCTGATGCACAGCATCGGCCAAGGCATAGTGTGGGATTCCTTCCATCGGTCGCTCTTCGATGCCAGCGATGTCAAGGATCGTGCGAACGCAGCGCGGGGCGCGGTAATGCCATGGTGTTTTGATGCCGACAATCTTGTAGGCCGCGTCGAGAAGAACTTCATCGAAGCTCGGCGGCTTTGCCCAAAAGCGTGCGTAGTCACCAAGTGCGCAATCAGACTCGATGTCCTTCCACCAGAGGTAGAAGCTATCAAGGCCCGCTTCCAGAGACATATTGTTCATGGAAAGCATCGCCTTAGCTTGTTCGCTTTGCTCCTTCCACCAGTCGATCGTGCCTTTATCGGTGGTGAATCCGATCATGCAAGTGGCGTTGAAGCTGGTGTAGAAGCTCTCACCAAGCTGACCGGTGAGAGGGTCAAACACCACTGCGCCCAGCGAGATGATGGCGGAACCGGGCTTGGTTCCGAGGGTTTCGATATCGACAGAGATGTGCTTGGTCATGATAGTCCTTTAGGATTCAGGAAGAACAATCATCTGTCCGGGAAGGATGATGAAAGGGTCCTTGATGCTGTTGATTTTAGCGAGGCGACGCGGCCTTGCGTCTCACCACCAGCGACGAAACGGCAGAAGAGTTCCTGCTTGCGGTTGAGGTATTTCTGGGCCATTAGCGGTTCTTTCGGAGACTAGGTTCGTAGAGCTTTCCATTAGCTTCTGGAGCTTCTTGATAAGCTGGGAGACCTTCATGCCGACTTCCCCTCAGCAAACAGGTAGTCACGCCCTGCCATCTGGTCGCGGTGATCGGCTGGCACCCCGTTCTCCAGCATATACAGGATACGTTTGGCGGCCCCTTGCGGGGTGTCATCCGTGAAGCGCCACTCGCTGTGGAAACACCAGTCCCATTCAGACGTGGTGAGTGCGAACACACGGTCTTCGTAGCAAGCCCATTCTTCGTCCTTCTTTGCCTTGATCCCGGCGGCTGGTCCGTGGCCGACAGCACAGGCGACCGTGCCGCAGTCGATCTCCTTGGCACCAGCCGGAGGGGTGCCGTCCGAGGTGTAATCGAACATGCTGAAATGCGAGTAGTTTGCCGGGAGCTTCGCCAGATAGGCGGCCAGCTTCTTGAGGTTCTTCTCGTTCATCAGAGCCACCCCAGAGCGATGAAGTCCCGCACCACGATTACCACACCGAACAGCGTGGCGGTGGTATACAGGCCCTTGATGAGGAAATTGAGGCCACCCTTGGTGGACCACGCAAAGGCGATGATCCCGAGGAAAAGGGTGGCAAGAATGTGGAAAGCGATGGTCATGTGAGTTCTCCTCAGTATTCCGACGACAATTCTGTCACCTTGCCGCCCAGAGCGATGGTGCGATACTGGTGGACGCCTTGGTCCGTAATGTTCTTGACCACCTGCTTGACCTCATCGAGATCGAAGCAGAAAGCCTGATCCCAATCGAGCACGTTATCGGGCGGGGCTTTGCGCCAGAGCACGATGTAGCGTGCCTGCAAGGGGTGCGGCTGGTCGGAGATGTCGATGGCGGCATAGCTCACCTTCGCCCGCCCGGTGTAGATGTGTTCGTCGATCGCGATGGCGACGTCACGCTGCGCCAATTCGGGCGTGATGCCTTCTTCGGCGCGGACGAGGACAGTGACCTTGATGTAGCGGGCGGTGGTGATGGCTTGTCTCCTTAGCGAATCGTTGCGTGATGAGTGATGACTAGGACAAATTGTCACCTATGTCAAGCGATACTCGTAACGCAAGTCAGGTTCGATCTGATCACCACAACCGGGCTCGACCAGATGGCTGCACCCGAAGTCTTCGACAACCTTGTATGCCCAACTGTAGCGGCGCGGGCATTGGTGCATCGTCCGTCTGACAGCACGCGTGTTGTAGTCGTTGTGGCCGAACGGGAAGATCGTGTCGTAGAAGTCGTAGTGCAACAGACGCTTCAACCGCTCGCAGGCATATTCACTCCGAACGAAGACGCGCATATTGTCGCACAAGCCAGTGCCCCGGCGATAGGGATACCCATCGGGTGCCCCGTGATTGACCCAGTTGAGCCAATCAACGAGGAACGCGATTTCAGGAGGCAGGTGAGTCATGGTCATTCCTTCTCAGGGAGGAGCAAGGACTCGACAGCCGAGAGGGCCTTGAGTTGGCGGTCGGCATTGGCGCGTTCCAGTGCCTTTTTGAGGTTGAAGTCGTAGGCTCGCTTGAGGGCGTCAACGATTTCCTTGGGCACGCACGACTGGACGATGCCATCGATCCTGACGACATCGATGTTGTCGGGCACGCCGCCGTTTGTTCCGAAGAGATTGGACGAAACTTCGATGCGCCCGTCAGACGATCGCCAGAACCACCGGTGGGAGTATCGCCCGATTTCGGAAACTTTCAGGTTCTCGGGTTCACGCGTGATGCGGCTGGCCACGATCTGAGAGAGCACGAGGACGGGTGACGCCGCGTAGTCGAGCACCTTCTGTTCCGCGTTCTTCTTCTTGGACAGGGCAGGCAGACTGAAATTGGTCCGCTTGCTCAGTGCGTAGAGGAGGAACGGGAAGGCGATTGGAAGCCCAATAGGCCAGAAAGCCCCAGCGAGGACAGGTACGGGGTGTGTCTTGTCCCAGTCCCCGTTGAGGTAGTTCTTTCTTTCCATCAGAAGCTCGCCGGTGAGTTTCCACACGCCGCCGCCGATCGTAGTGTAAGCTGCGATACAGGCGGCGTACCATAGGAAGCTGAGGAAGATGTCAGCCATTTCCTTCCTCCTCGTTGATCGTGGCGATCGCCTTGAGCAAGCCGGTGGTTGTCTGCTCGATGACGGCGGCCGAGGCCAGCATTGCCTCAGTGACCACGAGATGTGGATGGGTGTTGGCCATCGTCTTGAAGCCGGTGCCCAGAAGATTGATGGTCTCGATCAGGAAGTGCAGCGGGATCAGCTTGTCCTCGACCCGGACGGACTGCGGTACCTCAGATTCCGGCTGGGGTTCTTCCGCGACGCGCTCAGGGGTCACACGCCATTCGCTGGTGTCGTCCCCATAGTCGATCTCGGGGCAACCTTGACTGACCCAGAGATTGTGCTCAGCCGCGAGCCTCTCGAACAGGCCGGGCGGCGAGGCTTCGAAGAACAGTTCCGTCAGTTCGAGCGACGTCAGAGGCTCATCGCCGGTCGCGAAGATGGCTTCGAAAATCTCGGGCAGAGACGGGTCGTCGTATTCCGGAGCGGGCGAGGCGGCGGGCGGTTCCTTGTAGATCATCAGGTCGATCGTGTCATCAGACCACGAAATTTCCGGCTTGTATTCATCCTCCCAATCAAAACGCTCGTCGCCCAGCTTGTAGAAGAGTTCAGGCTCGGAGCGCTTGAAGATTTCCGCCACGAGATCGGAGACTGCGATCGAGCCGTCAGCTTCCTCGATAATCGACTTGGTGATATCGAAAAACGCCTGCCCGGATTCGATCAGAGTAAGTTCGTCATTATAGCCGGCCGGCTGGTCGCCGATGGTGCCGCCGCCCGTGTTGGGGGAGCGCTGCTCACCTTCGGCGACGTAACGCGTGATGTAGTCGGGGTTCTCCTCGATCAGCGTGGGGATGATCCCGTCGCTGTTGTCGCGGATGTATTGAAGCTCCTGCCCCAACGCGAAGAACAGTTCGGGCTCGGAATTCATCAGAAGCTTGTAGATGACTTCACCGATCGAGATCGGGCCTTCCGCGCCGAGGATGATCTCGTCGAGATGGTCGTGCAGCGTCGGGCCGTGGTAGGCAGGACGCGGAGTCGGCTGGTCTTTGTTGCTGGTTGCCGAGGTGGGTGTGATGTAATCCGGCTCGGATTCGTCCATTGTCAGTTTGGGATTGCCGACCGCATTCCACGCGTCGATGTCGTCGGCCAGACCACGGAAGAGGGTCGGGTCAGCACGGGTGAGCAGCGCCAGAGAGATGTCGCCGATCGAGATCGGGCCATCGGCTTCGAGTATGATCTCGTTCAGCAGTTCGTGCAGCGTCGGGCCGTCATAGTTGTTGGTGTCGGTCGAGCGGTTGATGTTAGTCATTGGGCAGTCTCCTTGTCGTCGTGGGTGGGCGGGGTGTAGTCGAGGTTGTATTTGAAGGCGAATTCGCGTGCCTCTTGTTCCAGCGTCGCGAGGAAAGGCTCGCCCTCCGTCTGGAGAAGATAGTAGGCCCGGTCGTGGAGGGTTAGCTGGGCTTCCTGCAGGAAATCGTAGACGGCGGTGTTGCCGTAGAACTTCTGCACGATATCCACCAGCAGCAAGTACTCGATCTCAGGGGTGTAAACCTCATCCGGGATCAGGGCCCCGACAGCGCATTTGTTACCAGCGTCGTCGCGGTAAACGCACCAGCCGTTACGGACCGAAGGCTCACCCTGCTTGCGGAGGTGATCGAGCATGGTGTCGAAAGCCTTCTGGCGATCGAAGCGGGCGAACAGAGGCGTAAAGCAGGTCTCTTGGGGGATGACCTCGTGCGGATTCAGGCTGGGGTAGTTCATGATGTCTCCTTCGCGAGTCGTTGTTCGTGACAATTTGTCCTAACCCAGCGGGCATCACATGTCAACAGCCATTTGCGTATTGAGCCAGAAGCCTTGCTTAGCTGTTGCGGCATATTTTGAGGCTCCTTTATATAGGGAAGCGTATATCGAGAAAATAATCACGTGTTTACATGGTGTTAGAGTTTTTGTGCAACTTTTATCACTTTTTATGGGGTCTTGTGTGAATATGGGTTCATGGAAGATGGGCGTGCATCACGTGCCATGGAGCCGGGGTGAGATTATGGCGATGCGGCTGGTTGGTGGGGATCGATGTTACAAGGTGACATGTGATGCGTGATGGAAGGGTCGAGAACTGCGTTGAGCGGTGCTTGATGTTTTGTTGGGAGTGATGAAAGGTTTGTGACATGTGATGGGAGAAAATGTTGGAAGTTCAATGGGATGGAGCTTTTTCATAACTTTTTATCTTTTTTCTTCTCCATGCGGCTGGTATATGAACGCTTTGTTCATGTCGATCGCTGATCGGCTCGAAAACAGGGTTTCCAAAGAGTTTAGGGTTCTTCACAAAGTTCAAACCACTGAAAACACACGATAAACACCTCAAAATCCACTTTTAGTGAAATCTTCTTGTAAGTTCGCCGGTGAATGGAGAAATGCGTATCTGGGCTGTCGGTCCCCACACGGAGTTCTCTGTTATACTATTTTATTTATTAAAAGTATAAAATATATATATACAGGGGGCTTGAAGGGCTCCGAACGGCGGAGTTCTGCGGTTTTCGAGCTTTTTGGTTTTTGAGGATAAAAATCTCAGTTTTTGAAAGCTTTGGAAAAACAGCAACTTAGCAGAAAGAACCGAAGCTGAGCTTGACATGAGCGCAAATTTGAGTGACCATATAGGCTGTAACCCCTTGTAGGAGCATCCTCATGTCATTTGGCTACGCCTTGATAGGCAAAGCTGGTTCCCTCTCTTCCCTCCTCCCCTCCTTGATTGGTATACTTGCTGATCAGGAAGATACGAGCCCGGAAGACCGCTATTTCGCTCGTTTCGATATCGATGACTATCAGACCGGCTGGGTCGAGGCGGTGCGTATGACCCAGTGGGTGGTCTATGATAGCATCGAGCTAGGTCAACGGGACCCTATCCTCGCGGTGAAGGGCCGGGCAGGTGCTCACTACATCCCGCTCAGCGAGATGATCGAGATCGCGCAAGACACAGCAGATGAGCAGCTTCTTGAGAAGCTTTCCCAGCTTGCGGCTGGACGTACGACCGGCTGGGGTATCTTCAATGACTGAACAACCGGCGCTGTCTCGCGCTGAAATGCTGGGGATCGCTCAGGAACTCGATATCCTAAAGAACTTTGGCGAAAAGCGTTGCCGGACGTTGCGTGTGAATTACACACCCGGCATGCCCTACAAGATCACCTATGGGGACGAGACCCCGTTGGAGCCTCCGGTATTGCCTCCGACCTACGAACTGACTTACATCCTCGAAGACGCTATGTTCGGCGGTGAAGTCTTCGCGGCGGTAACCTGTAATGGATTGGTGGTTACCCGCCCCTTCCCTTGGCCGGGCTACGATACGCTCGCCCAAATGCGAATCACGGTTGACTGAAATGTTCAGCTTCCCTGTAACTGTCCCATTTCGCCGAGACGATGGAATTTATCCTCTCGACTTGACCGTAAACATTGACGACGTTGCCGTAATAAAAGAGCTTGACAAAAGCTCTGAACTTGGTATAGAATGCGATCCATCCGAAACCTTGCTACCCAACAGCGAGATCATTTTCACGGATGGACGCGTCTTACCGGTTCTCGAAACCACGGCCACTCTCGTGTTATATCTCGATGCGTACCGATCCCTTGAAGGGTTCTACACGCAACCGAAGGGCCCGACCAAGCAAGGCAACATCATCCCCTTGTTTGGTAATTCCTCATGCGATACGTCGGAGGGATCGACCCCGGCCTGAGAGGCGCGGTAGCGATCCTTGATCTGAAAAAGCACGAACTGCATGTGTGGGACACCCCCACATACGCGGTTAAGGTTAACGGCAAGGAGCGTAAGCGCTGCGACGAGCACGCTTACCTCGCCGCCCTTACAGCCTTCCCTCTCGACGTCGCAATGATCGAGAAGGTTCAATCCACCCCCAATGACGGCCACGTAGGTGCGTTCACTTTCGGTAAGGTTACCGGAGTGGCGATCGGGCTCTGTGTAGGGGCCGGCATTGAACTGGAAGAAGTCACCCCAGCAAAATGGAAGATGATGATGAACGTGCCGGCCGATAAGGACATGGCACGTCAGAGGGCGTCAGCGTTGTTCCCGCGCTGCGCCGACATGTGGAGACGCCAAATGGACGACGGACGCGCTGAGGCCGCTCTGATCGCCCTCTACGCCGCAATTTCCTACGAGCACAGCCCCTCAGGTATCATCATCCCCGGCATGCTCAATGGAAAGCTCTACGAACCTAGTCTCCGAAAGAACCGCTAATGGCCCAGAAATACCTCAACCGCAAGCAGGAACTCTTCTGCCGTTTCGTCGCTGGTGGTGAGACGCAAGGCCGCGCCTACGAACTGGCCGGCTACGAACCGTCCAGCGCCAATGCCTCGACGCTCTTCCACAAACCGATCATCCAACAGCGGATCGCCGAACTCAAGGCCGAAGCCGAACGCGAGGAAATCGAATTCCGAGCACTTCGAGCCAAGGCCGAGGAAGCCGACCCCGAAGGCACCGCCATGATCGTCAAAGGCATGGAATGGACATTCCAGCGTGTCATGGACATGATGGCTGAAACCGTCCGGCTGGCACAGATCGCTGGTGAATACAAGGCCGCAAACGAAGCCCTCAAGATGATGGCCGAAGCCATGCGAATGTTCGACCACGCTAAGGGCCAGTCCCCGGAAGCGAAACAGCAGAGCAATCAGCTTACCTTGATCAAGGAAGTCACCAACATCCTGAACGGATCGGGACCCTCGATCGACGATGACCGGCCGGCTAACCCGCTCAAACCTTCTAAGCAGGCTTAATGGAAACCGCACGCGAAAAGAAAGACCGGCTGCGTCAAACTCTCAAGACGCTGCACGAACTGAACGAGCGTGTTGACTTCGCTATCCGGCGCGGTCAACCGCTTTCTTCGGCTGACTACGGCGTGTTGGTTCGCCTGTCACAAAGCGAACAGATCGAGACCCAGCTTCGTTTCCTCGAAGAAGCCATCGAATACACCGATAAGGAATTGATCGAGACGTGGATTCCACTGGCCCGCGAACGCTACCACGACTTCTACGAATTCATGAACCGGGAAGAGGGCTTCATCATGAGCCCTCACCAAAACCTCATCGGCGATCTCCTCATGGCGTCGGCGAGCAAGGAAGTCATGCGCTTCATGCTGTCGATGCCTCCGGGTCACTGTAAGAGCACACACTCTTCACACCACTTCCCGGCGTGGTGGTTCGGCCACAATGACAAGCTCCGCTTCCTACAGGCCGGACACAGCCAAGACTTCGTGGCAAACGAACTTGGAGCCAAGGTCAAGTCCATCATCGATTCTGACGACTACGGGCTGGTGTTCCCGGACATCAAGCTCCGCACCGACATGCGTGCCAAGGACTACTGGGGCCTTTCGAACATGAAGGGCAAGTATGTCGCCAAGGGTGCTGGTCAGGGTATTTCCGGCTTCCGTGGCAACTACGGCATGGTGGACGATCCCTACAAGAGCCGGGCCGATGCTGAGAGCCCGACCATCCGCGACCGTGTTTTCAAATGGTTCGCGGACGACTTTAGCACTCGACTTCTACCGGGATCGCCGTTAGGCATCATCATGACCCGCTGGCACTCGGACGACCTCTGCGGACGCATCACCGAGCGTGAAGAACGCGAGCAAAAAGAGCGCGAGATTGAGTCACAAAATTTACAAGACGAATTGAGAGATCAACTCATTGAACGGATTGAGGAAAATTCCCCTCAACAAAATAAGTTCAAATTTGAGATCATCAATTTGCCGGCAATTTGTGAAGATATTGACGATCCTCTAGGTCGCGCCATCGGTGAACCATTATGGCCAGAGCTTTTTGACTTGGACGCATTAGAAAATCTCAAAAGTGACATGACTGCTTCGTCATGGAATTCGCTCTACCAAGGGACCCCCATGGACATCGAGGGCGGGGCAGTCAGTTCAGAATGGTTTCAAAGGTATTCAAAGCCGCCAAGTCGCGGAGAAGATGGAACAAAATGCGAAATCAAAACCGTTACTGTATCGGTTGACGCTGCGAACACAGCTAAAGAAAGGTCCGACTTTACTGTTATTCTGGTCTGGGCCGAAGATTTCAGCAAAAACCACTACTTGCTCGACGTCGTTCGTAAGCAGATGGAGTTCCCGGAGATGTCAGCCGAGATCGCTCGCGTCTGCCGGCGCTACCAAGCGGACACACTTCTGGTCGAAGCCAAAGGCAACGGTCTGGCCTACATCCAGTTGAAAAAGGAAGGTGGGGCACCAGCCGCGCTGATCCCGATCGAGGTCTCCGGACACGAATCGAAGACCTTCCGTTTCGACCAAGTGACCCCGATGTTCGAAGCCGGGCAGGTCTATCTTCCCGAACGGGCAATTTGGCTGGCTGATTACGAGAAGGAAATCGTTTCTTTCCCGCTCGGGAAGAACGACGACCAAGTTGACGCCACCTCGCAGTATCTCAAGTGGGCTCGCCGTCGCGGCCGTCGCGGTACGAAGAAGCTCGGAGGGACCGGTCACGCACGACGATAGGCCCCTATCCAAAATCCGACGTAGCGTCGTTAACCATATCCGTTAAGGTTAACACGAGACGTAGGACCGTTAACCATATTCGTTAAGGTTAACGCCCAACCCAACCAACTTGTTAAGGTTAACGAATATGTTGATTGAAGAAGATCGCCACGCCCATATCCTCCAGCACACCAGCGGGATCACCGTCACCATCGTCATCACAGACCTCAAGCTCAATGGCGAACTAGCCGGCCATCGCTTGCATGTCGGCGTCGAGGAAGGTCCTGTGAAGGTCGCCCCGATCATCGCCATGCTGCCACGTCTGTCCGATGAAGCTCTCAACAGTATCGTCGCTGAGTTGATCAAAGAGGTCACCAACATCGACATGGACGAACTGTTCGACCAGCCGGGCGACGCGGCCGAGGGACCCTAAGCTCCCAGAACATGGGGCCCTGTTCAGGTAGCGGGACCCCACACCTCAGGTCAGGGGCCCTAGCCTTTTCCATTGGGGCTGGGACCCTAGGCCTGAGAGCAAGGGCCGGGTGGTTGGTTTTGTGAAGTTTCCCAGCCGCCCGGCCCTCCCCGACCCACTCTGTAAACACCTAGAACACCGATTTTCGGTAAATAGTGGCATTTTTCTAGCATTTTCAGGCCCTTAAAACGGTAAATGCTTAGAACTGCAAGCCCACTAAATACTTAAAACTTCCACAAAAATTCAGCAATTACAATGCCCGGCCGACCAAACCTGAGACCAGTCCGGAGCCGATCGAGCCCACCAGATCGACCAGCCAGCCGGTCCGAAATTCGACCCCATTTTTCGGACAAGCCTGTTAGAAAATCAGGCCCCATTTTCTAACGAACCCAGCCGCTCAACCGAAGCAGCAAACCACCGAAACTGTGGGACTTTTTCAGCAATTACCCCAAGTTTTTCTTCGAAATTACCTCTATAACACGCTGAAAACGCTCATTTTTCCGTCTATTTACCGAAAAAGTGGGTTCTACGTGTTAATTCCAGCCGGCAATGCAGCCGATCCGGGCAGTGCCTCCTGTCAAAATACGACGTTTACGGCATCCTGAGAGCCCTCCAGCCGGCCAAATAAGGCCCTTTCAGCGCATCTGGGCCTCACAAGCGGCCACCGGTGGCCGAGGCCTAGCGCCCATCACACGCCCACACCCACCTCCCAACCAGCCGATCCGACCGTATGGAGCAACGCCATTTTGCCCCGAGGTTATGGAGCGAAGTCATTTTGCTTTGGTATGGAACGAAGCCATTTTACCATCTTATGGAGCGAGGCCATTTTGCCCTGCTATGGAGCAAGGCCATTTTGCCCTGCTATGGAGCAAGGTCATTTTGCTATGGTCATGTGAGCGCCCATTTTGCCCAGCCGCCCGCACACCCGCGATCGCCGGCCGTTAAGGTTAACGCGAGCGTTCATTAGGGTTAACATTTTCGGTCAATCTGTTAAGGTTAACAAATATGGTTAACGACTTGTTAAGGTTAACGACCCGTTAACCATGTCCGTTAAGGTTAACAAATATGGTTAACGCTGCGTTAAGGTTAACGACCCGTTAACCATGTCCGTTAAGGTTAACGCGGCCCCCTCCCCCCCTCAAAATAGTGCTTGACCGAATCACTCAACTGTGGCACCAGATGATTCGCAGCACGGTGCTGCAAGGAGACAAGACACATGACCTTTCTGCCCAACCAACCTTTCCGCAAGCAGGTGCGCTACACCGAAGACGGCGGCGACCTCTATGACGTCCCCGTGACCGTGGTCAACATGGACGAGGACGAGGACGGCGAGACCATCTACTCGATCCGCCTCCCGATCACCGGACAGGCCCGCATCGCTTACGCCGACGAACTGTCCCCGACGCCGGACGCTCCCGCGACCGTCTCGGAACTGATCGACGACCTCCTGACGTGGGCCTCCCCGCTGATGCACGCTTTCGTGCTCGACGCCCTCATCAAATACGGGGAAGCCATCGTGGCGAACCGCGAACAGGTCATCAAGGACATGGAGAACAGCTTCGTCTACGGCCCTGCGTGGGTGGCCTGTGCCGAAGAGGTGGTCGAGAAGCTGGGGAAACAGCCGGCCTGATGCAGCATCTCGTCGAAGGCATCGTGCGAATCGCCACTGGCGTCATTCTTCTCATCATCGTGGCGGGGCTGGCAGCGTGCCAGCCCCTCCCCTTTTGATCTTAGGAGTCTGTTAAGGTTAACGCGGCCCCCCCCCTCCGATCAAAATAGTGCTTGACCGAATCACTTAACTGTGGCACCAACTGATTCGCGGCATGGAGCCGCTAGGAGACATGGAATGCCCAAGCAGGTTTGCCCTACCCACCCTGACCCACAAGGCGGTGATATCATCGGCTGCGGTCATGTCTTTGAAGCTGAACCGGACGATGAAGGGCTTTTGGATTGCCCCGAGTGCGGCATCGTTTTCAGTCCTGATGATTCGGTGATCCTTCAAAATAGTGCTTGACTGAATCACTTAACTATGGCACCAATCAATTCGCGGCACGGAGCCGCTAGGAGACAAGACATGGATAACGCAACCAATCAGATACGACACACCGAATGGGAAGATTTCCCCCACGGGTTCACACCGCTGGGCTTTCCTGTTCGTGGAATGAGTTTGCGGTCAGCCCGTCGTTTCGCCGAGAATATCGAACGCCGAAAGCAACGCCGCCAAGGAAAACGCCCATGAGCATCGCCTACACCAGCATCCTCCCCGAATGGGAGCACGGCCAGCGCGACGAGCGGGGCTTTCTGCGCTCGGTGGAGGGTAAGCCCATCTGGAGCAACCCCAATCCGCCGCCCGCTATCGGCGACCGCGTGAGAATCCGCGTCAACGGCATCGGTATGGCGACCGTCACCCGCTACTTCGTGCAGGAAGGCTTCCTCGGCATCGAGACGACCGTGGACGCATGGCCTGCGCCCTTTGACCGCGATCCTGACGCCAGCCGCGTTTGCCACGCCTTCGGCGCTGAGATCGAATAGATCGGCGGGCTTCGGCCCGCCTTTCTTTTGGCCCTTTGCCCGCTGTTAAGGTTAACGCGACCATGCTTCTCTCTCTCTGAAAATAGTGCTTGACCGAATCAATCAACTGTGGCACCAACTGATTCGCGGCACGGAGCCGCTAGGAGACAAGACATGGCAAATATCGGTGGCCGCCTCGGCCAATTCCACTACAACCCCGCCCATCCGCCCGTTGATCGCGTGATTGGCGACGTCACCTTCAAGATCGGCATCTCAACCGCCCTGAACGCCTTCGGCCTGATCGGCACCGAATACAACGGCGTCTTCATTGTGGACGATACGAATCGGAACGTCGTGCTCGACAATCATGCTCGCGGCGAATCGGGCGGCTTCGGCCCGTATCCTGTCCAGCTTGCGGAACGTGACCGCATTCTGGCCCTGTCGCCTGCCGACTTCATCGCATTCATCAAGGATCACCCCAACACGCGCCCCTACTGCTATCTGCCGGAGCCGCTGACTGTCGCCATCACGTGCGAACGCGACGGCAACATCACGGTCGTGCATCACACGCACACCCTCGAAGAGGCGGAAGAATGGATTGCCCTCGGGCTGGCCGAAGGCTTTCTCGACGAGGACGCCGTGCATCACACGCACACCATCGAAGAGGCGGAATACATATACTAAGGATTGGCGGGCTTCGGCCCGCCTTTCTTTTACCCTTTACCCGCTGTTAAGGTTAACGCGACGGTAACGGCTGGTGAAAATAGTGCTTGACCGAATCAGGTAACTGTGGCACTAACGAATCATTGAAACAGGAGACAACAAATGCCCCTCAACTCTGACACAAAAGAAATCTGGGTGTTCAAAGGCACCGTAACCGACCCCGAAGCCCACGGTTTCAAGGCCGAACTGGGCGATCCTGAATGGCAATTCAGCGATGGCCCTGACGGAACGCAGGGAGCCAGCGAAGACTTTCTCGATCTGGCCGAAGGCCTTAAGGCTTACTCGGGCTATACCATCCACTGGGACGAGCCTGCATCGCCGTCACCCACGGAAGGCCACTGGATCACCGTCCTCGAAGGCGACTCCGACGAAATCCCCGCAGGCGCAAAGCTGGCATGTATCACACCAGCCGCCGCCGTGGACGTGGATTATGTCCTCAACGCCCCGACGAACAACCCCTTCGAAGGCCGCTCTGACTGGGTGTGGATTCGATTCGCAGACGGGACGCTGGCGCTGGGCCTGTTCCCTCGCGGCGAGACGTATCTGGCGATCAGCGAGCCGGGTAAGGCACCATTCTGGCCATGAGACTGGCGGGCTTCGGCCCGCCTTTCTTTTGGCTTTTACCCGCTGTTAAGGTTAACGAGGCGGTAATGGCTGGTGAAAATAGTGCTTGACCGAATCAATAAACTATGCGAGAACGAATCATCGCAACAAGGAGACAAAACGTGGCGAAATATCTGATCGAATACACCCGCACCGAAATCGTCAAGGAACGGGTAGTGATTGAAGCCGACTCGCCGGAAGAGGCGGTTCAGGTGGTTGAAGAATACGAGTTCGACAACAGCGAATCCTACGAGACCGATTCGCTTCGCTGGGAAGTCAGCGACGTCGAGTTCGTCCGTGAAGAGGAGGCGTAACCATGGCCCGCTACTTCTACGACCCCTCGACTGGAACATGGGGCGCGGCTGACGACCTCGAAATCATCGAGATCGAAGACGCACTCGACGCCGACGACGTTGAAGAGGCTCTCGCCGAGGCTTCGGTAGTGGGCGCGGGCTTTGCCCTCGTCAACGTCCTGAACGCCCTCGAAACCGACCTGAAAGGGCTGGCAGATCGTCTTGACGCTGGTGTGATCGCGGATATCTTCTATGACGCCGCAGACCATGGTGACGAAAGCGCCGAGGCGGTGATCGAAGACTTCCAGCAAGCCTGCATCGATTCGGCGGTTATCTTCCGCAACCTGACGCGCTAAGGATTGGCGGGCTTCGGCCCGCCTTTTCTTTCCGGTTACCGCCGCGTTAAGGTTAACGAAGTGGAAAATAATGCTTGACCGAATCACCTGTTCCTTGTAAGCTCTGGTTCTCATAAGGAGTCCGACCATGAAAAGCCTTTTGAAACAATACCAACTCGCCGCCGATAGGGAAGTCAGGAGGTGGCCCGACGCGGCGATAACCGAGCGCACAACAGGCAAGCATTGTCGCGTCACCCTTACCTACAACGGCAAGAGCCGATTCGTCATCCATCCCGCGTCACCTAGCGACATCCGAGGCGTGCATCGCCATGTGCAGGACATCAAGCGGACGCTGACACTTCTAGGTGCGACGCGAAAATAACGCTTGACCGAATCGGTAAACTATGCGAGAACGAATCATCGCACGAAGCGATAGGAGACAAGCAATGCAAACCACGTTCAACGTCTACAACGATCCCGGCCACGGCTGGTGCAAGGTGCCGCTTGCGGTGATCGAAGCGATCGGCCTCACTGAGGGCCATTTCTCCGGCTACAGCTACCGGAACGGTGACAACCTCTACCTCGAAGAAGATTGCGATCTGGGCATCTTCATCAAGACCTACACCGAAAAGACCGGCAAGGCTCCGGTTTTCAAAGACCACTACGCCAACAACAGCAGCCGCATTCGCAACTATGATCGGGTGCGCTCTGGCCCGCCTTACGTCGAATGGGCCAAGGCTCGCGGCTATCACGTCTAAGGATCGGCGGGCTTCGGCCCGCCTTTTCTTTATCCGACCCCAGCCGTTAACCTTAACAACGCGGTAACCAGCCGCAAAAATAATGCTTGACCGAATCGAATCACTGTGGCAGACACGAATCAGCAACGCAGGGAGCGACTCGCACCGAGCGGCCAACAGGAGACAAGACATGAGCAACATTGACAACACCGAAGACCTGCTCGACTCGCGGGATATCATCGAGCGGATCGAAGAACTCGAAGGCGAGCAAGACTCGTATGTCGAGGAATACGAGGAGGCCAAGGAAGAGGCCGAGGAACTCGCCGAGGAGAGGGGCGAATGGGAGCCCACCGAGCGGCTCACCGACGCCACCAACGCTCTGTCACGCTACTGGGACATTACGCCCGAGGAAGTGGACGACGCGGTTGCAGGCTTCCGCAATCCGGCGGACGAATTCAACGGCGACGAAGAGTTGCACAGCCTCAAGAAGCTGGCCGAACAGCTTGAAGGCTATGGCGACTGGGAACACGGCGAAACCCTGATTCGCAAAAGCTACTTCGTCGAATACGTCGAAGACCTTTTGAAGGACTGCGGCGACCTGCCCAAGGACATTCCGTGGTATATCTCCATCGACTGGGAAGCCACGGCCCGAAATCTCAAAATCGACTACACCGAAGCCAGCTTCGACGGTGTGACCTACTACATGCGGGCTTGACTCCACCCGCACGGGCGGCGCGATAAAACGCGCCGCCCATTTCTTTTCCGGTAACCAGCCGTTAACCTTAACAGCGCGGTAAGTCTTGCAAAAATAGTGCTTGACCGAATCGCCTGACTGTGCGAGAACGAATCATCGGAACAAAGGAGACACCGACATGAACATCGACAACAAGGTTCTGGCCCTGTGCCAACTCGCAATCGACAACGCCGCTGATAACGACGAATCGGTTGACGGTGGGCGCATCGCTGAACTGCTCGAATATCAGCGCGGCGCGGAAGCCGTGAGTCCGGCCTATCTGTCCGGCTACGATTCGCGTGGCGATGCCCCGCCGACCCTGCAAAAGGTGATCGACCGCTGCTATGAACTGCAAAACGACGAATGGCAGCGTCAATTCCCCCAGCGTGGCACACTCTGGGAAGCCTATGATGGAGAAGATAAGGAGATCGCACAGATCGCCGAGGCATGGCTTGACGCGGCGCTGCTCGACGAATACGCCTATCTCCAGATCGAAGTCACCTATGACGACTCGACCGTCAAGTGGGAATCGCGGTTCACAAACGAGATCAACGCGCCGCTGGGCCATGTGGGGCGCGGGGAGATCGACCTCGACGCGTTTCTCGACCTCGACGACGACGCGCTCGAAAAGCTGGCCGAACAGATCGCCGAAGCCGCCTACGGCTTCGCCAGCTATGTTGGCGATTGCGGCCAGTGTGAAGGCACCGGAACAATCGAAGGCGGACTCGGCGGTGACCAGCCGGACGAGCAATGCCCTGTCTGCGACGGGACGGGAGAAGGGGCCTAGGCCCCTTTTCTTTTGCCCAACACCCTGCGTTAACCTTAACAAAACACAAACAGGGTCAAAAATAGTGCTTGACCGAATCAGCGGACTGTGAGAAAACGAATCATCGGAACAAAGGAGACACCCCGATGATTGCACCTCACGTCGCTTTTAACATCGTCCGTCCGGACGAAGTTGCCGAGTGTTGGGAAGGCATCTATGCTGTTCCCGGCCTTTACGCCGCCCTCTGGGATTGCGTCGCCGATTACAAGGCACCGTCGCCTGAGGTCTCGGAAGAGCCTTGCTACGGTCTCGATACCGTCGCCGATTTCTGGGAGCGTTTCTCGCCGGAGCATCAGGAAGCCCTGAACGCCGCCGCCGAGGCTCGCGAAGCCGAGTGGGACGAATACCAGCCGACCGAAATGGACGAGTGGCTCGACTTCGACCCCGATTGCTGACATGGGCTGTCTCGATGGCCTAGTCCGCATCCTGACCGGACTCTTCATCCTCTTGATCGTCGCGGGGCTGGTAGCTTGCCAGCCCCTTTTCCTTACGAGGAACCATTTGTTAAGGTTAACGCAGCCCTCCCTCATCTCAAAATAGTGCTTGACCGAATCAGTCAACTATGGCACCTACTGATTCGCGGCATGGAGCCGCTAGGAGACAAGCAAATGACCAACATCACAGCCCGCAAAGACCACTGGGGCAAGTGGATTATCGAATCGGACATTCCCCTTCCGAACGTCAAGGCTCGCGACAGCATCGGCTTGCCGGGCGACCCGCTCGACGCGTTTCTGCGCATCTCGACCAGCAAGAACCTTCGCGGCGACTTGCAGGCCTATGCCACCGTCGCGTTCCGCACCACGATGGGCTTCACCCACGCAATCGGCCCGCGTGACCGTGGCGGCGACTTCGGAGCCGCTATCATCACCCGCGCCGGACGCGCCACCGAAAAGGCCCTGCGGGCGCTTCATGACGAAGCCTTGGGCCACCTCGATCTGGTGCTCGCCCACGTCGCCGACCACTACGAAGTGGCCGACCCTGCTGGCCAGAAGGTTGCGGCATGACTCAGCCGATCACCCACAGCCCGCGAATCACTGTCAACGTCTATGACGTGGAAGGCCTGCACGAAGCGGCAATCGAAGCCTACTGCAAGAGCGGGGCATCACGCGCCGACGCGGAAGGCTTCCTCGGCACCTCGGACGCGCCGAACCTGACGAATTGCCTTGTCGAATTGTGGGCGGAATACTCGCCCGCATCGGCGGGCTACGAGTTCGTCAACTTCGAATAGGACTGGCGGGCTTCGGCCCGCCTTTTCTTTCCGGTTACCGCTGCGTTAAGGTTAACAAGAAAAACCAGTCGATCAAAAATAGTGCTTGACCGAATCACTTGAACGTGCAAGAACGAATCATCGGAACAAAGGAGACAGACCGATGTGCAGACACAAACAGTATCGCTGGGACAAGAAGATGGAGCGCGTTGCCGCTCTGAGCCGCTGGATTGCCAAGGGGAGGCGCGCATGAACCTCGCCCAACTCAACGCAGCCGCAATCGATGCGCTGACCCCGCCTAACAATCAGGAAGAGGCCGACGCGTTGGTTGGCCTTGCTGAGATACGGGGAATGATCGACAAGGCCCGCAGAGTCGCCCAGAAAGCGGCACAGGCAGGCCTCTACAACGACCCCGATGTGGTGTGGTTGCTGAACAACACTGATCGCGGATAGGAGAGACGGGCTTCGGCCCGTTTCTTTTGGTCGGAGCCAGCCGTTAACCTTAACAGCGTGGTAACCACTCTAAAAATAGTTCTTGACCGAATCAATTCGCTGAGCTAGGAACGAATCATCGCAACGATAAAGGAGACAGCGATGAGTTTCTATCCACCTTCCCTCGATCAACAGACCCGTGCCGCTCGCGAAGCGGCTGGCGTCTCGTTCATGTGGCATCACATCGACACGTGTCTCCCGTGCTATCTACGGGATCACCACAATCGCGATGGTGAATTGCTCTTGGGCGTTCCGGTCGCTGGTGAATACCTGATCGAAGACGTCCTCGACGCGCTCGAAGATGAATTCCATCAGATCGCGTGGCAGCTTGGTGAGAATCGCAAGGGCTACGATCACGACGAAGCGCAAAAGGCCTTGCAGCACCTTCGTGATGAAAACGAAGAACGTCTTGGCCGCGTCTTTGATCGCGCTCTGGAAACCAGCGAACAGCTTGAAGAAGCTGGATGCGAAGAATGGTGCCAAGCGTGGTTCCTACTGACATGGGACGTCCCCGAAGAAGAGGAGATCGGCTAATCCAGTATCTCGTCGAAGGCATCGTCCGAATCGCCACTGGTGTGATTCTTCTCATTATCGTCGCGGGGCTGGCAGCTTGCCATGCCCCGCTTTTCTTTCTGGGGAACCATTTGTTAAGGTTAACGGCAGGTATCAAAAATTCAAAAATAGTGCTTGACCGAATCGACTGACTGTGTAAAAACGAATCATCGCATGGAGCGATAGGAGACAAAGACAATGAGCTACGAAGAATTTCCCCATCAGGAACTCTACGAGGAAACGGCAAGCTGGGTTCGCTATGCTGTGATCTTCGCGGCTGACTGCGATGCCTACCCGATCTCGCAGTATAACGAAGACGATCCGACCTCGGCCTTCGCCGCTCTGTCCATCGCCCTCGGACAGGAAGCCGCTACGCGCTCCCGCATCGCCCGCAACGAAGGCCGCGATTTCTATCCCGTCGCCTTCGTCGAAGCGGCAGCGGTCTTCTTCAACCGCTATCCGGCCCCGAAACTGCACGATCTGATCGAGGCGGGCCAACTGGAAAGCGACGCAATCGCCGGAAAGTGAGATCGGCGGGCTTCGGCCCGCCTTTCTTTTACCCTTTACCCGCTGTTAAGGTTAACGCGGCGGTAACGGCTGGTGAAAATAGTGCTTGACCGAATCGATCAACTATGCGAGAACGAATCATCGCAACAAGGAGACAATCATGCGACTCGATAAGGAACAACAGGCCGATTTCATCGAAATTCTCGAATCGGCCCTTCTGAATGAAGGCCTCGGCGATATCCGACCCTACTCTGGGCGCGGTATGTATGGGAAGCAGTGCGTCGCCGTTTCGGGCGATTTCCTGAACCCCTTCCAACTCGCTCTCATGATCGTGGCCTATCGTCACAACTTCCCGATCTACGATATCCCCGTGCCTGACGTGGATAGCTGCGGGCGTGGTATCGTGATCTACTGGCCGCAGGTCGAATGGCCGGAGGATCGAATCGAGCGAGCGGAAGAGGAGGAAGACGAATGGGCGTGAAACTCTACATCATCACCGATGTGGCAGAACACGATCTGACCTATGATCGCAGCCTTCTGGTGACCGCCGAGAACCCAGCCGAAGCGATTCTCCACTGGCGCGCTCACTATGACGAAGAGGACGACGAACCGGAGCGTGTTTTCGAATGCGACACGTCGGCCCTCGAACTGCGGCGCGGCCCGATTCGCTGGCACTCGGATCGCCTCAAGCAGGTTGCTGGGAAGCTTCCGGCTTACTGAATTGGCGGGCTTCGGCCCGCCTTTTCTTTACCCAACCCCAGCCGTTAACCTTAACAACGCGGTAACCAGTCGCAAAAATAGTGCTTGACCGAATCGAATCACTGTGGCAGATACGAATCACCGCAATCAAGCGGCAGGAGACAACCATCATGCTTCTCGCTGATCTCGACACCAAGACCGTGCTGGTCGAAATGCTCACCGAAAACACCGGACGCGCTATGGGTGATTCGGGCGGTGCTTACGGACGCAACTGGGAACGCAATCAGGGCCGCGACTTCGCGTCGGAGCCGGTCGCGTCGCTGGACGTCAAGTGGAACCGCGAGGGTGAAGGCTTCCGGCCCGATATCACCCTGAGCGTCTATCACTGGCTCACTGAAAAGGTGACCTACGACGCCAAGCTGGATGCGATCTGGCAGGCCTTCGCAAACGCTCGCCGCGAAGAGGACTACGAACTGGCGATCATGGAGGAATTCGTCGAATTTCTCGGCGCTTCGGGCATCTATGGGGACGGTGAACCGTTGACCATCAACACCTACAACGGCGAGTGCCTGCTGTCGCAAACGCTGCAATTCATCTACTTCACCCATCAGGATGAATCCTACGTCCTGTTGCAGGTGCATGGCGGCTGCGACGTGCGGGGCGGTTACACCAACGCCCGCGTGTTCTCGGCGGATGAAGGCGTGCTCTACTTCGCCAATGCGACGATCTTCGCGGACGGTGAAGGCGCGTTCCAGTCCTTGCCCTACTGGAACAGCGACGACGGGTATAACTTCTACCCCGAAGGCGCGGACAAGAATCTGGCCGACTATCTTGTCAGCTATGATCCGGCACACAAGGGCGATGGAGTCCACGTCTACGTGGACGAAGAGAACAACATCGCCTATTGCCCGATCTCGGGCCACCCGCTGGCGGTCTGCGGCTTCTAAGAATTGGCGGGCTTCGGCCCGCCTTTTCTTTTGACGGGAACCTTTTGTTAAGGTTAACGGCCGCCCTTGTCTTTTCAAAAATAGTGCTTGACCGAATCACTTAACTGTGCGAGAACGAATCATCGCACGGAGCGATAGGAGACAAACATGGCTGATACCAAGACCGCCGACTTCGAAGTGATCGATCACGGCTCGATCGTGCAGATCATCGCACACACCGAGGATGCTATCCACTGGATCGACAATAACGTGGACGCACCGTCCTACATGTGGAACGGCACCGTGCTCAATATCGAGCACCGTTTCGCTGATGCAATCATCGCCGGCCTGATCGACGACGGACTGGAGGGTCTCTGATGGAACTGGAAACTCTCTACAAGCTGATCCGTGAATCGCTTGTCGGATATGACCGGACTTTACAGGGTCGTTACGCGGCTGCGGAAATTGCAAACCGCCTTTACGAGGCGCTGCGCAAAGCCGCTAAGCTGGATGGGCAGGAACCGATCTACGAGGTCTACGCGTGGCATCCTCACCGTAAGGCACAGCAAGGCCCGTGCTGGGGTGTGTCGTGGGAGGCAGGCCCCTTTCAGTGGGCAATCGGGGCAAGTTTTATCGTCATGGACATGACGGGACGCTTGTGCGAGCCGCATTACAGTTTCGTTCTCTGCCTCTATGAGGCGGAATAAGGGAGGCGGGCTTCGGCCCGCCTTTTCTTTGGTCGTTACCAGTCGTTAACCTTAACAGAATCCTAAGCATCACAAACAATGCGAAAGCATCAAATTTGATGCTTTAGCACTTGACCGAATCGTTTAACCGTGGCAGATACAAGTCACCGCAACAAAGCGGACAAGGAGACGACAAATGCGAATCAAGATCAAGGACAAGGAACGCAACCGCCTGCACAAGGAGCGCAGCCTGAACAAGGAAGCGCGTCGTCAGGAGCGTCGCAACAAGCGTGCTCGCAGCGCCTTCTACGGCGCTCTGGTGTAAGGAAACGGCTATGAGCTATATCGCACACACCGAGACTCGCGGCGGCTTCACGCTGACCATCGAACAGGACACGGACGCTTGCGATCCACTGGTCGATCATCACAACGCCTCGACGTTCGTCTGTGACCACGGACGCTACAATCTGGGCCACGAAGATGGACACGCCAAGGCGCGGGAAGCTATCTGGCGCAGCCGCGACTTCGACGCTGCATGGGAAGACGAATTCGACTTCTATCATGGGCCGGACCTGTTCCGCATGATTCAGAAGTGCTCGGATATCGTCTGGCTCCCGCTGTATCTGTATGACCATTCGGGCATCACCATGCGGACCACAAGCTTCGCGTGCCGGTGGGATAGCGGACAGGTGGGCTTCGCCTTCATGACGCGGGAAACTGCCCTGCGGGAATTCGGCGGCAAGCGACTCACCAAGGCGATCATCGAAAAGGCCGAGGGCCTGATTCGCGGTGAGGTCGAAACCTATGACACCTATCTTCGCGGCGAAATCTACGGCTATGTGATCGACGATGAAGACGGCGCAACCGTGGAATCGTGCTGGGGCTTCTATGGCCTCGACTACGCAATCGAAGAAGGCTCGGATATGCTGCAATCTCTGGTCGATGAAAAGGCCGAGGAGGTCGCCAAGATCGAAGCAGACGGGCAATTCCTCGACGCTATCGGGGTTCCTGCGGTCTGAGAATAAGGGGCGGGCTTCGGCTCGCCTCTTTTTCGATCCTTACCTCGGCGTTAAGGTTAACGCAAGGTTTCTATAGCGGAAATTAGTGCTTGACCGAATCACCTGATTATGAGAGAACGAATCATCGCAATGACGCGATAGGAGACAAACCATGAAAACTCTCTTCGAAGTCCCGACCCGTGGCGACGATATGACCCAGCCGGGCGGCATCGCTATTCGCTTCCATGGTCTCACGGGCGAATTCATCGTCCATAACTTCAACACCGACCGCGAGACTGGCACCGACCGCCACTATTTCGGCGGAGGCTACTACCGCGAACTGCCCCGCGCTCTGGCCGACTTCACGGATCGCGTCGAGCGGGCCGGTCGCTACGACACCGGCGGCTCCATCGATCTGGAGAAGCTGATCGGATGAGGAAAGGGCGGGGAACCTCCCCGCCCTTAACTTTCGGGGGCCTCTTGTTAAGGTTAACGGCGGGGTCTCTGGGCTGTAGGATATAGGGCAGGGTTCGGGGTCTCTGGGCCGCAGGATATAGGGCAGGGTCTCAAAATTTGAAAATAGTGCTTGACCGAATCGCTCAACTGTGGCACCTACTCCTTCGCGACACGGAGTCGCTAGGAGACAAGCACATGCCCAAACTTTACAACACGGATATCAAGCTGGAGGCAACCCTCTACATCATGGCTGAGTCCAAGGAAGAGGCTGAACGGATCGCTGCTGAGGTGCAGGGTGGAATCGAATTTTCGAGCCGCCGCCAGTCGATTGGTTATGGACTGGAAATGACCGGCGAACCCTTTTCCCCTGACATGCCACCTGTCAGCTTGTCGCCCGTCATGACTATCATTGACGGCCCATCCAAGCGGATCGCTTACCTGCTGGAAGAATTCGACGAGGAAGCGGAGGAGGAGGACAGCGAATGAGCGCCCGTAACAACCACCACATCAAGAGCGCCCGCGCCGCTCTCGAAGCCTATCAGGCAATTCCCGGCTGCGACGGCGACGATCTGGTCGATATCGGCGATCTGGTCGTCAACCTGCTGCACCTCGCCGCTTCCAAGGGTGAAGAGGATATGCGCTGGTTTGTCGAGCGTCAGCTTGACCACTTCCTCGCAGAGACCTACGAGCCGGACGATATCGAACTGGCAACCCGCGAGGAAGAAGCGAAAATCGGGGCCTAGGCCCTAGAAATAGACGGCCCAAGCCGTCCAGCCGCCGAGGGGTCTCCATACCTCGGCGGCTGTTTTGCGTCCAGCCCATGCTCCTATGCAGTTTTCGGGTTTTGCTCCTATGTAGTTTTGCTGTTTCGTCGTTTTGCTCCTAACGTGTTTTGCCATTTTGCCTCTTATGTGATTCGTAATTTTGCGGAACGGTAAACAGAAAGTTAACGGACGCGTTAACGAACCGGTAATTAACCATGAACGAGCGGTTGCCGGATAGGTAACGATTCGTTAAGGTTAACAGCGCCGAAGACTTTGTTAACCTTAACGAATATGGTTAATTTTTTGATGTGAAAAATTAACCAATCAAAGTGCTTGACCGAATCGAATCACTCTGGTAGAAACGAATCATCAAGTGGCGCTGCAATCCGATTGCCACAAGCTAGGGACGGAAGGCCCTAGCGAGCCAGCTAAGCTGGTGTAGGGCGCAAGCCTTACCGGAACACAAGCTAGGGACGGAAGGCCCTAGCGAGCCGGCTTAGCCGGTGATTGCAGCGCCACAAGATACAGGAGACGAAAAGTGCGCAAGGAAGATTTTAGGAAGCTAGGCCTGCGGACTCGTGCCGAGCGGCAAGCCTACTTGCGGCACAAGCGGGAAACGGCCAAAGCCTTGCACCCGCTACGGGCAAGAATCCGGCTAAAGATACTGGGTTTTGCCTAAAATAGTGCTTGACCGAATCAGCGAATCGTGAGAAAACGAATCATCGGAAACAAGGAGACACCCGATGAACACCTACCACGTTTACATCAACAACAGCTTCGCGGGCTACGTCAACGCGGTTTCTTACCGCCAAGCCAAGCAGCGGGCTAAGCGCCAGCATCGCGGCGCTCCGGTCGATGTGATCGGGCTGGTCTCAAGCAAGGCCAAGGTCTAAGGGGAAGGGGCTTCGGCCCCTTTTCTTTTGTCCTGCTACGGCCTGTTAACCTTAACGCGGCGTTGACAAATATGGTTAACACTGGGACTTCAAAAATTAACCAAACAAAGGGCTTGACCGAATCGAATCACTCTGGCAGAAACGAATCATCAAGGAGACAAGCAATGCGCGTGACTTACGAAATTGTGACCCCCGAAAGCGCCGAGCACGGCGACGCGGCAGAAATTGGGTTCGTGTTCCCCGCGAGCGGGTTCCACCTCAAGGTTCCAGTTGACCAAATCGGGGACTTCGAAGATTCGGAACTTGACTGGGACTTGCGCGACGCTGAGCAATGGCTTGGCCGCCACGGGATGGAAGACTCGGGCCGCTGGTTTGTGTCCTGCGATGGTGAAATTGACTTCGTAAGCGGGGCCGAGACTCGCTATGCGCTCCACCCGTCGGACAATATCACGGCAGCAAGCTATGAGCGACTCGCCCGAATCTTCTGCTGGAAACGATAGGGAGGGGAGAGAGGGGCTTCGGCCCCTTCTCTTTTGACCTTAACGCGGCGTTAAGGTTAACAAATCGCTCAAATCTGTTAACCAAAGAAAACGAAAATAGTGCTTGACCGAATCAGCGAATCGCCCTAGAACCAAATACGGAATGACCCACCGGCGGCCCGCTCGATGACGGGGCGGATGGGAGGGAGAGGGAGAGACCCCGCAAGGCGTCTCAACCGTTAGCCCGCCAAACAGGAAACAGGAGACAACAGCCATGAACTACACCAACACCAGCCTTTCGCCCGCCGCCGCCCTGAGCAAGGATCGCAGCGCGGGCAAGTCCGAGATGCAGCACCGGCACTTCGCCACGATTGCAACCTGTCTCGTCAACATGAAGGCAACCCGCGCTGTCTGCGAGCAATGGGCGGACGAACTCGCCCCCACCAATCCGCGCTTCGAGCGGGCGCGCTTCCTCAAGACCTGCGGCTACTAAGGGAAGGGGCTTCGGCCCCTTTTCTTTTGACCTTAGGTATCTGTTAACCTTAACGCCGGGTTCACAAATATGGTTAACGATGGGACGTCAAAAATTAACCATAGAAAGTGCTTGACCGAATCACTGGAACGTGGGAAAACGAATCATCGGAACAAAGGAGACACCCGATGTTTATTTCTTTCGAAAAGCAGATTTCCCGCGCTGTCCTCGAAGCCCTCGACGCGGCGAAGATTCCCCACTGGATCGACTACGATCACGGCTATGAACCGAGCGGGGTTAGCAGCCTCGACCCCATCGACAAGCGACTCGAAGAACTGTTCGCCTGCGATGAAGGCTGGATCATGACCGGACGCACCGATGATGAAGAACCGGCAGACGCCTTCATTCACTTCATCTGGGGCAATGGCAACCACGGACTCGACTGCATCAGCGACTATTCGCGCAGCCTCGAAACCGTCCTCGCACCGATCAACAAGGCTATCGAAGAGGCCTAGCGACTAAGTGGTTAACGGGGAGGGCTTCCCCGTTAACCACTTTTCTGGGAAGCAATGGTTTGTTAAGGTTAACGCATTACGCCTCTACGTTAACCAATCAACTAAAAATAATTCTTGACCGAATCGGCGAATCATGCGAAAACGAATCATCGGAACCAAGGAGAAACCCGATGGAAATAAAGTTTCAGATCGTGACCCTGAACGGCGGCGAGATGCTTACCCGCGAAGAGGTCGAAAGCCGCTTCGAACTGGCGGAGCGCACCGGCCCCGCCCATGTCCGCAAGGAACTCCAGAATCAACCGGAAATCAAGGGACTGTGCGGCCCGATGTGGGGCGGCTGGTATGATGAGGACGGCGAACACGTCTTTCTGGTCGATGACAAGAATCCGGACGGCGAGCGGCAACGCTACGGAAGCCAGAAGCCGATTGCCTACATGGCTCTGCGCTACGAATCGTGGGAAGCCTATGAGGCCTACAGCCGATGAGGGAAGGGGCTTCGGCCCCTTTTCTTTTGGCTTTAACGCGCTGTTAAGGTTAACGCTACGCTCTCTTTTGTTAACCAAAGAAAACGAAAATAGTGCTTGACCGAATCAGCGAATCAGCCTACACCCGAATCATCGGAAAACATGGAGACACCCGATGCAAATGGAACTAACCATCAAGATAGGTGCGGATAAAAGCACCATCGCGATCAGCCCTGAAAGCCTGCGGTATATCATCGACGCGGCCAATATCGGCATTGAGGAAGCGGAAGGCAATCTGGCGCACATTGATGACGCCCTCGACGCCCTCGACAAAACTCTCAAGGCTTGGGAAGAGCCGGAAGAACCGCGCTAAGGTAAAGGGGCTTCGGCCCCTTTTCTTTTGGCCTTAACGCCGCGTTAAGGTTAACGAATAGAAGAGAAAAAGTAACCAAACAAAGTGCAAATAGTGCTTGACCGAATCAGCGAATCAGCCTACACCCGAATCATCGGAAAACATGGAGAAACCCGATGCGTAAAATCATCCGCAACCCCATCGCCGCCGCCCTTCGTTCGGGCGAAATCACCCGCTGTGCCGTTGTCGGCGCGAAGAAGGGCAAAGGCTCTTACCGCCGCCAGCCCAAGCACAAGGGGAGGGCTTACGCGTGATCGTCACGGATATGTCGGGAGCGAAGCAGTTCGCTCCCCTCGCTCTGGCTCTGGAAGACCGCCTGACAGTCCTGATAAAGGCCCAAAAGGCTTATTTCGACAAGCAGCCGCCCTTCCCTGATGGCTTCGATATTGAGGACGACTATGAGCACCCCAGCGCCGTCTATGAGCAACGCGGGAACGAGATTTTTCACTATCTCTTTCGGCGTGCCGAACGGCCTCTGGTTACGGCTTTGCGGAATCGCTACGAACAGCTTTGGGGCAAGAAGAAGAAGAGTCTCAGTTACAGCTATTTCCAGCCCGAACATACCCTCAAGCCGATCTGGCGAAGGGCAAGGGCAAGAGCGAAAGAATAGGAAGAGGGGCTTAGGCCCCTTTTCTCTTGTCTGGTAACCAGTCGTTAACCTTAACACACCTGCCACGTTTGTTAACCAATCAGCGAAAAATAATGCTTGACTGAACCGAATCACTGTGCGAGAAAAAGCCATGCCGAGGCGCGGTGCCGAGGCGATCTGGAGACACCCCGTGTTCAAGACTTGGGAAGAAATGAGCGATCTGGAACAGGCCGCCGTGATTTACTCGGATATGCACAAGGACGCCTACGGCTTCCGCCCCCGCGACGGTGGTGTGCATCGCCCTGAAACCCTCGCTGACTATGAAGCGGCTTTCGCTTCGATGCAGCGCACCATCGAGCGCGAAGAGGCTGAACGCGCCGAGCGTGAAACCGCCGCCCTTCTAGCCTTCAACGCGGAACTTTCCGCCCTGCAAGCCGATCACGGCATTGACCGCACCACGGCCCTTCGCTGGTGGTTTGAGGCAAATGGCTATGAGCGCCCCGATTACGGCCATGGCCCGCAAGATTGCCGCCAACAGGCCGAAATGGTGCTCTGGCAGCGCGGCTTGCCCTACAGCGCTTTCAAGGCTCTGGCAGAAGAGTTTCTGCCAAGAGCCTAAGGCTTGCGGGCTTCGGCCCGCCTAGCGGCTGGTAACACGTCGTTAAGGTTAACACACCTGCCACGTTTGTTAACCAAAGAAAACGAAAATAGTGCTTGACCGAATCCGCGAATCAGTCTATCTCTCATCCATCAACTGGAGACGACCTATGATTCGCGACTTCGATCACGCCCGCCACCTTGTCGCTACTGGTGAAGCCACCGCCGACATGGCCCGCACGTCGCAACAGGCGACCGATCTGCAATCGGCCTTCGAGGCACGCTTGCACGAACTGGGCGATTGCCAGACGGTTGCCGCTATCGAGGAAGGCAAGTGGATTTGCGCCGAACTTGAAACCCTGAACGCCGACTGGGGCGAACCCGAATCGGCTGAATGTCTTTGGCATCTGTATTGAGGAACCGCACCATGATTCAAGTCGCCAGCCGCCGCCTGCTCGCCGAAATGTCCTGCACCTTGAACGGGCGACCGGCCCGCATCTGGGGCATCAATGACCCCTTCGCCAAAGTGGAGGACAAAGAGACGGGAATGAGCGTTGAATTCGCTTGGCCTACCGTTCACCGCGTTCTGTCCAACGGCGGACGCTTCAAGTCCGATTGAGGGAAGGGGCTTCGGCCCCTTTTCTTTTGGTGGGAACCTTTTGTTAAGGTTAACGGCCGGTAAGAAAATTTGAAAATAGTGCTTGACCGAATCGGTTAACCATGGCAAAAACGAATCATCAACAACGGAGACTTACCATGAACAAGCAAGAACTGATCGACGTCCTGCCCGCCCTGCCCGTCAAGCGTTACACGCCTGCTGTCAAGGCTGCTATTCTCGACGCTATCGCTTTCGAGGCGATCTCGGAAGACGACGCTTGCGGCATCTACAACATCAGCAAGGAAGAACTGCGCATCTGGCAGCGCAACGACTCGCGCTTCGGGATGCAAGGTCTGCGGGTGACGAAAATCCAGCACTACGCCCACTTGCGGGAGGCTCACGCCCCCGCTTGAGGGGCGGGGTCTCTGGCTCGCAGGAATAGGGGCGGGGTCTCTGGTTCGCAGAACTAGGCCCGCCCTTTAACTATTCGTTAAGGTTAACAAACCCTACCACCGGTTGAAAATATATCTTGACCGAATCAACGAATCGGACTAACACTGGCTTGAAAGGATAGGAAAATGGCAAGAATCGTTGGACTGCTGATCGAAGGCTTTGGCACCCGCCTGCTCGCGGCTGGTGTGGCGCTCGCTGTTGGCCTGACTGCTTCGGATTACATCGCCGATCTTTACCAAGGCGTCAACGACGCTCTGGCGGTTTTGCCGTGACTCGCGCTCGCAGGGAAGCCGAACGGCTGGCGCGCTTGTCGGGCTATCGTTCCCTAGCCGATCTGGCGCTTGCCGAGGCGCGGCGTCGCCGTATCGAAAAAATGGAATATGCGTTTAGCGGCCCCGAAAACCGCTTGACCGAATCGCCTGACTATGCGAGAACGAATCATCGGAACTAAGGAGACACCCGATGGAACGCTTTGAACTCACCGGCTCGGGCATCAGCGATAGCCAGAACGAAGCCGAACTGCTGAAAGCCGCCAAGGCTGCTGGCATGACGAACCCGCGACTCGCTTATCATCTGGGCTTTTCCAATCAGCCGAAAACGATTCGCTTTTCCGCCGAGAACCGGCAGGAAGCCGACAAGAAGGCCGATCTGGTGAGAACGCACTTTTACCCTGAAAATGCCGAGGGTCGGCTTTGTCCCATGATTCGGGCCTATCCGGTCAAATAAGTGGAACGAGGGCGGGAGAAATCCCGCCCTTTCTGTTTTGGTTTCATGCAGCTTTGCCGCTTTGCTGTTTTGCTGCTTTGTTGTTTTGTCATTTTGGGTCTTATGTGATTCGTCATTTTGTCGCCGCGATCTGCCCGAGCACGTCCGCGACGGTAACCGATCGTTAACCATCTCGCTCATGTGGGGTAGCATTTTGTTAACCTTAACGCCGCGTTCACAAATATGGTTAACGAATCTGCGTCAAAAATTAACCATAGAAAAATCAAAAATAGTGCTTGACCGAATCAGCCGAATCGGCGAAAAGCGAATCACTGGAAACAAGGAGACATCCAATGATTCGCATCAACATCGGCCTTCACCGCAACACCGGCGGCATCATCCCCGCCACGGTCGCCATGAACGAGATTCGCCGCGCTGGCGGTATCGTCACACGCTGGGCTGTTATCGAATCGGATAGTGAGCCGACTCTCACTGCCGAGATTCGCGGCGCTATCACCCCTGAGTCGCTCGATTCGCTTTGCGCTCGACTCAATCAAGATTGCGTCGCAATCATCGACTCGCTGGGCGGATATCTCCACGGCCCCAAGGCCTTGGATTGGGGACCGTTCAATCCGGCTTATTTCTTCACCATTGAAGGGGAACGACTCGAACCCCTGCCAGCTTAAGGGGAAGGGGCTTCGGCCCCTTTTCTTTTGACAGGCACCATTTGTTAAGGTTAATGGCCGGTTCACAAATATGGTTAATGATGGGGCGTAAAAAATTAACCAAACAAAACACTTGACCGAATCGCTAGAATTGTCCAAAAGCGAATCACTGGAAACAAGGAAACAAACCCATGGAACTGATTGCCGCTCTTATCGCTTTCACCCTCGTCACCCTTACCGCCATGATTATCGGGCTGCTGACTCCGCGCCAGAATAGGCCCGCCAAGCGCAAGCCGCAAATCACGGAATATCGCGGCCCCTACTTCAACGCCCACGGCCGCGAAGTGGAGCGCAGCGGCCGCCGCGTTCTGTGACGCAATCGCTTTCCAGCCGCTAGGAAACTAGCGCACTAGGGGCGGCCTAGGCCGCCCCACTTTTTCGCATTTACTCGGCGTTAAGGTTAACAAATTTGCGGAAATTGTTAACCAAACAAAATGAAAAAAAAATAGCTTGACCGAATCGCTGCGAATCGGCAAAAGAGACACATAGCCGAGGCAATCCCGCCGAGGTCACCAATCGGAGGCCCTTATGTGGTTTCGCGCTTTTTCCAATTTCCGCACTTTCCTGATCGAGGCCGATTCGGTCGAGGGCGCTGAGCGTTCGGCGAATCTGGTCGCGGTCGAGGGCGAGTCGATTCACCGCGTGGTCGAGGTCAAGGCCTTCACCACCGAATCGGAGGCTGTGGAGCAATTCTGGGCCGATCTGGGTGATGAGGATTTTGTGGACAATTTCCGCAAGGCCTATGAGGACGATTCGGCTGCTATGGCTGAATATGAGGCCGCCCGCGATAGGGGCTGCTGTGGCTCGTTCGACTCGGTCTATATGGTCGCGGGCCGACTCCTCGCAATCGGCTGTAATTACGGGCACTAGGGAAAGGGGCTTCGGCCCCTTTTTTTGCTCGTTTGAAAATTATGGTTAACGAATTAGTGCAATTTGTTAACCTTAACGGCGCGTTCAGGAATTTGGTTAATAAAAGAGTGACCGCCGTTAACCATGTTATGGAGCAAAGCCGTTTTGCGCACGTAGGGGTTATGGAGCAAAGCCGTTTTGCGCACGTAGGGCGTCGATCGACCCTGCCCTGCCTGCCCTGCCCTGCCCTGCCTGCCTGTGCCCTGCCTGCCTGTGCCCTGCCCTGCCTGCCTGTGCTCTGCCCTGCCTGCCTGTGCTCTGCCCTGCCTGCCTGTGCTCTGCCCTGCCTGCCTGTGCTCTGCCCTGCCTGCCTGTGCTCTGCCCTGCCTGCCTGTGCTCTGCCCTGCCTGTGCCCTGCCCTGCCCTGCCCTGCCCTGCCTGCCTGTGCCCTGCCCTGCCTGCCTGTGCCCTGCCCTGCCTGCCTGTGCCCTGCCAAAATAATTGAATTATGCGCTTGACCGAATCAGCGAATCATGAGAAAAGCGAATCACTGGAAACGAAAGGAACAAACAAATGACCATCGCTCTGAATCGTTCGGCTCTCAATGCTCTCAATGCTTACGATCGCAAGCCCGCGCCTAAGGCCTCGCGCTATGCCGTGATGAATCATGATGGATTCCTCGGCTATGTTAGCGGCAAAGACGCGCAAGAAGCATTCAAGCGCGCCGTGGGCTTGTATGGCAAGCGAATCACCCTTGAGGCTGTCCGCACCGGCCGCCACGCTCTAGCCGAGAATGTCAAGCGTGATCTTAACCTGATCGAATCGCGCAAGCGTGCGCCTTATCCGACGCCCAACTTTGAGGCACGCCGTCAAGCGGAAATTGCAAAGGCGAAAGCGCAAGGCCTGATCTAAGGCCTTGCCTTAGGGCAATCACAAGGGCCGAGTCGAAAGACTCGGCCCTTTGCTTTGCGTTAATCTAAACAAACCGTTAACCTTAGAGAATTTTTTTACCCCCGTAGGGTTCCCTTAGGGGTATACCCTTTGCCGCTTTCCGGCGGCCTCTTAGCCCGCTTATATAACAAAACAGGTGGACTTTCCCATACAACTGTGCTATCATTCATCACATCCAACAATCCACACATCACACATCACACCCAACTCCCAAACCGACATCACGCCCAACTGGTCAAAATTTCAAGGCGACAGGGGACCCACCGGGGTATACCTTCAAAATAAACTGAACAAAATTACGCCTCGATAAATTTTGCATCGGCATTTTGATCATCAAAGCTTTTCTCAACCAGCCGAAAGATCACGGTATCAGGAGCCCGTGATGGCGTCTCACCCTTCCAAGGTCCACATAGGCGGCCGCCAGCCGCCTAACAGCAAAGCGAGTTGTATGGCCCGTAAGATCAGCGGGACGGGAGCCAAGCGGAAACGCAAGGCCTCCACTCCCCGCACTAAGCAGACCATCTTTCCTTCCATCTATCCCAAGGATCACCCATTGATGTCGGTAAACCTCAAGCCGAAGAAACCGTCTCCTCTCAAAGCAAATACCAGCAACCAGAAGCGATATCTCAAGAAGCTCCGTCACAATCCACACGACATTCTCGTGGTTGTTGGTCCTGCTGGGACGGGGAAGAGCTACATGGCCATGCGAACGGCGATTGAAGAATATCAAAAAGGGACCTACGATCGCATCATCATCACGCGCCCAACTGTCTCTTCGGGTGAAGAAGATTACGGCTACCTGCCGGGAACCTTGATCGAAAAGCTGAGCCCGTGGTGCATTCCTCTCATCGACATTGCAAAGGAATACTTCACGCCGGCCGAGGTCACACAGATGTTGATCCGCGAAGAGATCGAGATCGCGCCTCTTGGTTTTATGCGTGGACGCACACTCAAGAACGCTTTCGTGATCGTTGATGAAGCGCAGAACTGTTCGGCAGACCAGCTTCGCATGGTCATGACACGTCTGGGCGAAGGAAGCCGTATGGTCATCACAGGCGACACTGAACAGGTCGATCTGCGAAAAGGCGAGTCCGGATTGCTCGATTTTGTGCAGCGCCTCAAGGCGGATGTGACTTTTGATGATCATCAGCAACAAGGCTTGCCGAGCTTTATCACTGGGGACAGTGATTATGATGACAGTCCCCGCGTGATGAATGAACGCCCTTCTCGCATCGGTTGTGTCGAACTCAGCCGAGCAGATGTGGTGCGTCATCCGGTTATCGATGAGGTTCTACGCCTTTATGGGATGTAAGCTGCCCAGACAAGCGCACGATTTGACGGGGGAACGCTACGGTAAGTTGGTTGTCGTAGCGTTCTCCCACTCAGACAAAGGATGCTGGTGGCTTTGTCGATGTGATTGCGGAGCAGAAGGCATATACTATGCCGGCAATTTGAAACGTGGTGGGACACGATCATGCGGTTGTTCGCATCGCGATAATTATCAAAAGCGGCTGGTGAAAGAAGATAAACGGACGCTTTGGCGACGTGCAGTTAGTGGGTATAAAAACAATGCGAAAAATAGAGGCATCGCTTTTGGACTGACCGAAGATCAAGCAATCGAAATCATGAAACAGGATTGTCACTACTGCAAAGCCCCACCACAGAATCGGACAACCAGTGGAGGAAATAACCAGACAGATTTTGTGCTGCACTCCGGGATCGATCGCGTTGATAACTCGCGAGGATACGAGCAAGGGAATGTTGTCCCATGTTGCAAGGTTTGTAATCTTGCAAAACGGGACATGAGTGAGCGGGAGTTCCTGACTTGGGTCCATCGAATAGCCCGGCATACTGTTGAGCCAGAATTTTCGTTCGATGAGTTGACTGAGAACGATCTGGTTCGCCACCCGGTGATCGAAGAGGTTCTCGCTCTCTACGATACGTAATCAAACCGGGAGATACCTACCTAGGTGTCTCCCTTCCTATACACGGAGAATGCCATGATTGATCCCTACAAGAACGACCGTCCGGGCCTCGATGAAGCGGCTCTCAATGCCTATCTTCTCACAGTCGATCCGGGCGATATCCCGGTTGGCTGCAAGCTGCTGCGAGTCTACAATCCGACCGCGACCGAACAGACTGTCACCTACCGGACCCTGCTGGGCAATGAAGTCATCTTCACCTACCCGGCCAACAGCGTGACTTTCGAGAAGCTCCGCATCCGCCAGCTTGTCGCGATCTCTGACAATGGGATCGAGATTCACGGCTTCACCGATGCAGCCCTGCCGGCATAAGGCAACGGGCTAGACACCGAGTCCAGAGCCCAGCGCAATTTTCATTTGACATTGCAGAATGATTGTGCTAGGCTCTGAACATCAAATCTCATGTGTGCGAACACTTGCGGACTTGAACGTGCTGCTGCGGGACCACTCGGTCCGGCTGGTTGCTGATTAGGGACTTTGGTCGGTTCTGAAAGGCGATCGAACGATCGAGCGTGGCAGGGCCGGAAAGACCTATTGCGCCCCAGTGCGACAGAAACATGCAGGGACTAGCACATCGGCGAGCCCGATCCCAGCGGGATCACGAAAGGTAAGCCCTTCCCACGCGTGGTAGGACTTCGTGCGCCGATCGAAGCGCGGGGACTGTTTAGTTCGGGTGGCTCCGTTATCAGCCTGTCTCCTTCAACTGGGCTCCGGCGTCCCCCTCGGGTAAGTTCGCCGGAGCCGCTTTTTAGCGATATTCATGGCAGACCAATTCACCCCACCGACCAAAGGCGAAGTTCGGCGCTTCCACCGTCAGCAAGCCTACTATTCGGCGCTCCGCTCGAAGCAGGAGTTGACCGAACGGGCACCTCTGTTCACGAACTGGGACTACAACAACTGGCGCATGATCTGGCAGGCAATCCGCCACGCCATGATCGGCGAGGTCGAAATCAAGCGGCATGGCCACACCTACCTCCCCCAGCCGGACGGCATGGATGAGGATCAATACGCGGCATATCTCGACCGCGCTGTCTTCTACAACATGGTCTACCGCACCGTCACCGGCCTGACCGGGGCGATCTTCCGCCGCGATCCTCGTGTGCTGAACGCCGGCCCGCGTCTCGAACAGATGATGCCCCGCGTCAGCAAGGACGGCCTCAGTCTGGCGATCTTTGCCAAGGTCATCGCTCAGGAAATGCTTTCGGTTGGGCGTTACGGCGTCCTCGTGGACAAGTCCACCAATGACGGCCCCAATGTCCGTCCTTACTTGGCAGGCTATACCTGCGAAAACATCCTCGACTGGTCAACGATCGAGATCGACGGCCGCGACGAGTTCGACTACATCCTCCTGCGGGAATTTGATACCGACCGTCGTCTTTACATCTTTGAAGGCAACGAAGCCAAGCCGAACTCGCAATACGGCCAGCTTTACTTCAACTACCGCATTCTGCGCCTGACGTGGGACGAAGAATTCCAACGTCACGTCTACCAGCAAGAATTCTATTCGTCGCCGGGCGAAGACGCCGACCTGTCGAGCACACCGCAAGTGTTTGTGCCTATGGTATACGGTCGTCCGATGGAGCGAATCCCGTTCCGCTTCTTCAACGCGACGACCAACCTCCCGGACGTCGAGAAGCCGCCGATCCTCGACATCCTCACTCTCAACATGTCGCACTACAAGACCTATGCTCAGCTTGAGCACGGGCGCTTCTACACTGCGAACCCAGTCTACTACGTCACCGGTGGCACCGAGGATGACAGCTACCACATCGGCCCGAGCGTCGTGTGGGAAGTCGGTTCGAATGAAAAGGCCGGCATCATCGAGTTCAACGGTCAGGGCCTCAAGAGCCTTGAGAACGCGCTCGAAGCCAAGGAATCGCAAGTTGCATCACTCGGCGGCCGTCTCATCGGCGACTCCAACACAGCCGGACAATCTGACAACCAGATCAAGCTCAAGGATCGAAACGAGCAATCGCTGCTTCTCAACGTGACCACGGTCATCAACGAGAACTTCACCTACCTTCTCCGCGTCATGGCAGAATGGGTGAACGAAGCCCGTCCCGAGCTTACCTTCCGGACCAATCAGGACTTCCTTCTGGATCAGGCGGCGGCTCGCGAATTCCGCGCCGTTACCATGATGTATGAAGCAGGTCTCCTGCCGATCGAGATCATCTACGAGTTCTTCCTCAAGGCTGAGATCATTCCAGAATACGTCACCAAGGAAAAGTTCCTTGAGATGTTGGAAGACAAGGCGCAGTTCCCGAACAATCCGGACTTCGACGCCCGCAAGGACGGCTTCCCGGATGCGAAGACACAGCGCAACGACGAACTCCAGCGCGATCTCGACGACAACGAAACCGAGCGGGATGAGATGGACATCGAGGCGAAGAAGGAAATCGCCGAGAACCAGTCCGACATCCCGCCAGTCCCACCGGCCGCCCGTCAAGCCCTCAATCGGGATTTACCGAGGCAGGAATGACGGAGGAATACGATCTTCACCTGTCCCGCCCAGTGCGGGACAGGGTATTACTAGGGCAATATGACTCTTTCACGGCTGAGGATGTGGAGGAGTTGGACCGGATTATCCTTGAGGAAACCGGTTCGGTAAGGCGTCGCCGACCAAAAAAGAAGCGGAATCGGTAATTTTTTATCATTCACCGCAATTTTTTCTTGACACTGGCTGCAATTTCCATTACACTATGCAGCATATTCGGATTGAACAGGACTAGGGTCTAGTCTTTCGGTTCTCCAAATTCCCAAAATTTAGGTTCCGGGGGAACCATCAAGCAATTCCCCCAAGGCATTCTATCACTCGTGTAAACGCGTGATTTGAATAAATCCTCTGGGAGGGTCCCGGAGGTCGCGCCAAGCGCGTTTCATCCAGTCCCTCGGTGAGGAACAATTCAATGCCAGTAATCAATTTCCCGACGCTCGAAGCAGTCCCGGAGGGGCTCAAGGAATTCGCCAAGGAAGGTGAAGACGGTCAGTTCGCTGTCAACGTCGTCCCCAACTCCAAGCTCGACGAATTCCGCAACAAGAATATCGAACTCTCGAAGCAGGTCGAATCTCTCGCGCCCTTCGTGGCCCGCGTGAAGAACATCGCCGGCGAGAACTTCGACGAATTCGAGGGTGAACTCAAGAACCTCCGCGACATCGCTCGCCGGGTTCAGGATGGTGAACTCAAAACCGACGACCAGATCGAAAACGCAGTGCAGGAACGCATCAAGCTGCTTCGTGACGGTTACGAAGAAAACAACAAGGCCCTTGCCCGGCAGGTTGCCGAGAAGGATCAACTCGCTCAGACGCTCAGCCAGCGCCTTGAACGCACGCGGATCGACAAGGAAGTCACCGCAGCGGTCATCGTCCCGGAAAGCGGCGTCCGACCGGAAGCTCTGCCGGACGTGCTCGAACGAGCATACCGCATCTTCAAGGTCGAAGAGAATGGGCTGATCCCGAAGAAGGGTGAAAGCACCATTTACGGTGCGGATGGCGCGACGCCGATGACGGTCACCGAGTGGCTGGTCAAGCTCCGCGACGAAGCTCCGCACTACTTCAAGAACAACTCCGGCGGTGGTGCCGGGGGCGGCAAGGAAGAAAAGGTCGGGGGCTTCACTCCCGAGCAGATCGCCAAGATGCCCGCACAACAGCGGCTCGAACTGGCCAACAAGCTCAAGGGCGGCGTAAGCCGAACCTAAGCAAAGTAGGTCGTCGGATCGCAAACAGGCTTACCCCGGTCGATGGCCGTCTGGTCGGGGTTTATTTTAACCCCTTAGTCGATGGCGGCCGACGACCAACTTTTCAATCAAGAGGATTTTTTCAATGCTGACTCTGCACGAAGCATCGAAGCTCGTTGATGGGGACCTCAAGCGTCAGGCGATCATCGAGATGTTCGCCGGCTCGACCGACCTCATGGCCGCGCTTCCGCTCATGGACATTCCGGGCAACAGCTATTCCTACACTCAGGAAGCAAAGCTGCCGGCCGTCGGTTTCCGTGGCTACAACCAAGGCTATGACGCGTCGATCGGCGTTGTCAACCCGCAGAGCGAAACGCTCCGCATCGCGGGTGGTGAACTCGACGTTGACACGGCGCTCGTCAAGACCCACGGCACGACCGTCCGCACCCGCCACGAGGCGATGCAGGTCAAGGCCATGGGTGCCAAGATCACCGCTGCCATGATCAATGGCGACGGCGACGATGGCGTCTCGTTCGACGGTCTGCGCAAGCGTATCGTTGGCTACCAGCTTCTCGCTGCTGACGACAACGCTCCGGGCTCGAACGGGCCGCTGAGCCTCGCCACGCTCGACGAAGCGATCGACCGCGTGGACAATCCGACCCACATCATCATGTCGAAGCGCATGCGCAACCTCCTCTCGCAGGCGGCCAAGGACAAGGATGTCGGTGGTGACCTCCAGTGGTCGAAGGATGACTTCGGTCGTCGCGTCGGCTTCTACAACGACCTCCCGATCCTCGTGACCGAGGACGACGAGCGCGGTGAGAAGATCATCGACTTCAACGAGCCGGGCCCGGCCGGTGGCACCGACTGCCAGTCGATCTACGTCGTCAGCCTCGGCGACGGCAAGATCGTCGGCCTCCAGAACGGCATCATGGATGTCCGCGATCTGGGTGAAATCGACGCACTTCCGGTGTTCCGCACCCGCGTCGAGTGGCTCGTCGCCATGGCCGTCATGCACGGTAAGGCCGCCGCTCGCATCTGGGGCATCACCAACGCGCCGGTGACCCGTTAAGGTTAACGGGGGCGGGTTAGCGCCCGTCCCCTAACCCTTTCAGGATTTCTCAAGCTCTTCGGGGGCAGTTCCCCCAGACAACCCCCAAGTAAGGAGTATCTTCCAATGGCGAAGATGAACAGCAAGTTCAAGTATATGTTCGACGCCGCGCCGTCGATCACTCTCGAAGCGAAGACTGCCCCGGCACGCACTGCCGACGGCAACACTGCAACCGTCGTCCTTGACCAGCTTGATGGTCACTGGAATCCGGGCGTCAACCTCGCTGACCAGACCTTTGCGGTCGCGGTCAACGTCACGGCGCTGGAACTGGGCACCGATGAAGAATACGTGCTGAGCCTCGTGTTCGGTGATGAAGGCTTCGCGTCTTCGGTCACCACCCACACCATCAATGTGACCGGTCCGGGCCAGTATGTCTTCCTCGTGGACATCGACACTGTTGTCGCCGCTCTGGCCGACGCCGACCGCGTGCGGATCGCTGTCGATGTGACCGGCACCGCTCCGTCGATCGACTTCCACGCATGGATTGCCGGCGCGATCATCCGCTAAGGCCCTGCCTTTCTGTCTAGTAGGGCGACGGCCGAACCCGTCGCCCCACTCCCCGACCCGATAAGGAAATACCATGAGTGATCCCAATCTGATCACCGTCTTTGATAAGAACGGTGAACCTTTCGAAACCACCCGAGCAAACGCTCGCGATCTCGTGAATCACGTGGGTTGGACCTATGCACGGCCGACGGTCATCGAAAAGATCGTCGAAGCGACGCCGGCTCCCGCGCCTGTCGTGGAAGAGCCCGCCGCTCCGGTAGCTGAGGAAGCTCCGACCCCCGCTGTGGAAGAACCCGCAGCCGAAGCCGCCGAAGAAGTTGCGGCCGTCGAAGCAGCTACGGTTTTCACCACTGCCGAAGAATTTGAAGGCCTCGACCGGGATGGCGTAGTCGCCTATCTCGCCGCGACCTTCCCGGACTACCAGCCGCATCACCGCTCGGGCCGTGACAAGCTGGTGGAAGACGCCATCAAGCTCGCAGGGGAATAAGACATGGCCAAGAACGGTTACGGGCGCGGAATGCCCGCCAAGAATGCAGGAATGCCGAAGGGCGGTAAGGGCAAGAAGATGCCTCCGAAGCCGAAGGCCAAGGGTAAGAAGTAACCCTTCGAACACACAATTTAATCGCCCGGCAGGCAATTCGCTTGCCGGGCGATTTTCGTAACGGAGATCATCGTGGAAATCGTTGTTGAAGACGGCACTGGAATGGTCACTGCCAATGCTTATGCCACGGTCGCAGAGATCGACGCAATCTTGGCGTATCAGACCCACGCAAGTGTCTGGCCGACGCTCGAAGAAGAGCAAAAAGAAAAGCTGATCATCTGGGCCAGCCAAATCCTTGACCAGCGCACTCGCTGGAAGGGGCGCAAGACGTTCGAGACTCAAGGCATGGGCTGGCCTCGTGTCGGTGCCAAAGACTGTGAAGGTATCTACGTTGAAGAAGACGTAGTTCCACTCCCGGTCAAGCAGGCTACCGCGATCCTCGCGAACCACCTCATCACGTTCAACCCGAACCAAACCAACGAGTCAGCGAACCTGACGATGCTTCAAGCAGACGTCATCACGCTCAAGTTCGACCCCTACGCAGACGTCTACAAGTATCCGGACACGATCATCCCGGCGCTTCGCTGCCTTGGAACTGCATCATTCGGACGCGGCGGACCGAAGCGCATTATCAAGTATTGATCCATGACAAATTTCAAGGCTCTCATCGATCGCGAAGTGACCAAGGCTTTCGACAATCTCCTAACACCGGGGGAGTTGACGGAAGCGGTCACCTTCAAATACTTTCAGTCGGCCGGCGCTTACGATCCGATCACTGATACGACGACGGTTGTTTACGAGGAAGTCACGGCAAACGCCGTCGTATCAAAGCCCACAGAGGACGATGCCAAGGATCACGGCATCATTCGCTCAGACACTAAGCTGGTAATCCCCGGCTCGGCTCTTCCGACCGACCCACAAGTCGATACCGATAAGGTTGTCCGGGCCAACGGGGAGGAGTGGGATGTCCGGAAGACTGTCGGCGTCCCCGGTCGCGGCATCGTTCTGGTGTTTATCTATCGGACCTAATCATGGCACGTGTCGAACTTCAAGGAAAACAGGAAGCCCGCCGGGCGGCTCTGGATTCAATCGATCAATTGGAAAGACGGATTGCTCAGAACATCAGCAACCTGATTCATGACATCGATGGTTTCATCAAGAGTGTCACCCCTGTGAACACTGGTCAAGCGGTTCGGAACTACATCTGGACCATGGGCTCTCCGTTTGCTGGCACTCTCGACGCGATCGATAACGGACCTCCGGGCCCAACCAACTCAATGGCTCTCGGCGCTGAGCCCCGGCGTGCGGTGAACGAAGCAGCAGCCGCCGAAAGCCTCTCTTCGATCAACATGCGCGATCCATTCGGTGTGATCTACCTGACCAACAACTCCCCGGACATCGTTGGTCTGGAAATGGGCCTCCTTCCGGGCCCGCCACTGAAATCCCGTTCGCCTCAAGGTATGTTTGGGATCACCAACGCTCACTTCAACGCCCAAGTCAAGGCTAGAGGAATCACCCGATGAGTAAAGAAGCGCAGCGCATCTATCTCACAAGCCGGATGAACAATCGTCTCGGTTTGTTTGATTTCCCGATCTCGATGCCGAATCAACCGTTCAACATCCCGGTCAACGCGCCTTATGGTGAGTTCCATATCATTGAAGGACCGCGCTCGATTCCCATTGGCGGCGAAGGACGTGGCAAGCTTCGCGTCCGCTATGTCGGGTTCGTGCAGCTTACGGTATGGATTCCTAAAGAACAGGGCACAACCGTGGGGACAACTGCGGAGGATATCTTCAAAGATATCTGGCAACTTCAACAGGGCCGCGACTCGGTTGGAAGTCAGTATCGTTTCGGTGTGCTTCAAGCGTTCACTCCTCAGACTAAGGTTGGCTGGGAGTGTTTTGTGGTTCGCGTTCCTTTCGAACGTGATTCCATCGAAGACGTGACTATTTCCGTGCCTTAACGATTTTCTGCCGTTCACCGCAATTTTTGGTTGACATAAGGGCAATTTTCGTTTACCATAGTGGTCTCTTTCAAAGCCCTCATTAGGGCCCTGCATCACGCACCCAAGATACCTTCGAGAGGGTTTACGCATGTCGAACAAACTGCTTGCCGATTCCAATCGCGCCGGCCTCCGTGAAATCATCGAATCTGTCGATGCTTGGGGTGTAACGCCCACTTCGGGCGTGACCCGCGCTCGTCGCTTCACGTCTTCGTCGATCACGCCGACCAAGGAAACCACGGTCTCGGACGAACTCCGCGCCGACCGCATGGTCTCGTCGGTAATCGAAACGGCCGCCATGTCGGGCGGCGAAATCAACTGGGAATTCGCAGCCGGCACCGCTGACCGCGATCTCCAGCGCGTTCTCATGGGTGCTTGGTCGCGCCCGATGGAATACGACTACTTCCGTGGACGGCAGGTTTCCATCACGGCGAACAACACGATCCAGATCGAAGGTGGTGACTTCACTGCCTATTTCGCTGTCGGTCGTCGTATCAAGACCTCGGGCTTCCTGAACCCGGTGAACAACGATTACCTCCAGATCGCGTCGCTCAACTTTGCCGCTGGTGCCACCACTGTCGTGGTCACTGCAACCACGCTGGTTGCCGAAGTTGCTTCGTCGTTCACGACCATTGCAGACGCCAACGACGTCATCATCCTCAAGAACACCGGCATCCGTTTCGGCGACGCACCGCGCACGATCGACTCGAACGGCGCTGATGCCTTCGCTTCGGCCATCACCGCACGTCAGCTTGCGGTCGGGCAGCGCATCTTCGTCGAAGGCGTCGGCTACGAAACCGGCACGATCACCGCTGCATCTGTTGTGGCCGGCGACGCTGTGACCATCTCGGACGGCGTGGAAACTGTCACCCTCGTGGCTGACACGGACTTCGACATCGGTGTGGACGACACCGCAACCGCTGCGAACCTCGCGGCTGCAATCAACGCGCTCCGTCCGAGCGGCGCTCTGCATGTTTCGGCAACCAGCGCTCTGGCTGTCGTCACCGTCCGCAACCTGAACAAGGATGGTGGCTCGATCACGGAAACCGGCGCTACGTTCACTGTTGTGGACTTCGCAAACGGCGATGCAACCGCAGGCGGCTTCTACATCATCACCAGCCTGACCGATGATGCCATCGTGGTTGACCGCGACGTTCCGGTCATCGCCGCTGGCGCTCCAGTCACCATCAAGGGCTCGATGCTCCGCAATCCGGGCGAAGTCGATCAGATCGTCCCGCAGTCGGCGACGATCGAGACCAGCTTCTTCGACGTCAACCAGCACTTCATGGCCGATGGTCTCCGCACTGGTGCGCTCTCGCTGGAAGTGACTGCCGGCTCGATCGTGACGGGTTCGTCAACGACCATGGGCCGCGAAACCAAGCGCTTCAACGTCAACAAGCTTGGCAACCCGGCCAACTACACGGTTCTGGACGCTCCGGCCACCGAAGTCGTCTCGGCAACCGCAAACGTCGGCTCGCTGAGCGTCAATGGCGTCGAGCAGGCCACCGCGATCCGCTCGATCCAGTTCTCGCTGGAAGGCAACCTGCGTAACCAGCAGGCTGTTGGCTCGAAGTTCCCGGTCGGTATTGCCGCTGGTCGTCTTAACCTTACCGGCACCGTCGAAGCCTATTTCGCGGACGGCGAGCAGTTCGATCGTTTCCTCCAGCACGAGACGGTTTCGCTCGCGTTCCCGATCATCGATCTGGCCGGCAACACCTACTACTTCACCATTCCGGCCTTCAAGATCGCTTCCGACCCGATCGCGCCGGGCGGCATCGATCAGGACGTCATGGAGAACCTTGAGTTCACCGCGTTCCGCGATCCGGTCACGCAGTGCATGATCCAGATCGATCGCTTCTCTTCGACCTTCCCGGTCACCGCACTCTAAGAGATTGCCGGATGAGCGCCTCTCCATGGAAGCGCCTCCGGCCATTCTCTCGCCCGGCTCGCCGGGAGTCACTTGAGGCGGTCACCGACTGACTGTCCTCTGTGCCACAAGCGCACTACGAATAGACCCGCCACACCTCTCGATGCGAACCGCTAGGCCAGCCTAGTAGTGAAGTGCAAAAGGGCGGGTCACTCACCAGCTTTCCCGACTTATTTTCGCTGGCGAAACGGAGGCAGTCTTGTCGGGGGACTGCCTCCACCCAACCCGACTAAGGAACCCCGAAAATGAATATCTTTGAAGCTTTCGAGTCGAACCTCGTTGACGAGGCAAAGACCTTCCCCCTCTCTGACACTGCTTCGATCAAGCTCCTGCCGACCGGTGGCGAGAAGGCGAAGCGTGCCTTCGAACGTATGATGGAGCCCTACAGCGTCCGTCTGAACGCAGGCGGTAAGCTGACCGAAGCCGAGAACAAGAAGCTCAACGTCGAGTTTTTTGCCCGCCACATCATCAAGGGGTGGACCGGCATTGAAGACCGCGACGGCAACCCGATCGAGTTCACTCCGGAAGCCGCCGAAGCCCTTCTGAGCGATAAGAATCTGGAACGGTTCTTCCTCATGATCGTCAAGATGGCTTCGAACGATGCAGCTTTCGAAGCTACCCGTGAAGAGGACGACGCGGGAAACTAATCGCTTACCTCAACTGGACAGCCAATCCGATTGCCAAAAAATCGGATTGGCTTCGCCAGATTGAGGAAGAAAAAGGCATCAAATCGAAAACACTCTCAGACGAACCTGTTTTGGGTCGTCACCTGTTTTGGATTTGGCAAGCGTTCACCGATCTGAACATCCGGCGTCCCGTGGTCGGAATGGGTGAAGCCACTTATATCTCTTACGCAGAGATTGAAGCCTACTGCCGGCTCAAAGGCATTACTTCCCCCTCCGACCGCGAACGCCTTGTGCGCTTACTAGATCGCTTGGATCGTGAATGGATGCGACTCCATATCGAAAAGAGAGAGAAGGAGGCGAAAAAACTCTCCAAAGGTAAGCCCCCTCCCCCATCCCATTCTCCGCCCAGACACCGTTCTAGGCCCTCCACAACACAGAAGGTAGCTTGACCGTGGATCAACACGGAATGAAGTTTGTTGTAGACACGTCGCTGGTCGTGAAAGGACTTCGCGACTACAAGTCGGCTGTCGAAGGCATCTTCACCTCTCTGGATAAGTTTGAAGCCCACGTCAAGAAGACGATGGATGGGGTAGCTAAGGCGGCTGGCAATCGCTCGAACCTGACGCAGTTCAAGAAGTCTCTCGAAGCCTTCGGCAACGTCAAGATCGACACGTCGGCCGCCCGTAAGCTTTCGGCACTCAGCCAAGCCATGAACGGGTTCAAAGCCCCGTCAGCCAGCCAAAGCCGCAACACCACAGCTTTCTTCCGGTCGATGAGCAATCTCCCGGACATGGGTAGCGCTTACCGCTCGATTCGCGCCATCAACGACCTCAAGGTCGCGATGAACAGCTTCTCGGCCCCGTCAGCGTCGCAGACAAAGCGCCTGCGTGATTTCGCAGCGTCGCTCAAGACGGTTGTTCCGGCTCTTACCGCTTTCTCAAAAGTATCGGGTGTTTCTGGGATTGCCAATGAGTTGGCATCGATTTCGATCGCCTTGCGTAATCTCAAAGCACCGAGCGCGGCTCAAGTTACCAACCTTGGTAACCTCGCTCTGGCGCTGCGTTCTTTCAACTTCTCCAACCTCGGAGGAGCAAGCCAGCTTTACTCAGCGCTGAACGCAATTTCTGGATTCAAGGCTCCGTCACCAGCACAGATTCGGAACCTCCAGACCTTCGTCAACGCTGTCGCCAACATGAAGGTCCCGTCCAATGCGGATAGCATTGCGGCGGCCCTTACGCGTATCGCAAATGCTTCTTCAAACGCAAGCTCAAGCATGGGCCGGTTCCGTGCAAGTCTGGGCCCCCTCAACGGCCAACTCCGGGCTGTAGGCAACAGCGCGCAAGGCGCTTCGATCCAAATGATGGGTCTCCAGAACGCGTTCTCAGGGACCTTTCAGATCGGCTCTGTGCTTCGCTCGCTTTTGGGCTCGCTGACTGTCGCAGAACTTGGCCGAAACTTCTTCGAAGCAGCAAACCAAGCTGAGACCTTCAAGGCACAGATGAGCGTCATCAGCGAAGAAGCCGGTTTTGCGGCCAGCCAGCTAAATTGGGTCTCCGAGTCTGCCCTGTCGATGGGTATTGATGTGCTTTCGGCGCAGCGCGGTTTCGGGAAGCTCTCGATCGCAGCCGACAAGGCCGGCATGTCTGTCGGAGACACCCGTGAGGTCTTCGAAGGTTTCGGCATGGCCATGACTGTGCTCGGCACCTCGGTAGACCGCCAGAACGACGTGTTCCTTGCTATGCAGCAGGTTATGTCGAAGGGCTACCTGTCGGCCGAAGAACTTAACCAGCAGCTTAACGAACACCTTCCGGTGGCGCGTGGTTACGCGACCGAGTTCGCGGCATCTCTGGGTATGAGCCTTGAAGAAGCCCTAAAGAAGAAGGCTATCGACGCCGCTGATGTTCTCAACTACATGGCTGAGCGGATGAAGCAAGACTTCGGCCCGGCCATGGAGCGCGCCTTAAATCGTCCTTCGACCCAGATGACAATTCTGCGTGGTCAGATTGACTTGCTTTTCCAGAAGATGGGCGAGTCAGGTGCCGTTGAAGGCGTCACTAACCTTCTTAAAGAATTCACAGGATCGCTAACCCCAGAGGCGATTGAGCGTTACGGCACCGCCATGGGCGAAAAGCTCTTCGACGCGTTTGAACGCGTGCGTGGGGTGGTCGTTTGGTTTAAGGAAAACTGGGATTCCATTCAGGGCCCGCTGACGACTGGACTCAAGCTTCTGGGCCAGTGGATGATCGTGTCTGGGGCATTCCAGATCGGCCGCTTCCTCGTGTCGCCTTTAATGTCTCTGTCAGGCGTTATCGGGCCGCTTCTTCCCTTGATGTGGGACCTTGTTCGTGCCAGCCGCGCTCTCGCCGCCACGAACCTTGCCGGTTATTATACCCAACTTGCTCAAATCAGCAACCCGGCTATTGCGAACGGCGTAACCAGTCTCAGCAACAGCTTGGGAACCCTTAGCAGCACTCGCACCGGTCGCGGCATTCTGGCCGTGGCAAACGGTATTGGAAATATCGGCACTCGTGCCGCTTCGCTCGGGCCGATCGTAGCGCGGGCCGCCGCCGTTATTGGCACAGGCCTGTCAATTGCATGGGGCGTAGGCGCACAGGCAGCGGAGGATTCGCTGGGACAGCAGGTCTCACTTAACTACACTGCTACGGAAATCATCGCAGGCGCTTGGTTCAAGTTCTCTGATTGGGCAACGGCACTTTGGGATGACCTGACTCAGGGCATTACTGACTTCGTAAAGTGGGCCGTCGAGCAGATGGGCCTCGATTTCTCGCGCCTGCCTGAGTATATGGCCAAGGTGGCTTTCTCGCTTTCGTGGCTGATCTCGAAGGCGATGGAAGCTATTGTCCGGACTGTGGCGGCCGGCGTCTTGGCGGCCGGTAAGACCATCGGGGATTTGGGTGGTGCTCTCTTTGACGTAGCCAGCGGTAATTTTGCAGAGGCAAAGGCAAAGGCGTGGGGCGCAGTGACGGGCGCTTCGGCTATGGAAGGCTTCCGTAGCGCCTTCAACGGCTTCGATGTAAGCCAAGAGGCCATGCGCCGGGATTACGCAAACACCGGTCGAGGCTTCGCTGCATTTGTGGGCGGTCTGAACGATTTAGGTGCAGAAGGACGCAATCGCCTCAACCCACCGCGTCGTCGCCCGAGCCGCGATTTCAGCGTCATGTCTGATGCCGAAGCTGCGGCCTTACAAAAGGCTATGGGTGGCGACACACCGGCTGGCGAAGATGGTAAGGGAAGCAGCGGCGGCCGTGGCCGTCGCGGCAGAGACCCGGCCGAAGAACTACTCCAGAACGCCCAGCAGTTAGCGAGCATGCTGGAGCGTAACAGTCCTGTCAAGGCACTCAACCGCCAGTTTGCAGAAGCCCTTGCAGAGCAGGGCCAGCTTCTCCTGAACAACAGCGGCTATGCGACTTTCTTTGCTGAGCTTTCTCAGCAGGTGAAGGGCGGCGAAGTAAACGTAGGAAGCTTAATTGAGGCCCTGCAAAAGGGCGGCACGGCTTCCGAAGCTATGCTTGCTTCGCTGCGTGATCGTTACGGCTGGACCGTCGAAGACATCGTAGGAATGTTGGTAAATCAACAGGCTGCGTTTAACAACGAAGTCAACGATGCGATTGACCAAGCGCTTGACCTCAAGTATGCTCACGTCAAGAACTTCGTCGAAGCGTTCGGCGAAGCGGTGCCGCGCATTGGTGAACTCGGCAGCGCGATCGAAGGCCTCGGTCCCATCGCACGAAACGCATTGTCGCCTGATGTCTACGAAGAATTCATGGACGAAATGCGTTCTGGCTCGCTGGACGCAGCAGACGGCATCGAAATCCTGAAAGAGCGTGTCCGAGAGGCCGCTCTCACAAACGTTGTCTTTGCCGCGACGCTCAAAGACACCGGCGTTGATGTCGAAGACTTGATCGAACAAATTGATCGGATGGGGGCATCGTGGCGTCGGACACGTCGCGAGCAGGAGGACTCTAATCAATTTGGACGCAATGTCCTGAATCAGATGGATGAGGAATTAGGGCTTCTCGCTGTGCGTGAAGACCAGCGTGATATCGTCCAAGCGCTTTCCGAAGCAGTTAAGGAATATGACGGAACCGTCACACCTAGCGTATTGGCGAACCTCGAACAGGAAATTCGCAAGCGTAAGGAACTTGCGGGTGCGTTGCAGCGCGAAAACGAATTCCGTCAGAATAACGGAATTCGTAGCTACCTGAACGATATTCAACAAGCTGGTGCCGCTGCACAAGAGCTTGACCGCAATGTTCTTCAAAGCCTTGAGGATCAACTGTTCTCGCTCGGGACCACAGGCGAGTTTTCGTTCAATCAAATCTTCGACACGATCCAGCAGGGCCTTGTTCGCTTTGCATCGCAGCAGATCATGAAGACCGTGACCGAAAGCCTCTTTTCGGCAGGGGATATTGAAAGCGGTAACCCAACGATCTTTGGTAAGCTCTTGGGCTCGATGGGCTTTGACTACAAGGCGGCTGACGCTCCTCGTGGGCAAAGCGAGATGACTCCGCTGTATGTGTGGACAGTAAACGGGCAACAAGTTGGTATTAACCCGGAGACCGGGCGAATTCAGCTTGGGGGCGGCAACACAGTAACGGTGGGGAATCAGTCAGGCGGCCAAACTATGCTTCCGGTGGGGACGGCTACAGGCGCTCCGGGCACTGTTGCCATGGGCTCCGCGACCATGCAGCCGATCGAGGCCGTGGCGCAGACCACTGCGCAGTCGTTTGGTGACTCGATGGTTAGCCTCATGCCAATGATCGGTATGGCCTTCTCGGCTTCGTTCAAGAGCCCTATCGCACAGATCGCAGGTATGTTCGTTTCTATGATCCTACCGAAGCTCATGGGCGCTGCGGGAGGAGGCGGCGGAGGCGGCGGCATCTTCGGCTCGATCTTGGGCCTTGGTATGTCTCTGTTCGGTGGTGGCGGCCCTTCGGCCGCGCTTCTGGGCAGCGTGAACTCGACGATCGCTGCAAATCCGGGCATCTTCGCAGAAGGTGGTTATCCCGGCTCACCAGTTGCTCGCACTTCGGTCAGCCCTTCGGTTTTCGCAAACGCGCCGCACTACGCGGAAGGCACTGCGAACACCAGCGGCATCCCGGCGATCCTGCACGACAACGAAGCTGTCATCCCGCTGAGTCGCAACCGCAAGGTTCCGGTCGAGATGGCCGGGGGACCGAGCAAGGGGCAGGTGATCAACAACAACTTCACCATCAACACCCCTGATGCGGATTCCTTCCGCAAGAGCAAGACCCAGCTTGCGACGCAGATGCACATGCAGGCAGGTCGAGCTTACCGACGCAACTACGGGTAATTCCCACTTGACGCCCACCGCAACTTTGAGTATACGGTGGGTGTCAAAAGGACCACATTATGGAAATTGTAGGCTTTCACAACGTCCGGTTCCCGGTGGACATCTCGTATGGTTCATCAGGCGGTCCGGGCTTCAACACCAGCGTGATCGATCTGGCCTCCGGCCACGAACAGCGAAACATCAATTGGTCGCTCGCTCGCGCCAAATATGATGCCCAATACGGCGTCAAAACGCGGGAACAGATGGAAGAGGTCCTCGACTTCTTCTACGCCCGGCGTGGTCGCGCTTATGGATTCCGCTTCAAGGACTGGATGGACTATCGTCTGGAGCGCCAAGCAGTAGGCGTTGCGGGCGGCACAAACATCCTACAAGTCTTCAAGCGGTATGAGCCGCTGACGGCTTATTTCTACGACCGCCCACTGATGAAGTTGGTGCCCGGCACAGTCAAGGTCTGGGCAAACGGGGTCGAACTGGACCCGAACCGTGTCAACACCGATACCGGAATCATCAACACGGCAACCTACGCAGGCCAGACCTTCGAAGTAGAGTGCGAGTTCGATGTCCCAGTCCGTTTCGATACCGATGATATTGCAATCACCCACGATGACTGGGAACTGATGTCGTGGCCTTCTATCCCTCTCGTTGAATTGCGTCCTCGTTCGTAATGAAGTCGATCTCACTAGCCCTCTCACAGCATCTTGACGGCGAAGTAACGACGCTTGCGTCGTGCTGGCGTATTGTGCGCCGCGACGGCCAAGAGTTCTTCTTCACAGATCACGATCAGGATATCGAGTTCGAAGGGAACATCTACGAAGCCGAGTCCAGCTATGACCGCACAGCCGTGGCTAATAGCTCGGACATGAGCGTAGACAATATGGACGTCGCTGGTATCCTCGACTCGGAGAAGATCAGCGAAGAAGATATGCGCAACGGCCTGTTCAATCGGGCCGATGTCTATGTCTTCATTGTCAACTGGTCAGACCCCACGCAAGGACCACTCAAAGTCCGCCGTGGATGGTTTGGTGAAGTCACGGTCAACGACAACGGACAGTTCACGACTGAGATTCGTGGCCTTGCTCAGGCCCTGTCACATAACTTCATTGAAGTCTATGCGGCGGAGTGCCGTGCTGACTTCTGTGACGCACGCTGCAAGCTGAACATCGAAGACTTCGAATTTTCGACCACGGTCTCGGCGGTTGTGTCTCGGGATATTTTCGTAATCCCAAGCGGTGTCACATTACCCAGCCAAGGAATCGTCCCCGGCACCGTCCGCTTTGTGAGTGGTGAGAATGCAGGCCGGACGGTAGAAATCACCGGTTATGACCCCGCGACGCGTCGGGTCGAACTCTTCGAGCCCGTCGGCTATTCGATCGTTCCGGGAACCGAGATCGTTCTGGCTCCGGGCTGCGATGGCTCTCTCGCCCGCTGTAAGTCCTATAACAATGTCGTAAACCGGCGAGCAGAAGACTATGTTCCGGGGAACGACGAGCTTATGAAGTATCCCGATGCCAAACAGTGATGACCTGATCGCCGTTGCTCGCTCTTATATGGGCGTGAAGTGGCGACATCAAGGACGAAATCGAATGGGGGTAGACTGCGTGGGGCTAGTCCTTTGCAGTCTAGCCGAGCTTGGTATTCCCGCGCCTGATATGCAAGGCTACCGCCGAACGCCCGATCCGATCTTCGTCGAACACATCCGCAACTACTCGCTTCCGGCTGAGGCACCTATTCCCGGAACTCTGGGAATTTTCCGTGACGGCACCCAGCCGTGTCACGTAGGAATCTTCGCCACCATGCACGGCCAGACATCTTTGATCCATGCCTACGCCGGAACAGGGATTGTTATGGAGGAAGTTTTCATTCATGACTGGCCGAAGAAGCTGGTCGAAATCCGCTCCTTTGTAGGACTTGAATACATCTAATGGGACAGCTTGTAACCACCGTTGTCGGCGGCATCGCCGGCTTTGCTATCGGCGGGCCTTTCGGGGCTCAGGTCGGTATGATGCTTGGTGGGATGATCGGCGCTACCCTGTTCGGGCCCACAGTCCATGGCCCGCGCCTGAATGATCTCAAGGTCTCGGCCTCCACTTACGGCGTGGCGATTCCTGAAATCTATGGAACCGTGCGTGTCGGCGGAAACTTGATCTGGACCAGCGGCATCCGCGAGACGAAGAAAACCTCGCGTGCTGGTAAGGGCGGACCGAAGCAAACAACCTACAGCTACGATGCTACGTTCGCTATGGGGCTATGCAAGGGCCCGATCGACGGTATTCTCCGCATCTGGGCAGATAGCAAGCTGATTTACGATGTCAGCGGCGGCGCAACACGCCGCCCTACGACACAAGATGTATTCACGACAATCTTTATTTCTTTGCTGACCCCGAAGAAGAAGTCAAAACGAATTCGCGTGCGTGTCTACAATGGCACGGAAGAGCAGCTTCCAGACTCGCTGATTGAGGCCAAAGAAGGCGTAGGAAATGTTTCGGGCCACCGGGGCTTGGCCTATGTCGTCTTCGAGCGGTTAGCATTGGAGGACTTCGGTAATCGCATCCCTCAGCTTACCTTCGAGGTAACGAAGAGCATTACCAAAAGCACGCAAGCTATTACTGTCAAGGATGAGACTGGTGATGATGAAATCACCAGCAATCGCCGTTGGCTCCCGGATTTTGATAGCGGTCGAATTCTCAGCTTTGCGGTCCCGGCATCAGCGACTCGTCTGTATAATTTTGCCGATATGAAGCTCATGGCTTCGTCGAGCGCAATGGCCTTCAATCCCATCGACAATTCAATTTCGATGATCACTGGCGATAATTTATTACTGGTCGCCAATTACCCTGCCGGTGTAGGTTTCTCTTACTACAATACAGCGACGTTGACACAGGTCAGTCAACACAACAGTGCTGGAGGCGTAGACAACCAATTCAATCCGACCACACAAGCTGTCACGTTATCGACCACTGGGCGAATTGGCCACGGGCGCTTTGTATCTGGCGAAGCAAGCGGGCGTCACATCCTTCACGTAGACTGGAGAGGTGTGGCTTTTCTGATGGATCAGGAGGGACGCTTACTGAGCCGGTTCAATGCGCCGTTCTCACCAGCCGTTCTCTTGGAAGGGAAGAGAAACAACACCTCGTCGCAGATTATCGGATGGCGCTCGGCTAACAACCGACTCGAACTATTCACCGTAACGACGCCCGGAAGCGCACAATATACGACAATCACAGACGGAGTTGGCACCACTTGGGTTCCTTACTCTGACTACACCTTGACGAGCGTGAACTTGCAGCCAATGCCGGGCGATAAGTTCCGCCCGTTGGTTGTGCTTTACGATCCGACAGATGATCACATTTTTTGCTTGGGGATTGACCCTGACAAATACAGCACCGAAGGATTCTCTTTCGGCGGCGATGTCGTAGTGTTCAAGTATTCCTTGGCGACTGGCACCTACAAGTTCATCCAAGAACATCAGGGCGTCTATCCACCAAACGATACGACGCTGAATATGCGGTATTCGCGCCTCGCGGGCGGATCGTTTTCGTGGGTTGACAAACCGCGTCTGGCCGCACCGGCTCAGCCGCAGATCGATCTGCAATCCGGCGCACTCATCAGTCACCGAACCACGAACGATGACTTAGGCGGCTCGCTGGGGCTTGAGGGAGACCAGTTCTGGGACGACGAAACAGACAGCCTGTTTGTTTCTCGCTTTGTAAACGGCCAGCCGATCAGCTACCGTCTTGCCACATTCGAGTCGGTTACGAGCATCACGATTCCCGGTATTATCGAAGACATTTGTCTGCGATCTGGTGTCCTCACCCCGGATGACATCGACGTGAGCGAATTGACGGATGCTGGGATCGTCGGTTATGCAATGGACCGCGTGACAACAGCACGGGACGCTCTCAAGCAAATGGCCACCGCATTTTTGTTTGATGCCTATGAGAGCGACTACAAGCTCAAGTTCCGCTCACGGGGCGGCGACACGATTCTGAATATCCCCGAGGACTGGCTTGTTCGCTCAGGTAATGAAGGCGTAATCCGCGAAAGCATCACGCAAGAGCTTGAGATGCCTTTGCGGATGACGGTGAACTATTATGATGTAGCCCGCGATTATCAGCAAGGCACCCAAACCGCCAAGCGCAAGTCTGGGCCGTTCCCGACCATGTGGACGGCTAAGGAAGATGTCGTTGAACTGCCTATTTCGTGGGATGCGGACTCTGCCAAGCAATGCGCTGAGAAGCTCCTCAAGACGGCATGGGCTAATCGTATTGGTCACCAGTTCTCGCTTCCGTGGCGTTACTTGAAATATGACCCCACCGATGTCATTGACATCACGATGGAAAACGGGACCGTCTACAACTTACGCCTGACCGAAGCAAACATCGGGTCGGACTTCAAGATCGAAGCGTCTGCCGTTTCTGAATCAGCCACAGCTTACGTATCCAACGCAGTGGGGTCGGTGTCTGAGGCACCGCCGCAAACGCTGGACGGTGACGGCAGCGCCTTTCCGATCGTGATCAATACTCCGTTGATTCGTGATGTGGACTTCAACACCACAGGACTGTCTGTTTGCTACATTTCGGCCGGAACCAATGAGGTCTCATTTAACGGGACCGTTGTCTACATGGACAACGGGATTGATTATCAGGCTATTGGTGTGATCTCTGGTCAGACAACTAGCGGATATACCGCAACAGCACTCCCACCGACCAAGGCCTATGAGAGCACTGACGAAACAACTGTTCTGCGTGTGCGTCTGTCCGATCCTTCGATGGAGCTTGAATCTGTCACACAAGATGACATGCTCAACTTCGATGCAAACGCCGCGTTGGTGGGGGATGAGATCATCCAGTTCCGCGATGCGGAGCTTCTTCCGTCTGGTGAGTGGGCACTCACAGGGCTTCTGCGGGCTCGCCGAGGCACCAATTATGCTGTCAACGGGCACAAGACTGGCGAGTTATTCCTGATGCTGGATACGAACAGCACTGGGAAATTCACACGCCCGCCTGAGAGCTATGTCACGACACGGGCGTTCAAGGCGGCTCCCTTCTCTGTCTCTCTGGCGGATGTGTTTCCGACCACTTACTCGTTGGTCCCCCGCGACCTGATGCCCTACACCCCAGAGGATGTCAAAATTTCCGACGACGATGTGGACGTCACCATCTCTACCCAGCGCCGATCGCGGGTCACTGCCCCGTTGAGAGATGGGTCAGGCATTATCCACTACAAAGAAGGTGACATGCTCAGCGCCCGCATGATCTTCAATGTGTGGATCGGGAAAGGTCTCAACGATGTGACCACTGTTGCTGACCCGGATAAGTCGTTCACCGAGATGCTCTTCAACGCAGCCGGAGAAGACCTTCCTCTTGAGATCACTTTTCCTGTGGCCGACCTTGGTATGGAGGACACGATCCTTGTCCAGATTTTCGAGGTAGGTGAGGTTGATGGTATTCCTAAGTGGGTTGAAGCAATTCGCCTCGGGGAGAACCTCTGGAATGTAACCGAATTGTATTGACACGGACCGCAAATTTCAGTATACATACGCACCATTTAGGATAGCAGATGCCGACTACACCACTCCTCCAAATCACGCAGGTCTCGGCTTCGCAGAACAACAAAGAGATCACGATCAACGACGCGATCCTTGCGCTTGAGAACGCAACGAATGCGCGCCTCGACGTGTCTTTTGCTGCGTCGTCGGATATCACCCTGTCGAGCACACAGGCAACACGTAGCTTCATTTTTGTCGCTACAGGAGCGACCGCGCCGGCAACGCTAAGGTTCCCGAACACGATTAGCGGCGTCAACTTCAACCGTGTGTTCTCGGTCCGCAACACCAGCGGACAGGCACTAACCGTTCGGTTCGCGACTGGGGCTGGAAGCACGGTTGTTATCCCGAATGGAGAAACCCGTCTGATCGCCGCGCTTTCAGGCCTCGATATGATCGTGGCGGCCCAGCCGGGCACTGCTGCTTCGTTTCTCTCGCTCTCAGACACACCGGGGAGTTACGCCGGACAAGCCAACAAAGTGCTTGTTGTCAACGTGGCTGAGAATGCCCTCGAATTTGTTTCGGTCGCGACCTTCCCTTCCTATGTGGCCAACGCAGGCAAGGTCCTCGCCGTAAATGTCACTGAGGACGGCGTAGAATGGATCGACGCCACGGAAGCGGCGACTTTCACAGATATGACCGACACACCGGCGAGCTACACCGGGCAATCTGGTAAGCTAGTTGCAGTCAATGAAGCTGAGACCGGTCTTGAGTTTATCGATGCGCTTGATCCGGAAGCTACTCTCTATGCTTCGGCCAGCCGTTGGCGTATTCTCGTCGTGGACAAGGGCGTTGAAGACGCGACTGGTTATGGCGAAGTGGCCTTTCTCGACAAAGACGGCTTCGATTTGACTGGCTCAGGGACCGCGACCGCCTCAAACAACGCCACAGGTTTTGAGCCGGGTCTTGCGTTCGATAACCTCCAGATTTCCGGAGCGGGTTGGCTCACCGAAGATAGCTATGTTGGCGTCATCTGGCTGGAATACGACTTCGGGATTCCGGTGTCTCCGCGTAGTGTTCGCTTGAGCCCGATCACCGACGCGGCAGGGTTTACTCCGACGCGTGTTCAGTTCCAGTTCTGGTCAGGCACGGAATGGGTCACCGTGGGCGATCGCGTGGCTGCGCCGTGGGTAAGCGGACAGGATCAGACATTTCGCATCAACGGTCTGCCCTTTGTCAACCTGTATCCCATGGGCGGTTTCTTTTTCACTACACCGCCCTCAGCAAGTCAAGTGCTCTTCCTTCACAGTGTGACGGACAAATGCACTCTGGCAGATAATTTTGCAGGATCGGTCGGCGATGTCGGCACCAACCCGGCAAGCTCTTTCGTAATGGATGTGCTTGTCAACGGCGTCGCAGTGGGAACAATCACCATCAGCACCGGAGGCGTGTTCACTTTCGACACGACCGGTGGTGCTGTCGTTCTTCTGCCCGGAGATCGGCTTTCGGTCACGGCTCCTGCCACACCGGGGACCGCCGAGAATGTGTCAGTAACCTTACGCGCAGTTATGTAATCTATGGGTCAACTCATTACCACTGTAGTCGGCGGCGTCGTCGGCTTCCTGATTGGCGGTCCTATGGGGGCCGCCATTGGTATGTCGCTGGGCGGCATGGTGGGTGCTACTCTTTTTGGTCCAACAATCAAGGGCCCGCGACTGAACGATCTCAAGGTAACTTCATCTACCTATGGGATTGTCATTCCTGAAATCTACGGAACGGTCAGAATTCAGGGAAACATGATCTGGACCACAGGGATCAAGGAAACCAAGAACACTCGCCGAGCAGGTAAAGGCGGACCCAAGGTCACAACCTATACATACGACGCCACTTTCGCGGTTGCGTTGTGTAAGGGCCCGATCAACAGGGTTCTGCGCATCTGGGCAGATAGCAAACTTATCTACGATGGCGGTAACAACGCATCACGCAATCCTGTTCCTTTTGCAACCGGGGCTACAGGCCCGATCTTGGTGAGCGTTCCGGCCAACAAAAAGCAAAAGAAATCGAAGCTCTCTTTCCGTGTTTACAAAGGGGATGAAGAGCAGTTACCGGATTCCTTGATCGAAGCAGACAAAGGAGTAGGAAATGTCTCGGCTCACCGAGGCATCGCTTATGTCGTGTTCGAACGGATGCAGTTGGAGGATTTCGGAAACCGAATTCCTCAATTGACTTTTGAGGTGTCGAAGACCAACCCCGATAGTTTTCCTTCTGTGGAACTAAAGGCAGGACCGGGAGGAACACCAACTTTTTTCAACGATCGAGTTTGGTATCCTGATTGGGAAAACGGCCGCCTCTTCACAAGCACCATCGGCGATGACGCGCCGGGGACTGACGTCTACGACCTATCTTCTATGCGTCTCATGAAGAAGGTCGGCCCCATGTATATGTGGCCGGGCGTCCGTCGTCACACGTTTGCGCCTTATGCCAACATCTTTATTGCTGACTTTCCCGCAGCAAACTCACGACCGCTGGAGATTTACGACCTATCAACCGGAGCCCTTATTCGGACTATTGGGTTATCGTCCCGATCTCTGCCGGGGTATTACGTTGAGTCAGGTCCTCGTCAAGGCCAATTGGCGCTTGCTGCCAACTTTGATAATCAGGCAGCCATAACAAAAGACGGTAAAATTATCGTATTGGCTGGATCGTTTCGGAATAACTGGATTCTGACCACAACCGGGCAACCACTTGGTTGGTATGATTCAGCATGGGTGCCGCGCCGTCTTTTACCCGCCTTGGGGGGTGTATGGGGGTGGAGAAACGGCAACAACGGCGTGCAGATTGCCGATTTTCTTTCCGGAGGTGTCGGCCGAACCGGGCGTGAAGTGGATCGCTTTGGGAACGTGTTCTGGACACCGGGTGGCGGACTGGCTTCCAATACGACTTTGCGTCCTTTCCCGTCTGAAACATATTCGGCGCGTGTCCTTCTCTTCGATGAAACAGATGGTTGTTTTTTCTCGCTAGGCACTTCCACACTCGGCGGAGTATCTACTTCTGTCGCTTTCAAGTATAACCCGGTTACAGGGGCTTACAAATTCATCCGCAAGCATCCGGGCTTGGAGCTTCCCCGTAGCGACATGCAATGGTCGCGTCTCGCAGGCGGAACTTTTGGTTGGGTGTTTGCCGAGTTCCAGCGCGTTGGTAAGGCCTACCAAATCGATCTCCAGACCGGTGAGCTTATCAGAGATACTCCCTATGGCCCGCTATGGGGAAGCCAAATTTATTTCGGCCGCGAACAACATTGGGATGATGTCACGAGCAGTTTGGTTGGACAAACCCAATTCAACTACAGACGAATTTTCTTCAATGGCACCGTATCCGAAGTGCGTCTTTCCGACGTGGTGAGAGATATCGCAACCAAGGCAGGTGTGCTGACCGAAGAGGATATTGACACTAGCAACCTCGTTAACGAGACCATCATCGGATTCGCGATCGATCGGCAGTCTTCGGCCCGAGATGCGCTCAAGCTTCTGGCAACGGGTCACATGTTTGACGCCTATGAAAGCGACTACAAACTCAAGTTCCGAACTCGCGGAAGCGACTCTGTGGTGACCATCACAGAGGACTGGCTTGTGCGCTCAGGAACCGAAGAGGCGTTGAAGCAAACGTTGATTCAAGAGCTTGAAATGCCTTTGAAGGTCACAGTCAATTACTACGACACCGAGCGCGATCATCAACAAGGGTCTCAATCCTCACGTCGATACGCTGGGCCGTTTCCGACCATGTGGACGGCCAAAGAGGATATCGTCGATCTGCCGATCGTCTGGACGCCTAACATGGCTAAGCGCTCGGCGGACAAGCTCCTTAAAATGGCTTGGGCTAATCGCATGGGGCTCCAGTTCGGACTGCCGTGGCGCTTCCTTCGTTACGACCCGACCGACGTAGCGACTCTCAACATCACCGATGCTGCTTATCTGATTCGCTTGACGGAGGTCCGCATCGGGCAGGATTTCTCGATCGAAGCAGATTCGGTCACAGAGAAAAGCGCGGCCTACATCTCTACAAAAGTGGGGGCACCCAGCGTTACGCCGATTCAAGAAATCGGTGGAGGATACCCGGCCACGCCGGTCGTAATGAATACGCCGTTGCTGCGTGATGAGGACTACAGCACTGACGGTTCATCGATCTGCTACATCACGGCGAGCAGCTTAGGCTTCTCATTCAGCGGCGCTGCGATCTATGTCGATGACGGTATTGAACCCAGCTTAGTAGGCAACGTAGAAAAAGACACGGTGACCGGGATCGTAATCAATGCGCTTCCTAACACTACAGCCTACGAGTCAACTGATGAAAAAACTGTCCTACGAGTAAGTCTCGGCAACCCAGAAGATGAGCTTGAATCGGTAACTCAACTTGATATGTTGAATTTCGATGTCAACTCAGCTTTTGTAGGTAACGAAGTCATTCAGTTTCGCGACGCTGTTCAACAGGAAAATGGCGAGTGGTGGCTGACTGGAATTCGACGCGCTCGCCGTGGGACGAACTACGCGGTAAACGGCCACGAGGTAGGGGAGCGTTTTGTCCTACTCGATCCGGAAGCTGTGACTCTGTTTGAGCGTCCGCCTGATTCGTATGTCACAACCCGCGAGTTCCGTGCCGTCACTGATGGACAGGATTACGCAGACGCGGTAGGTGTTTTTGAAGAACTCCAGCCGCGTGACCTGATGCCATACACGCCGGAAGACTTGAAGATTACGGATGATGGAACCAATGTGGTTATCACCATCCAACGTCGCTCACGTGTCACCGCCCCACTGCGGGACGGGACGGGGAGCATTCACTTCAAGGAAGGGGCGAAACAGACCGCCCGGATCGTTGGCAAATTCTGGCCCGGTCTTGGGCTGGATTCTGCTGAGACGACAACGCCTCCGGCATTTATTGAAAGCGTCCCGGTTTTTGATGCAAGCGGTAATGATCTCGAACTGGTCTTGAGTTTTCCCCTTTCGATGCTGGGAGGTAGAAACACCTTCCTAGCGCGTTTGTCGGAATCTGGGGTCGTAGATGGTATCCCCAAGTGGGTTGCTTTCGAGCGTGTCAGCCAAGGGCGATGGAACTGGGCTGAATTTTATTGACAGGCACCGCCAATTTTGGTATACAGTGCAGCTTCCATAGAGAGCGTTAATGCCTACCACCCCAATCCTCGGAATCACACAGGTCTCGACTTCCCAAAACGGTAAGGAGACCACGATCAACGACGCCATCTTGGCGTTGGAAGAAGCTACCAACGCCAAGTTGGTGGCCTCTTTGGCGTCTGGTAATGTCACTCTCACAGCTTTTGAAGCAACCCGCCATTTCATTTTCGAAGTAACAGACGCGGTGGCGGCAAGCGAGTTGTTGTTCCCGATGACGGTGAACACCAACCCATACAACCGCGTCATTGTTGTGCGGAACGAAAGCGGGCACGGTCTGACCGTGCGCTTCACCGCAAGCGGACTCACAACGGTGAGCATCCCGAATGGCGAGTCTCGTCTCATCAGTGCAGACGCCGACACCGGAATGGACGTCGCGGCCGAACCACCGAGTGTGATCTCTTTCCTGTCGCTGACAGACACCCCGAGCACCTTTGCTTCGCAGGCTGGTCGTTTCCTTGCAGTTAACGTGGCCGAGAACGCGCTTGAGTTCGTCACGGGCGCTACGTTTCCGGCGCTCGCTGGTAATGAAGGTAAGTATCTCACAGTCAACGGAACTGCAACGGGCGTTGAATGGACGGCCCCAGACTTCCCAGATACGTTCCTAGAACTGACAGACACCCCGGCAAGCTACACCGGACAAGCAAACAAGATTGTCCGTGTAAACAGCACCGGGACCGGTCTGGAGTTTGGCGACTTAGACGACATCGAAGTGGTGACTTACGCTTCCGCACAGCGGTGGCGTATTGTTCCGCTGGAGCCGGGTGTTTGGCCGGAGAACCCGCCGGGCTCGGAGCCGGGCGATCCGGAATATATCGAAGCAACTGATCAGGTTGGCTTCGGTGAAATCGAGTTTCTCGACCAAGACGGCAATGACATCACCGGCACCGGAACTGCGTCGGCTTCCAACAGCCTCAGCGGGTTCGAGCCGTCGCGTGCGTTCAACAACGACACCAGCGCCGGCGATGGCTGGCTCACTGAGGATGGCTTTGTCGGTGAAGTCTGGATCGAATACGATTTCGGTGTTTCTGTCGAACCGCGTCAAGTCCGTCTCTACTCGATCGATACGTTTCCTCAATATGGTCCGATGCGCTTTCTCATCCAGTATTGGGATGGGACCACTTGGGTAACGGCGGGCGATCGACCGGCTGCGCTGTGGGCGTTGGAGCCCGTTCAGACTTTCAGCATCAATGGCATTCCTCTGGAAATCCTTCCGGAAGCTCCGCTCAACGGTTCATTGTATGGACGATACAACGGATCGTGGTTGAAGATCAACGCCGAAGTGGCTACGGTCACGACGACCAGCTACAATCTGGAAGCCACCGAGGTATTCCAGTATCGTCGTTTCACCAATGCTGGGACCAAGACGCTCAACATTCGGACCGAAGCGACGCACCCGATGCCGATCGACGGTGAGTGGTATATCCACAACGCCACCGGAGCGGCCCTCAATGTCGTGCCTGCCTCCGGTGTGACTGTCAACGCCCCAGCGGGAGGCTCTCTGATCGTTCCGGCCCGAGGAACGTTGCGTATCAAACGCATCGCCACGGATACCTACGATCTTTTCGGAAATACCGTATCGACCGAATCGGCGGGAGAAATCCCACCCTTGGTTGGTAACGCGAACAAGCTTCTGGCGGTGCGTGCTGACGAAACCGCCATGGAGTGGATCAACCCTCCGGTTACATACACTGACGAACAAGCGCGAGATGCGGTTGGTGCGGCACTTGTCGCCGGCACGAACGTGACTATCGCCGTCAACGATGTAGCCAACACGATCACGATCTCTGCATCGAGTATCGGCCTCAACGAAGAACAAGTCCGCGACACCATCGCGGCGGCTTTACGTGCGGGCACGAACATCACGATTACCAACAACGATGCCGGTGATACAATCACTATCGCCACCAGTGCCTTGGACGCTGAGGGGGTGCGTGACACCATCGGCGCTGCGTTGGTTGCGGGCTCGAATATCACCATCGCAGTAAACGACGCCGCGAACACCATCACGGTCGCGGCGGAGATGGACCAAGAAGTCATCCGTGATACCATTGCTTCGGCTCTGGTCGCTGGCACAAACGTCCTGATCACGGTTGATGATGTCGCCAATACGATCACGATCGATTCGGTCGGCGGCGGAGGCGGCGGAGGCCTTGATGCCGAAGCGGTGCGTGATGTCATCGGGGCCGCGCTGGTGGCAGGTGCCAATACGACGATCACGGTCAACGATGACGCGGATACGATCACGATTGCTTCGTCTACCGATCCGGAAGTCGTCCGCGATACGATCGCAACAGCACTGGTGGCTGGGACCAACATTACTATCGTCCCGAACGATGGTGCGGATACAATCACGCTCAACGCGACGATGGACCAAGAGGTCATCCGCGACACGATTGCGGCGGCGTTGGTGGCCGGGACAAACGTCACGATCACCCACAACGACGTAGCCAACACGATCACGATTGACGCGTCGGCGGCTTCCACCGATCCTGAGGTAGTTCGAGACACCATCGCCACGGCGTTGGTGGCCGGCGCGAACGTCACGATCACGGTCAACGATCTCGGCGACACCATCACCATCGCGGCCGCTGGCACCGATGCCGAAGTTGTGCGCGACACAATCGGCACAGCGTTGGTGGCCGGCACAAACGTCACGATTAACGTTAACGATGCCGCGAACACGATCACCATCAACGCGGCCGGCACCGATGCGGAAATTGTTCGAGACACCATCGCCAGTGCTTTGGTGGCTGGTGCAGGAATCTCGATCACTGTCAACGACGCCGCTGACACTATCACCATCAACAACACGGTTGATGGTGAAGTCATCCGCGACACGATCGCAACAGCGCTTATCGGCGGCCCGAACGTCACAGTTACGCATGACGACGTTGGGGATACTATCACTGTCTCCGTTGCAACGGACGGAGAAGCAGTCCGTGACACCATCGCGGCCGCGCTTGTTGCCGGCGCTGGGGTGACCATTACCCATAACGACGCCGCTGACACCATCACCATCGCTTCGGATGGCGCATCGAACCTCGATGAGCTTACGGATGTGGATGTTACCACCATCGCACCATTGGGTGGCCAAGCGCTTATTTTCGATGATGTGAGCGGGCTCTGGAAGCCGGGAACCGTAAGCGGCGGAGGAGGAGGCGGGACTGAGTTTTTGCCTCTCACGACCGTGACTGCCACTACTTACGATCTCCCATCTTCGACCGCTGGTCGCTATATTCGTTTCACTGCGGACACGGCTAAGACTGTTAATGTGCGCCCGGAAGCGGATCACGCACTCCCCTCAGATTCCGAGTGGCATTTGCGTAATGTAGGTGACGAGCCTCTTACAATTGTTCCCGGCGTTGGTGTCGTTATCAACGCTCCGGCCGGTGGTTCGTTGGTAGTCCCGGTTGATGGTGTTGTTACTCTCAAGAGAATCGCGGCCGATCTGTTTGACCTCTTAGGGTCTACGATTAGTTCAAACGGCGTTCCATATTCTATCCCGTTTGGTTTTGTAGCCAAGCCCCTTGGTAGCGAAACATTGCTGATTCACGTGTTTGCCGAAGACGTGACATTCCTAGGAAACTTTGCTTCTTCTCGCGCTGCAATCCTAACCAACCCCGCTGCTACAGCCACACTTTCGATTAGAAAGAACGGGATTGCTGTGGGAGGTATTAGCGTCACGACAGCAGGCGTTGTAGCTTTTTCCACCTCAGGAGGCACGGCAGTATCTTTCGTGGCTGGTGACATTCTGACTGTGGTAGCCCAAGACCTTGCCGATGCAACGTGGGCAAATTCTGCTTTCACACTTTTTGGATCGAGAACCTGATATGGCCATCGTTTGGTATGAACATTTTGACCTGTATGGAACCGTGCAGAATAACCTTCTTCCGCGTGGGTATGACGCTTTCACTAATAATAATAGCGGGATTGTCACTCCGGGTCGTTCGGGAACGCACTGCTTCAATCTTTCATCAACTATCGCAAACTCACAGGTTCTTCGTCGCGCTCTTCCAGCTACGGCAAACGTGGCTGGGATTGGGTGTGCCATCAAACGAATCAGCAACGGAGCTACAGCAAATACATCTATGGGGTTGCGCCTAGAAGCTTCTGGGACAATCTATGCAGCGGTTATCAATGCCAATAACGGTATTTCTATTTACAGCGGAACAACACTACTTGCTTCCTCGGCCGATTCACTTATTCCATCAGGTTCTTACGTCTGGTTAGAAATGAAGGCGGATTCGGTGGCAGACACTTTAACAGTGCGCCTGAACGGAAATCAGATCGTTACCGCGTCAACGGCAATCAACCCGCTCACTCATTTTAGCATCGGAAAAATTGCAACCAACACAAACGCTCAGTTCGATGATCTAGTGGTATGGGACGGCACCGGAACGGACAACAATGACTGGATTGGGGATACGTTTGTTCTGGTAGGCACCCCTGATTCCGACGGGACCACAAGTCAATGGGCTCCCTCTACTGGCACTACGCGCTGGCCTTTGATCGACGAAACGACTCCTCTCGATACAGACTTTATCACAGGCAACACCGTAGGTGACGTGCAAGAGTGCGATACCACTGATGTCACGTTACCTTCAACTGGTGCGGTTATTGCTGTAGCCTCTCAAGCGCGTGCTTTGAAAACTGATGCGGGTGCATCATCAATCGAAGTAGGTGTAGCCAACGTCTCGTCGCATAGCTCAGGTCCTAGCACGAGTCTCGCAACAGGTGCTCTGATTATTTCGCATATTGCGGAACGAAACCCAGATGGTAACATTGCGTGGACGGCCAGCACAGCGCAGGCCGCACGCTTCCGAGTCCGTCGCTCAGTATGACCAATACACGCGTAACTCAAGGCCATAAGGTAGTCTTATCTGCCGGCGGTTCTGTCCCCGCTTTGGTTACCCAAGGCCACAAGATCGTTCTGTCTGCGGGCGGTTCCGCCCCCGCTTTGGTGACCCAAGCGGCCACTGTTATTTTGTTTTCTCCCGGAGCAACCCCGCCTCCTGTTCCGCGCCGGAACAACTTTATGTCATTTATTCCGTAGGTCATCATGATTCCCGGTATTGTAGATTCCCCTTTGGTCTATACCACACTACCAGCCGCACCAGCCGAAATTCTGGAGCCGGTGCCGGTCGAGCTTGTCTATAGCCAAGAGATCAACGCCGAAGACACTGGTGTCATCAACATTACCGGTCTAGGTGATGATTTTGTCGGCCGATTCTTCATCGTGTCATGGGTAGGGACCCGTGTTGTCACTACAGGCGGCTCTCTGACTCAATCTTTTTTGGTCAATGACCAAGCATCTCCGTTCAGTTTCTCAGAAGCCAACTTTGGATTCAAATACAACGCTCTGGTGGTGGTAAGCGGCACCAGCATGACACTGCGTTTCAGCAACGCCGGCGGCATAGTGCGACGCTTCACAGTGTGGAAAGTGGGAACTCCCACTATTCCGGGACAGGTTGTTTCAATGACAGGAGCGGCCTCCGGCAGCGGAACCGCCAGTGTAACTGTCAATTTGCGCTCAGACGTTCTCTCGGAAGACACGCAAATTTTAGCGATCACAGGTGCCCGCCCGCAGAATACTGGCGATACTTTTACCGAAGCATGGCTCACCACACAGATCACTGATCAGGAGTTTCATCGACAGGAAGACAGCCGCATCCAATATACTCTGGGCACGGTTCCCCCTGCCACTACATCATTTACCTTACCGGATTCCAGCCCTACCTCACGTCTCAAGGAAGGACGGTATTTTCAGGTTAGACAGAAGCGCACGGAAGAGACCCCGTTTAACCTGCAATACACGAATTTGAAATACCGGTTTGACTCAGCCGTGGGATGCTATCTCGATACCGATGGTATTATCCCATGCACACCAAACGATCCTGTGGCTTTCTGGAAGAACTTGGGTGCATCTACTAATGCCTTACAATCAAGCCGCGCTCGCCGCCCCTTGTTTAAGGTCGGAGGGGCTGGCGGGTATCCCTATATCGAATGCTTGAGGGAAAACCAACAGTATTTTGAGGATTTGCTCGATCTAACGCAGCCTTCTGGCTTAACTGGGTGGACACCCTTAACCGTAACATTCGTGGCACACTTCTATGACTACAACACCAGAAACCCTATCTTTGGGGACGGGAGCAACGTCTACAAAGCTGCGGTGGATGTCCAAACGTCTGGGCGTTTGCGGATGTATGTTGGAACCTTCGAGACCATGCCGCTAATTCCAGTCAACCAAACCGTGGTTGTAACAGCGAGATTGCGCAGCAACACTAATCTTGATTGCTTGGTAAGTGGTTCGATGACTTCGAGAGCTACGATCTGCGAACTGATCTGCCTGATCGGCGGGTGACCATCGTAGAGACCAAGACCGAAGACCCTTATGCAGGCTTGAACCGCCAGCAACGCCGCAAGGCGATCGCGGTGGAGAGCCGGGCTGAACGCAAGAAGAGGAAGAAACGTGGCTGACGAAAGCGTCGTGCCTGAGACCAAGGGCTCCGGCTACCACATCAACAAGATCACGCCCGGCCCACAGCTTTGGGTGCGACACGTCAAGCTATCGAACAAAAGGCTAAGGCCTACGGACTGGAGCGCAGAAATCCTCCGCGAAAATTAGGTGTCAATACCCCTCGCGAAAAATAGTTTTCTTGCAATCCGCCGCAAATTTGAGTATACTGTCGGGCTCTCTTTCTGACACTCTAGCCACGGATTTCTACGACTATGCCAGTCTCTCCGAACGAGATCACTATCGATCTCGGGCGCGACTCCTTGCTGTCCGCCCACGCTCTCGAAACCCTGAAAGACCGCTATCTCGTCGCCGGTGAAACCAGTCCTCAACAAGCCTTCGCCAGAGCGGCGGCGGCTTTCGCAGACGACGCAGCACACGCCCAGCGGCTCTACGACTACGCCTCCAAGGGCTGGTTCATGTTCGCTACGCCGCTGCTATCGAATGGCGGCACCGAGCGCGGTCTGCCAATCTCGTGCTACCTCAACTACATGGCCGACAGCCGTAAGGGCATCAACGAGCACTATGAGGAGACCTCGTGGCTCTCCAGCCTCGGTGGTGGTGTGGGCGGCTACATTGCGGCTCGTGGGCCGGAAGCCACATCACGTGGCTCTGCGTCCAGCGGCGCGATCCCCTTCATCTCGATCCTCGATCGCTACATGCTCGCATTCTCGCAGGGCAAGACCCGGCGTGGCTCCTATGCGGCCTACCTCGACATCTCGCACCCTGAGATCGACGAGTTCCTCGAAATCCGCAAGCCCAGCGGCGGCGACGCAAACCGCAAGGCGCTGAACTTGCACCACGCCGTGGTGATCACAGACGACTTCATGCACGCCTGCATCAACGACGCAGACTGGCACCTTGTCAGCCCCAAGACCGGCGAAGTCAAGAAGACCGTATCGGCTCGCGGGCTGATGCGCAAGATCGTCGAGACCCGCCACCAGACCGGCGAGCCGTTCATCCTGTTCAGTGATACTGCCAACCGTGCGCTGCCTGAACCGTTGAAGCGCAAGGGCTTGAAGATCAACCACTCGAACCTCTGTGTTTCGGGACTCACCCCGATTCTGACTTCCGAAGGATACTTCCCGATCCGCGATCTCGCAGGTCAGATGACGGAGATTTGGAACGGCGAGGAATGGTCGGAAGTCGAAGTGTGTCAGACTTCCGAAGGCGCTGGTCTGCTAAAGGTCGAGCTTTCGAATGGGGCTTCGCTTTCTTGCACCCCCTATCACAAGTGGTATGTGGTCGATAGCTACCACGGCGAGCCCCGCGAGGTCCGCGCCTGTGAACTCAAGGTAGGCGACAAGCTGATCAAGTGCGATTTCCCCGTCGTTGTCGGAAATACTGCGCCCGCATGGGAACATGCTTACGCAGCCGGCTTCATGTCTGGTGATGGGACCCACGCCGACAATACCGGGCGTCAACAGATTATCTGGCTCTATGGTGACAAGCGCGCTCTTGTGGAAGAGTTTCGCACCAGCGCCCAGACAATCACCTTCGGTGAAGACCGAGACACCATCTATTTCGGTAAGGCACGTATCGCTGAGAAGTTTACCGTTCCTCATAATACCGATCTCAACACTCGCTTGGAATGGCTTGCCGGGCTTCTTGATTCGGACGGCACCGTTGCCCGGAACGGCTCGAACGAATCTCTCCAGATTGCGAGCGTCCACCCCGAGTTCCTCGATGAAGTGCGTCTTCTTCTGAACACCCTTGGGTGTGATCCGAAGATCACCAAGGCGCGTGATGCGGGCGGTTATCTTTTTCCGAACGGCAAGGGCGGTGTGGCTGAATATACCTGCAAAGCAGTCTATCGGTTGCTGCTGAACAGCAATGACACCTACAATCTCCAGCGTCTCGGTCTTCACACCCGCCGTCTCAAGCTGTCGGGTAATGAGCCTAAGCGCTCGGCCAAGCAGTTTGTCAAGGTTACAGCTATCAGCGATGGCGGGTTCGAACCCACCTACTGCTTTACCGAACCGAAGCGTCACATGGGAGTCTTCAATGGGGTCCTGACTGGAAACTGCACCGAGATCATGCTGCCGACGGCTGCTGACCGGACCGCAGTGTGCTGCCTGTCGAGCACCAACGTCGCCCGCTTCGACGAGTGGAAGGATGACCCGCTCTTCATCGAAGACCTGATGCGGATGCTGGACAATACGCTGGATGACTTCATTGCGAAGGCTCCCCCGGAATTGTGGCGCGCTGTCAATTCGGCTCGTGATGAGCGCTCGGTCGGGCTCGGGGCCATGGGTCTCCACACCTTCTTCCAAGATCGCATGATCGCGTGGGGAAGCGACCTCGCTCGCGCCTACAACGTGATGATCTTCGAGCACATCGAGAAGAAGGCGACTGAGGCCTCCCTCAAGCTGGGCGCTGAGCGTGGTGAAGCCCCTGATATGGCGGGCACCGGTCACCGCTTCTCGCACAAGATGGCGGTGGCTCCAAACGCGTCGTCTTCAATCTTCGTGCCGGGAGGTCCGATCTCGCCGTCGATCGAACAGTTCCCGGAGAACATCTTCATCCACAAGACGCTCTCAGGGGCACACAAGGTCTACAACCCTTCGCTCAAGCGTCTGCTTGCTGAGAAGGGCAAGGACACCAAGGATGTCTGGAAGTCGATCCTCGCAAACGATGGTTCGGTCCAGCACCTCGATTTCCTTTCGGCCAAAGAAAAGGAAGTCTTCCTGACCGCCTTCGAAACCGATCAGCGCCTCACGATTCAGATGGCGAATGATCGCGCTGGCTTCGTCGATCAGGGCGTGAGCCTCAACCTGTCGTTCCCGGCTGTGGTCGATGCGGACTACATGCTGGAGTGTCACTTCATGGCGTGGGCGGGCGGCTCGAAGAGCCTCTATTACATTCGCTCGAAGACCTTGAAGAAGGCAGAAAACATGAATATCAAGGTCGAACAAATGGAGCTTGTCGCTCCGGAGCCTGAGGAGTGCCTTGCCTGTGAAGGATGATCTTGTCGGCCGCGTTGTCGGCTTTGAAACCGACCACGAACCCCACCCTGTTCACTGCAAGCCGGGGCGAGTTCGCCGCCGCAAGCGGACGATCTGGGGGCGTGTGTTCGCCACGTCCGCGTGGGAAGGCCACGTCCTCCTGAACGATCTCACGGGCAAAATGCACGGTGTCCCCGTTTCCGCCCTTCATACCATTATGCCGGAGAGCTACTGATGTCACTGTTCGAAAAATCCAAAGCCTACAAGCCTTTTCGCTACGAATGGGCGTTCAAGGCTTACGAGAAGATGCAACAGCTTCACTGGTTACCGAGTGAGGTTCCTCTCCAAGAAGACGTCCATGACTGGAACCAGAAGCTCACCGCGACTGAGCAAAACCTGCTGACGCAGCTTTTCCGATTCTTCACCAAGGGTGACGAAGACATCGGCCATGGCTACATCGACAAGTATCAGACGGCCTACAAGCCGACTGAGGTTCGCATGATGCTGTCGGCGTTCACGACGTCTGAGTGCAACCACATCCACAGCTACTCGCAGCTTATCGATACGCTCGGTTTGCCGGAAGCAGAATACGAAGCGTTCGCCGAGTTCGCTGAGATGCGGGAAAAGCATGAATACATGTTCGCCAACCGGGCGAAAGCCAAGGACGGCCGCCCGCGTTCCCAGATTGAACAGCACGCTCTCGATCTGGCCGTGTTCTCAGCGTTCGGGGAAGGCATGCAGCTTTTCTCCAGCTTCGCTGTTCTCCTGTCGTTCAAGCGCCGGGGGCTGATGAAGGGAATGAGCACGATCGTGGAGTGGAGCCTCCGCGACGAGAGCCATCACGTGGAGTGCATGATCAAGCTCTTCCACACCATGATCAAGGAAAACCCGAAGGTCTGGACGAAGGAACTCAAGGAATCGATCAAGCAGACTGCGATCGAGATGGTCGAGCTTGAGGACAAGTTCATCGATCTCATGTTCTCCATGGGCGAGATCGACGGCATCACGTCCGACGAGGTGAAGACCTACATCCGCTACACGACCGATCGCCGCATGATCCAGCTTGGCCTCAAGCCGATCTTCAAGGTCAAGGACAACCCGCTCGACTGGATCGACGAGATGATGACCGCCCACACCCACACCAACTTCTTCGAAGGCCGGGCGACCGAATACTCGAAGGGCGGCGTGGTCGGCTGGGACAAGCAGCCGTGGGGTTTCCTCGGTCCTATCGAATACCACGTTCCGGTGAAGGCCGTCCCGTCGCGCATCGTCGTCTACACCAAAGACGGCTGTCCTTTCTGCTCGATTCTCAAGCTTGAACTGGCCAAACGCGGGATCGCTTACGAATCAGTCGATCTGAGTGATGATTCGATTCGTAAGGAATTCTTTGCCCGCGCCGGCGTCAACACAGTCCCGCAGGTCTACAAAGCGGCCGAGGATCACACGTTCGACAATCTGACCGGCGAGCGGCTGGGCGGCTGGTCCGATCTCAAGGACAACTGGGAACTGCTTTCGGATCAGTAAGTTATCCACTCATTCATCTATCAAGTTTGATGGGGAATTGCGGCGGCGAAGACTTCGGGTTTTCGCCGCCGCAATTTTATGTTGACAAAGTTAGCGACTCCGGTGTAGCTAATTTAGTCATCCAACGAAAGGAGATGAAAATGAGTGCAACCACAAAGGAAAAGCCGGCCCTCAAGGCCGGGCTTCCCACCAAGCGGGCCAAGATCAGCACCGTCGCACGGCGCTGTGATCTTGCCGGCTCTGACGTCGGCATCGACCTGAACACCTTCGGCGGCCGTCTTACGGCGCTGCGTCTTCGCGACCAGATCAGTCAAGTGGCCGTGGGCGAGCACATCGATCGCACGCGCCAGATGATCAGCCAGTATGAATCAGGGAAGAGCTTCCCCGATCTGCTGATCGTCGAGAAGCTGTCGAAGTTCTTCGGCGTGTCGGCCAGCTACCTCGCGTTCGGCGAACACGCCGTCAAGGCCAAGAAGCTCCAGCCGGAGTTCGCAGACTAAGCTGCGGCGTCAGATACCTAGATACTGACGCCGCAGTTCCTCTGCCGATAGTTGACACGTCGGCCATTCGATCTGAACGATCGTGAGGTTCGGGTCACCGAGCGCTTTGGCTGCTTCGATGTGATGCTCTGAGTCTTCAAAGAAGACGAACGGACGATCCGGCCACTCTTCCCGCAATTCCTTGAGCAATGTCGCCTTCGACAGGCGACCGAGGCAGAACGTCTCTTGCGGGTGGATATACCAGCGCTTGAGGAAGGTGATCATGCGACGGACGGCGTAGAAGCCGCTACGTGCTGTCACAATGTAAAAGGGCTTCCGGTGCATCCCAAGCTCGCGAGCGAAGTCCACAGCCTCCAGATGGGGCTTTACGGGGTATCCGTAAGCCTGTGTCTGGTGCAGGAGGTGTCGCAGGTAGCGAGTGTTGGGGTAGAGGGACGCATCGATGCCGTGCATGAGCGCCAGCATCTCCAGATGTCCGTGCTCTGCGTTGCTGCCTTCCAGACGGAACACCTTCTCTTCCACCTGATCGGCGAGAACGCCATCGAAGTCGAAGAAGAAGATCGCATCTTCTGGGTAGTCCGAGATTTCGAACGCTTGCTCGGCTGGCTTGATGATGTGTGTCATTGCGATTCCCAGAATGTGAAGAAGTTGCTGAGGTAGCCGTCGAGCCACTTGGCTGCGACCGGGTTCTTCGAGTGGATAGTGTAGGTAAACGTCCCGCTTAGCCGGCCGTCCATGATCTCGTTGACCAGCCATTTGGCGCAGTCAATCCCTTCCTTATCATCAGCGAGATCATTGTCAAATGAGATGTGCTCGGGAAGTCCGAACTCACTGATGCAGGCACGGAACTCATCATAGCTCCTGACGATGACGTATTTGGCCGAAGGCATTGCGACCCATGTCACATCGCCCGGCATACGCACATCGTCTAGGAACAGATGATAGCCCACGTCAGATGTAGCCGTGGTCTTCGAGTTCTTGGCGTGTGGCCGCCCGGAAGGTGATGACACGCTCCACCGGCATCGTCCGATAGTCGATCTCGATCTTGTCCACGATCACCGCCGTGTAAGTCGGATGATCAAACACATCGTTGACGAAAATCGGCGGGCCCTTCTCGGGTTCCCGCACGATGAACGTCGGCATGATTTCTTTGGGTTCGAGGATAAACGTCATTGATCTTCCTTAATCCATTACGTCCAGTTTGTAACCATCTTCGATCGCCTGTTCGACGACCTCGATGAACCACTCAGGGTCCTTGATCTTGCAGCCGAACTTCTCAGCCGCTTCGATCTTCTTAGCACCCACATTGTCCCCGGCCACGAGGATCGTGGTCTTCTTGGCGGCCGAGTTCGTGGTCTTGGCCCCAAGCTCTTCTGCAATGAGAAGAGCCTGATCACGAGACCAGCGGTCCATCGAGCCCGTGAAGCAGATGACCTCCCCCAATAACGGCTTGGGTCCCTCAAGGTTCTGCGGCATATCCTGCACATCGCAGACCTGACGAAGCTTGAAAACTTCGTCGTAGTTTTCGGTATCGAAGTAAGCCTCGAAAGAATCGATCACAACCGGGCCGACGCCATCGACATGACCGACGCGCTTTTCGAATGTGCCTTCGTTAATGACGCAATCAAAGAACGCGTTGACGGTCTTCAACTCTTTGGCGATGTCTCGCGCCGTGGTCTGGCCGATGTTCCGGATGCCGAGAGCGTAGATGAACTTGTCGAGATCGACCTTACGGGCTTTACGGATCGCAGCCATGAGCTTGGCGACGCTGGTCTTCCCGAAGCCCGGCCAGTTCGTCATAGCTTCCGAGATCAGGCAGTCTTCTCCCGGATAGACCACATCCTCGGCGAAGTCGCTCACGGACAGATCAGGCAGGTGCATGATCTGGCTGGGCGTCTTGAGATTGAGATAGCGAATACACGATTCGATCTGGGCCGGGCCCATGCCGTCGATGTTCATGGCGTCGCGGCTCACGAAGTGTTCCAGATAGCCTTGAAGCTGTGGCGGGCAGTTGTGACCAGCAATACAGCGAGCGACTGCTTCGCCCTCTTCACGATAGAGCTTGCCGTCGCAGGCAGGGCATCGATCAGGGAAGGTAATATGGACGCGGAGTTCGCCTTGCTTCTCCACACCTACGATCTGCGGGATGACATCACCGGCGCGCTGAATGATGACGCTATCACCGATGGCTAGACCAAGGCGCTTGATCTCGTCCTCGTTGTGGAGCGTGACGCTGGTTACAGTCACGCCACCAACGTGAACAGGAGCAACCTTGGCGACCGGAGTGACTGCGCCTGTTCGGCCGACCTGAAATACGACATCGAGAAGCGTGGTGCTCTTCTGCTCGGCCGGGAACTTGTAGGCTGTCGCCCAGCGCGGCGCTCGGCTGGTCGAGCCCATCTTTGCACGGAGATTGCGGTCTTCCAGCTTCCAGACAATACCGTCGATGTCGTAGGCCAGTTCAGGGCGCTTCTTAGCCCAGCGCTCAATCTGATTTGCGATCGCTTGCTCTTTGGGCTGCAACAGGACATGGGGCACGACATCGAACCCGCATTGGCTGAGAATGTCGAGAACCTGAGCGTCGCTCTCGACGTCTTCAAAGATGTCTGCGGTCACCCCGAACGCCATGAAACGAATCCCACGCTCGCGTGTGACGGCTGGGTCTTTCTGACGAAGAGCGCCAGCGGCCGCGTTGCGGCAATTCGCGAGAGGCTTCTTTCCGGCCTTGGTCAGGCGGGCGTTGTTGGCTTCGAGATCAGCCTTCGTCATATAGACTTCGCCTCGGACCTCGACCAGCGTGTCCTCAGGGGCCAGCGCGGCGGAGATGTCCATGGGAAGATCGATGATCTCGCGTGCGGTGTGGGTCACATCCTCACCCACCTGCCCGTCGCCGCGTGTGACGGCGCGCACAAACAGACCATTCTCGTAGGTCAAGGAAAGGGAAAGACCATCCATCTTGTGTTGGGCAAGCACGTATTCATCAGGGGCGCAATGTTTGGAAGCCCACTCAACCACATCGTTCGGAGAGAACGAATTGTCTAGGCTCTCCATCCGGACGCGGTGCTTTACCTTGGCGAAGGCATCACTCGCCACGCCGCTAACTTTCTGCGTCGGGCTGTCGGCATCGATCAGTTCGGGGTGCTCATTCTCGATCTCAACGAGACGGGCGCGGAGCCAGTCGTAATCGGCATCGGACATGATCGGATCATCTTGGACATAGTAAGCATGATCGGCATCGCTCATACGTGCCTTGATCGCTGCATATTCTCCCAAGATTTCCTCAGGCACGCTCATCCAAATCCTCCATGCAAATGACCCGCTCCCTATGAAGGAAGCGGGTCATGATGTCAACCGAAAATGTCGGTGTTAGGCAATCACGGTATCGATGTTCTCGCTATCGAGAAACTTGCGATACTGTTGCCAGCCGTGCAGGTTGCCGTGCTTGTCGGGGTTCATCCACATTCCACGGGCATTGACGCGGAAGTCAGGGGTCGCCTGATGTTCGGCCGGACTGGCGTGAATCGGTTGATCGACCAGAAGACGATCATGGAGATCGACATCGCCCTGCACCGTCGTTTTCGAGCCATCATGGTTGTTGTAGCTGGTGCGGGCGCAACGGGCAGCGCTGATCTTCTTGCAAAGGTTGACGCCATGGATCGCAAGCTCTTGCTCTGTGATGTAGGGCAGGTGCCATTCATCGCGGCGGAGGAGCTTGGGCTCAGACGCGTCGTAAGCCTGCCGCATTGCGGCGGCCAGCGCAGCGATTGTCGGGTCGGCCGCAGGGTGATCGCGGAGGCCAAACCAGTTATCCCAGTAGACACTGGTCACCACCACCTTGATGTGTGAGAACGGCTCTGTGATGCGATTGACGACCTGCTTGTGAATGCCCAAGGCGTCCATAGCCTCGGCGTGGCGAATCGCATCTTCCATCGCCGCAAGCCACACTTCTTGAGCCGAGAGCGTGGTTTCCTCAGAGGCCACTTCGTAGCCTTGCATCCCCGCTTGGTTCATGCGCCATGAGGCAGGGACAGCCGGGTTTTCGCGAATCATCTTGATCGCCCGTTTGGTCGGGATCGCCCGGCTGGAAGAAGCGTTCCGGCTGAACACACGGTGCGTCATCAGTTCGGAGTGGATGAAGCGTGGATAGACCAGTTCCATGGTCGTCAGACGCACACCTGCTTCGGAGATCGAGTCAGCGAGGATTGTCGCTTGAATAAGCGGGGACAGAATGGGAAGTGTCATATTGTTCCTTGGTCGGGGAAGCTACTTGGCGGGACGTGTGGCCGAAGCGAGGGACGCTCCCCCGCCTTTCGCTCCTGCAAGAGTTTCTGTATAGCGAAAATTGCGCTGGATGTCAACGAGGCTTTTTGGGCTCCTTGCCGGCATTGACCGCCGCCACGACCTCGTTGAAGACTTCAACCTTCATACGAGCGCGGGCGAGCCGCTGGCGGCAATCTTCCCCAGCTTCGTCGATCCCGATGACGCGTTCGATCGCCACAGCCAGCGACACGTCTGATGGTAGCTGACCACGGGGAGCGTCTTGGCAGGTCAGTTCATCCGGCTGGAAGTTCGGCGTCAGGAACTCGATTCGCGTCTCGCGAGGCGCGCATGCGGTCAAGCTGATTGAGAGTATCGACAAGCAAAGCAGGCGCTTGAGCGTTACGCTCATCGGCTGGCGCGTCTTGGACGGTGTTGCGGACATTGGCGTAATCCTTGATGGTCTGGCGTTGAAGATCATCGAACCGGCGATCGATGACGATGGTGCGAGTCTCGATCGCGTCCTTGGTTTCGTAGGACTGGATCGTGGCTTTCGAATCGGCGGCGTCCACGGCTGCGGTGACCGCTTCTTCCTTCTGTTGGTTGAGATAGTAGTAGGTGCCACCACCGATCGCCAAGAGAAGCAAGACGATGGCCAGTGGGATCAGGAACTTCCGGCTTCCCAGAAAAGCCCGGATACCCACCCACGCGGGGAGTGCTGGTAAAGGCATAGGTTATCCTTTCTTCAAAAATTGATCAGCTACGTAGCCGCGCTTGCCCGGAGCATACTCTACTTCGCTCCAAGCGCCAAGGTCTCGCAGCACGACGACCTCTGAGCCGCCTGACAGTGTGGTGATCACAGCGGCATTCGTGTTGGGCCCAGCACGAACATTCAAGCGAGGGGTGTCAACCAAGAAGCGTGACTTCGCCGGCTGGAGGCCGTCTGAGCGGTCGGCTCCGTCGTGGACCACGGCCTTGAACAGGCCCATCGGGAAAGCCGGCCCCGGATCGGTCTTCCAGCCTCGGGTGTCGATGTCTTCATGCCCGGCGACGTCCGTGATGTTGTAGGTTTCCTTGATCGCCCGGAGAGCGGCAAGCCCCGCGTCGATCTGAGCCTTGCTGTAACCCGGCCAGATGAAGGTGCCACCACCCACCTTACGGTTGGGAGCACGCAGCGAAAGGTCAAATCGGTTCAGAATCGATTGCGAGACAGGTTTCTTCCCCTGCCAATCCATGACCTGCCCGTTCGCACCGATCCGGAAGAAGCCGGGGTTGACGAACTCGAAGCCGATCGTGAAGTTGTTGCAGCCCTGTCGGCCGTTGAGGCGGGACGGGCCTGCGTGCCATGCCACGCGATTGAACGGGACAAGCTGAGTGATTGCTCCGTCCGTGTCAATCACCAGATGCGCAGACACCTTGGCGGCCGGGTTGGTCAGAGTGCGAATTGCACCTTCTGCGTCGTAGCTGGCGGTGTAGTGCATGATCGCGGCGGTGGGCGTCATGAGCCCCGAGATGTTTGGAGACTTAACAAAGCGGACGCCTTCGAGTAAGTGGTTAACAATTTTCATATTTCACCTCAATAGGGTAGGGTTAATCCGTATTTCTGCATAAGGTAGCGATGTAAAGGATCATAATCGACTGGGCTGATCGCTGGGCTGTCGTGATGAACTACCAGTTCATAGAGGCGGCCGTGGAAATAGGCTTCACCTAAAGAGCCAGTAGACCGCAGGAATTGCGTAACGTTTTGTGCGCCGGAGGGGGGCGTTGCTGCTGTTGGTAGGGGACGACGCTACACCGTATGATAGCCATTAAAGCACCTCAGCCAGTATCGTCGGAACAGCGCAAACCGTGGCGAGCACGAGAGCGAAGATCAAGACCGCTTGGCCCCAAGTGAGTTCCTTATCCATGATCTCGTGTATACTCATATTTGCCCCGAAGTCAACAAGCTACATGAGATAGATGACTTCCGAGCCGCTCACGAAGCGTTCGATGAGAGAAGCCAACTCCTGCACATCGGTAGTTACGTGAAACGACTCGGTGGTGTCACCGGCTTCGACGATGATCGCCGAGCCGGTGTCCATCGGAGCCAGACCGACGATGTTCTTGGCGTTCACGAACACGTGCCCGTGGCGCACATCCTCGAAATGGATCAGTTGCATATCAGGCCTTGTCTGCACGCGCCTGAGCGGCGTTATCGCTGTAGCTGAGGCCGGCATAGCGGACGCTGAGCTTCTCGATGTTCTTTTCGAGCACGGTTTCGTATTCGATCCCGCTGAGGTTGCGGATGATGGTGAGGCCGGCTTCCAACTTCACCAGCGCCAGCATCAGGGCATCCATGTCGAGGTCCTTGTTGTAGACCACGTGCTTCTTGACCTGATCGAGGACGTCGCCAGCCGAAATGGCGATCGAGCAGGCCATGATCATCGGCTCCTTCGAGAAGATGAAGTCGGTCGCCACGGCATAGACATCATCACGGGTCACGCCGATGTTGGTGCGGAGTTGCTGGAGATAGAACTCCATATCGCCCAGTTCTTCGGTCAGGTGGATGTCGTCGAGCACCATGGGATCGCCGTCCACGAAGTTGAACAGGACGCCACAGATTTCACCAGCTTCGCCCGAGATGCCGGTCGCCGCGTGCCAGAGATCGGCCTTCTTCGAATTCAGCGTGCTGAGGATATCAGCGCCCGGCTTGGCCAGAGCCTTCACGAGTTCGGGATGGGTAATGGGTTGCATAGTCATTCCTTACGAGTCTTCCGAGCCGCCAAACTGGGGAGCGGAGTTGGGGTTGGTGATTGTCCCGCCGTTGTTCTCGGCGTAGGTCTTGGCGAACTCCCAGCACTCGGTCTGGAAGGCTGCGGAATTCAGCAGGTTTCGCATATGAACCCCCACCACCACAGCGGCGGAGGGAAGTCGATCGCCGTCGGGATGGCCGCCGGAGAAAGTCAGGGTGGGCTCGTATTGCCCAGTCTCGGTGTTGATGTCCTCAAGAACGAGAAAGGCCTTGGCCGGTTTGGAGGGGGACAGAACCGGAGTGTCGGTCTCCATATCCATCAGACGGGTGATCTCTTGCGCCATTGCCGCCACGTCGTTGACCAGCTTCTCGGTGCCGGAAATCGTGTAGAGGTAGTAGGCTGTGAAGTAGGCCGCTGTTGCGATCCCTTCGTCGATCTCGCTGCCCTCGGCGTTGAAATCGATCTTGAATTCACCGGCGTTGAGATCGGTGTCTGTGATGGTTAGGGTAACCTTGCTCATCTGTCCTCCATTTCCCGCTTAGGGGATTGTGATTGTTTGAAGGAAACGAGACTGAAACTCTTGGATCGCGTAGGCCTCCTCTCCGGGGCGGGCGCGGCGATTGATCATGCGATACTTCGCGGGGAGCGAGGCAATCAGCGCATCGATCTTGGCTTCGGACTCGTGTTCCCCTTCTTGTGGTTTGATCCAGTCAGCCGTGACACCAACGATGATGCCGCCCAGCTTCTCGATCGCTTCGGCTTCGTTAGGGAAGCGGACATCCGTAACGACCACACGGTCGAACTTCTTCATCCGGCTGATGGCGGTTTCGACCCAGAAGTCTTCCCCCATCAGCTTGCGACCCCATTCAGAGCCCAAGGTCTGCATAGCATACCGTGGGTCCTTACCGGCGAGAGTATCCATCGTTGTCTCTTTCAGAGACCCTTCGATCATCTCGTCGATTTCCCAGACGCCGTAACCTTGGTAGGACAGCAGCGCCCGGAGCATAGTCTTGAGACCGCCAGCGAACTTGACGTTCTCGTAACCGCGTGCAGTCAAGACCGCAGCGGCCGTGTCCTTGCCCGATCCCTTGCGACCGCAGAGGCCGACGATTCGAGGAAGTTCGATACTCATGATGACAATTCCCTCATATGTAAAGAGGCCAAACGCGCCTCACAGAAATTTTCCACAGAAACGTCAGGCTACGATGATCAGTCGCTTCGCTGCCCGCGTGATGGCGGTGTAGAGCCACTTGTCGGCATCCTGCCGGAACGAAGACGATTCGTCATGGACGACCACTTCATCCCACTGGCTACCTTGGCTCTTGTGAACCGTCATCGCCCATGCAAAGTCGATCTGGGCGTCTTCGATTCGCGACTTGTATGCCATATTCTTGGGAGCAGAGGAAGCGTTCCGCTCCATCTTGTGGTGCTCTTCGAACAGGCCTTGGTATGCGAATACCTTGAAGAACTCATTGTCTTCGTTGCAGATGTGGGCGAGGAAACGCGCTTCGCCTTCCTTGAAGTTGCCATGATCTTCGACTGCGTAGACAGGAGCGCCGTTCACCAGCTTGGGATTCTTGCGGTCGTTCTTGCAGATGATCAGGGGCTCACCACGCATCGGAAGGTCATCGAGCAAGTCGCCCGCCTTCCGCATCTTGCGTGTGAGCTTCCAGCGCGTCTTGTTGGTGCCCACCAGAACTTGGCAGTCACGCTCAAGGTCACAGGTGTATTCGTCGTTGCGGCGCGAAACGATCAAGACACCATCACCGTAGTCGCCGTAGTCGGCGCGCTGCCCCTTGCGAGCCAGCGTGGCGAGGTGAATGATCGGGTTGTCAGCAGCCTGACGATGGACTTCGGTGAGGAACGCATCGGGCAATTCATCAGGGATGAAGTAGCCGGGCTCGTCGCCCACGGGTGGAAGCTGACCGGGATCGCCCATAACGAGGATCGGGATGTCGAACTGGGAAAGGTCCTCAGCGACTTCCTTACCAACCATCGAGCCTTCGTCGAGGATGATGAGGCGGATGTCTTCCTTTACGAGGACGCTCTCCGGGTTCAGGCTGAACCGGAGGTCGTTGATATCATAAGCACGATCGAGGTCCTTGTTCAGGATCGCGATGCGCTTTTCATATTCCTTGAGGTCGTGGTTCATGTCGCCGGTAAACGGCGGCGCAATCTCACCACGGATGAGCATCTCCATCTCACGGATCGCCTGAGCGAGTTCTCGCTCCAACACCTCAGCCTTCTGCATCTTCGGCTGGTAGATCAGTTTGTGGATCGTCGTCGGGGTGACGTTGATGCCCTGAGCCTTGAGCTTTTCGCCCATGACTTTGGCCGCCTTGCCGGTCGGGGCGGCGAAGGCGATCTGCGAAGGGCTCAGCCCAACAGCAGACAGAATATCTGGTAGGATGGTAGACTTACCGGTCCCTGCAAACCCACCGAGTGTGAAGACAGGCTGCGCCTCGGTTTCGTCACGAAACCATTCCCGGATTTTGATGACAGCAGCGGATTGCTGTGGGGAGAGGGAGAACATCGGGTTTCCTCGTAAACAACCTCTCCCCAGCGCTGGCTTCACCGGCCGTGGGTGCTCGAATAGGTCGCCGCTGTGTAGCGGATGATGAGCATTTGACTGGCTATCCTTCGCTGGGGAGGATTGCGCTGCGGACTAGGTGTTGACCGGTGCGCCCGCCGCCTGCGGCGAGGTCGGTCCGTTCGCATAGACGAAGCCCGGCGAACGGGATTCGAAAACTGCGAGCATCGCAGACAGGAGATCGCGGAAATCCTGTTCACCCATCTGGAGGGTGCCACGTCCGGTCACGCCGATCGTGTAGGTCGTCTGGGGAACCTTGTCGCCGAACAGACAGTTCGCGAGTCCGTGTTGTCCTGCCCATGCGCCATCGATATTGACGCCGGGGGATTTCTCGACCACGCCGCTCATCTGAGCGTCAGGGAGGCGGGTCAGGAAATGAAAGGGGTTTTGCTTGGTATCAGCCATGTCTCTTCCTTAGGTCGGTCGGCCGTGGGAAAGGAGACCACGGCCGACCTAACTGGTTAGTCGAAGTTGCGCAGACGGCGGTTGCCGGTGCGAGCGGCCGAGCGGCCACGCGGCGGCGGCGGAGCATCGTCCTCTTCGCCTTCCTCTTCTACCTCTTCGGCAGGAGCGGAACGGCGAGCGGCGCTGCGGCCACGCGGCGGAGGAGCGGTCTCTTCCTCTTCCTCTTCGGGCTCGGGAGCAGCGCGGCGACGGCGAGGTGCCGGCTCTTCCTCTTCTTCCTCTTCGGGCTCGGGAGCAGCGCGGCGACGGCGAGGTGCCGGCTCTTCCTCTTCTTCCTCTTCGGGCTCGGGAGCAGCGCGGCGACGGCGAGGTGCCGGCTCTTCCTCTTCCTCTTCGGGCGGCGGGAGGCGACGCTTCGCACCATCATCGCCCTTGCGAGCGCGGGGTGCCGGTTCGTCGTCGTGATCGTCGTCGCCTTCATCGCCGACGAGGCCTGCGACTTCGGCCGCCGACATCCAGCCGACGATCTTCATCACGGGCGACCACTTCTTCTTCCCGTATTTCTTGTTCTTCGGGGCGTAGTCTTCGGCCCCGAGTTCGACGACCGGGAACTCGCCCGGATGCTGCGAGAAGACGCGACCGTAAGCGCCCGACAGCTTGCGAATCTGGCGCACCTGACCGCCGGTCGAGGTCTTCCAGAGAAGCTGGGTGCCGACCGCATCGTCCTGATCGTCGTCGCCATAGCGTTCGAGGATCATCGAAAGCGATGCAGCTTCGCGCCAGCCGTCGTCTTCTTCGTAGGGACCGTAGTCGGTCAGTTCATGCTCCAGCGGCGGACGGCCGTCGAGCACGGGGACGAGGCGTTCTTCCTCGACCGAACCATCGACCCAGCAAATCCAGCCGAATGCGAGGGTTTCCATATCGACGATGACACGCGAACCTTCGGGAAGGTCTTCATCGTCTTGGCCGAACGACCAGCGGCCGTCGTTGCCATTGAACTTGAGGTAGGTGCCGGTTTCAACGCCGCGAGCCGCTTCGGCCCAAGGGTTGCCACCGGTAGCGAGGGCGGTATTGCCCCGCGTTGCGAGATCATTTGCCATGATAGCTCCGTAGTTGGATGTCCAGTCGGACAGGTGTCGGGAAGGCTAGTTTCAGGTTTCCCATTTCCGATGTGACAATCACTGCCTAGCCTAGTTCGCACGTGATGTCAACTAAAAATTACCCTGCCGCTACTTCAATTTCACGGTGAGGCGTTCGTATCCGTTTCCTTCCTTTTCGAACTCCTTGATGTCAAGACCGTGGGCTTCCAGTTCGGCCGCCAGCAGGGTCGTATCGAGCGACTTCTTACCCGAGCACCACGACAGGCTGATCGAGATGTGATCGTCCGAGTGGCCCTTGGTGTCGTGATCACGCAGAAGTGCCTTGATCTGTTCGTCGATCGACTTGCGTTCCTGTTCAGCGCTCTTGGCTGCTTCGGCCGCGTCCTTCTGACGAGCGGCGAGGATCGCCAGTTCTTCGATGACATCAGGGTCATCGATCTTCTTCTTCGTCTTGGGCGTAGCTTCGCCGGTAGCGATCGCACACTCTTCGGTGAACTCACACAGAGCACACGCACCAGAGAGCTTGCCTTCGGCCATGAAGTCCATTGGCTGTGCGTCTTTCGCGAACACGGCCTTGGCCCGCGCTTGAGCGGCGGCGTAGACCTTGGGATCGCGCTTGACGACGAAAGGACGGATGTCGGAAAGCCACGAAGCATTGAAGTAGATGATCACCGCGTATTCCGGGCGGTAATCAGTCTTCTCGTGGAACAGGCCCATCTGGACCTGCGTCTGCCCGGCGTGGATCGCTTTTTCCTCGGTGATGTTGGCACGAGGGTCGAACGACTTGTATTCGATCACGACGCAATCCGATTCGATATCGTCGATACCGAGTTGCTTGAGCGCGTCGCTGTCGAGGCCCACAGCCAGACCGTCCGGGGTTGCCGTCAGGCGGCCCGACTTGAGGGTGTCCTGATCGTCGCCGGCATAGAGAAGCTCAGCACCTTCGGGCAGGATCGCTTTGGTGGCAGGGACCGCGAAGTAATTTTCGATGATGTCGCCGCGCTTGGCCGCACCCCAGTCTTGTTCGTGACCGTCGTCAGGCTCGTAGCCCCACTTCTTGAAGAAGACCTTGCGGTGGCAGTCGAACGCTTCCGAAGCGCCGACCGAGGCATTGCGGTCGTATCGCCATTCCTTCTCGGACGCATCCGAGAAAGCTTGGAACATGCTCTTGAAATCGAGTTCAGCCATTGGGCACCATGATTGTTTCGAGCCCATACTTGCGGCTCGTGAGGTTGAACTTCTCAGCTACGCAATCGACTGCCTCAAGGCCCATCGCAGCAGCAAGGCGATGGACGTGCAGGATCACTTCGTTGAGATTCTTGTTGAGGTCTTCAAGCGAGCCCTGCGCCCCGACCATACCGAACCGGGCGCGTTCCTGCTTCTTGATCGTGTTGCAGACCATACCAACTTGGATGCCGATCTCGATCAGAATTTCGGGAACGACTTTACCGCCGAAGCGGACAAGATCAGGAGAGTGTTCCAGCCCGAGATTGAGACGCAGCCCAATCAAGTCGCAGCAGATGATGACATCACCGATCTCTTGGCGAATCGCTTCGAGGTTATTGCTTTCGCCATAGACATAATCGGCCACAGCTTCGAGCAACTCACCAGCCTCGCCGGCGAGTTCGTTACCTGCGTAAGCTAGGGTGATATCGCCATTCGTGTCCCATTCGATTTGACGGGCACGATTGGCTTCTCGAAGTGTGGTGTAAACGCCCATGGATCAATCCTCGTCGTCGAAGTCAAGCGGCTGGAAATCGTCATCGTAATCTTCGAATAGAGCGCCGCCCTTCTTGGCGACAAACTTTTCCAGATCGTCGATGAGATCGCCGAGCGGGATGTAGTTGAAAAACTTTGGGTTGTCGTTTGCGATCAGCTTCTCAGCTTGGAAGCGATCGCCGCTGGTGATCGAGCCGTTCGCCCAGATCAAGGCAACGGGTTCTTCCAAAGGGTGGTCGATATCGATTTCAAGATAGATATCAACACCTACGTAGTCCTGATCGAATTCCTCATCAGAAAACATCTGGAAGAGCGAGACGCAGCTTTGAGAGAGGAACTGCGTCGAGTTGTAGTGAGTGTCGCCACCCATTTCGATCGCCCAGTCGCCGTTGTCGTAGAATACGAGGTAGGGGCTGGTCATCACGTCCGGTGCAGGAACTCTGACATCAATGAAAAAGGTGTTTGTCATAAAAATCCGTTTGCGACATCTTCGGCTTGTTGGTTGATCTTGGCGGAGTGTTCGGTGTGGTAAGGTCCGACGAGTTCTCCCGTAGCTTTAGACCGGAACCACCATGTCCCCCCCCTCGTTGGTCCGTTGTAGATATCGTTGATACGAAACGGACGTCGGAATGGGAAGGACATCTCAAGCGGCTGCATCTGGACAACATCAGTCATCGATAATCTCCAGCCGGGCGCGCTGAACCCGGACCGAATCGAAGATGCGTTCGGCCGCTGCGATCTGGGCTTTTGACGCCCCAATCGAGATCGAAAGATGGAGAGCGTCGATCGCTTCTTGTGCTACCTTGTAAGCATCAGCTTCCGTTTTGGCCAAGCCAGTTGCCTGCCGCTTTCCGTATACATCTTCCGCTGTGATCGCCCAGATGTCGTAGAATTGGCTCATAGCCCGAAGTCCTTGGGAAGAGCGCCTGACCGGATCAGTTCCTCGATCTGATCGTCGAACGCCCCCTCCTCACGCAGGAGGTGATGAAACAGGCGACGGGTCGCGGTGATGTCCACGATAGCGGAGTGAGCGCCTTCGAGCTTTTCGTTGAAGAAGAACATCATCGCTTCTTCAAGCTTAGGCCATTTGAAGGTAGTGCGCTTACCCTTCTGTGGAAGCTGGCAGATCGGGGTTGCCGCCTTCATTGTGCAGAGAAGAGGCAGGCCGTTGAGAATTTCTCGCGGTGGTGCCCCTTTACGCTGCCGGCAGTATTCCATACCGACGATCTTGGTATCGAACGCGGTGTTGTGGCAGACGATTGCGTCAGCTTGCTCGGTAGCCATCATGAAGACTTCGAGCGCGTCGCGGATTGGGATGCCGCCCTTCTCGCACATCTCGATCGTGATGCCCGTGAGTTCGGTGGACTTGGCCGAGATGCCGTTCCCCGAGCAAGGGTGGATGCGCCAGTTGTCGGGCTTGATGAGCGCGTCGAGCGTGATGACATCAACGCCGTCGATTTCGAGGATCAAGCCCAACTGCGTGATGTGGGGTTGCTCAGCGGAATCCGGGGAGTATTTGTTGGACGGAAGACCGGTGGTTTCGACGTCGAAATATAGAACGCGCATCAGTCTTGTGTTTCTTCCGCGACTTCATGGAGTCGCTGCTTGAGATCATCAGGAGTCATGCCGTGGGTGCGGGCATAGTAAGCACCTTCCGCGATAAAGCGGTCAAGCCGACGATCGGCTTGTGCGTGGCGAATCGCTTCGTGCGTTGCGTTGCGGATGACGTCGAACAGGAACATTCGCAGAGCCATCAGTCCGATCGGACCTAAGGCCATCCAGAAGGCTGCGGGAAGTCCCGCAAGACCGACGACGATGCAGGCACCGGAAAGCGCAAAACAGGTTGCCATGAACTTTGTGGAGCCTGCCCGATGGTTTTCGGTGTAGGGGTAAGGGAGTTCCAAATTGCTATCTTTCATAGGCGGCTCTTTCATTACAGCCTTACTCCTCCATTAACTATTTTTTCGCTCGATGTCAAGCAAAAATTGCTCTCACGGCAAGCTCTTTTTACCGAGAGTAGGCGGGATAAACCCCTCATCAGAATAGGCCAACCGATCGCGATATTTGCGATCAGGTGAACCTACGACAACTATGAACTCGTTAGGATCGTATGTGCGCCGCACGAGCACTGGACTTGGATTGTTAGAGGTTAAGAAAAGACTCGGTTTACCCGATACAACGTCAATAGGGAAGCACCATAAATGCGTCCCGACTATCCAAACCTCATCAACATCAGACTCAGAATAACCAATGACAGGATCAATTTGGCCTTTGTAGCCTTTCTTCTGGAGCCTGCATTGTTCGTATTGATACTTTCCGGATACAGAATACGTTGAAGTTTTCACTTGAACACGAATAGGAATGCCTGATTTTACGTAAATAAAATCTACCCTAGTATGAAGCTTATCAGGAGAGAACGTATCAAAACCTAGTGATGTTAAATATGCACGCACCATTAGCTCGGAAACAGCGCCCGTGTCGTGAGCCTTGCATGATTGTTCTTTTGAAATAGCCATATCAATGCGTCATGTGCCAAGCATAACCGTTACAAGAAGAGGCTTCAACCGGCAAAGCAAAGCCCAGTTGCTTCCCAGCCTCAGCAGCGGCCAAGATGCAGATACGCTCGACGGTTTCTTCAAGGCCTTCGCGACAGGCGATCTGCACTTCGTCGTGGACCCAAGCGCAGAACACAAAGTCACCATCCCACCCGTAGGTCAGCCCTTCATCATAGAGCATATCTTCGATCAGGATCAACCACCAGTTTGCGATCGTCGCACCCATGCCCTGCAAGTCGGTGTTCAAGGCAGCGTGCTTCGACCGGACAAATAGGCGGCGGCCATCAAGCCCCGTCAGGAACTTACGAGATGCCTGACGCTGCACGTCGCGGATGACTCGATTGAGCGCCGGAAGACCTTTCAGGAACTTGGTCTTGAGTTCCTTACCGATTTTCGCTTGTTGCGCCGGTGACGATAACGGCGAAACGATCTTGCCAATCTTTTCGTCGCCTGCCCCATAGAGGAAAGCATAGATGAAGGTCTTCGCCATGTCGCGGGTTTCAAGTCCCGCGAGCCGCTGGTTTTCTGCGTGGATGTCTCCTTCGAGCAGAACTCGTCCGTAAGCGCCGCCATCATACTTGGCCATTTCATGAGCCAAGCAGCGAAGTTCGATACCAGCCAAGTCGGACCCGACAAGCTTCCAGCCGTCCCACACCGTGAACAGTGAACGACACTCATAGCCCCAGCCGCCACGCAGACCGAGGATGACGACTTCGAACTCACGTTCGTCACCAGCGTCAGCCTTGCCCTTTTGAACGATATCTTCGTCAGCCGAATAGGTGGCAGGAAGGAGGTGCCAGTCATCGCACCGCTGGCCATTGACCAGCACAAGCACCGGACCGCCTTTGAACAAGGCGTTTGGCCGGATGATGCCTCGCGGAGACGCAATCTGACTTAGCTGGCTCTTCTTGGCCTTCTTTTTGCGGACGGCAGGCACCTGAGCAAGGTTGGGGAACGCGTGGGTGGCACGCGTTGTAACCGCTCCGCAAGGATTGACATAGCCATGGATACAGCCGGTCTCTTCGTCATAGACCTTGAGCCACGCCTGTTTACCATCGGCCAACTGGCCCATGAGTTTGCGGATTGCCAGCAGGTCAGCCAGCTTTTCAGCGATGGGATAGTCTTGAACGATACGCCGCAAGATCACGTCATTGATCTTGACGTTACCCTTCTCGGTGTAGTCTTCGTCCTCAGGCTCCCAGCCAAGGTCCTGCAAGCGGTCATTGATCTGTTGACGGGAGGTGGCCTTGAACTCTTGCCACTTTACCGGCGTGAACCACGCACCCTCGACATACCGCGAGCGGCTGGTGTCTTTCCAGTTCGGGCTGGCGCGGCCCTTCTGTTCTGGGTAACCATACCACCGGCGATCCGGCACAAGCTCATCGATCGCGTCCTGCCGCTTGCGGATCGCTTCATTCGCCGGGAGATTGGTATCGAAGCCAAGATCAGCAGCGCCGTAGAAGTCAGGGAAGTCACCGCCCTTGACATTGCGCCCAATTGGCGGGGTCTCCATTCGCTTGGCAGGAATGAAGCGACCGGGGAACTCGATAGCCAGTTCAGCTTCGAGACGTTCTTGCTCAGCCGAAAGCTCACCAGCCAGCAGCATCGCTCGCGGCTTGTCGAACGGGAAGCCGTTCTCTTGTTGGCGGGCCATGAGATCGGCAAGCCGGTGCTGGACGTAAACTGAATCCGCCGAGGACTCGCGGCTATCGATCATCTTGACCAACAGCGAGGTCACCTCGACGTCGTTCTCACAGTAGCTCTCAAGCTCCTGCGTCCAGCGGCCCCAGACCCACCAGCGCATTTCTTCGGAGTCCTTGGCATAACCGCGTGCTAGGCCCTCAGCTTCCTTGATGGCCTTGTAGTCGCCCTTATACATGCCAAGGCGCTGGCCCCAGCTATCGAGCGTGTGCTTGCCGATGTTCCCGCCGTCCAGCTTCCCCGCTTCGAACAGGCGAAAGTCCTTGTCCTTTTGGTCAGGGAAGAGGAGACGGGCCAGCACCAGCGTGTCGCGGATGCGAGCAGTCGGTTGCCAGCCAAACAGAATCTCAAGCATAGGTATATCGTAGGCCACGATGTTGTGACCAGCGATCGTTTCAGCTTGATCTAGAAGAGCGAGCGCCTTGTAAATCGTATCTTCACGCTTGTTGCGACGAAACACCCACTTTTGTCCGGTATCGTAATCGCGGACGCAGATACAGTGACAGGTCGTTACCTGATGGAGTAAGCCATCAGTTTCGGCGTCGAATACCAGATACCGATACTTTTTTGGTTTCAGGCGCATGGCGTTATTCGTTAATTACCTTGTTGCCCTTGATGGCATTGTGAGTTTTCGTAATCACACGAAGATTGAAGTGAACGTGGAGTCCGCAGACATTTTTCCCAGCCAGTGGAACGATGTGGTCAACCACATGAGGTATTCCGGTAATTCTAGTAAGTTCATCCGCTCGCTCATAGAGCTTTTCAATCTCAGCGAAATTAGCCCAAGGAGGTGTGGCATTGCGGAGACGCGCTCTTCGTGCCGCTTGCCAGTGAGCGTAACGGTGTTTGTTCCTTCTAAAATAGTCCCGTCGAGCAGCTAAGACGCGCTCTCTGTGCTGCTTCTTATATTTGCGAGATGCGACTCGATTCTTTTCCGGATTCTTCCGGTGATACTCTTTGATGTAATGTGCTTGGCGTTTGTTGATTTCAGACTCACACTCGCAACATCTAGTGCCCTTAACGCGACGCCGAGCTATATGGCCTTGCGGACAAGGTAGCCCGGTGAAGTAGAACTTGGAGCCAGCTTCTCGCGCTGCGGTCGGCGAACTTGGTAGGGTGGATAGATCAATGTGCATCGAATGTCAACCGAGATTTGCGGTCTCAGTAATTCTCGTCGTCTTCGTCATCGCCCTCGATGGGACCGAAGAACATCTCATAGCCCATGGCGATCAGCATCGAGACGTAAGGTGCCGTTCCGCTGGTCAAAAGGAGAATGAAGGTGAGGACGAGAAAATCGTAGGGACTAAAGGTCAAGGCTCAGTTGTCCTTCTTGGTTTTTCCGGTGGGTGCGAATGAAAGACTTGGGCGGGTCGAATTCCAGATAACCTAGCTCTTCGCACAAGGCACGTGCTCCGTTGTAGAGCATCTTGTGATACCCGTAGTCGTGGCAGACAACGACGTCATTCAACATACCAAAGTTTTCGTGATGGGTATCCGAGAAAATCGTAGGTAGGTAGCCGCCACGAGTCTTCCGCAGTGCATCGCGAAAATCTCGTTCACACTCGAATGGCGCGGTCCGGCGCTGGAGAAGGGCAGTTCCCCAGCTATCGATTTTGACACAGGGCGCAAACCAGTCGGCGATCGGCCAGTCCTTGACCTCTTGCCAAACCAACCACTCCGTCATGTTGTGAAAGGTCTTGCCTGTGTGCTCGACCTTGACAACCAGAGTGGGGTCGCCCTGAACAGCGTAAACCGCCCGAGACGCGCCCTCACCTAAAGGCTCGGATTCGACGAAGAGTTCAAGAATGCAGTTCTTGATTGGAACGATGTGGTCGAAAACAGTCACAGGGGATTTCCGTAAACGTCGTAGTCTTTACCGATCTCGATTGCTTCCCACGTATCAAAATCGTCATAGTAGACTTCGTATACTACAATCCGATCTTGAAATGCTCGGGAAAAGGTGACGAACAATGCGCAATCGGCGTCGGAATACTTGTCTACACAACGGTATGCGGCTGTGGCAGGCTTCCCAGTCATGCGTAGTATCTTCCCTTGTGGAACGTGATGATCGTCCGCTTTCCGTTTGGGTAAGTGACTACATGACTCTGTGACCACGACGATGGACCCTTATTGTATCCCAGATCAAGCTCGGCACTGACGCCGGCCACGTAAGCGCCATCACGGATCGCCGGAGAGTGGGTGTGCCCAGTGTTGCTCTTCATGCCGGCCCGGCTGATGGCCAACGGGGAGCCGCGAGAACCGTTCGGTCCAAGGTGGCCGTGCATACCGCACTCGATGTCGCCGCAGACCACGAAAGACTGATCTTCGTTGACAAAGACGATATCTTGCGGGACGTTGAACTCTCGCAAGACATGCTGGAAGATGTCCGGGCTGGTGACGCCCGCTTCCATCTGGGTGTAAAGCCAATACTGACACCACAGGAAGAACACAGCGTTCTCGGGGTCGTCGCGATAATCGGCCGTCTTGAGCCACTTGAGGAGTGCCTGATCGTGGTTGGACTCGATAACCACCGACAGGATGTCTTCGCGATGGATAGCTCGAAGGAAGTTGGCACAACCCTTCAACGCTTCGCGGACATTGTTGTCTTGGCCGCCCGCCACGTGAGCAGCGAACCGGAAGTGGTGATCCTTGATGTTGTGGTGATTTCGCGGCGTGAAGTCCGAGAGATCGTGGTAGAATTCATGCACCGGTCGGAGGAAATCGCGAAGACAAGGCTCCCCATTCAAGAGTGGGTAGTCCTCGACAACCTTTTGCTCAGCTACGTCATAGTTCCAAGTCGCCATAGCCAGAGCGTGATCCAGTTTCTCGTGATGGATATCACCATAGCTGATAGCTTCCACACGGTTTCCCGTGAAGACCCCATCCGGTGTGATGTGACGATCGAGATCGTAGAACGAACCATCGTCGAGATTGGTGGCCAAAAGGTGGCGACAGTAGGTCGCACCATCGGGAGTCATCTCGACCAGAACAGCACCGACCTGATGATGGAACATCGCCTTGATGCCGGCCTTCTTGCGAATGTAATTCGGCAAGGTCACCGCACCAGTTGTCATAAGCTGCTTGGCGCGCTCATGCTTCATCGTGGCGATCGATTCCAACTGCA